>ERZ1027208.9-NODE-9-length-236733-cov-100.480670_pt1 | contig 236733 bp, 212 predicted proteins | sample MGYA00520867_ERZ1027208 | MGnify/ENA primary metagenome ERZ1027208 (study PRJEB33311, sample SAMEA4378413) | marine metagenome | biome: Marine biome; feature: Fjord; material: Water | collected 2014-07-20T08:00:00Z/2014-07-... | depth 75 m ... | reverse complement strand
CGAACTCTTTGCCTTCGACACCGAGACCACCAGCCTGAATTATATGCAGGCACAGTTGGTCGGCGTATCGTTCGCCATCAGCCCCCATGAAGCGGCTTATCTACCTTTCGCCCACGACTACCTCGGCGCACCTGGCCAGCTCGACCGTGCAGCGGTACTTGCTCAGCTCAAACCCCTGCTGGAAAACCCCGCACTCGCCAAGGTCGGGCAAAATCTAAAATACGATATGAGCGTGCTGGCCCGCTATGACATTACGCTGCGCGGCATCGCCTTTGACACCATGCTCGAATCCTATGTGCTCAACTCCACCGGCTCGCGCCACGATATGGATACCCTGGCCCTGACCCATCTCGGCGAGAGCACTATCCACTTTGAAGATATCGCCGGCAAGGGCAAAGGCCAGCTCACCTTTAATCAAATTACCCTTGAAGAGGCTGGCCCCTACGCGGCGGAAGATGCCGACATCACCCTGCGCCTGCATCAAAACTTATGGCCACGGCTGAGCGGTGAAGAAAGCCTGGCCAATGTGCTCACTGACATTGAAATCCCGCTGGTGCCCGTACTGTCGCGCATCGAGCGTAATGGCGCATTAATTGACGCTCATAAACTCAACAAGCAGAGTCAACAACTGGGCCAGCGGATAGCTGAACTGGAGCTGCAGGCTCATGAGGCTGCGGGCAAAGCCTTTAATCTGGCCTCCCCGAAACAGTTGGGCGAAATTTTGTTCACTGAACTCGGTTTGCCGGTGGTCAAGAAAACCCCCAAGGGAGCGCCATCAACAGCAGAAGCCGTGCTGGCGGAACTCGCCCTCGACTACCCATTGCCGAAAATCATTCTCGAACACCGCAGTCTCAGCAAATTAAAGTCTACCTATACTGACAAACTGCCGACTATGATCGACCCCAACACCGGGCGCATTCACACCTCTTATCATCAGGCCGTGACGGCAACGGGGCGGCTGTCGTCTTCCGACCCCAATCTGCAAAATATACCCGTGCGTAGTGAAGAGGGTCGGCGCATTCGCCAGGCCTTTATCGCTCCCAAAGGCTGCACACTGATTGCCGCAGATTACTCGCAAATTGAGCTGCGCATCATGGCCCACCTGTCCGGTGACAAGGGTTTGCTGGATGCCTTCGCTCATGGCCTCGACGTTCACCAGGCCACCGCCGCCGAAGTCTTTGGCGTTGAACTCGCCGATGTCACCAGCGACCAGCGGCGCAATGCCAAGGCCATCAACTTTGGCTTAATCTACGGCATGTCGGCCTTTGGGCTAGGGCGACAATTGAATATTGGCCGCAATCAGGCCCAGCAATACATCGACCTCTATTTCGAGCGCTACCCTGGTGTGAAAGCTTATATGGAAACCATCAAGTCTAGCGCCGCCGAAAAGGGCTATGTCGAAACTTTATTTGGCCGCCGCCTCTACCTGCCACAGATCAATGCCCGCAACGGCATGCAACGCCAGGCTGCAGAGCGCACGGCCATTAATGCACCGATGCAGGGAACCGCCGCTGACATCATTAAGAAAGCGATGATCGCTGTGGACCAGTGGTTACTGGAAAAAGATGGGGACAGTGGGACAAAAATTATTATGCAGGTACACGATGAACTGGTTCTGGAAGTTCCGGATGACGAGCTGGATGACATTAGCGCAGGTCTCAAGCAGCGCATGGAGGCTGCCGCCGAGCTAGCCATCCCGCTAATTGTCGATATTGGCAGTGGCGAGAGCTGGGATGAGGCCCATTAATATCAAATAAGCATTAAAAAAAATCGTCACAGACTAATAAAATACTAATTTATTTGCTTAGTCTGTGAACTTTTAGATATCAGCTCGGTCTTATTATTTGCAAGTGACAAGCTCCTAGCTTAAATCACAGATGGACTATCTTCCCCCTCTTGGTATTTCCATCTGCACACTTCAACCGGCGTTCTGCGCCGGTTTTTTTTGTCCCCATTTTATTCTTCAAGCGCCTCGGCCGAAGGCTCAGCCAACCACGTACGTAAAACGCCTTCTAACTCTTCAATACCACTGCGCTTAAGTGACGAAAACATTTGCACTGAGGTCAGTTCGTCCAAGCCTTCCTCCTGCAGCACCTTGCGTACTTGTAATAAGGTACTCTTTGCCGGGCCTTTTTTAAGCTTGTCGGCCTTGGTCAGCAGCACATGAACTGGCATACCGCAATCCGCCGACCAGCTAAGCATTTGCCAGTCGTATTCCCGCAAGGGGTGACGAATATCCATCAATAGAATCAAGCCTTTGAGCGACTGTCGGCCCTGTAGATATTCCGCCAAGTTTTTGTCCCAGCGAACTTTCATCGCCTTTGGCACCTTGGCGTAGCCATAGCCGGGCAGGTCCACCAGCCGTTTATCCTCTGTCAGTGAAAACAGATTAATCAACTGCGTGCGGCCCGGCGTTTTACTGATGCGAGCCAACTTGCCCTGACGAGTCAAGGTATTGATAGCACTGGACTTGCCGGCATTGGAGCGGCCGGCAAAAGCGACTTCTCCGCCAGTATCAGCAGGGCATTCATTTAAGGTCGGGGCACTTTGTAAAAAGGCCGCCTGGGTAAAGCTCAATGGAGTAGTCATAGCCGCGCAGTATAACGCTTAATTTTAGGCTACAGGTTGGTATATAATGCCGCGCTAAGTTAACGGCACCATTGCCATCAATTATTGCCAACCACCTGCCTACGGAATATCAGATGAAAACATGCTTACAAGCACTGATACTAATCACCGCTTCATTGTCATTAACTCAAGTGGCCTTCGCGCAAGGCGATGCCGCTGCGGGTAAAAGTAAAGCAGCAGCCTGCGCAGGCTGTCATGGCGCCGATGGCAACAGTTACCCTGGCATGGGCAAGTTCCCCAAATTAGCAGGCTTGGGTGAGAAATATCTCGACAAGCAAATAAGCGATATCAAAAGTGGCGAGCGCATTGTCCCCGCCATGATCGGCATGCTGGACACCTTGTCAGAACAAGATATTGCCGATATTGCCTCTCACTACAACGCGCAAACCCGCACCCTCGACGGCTCCAAAGATGATGCAAAAATACTCGAACGCGGCGAAAACCTCTATCGAGCGGGCAACCTTGAAACGGGTGTTCCCGCCTGCACTGGCTGCCACTCACCCGCCGGTAACGGCAACAGCCCTGCTGGCTATCCAGCACTCGGTGGACAATCTGCCGAATATATTGCCAGTCAGCTGCGCGCCTTTCGCACTGCTGCCCACGACGCTGAAGACCCAGCCGGACGTAGCAATGACGAAGGTAGTGTCATGCGCGGTGTCGCTGCCCACATGAGCGAGCAAGAAATTGTCGCCGTCGCCAACTACATCGCAGGCCTTCATCAGTAAGACTTATCTGCGAACCCTAGAAAAAGGCGGCCTCGGTCGCCTTTTTTATTGTCTCCGCCACAGGTCAAAACACGAAGCAAAGTGCAAACGTGAGCACTCTGCTTCTTGCACCCTGCTCGGGAACCTGAATAATAGGCAGTGTCTATTATTCAACACCAACCACTCATTGAGAATTAGCACTATGACCTACCGACTCAAAATTCTGGCCGCGCTCTGCCTCCTCCCCCTGGCAATTAATATCGGCTCAGCTACTGCCCAGGGCAAGCAGTACAAGGCAGGCACCCACTACGAAGTTCTCGAAACCCCGGTTCGCACCAGCGACCCCAAGCGCATCGAAATAGCAGAAGTGTTTTGGTATGGCTGCAGCCACTGTTTTAGCTTTGAGCCCATGGTCAGCACCTGGGCTAGCCAACTGCCTGAAGACGTTAACTTCATACACAGCCCTGCCATTTGGCACAAAAGTATGGAGCTACACGCTCGCGCCTACTACACCGCCAAAGCACTGAAGGTTTTAGACCCTGTGCACATGGCCATCTTTAATGCCATGAACCTAAAGAAAAACAAACTCGCTAGCAAAGAGGCCATCGGCAAAATTTTTGTCGCCCAGGGTGTCGATCTCGATAAATTCAATAAGACCTTCGACTCCTTCGGGGTTGTCAGCGCCACCAAGCAAGCCGATGCCCGCCAGCGCAGCTACGGCATAAAAGGCACACCTGAGATGGTGGTGAATGGCAAGTATAGGTTGAGTGCGAAAATGGCTGGTAGCCAGAGTGGCATGCTGAAAGTTGCCGCTTATTTAGCGGCCTTAGAACGCAGTAAGATGGCCGCTAAATAAGCGGCGTCTATACATCTATAGCAAGCAAAAATTGAAATATAAAAAAACCAACTACTCGTTGAGTAGTTGGTTTTTTAAGAAGCGCAATATCCATTAATCTTGACTAAACATCACAGTCACAAACAAACACTTGTTTAAATTAACACCATGGCGAAATAGATTAGTTTTTCCAACAAGCTGCCGGAGCTTTAACGCCACGAGGGCTTGCCGCAGAAACTGTTAGTGTAGGGGCAGTACAGCCAGTATCGGCCGCCTGGCTTGTCCCTGCAACGGCTGTGGCAGTCAAGGTATAAGCAGTAGCCGTATTACCTGCCACTGTAAGAGTATAATAACCATCCGAAGAAGCTGCATTTCCACCGACTTGCACCATAGTACCGAAAGTCGTGTTATTAGCACGGTACTTTTCCTGCAAACTCTGCAGGGTTAGCAAAGCATCCATCGCATCAGCACGGCGTGCAGTGCGAACTGAGTCAAGGTAGCTAGGGTAAGCCACAGCGGCCAAAATGGCGATAATAGCCACGACAATCATAAGCTCGATTAAGGTAAAACCACTATTCAAGTCAATCGAACGCTGCTCAGTATTACTTCTCACACTAGCCACCTTAGAGTTGTTAACAACCACCATTATTCCTCACAACAACAGCGCCTAGGGGAGTGTCATCACTCGCATCATTTTCAGTAAAACTCAGCGCCGAGCTTCCGCCCTCAGGAGCGCAAACCACCTCACGACCTGTGGGAACAAACGTAATAGCACCCGTCCATGTGCTATTCGCCGGAATACCAACAATACTACAGCTGTATTCGACAGCTCCGTCACTCAATTCAAGGCAAACCGCCGTATCATGCTCACCTCCACTCAAGGTCACGCTACTGATGCCAACCGTGCTTGGGCCGACCTCAATACTGCCTGTAAAGTCAATGCGATAAGTCCCGTAGGTTGTCATCGTATAACCTTCATTCTCTGGATCATCTACAACTACAGGGTCAGTAAGCGTTACATCAACCGTGCCGGTGCCTACACCCGTCCCCGGATTACCGCCGCCACCCCAACCACCGGTCGGGTCGTCACCTGCAATTGCACTGGCAAACGCAGTGCCTATTGCCAGTGGATCTGTTCGCCAAATCATTGATGAAAGCTGAACACTCTGAGCAACATTACTTCGGTCATTCCAGCTCACCGTAACTGTGACCTCTTTGGGGTTGGAACCAGCAACTGCCCACGTGCGCCCAAAAGTTGCAGCATACCCATCACCATCAAAAGCATTGGCCGCATCGGCCCCAGTAATAACATTGTTATTAAAACTAGCGGTATCTTGGAAGCTTCTCAACTCTTCTAATTTCTGCTCCGCAAGAACAGTAGCTTCAGAGGTGATTTTGGCCTCCGCAGTAAACCCCATTGTCGTATTATGAAAACGGAAAGCCGCCAAGAGGCCTCCCGCCAGAACAACCAAAGCGATTAATGCCTCGAGTAGAGTAAAACCGCGCTGGTCATCGTGAGAACGAGTATTACGGAGAATAGTCATATGTCTTCCCTCAAAAATCTTTCCAAGAGCCTGGCAAGAAAGTAATACTGCTCGTACCAGGTGTACCGGGCGGTGGGTTGAATAAATCGTAACCATGTAACTCAGTGTTCGCATTAAACTGTTCAAGATTACCTTCAAAGGCCATCGTTCCGTAGATCACCCCACCCCCGCCACCGGGGTTATCGCAGTCTTCAGTCTCATAATAAACCAGCCCATAAACAGTAGTACTGCCATTTATAGGGGGGCACCCGGCGCTGGAATCAAAATACAAAACAACTTGGTCATTACTGCCAGACGAGCCCACATCCCCATGCCAGGCATTGCCGTTCCACACCCCCTGCCCTCCTACGCCCCAATGGCTATTGGCAGAGGTTTCCTGAGCCGAGCCGTTATAACTCGCATCAACATACATAAATTTCGCAGGATTGAGGGCAGCTAATTCTTTGAATTGCTCTTCGGTTAAGCCCCCAAATAAAGAACTAAAAAGCTCAGTGGCCCCCTGTTCCAAGGGCGTTCCTATGGAACCCCCATTAACTAGATCAAAATGCCCTGTATCTATGCAAGACTCCGTACCATTGATCGTACCAATGGCCACACTGCCTGAATAGATATCTGGCGTGCCGGTAATAGAGCCAGCAGGGATGCAGTTTTCAACAAGTAACGGAGGTGCTGTCGGCGTTGATGCACTACCCAGGGTCGAAACCAACATTCTCACCACCACCCGTTTAGTCACATGAGTGTCGCCAACAGCTGTTGCCGTCGCCGCTATTTCAATAATTGCGGGATCGGCATCCTCGGCTGTAATCAAGGTGTACGTTATAGCTGGAGTATAGTTATCCGCGCCCTCAACAATGTCTCCCCCTCCTCCGGCTGCAGTAAAGACAGCAAGGGGAGGTGCCGTTTCACCCGCCGCCGCATATGCTCCAGCCGCAGTATTTGTCCAAGCCAACTCAAGGCTGCTCGTATCAGCATAAACACGTTGCAGCTCCTTTTTCCCATACTCAAGGCCCCCAACGGCCGCTGCGTAAACCTCTTTACTACGAAGATCAATACCACTCAGTTTTTGCTCAGTGTAGGCAGCCTTACCCACCGCCAAAGCACCAAGGCTAGCGATAACCACCAAAATTAGCGTCGCCACCAATGTCGCAGCTCCGCGCTCCTTTTGGCCAGTAGGTCTCACCGGGCAATACTCAAGCCCTGCCCACTGATTACAAACCTCGCCATACATATCTTTGCCGTATGTGTTCATATTCATGTCACTTTCCCATCCTTTCAACAGCCACCATGCTCGGGCTAAGGCCTTGAGTAATAATGATCATTCTTGATTTTTACTTCATCACGTAAAGAAACCTTAACGCTTGAGTCTGATGCCAACTCGCCTTCTAGCACGACATTAATTTTTCGCAGGGCAAAGCAAGTATCACCGGCACCACAACCCACCTCAACAGCACCCCCTTCTTCGACCACCCAAATGACAGAATCGGTAGTATCTAACTCAAAGGTCAATGCTGTAATCGTCACATTGGCATCACTGACGGCCTGCCACGCCGCGTCATCTCCACAACCGACACCAGCACCCCTCTCGACAGCACCTGCATTTAGACGAAATGAAAAGTTATCGCCGGGATCTGCAAAGATCCCGTCTTCATCAAAATCGTAGCTGTAGAGAATGCAATCATCGCTAACCACTGCACCAACATAAGTACTTAGCGTATTTAAATTCGTAGCACCAATAGTCACCATGCCGAAACTACCAATTGCGGCCAACGCGGGGGCATCTGTCACAACCGCAACTCCCGTGCTCGTATAACCTGCACGTTGTATATCGCGTCGGATGAAATCCATGGTTTCACGCATTTGCTGATTCAGCCGTATAGCCCGGGTATTTTCGAGCCCAGAAAAGCTGATTTTGGCAAACACCGTTAAAGCGCCTGCTAAAACGATCAAGCCCACCACCATCCCAATCATTAGCTCAACCAGGGAAACGCCACCTTGATAACGGGAAAATGAATACGATCTATTTAACATCCGCCATACCCCATTGTGTTCGAGTTAGGCCCGCAAATCCTGACGCGCCCGTAGCCACTAACAACTACGTCTAGCGCCCAATTTCCAGCGACTAAACTGACCCTGCCACCACCAGCTGTACCTCTAACACTGTTAAATGTCGGCCCAGAACCAGCAAAGTTTTCCGAAACAGTAACGCCCGTGAAGGCCGCACCATCAATCACCTGTAGCACATTGTCTCCCGCTATAGGTACAGCGCAAGCACCAGCAGTATCGGGATCAGTTTCAGTACAATCGCAAGCCACCGTCGTCGCATAACCTACGCACCAAGCACCTGTATCGGCAGAAACCGACAAATTCAAATTTCGCACCACAGTTTCTGCTTTGGCTTTGACAAGCAAGCCATAAACTTCTTCCGCTGCTCGTTTAAGACGGTTTTTTTCAAAGAAGTCATTAAAGGACGGCACAGCAATAGCCGCAAGTACAGCAACAATCGCAACGACTATCATCATTTCGATTAGCGTGAAGCCTTGCTGATTTAAAATTTGTTTATTTTGCATTTACTCAATCTACCGGTTAATTCCATTGCCACGGTAACAATTCCATCACTTGCAAACATTGATAGTGTTCGCAAGTCACCCATATTCAATCAGGGTGACTACAGATGATTGGGAGACTGAGTGTAACGCTGATAAGCAGGCGCGATTGGCCCACCGATCAGCGTGAAAAGCCTCTTGTCTTTCAAGCGAGAGCAAACAAGAAGTCGATCACATTTTATTGTTTGGTGAACTGATGCACCCAGACCAAGTCATCTTCATTCCAGGTCATACCGTCGTGCATGCTGAGTATCACTTGTTTGTAGACTTCAAGGGCCGGATAACCTTCGGCGCGGGCATCGGCATCGCTCATTTCGCCGAGACTCTGACGCTCCAGAGAAGTCACTTCAAAGGTGTCGCCTTCCAGCTCGAAAGTTTCGCCGGGGTGGGCGTAGACACCATCGCGGCGCTGCTGGGTTTTTTGACCGGCGCGCACGGCGGCAACTGATTTGGGGTGGCGTACAAGGTTGCCAATTTCACAGGTTTTCTCTGGGTAATCACTCATGATTCGTTCTTTTACTCCTAGGGGTTAAATTAAAGGTTGCTGGCTTATACATATATGCTACGGGTCGAGACTGCGGGCAATAATATTACGCTGAATATCACTAGCTCCCTCGCCAATGACATTAACTCAGGGCGTCGCGATGGCAGCGTCCTACCGGGTATTCACACATAGTACCCGCACCACCAAGAATGCGGATCGCATTTTCGCTTACTTTCAAAGCAGTTTCACTAGCCGTGAGCTTAACTTTGTCTGCTCTAGGCAGCCTCACATTTGCCGCCTCACGACTAACGGCGCGATTTTAATCGCGCAAGGCACACTGTTCTGAGCTTAAAGGGGTAATCCATTACTGATGCGCACCCACTTTGCTTGGCTATTCGACGACGATTCAGCATTTTCTGGCTCGAAACCAAGACATTATACGCACCCCTATGCAAGGGGGCTGGCGACCAGTAAAATTGCCGCCTTTTCGCGCACGCCGCTGGATCCGCCAGCGAGAAACTCTCTTAAAGCTCTCTATTAAGGAACAGCCATGACAGCCGCAGCAGTAAAGCCCACCGTTAAACCGGCAAACCCGAATTTCTCTTCCGGGCCCTGCAGCAAGCGGCCCGGCTACAATGTTGACGCCCTCGACATTTCAACCCTGGGGCGCTCCCACCGCTCGGCCATCGGCAAAAAAGCCCTGGCCCGCGCCTGCGCTGACACTGCAGAATTGCTCGACCTGCCCGAGGGCTACCGCGTTGGCGTGGTACCGGCCTCCGATACCGGTGCTGTTGAAATGGCCCTGTGGTCACTGCTCGGCGCCAAACCCGTCGATATTTTCGCCTGGGAATCTTTCGGCGAGGGCTGGGTCGGCGATATCACCAACCAGCTCAAGCTCGACAATGTCACCGCCCATCGCGCCGACTACGGCCTGCTACCCGATCTATCTCTCGCCAATCCCGAACACGATACCGTCTTCACCTGGAATGGCACCACATCGGGCGTCAAGGTTGTCGATGGCGAGTGGATCAGCGATGAGCGCAGCGGCCTAACTATTTGCGATGCTACCTCCGCTGTTTTCGCCATGGAGCTACCCTGGCATAAACTGGATGTTGTCACCTTTAGCTGGCAGAAGGTGCTCGGCGGCGAAGGCGCTCACGGCATGCTAATACTCAGCCCTCGCGCTGTTGAACGTCTCGAAAGCTATACCCCTGCCTGGCCAATGCCGAAGATCTTCCGCATGACCAAAAAGGGCAAATTGAACGAGGGCATCTTCCGTGGCGAGACCATCAACACCCCGTCGATGCTTTGTGTTGCCGATTATCTCGATGCACTGGATTGGGTGCGCGCCATTGGCGGCGTCGAGGCCAGCATTGCACGCTCGCAAGCTAATTTGAAAGTGATTGAAGATTTTGTTGCCGCCAACGCGTGGATTAGCTTTCTCGCTCACGACGAGGCCACCCGCTCCAACACCAGTGTTTGCCTAACCCTCACGCTCGAAGCCGAGCAGGTTAAAGCCCTGGCCAAGCTGCTCGACAGCGAGGGCGTTGCCTTTGATATCGGCGCCTATCGTGATGCCCCTGCCGGCCTGCGCATTTGGTGTGGCGCCACCGTTGAACAAAGCGACCTGCAAGCACTCATGCCCTGGTTAAGCTGGGCTTACGAACAAATCAGCCAGGCCTAATTGATATTCAGCCCGACGAACTAAAACAGCACAGCAGCCTTATTGAAGGCTCGCATAGAGGAAAACCCATGTACAAAGTACGCACCTACAATCAAATATCCAGCAAGGGTCTCGACCGCTTTTCACGAGAGAGCTATGAAATTGCCAGTGAATTCGCCCAGCCCGATGCCTTTATGCTGCGCAGTCACAAGCTCCACGGCGAGGAAATTCCTGACAGTCTGGTTGCTATCGCCCGTGCCGGTGCCGGCGTTAACAATATTCCGGTCGCCGATTATTCCGCTCAGGGCGTGGTGGTTTTCAACACCCCGGGCGCCAATGCCAACGCCGTAAAAGAACTCGTTGCCGCCAGTTTGCTACTGGGCTCGCGAGATATTATTGGCGGTATTAATTACGCTCAGTCACTGACTGATATGAGTGATGCTGGCGAGATGTCAAAACTGCTGGAAAAAGAGAAGAAGCGGTTTGCCGGTAGCGAATTACAGGGCAAAACTCTTGGCGTTGTCGGCCTCGGCGCCATTGGTGCCAATGTCGCTAACATGGCGCTGGAGCTAGGCATGAATGTCATTGGTTATGACCCGGCAATTTCAGTAGAGGCCGCCTGGCGCCTATCGAGCGAGATCGGCAAAATGGACAACCTGCAAAGCCTGCTTGCCGGTGCCGACTACGTCACCCTGCACGTACCCGCCATCGAAGCCACACGGCATATGATCAACGCCGAGGCGCTACGTTGTTTTAAGCCCGGTGCCAAACTGCTCAACTTCGCCCGCGAAGAAATTGTCGATACTGCTGCACTCGTCGCCGCACTCGATGACAAACAGCTCGGCGGCTATATCGCCGACTTCCCCACCCCTGCGTTACTCGGCCGTGACGATGTCATCCTCACGCCGCACATTGGCGCCAGCACTCAAGAGGCCGAAGAGAACTGCGCCATTATGGCCGCCGATCAGCTGATGGAATTTCTGCAGAATGGCAACATAAAAAACTCCGTCAACTTCCCGCCCATCGCCATGGCGAGGAGTGCAGGCTACCGCATCACCTTTAGCAACGACAATGTGCCGAAGGTACTCGGTAACGTGCTGAGCATTCTCGCCGACAGTGATAACAACGTGATCGATCTCGTCAATAAGAGCCGCAACGATATCGCCTACAATATTATCGACGTTGAGCAGCAGCCCAGCGAAGATGTTGTCGCCGCCATTGCAGCGGTAGACGGTGTAATACGGCTACGCGTATTGAGCTGAGTTAGCCCAGTTGAGTTAAACGCAGCGAGGCTAAACAAGCATCTAAGCTAAGGCTATTAATGCTTAAACCTCTTCTTCCTCCCCCGCCTCTGCTTTGAGGCGGGCAAGCTCTTCCTCTACGGCCTGCAAGGCATCGCCCACCCAGGCATCCTCCTCTTTGACCAAGGTATGCAGCGCCTGCACCTGTTTTTCGAGCTCACCCTGCTTAAAAACACCGGCGATGCCGAGCAGTTGGTGAATGGTTTCACGCAGCCCTTCAATATCTCGCTCCTGATAGGCATTCACCGCGCTGACCAATAGCTTATCAACCTCCTGAAAAAACTGCGCCAGTGGAATGCGCCGTGTCGCCAACGTTTGCAGGGGCAATCGGCTTGGCTTTCTATCTAACAGTCTCAGCATTAACTCGATAAGGCGCGTATTGTCGAAGGGCTTGTGCATCATTTTATTGCGCCCGGACAGGCTCGCCAGTCGATCTTCATGCTGCAGTACATCTGCCGTGAGCACCACAGCGGGCGTGGCCGTGTTCAAGCCACCCGAAGCCCTGATTTCAGTAAGGGCATCAATGCCATTAAGCTCCGGCATATGCACGTCGAATACCAGTAAATCAAACGCACTCTGCTCACAAAGCGCCAAAGCCTCTCGTCCGTTGCCAACGGCCTGCAGCTCACACCCCGCCTTTTCCAACAGTGTTGACAGCAGTAGGCGGCTAAAATCATTGTCCTCTGCCACCAGCACCTTGACACCCTTCAAGGGGGCAAGGTTGCCAGAGCCTATCGGGGAGCCATGCTTTAGCGTGTTGTAGGCCGTATAAAATTCCGACGTCGCCCAGGGCTTGGCAAGGTAGGTAATATCCAAGCCCTCAACACCGCTAATATTGAATGTCGCCTTGCCACGCAAACCCCTCAGTGGCAAAAAGACAAAAATCGGCACATGAGTAAACTCTCGCAGGCGCACCAGCATATCGCTCAGGGAATGTTCAAATTCACCTATCGGCAAGCTAATCACAATGGCATCTATATCCCGCATCACTAGGTCTTTGACCAGTACCTCAAAATCGGCATACAGCCGTAAGTCACTGGTCATCCGCTGTATCGCGTGCCCCAGGGCCTGGCGCGAAACCGCTAGCGGGTCAAACACGGCAATGCTTGTCGCCAATTGGCTAATCTGGCGATGCTCCACCTGTAATCCCAGAGATGCACTCACTCGCACGGTGGTACCAACGGACTCTTCACTATGCAGGGTAATTTCACCACCCATCAAGGCAACCAGTGTTTGCACAATGGACAAGCCCAGGCCAGTACCGCCAAAACGGCGCGTAATGGTGGTATCGGCCTGCGTGAAGGCTTCAAATACTTTGTCCTGTTGCAGCGCCGACATACCGATGCCGGTATCCTCCACCTCCAGTATCAAAGTGATCCGATCACCGACCACCCCCCCATTCATCAAGCGCACCAGAATATGGCCACGCTCGGTAAATTTAATAGTATTGGCCACCAAATTTGACACCACCTGACGCAAGCGCATCGAATCACCGTAGAGAAAGACCGGCAGCTCGGGATCAACGTCGATAATAACCTCAACGTTTTTTTCATAGGCAGACGGCCCCAGTAAGCGCACTGGGTTTTCAATACAGGCGACAATTTCAAGGGGCTGGATATCCAGCTCCATAGCACCCGACTGCAAACGCGCGTGCTCGAGAATATCGTTAATCAACAGTAGCAACTGTTCCGCCGCCTGTTCAATAATCGCACAGTACTGCTGCTCAGAAGCATCCAGGCCCGACTGCTCTAACAGGCGCACAAAGCCCTGTATTGAATTCAAAGGCGTGCGTAATTCGTGGCTCATGCGCGCCAGAAAATCACTTTTCGCCCGGTTTGCCTCCTCAGCTTTCAGTCGTTCTTCTTCCAACTCCAGGTTTTTTGACTGTAAATCCTGTAGCGACATTTGCAGGCGCGATGTGGCGCTATTCACGCGCTGCTCCAAACCTCGCTGGCTATCGGCAATGGATCGGGCCATATAGTTGATACCCCGACCCAGGGCCGACAGTTCGTCAACACCTGTCGCCTCGACCTGCGCCTCCAGATCACCACCCTCAATCGCCTCAACGGTAGCCTTCAATGAGGTAATCGGCGTCAACATGCCGCTACCCAAAATGTAGGATAGAAGAAAAACCAGGGCCAATAAACCGGCGGCTGTACCACCATTGCGTAGCAAGATGGCCTGGCGCTCAGCCTCCACCGCCAACATATCAACGACAACAATGACCCAACCGGTAACCGCCGCTGACTCGACCTTTTGCGATGGTGTATCAGCGTAGTCCTCTACTTCAACACCCGAGATCACAACAGGTCTTTCAATATATTGACGCCCCCCCGTCGACATAGGATCCAGACCAATGCTGGCAGGTAGTAGCTCAGACCAGGGAGCCTGACCTGCAAAGGATGAAACCAGAACCTCTCGATTAATATTTAAAAAAATGACAGCGTCGATTTGCACCAGCTCGGACATCGACGTCGCCAGCGTGTTAAGCAATTCATCATTACCCGAATACAGGGCGAAATCTGAAGTCGTGGCCAGATAAGTTGCCACGGCAACACCGGCGTCTTGATACTCACGTTGAACATCAAAACGCTCATCGGAAAGCATACTGGCGGTCAATAAAACCGCCAGTAAAATTAAAGGCGCCGATGTCAGTAGCAGTAAACGCCCATGCAAGGTCTGAGTAAAAAACCGCCACAAACGCCCCATTACCGATAGGACTCGAGCAGCGACTGGAAGTCGCGATACAGGGCCTCGAATTCCGGCACGGTGATATTCAGGGCTCTAGCCACCTCCCGGTTAATCTCCAGGGTGTAGTATTTGGGATAGTTAGTGCGCCAGAGCTCGGCTGCAACCGGTTCTCCCCCCTCCGGTGCCAGCAAACTCATTATTAACTCCGCCCCGTGGCGGCCTATGTTTTCCGGACTGGAATACACGGCACCGAGGGCACCAGCTTTAGCATAGGATTGGGAAAAACCAATCACCGAGACTTTTTGCCGAAAGCTCAAATAGAGCAGCCATTTCGCCACACTTTTGTTAAATACGGCGCGATCTGCCACGGCGATAAACAGGTCTGTTTTTTGTACTAGAGGGCTCAGTACGCCTATCGGATTATCATCACTATCCATATCGGCATAAATCAACTCCATACCCCGGCGCTGTGCAGCTCTTAACAACTGGGGCCTCGTACCCACAGAGATCGGGCCAAACACCGCGCCAACCCGCCGGGCACTCGGCACTAGCAACTGGCCCAGTGACAGGGCCCGCTCCAAAGGCTGGTCAATGACTACTGCCGCCCGCCGCCCTGAGCCGGGCAGTCGCGCGCGCAGCTCATCCCAGGCGGCCACTGGCATCAGTAAACTGAGGATGTCGGCATTGGGGAAACGCTGCAGGGCAAACTCACTGGCTCGGGAGCCAATGGCAACCACGGTGCTACCAGCGGCCACTTGCAAGCTTTGGTCGAGACCAGAGGCGAGTATGCGAGGGGCACCGGGTTGCTCGGCCAGTGCTTTTTCGAACACCTCCGACACTTGCTGATAATAGGACTGCTCACCCGACAGCAGCAAGTACACGGACGGGTGCTCAGCACTTGCGAATAAGGCAAAAGCAGACAGCACGACACCCGCGAGAATTCGTGTCAGGAAGCTGAGCCTATGTTCTTGTCTACATCCTTGTTTCATGCTTATTTATCGACAGCCTGCTTCATCTATCCATAGCCACACCGACGATACTCCGCGATAGCATTCAGTGAAATCCATTTCTCTCCTTCTCTCCATTTTCAATACCGTCTCAAGCAAGCCCTATCAGGGCAAGTCGAGCTCCAGTTTGATATAAAAGCGGGTTTCAAACACATTGTTACGGCTGTACTCAGAGTAGTCACTTCCCAGATTCTGGGCAATCGCCTGTATCTTTGCCGGTGAACCCGCAAGCCTGAATTTAAAACTTAACTGGGCATCAAACCGCGAAAACTCATCTATATGATTACCGCCCTGCCAATCAACCTCACTTTGATAATAGCTCATTACACTGCCATTGAGACGCGGCGTAAATTGATAGGCTAGTAATAAGCCGCCACTGTGTCGTGGTCGCGACGTGTTGAAATCACTGTACCGCAGTGTCGGTTCAAATTGCTTGACGTCATCACTTTCCAAATCCAGATAGCTATAGTGCAAACGTAGCAAGCTACCCGACACTGGGCGATAGGAGAATTGCAGCTCGGCGCCCATAGTCTCCCACTCCCCGGTATTGGCTAGAACCTTGATGCGGTCATCAACCAGGGGAATGGGCAGTACAATGTCTTCTTCAAAAGCAGCAATTCCATCGCGCCCCTCCTCCCTGAAAAAACGCATGTCGAGCTCGATATTGGCGCCAGGAAAACTACCGACATAAGCCAACTCAGCGTGATCAACCCTCTCTTCACCCAGCCCTTCATCTGAGCGAATCACCGCGTTATAGGCCAGCCCCCCCAGCTCGAAGAACTGATTCAGATTTCTCTCAGAGATCGACGGGGAGCGCTCACTGCGCCCCACCACCATAAGCAAGGTATGCTTTGGTATAAATTCGTAATTGACAGCCAGGCGAGGTGAGACCAGGGTGCCGACCTTACTGTCTTCGACCATCAGCCCAAAATTAAACACCCAGTCACGACCCAGCAGCCACTCGTTATGGCTGAATAGCCGAAAGGACTCCTCACTTATTTCATCGTCTTGATTGAATAAAAAATCACTTTTCACCGACTCCCAGCGCCCACCTAAACCCCAGACCGACTGCAAACCACGCCAGCGCGCAAAGCGCTGCTCCAGCTCGAGATCAAAGCGCTCGGAAGCCAAACTACCCAAACCCAGTGAAAATGCTTGATCGGGAATGTCCAAAAAAACGGGAACCAGCAGTGGTGAGACTTCAAACGCCTCGGAAATCAGACCGGTATGTTCCTGGCTGTCGACCCGCAGGCTGTTATGGTAAGCCCGTATCTTCCACTCATTACCACTGGGCTGAGAGTGCACCCAGGTTAACGACTGGTAGTTAGAATCGTAATCGCTGGCCAAATACTCATCCGGGTGATCGGCATCGCCCAGGCCCTCGGTGTTATCGACAATACCAAAACTAATATCAAGGCTATCGTGCAAAGAGGGCGTCAAGGTGCCGCGAAAGGCCAGCTGATAAAGTTCACGACCATCGTCGAGCGGGCCTTCATTGGCCACGCTGGGAAAACCATTATTGTGCTGGTAACCAAGACTAAGCCGGTAATGCAGGTCACCCAGCTGATCATTGTGGCGCAGGGTGGCATTGCGGGTGGAGCGGGCACCGCTGGTATAAGTCAGCGCCGTGCCGCTATCTTGCACCGGTGTGCGGGTGACAATATTGACCGCGCCCAGCAGGGCGTTGGACCCCTGAGAAGGTGTGCTCGGGCCACGAACAACTTCAATGTGATCAATATCTTCAAAGTTAACACCCAGGGTGCCCCAGACTACAGCAGAAAACACGGGTTCGTACACCGAACGCCCATCAACCATGACTTCCAGGCGGTTGGGAAATTCCTGACCAAAGCCATGGGAGGACACCCCATAGCGGTTACCATTGACTGCGTAGGACTGAAAACCTGGCACCAGACGGAAAATATCTGCCCAGGTTTGAGCACCCGAGGCATCGAGCAAAGCGCGATCGATAATCGTGACACTGGCCGGTGCACGGCTGAGTGGCTGCTCGAAACGACTGGCGATATTAACCATGGGAATATCGCCCAGTACATCAGCCTCACTAACCGTGGCCGCAGAAATATCCAGCGCCAGCAGAGCGCTGAGCGAAGACAAGAGGACACGACAAGGTTTTAACAACACCGACATCGGCAATAACCTGAAATCAACGAGGATAATCTGGGCCGGCATTTTAAACCACGCACCCCCCCTACCACCAATGCTCCTCGGCCAACACTGCTACTGTTTATATCACATATAGGCTCCGATTCATCTCAGCGCAGCCTCTAATCATAACTTGCTCTAACCTCGGGGAGCCCCGCTCCCCCCCAGCCCAGCTGCTGTGGGCGAAAAATTGATTTATAAATAACCAGTGCTGATATATTCTGCATCGCCTGAAACAAGGGTGTTCTATGAGCGAAATATATTTTGTCCGCCACGGCCAGGCTTCTCTGGGGGCCAAAGATTACGATCAGCTGTCGGATCTCGGCCAACAACAGGCGCGCTGGCTGGGCGAACACTACCGCCAACGCAATTTACAGTTTGACCGAGTCATTACCGGCGATATGCGCCGCCACAAGCAAACTCTCGCTGGCATTGAAGAAGGTCTCGGGCAAAGGTTTGAGTCGAGCATTGACCCCGGCTTTAATGAATTTCACTTCCGCCCGATTATGGCTATGTACGCCCGCCGCGAAGACCCCAGCGCCGAAGTACCGCGCACCGCACGCCAGTTTTTCGGCATTTTGCGCGGCACCATGCGCGCCTGGATTGACGGCGAGCTGGACGCAGAAATCGCCCAGCACGATGCACGCAAAGGCGGCAAAACCGAAACCTGGCTCGATTTTAACCAGCGTGTCAGCCGCGCTCTTGAAGAAGCCCAGAAAGGGCCCCGGGGCGAGCGAGTGCTCGTGGTGTCATCCGGCGGCCCCAAGGCCCTGTCGATGAAAAGCGTAATGGGCCTCGACGACGATGCAGCCATTGAATTGATGATGCAAATCCGCAACACCTCGACTACCCGTTTTAACTACAATGCCGAACGCATCTCACTAGCAGCGTTCAACCTGCTACCCCATCTTGAGCAAGGCGACAGACACGACAGCATTACCATCGTCTAGACAACGCCATTAAGAGAAACCAAACACCCACCTTTAACACTTCACACTTAGCAAAGAGGTAATACACCATGAACTTTCAACACTCCCCTAAAGCTCTAGCACTACAAGATTTACTCTTGAAGTTCATGAAGGAAGAAGTCTATCCGGTCGAGGAAGAATTCAAAGAGTATATGCACACGGTCGACAACCCCTGGGCCACGCCGCCGATCATGGAAGAGTTGAAGAAAAAAGCCAAAGCCGTTGGCCTGTGGAATCTCTTCCTGCCACCCCACGATGCCGATGACGAAAATGGCCTGAGCAATGTCGACTATGCTCCGCTGGCAGAAATCATGGGCCGTGTGCCCTGGGCACCCCTGGTCTTCAACTGCAACGCCCCCGACACCGGCAATATGGAGGTGTTTGTTAAATACGGCACCGAAGCGCAAAAAGAAAAGTGGCTAACCCCCCTGCTCGCCGGTGAGATTCGCTCTTCCTTCGCCATGACCGAGCCCGACACCGCCTGTTCTGACGCCACCAATGTGGAATGCTCCATTGTTCGCGATGGCGACGAGTACGTCATCAACGGCAAAAAGTGGTTTATTACCGGCATCATGCACGAAGCCTGCAAAATCATGATCGTGATGGGCAAGACCGACCCTGAAAACCCCAACCGCCACGTTCAGCAGTCGCAAATTCTCGTGCCCAAAGACACCCCCGGCGTCACCATCGTGCGTCCGCTGACAACCCTGGGCTACCTCGGCGCACCTCTGGGTGAAGCTGAAATCCGCTTTGACGATGTTCGCGTACCGGTCGAGAATATTCTACTCGGCGAGGGCCGTGGCTTTGAAATCGCTCAGGGTCGCCTCGGCCCAGGCCGCATTCACCACTGCATGCGTCTTATCGGCTGTGCCCAACGTGCGCTAGAGCTGATGTGTGCCCGCGTTGAATCGCGCAGCACCTTTGGCAAAAAACTCAGCGAGCACCAATCTGTACGTGAAGATATTGCCCAGTCCTACTGCGACATTGAACAGGCTCGCCTGCTGACCATGATGGCCGCCGACAAGATTGACCGCGAAGGCGCCAAAGAAGCTAAAGACCTGATCGCCGCGATTAAAATCGTCACCCCAGCGATGACAGCCCGCGTTGTCGACCGCGCCATTCAAGTACACGGTGCCGGTGGTTTGACCGAGGACTACTTCCTCGCCGAAGCCTACAACTATGCGCGCCAGATCCGTTTCGCCGATGGCCCCGACCAGGTGCACATGATGCAGCTGGGTCGCTCACTGGCCAGACAGTACAGCTAAGTAACTCGACTCAGTAACACAGTTAAACCTGAAGCCTTTGCGCACCGCTTGCGTGCAAAGGCTTCAGGCTACTTCTCTTTAAAGGCACAAATTTAAGGCCCATAACGATAAGGTCAAAATCAAGATGACAACAGCAACTGACAGCCTGCCCATGGACACTCTGGGCGCGTATTTGGCAAACAACATTAACGGCTTCGGCAAGCTTTTAGCGGCTGAAAAGTTTTCCGGTGGACAGTCAAACCCCACCTATATGCTCACCACCGATAGCAAAAAGTACGTACTGCGCCGCAAGCCCTCGGGCGAGCTACTGCCCTCTGCCCACGCGGTCGATCGCGAATTCCGCGTCATGTCGGCGCTTGCTGGCAGCGGCGTGCCCGTACCGACCATGCACAAACTCTGCGACGATGACGCCATTATCGGCAGCATGTTCTATGTAATGGATTTTATCGACGGTGATATTTTCTGGGACGCCCAGCTCACTGAGGTCGACAAAGACCTGCGCGGCCCGATGTACGCCAAAATGAATGAAGTACTGGCCGCCCTGCACAGTGTCGATATTGCCAAAGCGAATCTCGAGAGCTTCGGCCGCCCCGGCAACTACTTCGAGCGCCAGCTGAGCCGCTGGACCAAACAGTATCGCGGTGCCGAGACAGAAACCATCGACGCCATGGAAAAACTCATGGCCTGGCTACCGGCCAACATGCCCGAAGACGATGGTCAGGTGAGCCTGATCCACGGCGACTACCGCCTCGACAATATGATCTTCGCCCCCGGCAAGGCCGAAGTACTGGCTGTGCTCGACTGGGAGCTATCAACCCTCGGTCACCCCTTTTCGGATATCGCCTACCAGTGTATGCAATTGCGCATGCCCGCAGACCCGGCGCTGGGCAACCTTGCTGGACTCAGCGGCGTAGACCGCGCAGCGCTGGGTATTCCCAGCGAAGAAGAGTATGTCGCCGCCTACTGCAAAAATATGGGCATTAGCGAAATACCCAACTGGACCTTCTACCTGGCCTTTAGCTTCTTCCGCTTTGCCGCCATCTTGCAGGGCATTATGAAGCGCTACCTCGACGGCACCGCCTCTAACGAAGAAGCGCTGGCCTACGGCAAAATGGCGGCACCAATGGCCGAAGCTGCAATGGCCTATTTGGCCGAACAGGGTCAAGTTTAAGCGCAGAAATAAAATAAACGTTTAATCAGCCATTTTAATTAACAACAGAGAACACCATGAAAGCACTGGTCTGTGAACACTACGGCAAGGTCGACGATCTGGTTTACCGCGACATGCCCAACCCCGAGGCTGGCCCCGGCCAGATTTTGGTCGATATCGCCGCCATTGGCGTTAACTTCCCCGACGGCCTGCTGGTCGAGGGTAAGTATCAAGCCAAGCCTGCAACACCCTTTATGCCCGGTGGCGAATTTGCCGGCACCATCGCCGCTCTCGGCGAGGGCGTCAAAGGCTTTGCCGTGGGTGACAAAATCTTCGGTTGGCACACCAGCTACGGTGCCTACGCCGAGCAGGTCGCCGTTGCCGAGGAGGACATCTTCAAAATGACCCCCTCCATGTCCTTTGAGCAAGGTGCGGCGCTACTGTGTGCCACATCCACCTCTCACCACGCCCTCAAACAGCGGGGCCAACTCAAGCCTGGCGAAACACTGGTGGTACTCGGTGCCGCCGGTGGTGCTGGCCTGGCCGCCGTGCAAATCGGCAAAGCCATGGGTGCCAAGGTAATTGCCGTTTGCTCGACCGATGAAAAGATCGCCTTCGCTAAATCTCAGGGTGCCGACGAGGGTATTAACTACACGACCGAAGATCTCAAAGCCGCCATTAAAGAGCGCACCGACGGACACGGTGCCGATGTCGTTTACGACGCCGTAGGTGGTGACGCCTTCGACGTTTGCTCTCGCTCTATGGCCTGGAACGGTCGCCTGCTGATTGTCGGCTTTGCCTCCGGTCGCATTCCCACCCTGCCGGTCAACCTGACTCTGGTAAAAGGCTATTCCGTGGTCGGCGTATTTTGGGGCACCTTCACCAAGAAGCAGCCCGAAGACCACGCTGCCAATATGGTCGAACTGCTGCAATGGTTTGAAGCGGGCAAAGTGGTGCCGGTTATCGACAAGACCTTTGCCCTGAGTGACGGTGTTAAAGCCATTCAATATGTCACCGGTCGCAACGTGAAAGGCAAAGTGGTTATCAAGCCCTGAACTGGGCAATCAACAAAATTTAAGGAAACAGCATGAAAGCCCTGGTTTGTGAAGCCTATGGCGAGGTCGACGACCTTAATTACCGTGACATGGAAGACCCCGCACCCGGCCCCGATGAAATTCTCGTCGCCGTCAAAGGCATTGGCGTTAACTTTCCCGATGGCCTGCTGGTCGAGGGCAAGTATCAATTTCAGCCCGAGTGCCCCTTTGCGCCCGGCTCCGAAATTTGCGGTGATGTTATCGCCCTTGGCAGCAATGTCAGCAACTGGGCCATTGGCGACCGGCTTATCAGCCTGACCTCGACCTTTGGCGCCTACGCGGAGAAGATCGTCTTACCCGCCGATATCCCCACCCCTTTGCCCGACTTTATGTCCCACGATCTTGGCGCTGCATTGCTCGGCGCAACCGGCACGGCCCACCACGCACTGCGTCAACGGGGGCAGCTCAAAGCCGGTGAAACGCTGGTAGTGCTCGGCGCTGCTGGCGGTACCGGTACCGCCGCCGTACAAATCGGTAAAGCCATCGGTGCCAAAGTCATTGCCGTGTGTTCCAGCGATGAGAAGCTCGCCTTTGCCAAAGAGCAGGGCGCCGATATCGGTATCAACTACAGCAAAGAAGACCTCAAAGCCGCTATCAAAGAACACACCAATGGCCGCGGTGCCGATGTGGTTTACGATGTGGTTGGCGGCGACGCCTTCGATATCTGCTCCCGCGCCATGGCCTGGAATGGCCGCCTGCTGGTGGTCGGCTTCGCCTCCGGGCGCATCCCCGAACTGCCGGTCAACTTGACGCTGGTCAAAGGCTATTCCGTGGTCGGCGTGTTCTGGGGGCAATTTACCCAAAACGAGCCCGAGGTTCACGCCGCCAATATGCGCGAGCTTTTTGCCTGGGTGAAAGACGGCACCGTGAGCCCCATTATTGATACCGTTTACCCCCTGTCAAAAGGCATCGACGCCATTAAATACGTCACCGGCCGCAATGTGATGGGCAAGGTCATTATTAAACCCGATGAGGAAATTTCGTGAGCAACGCACTCAATACACAGGCCTTTGACCTAACTGGCAAGACCGCCCTTATAACTGGCGCCTCCAGCGGCTTTGGCAATCACTTTGCCCGCGTTCTCGCGGCAGCCGGCGCCAAAGTTGTGGTTGGCGCACGCCGTGAAGACAAGCTGCAAACACTGGTTGGTGAAATCAAAGCCAGCGGTGGCGAAGCGCTGGCTGTGGCCATGGACGTGACTCAGGTCGACAGTGTTGCCGCCGCCTTTGATGCCGCAGAACAGGCCTTCGGCACGGTGAATGTGCTGATTAATAACGCCGGTGTTGCCGTGCCGAAAATGGTGCATAAAACCAGCGAAGCCGATTGGGATTTTGTCGTCGATACCAATTTAAAGGGCGCCTGGATAGTCGCCGCCGAAGCCGCCCGCCGTATGGCTAGCGCGGGCAATGGCGGCTCCATCGTCAATATCTCTTCTGTACTGGGTCTGGCTACCAGCCTCGGTCACGGCGTTTACTCCGCTTCCAAAGCCGGGGTTATTCAATTAACCAAACATATGGCGCTAGAGTTGGCCGATAAAAACATTCGCGTCAACGCCATCTGCCCCGGTTATTTTAAAACCGAAATGAACGGCGAATACTTTGAAAGCGAAGCGGGCAAAAAATACATCGGCTCAACCCCAGCCAAGCGTCTGGGTGAAATGAGCGAAATGAATGCACCGCTCTTATTATTGGCCAGTGATGCGAGTTCTTTTATCAACGGCGTAGCATTACCGATTGATGGCGGCCACCTGCTAATGTCGATCTAAACCCGTCAAAATTTAATTAATGAGTTTTAGGAAAATAAAATGGCCACAAATTTATTCGATTTAACGGGCAGAATTGCGCTGGTGACCGGCGCTAGTCGAGGCATCGGCGAAGCCATTGCCAAACTGCTCGCCGAGCAGGGCGCTCACGTTATTGTCTCCAGCCGTCGGGTTGAGGGCTGCCAAAAGGTGGTTGATGAAATTATTACCGCCGGTGGTAAAGCCGAGGCCTTCCCGTGTCACATCGGCGACATGGAACAAATCGACGCCATTTTTGAACATATTTCCAGCACCCACGGGCGACTGGAAATTCTTGTCAACAACGCCGCGGCCAACCCCTACTTTGGTCACGTGGTCGATACCGATCTCACCTCCTTTCAGAAAACACTGGACGTGAATATTCGCGGTTATTTTTATATGTCGACCGCCGCCTGCAAGCTAATGCGCAATCAAGGCTCCGGAGCCATCGTCAACACCTCCTCCATTAATGCCCTGTCACCGGGGCCACAGCAGGGTATTTACTCCATCTCCAAGGCGGCGATTGTCAGCATGACGAAGACTTTCGCCATTGAATGTGGGCCGGACAATATCCGCGTCAACGCCCTGCTACCTGGGCTGACCAAAACTAAGTTTGCTGGCGCACTGTTCACCCACGAAGACATCCACAAACAGCTGATGGAAAAAATCCCCATGGGCCGCCATGCCGAGCCCGAAGAAATGGCCGGCGCTGTACTTTATTTGGTCTCAGATGCAGGCAGCTATACCACTGGCACCTGTACCATTGTCGACGGCGGTATGAGCCTTTAACACCTGGCTCATTTAAATAACCATGACTATCGAAGACACACGTAGGGAATACGACTACGGTCGCCTCAGTCGAGAGTCATTGCTCGACTGCCCCTTCGAGCAGTTCCAGCTGTGGCTCGACCAGGCCTGCCAGTCGCCCATTAAAGACCCCACCGCAATGACCATTGCCACCGTCGATGCCAACAACAAACCCTGGCATCGCGCGGTGTTGCTAAAGGGCTTTGATAAAAAAGGCCTGGTTTTTTACACCAACCTCGGCAGTCGCAAGGCCCACGACATTGCCGGCAACCCCCATGCGAGCCTGCATTTCCCGTGGTTTTTCCTCGATCGTCAGGTCAGTATTGGCGGCCGAGTCGAAAAGGTCAGCCGCAAAGAGGTACTGAAGTATTTTCTCAGCCGTCCCAAAGACAGCCAACTCGCCGCCTGGGCATCAAAGCAAAGCTCGCGATTAACGTCACGACAGGCTCTTGAAGGCCAGTTTATAGCAATGAAAGAAAAGTTCGCCCAAGGGGAAATACCCACGCCTGATTTTTGGGGTGGCTTTCGCGTGGTGCCCGAAGAGTTTCAGTTTTGGCAGGGTGGGGAGAATCGCTTACACGATCGTTATCAGTACAGCCTTGATGACGGTAAGCGCTGGGTGATTAATCAGCTTGCCCCGTAACGCTGATTACTGAGGTTCACTCCTCAGCCCAACCTACGGACTTAACCAGCGATTATTAATCACACCAGTAAAACGAGGTATAAATGATTTCTGGTAGCTGTCTTTGTGGCAAAGTAAAGTATGAAATTGCAGGTAAAGTCGGCGATATTGTCCACTGCCATTGTCAAACTTGCCGTAAAGCCCATAGCGCTGCATTTTCTAGTGTTGCCGCAGTGAATGATCATGACTTTCACTTAACGGGCCAGACACATTTAAATTCCTATGAATCTTCTCCAGGGAAGAAACGTTATTTTTGCTCCCAGTGTGGGAGTCAAATATACGCCAAAAAAAACGGAACAAAACATTTAATATTGCGCTTGGGCTCATTGGATGACGATCCCCAAAGTATAGAAAAGAACCATATTTGGGTGTCACAAAAAGCTAGCTGGTATTCGATTAATAATAAGCTGGCCGAGTTTCCAGGGTTTGAATAAAATGTACAGCCAAACTCTCAATAGATAATCCTATAAATTACAGCCAAATTAGCGCTGAAATAAATACCGAGAACCCATGACCAGACTACATCTTATTCGCCACGGCGAAACCAACTGGAACGCCGAGGGTCGCATTCAAGGGCAGCTCGAATCTGTACTCAGCGAGCTCGGCCAGCAACAGGCCGTTGAGCTGCAAAAGAAGCTCGCTGCCACCAATTTTGATCGAGTCTTCTCCAGCTCCAGCACGCGGGCGCGACAGACCACGGCCCTCGCGCTCAGCCACTGTGATCAACCAGTGAGTTTTCAGGATGATTTGCGTGAAATCATGCTCGGCCGCTGGGAGGGTTACCTCTACGCCGATATTGAAAAAGTTGAACCACAAGCCGTTTTTGCTTTTCGCAATACGCCCGACATTTTTAACGTGGAGGGCGCAGAGACCTTCCATGCTTTGCAGCGTCGCGCTCTGGCCGCTGTTGAAACCATCCTCAACGATTGCGCGGGGATGGAGATCGCAGTGGTCAGCCACGGTGCGTGGATAAAGTCTGTGCTATCCCACTACGAAGGCCGCCCCCTGAGCCGCTTCTGGGAGCCACCGCGTATGCACAATTGCTGTCACAGTATTATTGAAGTCAGTGGGGATAGTGGCGAGCCGCGCATTGTCAGGTATGCTGATCTCGACGAAGGGTTTTAAGTCGACAGGCCCAATTAAAACGCTATAAGCCAACAATAATAAAAACAGGATTCAAACATGCAACCAGAACAGCCCGTACACGACAGAACCTATCAGAACCACCACCTCGACAGCACCCGCTGGGATAATTTCAAGGTGCGCGATGACGATATACTGATCTGCACCTCAATGAAGAGCGGTACCACCTGGATGCAGCGCATCGTTTCGCTGTTGTTATTTCAGGACAATCCGCCCGCAGAGTCTTTTCACGATATGTCTATCTGGCTCGATATGCGACTCGCCCCGCTGGATGAAACCCTCGAAACCATAGAGGCGCAAACCCACCGCCGCTTTCTAAAAACCCACTCGCCCCTCAATGCCCTGCCCTATTATCCGCAAATGAAATATGTGGTTATTGGCCGCGATGTGCGCGATGTTTTTATGTCGCTGTGGAATCATGCATCGAACTACACCGATGATTTTATTGGCGCCTTAAACAACACCCCCGGCCGGGTCGGCGAAGAGTTTCCACCCCTGTATGACGATATTCATGGCCTCTGGCACGACTGGATTAACAAGGGTAATTTTGAGTGGGAGACCGATGGCTACCCCTTTTGGTCACATCTGACCTTTACTCAGTCGTGGTGGGACTATCGCCACCTGCCGAATATTTACCTGGTGCACTTTAGCGATTTACTGAATGACCTCGAGGGTGAAATGCGCAAGGTTGCCGAGTTTCTCGACATCAGCGTGGATGAAGCCCTATGGCCCAGCTTGGTCGAACAGGCGACCTTCGACAGTATGAAAAACAATGCTGTTGAACTACTACCCGGCGTCGATAAAATTTTCGCCGGCGGTGCCAAGGCCTTTGTCAATAAAGGCACCAACGGCCGCTGGCGCGATGTACTGACAGCTGACGAATTGAAAGAAAGTGAAGCCGCTGTCAAACGTGCCTTGAGCCCCGATTGCGCCCGCTGGCTGGAAGAGGGCGGCGCCGATAAACTGTAGCGCCACCAGCGACAACTTTTCATCTATCACGTGTTGGCACGGACGCTAAACACACTGCAAACAGGAGCTTGCCCATGAGCACACCCCTTGAAGTCAATTTGATCCGCCGCATCGCTATGGGAGACACCCTGCGCCGTCGCGCAACCAGCCACGGGCAGAGCGAAGCCCTGGTTGAGTTTATCGACGGCGAGCGTATTGCCATCGACTTCACTACCTTAAATGCAAGGGTCAACCAGCTAGTGCGCGGCCTGCGCGACAAGGGCATCAAGCAGGGCGACCGCGTTGGCATCCTCGGTGGTAACACCAGTCAGATGCTCACCGCACTACTGGGCTGCTTTAAGGGCGGCTTTATTGCAGTGCCCATTAATTATGTGCAAAACCCGACGGACGTGGAATACAACATTGAACACTCTGGTGCCGCCGCTGTTTTTGCCGATGCCTCTTTGCAGCCACTGGTTGATCAGGTCACGAGCAATATCGATCGCAGCTTCCTGCTAGTGAGTTTAGCTGGCGAGGCAACGGACAGCGTTGTCGCTTTCGAGGCACTGCTCGACGGGCAGGACAGCAGCGAAGTTGAAGACATTATTATCGAAGACGACGATGTCGCCCAAATCATGTACACCAGTGGCACCACAGCTCGCCCTAAAGGGGTGATGCTGTCGCACAAAAATATTTACATCGCCACGCTGAACACTGTCATCAGCATTGGCGCCAATAAAGACAGCACCGCCCACCCCGCTGTATTGCCGCTGTTCCATATCACTGCCGAACTCTTCGCACTGGTGTCTTTGCACCTCGGCGCCAAAGTCGTGCTGCAAAATGGCTTTAACCCAGCAACGGTACTGGCTTTAATTGAATCGGAAAAACTTGAGTTCGCCATTCTGCTACCACTGATGTGGAAAGCCATGCTCGCCAGCCCCACGTTGCAGCAACACGATTACTCCAGCATGCAAGTGGGCATGTACGGCATGGCACCGATGGACGCACCGACACTGGATAAACTGAACCGGGTCTTTGGCTGCCCCTTTTCAACAGGTTCTGGGCAAACGGAAATCAACGGCGTATCAACCGTGATGGACACCCGCTGGGTGGGCGTGAAAGAAGGCAATATTTGGGGTGATGGCTCCATTGCCAGCGACCAGGCAGTGATGGACGACCAGGGCAATATTTTGCCCACGGGTGAAATTGGCGAAGTGGTGTGGCGCTGCCCTCAGGTGATGCTCGGCTACTACCGCAACGAGGAGGCCACCAACGAGGCCCAGGCCTTTGGCTGGCATCACTCCGGTGATATTGGCTATATCGACGCCGATGGGCAGTTCTGCTTTGTCGATCGCAAGAAAGATATCGTTAAATCAGGCGGCGAAAATGTCTCGTCGGTAAAAGTAGAGAGCTGTATTCTCGCCTGCGAGGGCGTCGCCAATGTCGGCGTCATTGGCCTGCCCCACGAGCATTGGGGTGAAGCGGTTACCGCTGTAGTGAGCCGCAAGCCCGATACTCAACTCGATGAACAGGCGATTATTGATCACTGCAAAACTCAACTCGGCGGTTTTGAAACCCCAAAGCGGGTGATTATTCTCGAGCAATTACCGATGACGGCAACGGGCAAAGTGAAAAAACATTTACTGCGCCAAGAATATGCCGAGCTGTTTGCAGGGTCTAACTAGCTACTTTTAAGCGCTTAACGTCGCCAGAACATCGGCGTAAATAAAACCAGCAGCGTAAAGATTTCCAACCGGCCCAGTAGCATGCCACCGCACAGCACCAACTTGGCAAAGCCATTGATATCGCCGTAATTGGCCGCCACGTCGCCCAGGCCGGGGCCGAGGTTGTTGAGCGATGCAGTGGTCGCCGACCAGGCGGTGATGTAGTCGAGGCCGGAGGCCATCAACAACAGCACAATGCCGTAAAACACCGCCAGATAAACCCCGAAGAAAGCCCAGATGGAGTTCGTGACACGCTCTGGCACGATGCGCCCATTAACCTTGATGGGAATCACCGCACTGGGGTGGATCAGTTTTTGAATTTCACGCAGGCCCTGCTTGGCCATAATCATCATGCGGCCCACTTTTATGCCACCGCCGGTCGACCCGGCACAGGCACCAAAAAAAGACAGAAAGATCAAAAAGAAGGGCACAAAACTGGGCCAGGCACTGAAATTATCGGTGGCAAACCCGGTGGTGGTCATCAGCGACACGAGCTGAAAAACACCATGGTTAAGGCTATCCATACCGCCATAGGTGCCGCTGTAATAAAGATAAGCACAGACCACAAGCATGCCTGAAATCAACATCGCCATGTAGAGACGGGCCTCGGAATCGACAAAATACGAGGTGAGGCTTTTGCGGTGCCAGGCCATAAAATGCAGACCAAAATTTAGCCCGGACAGAATCATAAAGAACACACAGACACTGTTAATTAAGGCGCTATCAAAAAAGCCCATGCTCGCATCGTGGGTGGAAAAACCACCGATGGCCACCGTTGCAAAGCTGTGGCCGATAGCGTCAAAGGCATCCATGCCAGCCAGCCAGTAGGCCAGAGCGCAGGCCGCTGTGAGAATGACGTAGATAAAAAACAGCACCTTTGCTGTCTCGGTAATGCGCGGTGTCAGCTTGCTGTCTTTAACCGGGCCGGGGGTTTCGGTGCGATACAACTGCATGCCACCAATGCCGAGCATAGGCATAATTGCCACGGCGATCACGACAATACCAATGCCACCCAACCACTGCAGTTGTTGGCGGTAGTAGAGAATGGAGCGCGGCAGTTCATCGAGCCCGCTAATAACCGTGGCCCCAGTGGTGGTCAAACCCGAGATAGATTCAAACACCGCATCAATAATAGACAAAGAGGGTTCCGTCAGCGCCAACGGTAGCGCACCGCCCAGGCCCAGCATGCCCCAGAACAGCACGGTCACCAGAAAGCCATCGCGGGTGCGCAGGTCGCCACTACTGCGGCTATTGGGCAGCCACACCAAGGTGCCAATGGAAAAAATAATGGCAAAGGCGAGGAAAAAGGCCTCGGCCGTTTGCTCCTTATACATCACCGCAACAACGATGGGCACCAGCAGGGTGAGGCTGAATATCATCAACAGCAAACCCAAAATACGGGCAATAATTGAATAGTGCATTAAACGGCGCCGGGGCTTAACAAATTGAGCATCGGAAAATTAAGTCCCTAAAAAAAGGTGAAGCCAACTTGGAAAAGTTTTTCAACATCCCGCGTGTGGCGTTTGTCGATCATAAATACGATGACGTGGTCATCCGACTCGATCACCGTGTCGTGGTGGGTGATAATCACCTCGCCACGACGTACCAGTGCGGCGATAGTCGAGCCTGCAGGCAGGGTCAAATCTTCGACAGCCTTGCCCACCACTTTCGAGCTTCTGGCGTCACCGTGGGCGACAATCTCCAGCGCCTCAGCAACACCACGGCGCAGGGAATGCACATTGACCGTATCGCCACGACGCACATGGCTAAGTAGAGAGCTGGTCGTCGCCTGTTGCGGTGACACGGCAATATCAATTTCACTGCCCTGCATCAACTCCGCGTAAACGGGGTTGGTAATGAGGGTCATCACCTTTCTCGCACCCAGGCGCTTGGCGAGTAAAGAGGCCATAATATTGACCTCATCATCATTGGTGACGGCGATAAAAACATCGGTTTTATCAATATTTTCTTCGAGCAGTAATTCTCGGTCTGCCGCCTGACCATTCAGCACCACGGTTTTATTCAATGCTTCGGCCAGGTATTCCGCTCGCGGCAGATTGTATTCGATGAGCTTGACGTTGTAGCTACCCTCCAGTGCCTTGGCCAGACGGAAACCAATGTTGCCGCCACCGGCAATAATAAGACGACGATAGGGCTTTTCCGAACGCCGCAGAAAGCTCATTACCTTGAGAATATCCGACCGGGCGGCGACAAAGAACACCTCGTCACCCTCTTCGATCACCGTGTCACCTTTGGGTACTATAGAGCCATCCTGTCGGTAAATGGCTGCTGCACGGGCATCGACACCAGGCATTTCTTCACGAATTTCACTCAACTGGTGACCAATCATAGGGCCGCCAGAAAGGGCTCGCACGGCCATTAATTGCACTACGCCATCGGCAAAGTCGAGCACCTGCAGCGCACCGGGGTGCTCGACTAATTTACAGATATAGTCGGTCACCACCTGCTCCGGCGTAATCAGTACGTCGACAGGCACATGGGCGTCATTAAACAATTTTTCACGGTAGGCTTTGCTGATGTAACTACGGTCACGCACCCGAGCAATTTTTGTCGGGGTGCGATATAGCGAGAAGGCAATCTGGCAGGCCAGCATATTCACTTCATCACTACTGGTCACGGCCACCAGCATGTCGGCATCTTCAATACCGGCTGACTCAAGAACATCGGGGTGGGAACCCAGGCCCGGAACGGTGCGGATATCGAATCTGTCCTGCAGCTCTCGCAAGCGCTTTTCATCGGGGTCGATCAGGGATATATCATTCGCTTCACTGGCCAGGTTTTCTGCCAGTGTGCCACCGACCTGACCGGCGCCAACAATCACAATTTTCATGGTTTAAGGTCGCCTGCTCGTTTCATTTTAGCTCTTACACGGCTTATTTTTTAGCATCAGTTCTTAGGCATCAATTCTTAGACAACAGCGCATAATAAAAACCATCGTGGCCATCAATTGTTGGCAATAGTTGACGGCCCAGCGGCGTCTGCATACCCACTTCTGCCGTAATATCAATCACCTCGACATCGCTCTGGCGAGCAATAAAACCGGCAATACTGGCATCGTTTTCCTCGGGCAAAATGGAGCAGGTTGCGTAGAGCAGTTTACCCCCAGATTTAAGCAGTGGCCACAGGGCGTCGAGTAATTCTGCCTGCAGCTCGGCAAGGCGAGCAATATCGTCTGGCTTGCGCAGTAATTTGATGTCCGGGTGGCGCCGAATGACGCCGGTAGCGGAACAGGGTGCATCGAGCAGAATGCGGTCAAACGGCTGACCATCCCACCACTCATCCGTGGCAGCAGCGTCGGCCGCTACCAGATTAGCCTGCACATTCAGTCGCTCAAAGTTTTCTCTGACTCGCTCTAAGCGCGACTCATCAATATCCAGCGCCACCAGCTCGTCGAGCTTGGGCTCACGCTCGAGGATATGACAGGTTTTGCCACCGGGGGCGCAGCAGGCATCGAGCACTCGCTGCCCCGGTTCCAACTGCAACAGTTGCGCGGCAAGCTGGGCGGCTTCGTCCTGCACACTGAGCTGGCCCTCGGCAAAACCGGGGATGGCATCAACGCCCGTGGCTTTCAATAACTGCACACCGTCCCCACTCAGAGCCGTCGCCGTCGCTTCAATACTGGCTGCTTGCAGAGTGGCGAGATATTCCGCCCGACTCTGACGTTGCCGATTAACCCGCAGCGTCATTGGCCCTAGATGATTATTGGCGGCAAAAATAGCGACCGACTGCTGTGGCCAGGCTTGCTCAATGCGTTTACATAGCCACTTGGGGTGGGCGTGTAAATAGACACTTTTGTCCGCCAATTGCTCGTTAAGGCTATCGCGCTCACGAATAAAACGGCGCAGCACGCCATTGACCAAACCCTTAGCCCAGGGTTTTTTAAGCTTTTTAATGACAGCTACGGTTTCATTAACAGCGGCGTGATCGGGGATGCGCGTCTCCATTATTTGGTAGAGCGCGCAAGCTAGCAGCACGTGAATATCCTGGTCTTTCGAACGGAAGGGCTTTTCCAGTAGCACCTTGAGCAAGGTGTTTAAGCGGGGATACCAGCGCAGGGTGCCGTAGCAAAGGTCTTGCAGCAGGGGTCTATCCCGTTCGACCACCTGCGCCAGTAACTCGGGCAGACACTGGTTGAGAGATACACCATCGCGGGTCACTGCCAGTAGCACTTTGACAGCGGCAACTCTAACTTCCATTGCTGGCATCCTGTGGCAAACCCAGTTGCACGCCCGCCGCGAATAATTGCGCCTGACTATTCAAGACAGCCTGCACCGGCAAGCGCTTTTTGCCCGGCAGCTGTATTTCACGCAACACCAGTGCACCTTGCCCGCAGGCCACCCAAATGCCCCGGCTATCACACTTTAAAATGGTGCCCGCAGTAGCTTGATGCGAATGCGGCGCTTCCAGCTCTGCAGCCCAAACTCTAAGGCGGGCGTCACCCAGCGTGGTAAAGGCGACCGGGAAAGGATTGAAGGCGCGAATTTTAAAATCGAGTTCAGTTGCAGAACTCGACCAGTCGAGGCGCGCCTCTTCTTTGCTGATTTTAGGGGCATAGTTACTCAAGGCATCATCCTGCACTTCGCCGACCAAACTATTGTCTGCCAGCCCGTCGAGTGCCTTGAGCAAAGCCTTGCAGCCAATGTCAGCCAGCTTATCGTGCAAACTGCCGCCGCTATCGTCTGACTCAATAGCACACTCGGCCTTGAGCAGCATGGGCCCGGTATCGAGCCCCGCTTCCATCTGCATAATGGTGACACCGGTTTTAGCGTCCCCCGCCTCAAGAGCCCGATGTATGGGCGCCGCACCCCGCCAGCGTGGCAATAAAGAGGCATGCACATTAATGCAACCCAGGCGTGGTGTATCGAGTACCACCTGGGGCAATAGCAAACCGTAGGCAACCACCACCATCAGGTCAGCCTCAAAGGCTTGCAACTGCTGTTGATCTTCAGGGTTTTTCAAAGAGACCGGCTGCATGACGGGCAGACCGTGCTGTTCGGCCAATTGTTTTACGGGGCCGGGCTTGAGCTTTTTACCACGTCCGGCTGGACGGTCAGGCTGGGTATAAACCGCCACCACCGTGTGTTTACCCTGTTTGAGTAAAGCGGCCAAATGGCAGGCGGCAAAATCAGGCGTACCGGCAAAAATAATCTTCAAGGTAGAATCTCAGTAGACTGCGCTTGGTGGGCTAACAGAGTAAAACCCTGGAAGGGCCGCTATCGACAAGTATTAAGCCAATTGTCGGTGCAGCTTTTCCAGCTTCTTGCGAATCCGCTGGCGCTTCAATGCCGACACATAATCGACAAATAATTTGCCATTGAGATGATCAAGTTCGTGCTGAATGCACACCGCCAACAGACCATCCGGCTCCAGCTCAAAAGCCTCACCCTTTTCATTAAGTGCTCGCAAACGAATGCAGTCGGGACGCGATACGGTTTCGTAAAAACCGGGCACTGACAGGCAGCCCTCATCGTGTTCGAGCTGGCTATCGCCGATGAATTCAACTTCGGGGTTGATAAGGATCAGCGGGCTGTCCCTTTCCTCGGAAACATCCATCACCACCACCCGCTCGTGCTCGTTGATCTGTGTCGCGGCCAAACCAATGCCCTTGGCCTCGTACATAGTCTCAAACATATCGTCGAGTAAGTGGCGAATGCGCTTATCAACCTTGGCTACCGGGGCAGCTGTGGTACGTAGGCGGGGGTCTGGAAATTCAAGAATTGTTCGAATAGTCATAGCTTTGTGATGGAATTCTAGCAAAAGAGTATAAACGGCTGTTAACATCCGGGCTGTTCCAATAATTACAACTTTGAACTCCCCGATGCTGACAGTATACACCATCGGCATTCAGCCTAAGGAAGAGCCTTTATGAAGAGCCCTATAAAGACAGTAGCGCTGGCACTAATAAGCGTCTGGGTGCTGGCCACGACAGCCATGGCAGAAGCGCCGTTTAACGACGACGTTCCCGATAAATACACCGTCGTAAAGGGCGATACTCTCTGGGATATTTCTGCCCACTTTCTCGCCGAACCCTGGTTGTGGCCGGAAATATGGCAAGTTAACCCGCAAATTCAAAACCCCCATTTAATCTACCCCGGCGACGTCATCAGCCTTATCTACATCGATGGCAAACCTCGCCTGGTGCTGACGCGCAGCCGAGACGTCAAACTCAGCCCACAAATTCGCGAAGTCACTGATCGCCAGGCTATATCGACTCTACCCCTGGATTTAATTAATAGCTTCCTGTCACGCAACAGAGTTGTAGAGCCCGGCGTTCTTGAGTCCGCACCCTACATTCTCTCAGGTCAAAGCAAACGTCTGCTCACCGGCAAGAATGACGATTTTTATGCCCGTGGTGATTTCTCCGATGCGGATGAAAGCTACGGTGTTTATCGCAATGGCGGGCCTTTTACCGACCCGAAAACCAACGAAATACTAGGCATCCGCGCGAAAGATATTGGCGCCGGCAATATAAAAGCCGTTGATGACGACATCGCCACGCTCATCACCACTCGCAGTATTGAAGAGTTACGTATTAACGACAGACTTCTAGAGCTGGAAGAGCGCAAGATCGCTGCAAATTTTCACCCTAGCGCCCCGCCAGAAGACACCGAGGGTGTCATTATGTCTATTGAAGGTGCCGTTAGCACCGGTGGCATGCTCGATGTTATCAGTATTAATCTTGGCGAACGTGACGGCATGGAAATAGGCAATATGCTGTCCATCCTCAAAGCTGGTGCCGTTGTCTCCGACCGCGTACAGGGAGGCTTAGTCACCCTGCCCCCCGAAAAAGCCGGACTGGTGATGGTATTCCGCACCTTTGAAAAAATGAGCTTTGCTCTCATTCTCTCTGCCGAGCTACCCATTTCAATTAAAGACATCGCTCGCAACCCTTGAGCACAATGAGTTGAGCGAAAGGCCAGATAATTCGAAGGCCTCTCGCTCAAGTTAACATCGCTTACCACGCGCCCAAGGATGGGACCTATGATCACTGAGCGCGAATGCGCCCTCGTACTTCAAGCTCTCCCCGGCATCGGCTCCGTTGCACTCAGTAAACTCCAGCAACAATTTGGCTCTTTTGCGAAAGCTCTGCAGGCCCCAACAAATACAGTCGCGCCCGCCTATCGTAAAGGGCTAAACGCCTTTCGGGACAAACCCGATGATTTCAAAGTTCAGGCAGATAATACTCTCGCGACTTGCGCGACAGAGGCTATCGAAATTGTACTGATATCTTCGCCCGACTATCCTGCCCTGCTGCGTGAAATCGACACACCTCCCGCCCTGCTCTTTGTTAAAGGCAACATCGGCGCACTAAACCTGCCACAAATCGCCATCGTCGGCAGCCGACATCACTCTGCTGCAGGGCAACAAAATGCTCGCGCATTTGCTCGCCATCTCGCGGGTAGCGGCTTTACAATTACCAGTGGCCTGGCCCTGGGTATTGATGGCGCGGCCCATCAGGGCGCATTGGAAACAGGAAGTACCATTGCCGTACTCGGCACCGGCGCTGATGTTGTTTATCCTCGCCGCCATCAAGCCCTGTACGCAGATATTATTGCCAAAGGCGGGGCTATTGTTTCCGAATTCCCTCCCGGCACACCCACCCGTGCTGGCAACTTCCCCCAGCGCAATCGCATTATTAGCGGTCTCAGCCTTGGTGTACTGGTAGTCGAAGCGGCGCTTAGAAGCGGCTCACTGATTACCGCCCGCCTGGCTATGGAGCAAGGCCGCGAAGTTTTTACCATACCCGGCTCCATACACAATCCCAGTGCCAAAGGTTGTCATCAGCTCATTCGACAGGGCGCAGCACTGGTTGAAACAGCCGATGACATCATTAACGAACTCGGCGGTATGCTGGCTTACAAAGCAGAAGGGACGGAACAGATAGCAGCTTCAAATAGCACCAGCACCCTTGATGACACCGCAAGCCGTGTGCTCGATAAACTCGGCTTTGACCCCACCGATCTGGACACCCTGATGGCACGCACCCAACTCGCACCTGCCGTACTCAGCGGGCTATTAGTACAACTCGAGCTAGAGGGTTGGGTCGAACAACGAGCCGGAATGTATAACCGGCTAAGATAGCCACCCTCCCCGATTGCCCTCAGCATCGTCTTCCGGTAGACTGTGCGGTTTTTCACAGCGAGCGAGGCTTCACCACCATGAGCAAACCTTTTGTCGCCATTTTAATGGGCTCAGACTCCGACCTTCCAATTATGGAAGCCAGTTTTGACGTACTCAACAAACTCGGCGTGCCTTTCGAAGCAAAGGTCACCTCCGCCCACCGTACGCCTGCGGTTACTCACGACTACGTAACCAATGCCGATGAACGCGGTTGCGCCGCCTTTATCTGCGCTGCAGGCATGGCCGCTCACTTGGCTGGTGCGGTTGCTGCACTGACTTTACGGCCCGTTATTGGCGTGCCCATTAACGGCTCCCTCGAAGGCCTCGACGCACTGCTATCGACCGTGCAGATGCCCGGCGGCATTCCCGTTGCCACCGTCGCCATTGGCAAGGCCGGTGCTAAAAATGCCGCCTACCTGGCCGCGCAGATTATTGCCGGTGCCGACCCGGCGCTGCATCAACGCCTGCTCGACGAACGCGCCGCTAATGCACAGGCCGTTATCGAAAAAGACCAGGCCTTACAGGATACGCTGCAGGCCCGAGCTAAGGCTTAAGCCGTGACGGATCTTGCGCTGCGACCGGGCATTCGCCGGGCCGCAGCCAGCCTGCACCAGGGCGGTATCGTCGCCTACCCCACAGAAGCGGTATGGGGTCTGGGCTGCGACCCTGAAAACTCAGACGCCGTACAACAGCTACTCGCCCTGAAAAGACGCGACCCGCGAAAAGGCCTGATTTTAATTGCCGCCGATATCGCCATGTTTGCGCCTTATTTGCACGATTTAAGCCCCGCTCTTGTCGAGCAACTGCAAAACAGTTGGCCCGGGGCAATCACCTGGTTAATCCCCAATAATTACCATGCCTCCCCCTGGATCAGCGGTGGTCGAGACACCCTGGCACTGCGCGTCACCGCTCACCCCGTGGCTGGCGCACTGAGCCGCGCTTTTGGCGGCCCACTGGTATCGACATCGGCCAACCCCCAGGGCCTGCCACCGGCGAAATCATTGATGAAGGTCAAAGCGTATTTCGGCAATACCCTTGATGCTTACACCCCCGGCAGTATCGGCAACGCCGCCACGCCGAGCGAAATCCGCAATCTGGTGACTGGCGAGGTCATTCGCGCCGCCAGTTAAGCCACCGCAACCCCATTACGAGGAAGACACCATGGTCGACAGCAGCGCCGTTAAAGAATATCTGCTCGATTTACAGGACCGCATTTGCCAGCAACTGCAAGAGCTTGAACCCACTGCCAAATTTCGTGAAGACGCATGGGACAGAGAGGGTGGCGGTGGTGGTCGCACTCGCGTTATTGAAAATGGCTCGGTATTTGAAAAGGGCGGCGTTAATTTCTCCCACGTCTACGGCACACAATTACCTCCCTCGGCTACGGCTGCTCGACCCGAGCTGGCCGGGCGCTCCTTTGAAGCCATGGGCGTATCGCTGGTGATTCACCCCCTCAACCCCCTGGTGCCAACATCTCACGCCAACGTGCGATTTTTTATTGCCGAGCAAGAAGGCCAGGAACCCGTTTGGTGGTTCGGCGGCGGTTACGACCTCACCCCCTATTACGGCGATACGGCCGACTGCAAACAGTGGCACACCACTGCCAAAGCCGCCTGCGACCCCTTTGGTAAAGATATTTACCCGCGCTTTAAAGAGTGGTGCGATACCTATTTCCACCTCAAACACCGGGACGAAGCCCGCGGTGTCGGCGGCCTATTTTTCGATGACTTTAACGACCTTGGCTTCGATGACAGCTTCGCCCTGATGCGCGCCATCGGCGACAGCTATACCGAAGCCTATGCACCCATCGTTAAAAAACACGCCGGCCGACCCTATACCGAGAAACAAAAGAACTTTCAGCTCTATCGCCGTGGCCGCTATGTTGAATTCAACCTGGTGTTCGACCGAGGCACACTGTTTGGCCTGCAATCGGGGGGGCGCACCGAATCCATTTTAATGTCGCTGCCGCCCCAAGTTAGCTGGCAATACGACTGGCATCCCGAACCCGGCAGCGAAGAAGCAGAGCTCTACGATACCTTCCTGCCAACCCGTGACTGGGTTAACAGCTAAGCGGCTTTGATGATGACAGACCAGTACGCCGTTTTTGGCAACCCCATTAAGCACAGCCGCTCACCGCAAATTCACAGTGCTTTCGCCGAGCAAACGGGGCAGGACATCAACTATGTCAGCACCCTTGTTGAGACCGACCAGTTTCAATCTGCCGCCAACAGCTTCTTTAACAATGGCGGTAAGGGTTTAAATATCACCGTACCCTTCAAGCAGGATGCTTTTAACTTTGCCGGCGAACTCAGTGAACGCGCCCGGCGCGCCGGTGCAGTAAACACACTCATCCATCAAAATGACGGCAAGATACTCGGCGATAACACCGACGGCGTAGGCCTGGTGCGAGATATCAGCACTAACCTCGGATGGGCAATTGCAGGCAGGAAAGTACTACTTGTCGGGGCCGGCGGCGCTGTCATGGGTGTATTGGAGCCTCTGTTGCAACAACACCCCGCCCTCATCGTCATCGCCAACCGCACCGTCAGCAAGGCACAAAAGCTGGCCAGTGACTTTGCAGACCTCGGCAATATTCAGGGCTGTGGCTTCGATGAGCTGACAGACAGCGGCCACTTTGATCTCATTATCAACGGCAGCAGTGCCAGCCTGGCGGGGGAAATCGCGCCACTACCCAACAACGTACTGACGACAAACACCCAGGGCTACGACATGATGTATGCCGCTGAGCCGACTCCTTTTATGCGCTGGATGAACGACCACGGCGCACAGCAAACGGCTGATGGTTTAGGCATGCTAGTGGAGCAAGCTGCGGAAGCCTTTACACTCTGGCGCGGTGTACGGCCTGAGGCAACGGAGGTAATACAATCAATGCGTAAGGCTATGCATGGAGGGCAATAACAATTAGCCCTCAATCAGCGACCTAGGAACTCAAGAAGGATGCTAGAAACGCTTTGGGGGTTAACAATCATCGTCAGATGGCCTCCGTCAACAATGCGAGAATCTACAAGTTCGACATTTTCTGCTATACCCTTTTGTGTTGCCAGAGAGATTATTTTATCTTTACTGGTAAAAATATAGTATTTTTCAGCACCTCGATAACGCGCAACATCAAGCGCAACAACTCCATCGCCAATAGCTGCAGGCTCATCAACAGCCCCTCTCATTACCTCTTCCCCCAGTGCCGAGCCCTCATCAAGGGACTCAGAAACAAAAGAGGCTAGAAAACCCTCGGGGTTATTTATCTGCATAAGGCCTGTTGCTTCGTCATACACCACACCCCGATAATAATTTTCTTCATCCGCTTTGCTGAGCTTATCAAAAGGTTTTTCACCATCGAGCGGAACAACAGCTGCCAGATAAATTATTTTTTCTGGTGTTATTTCTGGGCACAAACCAAGAAGGTGATTAACAACAGCGCCCCCTTGGCTATGAGCCACAAAGCTAAGCTTACTTCCTTTTTCTGATGCCTTTACCTTTGTGCAAAGTGCTCTCGAGGAAGAGTCCAGTGTCACGTTAGTTGCGACTACGCCGTCATCACCTCGTCCCGGTAAATTAACACTCAACACATCATAGCCAGCAGCCCGAAGCGCAAAAGAAACGCCGTCCCAGGATTCAGCCGTTAAATGGGCTCCATGAACCAAAACCAACGATTTACCACTGCTCTCACCACCCTCGCCATGAGCAGAAACCGATAACGCAAGAACCACCAACCATGAACACAGTCGACTGACCGACATCCAATCACTCACTAATTTCACCACAACCATCCCTGTAACTTGTCCTTCAATAAGCGATTTAGCCTGCCAACACCCTTCACCAGCCCAGCAAGAACGCCGCGCGAGTGAAGGGTCGCAATCACTTCACTCGTTGAGTCAGCTCACCTGCCGCATAGCTTAGCGATATCGCATCTAAACTGAGCGCTTTAATTTTATCGGCATTGCCAGCAGCGCCGAAGGATTCGTAGCGGGCGACACAAATATCCTTCATCGCTGTCGTTGCCGCTGCGAGATATTTACGCGGGTCGAAGTCAGCCGGGTTCTGCGCCATATGGCGGCGCATGGCGCCCGTAGAAGCGAGGCGTAAATCGGTATCAATATTCACCTTGCGCACACCGTGCTTAATGCCTTCCATCACCTCTTCAACCGGCACACCGTAAGTCTCGGGAATATCACCACCGAATTCATTGATAATTGCCAGCCAGTCCTGGGGCACAGCCGATGAGCCGTGCATCACCAAATGGGTATTGGGAATGCGCGCGTGAATGTCTTTAATGCGATTAATGGCCAGCACATCGCCTGTTGGCGGGCGGGTAAATTTGTAGGCACCGTGAGAGGTGCCAATGGCAATGGCCAGGGCATCGACATCGGTTTTGGCGACAAAGTCAGCGGCTTCATCGGGATCGGTGAGCATTTGATCGTGACTTAAAATGCCTTCCGCACCAACGCCGTCTTCCTCGCCCGCCTGTCCGGTTTCTAGTGAACCCAGGCAACCCAGTTCGCCCTCAACGGAAACACCGCCAGCATGGGCCATTTCAACCACACGGCGTGTAACCTCAACATTGTATTCGTAGCTAGCAGGGGTTTTGCCGTCTTCCTCAAGGGAGCCGTCCATCATCACCGATGAAAAGCCCAACTGTATCGAGCGCTGGCAAATGGCGGGGCTAGTGCCGTGGTCCTGATGCATGACCACGGGAATGTGGGGAAATTCTTCAATGGCGGCGAGAATCAGGTGACGCAAAAAAGGTGCGCCCGCATATTTTCGCGCACCGGCGGAGGCCTGCACAATTACCGGTGAATTGGTTTGGTCAGCGGCTTCCATAATGGCACGCATTTGCTCGAGGTTGTTGACGTTGAACGCCGGTACGCCGTACTGCTGCTCTGCGGCGTGATCCAACATTTGACGCATGCTAATTAGAGCCATAACTGCTTCCTTCTTTTTTTCGTTGCTGTAATGACCCCAGAGGGGCCGCTGTTTCTACCAATTAATGTTACCCGCTAATCCTCGCCACGGGCCTCTAGCATTGCCACTGCAGGCAGGGTTTTACCCTCGACATATTCGAGGAAAGCACCGCCGCCGGTTGAAATATAAGACACGTCATCGGCGATGGCGTATTTATCGACTGCCGCCAAAGTATCTCCGCCTCCGGCAATGGAAAAACCCTGGTTGGCGGCGATGGCTCGAGCAATCGCTTCAGTACCTGCACCAAATTGCTCAAATTCAAAAACCCCGACCGGGCCGTTCCAGATAATAGTACCGGCATCTTGCAGAATTGCGGCAAGCCTTGCCGATGTTTCGGGGCCGATATCAAAAATCATATCGCCGTCACTGACTTCATCCGACGACTTAAGCGCGGCCACAGCCTGCTCGGAAAACTCACTGCCAACCACCACATCTGTCGGCAAGGGGATATCGCATTTATCCATCAGGCCACGAGCAACATCGGTTAGCTCGTGTTCGCAAAGCGATTTGCCCACAGGCTTGCCCGCCGCCGCCAAAAAGGTATTGGCGATGCCACCGCCGACGATCAGTTGATCGACCTTGTCTGACAGCGCTTCGAGCACTTCAATTTTGGTCGACACTTTAGCACCGCCAACAATGGCGACAACAGGCCGCTTTGGTGCCGCAAGGGCTTTCGCCAGCGCATCCAGCTCACCCGCTAATAAGGGGCCAGCACAGGCGGTTTTAGCAAAACGCGCAACACCGTGGGTCGAGGCCTGAGCCCGGTGGGCCGTGCCGAAGGCATCCATCACAAAAATATCGCAGAGGCTGGCGTAGGCTTTTGCCAGAGCCTCGTCATTCTTTTTTTCGCCCGAATTAAAACGTACATTTTCGAGCAGGGCGACACTGCCACTGGCGACATCGACGCCATTGCGCCAGTCACTAATCAGCGGCACATCACAGCCCAGTAATCCCGCTAAATGTGTCGCCACCGGTTGCAGCGAAAAGGCGCTATCGGCCTCACCCTCAACAGGACGGCCGAGATGGGACATCAACACCACCCTGGCACCCGCTGCCATCGCCAGGCGAATGGTCGGTAGTGCTGCACGAATACGCGCATCGGAACTCACCACGCCGTCTTTAATCGGTACGTTCAAGTCTTCCCGTATAAGCACTCGCTGGTTGGCGAGATCGAGATTTGTCATTAACTTGATAGTCATTGTTTTTGCGTTTCCTTCTGCTGCTTACATCAAAATTTAATCTTAAGGGTGTGTACGTTGCCAGTTGTTAGCCTTTCCAGTATTCAACAAGGTCGAGCATGCGATTGGCATAGCCCCATTCATTATCGAACCACAGCAACACCTTGACCAGCCGTTGGCCGCCGACGCGGGTTTGGCTGGCATCGACAATGCCTGAATGGGCATCGTGATTAAAATCACAGGAGGCCAGAGGCTCTTCAGTAAAACCGAGGATATTGCACAACGGCCCCTCACTGGCAGCACGAAGAATAGCGTTAACCTCTTCGCTACTGGTGTCTCTCTGTACTTGTACCGATAAGTCGATGGCCGATACATTTTGCGTTGGCACACGCATAGCCTGTGCTTCAAAGCGGCCACTAAGCTCGGGCAAGATACGGTCAATGCCCTTCGCCAAGCCTGTTTCCACCGGAATAATCGACTGAAAAGCCGCCCGAGTTTTACGTAAATCTGTGTGGTGATAGGAGTCGAGCACCGGCTGGTCATTCATCGCCGAGTGAATGGTGGTAATCACCCCCGCCTCAACGCCCAGTGCATCGTGCAGCGCTTTAATCGCCGGCACCACACAGTTGGTGGTACAGGATGCCGCAGAAATAATTTTATGCTCAGCGCTCAATTGCTGATGATTAATGCCGTAAACCACGGTGGCATCAATGTCGGCTTCAGCCGGCTGAGAAAACAACACGGCTTTGGCACCAGCGGTAATATGTTGCTGGGCGATACTGCGCTGGGCAAAAGTACCCGTACACTCGAGCACCAGATCAACATTGTGTTCGGCCCAGGGTAAGTCAGACAATGACGGTTGATGGCTGACATGGATTTCGCGGCCGTCAATCAACAGGCATTCGCGGCCATCGCTCGCCAGCTCAACACCACCGGGAAAGCGACCGTGAGTGGAATCATAGCGGGTCAGGTAGGCAATGGTATCGAGGTCGGCCAGCTCATTAATAGCCACGACCTGTAAACGACCACCCAACTGCTGGTGCCGCTCGTGCAATGCTCGCAGCACACAGCGGCCCACCCGGCCGAAACCATTAATGGCTAAACGCAAGGTCATTTAAGAAGCCTATGACTAAGCAAGCAACGCCTTAGCTTTGGCAACCACGTTGTCGACGGTAAAGCCGAAGTACTCCATTAACTCAGGACCGGGGGCCGAGGCACCAAAAGTGCTCATGCCAATCACCTCGCCATCGAGGCCGGTGTATTTAGTCCAAAAATCCTGGTGCAGCGCTTCAACGGCGATACGTTTGCGCACGCTTGAAGGCAGCACAGACTCACGATAAGCAGCATCTTGAGCATCGAAAATTTCGGTACAGGGCATGGATACAACGCGAACTTTACTGCCCTGTTCGCTGAGCGTTTGCGCGGCTTCAACAATCAATTGCACTTCGGAGCCGGTGGCCAGCAAAATGATATCGGGTTCGCCATCACAATCGACCAGAGTGTAAGCGCCCTTCGCTATAGCGGCGACTTGCTCGGTAGAGCGCGCTTGATGAGGCAGGCCCTGGCGGGTGAAGATCAGCGCCGAGGGGCCGTCTTTACGCTCAATGGCTGTCTTCCAGCACACGGCCGATTCAACGGTGTCGCAGGGACGCCAGGTATTCATATTCGGCGTGGTACGCAGGCTGGTTAACTGCTCAACCGGCTGGTGAGTGGGGCCATCTTCGCCGAGACCAATGGAGTCGTGGGTGAAGACAAAAATGCTCTGCTGCTTCATCAGTGCCGCCATGCGCACGGCGTTACGGCAGTATTCCATAAACACTAAAAAGGTCGCACCGTAGTTAATAAAACCACCGTGCAGGGCGATGCCGTTCATCATTGCCGCCATGCCAAACTCACGCACGCCGTAGTAAAGGTAGGTGCCCGAGGCATCCTCGGCCGTGACATCTTTACAGCCTTTCCACATCGTATTGTTGGAACCCGCCAAATCGGCCGAACCACCGAGTAGCTCGGGCAGCAAGGGGCCAAAGGCATCGAGACAGTTTTGCGAGGCTTTGCGGGTTGCCGGTGACTCGCCCTTCGCCTGACATTCATCCACATAGGCCTGAGCCTGTGCGGAAAAGTCGGCGGGCAATTCGCCATTCACTCGGCGCTGCAATTCAGCGGCTAACGCGGGGTGGGCCTGAGCATAAGCATCAAAACGGCTCTGCCACTCGGCCTCGGCCTTGCTGCCTTTATCAGCGGCCGACCAGCCCTGGTAAGTAGCATCGGGAATTTCAAAGGGGCCGTGAGCCCAACCCAGCGCTTCTTTTGTAGCGGCAATTTCTTCAGCACCCAGAGGAGCACCGTGACAACCCGAAGTACCCTGCTTTGCGGGCGAGCCAAAACCAATCACCGTTTGGCAGCAAATTAAGGTCGGCTTGCCATTTTCACTGCGGGCCAGTTCTATCGCCGCTTTAATAGCCTCGCCATCGTGGCCATCGACCACGGGAATCACCTGCCAACCATAGGCTTCAAAACGTGCGGGGGTGTCGTCGGTAAACCAGCCCTCGACTTCACCGTCGATGGAAATACCGTTGTCGTCATAAAAGGCGATCAACTTGCCCAGCTTGTGAGTACCCGCCAACGAACAAGCTTCGTGGGAGATACCCTCCATCAAGCAGCCATCACCGAGAAAGGTATAGGTGTGGTGGTCAACAACATCGTGACCGGGCTGATTAAACTGCGCGGCGAGAATTTTCTCAGCCAGCGCCATGCCCACGGCATTGGCAATACCCTGACCCAGTGGCCCGGTGGTGGTCTCGATGCCCGGCGCTTCGCCCAGCTCGGGGTGACCCGCTGTTTTGGAATGCATCTGACGGAAGTCTTTTAACTCCTGTAGAGGCAGATCATAGCCCGTGAGATGAAGCAGAGAATAGAGCAGCATCGAGCCGTGACCATTCGACAGTACAAAGCGATCGCGGTCGGCCCAGGCGGGGTTGGCCGGATTGTGGCAGAGGTAGTCATTCCACAACACTTCGGCGATATCCGCCATTCCCATGGGTGCACCGGGGTGGCCACTGTTGGCCTGTTGGACGGCATCCATACTGAGCGCGCGTATAGCATTAGCAAGATCACGGCGGGATTGCATCGAAGCGATACTCCAGAAGAAGAAAAAAAGGGGCGCTATTTTCCCGCACCAGCGCCGGGCAGTAAAGAACTCCTGTCGATTTATAGCAATTTCTATCCTTTTAATGGCCACCTCAAGCCAGCCTCGTCTTTTCAGAGACGCCCACACAAACATCAATTATTTTTGATATTGTAATTTTGCTGGTGTACAGTCCCGCTCCATGACAGCTCTCGCCCATAGCCACGACCCAAGCCCGGCAGGTATTTCCTGCCTCAGCGCCCTTTGCAAAGCCGCCGGCGATGAGCTGCGCCTGCAAATTTTGCGCGTGCTGCAGCATGACGCCTTTGGCGTGCTTGAACTGGCGCAGACCTTTGGCATTCGCCAGCCCGCCATGAGCCACCACCTAAAAGTGCTGGCCAAAGCTGGCCTGGTGGTGACTCGCAAAGAGGGCACCCACATTTTCTACCGCCGCAATATCAACGACGGTAGCGAGCTAGCCCTACTGCGCGAGCAGATTTTCACCCAACTCGATACCTGTGATCTGCCCAGCGACGTGCTGACAGAAGTCACTCGTATTCACGAGCACCGAGCCGCCACCTCCAAAACCTTTTTCGGACTCAATGCCGAGGCTTTCAGACAGCAGCAAGATTTGATCGCCAGTTATTCACTTTATGGTGACGCTGTGCTGGAGTTGCTCGAACCGGAACGCCAAAAAGGCGCACAGTCTGTTCTCGAAATAGGCCCTGGTGAAGGCGAGCTATTGGCCGCATTGGCGCCACGCTTTGAAGAGGTGATCGCTCTCGACAATGCCTCCGCCATGCTCAAACGTGCCGAAACACTCGTGGGCGAAGAACTCTGCGGCAACATCCGTTTTATTCTCGGCGAGACCGACAGCGAAGCGGCGGCAACAATTAGCGTCGACTGCACCACCTTAAATATGGTGCTGCACCACGTCGCCACCCCCGCCGACATGCTCAAAGATATTTACCAATTGCTCAAACCCGGCGGCAGCTTGATTGTCACCGAGCTCTGCCAGCACGATCAGGACTGGGTGCGCGACACCTGTGGCGACCTGTGGCTGGGCTTCTGCCCCGAAGAACTCGGCAGCTGGGCTCAGGAAATTGGCTTTAAAGCCGGTGAAAGCGTCTACATGGCACAACGCAACGGCTTTAAAGTTCAGCTGCGGAAATTTCATAAATAAGCGTCTACGCTAGTAGATCGACACCAACCAGGCAGGCAACAAAAAGGACAACTCGATGAGTCAATACAGTATTTTCACCTCCGAATCCGTATCTGAGGGTCATCCCGACAAAATGGCCGATCAAATATCGGACGCCATTCTCGACGCCATTATTGCCGATGACCCCAACGCTCGCGTTGCAGTGGAGACTCTGGTTAAAACAGGGGTTGCCGTGGTCGCCGGTGAAGTGCGCACCAACACCTATGTCGATCTTGAAGACATCGTGCGCAATGTCATCCTCGATATCGGCTACGATAGCTCTGACGTTGGCTTTGACGGCGCTACTTGCGCGGTACTCAACGCCATTGGCAAGCAGTCTGTCGATATCGCCGTTGGTGTCGATGAAGCCGACAATAAAGATCTCGGCGCGGGCGACCAGGGCTTGATGTTTGGCTATGCCACCAATGAAACCGAAGTGCTGATGCCGGCACCCATTTTTTACGCCCACCGTTTAGTTGAGCGCCAGGCTTATTTGCGCAAGCACAAAATACTGCCATGGTTGCGCCCCGATGCGAAAAGCCAAATTACTCTGCGCTATGAAAACGGCCTGCCCGTCGCAATTGACGCGGTTGTCCTGTCTACTCAGCACAGCCCCGACATTTCCCTGTCTGACCTGCAAGAAGCGGTGATGGAAGATGTCATCAAACCCATCCTGCCTGCAGAGTGGCTACACGCGGATACTCGCTACCACATCAATCCCACCGGCCAATTTATTATTGGCGGCCCGATGGGCGACTGTGGCCTCACCGGGCGCAAAATCATTGTCGACACCTACGGCGGCATGGCCCACCACGGCGGCGGTGCCTTCTCGGGTAAAGACCCTTCAAAAGTTGACCGTTCTGCCGCCTACGCTGGCCGTTATGTGGCAAAAAACATCGTCGCCTCCGGCCTTGCCGAGCGCTGCGAAATCCAGGTCTCCTATGCCATCGGCGTAGCCGAACCCACCTCCATTGCCGTCAATACATACGGCACCGGCGTGATGTCCGATGAGCGCATCTCCGAGCTGGTCACCAAGCACTTCGACCTGCGCCCTGCTGGCCTTATCGATATGCTGCAATTGAAGCGCCCCATCTACCGTCAAACGGCTGCCTACGGCCACTTTGGCCGGGAAGAGGCAGACTTCACCTGGGAAAAAACCGATAAAGCCGATGCCCTGCGAGCGGAAATTTAATCGAAAGCCCTTTAAAACAAATAGCAAAACCACAGGCGTGCGCCACCTCGGCGCACGCTAGCGACCGAATAAGAGGAATAGATAGTGAGTAATTTTGCCAAAGTAGACGCATTAGCACCCGACTACAAAGTCGCCGACATCAGCCTCAGTGACTGGGGCCGTAAAGAGATAGACATCGCCGAAACAGAAATGCCCGCACTAATGGCAATTCGTGAAAAATATCACCACGAACAGCCCCTGGCCGGTGCCAAAATCCTCGGCTGCATTCACATGACCATTCAAACCGCCGTGCTGATTGAAACCCTCGAATCCCTCGGTGCCGAAGTACGCTGGTCGTCGTGCAATATCTTTTCAACACAAGATCACGCTGCAGCAGCCATTGCCGCCAGCGGTGTCGCCGTTTATGCCTGGAAGGGCGAAACCGAAGAAGAGTACGAGTGGTGCATTGAGCAAACCATTTTAAAAGATGGCGAGCCCTGGGCCACCAACATGATTCTCGATGACGGCGGCGACCTGACCCAGATCCTTCACGACAAGTACCCACAGGTACTCGACGCCGTACACGGCGTCACCGAAGAAACCACAACCGGTGTCCACCGTCTCTACGAAATGCTCGAAGCTGGACAACTCAAAATACCGGCCATAAACGTCAACGACTCGGTTACCAAGTCAAAGAACGACAATAAATACGGCTGCCGCCACAGCCTCAACGATGCCATCAAACGCGCCACCGACCACCTGCTGGCCGGCAAAAAAGCCCTGGTGATCGGCTACGGCGATGTTGGTAAAGGTTCAGCTCAATCGCTGTGCCAGGAAGGCATGATCGTTAAAGTCGCAGAGATCGACCCCATTTGCGCCATGCAAGCCTGCATGGATGGCTTCGAAGTGGCTTCACCCTATATTGACGGCATCAATACTGGCGCCGCCGAGGGCATTAACACGGCTCTGCTCGGCACCATTGACCTGATTGTCACCACCACCGGCAACGTTAATGTCTGCGATGCACAAATGCTCACAGCCCTGAAAAGTGGCTGTGTCGTTTCTAACATCGGCCATTTCGACAATGAAATTGATACTGCCTACACGCGTGACAACTGGTTCTGGCAGGAAGTTAAACCTCAGGTGCACAAGGTCTATCGCGCCAAAACGATTGAAGCTGCCGACAACGATCACATTCTGCTGCTATCCGAAGGCCGTCTGGTCAATCTCGGCAACGCCACGGGTCACCCCAGCCGCATTATGGATGGCTCCTTTGCCAACCAGGTGTTAGCGCAAATTCATCTCTACGCACAGAAATTTGCCGATATGAATAAACAGGCCCAGGAACAGGCACTGCGCGTTGAAGTACTGCCCAAGCACCTCGACGAAGAAGTCGCCGCCCACATGGTGAAAGGCTTTTCAGGCGTACTGACGCAGCTGACGCAAACCCAGGCGGATTACATTAACGTCGAGGTCGACGGGCCGTATAAAGCCGACACCTATCGCTATTAAGCTGCCGTTGCTATATCGTCGCGACCCGCAGCGCTGTTCATAGCGCTGCCGGGCTTGCGCCTGACGCGACACACTGACAACAAAATAAATTGAAGAGAAGTAATACCTGGCATGGCTAAAGACTGGTTATTAAGTTTTGAGTTCTTCCCGCCGAAAACTCAGCCCGGTGCTGAGAAGCTGGCCCGCACTCGTGAAACACTGGCCCAGCTGGCGCCGGAATATTTCTCGGTAACCTATGGCGCCGGTGGCTCAACACGCGACAACACCCGAGATATCGTGCTCGAAACACGCGCCGCCGGTCTCGACGTTATGCCCCACCTGTCATTTGCCTTTGGCGACGATGACGCCAATGCCATCAAGGCCCTGCTCGAAACTTACAGCCAGGCCGGTGTTTCGCGCCTGCTCGCCCTGCGCGGCGACCTGCCCAGCGATCCCGAAAGCACGCGCAAGCCCATCCATGCCAATGAACTGGTCGCCTTCATACGCGAACACTTTGGCGAGCAATTTAATTTACAGGTGGCGGCTTATCCTGAAATTCATCCCGACGCGAAAAGCTATCAGGATGATATTTACTGGCTCGGTGAAAAGTTTAAAGCCGGCGCCGACAGCGCAATCACCCAGTACTTTTTTAATATCGATGCCTACTGGTACTTCCTCGATCAAGCGGCCAAGGCCGGTATCGACAAGCCCATCGTGCCCGGCATTATGCCGATCACCAACTTCACCAACCTGGCCCGTTTCTCGGCAGGTTGTGGTGCCGAAATCCCTCGCTGGATGGCCAAAAAGCTCGAACAATACGGCGACGACCAGGCCAGTATTATTGCCTTTGGCAGCGATGTAATCACTCAGCTCTGTGAGCGCTTGTTAGAAGGTGGCGCACCGGGCCTGCATTTTTACACCATGAATCAGGCCGAACCCAGCGTCGACATTCTCTCTCGCCTGGGTGTCAGCGCCGACCAAAGATAGCCCCCATGCGTGTGCCAAGAGTCTATCTCGACCAGACCCTACACAGCGGGGCCGAGCTGGCACTGGATAAAGCCGCCGCTCACTATCTCGTTTCTGTACTGCGCCTACGTGCCGATGACGCATTGATTGTGTTCAACGGCAACGGCGGCGAATACACGGCAACACTGCAATCGGCAACCAACAAGCAAGCGAGCATTACCGTTGGCAGTCACAGCCCAGGCGTAAAACCAAGCCCCGTACAACTCACACTGGCCATCGGTCTATCGCGGGGCGAGCGCATGGACTGGGTGATACAAAAGGCCGTCGAGCTCGGTGTCAACAAAGTTATTCCTCTGTTTACCGAGCGCTGCGAAGTGAAGCTCAAGGGTGAACGAGCCCTGAAAAAACGTGGCCACTGGCAACAAATCGCCATTAGCGCCTGTGAGCAAAGCCAACGCAATGATGTGCCTATAATTAAACCTGCACAGCCGCTAAGTGAATTTCTCGCAACTATCGCCACACCCTCTACACCTCTCGATACAGATTTAAGACTGATACTCGACCCCAGGGCCGAACAAAGCCTGGGCAGTACATTGCTCAAACAAAGCGCCTCTGCAAAGACTGTCATTTTGCTATCTGGCCCCGAGGGCGGTTTTAGCGATGGAGAGGTCGAACTTGCTCAACAAAAGGGCGTTATTTCCGCTGGCCTTGGCCCCCGAGTACTGCGCACAGAAACAGCGCCACTCGCTGCTTTAAGCATCGTGCAGGCCCTGCTTGGCGATATGGTCTAACAAGCTGGCAGATAAGCTCTCGGCCCCGAAGCATAATTATTTTTACTGGGCAGCGCTCTTTCAGCCTCTAACAACACCTATAATCTTCATCAAACGGGCCAAGATTGCGCCCAAAAAATATTCATACAATGGGGCCGGCTATGGACTTCACTTTCTCTGAACAGCAACTACAAATCAAAGACAGCATCGAAAAACTCTGCAAGCCCTTTGACGATCAGTACTGGCTCGACCGCGATACCGATGGTGAATTCCCCGAGGAATTTTGCCGCGCCCTCGCCGACGATGGCTGGCTGGGCATTTGTATGCCCGAAGACGTCGGCGGCAGCGGCCTGGGCATTGGCGATGCTGCGGTGATGGTGCAGACCATCGCCGAATCCGGGGCCGCTAATGGTGGCGTCTCCTCGGTGGCCATCCCCCTGTTTGGCGTCAACCCCATTGCCGTGTTCGGCACGGAAGAACAAAAGCAGCGTATGTTGCCCCCAGTGATGCGCCGTGACGATATCCCCTGCTTTGGCGTCACCGAACCCAATACCGGGCTCGACACCACACGACTGAAAACCGAAGCCATTTTGAAGGGTGATCACTACGTGGTGCACGGGCAAAAGGTCTGGACCTCGACAGCCCAAGTGTCGAATAAAATTATGCTTATCGCCCGCACCAAGCCCGAGTCGGAAACCAAGCGACCCATTGATGGCCTGACGCTGTTTTATACCGATCTCGACCGCACGACTTGTGAAATTCGCCGCATCGAAAAAATGGGCCGCAAGTGTGTCGACTCCAACCAGCTATTTATTGACGGCCTGAAAATCCCGGTGGAAGATCGCATCGGCGAAGAGGGCAAGGGCTTTCGCTACTTGTTACACGGGCTCAATCCCGAGCGTGTACTCATCGCCTCTGGCCTTGTGGGCCTCGGCCGTGCCGCGCTGAAGCGTGCGGTCGCCTACGCCGGTGAACGAGAAGTCTTCGGTCGCCCCATCGGCCAAAACCAGAGCGTGCAGCACCCTCTAGCGGAATCCTGGGTTGAACTGGAAGCTGCCAACTTAATGGTCTTTCGCGCCGCCGCTGCCTACGACAATGGCGAAGATGCCGGCGCCTATGCCAACGCCGCCAAATACTTTGCCGCCGAAGCCACCTTTAAAGCCTGCCAGCGCGCAGTAATGACCCACGGCGGTATGGGCTACGCCAAGGAATATCATGTTGAACGCTATTTGCGCGAGTGCATGATTCACCGCCTGGCACCCATTAGCCCGCAATTAATTCTGTGCTTTATTGCCGAGAAAGTGCTCGGCCTGGCGAAGTCCTACTAACAACCTCACTTAAAAAGTTGTAATCCGTCTTGCCCGGTAATCTCAACACCGGGCGGGCACAACGCGCCCCTTAAGATCTTCATATATCTGAATAATACTCACGGCAGGCTGGGGCGCCGCGTTGTGCCCCACGGAAGAAATCACTGCAAACTTGTAACCACCCAGGCACTGAACTGCGCTTTTTACCTCGCCTTTGCGGGTGGTAAAGGTGTAGCTCTCCAGCTCACTGCCCGTTTTGATAGAGTACAGATTACCCCCCAACTGCCGAACTCGCGGATCACTGGCAAAACCCGGCCCACTAGCCAGTAGTAAAAGTACGAATAATACGGAGGGAAACGGGCTTAAGGCTTTTCTCAACATGATTTTTCTCAACAAGTTTTGTGGCAGTTTTTTAATCATAACCCCGTGACGCCGTTTTACATACGTCTGCTCAAACCCCAGACAAGTACCCATGGGGCACGAAAATATAAAGGAACCTCGCCCCAGCTTACTTGTCACAACAGCGCGATAGTTTTTGCTGTGGCCGACAAAACCCCAACCAACCGTTCAGCAGCGGAAACCTGCCCAGCATTGTATTTTTTTTGGTATCAGAGACAATAGCGCCCGGCGCTTTGCCGCTCACGAAACCCAAGCCTAAACCCCAGACAGGGGCCTATTAAACGCCAATTGATAGCGAGTCAAAACGTAGCCAACATTGATGAAACATTCTCTTCCCAAGTTCGCCGTCGCTCGTTTACAAGCCACCTGTATTCTCATGCTATTGCTATCGGCCTGTACCATCACCCCGACAGACCAAGAGACTAAGGCCTCCGCCAATAGCGATAATTGCCCCACTATCAGCAAACCAGCCGCCTGTCCTAGCGTTCAACAAAAAATCTGCCCAAGTATTAAGCCGCGCCGCTGCCCTGTGAGCCCGGCTGCCAAGATCGCCGACAAGCTGGTGATTGGCGAAATTGAACACGTCAATATCACGCCACCTGGGCAAGTGTTTGTGGCTCGAATCGACACAGGGGCAGCCGGCACCTCTATTCACGCCACTAATATTGTTGCCTTTGAACGGGACGGCCGCGACTGGGTGCGCTTCCAAATTGACCACCCCTCTATCGAGACGCCCATTGCCATCGAGAGGCCACTAGCCCGCACCGTGCTCGTCAAACAGGTAAGTTCTGAAATACCAGAGCGTCGACTGGTGGTTAAAATGACTATCACCCTCGGGTCAATGACTGAACAAATTGATGTTTCCCTCTCCGAGCGCACTACCATGACCTACCCTGTTTTAATTGGCCGCAACTTTCTCCGCAACCTGGCTATCGTCGATGTTAGCCAACGCTTAATCGCGAAATAAGTCAGAGCTTATGTCGTCACGCGCCCAGGTTTATTTGCTCGCACTGGTCTTTATATCGAGCGGTATAGGACTTACCCTCTATAAACATTTGGCACTTAATTTCCCGCTATCGCCGGGCAGCTTAACGCGAGTTTGGGAGGTTGAAGCCAAAGTCACTTTTTGGGCCACTCAAGATGCCATTACCGTTGATCTCGCCCTGCCCCAGTCACAGGATGCCTACCCGATCATCGACGAAACGTTTGCCTCCTCCGGCTACGGGTTCGATATACGCAAAGATGGTGAGCAGCGGCGGGCAACATGGACGCGGCGCGAAGCAGGTGGCCAGCAAACCCTGTATTACAAGCTAAAAATTGCTCGCCAGCAGGGGTCAAACCCCGCACCCAGCGAGCCTCCACAAACCTCGCAAATACCCGACAAACTGATCTGGACACCCGCCCAGGAAGCCACGGCTAGCACGCTGATTACTCAGGCACGCGCACTATCGGCAGACCCCAGCAGCTTTGCAAGCCAATTGCTCAAGCAGCTCAATGAACACGAATCCGTCAAGGGGAGTCATTCGCTGAATGACCCGCGCCACCGTGTCTCACCCGCCAATCTGGCCCTGCAATTATTGACCCGAGCCGGGGTTGTTTCACACATTGTGCGCGGTATTAGTCTCGCCGACAGGGTGCACAATCAGGCTGCCAGTGAATTACTGGAGCTTTACGATGGACATGGCTGGCAGATTATTGACCCGGCAACGGCCAGCTTCGGCCTGCCGGATGACTTCTTTATCTGGCAGCGAGGTGGTGATTCCCTCCTGCAAATCGAGGGCGGGCGGCGCTCGAAGATTCGCTTTTCTCTTATTGCCAACGACCTGCCCGCTAAAAATGTCGCTCTAATGCACGCGCAAGAGCCAAACTCTGCGCTAATCGATTTCAATATTTACAGTCTGCCGGTTGAAAAACAGGCGGTCTTTAAACTGCTGCTACTGGTGCCTATTGGCGCCCTCATGGTCGTGCTATTTCGGGTACTTGTCGGCATCCGCACCTCCGGTACTTTTATGCCGGTATTAATCGCCATGGCCTTTATGCAAACCACACTCTTAACCGGCGTTGGCTTGCTCACGGCACTGGTTATTGTCGGCCTGTGGATTCGCTCCTACCTCAGCCAGCTCGACCTATTAATGGTGTCGCGCATAGCAGCCGTACTGATCGTTGTCGTGATACTGATGGCTGTATTTAGTGTTGTCAGCCACAAACTGGGGCTCGAGCAAATGCTCAATATGACCTTCTTCCCCATGGTGATTCTGGCCTGGACCATTGAGCGCCTGTCCATCACCTGGGAGGAAGACGGCGCCCGCGAAGTCGCGGTACAGGGCCTTGGCAGCCTCACCGTTGCTATCGTCGCCTACCTGGCCATGACCAACGCACTCGTTGGCCATTTGACCTACAACTTCCCCGAACTGCTGCTCGCCGTACTCGGCATTATTTTGTTACTTGGCCAGTACTCTGGCTATCGACTCAATGAGCTGTTTCGCTTTCATAGTGCAGTGGAGTGATGAGAGCGCTATTGTCAAAAGCACTACTACCAAAGGCACCATTACCGAAGACCCATAGCCGTGTGGATTAGCCGCCACAAAAAGCTACGCAATGCCGGCGTTCTCGGTCTCAATGAACGCAATGTGTCTTATATATCGCGCTATAACAAGCGGGAGAACTTCCCCCTTGTCGACAACAAGCTGAAGACAAAAAAGGCAGCGACAGCCGTTAAGCTGCCGGTGCCGGAACTACTTGGCGTCATTGAATCGCCCGCGCAACTGAAGACATTGCCGGCCCTGTTAAAAGACCATCAGAGCTTTGTTATAAAACCCGCCCGAGGTAGTGGCGGCAAGGGGATTTTGGTCATTAGTCAGCGCGAGGGGGAGCAGTTTTTCAAACCCTCAGGCGCTCTTATTACCCACAATGCCATCCGTCACTATGTCTCTAATATTCTCAGTGGTGTGTATAGCCTCGGCGGCAAGCCCGATATCGCTTTTATTGAAACCCTGGTACACGGCGACCAGGTGCTGGATAAATACAGCCATGAAGGCTTGCCAGATATTCGCATTATTGTGTTTCAGGGCTTTCCGGTCATGGCGATGTTGCGCTGCCCGACCAGTGATTCCGATGGCAAAGCCAATCTCCACCAGGGTGCTGTTGGCGTGGGCCTCGATATCACTCGAGGTACTGCCTTAAGAGCAGTACAACACGACAACGTCATCAGCCACCACCCCGACACAGGTGTCAAATTTGCGGATCTGGCCATCCCCAACTGGCGCAAGCTGCTCCAGCTTGCCGGGCACTGCCACGATTTCACAGAGCTTGGCTATCTCGGTTGCGATATCGTGCTCGACAAACAGCGCGGGCCGCTAATTTTGGAGATCAATGCCCGACCGGGCCTCTTTATACAGGTCGCCAGCGGCATCGGCCTGCGCACCCGACTACAAACAATTGAAAGCCTGACTCGCAAAGATTGGCATGTCGATGAGCGTATCGGCTTCGCCCTGTCTCATTTCTCCAGCACACCTGAATCGAGCGAAACGCCGCACAAGCCATAACAATTCGCAGCACCAATCTGAGGTTTACTATCTATCGCTAAGGGGAAACCTCGAACTTACAGAAAATCAATTTAACACCCCAAAGAAAATCAACACTCTCGAATATTTAACAGCCTGCCATAATCCTTAAAGGTCGATATAGCGACGTATTAAGTAAAAGGCATCTCGGCTAGAAGCCTTAAGAAAAAGTGTAAACGCCTGACAAGGCTTTTAATACGAGAGCTATCTAGGCAGAGTTGTTGTTTTATAAACAACAACTCTGCCTTTCAAAGACTGACCAAAGACCTGCAATACAAACGAAGAGAGGGATGCTTTATGCCCCCTCACCCGTTGACCCCAGAGGCCCGGCAAGCACTTGATCTAGCTCGGAGGAGGCAATATCACGCAACACGCCACCTTCAAGCAAAAGCACGCGGTCGGCAGTACGAATTGTTTCCGGCCGGTGAGCAATAATAATACGCGTGATATCCAGCGCTCTAATTGCCTCGTTGACCACCCGCTCAGTTTTTACATCCAAATGACTGGTCGCCTCATCCAGGAATAATAAACGAGGCTGACGGTAGAGGGCCCGCGCCAGCAAGACCCGCTGCTTTTGCCCGCCGGAAAGCGTGGTGCCCATATCGCCGATCAAAGACTGGTAGCCCATCGGCATTTGGGTAATATCTTCGTGCACACTGGCCAACTTGGCGCAGGCCTCTACCCTCTCCTGCTCGGGACTGGCTTCAAAAAAGGCAATATTGTCAGCAATAGAGCCCGAGAGCAGCTGGTCGTCCTGCATCACCGCACCAATATGCTGGCGTAAACCCTTTAGACCCAGCTCATCGAGCTTGCCGCCGTCGTACCTAATTTCACCAGACTCCGCAGGCAGAAGGCCCATCATCACTTTGAGTAACGTCGACTTACCACAACCCGAGGAACCAATAATGGCTACGGCCTCGCCCTGTTTTATGTGGAGATTTAAGTCCTTAAATAAATAGGTCTCTGTTTCAGAATAGCGAAATTGAATCTTACTCAGCGCTAATTCGCCCTTAAATTCATGCCCGAGGGTTGTCGCTTCACCAAGGTCTTCTTTTTCCGTCAGGGCTATATCTGACAGACGACTGAGGTGTAACCCGAGCATTCTAAATTCAATGATTTGCTCGATCAGGGTTGAGGTCTTTTGAGCAAACTGCGTTTTATAAGAAATAAAGGCGTAGAGCATGCCAATAGAAAAGCTACCGTCTAGCACCATCGAGGCCCCAAGGTAGATAACCAGGACATTTTCAACACCAAACAGCAGCTCATTAATACCGGTATAGCCGACGCGAAACTTACCCAAACGAATACGACTGTTGGCAACGTCGGCAAAACAGTTTTTCCACAGCGACTGCCGATCGGACTCTTTACCAAATATCTTAATCGTCTGTACTGCCCGCAAACTCTCCATAAAGTTGGATTGCTCTTTGGCTCTAGCAACGATTTCCTCTTCTGTAAGGGTGCGCAGGGGACCGAAAAGAGCGAGCCTGATGCCGGTATAGATCAGCACCACCGCCAACACCAGCAGAGCGAGATAGGGCGCATACAACCACATCATTATAAAAGTAGTTATCGCCATCACTCCATCGACAAGGGCTGTGACCATACCGGTGGTGAGGATTTTCTGGATAGCGTCCATGGAGCCAAAGCGGGCAATTAAATCACCGATATGACGCTTTTCGAAAAAATCGAGGGGCAGGTGGATAAGATGCCGGAACAAATTACCACCCATTTGAAAACTCAGGGTATTGCCCAAATAAACAATAACCCAGGAGCGGAAAGCATTAGTCACCACCCGAATGAGGGCCAATAATAAAAAGCCAATAGCCAACACCGTGAGCAAATCACGGTCATAGGTTGTCAGCGCCTGGTCGACGACCAACTGCATGTAGAACGGACTGGCTATGGCAAACACCTGCAACAAGATCGACAGCACCACCAGCTGGACAAAGGCCTTTTTGATGCCACCCGTGGTGCGTAAAAAATCGAATAAACGAACTTGCTCAACAGCCTTCTTTTGCTCGAAAGAAGTCGTTGGAGAAAACTCAACAGCGACGCCGGTAAAGTGCTTGGAGAACTCTTCAAGAGTCAAAACCCGTCGCCCCTGGCTGGGGTCGTGAATGACCACCTTAGAACCAGAGACACTCTTAAGCACCACAAAATGATTTAAATCCCAGTGCAGAATTGCCGGTGTTTGCAGGCTTTCAAGGGCTCCAAGTTCGACCCGAAGGGCCCGGGCCGAGAGATCTAAATCTTCGCCAATCTGAATAATATGCTGCAGCGTAGCCCCTTTTAGAGAGACCGGAAAACGACGCCGCAGTGTATGAAGATCTGTATCATAGCCATAGTAGCCAGCGATCATAGACAGACAAGTCAAGCCGCACTCGGCGACCTCCGTTTGCAACGTAACAGGTAGCTTGCTGCGCTTTTTCATCTGTAACAATGTTGACTCTGTCATAACAGGCTTTCTTTCAAACGGTAAAGAGGATCGAGCAGCCAATCCATTAAGCTTCGCGTATCGACCGAAATATCAGCACTGAGCAGCATCCCAACCTGTAGATCCAACGTTTCGCCATATGCACTGACCTGCTGGCCATCCAGCCCCACGACAACCTTGTAGACGGGCTCATTCAGGGGCAGCTCTATGGGCAGCTCTGACGGCGACAAAATAGTGTCACTGACCTCCACCACCCGCCCGAGATAAGTACCAAAATGCTGATAGGGAAAAGCGTTATATTGCACGTTCACCGTTAGACCAGAGGTAATAAAACCAATTGCCCGCGAGGGCACATAAAGGTGAGCTTGTAACAAAGAGCCCTCAGGTAGTAAATCAGCCATCACCTCACCCGGCGTAGTCACCTGACCCTGACTCATGCGCAGCGTGGCCACCCGACCCTTTGCAGGCGCAGTCAGCACATAACTCTCGCGCCCCGAGATCTCTGTTATGCGCCGCCGCAACGCCGACTTCTCAGACTCTAGTGCCGCGACTCGTTCTTCTGTCGACAGGGGAATAAACTTGAGCTCGTGTTGGGTTTTGGTGAGCTCGTTGCTTTTAACAATAATTTGACGGGCAAAAGCAGATTGCTCCTGCTCGTAATCGAGGACTTTTTCATACTGCTCCTCGTATTCAATATCAGAAATAAAACTCTTATCCAATAAACCCTGGTAGGACTTGCGCAACTGCTGGGCAAGCACTAAACGCTTACCTTGCAAAGCCTCCTGCTGCCTTAACTGCTCCAACTCTCGCTCAAGACCCTCCAGCCGGGCACTGAAACGCAGTATTTCGCTATCTTGCCTTTTGTACTCAAGAGCAATACGAGCGTCAATATTTGAACGCTCAAGCTGCAGCTCTTTTAAAAGCAGCAGCTCAACATTCTCTCCGCCGTCGGTTGTATATTGCGCATTAACAATAGCAAGGGGGCTACCCTTCTCCACTCTGTCACTATTTTTAACAAGAATTTTACTGTAAACGCCGCCCTGCGTTGGAATGATTTTAATCACGCCTTTATCAGGTACTAAATAGCCACTCACGTGTTCTTTGCGGGTATATTCACCGCAAATTAAATAAACAAGTACCGCACTTACTACCGTAACTAAGGCTGCTGTCATTAAATAAAACGACAGCGGCTGTATTAGCAATGCCTCGCCAAGCCAGTTGTTATTATTATTTATTATTACTTCTTTTCGGAATAAATTTGACATGCACTTACTACTATTAGTCCATTAAGGGCTACAACCCGATCCGTTATCTGCCAACAAACACACCTCCAGTCAGCCAAGCAACCTGAGGTTATGATGAGTAGACAACCCGAGAATTGTACGTTAGCCGAAGACTGGCTTACAAGCCGAGTCCAAAGTTAATGACGAACGGCACATCAAAACCACACTCAAACAAGAGAAATAAAACAATCATAAAAACCTGTTAATTCTGACAGTTTAAGAAAACAAGCCGGCCAATTATTATCCGCGCCGTGTATGAATTTTCCTGCTGTTATTTTACACAGCCCGTCAACTTCAACACTTTAATAATAGAGTTTAATCTAACAACAAGGAAAAAAATTATGAGCAATGAAATGATTCGCGAATTAGACGCTTCTGAAATCGACATGGTTTCTGGTGGATTTACTTTCGGCGGCGGATTTGGCCTTGACGGTTCGTCAATATTTTCCTCGTCTTTCGAGAACCTGACTTTTGGTTTCGAATTTCAAGGTTCTATTTTTGAAGGCCTGGGCGGTTCAATCAGCAGCGGAATTAGCAACATCCTTGGCAACCTGCTTGGCGGCCTGTTCGGTTAATCAACCAAACAAACGCAAAAGGCTTGCAGTACCTGGCAGTTAAAATGGATTTTTAAAACAACTGCCAAAGAGCCGATAGAGCGCAAAGGAAAGGATTCCTCTGCGCTTACCAAGACAGAACATTATTTTTATTATCCAAGACCTTAGAGAAGGGCTACATATTTTTATGCGGCTGTCTTAAGCCCGATCAAAGGCACAGATTCGAGAAGAAAGATTCAAGCTGACAATCTTATTATAATAAGAAACATCGTTGTTAGCCTCACGCTCGAATCAAACGACCAATGAGACTTCACCGCAAACAGCCATAGCATGTACGTGATAACGAAGAAACCGTCACCCTGTAAAAACTGACAGTTTCACAAGCGCTTGTCGCCGCCTAGTATTTGCGCCCCTATTGATCAATAGCTAACCGGCTCATGACCGAGCGCGGAATACGTTCAAACAACAGGGAAAACATAATGACCGGGGTAGCTATCGGTACAAGAAACCGGCATGACCGCAAGCACGTCAAATAGCAACCAAGCTCGGCACTGAATACGCTATTGATATAGAAAGTCATTGGGTAGGTGAATCCGCCAACTGCCCATGCCAACTACTCGACTCCCGCGAGCTGCCGTCAGCCAGCTCGAGTGGTCGTACGGCACAGCAGAGAGCGATATAACCGGGGATTTTGCCCGACATAACTGATAATATGCCCATCAATAAATTTGGGGAAGGGACACCTCGTATGTTAAATCTGCCACAAAAAGAAGTTGAACGATTTCTTATGGAAGTTTTTAAATGCTACCACGATGATGGCGTTTTACTGACCTCCTTCGAATCAATCCTCCACCCGATTCAAGCCTTCCTGCCTTTTGAAGCGATGCACATTGGCATCATCAAAGATGTAAGTCACCTGCCTCATCGCTTAATGATGCACAAATATTTGCACACCAAGACCAGCAGCATCGACCTGGGTGAAAGCATTCAAACTACGATTACAGACAACACTCTCTGCCATTCTAAAAACTTTGAGCAGACCGTAATGACCCAGCTTGAAAGCCACTACGGCACGAACTGGGATAAAACATGCTTTGCCTCTGAAACTGACTCGGTTAGATTTAACTTCAGCAGCTCCCCCCACCGTATCTTTGCCGGTATCTACACAGAAAAGCCCATGGACAGCCAGTCACGTACCCTGTTCTCACAACTCATGCCACTCTTTTTCCTTAAAGTCAGCAGGGCCTACACTGATGGCTCCATACCTGCACTCACCAAGCGTCAGCAAGAAGTTTTATTCTGGATAAAAGAAGGAAAAACTGCCTGGGATATTAGCCAGCTATTAGTGGTATCAGAGCGTACAGTCAATTTCCATCTCGACAATATTTTTAAGAAACTGGAAGCGGTTAACCGCCCACATGCAGTCGCAAGAGCTATTTCTTATGGCCTTCTCGCACCCTGATTAGCCCGCAATTTTTTTAGAGCGCTCCATTACAAGAGTTTGCGGCTATCTGCCTCCTCCACAAGCGCTCCAAGCCTCATCAAACAATATTCACCAGCACTTCTTTTCAACTGAATTGAGACAAATTTAAAGGCATACTTATCTCAATAACCTGGGGATAAGACTATTATTAATGCCACTATTTGTTTTCTAAGCTTTCTACTCCTCCTTATTTCGTTCTTTCATCGCAACGATTTTCAGCCCGATGTAGAGCTTGAAGCTCAGCTGGAAAACCCACCGCAGCAAGCCATAATTTCGAAAGCTCCTTTCAAGGTAGAAATAAATCAGGTTCACTACCAGGTACAAGCCCTCTACGACTACGCGCTTTATGGGCTCGTAGTCTCTTATGCTCACCACGATGGCGACACCATGCTGCACAAACGATGGAACGACCACCTCAACGCCGCCGACATCTGCGTGGTTTGGAGCAACACCGCATTTGATCTTAATTTAAACGACTATAGCTTCTGGAATGGCCAGTTTACCTGCAACATAAAAACCGCAGATAGTGGAGCCTGGGCGCGCTTCGACATGCATCAATTATCAAACAATCATCTACTTTCCAGTGACAAAGTAATCCGCAATAAAATTAAAGACATTTCCGTCGGCGATCAAATTTATATTAAAGGCTGGCTATCAGAGTACGCTAGCGAAGGTGGAAGCAAACGAGGGACAAGTATTACTCGCGAAGACAGCGGCAATGGCGCCTGCGAAACTATTTTTGTCACCGAGTTTGACATACTTCGCGCTAGCCAAAACCCCTGGCGAAAGCTTATGTATTTTTCACTATTTGTGTTTATTGGCACTATTATCTATCACTTTTTATCACCTTACCGACCCCGGGCTTAGTCATTACTCTGTCATACCACAGACTATAATAGCCACTTCTAATAACGGCGCTTAATATCTAATTTATGAAAAAAATAAGCCACTGTATTCTCCGCCCGAAAAATCCGCTAAAGCTCTTATCACAGCAAGAGGTGTCTGGCCTGGCCGCGTCAAACAAAGACACTATGCGTCTTTTTCGAAATTGTGCTCTAGCCATTCTTAATACCGATAGTGAGGACGATGATGCCGCACAAGTGTTCTCTTCATTCGCCGATTTCGATATCCAGGTAATTTCACAGTCCCGCGGTCTAACGCTAGAAATTTACAATGCGCCCGCCCAGGCATTTGTTGGTGGAGAGATGATTAGTGGCATACACGCTCATCTCTTTTCAGCGCTACGCGACATCGTTTATACCGATTTTATTATTAACGAGGCATCTGAGCTCGTTTTTGATAGCTCCGATAGTATTACCGACGCTGTGTTTAGAATACTACGAAACGCCGAAATCGTGCGTGGCGATGTACAACCCAATATGGTGGTTTGCTGGGGCGGCCACTCTATTCCCCGCCATGAATACGACTATTCAAAAGAAGTGGGTTATCGGCTTGGCTTACGGGGCCTCGACATTATTACCGGCTGTGGCATTGGCGCCATGAAGGGACCAATGAAAGGCGCCGCCGTTGGCCACGCCAAACAACAAATTAAAACCGGGCGCTATATCGGCATTAGCGAGCCAGGCATTATTGCCTCTGAATCACCCAACGCCATTGTCAATGAACTCAGCATCATGCCCGATATTGAAAAGCGGCTTGAAGCATTTGTTCGCCTGGCCCATAGCATTATTGTTTTCCCCGGCGGCGTTGGCACTATTGAAGAAATACTTTATTTACTCAGTATTTTAATGCACCCCCTGAACGAGCAAAAAATACCTTTAATACTAGCCGGCCCCAACGCCTGCAAAGCTTACTTTGATGAACTGGAATCTTTTTTAGTCGCTACTCTTGGCCGACAGGTTAAAGACTACTACCAGATCATCACTGGCGACCCTATTGCCGTGGCGACACAGGCAAAACTGGATGTGGAGACTAGCCATCAGCACCGGAAAGAAAAACAGGAAGCCTATTATTTCAACTGGCAACTCGCCATCGACTACGCACTACAAAAGCCCTTTATTCCCAGCCACGACAATATGGCCAGTCTCGCCCTACACAGCCAACTACCACCCCATCAAATTGCCACTAATATGCGCGCAGCCTTTTCCGGCATTGTTACTGGTAATGTTAAAGAATTTGGCCAACAACAAATTGCAGAGCATGGGCCCTATGCCCTGCACGGCGACCAACTGATTCTTTCGGCCATGGACAAACTATTAAAGAGCTTAGTTCGCGATAAGCGCATGAAAATTGTTGAACAGAGTGAGCAGTACACGCCTTGTTACACACTGCATGTAAGCAAATAGAACAGGCACTAGCCCACCTATAACTTCCCGTGAGTTTTATTTTTTAGCATCACCTCATCTAGACAACAGCACGCGCTGCTACAAATCAAGATCACCCTTTAACATCCGTTGCACTACCGTACGACGCAATATTTCATTAGTACCATCGGCAATATTAATTGAGCGCAGAGTTTCCCAGGCATCGTTTAAACCCATCTCATTGGTAAGGCCCATCGCGCCGTGTACCTGCATGACTCTATCCATTGTTTTCACCGCTTTCTCTACTGAATAGGCTTTTGTCATGGATAGCTCTTTAACTGCGGGTTTGCCCTTGTCGAGCAGCATACAAGTATTTATTGCCATTAAATGGGCCGCGTGTATTTCAGTTGCCGATTCTGCCAGCGGAAAGGTCACGCCCTGATATTCAGCAATGGCTTTGCCAAATACTTCGCGCTGGGCGATGTAGTCAAAGGAAGTATCGAGCCCCCAGCGCGCCAGACCCACTGCACGGGCTGAGTTGTAGACTCGCCCCAGCGACACACCCAACATGGCGATGGCAAAGCCTTTGTCTAGCTCGCCGACCAGCTGCCAGGGCTCAACTTTTACGTCGTCAAAAAGCAGCGCACCTTCATCACCACCAATATGACCAAACATTTTAACGATGCTTTCAATTTCCAGACCCGGTGAATCCATCGGCACTAAAAAGGCGCTAATCCCGCCTTTGCGCTGCGCCGCTTTTTCTTCATTGGTAATTGCGAACACAATGCAGTATTGCGCCTGGGGGGAGTTCGATGTCCACAATTTTCGCCCCGTAATCCGCCAGCCGTCGCCATCGGGCTTGGCCCTTGTTTTCAGCATGGTTGCATCGGAACCGGCACCGGGCTCAGAGAGGCCAAAACACATGGAAGTTTTACCGGCGACCATGTCGGTGAGAATCTCGTCTCTTGCGCGCTCGGTAATTTGCGTGAGCACCGGGCTGGGGCCAAAGGCCCAATGACTGATGGCGTAAACACCCAACCAGTTGAGACCACCGCAAACATGGAAGACTCGCTCCCAAGCTGAGTAGTAAGCCAGCAAACCCATTTCACTGCCGCCAATGGATTGCGGCGCACTCATATTAAAATAGCCCGCTTCTGACGAGGCCATTCTAATCTCACTAATCAACTGAATAACATCGGGGCTATAGCGCCCCTCTTCGGTGTATTTTTTTCGTGGATCGTGCAGCAAAGCTTCGTGCTTTTCATGTCGAGTTAGCACTTCTTTGCGCACAAAGGCCTCTATACCATCTTGTATAGCGGCGATATCTTCGGGGAGTTCAATTCCAATAGCTGTGTTCATCGTTTGTATTTTCCTGGGGTTAGCATTCATTAACGCGCTAAAATGCCTTGCAGTTAGGCGCCAGGTTGAAAGACCGTTAAAATGGAAGTCTGCTGTCAAACCTTTATGAGGAGCTAAGCACGAATGAGTTGGCAATTTGCTCGCGGAGCGTACCCCGCTACCCGCATGCGTCGCAACCGGCGCGATAATTTTTCCCGACGCTTAGTGCGCGAAAACCACCTCACGGTGAACGACCTGATCTACCCGGTGTTCGTGCTGGAAGGAAATCAACAACGTGAGGCTGTTCCCTCTATGCCCGGCGTTGACCGCCTTTCTATCGACCTACTTTGCGACCTCGCTGAAGAGTGTTGCACGCTCGGCATTCCCGCCCTGGCGCTGTTTCCCGTCACCCCGCCAGCGTGTAAAAGCCTTGGCGCCGAAGAGGCCTGGAATCCACAGGGCCTGGCCCAGCGTGCTGTGCGTGCCATCAAACAGCGTTGCCCCCAACTTGGCGTCATTACCGATGTCGCCCTCGACCCCTTCACCACTCACGGGCAGGACGGCATTATCGACGCAGACGGCTATGTGCTTAACGACACCACTCTCAACGCGCTCGTTAAACAGGCCCTTTCTCACGCCGAAGCTGGCGTCGATATCGTCGCTCCCTCAGACATGATGGACGGGCGCATTGGTGCTATTCGCCAGGCACTGGAAAAAAGCGGCTATACAAACACTCGTATACTTGCCTATGCCGCCAAATATGCCTCCAGCTACTACGGCCCCTTTCGCGACGCCGTTGGCTCGGCTGCCAATATTAAAGGTGGCGATAAATTTAGCTATCAAATGGATCCCGCTAATAGCCACGAAGCCCTGCACGAATGCGCGCTGGACTTGGACGAGGGGGCCGACATGTTAATGGTCAAACCCGGCATGCCCTACCTCGACGTACTGCGCCGGGTGAAAGACGAGTTGCAAGCCCCGACCTTCGTCTACCAGGTGAGCGGTGAATACGCCATGCACATGGCCGCCTTTGAAAAAGGCTGGCTCGACAAAGATGCCGTGATGATGGAGTCACTACTCGCCTTTAAGCGCGCTGGTGCCGATGCCATTTTGACTTACTTCGCTCTCGATGCCGCTCGTTTATTAAATAAAACGTCGGCCTAAAAAATCCAGTGAGCACTATTTTTTTATTACTGCAGCCCTATTTGCAAAGTGCGGATACGAATCAGTCTTGCCTGCTGGTTGCCGATGAAAACCTGATCGACATTCCTTTTTCCAATCTTGACTCTTCGGTGCAGGTGCTTAGCAACCGCTTCGATATTGCCCGTCAAGCTCAACTCGCCAACTGCAAAAGCCAGTTTAATGACTTTGATTTCAGCGTATTTAGCAACGCAAGTTTCAAGCGCGTGATTTATCGAGTTTCAAAAGAAAAACCCGTGGCCCACCACATTATCAATCAATCGCTACGCCTACTGGCCGACGATGGTGAACTGATACTCCTAGGCGCTAAAAATGAAGGTATTAAAACCTACGCCAGTAAAGCTGCTGATTATTTTAATAGCCATGCAACGGTAGCCAAGCACGGCAATTATTATCTCGCCACTATCTGTAAAAACAAGGCTTCACCAAGCGATGCCGCAAGTCGCTTGTTACCCCTTAAAACACCTTATGAAAGCCTATCCCTGGAGGTTTCTTGCGATGACAATAAGCTCTACAGCAAACCGGGCTTATTTGGCTGGAACAAGATCGACCAGGGCAGCGCACTACTCGTCCAGCACTTAAACGAATTTTTCGCCGGTTTTGCAATACCGCCGAGCACGCTGCTTGACCTGGGCTGTGGCTACGGTTATTTGTCGGTGATGGCAGCCCAAGCTCAGGCAAAGGTAAACCTGCAAATTGTGGCTAGCGACAATTGCGCAGCGGCAATTATTGCCTGTCGTAAAAATTTTTCCGCTTTTAATATTGCTGGCAAAGTGGTCGCCGATGATTGCGCCAGCAATATTACCGGCACCTTTGACGCGCTGATCTGCAATCCCCCCTTTCATCAGGGCTTTAAAACCGATAGCCGTCTGACAGAAAAATTTCTTAAATCTGCCTCCCAGCATTTAAAACATTCTGGCCGCGCCCTGTTTGTCGTCAATCAATTTGTGCCGCTAGAAAAATTCGCCCAGCCCTTTTTTGCACATAGCAAAAAAATAGTCGAAAAAAATGGTTTCAAACTGGTGGTTTTAAGTAAAAGCTAAACCCTATCGACAGTACACTGTTAGCAACTCACTTAAAGCACGGCGCCATGAATTTGAGCCAACAAGCTCTGCAACTTACGCCGAATCATCGCATCACTCTGACTAAAGGACAGCCCGCGTTGAGCCAACTGCTCAGCCAAACCACGCTTACCCTGGGCGAAATTACTGCTTGCTAGCAGCAGGTAAACCTCTGCGCGCTGCGGGTCGAGACGCTGCGCCCGTTCGGCAATAGCCATCGCACGCGGGTAATTTTCTATGCGGTAATTAGCCCAACCCTCCTGCAATAGAGAGCTCACCGCTTTTTGCGCTGGACTACTTGTCTGCCGCGCAGGTGCTATTTTTTTGGGCGCTGCTTCGCTAGGCGCCCCCATCGGGCTGGCCTGCCCTGGCTGGCGTGATTCGACAGGCGCAGGGGCGCTTGTTGATGTCTGCAGGGGAGCACAGGCGCTTGTCACTAGTGTAATTGTAGCGACAACCACCAGACGGAAAATCAATGGCCTGAACTGACTAGCCCTTTCGAAATAACCAAACGGAACATACGCTGTAAGCGCCATAGAAAACCTTTTTAATTTTTAGCCCGGTACACAGTTGAGTTAAGTCCCAACTTATTTAAAACCCAACTACTTCAACAAACCTTTAAACCAGTCGATAAACTGACCACCACGCGAGGAACGACAAGCAACGGATTCCACCGGCTCACTACCCGCAACAAAAGGAATATATCTTGCCCCCTCACAGCCCTCTTCACTCAACAGACCAAGCTGGGGGTCGACCCAGTGATAGGCAATGTTATCTGGGCGGGTAAAAGCCAGCGGCCTCACCTTCAAGCCAGCCATCAGCTCACTCCAAAGTTGTAGCGCACCGGAGGATCCCGTAAAAGGCATTTTGCCATTGTCGTCGCGGCCGAGCCAAACCACCGCCAGATAGTCATCGCCAAAGCCACTAAACCAACTGTCTCGCTGATCATTAGAGGTGCCCGTCTTACCGGCGACAGCAATGTCATCACCCAAATAGCGATAAGCGCTACGGCCCGTGCCCTCGCGCATTACCACTTGCATGGCGTACTGCAGTAAGTGAATAGAGCCAGCATCAAAGCGTCTTTCCACACTGTAGGGATAATGCTTTAGCGGCTGATTCTCTGCGCTGTACACGCTATGAATCGACGCCAGCGGTGAGTAAAAGCCACCAGCGGCGATGGTGTGATAAATGCTCGCCACATCAAAGGGCGACATCGACACCGCGCCCAATGTCAGGGCGGGCACCTGGGGCAATCGCCCCTCGTAACCCAGGCGACGCAGCGTCTCACCAATACTATTCAACGCCAGCGCCATGCCTAAGCGAGCAGTGGCCAAATTGTATGATTGACCCAACGCTTGATACAGCGACACCTCGCCGTGGCTCTTGCGATCAAAATTTTGCGGGCGCCAGGTTTCACCGTGTTCGGCGGCAATCGCCACAGGCTCATCACTAATTGGGCTTATCAGGGTGTAGTCATCGGGCCGCTCAAGCGCTGTCAAATAGACCGCAGGCTTAATAGTTGAGCCAATGGGTCGCCGTGCATCCAGCGCTCGATTAAAGCCAGCAAAGCTTGCGGTTCGCCCACCAGCCAATGCCAGTACTTCGGCTGTACCCACTTTCACGACCAATGAAGCGGCTTCAACAGCCTTACCCTGCAAGCCCTTTTGCCGCTCGAGAGCCGGTAGCTTAGTGTTAATCACAGCCTCCAGGTGTCGCTGTATCTGGGGATCGAAGTGAGTAAACACTCGCAAACCACCTGCACGTAAATCTTGCTCATCGTAGTCCTGGCGCAATTGTCGCTTCACCAGGTCGAGGTAGGCGGGAAAGGGGTTAGTGCGCGTGCCGGGGCGCACTGAAATATCTAAGGCCTGCTCACTCGCTTTGCGCGCGACTGCGTTGTTAATTAGACCTTGCTCCGCCAACTGACTGATGACCAGATTCCGGCGCTGTAAAGCGCGCTCGCCATTACGACGCGGATCATAATAGGAGGCACCCTTGGCCATCGCCACCAGTAGCGCTATCTGGTGCAGCTCCAACTCCGCCAGGGGCTGATTGAAATAATGCTGACTGGCCATGCTAAAACCGTGGATGGCCCGCTTGCCGGCCTGACCCAGATAAATTTCGTTAATATAGGCCTCAATGATTTCGCCCTTGCTGTAATGCTGCTCCAGCATTAGTGCCATCACCGCCTCAAGCCCTTTACGCAGCAAATTGCGATCCTGACTGAGATAAAGATTCTTCACTAGCTGCTGAGTAATAGTGCTGCCACCCTGGGTAGCACTGCCCGGGCGTAGGTTATTCACTAGCGCTCGACTTATACCGCGTATCGATATGCCGTAGTGCTGATAAAAATTGCGATCCTCGACCGCGATCAGGCCTTCTACCAACAGGGGCGGTAATTCTTCCAGACGCACCGGCAGGCGATCTTCTAGGTGAGCCGGGTAAATGCCACCGATGCGCAACGGCTCGAGACGCACCAGAGCCAGGGGTGCACCTTGTTGAGTGCGCAAGCGAGATAGCTGAGAACCCTGAAAAGTCAGTGTAAATGTTTGCGCCGCCTTACTTTCATCCCAAAACTCAAAGGCCCGTGAGTGCACATCGATACGCTGCCCTTGAAGACGGTACTGTCCCGCCGCATTGAGCGTTGCAACGCGCCGATAGCCCAGCTTCTCGAGTTCCCAGACAAGGCCATCGCGGGAAAGCTCAAGTCCTTCGTATAACTCCAGTGCGCGGCTGTAAACGTGACTCGGCAACGACCATTTGTTGCCGGAAAAGCGACTGGTCAAACGATAATCCAGTACGACTAAAGCGACGAGACCTATAGCAAGCAGCGAGAAGAGCCCTCTTTTTATAAGTTTTTTCAGCCCTACGCTTAATCCTGAGCGCTTAGCTTTAGTCGATTTTTTCCGAGTTTTACTGCGCTTTTTCTTCGCCAAAGTCCTATTCCTACGAAATGCCAGAGAGCATCTCGAATCATCTTATTTACTGTTAAAATACCGCCATCAATAGTCTATCGTCAGGCTATGTAGCAAGCTATTTGATTATTGCGCACAGTCAAAATACTGGAGTCCTTATGAAAACAATCGATGTCTACGGCATAGGCGCAGCACTGGTCGATACCGAAATAGAAATTAACGATGCCGAACTCGCCACTTTTGGTATAGAGAAAGGCGTCATGACCCTGGTTGACGAAGCTCGTCAGCTGGAATTAATCGCCCACCTCGACGACCATCTGGTGATGGCTAAACGCGCCAGTGGCGGCTCCGCGGCCAACAGCATTATGGCGGTTGCCAGTTTTGGCGGAAAAGCCTTTCAGTCCTGTAAAGTCGCTGACGATGACAACGGCCGCTTCTATTTAAACGACCTCACTCTGGCTGGCGTCAGCCACAACGGTGTCGACCAGTTACCCGAAGGAACCACCGGCAAATGCCTAGTGCTGATCACCCCCGATGCCGAGCGCACCATGAACACCTACCTCGGCATCAGCGAGACTATCTGCCGTAAAAACCTTAACCTCAATGCCATCGCCAGCGCAAAATATATCTACACTGAAGGCTATTTGGTAACGTCACCGACGGGTAAAGACGCCGCCATTGAATGCCGTAAACAGGCTGAACAAGCGGGCACAAAAACGGCGTTTAGCCTTTCTGACCCAGGCATGGTTGAGTTTTTTCGCGACGGCCTTCAGGAAATGATCGGCGAGCATGTCGATCTACTATTCTGCAATAGAGACGAGGCCTTTGGCTGGACTGGTGCAACAACGCTGGATGCCGCCGTCGAGAGCATGAAACAAACTGCCTCCACCTTTGCCATCACGCTGGGAGCAGAGGGCGCATTAATTTATGACGGGGAAAGCACCCACCGCATCGCTCCCACAGCGGTAACGGCTGTTGACACCAATGGTGCGGGAGACATGTTCGCTGGCGCCTTTCTCTACGGTATTACCAACGGCATGAGCTATCGCCAGGCTGGCGAGCTAGCCAGTGTTGCCTCGGCGACGGTGGTCACGCAATTCGGACCCAGACTGCCTGTCGACCAGCACAGTAGCTTATTGGCGCAAGTCTAAAATCAGGCCATAAAAAAACGGCGCCTTATTCTTTGAAAAAGGCGCCGTACACTACAGGTAAGCTAAGGTAGTTAACGCGTACCGTGCACGACCATGGTCTTGCCTTTTACCCACACCAAATCCTGCTGCTCAAGTACCTTAAGAACACGGCCAACCATCTCTCGCGAGCAACCAACAATGCGGCCAATTTCCTGACGAGTGATTTTGATTTGCATGCCATCGGGGTGAGTCATGGCATCGGGCTCTTTACTCAAGTCGAGCAGTGTACGCGCTACGCGACCGGTCACACCGAGAAAGGCGAGATCACCCACCTTACGAGTGGTATCCCTCAAGCGCTGTGCCATTTGCATCGACACGGCGTAGAGAAAGTCAGGGTGGCTCTTGGTCAGCCCGTGGAAATTGTCGTAGCTGATTTCAGCGACGTCACACTCATTTTTAGCCCGTATCCAGGCACTGCGATCTTCCTGACCAAACAGGCCCATTTCACCAAAGAAGTCGCCGGGGTTTAAATAGGCAACAATCATCTCGCGGCCATCGTCATCTTCAATTAGCACCGTCACCGAGCCACTAATAATGTAGTAGAGCGTATCGCTGCTATCACCGGCATAAATCAAAGTACTCTTTGCCGGATAGCGCCGCCGATGACAGTGACCGAGAAATTGCTCGAGATTGTCGATATGCGGGGTAATAGGTTTTAGACTCACAATTTCACGCTCCATATATTTTTATACTCTTGGCTCTTATCATCGCACTATAAGAATATTAATGTAAACCTTTGGGCTAGTAGGCATCTATAATGTCAGCCAGAACTCAGCTAGCTTATTCATGGTGTGTTATCCAGCACCCGCCTACTCCATTAAATTACAACAAGACCGGACGACACCGGCCTTGTCACGCAACAAAGGAAGTAACTCATGAAAGCCAAAGTCAAATGGGTCGACAACGCGATGTTTCTAGGGGAATCCGGTAGCGGGCACTCCGTAGTGATGGACGGCCCTGAGTCCCTCGGCGGGCGCAATATGGGTATTCGCCCAATGGAAATGTTGTTGATCGGCATGGGAGGCTGCGCCAGCTTCGACGTAATGAGCATTTTGAAAAAAAGCCGCCAGAACGTAATAGATTGCCATGCGGAGCTTGAGGCCGAACGCGCAGATACCGTACCGGCCGTCTTCACCGCAATCAATATACACTTTGTGGTTAAAGGGCAGGGCCTGAAAGAAAAGCAGGTCAAACGAGCGGTAGAGTTGTCTGCTGAAAAATACTGCTCAGCGTCAATAATGCTCGGTAAGGGCGGCGTCACCATTAGCCACAGCTATGAAATAATCACGGAAGATAGCGAGGAAAAATAAGGCGACTTTATTTTAGGCAAAAAAAAGCGGGGAGCTTGCGCTCCCCGAAAAGTATAATACAGGGGGTTAGGAGGTTGATCCGCTAGCAAGGGATCCTAGGTCCCGTTGCTCGCTAACGATGGGTGAACTATAGACAGCCTATCGCTATAAATAAAATGTATTGGTTTTATTTATAGCATTACCCCAAAGACTATCTTCAAGCCCTGCTCACCTCCCGCTAAACGAGACCCCTGTCAAAATAAAGAGTATTGGCCGACGCATAAGTTGAGATACAATAAAAAATAATACCAATAACTCAAGTTTATGCCATGTCTCTCGATAACCTCTCACGCGTTGATCTGAATCTACTAGTCGCCATGCAAGTCTTACTTGAGGAGCGCAATGTCACCCGCTCCGCCGAGCGCATGTTCATCACACAGCCCGCCATGAGTAAAACCTTGCTGCGCTTACGCAACGCTTTCGACGACCCCTTGTTTACCCGCAGTGGGCGCGGCCTGGTACCCACGCCTCGAGCGCTTGAAATACAGCGCCAACTACCTGAGATCCTCAACAGCGTCTCCCAGGTACTAGAAAAACTGGAGTTTGACCCTGCAACACGCGAAACCTCGATTCATATTGTTGCCCCCGAATTTATGGCCGTGCAAGCGGTGCCCGAACTCACCAGGTTATTACAGAAAGAATCACCCGGTATCTCTCTAGCCCTGTCCAATATTGATGACACCTATGAGCAAATGCTCGAATCCGGTGAAATTGATTTTGCCCTAGAGGTTAAAAAACCCCTGCCCAAAGATTTTATCGTCACGCCGCTGGGTGATCTCCGTCCTGCGGTATGGATGCGTAAAGGCCACCCTCTGTCTGACCGCAATCCGACCCTGGACGAAATGCTGGAGTACCCTTTTATTCAGTATTTTTTGCTGATTGCCGACAAGGTTTCTCCCAATACAGAAAGCCGCTTCGACCGCATGCTTCACGAACTGGGCCGCAAACGCCAAAAAGCGCTGACCACAGACCAGCTGATGACAGCACTCGACACCCTCAACTCATCGGATTGCTTAATGATGGGCACCATGGACGACTTGAAACAAGAGGGTGAATACTACGAAATTGTCCGCAAGCCCTATCCCAAAGAAATCGAGCACTACCCAGAAATACCGGCCGTTCTGGTACAGCATCGGCGCACACTGAATTCACCAACCCACAACTGGGTCAAACAGAAAATTCTCAATATTGTGCAGGGCTTACGACAAGAGCGCGGTATCGACGAGTAGGGTGCACCGGTCGATAGCGCCGATCCGGGCCACTAAAAGCGACTACTGCTCTCGGTCATCGCCTTCGCCACCAGGCCCATAGCCGATTTCAGTGGTGCGGGAAAGGGTAGCCCGCCATTGCGCAGCGCGCTGACACCGTGGGCCTCTTCATCCTCAATCATCTGTTCAACAATGGCGCGGCTTTTACTGTCTAATTCGGGCAAGTCATTCATATGGCCATTTAAATGCTCGCAAACCTGCTCTTCCGTCGCCGCGACAAAACCTAGGCTCAAGCGATCACTAATCGCCCCGGCGCCAGCACCAATGCCAAAGGAGAGTCCATACCACAGGGGGTTGAGGACACTGGTGTGACTACCCAGCTCTTTAATCCGCTGCTCACACCAGGCCAGGTGATCAATCTCCTCGCTGGCAGCCGCTTCCATATCGGCCTGAATGCTGACTTTCTTCGCCGTTAAGGCCTGTCCTTGATACAGCGCCTGAGCGCAAACTTCACCACTGTGGTTGACCCGCATCAACGCCGCCGATAGTCGCTTCTCGGCGCCGCTCAAGCTCGACTCTTCTTCCGGTGTCGCCGGCGAAGGCCGCCGGGCACGAGGTGTGCTCGCCAGAGTGCGCAGGGCAACATCGGCTTGCATCAACAATCGGTCGAATCCAGAAAAGTGTCGCTCAGTCATCATTTTCATCCGTGGCTTTACCCAGTAGCCTGTAATTGTAGCAAAATCATGCCGGCACACGAAAACAGACTAACAACCAAACGAGCTCGGCCCCAGGAGATGATTAATGCAAGATGCCCACGACCTCAACCTGGTGATTGAAGCCGGTATTCCACTGGTCGCACTGGAAACCTGGGACGAGCCTCGAGCCATCGACCTTTTGCTGCGCCTTGCCCGCCAACGGGATAGCAGCTTGTTTCAATGGTCGGTCACCGATGGCCTCAAACGGGGAGGCTTTGGTCTGCAGATTGAGCAAGACGCGAAACATGCAGAACCCGAAGCTATTCTCGACTACCTCAAACACCGCGCCGAGCCCGGCATCTATGCCCTGTGTGACTTCCACCCCTGGTTTGGCAATGAGCACCCCAAACACACGCGACAGTTGAAAGACATCGCGCTACGCCACAACGGCGGCTCCATAACCATCGTACTCGTTAGCCATCAACTAAATCTGCCCCCTGAACTGAGCCGTCTCAGCGCTCGCTTTCAAATTTCCCCGCCCAATCGCGATCAAATTTTAACCATCGTTCGCGAAGAGGCGAAAAGATGGGCCAGGGGTAAAGACGGTCGCAAAGTTCGCGCCGATAACACTACGCTGCAGCAACTTGTTTCCAACCTGCAGGGCTTAACCCATGCCGAAGTAAAGCGCCTGTGTCGCAGTGCCATTGTCGATGATGGCGCCATTACCGATTCCGATTTACCGGCGCTGAATAAAGCCAAATTCGACTTGATGGGCATGGACGGTGTACTCAGCTACGAATACCAAACCGAAGCGCTGAGTAAAATCGGCGGCATGGCCAACCTCAAGCAATGGCTAAGCAAGCGTCACGAGGTCTTCAGGGGCGATGTTGACGGCATGGACACACCGAAGGGTATCCTGCTATTGGGCGTACAGGGTGGCGGTAAAAGCCTCGCCGCCCGCGCCGTTGCTGGCACCTGGCAAGTGCCGCTACTAAAACTCGACATGGGTGCGCTCTACAACAAATTTCATGGTGAAACAGAGCGCAATCTGCGGGAGTCCCTGCAACTAGCGGAAAGCATGTCCCCCTGTGTACTGTGGCTGGACGAAATCGAAAAGGGGATTAGCAGCGATAGTAATGACGGCGGCGTATCGGGACGCGTGCTGGCCACCCTGCTGACCTGGATGGCCGAACACAAAGGACGGGTATTTCTGGTCGCCACCTCGAATGACATCACCCAATTACCACCGGAGCTAGTGCGTAAAGGGCGTTTCGACGAGCTGTTTTTTGTCGACCTGCCCGACGCCGAAGCACGGCAGATGATCTTCACCATTCACTTAAAAAACAGAGAACTCGAGCCGGAGGAATTTGCACTTGACGAGCTGGTTCAAGCTTCAGAGCAGTTTTCCGGGGCGGAGATTGAACAGGCCATTGTCGCCGCACTTTACAGCGCCCTGGCTCAGGATGCCTCTGTAACAACGGACTTGTTGCTGAATGAAATTCACAAGACCAGCCCGCTCTCAATAGTTATGGCTGAAAAACTCACCGCCCTGCGGCATTGGGCAACAGAGCGGAAAGTGGTTCCCGCCTAACGGCCCATCTAGCAGATGGGTCTAGCAATCCACGAAGGAACTGCCCTTAACCCTGCTCTCGAGCAATAGCTCGCCAGCCAATATCCTTGCGATAAAAGCTGTCTTTCCAGCTAATCTTTTGGGTCGCCTGATAAGCTCGCTGTTGGGCTTCACCAATGCTATCACCCAGAGCGGTGACGCAGAGCACCCGACCGCCATTTGACAGAATATCGCCATTGCCACTCTGCTGAGTGCCGGCATGAAAAACCTTTAAATCGGGCTCTTCCGACATCAGGCCGCTAATCACCGCGCCTTTTTCATAGCTGGCGGGGTAACCACCCGCTGCTATAACAATGCCCACAGACTTTCGTTCATCCCACTGCGCCGTGGTCGTCGCTAATTTTTTATCGAGGGCCGCAAGGCAAAGATCTACCAAATCGGAGCGCAGGCGCAGCATAATTGGCTGGGTTTCGGGGTCGCCAAAGCGGCAGTTGTATTCGATGACTTTTGGCGTGCCTTCGGCATCAATCATTAAACCGGCGTAGAGAAAACCTGTGTACTCATTGCCCTCGGCGGCCATACCGCGCACGGTGGGCATAATCACTTCGTCCATAATGCGCTGATAAATTACGTCGGTCACCACGGGCGCCGGGGAGTAAGCCCCCATGCCGCCGGTGTTGGGGCCGGTATCACCATCGCCTACGCGCTTGTGATCCTGGCTCGTTGCCATCGGCAGTACATTTTCACCATCGACCATAACGATAAAACTAGCTTCTTCGCCCTCGAGAAACTCTTCGATCACCACGCGGTGGCCCGCTTCACCAAAAGCATTACCGGCAAGCATATCTTCAACAGCCGCCTCGGCTTCGGCAAGCTCCATGGCGACAATCACGCCCTTGCCCGCCGCGAGGCCGTCGGCCTTAATCACGATTGGGGCACCCATTTCCTGCAAATAAGCCAGGGCAGGCTCTACTTCAGTAAAGCTCTGATAGGCACCGCTGGGAATGTTATTGCGTGCGAGAAAGTCTTTGGTAAAAGCTTTGGAGCCTTCGAGTTGCGCGGCGCCCTTACTGGGGCCAAAGATAGGCAGGTCTCTCTCACGAAAGTAATCGACAATACCATCGACCAATGGAGCCTCGGGACCAACGATGGTCAGGCCTATGGACTTTTTGACAGCGAAGTCAGCCAGGGCAGAAAAATCATCGGCGCCTATTTGGATATTTTCTAGCTGGGTATCGCTAGCGGTGCCACCGTTACCAGAAGCTACGTACACCGTGCCGATATCTTTGCCCTGAGCCGCTTTCCAGGCCAGTGCGTGTTCACGACCACCCGAACCAATTACCAGAATATCCATTGTTATCTTCGCCACAAATAAAAACGGCGATTGTACCGGGAGGGTACAAGCGCCGCAAAGAGGGTTCATTAAAAACCCTTATGAGCCAACTACACATTTAACAAGTAATGAGCAAACTGGACGACATTTATAGTCTGCATGCAAACTTGCCGCAAGGTGGTAAATAATGAAGCCCGACGGACATCACACTTTGCTCTCGTCTTCCCGACAAACGGTTATGCTCGGGCGGCTAGCTCGAATTATTTAACCCTAATCAAGCTTCGCCAAATCGCTTTGATCGTAGGCCAGCAATTCGCCCTCCTGACCCGCTTTCACCAGCTTTGGCCAATCGGGGTTGGGTATTAACGAGCGCCCAACGGCCACCAGGTCAAAATCACCCCGCTCTAGCAGCGTGGCCAAATTGCCGATGGAGGCGGGTTCAGAGTGCTCTGAAATGCCACGCGCCTGTTCATCGAGAAAGTCTTCCTCAAGACTGATACTGCCGACGGTAATCGACGGTTTGCCGGTAATCTTTTTCGTCCAGCCCGCCAGATTAAGGTCGGAGCCCTCAAACTCGGGCTGCCAGAAACGTCGTGTGCTGCAGTGGAAGACATCGACACCGGCATCACACAGGGGTTTGAGAAATTGCTCCAGCTCTTCGGGGCTATTAACCAGCCGGGCGTGATAATCCATTAACTTCCACTGGGAAAAGCGGAAGATGATGGGATAGTCAGGCCCCACTTTTTCACGAATGCCGCTGATAATATCGACCGCAAACTGAGCCCGCTTAGCCAGGCTGCCACCGTAGGCATCGCTGCGCTGATTGGTTCCCTCCCAAAAGAACTGATCAATCATATAGCCATGGGCACCGTGGATCTCAATACAGTCAAAACCGAGCCCCCTGGCATCCACCGCCGCCTGTACGTAGGCCGCAACGACTTGTTCAATATCGTCCAGGCTCATGGTGTTGCCGATCTCTTTACCGGGCATTAACAAGCCGGAGGGGCCAAAGGCGGGGGTATCGGGGTAAGGTTCAAGGCTAGAGCCCTCACCGCCAACGCCGCGCATAATGCCGGTGTGCCACAACTGGGGTGCAATTTTTGCCCCCGCTGCATGAACCTCATCGACGACCTTTTTCCAGCCCGCCAGAGCCTGCTCACCGTAGAAAAAAGGTACGTTTTCATAGGCTCCCGCGGAGGGATGATTGACGTAAGTACCCTCGGTAATGATCAAGCCAGTGCCGCCCTCGGCGCGACGACGATAGTAGGCTGCGACATTGTCACCAGGAATATTGTCAGGGGAAAAGTTGCGAGTCATCGGCGCCATGACTATGCGATTGGGCAGCTCTAATGTATTGATGGTAAAGGGCGTAAACAGGGCGGCGTTAACGGTGGACATTCGTCAAACTCCTCAAAGTGTTTCGCGTAAAATAGACGTCGATATTATTATAGCGGCCAGCATAACACGGCTTATTGCCGCTCCACTGAAGTCCAAATTTGAGTCCACAGATGATTGAAAAGGGTATTTACCGGCATTTTAAAGGGCAGTTTTACGCCGTCGACAATATTGCCAAACACAGCGAAACCGATGAGTTTTACGTGGTGTATCGCGCACTTTATGGCGAGCGGGGATTGTGGGTGCGCCCGCTAGACATGTTCGACGAGACGATAGAGAGAGAGGGTGTGCGCCTAAAACGCTTCGCCCCGGCCAGCGCGGAGGAGATTGCCCTCTTGAATACTCAACAGAAGAATACTCAATAGGTGAAAATCCAGCAGGCTGAATTAGCGGCCCGCTGGATTTAGATGGGAAAGACCGCTTCGATCAGTGGCGGAAGTGGCGAGTACCGGTAAACACCATGGCCATATCATTCGCGTCGGCGGCGGCAATCACCTCTTCGTCGCGAATTGAGCCACCGGGCTGAATGACCGCAGCGATACCTGCAGCCGCCGCGTTGTCGATGCCGTCGCGGAAGGGGAAGAAGGCATCGGAAGCCATCACCGAACCCTTCACTTCCAACCCAGCATGTTCAGCCTTAATACCGGCGATGCGCGCCGAATTGACGCGGCTCATTTGCCCGGCGCCAACACCAATGGTTTGCGCGTCGCGGCAGTAAATAATGGCATTGGATTTAACGAATTTGGCGATTTTCCAGGCGAAAAGTAAATCGGCAATTTCTGTCGCCGTGGGTGCGCGCTTACTGACCACGGTCAAATCGGCAGCGCCGGTCAATTTACTGTCTCTATCCTGTATCAGTAAACCGCCATTGACGCGCTTGTAGTCCCAACCCAGGGTGGCCGCTGCCTGCCATTGACCGCAAGACAGGAGCCTGACGTTTTTCTTTGCGGCGATGATTTCAACCGCCTGGGCATCCACCGCAGGGGCAATAATTACTTCGACAAACTGACGATCGACAATGGCCTGGGCCGTCGCTGCATCCAGCGGACGGTTAACGGCAATAATGCCGCCAAAGGCCGACTCGGTATCGGTACTGAACGCCTTATCGTAGGCTTCTAGCAAGTTGGACGCCGTGGCCACACCGCAGGGGTTGGCGTGCTTAACAATCACGCAGGTTGGCTCATCAAACTGCTTAACACACTCCAGCGCGGCATCGGTGTCGGCAATATTGTTGTAAGACAGCGCTTTGCCCTGCAACTGGGTAGCTGTCGCCACACTCGCCTCGCCCGCTGTATTTTCGACATAAAAGGCCGAGCGCTGATGGGGGTTCTCCCCGTAGCGCATCACCTGTGATTTACTGAACTGCATATTCCAGGTGCGCGGGAAACTGCTTTCTTCACCCTCATCGTCGGCGGGAAGCTGAGTGCCGAGATAATTGGCAATAGCACCATCGTAGGCAACGGTGTGTTCAAAGGCACTGACGGCGAGGTCAAAGCGGCGCGTCTGATTGAGGCCGCCATCATTGGCCGACATTTCTGCCAAAATACCTGCGTAGCTATCAACATTGACGACGATCGCTACGTCGGCATGATTTTTCGCTGCCGCTCGGACCATGGTCGGGCCACCGATGTCGATATTTTCGATCGCATCAAGCAGATCACAATCGGGCTTGGCGACGGTTTGCTCGAAGGGATAGAGATTGACCACCACCATGTCAATGGGGCGAATGCCGTGCTCGTCCATCACCGCATCATCGGTGCCGCGGCGCCCCAAAATACCACCGTGAACTTTGGGGTGGAGGGTCTTCACCCGCCCGTCCATCATTTCCGGAAAACCGGTGTAGTCGGACACTTCGACAGCCTTGATATCATTTTCAATCAGCAGGCGAAAGGTGCCGCCGGTGGAGAGAATTTCCACACCCATGCTATTCAAGGCGCGGGCAAATTCCACGATGCCAGTTTTATCCGAAACGCTAATCAAGGCGCGTCGAATGGTGATGATACGGTCGCTCATAACTTCTACCCTGTTAATAGAGTGCTAGATTAGGCGCAAGGGCCGAGTTTTACAGAAGATCGTAAAGCTTCAGTTTTTTGCGCAAGGTACCGCGATTCAAACCGAGCATTTCGGAGGCTTTGCTCTGGTTGTTGCGGGTGTATTTCATCACGGCGTTGAACAGGGGGTCTTCAACCTCCTGCAACACCAGTTGATAGAGGTCGGTGCAGGTTTGGCCATCCAAATGGCTAAAATACTCCTCCATCGCTCGCTCCACGCAGTGGCGCAGGGAGTGAGTTTGAGCTGGGGAGTCGTCATCCTGTCGCCGATCCTTATGTTCAAAAGTCTGTTTGTGGACTGAATTCATGCAGCTATTCCCTGATTATTATTATTTGTTAAGCGTAATTCACTAATAAACTCGAGCTGCTGTTCGCTGTTAAGCAGCTGATTGAAGGCTTTACGACAAGCGCGCTCAATCTGTAATTTTTGCAGATACCAGTTCACATGCTTGCGCGCGATGCGTACACCCATGGTCTCTCCGTAGTATTCGTGCATGGCATTGACATGCTCAAGCATGACTTCAGTCACCTCACTGCGAGTGGGCGCTGAGGGTGTCTCACCGTTTAGGTAGGCGTTAATTTGGCGGAACAACCAGGGCTGCCCCTGCGCGCCCCGACCAATCATTAACCCTGCCGCGCCCGTGTGGGCCAGGACAGCTTCGGCCTGCTGGGGTGAGTCGATATCGCCATTGGCAATCACAGGAATATCGACCCCCGCCACCACCTCGGCAATGGTGTCGTATTCCGCCTCACCATTAAATAAACAGGCTCGGGTGCGGCCATGAATGGTCAGGGCAGCAATACCTGCATCCTCGGCCAGCCGCGCTATGGTCATGGCATTGCGGCTTTGCAGATCCCAGCCGGTGCGAATCTTTAAGGTCACCGGAACCGCGACAGCCTGCACCACTTTTTGCAAAATCTCTGCCACCAGCGCCTCTTCACGTAGCAGGGCAGAGCCCGCCGCCCGCTTACAGACTTTTTTCACCGGGCAGCCCATATTGATGTCAACAATCTGTGCACCGAGATCGACACTGCGCTGCGCCGCCTCGGCCAATTGATCTGGCTCAGCACCGGCTATTTGCACGGTGCGAGGCTCGGCCTCATCCACCACCGGCAGGCGAAAGCGGGACTTCTGCGAACCCCATTTACTGGTGTCGGCAGTGAGCATTTCAGTCACGGCCATACCGGCACCAAAACGTCGGCACAGACGGCGAAAAGGTAGGTCGGCAACACCGGCCATTGGGGCCAGCAGCAGTGGACTGTGAATAATGTGGGGGCCGATCTGTAGCAATTGCAACCTCGATGAGGACTCAATATAAGATAAAACTGCTTGGAATACCGCTGTGTAAAAAACGGTCAACCATCATACGCCCACCGCTAGAGCGGCGGAAGGAGAAATAGCGAAAAAAACTTATTGCCCGACGGAAACCGAGTAGGAGAGAGCCCGCTCACCCGGGTCAAGAATGGCCAGCTTAATACTCACCGCCTTATCGACCGGCATCAACTTGTTGGCACTAAGACTTCGAGGCAGATATTCTGTGGCAGACAAGCTCCGTGCCGCCACTTGCCCTCCGCTCAAATCATCAAAACGCAAAATCAATGGCGGATAGGCTTGTTCAAGGCTGGCCATATTGGTGAGCACCAGCTCGACCAAAAGGATGCCCTCCAGGTCGGGATGGTCGCGAACCTGCAGGCGCTCGACACTGATCAAACTGCGCTCTCTATACGCCTCAAGCTCACAGGGCAGCAGCGCACAAAAACTCTGCAACCACGGTCGATATGCAAGCTGCTGACTCAGTATCGGTAGCTTGAAAAAGACAAACTGCCCACCCAGCCCGATAAGGGCGAAGATGGCAATGACTAAAGCCAGACTGAGTTGCCGGCCAAAGCCTGTTTTTTCTGTCGCGGCGCTTTCGAGTTCAAAGTCATCCGGCAAGGGGGCCGCCAAATTCGACAAATCAAAAGCCGATACTGGAGCGTCGTCTAAGGCCGCCGAATCCTCTACAGGGCTTTCATCCTCAGGCCCATCAATATCGGGCCCATCAATAATCGCGAGAGACTCTTCACTGTCACTGAGTTCTTCCGCAATCGCAGGTTCGGGTTCTATGTCAGCCTCAGGAGGGCCAGGTAGCACCTTTGGCTCGGGCAGACTTTCACTGAGGTTTTCCAGCACGTCAAATAAATGACCGCAGCGACCACAGCGCACCAGATTATTGGCTACCTTTCCCTGCGCAGCGCTGACATAAAAGAGCGACTGGCAGCTGGGGCAGCGGGCCTCAACTAGACTCACGTTGGCACCTGTTTCGCTGCAGCCATCAAGTTCAAGCCAGCTTTTCAGCCGTTAGGCAAAACCATTCCTCGCGACATGCAGGAGAGGCAAAACGGAAGTGTTCGCTATAAGCCGACATCACGGCGTCAGTCTGTGAGGCGATCATACCCGAGAGGCAAAGTTGTCCACCCGGGGCTGTTAGAGCCGTCAACTGTCCAGCGAGAAAAATCAGCGGCTCGGCGAGGATGTTCGCCAGAACAATATCGGCCGGCCCGACATCCAGGTCCTGAGGTAAACAAACGCTGAGTTGCGACTCACTCAGACCATTGCGCTGCGCGTTATCGCGAGTAGCCAGTAAAGCTTGGGGGTCATTGTCCGTAGCGACGACCTGCTTGGCACCGAGCAGTAATGCCGCGATGGCAAGAATGCCCGAACCACAGCCAAAGTCGATGACCGTTTTACCAGTCAGCGCCTGGGCATCGAGCCATTGTAGGCACAGGAAAGTAGTGGCGTGGGTGCCAGAACCAAAAGCCAGACCGGGGTCGAGAGAGAGGTTGACCGCATCCGGGTTGGGCGGCTCGCGCCAGCTGGGGCAAATCCACAATTTTTCACCACACTGGATGGGCTGGTAGTGTTCGGTCCAGAGGGTTTCCCAGGGCTGGTCCTCGAGAATCTCCCAGCGCCAGTGTTGTAACTGACCGGAAAAGTTTTCGCCCAGCAACTGAAAAGCCAGCTCGGTATGAATATCAGCGGGGTAGAGCCCTGTCACCCGCAGTCTATTCCAGAGCGGGGTTTCGCCCACCCCCGGCTCAAGAATAGGGTCGTCGGCGCCATCTTCCAGCGTTACCGACACCGCCCCGGAGGCCAGCAACGCGTCTTCCAGGGCCTCGACCTCGGGCTTATTAACCGCGATGCGCAGTTGTAACCAATTCATAACAACTCCTGCAAATTATCGCGGTCTGGGCAGAGCCCTACCGGCTTAAAGCCCCAGCTTTTTCTCGAGGTAGTGAATATTGACACCTCCGCGCTTAAATCCAGCATCGGTCACCAGATCTCGCTGCAGGTCGATATTCGTTTTAATACCCTGAATAAACAACTCGTCCAGGGCGTTGCGCATACGACCCAGCGCGGCATCGCGGTCTTTACCGTAGGTAATGATTTTAGCGATCAGCGAATCGTAGTTTGGCGGCACACTATAAGAACTATAAAGGTGCGAGTCGACCCGCACGCCATTGCCACCGGGGGGGTGGTAGGCCGTCACTTTTCCCGGACTGGGCATAAATGTTTTGGCATCTTCAGCGTTAATCCGGCACTCGAAGGCATGACCGCGGAAGATCACCTCGTCCTGGGTAAAACCGAGCTTCTCACCGCCAGCAATTAACAATTGCTCTTTGACAATGTCGATGCCGGTAATCATTTCCGATACCGGGTGCTCGACCTGAACCCGGGTGTTCATCTCGATAAAGTAGTAGGCACCGTTCTCGTAGAGAAACTCAAAAGTGCCCGCACCCTTGTAGCCAATATCGACACAAGCCTGCACACAAACATCAAACACCTTCTGTCGTGCATCTTCGTCGATATCTGGCGCGGGCGCTTCTTCCAGTACTTTCTGATGACGCCGCTGTAGAGAGCAATCTCTATCGCCAAGGTGGATAGCATTGCCCTGTCCGTCAGACAGCACCTGCACTTCAACGTGGCGTGGGGTAACGAGAAATTTCTCCATATACACCGTGCCGTCACCGAAGGCCGCTTCTGCCTCGGAGCGCGTCAGGGCGATAGCGTTAATCAGGTGGGCCTCGGTTTGCACGACGCGCATACCGCGACCACCGCCACCGGATGCCGCCTTAATGATCACCGGATAGCCGATTTCGCGGGCGATCTCAATGGTGCGTTCGTGATTATCATCGAGAGCACCATTGGAACCCGGCACCGTCGGTACGCCGGCCGCACGCATCGCCTGAATGGCGGCCACTTTGTCGCCCATCATGCGAATCACCTCGGCACTGGGGCCAATAAAGGTGAAGCCACTCTTTTCGACCTGCTCGGCGAAATCGGCATTCTCAGCCAAAAAACCGTAACCGGGGTGAACGGCGACAGAGTCGGTGATCTCCATGGCGCTAATAATTGCCGCGCTATTGAGATAGCTCTCAGCCGACGGGTTGGGGCCAATGCAGACGGTCTCGTCCGCCAGGCGCACGTGCATCAGGTCGGCATCGACCTTGGAGTGCACGGCCACGGTTTTGATACCCAATTCTTTACAAGCCCGCAGTATGCGCAGGGCAATTTCGCCACGGTTGGCGATCAGTACTTTATCCAGCATGGATTACCTCTTCGCGCCGCTTTTAAATGATGGTGATCATCGCTTGGTCAAACTCAACTGCCTCACCGTCTTCGACAAGGATGGCACCAATAGTGCCCGCTTTGTCGGCTTCAATTTGGTTCATCATTTTCATCGCCTCAACGATACACAGCACGTCACCGACTTTGACCGTCTTGCCAACTTCAACAAAGGCAGGGGCATCGGGGGCTGGAGAGCTGTAGTAAGTACCTACCATTGGCGAGGTCACAACATGGCCCTCCAGGGCGGGTGCCGCAGCTTCTTCACCTGCGCCCGGCGCTGCTGGAGCAGCCGCTGCTACGATGGGGACTGCAGCAACCGGAGCTGGCGCGGCCGCATACGTGGTCTGGCTGTTGCGAATAATGCGTACTGACTCTTCGCCTTCTTTAATTTCCAGCTCATCAATATTGGACTCTTCCAACAGTTCAATGAGTTTTTTTACTTTACGTATATCCATGTTCCCCCCTCGGGTATCAATGTTCGGCTATAACTTACTGTGAGTCAGTTTCAAGGTGCGTCAAGGCGGCGCTGAGAGCAAGATCGTAGCTCTGAGCACCGAAACCACAAATCACCCCGATGGCAATATCAGAAAAATAAGAGTGCGAACGAAACTGTTCGCGGCTGTGTACGTTGGAAAGATGTACTTCGACAAAAGGAATAGACACCGCCAACAGGGCATCGCGCAGGGCGACACTGGTGTGGGTAAAGGCAGCGGGGTTGATCAATATAAACTCGACGCCTTCATGGCGGGCATCGTGTATGCGATCGATCAATTCGTATTCGGCATTACTTTGCAGGGCGAGCAGGTGGTGGCCCGCAGCAATACAGCGCTCGGTGAGCTGCTGATTAATATCGTCGAGCGTGGTGGCGCCATAAACCTCGGGTTCACGGCTGCCGAGCAAATTAAGATTTGGGCCATGCAAGATCAGGATTGTCGCCATTAGCCCTCGCTCCCCGTGGTTTTTATTACTTCATCAGACCGACTTTGTCGGCGCTGGAGAGTTTGCATGAGTTAAAAAACTTTGTCCAACTTTATAGTCTTTTGTTCGAAATTTCTCGATTTTATCGGCATTTTCGGGCTCAAACTCCTGCATCAAAGTGACACTACTCGCCCTTGAGCGCTTTTTGCACAATACCCTCGGTCAGCAACTGGGGTAAAATTTGCGCCGAAGTACTGCCTGGCGAGTAATACAGATACAGGGGCACACCACTGCGACCGTATTCTTTCAACAGTGCCGTGATCTCGCTATTGCGATTGGTCCAGTCGCCCTTCAAGTAGACAATGTTGTTTGCCTGCAACGTTTCGGCAAAAGTTGCCGAACTAAGGGCAAGTTTTTCATTGGCCAAACAGGTAATACACCAGGCCGCGGTCAAGTTAATGAACACCGGTCGCCCCTCATTGCGCAAAGCCTGTAAACGTGCCGGAGAATAGGCTTCCCACAATTTGTTATTGTCCGCTGTATCTGCTGGGGTAATAGCGATAGCCAAAGCACCAACAGTGACCAGTAGCGCAACCCCCTGCTTCCAACGTTTGGCACCACCGCCACCAAGCCACGCCGCAAAGGCCAGCAATAACATGCCAATGGCGACCAGCGCCACCTGATCAATGCTGGTTTGACGACCCAGTACCCACAGCAACCAAATGGCGCTAGCGTAAAGAGGAAAGGCGAGAAACTGGCGAAAGCTCTGCATCCACGCCCCCGGTGCGGGCAGCTTTTCGAGCAGGCCGGGAATCCAGCTCAGCAACACAAAGGGCAGCGCCATGCCGATGCCCAGTACAGCGAACACCAACAAGCTAATGACTGGGGCCTGGGTCAGCGCAAAGCCGAGGGCTGTCCCCATAAAAGGTGCGCTACAGGGGCTGGCCACCACCGTTGCCAGCACGCCGGTCATAAAGGAGGCCCGCAGAGAGGTGCCCGTGGCCGCCGATTGGCCAATATTCATCCACCGGGCACCCACCTCCAGTAAGCCCGAGAAACTCAGGCCTGCGGCGAATAAAAGATAGGCTAGCAAACTGACGAATACCGGCGACTGTAATTGAAAGCCCCAACCCACAGCTTCACCCGCCTCGCGGAAGACCAGCAACAGGGCAGCAATGGCAACGAAAGAAATAACGATGCCCGCCGTATAGGCCATGCCGTGTAAATGCTTACTGTGCTCACCCAAATGAGCGGACGTTAAACTCAGCACTTTGATGGACAACACCGGGAAGACGCAGGGCATTAAATTGAGAATAATGCCGCCGAGGAGGGCGAAGAGAAGGACGAGGGGCAGGTTGAGTGCACTACTACTCGTAGTAACACTCGTAGCCGCACTCGCATCAGCGCCAGTCATCGCACCAGCGGTTACCGATGGCGGCTGATCTATTTCGACAAACTTTTGTGTAACACCCCCCCCGTCGCTGGCAGTAAAGTACTGGGTGCGCGGCGGGTAGCACAGGCCCGCATCGGCACAACCCTGAGAGCTTACCGCGAGTGTCCAGCCCTGCCCTTTCTGCCCTTTTAAGTGCGCGGGCAAATCAACCCGCAGCGCCACGGTGTCGTAATAAACCTGGAGTTCTTTCTCATAGTACTCATCAAAAATGGCCTTGCCGGGGGGGTAGCTCACGGCCAGCGGGGAGGTTTCACCCCGGTCATCAATAACTGCGACAGCAAATTTATGCTGGTAGAGGTAGTAAGTGGGGGCGGCGCGCCAGTCCAAAACTAAGCCCTGGGCATCGGCCGTCACCTGTAGCCGATAAGCCTCTTCCACCGGTAAAAACTCAAGGGGGGCGTCAGCGAGTAGAGCACTGGATGAATTACCACCGGATTGGCTCCAGCCCTGAGCCTGGGCAAGCTGACAGAACACCAGCAGCGCCAATAGCACGCAACGAGCCGGGCCTGTCATCAATTTATTACAACGCACGCACTCTCTCCGTATCGCCGGCTTAACCGGGAATCTTCGTTTTGACCTATAAGTTGCCAAAATGTTTTACACTGTCGCGCAAGTTTTGCACTACGCGATGATAACGCCTGTGCCAATAACAGCAACTCGCGCTGTCGTCGACGGGCAAGTCTATAAATAAAGAGGGAGTTAGAAATGGCAAAGCCATGGTTTAAGTCGCTGCTGACAGGCAAGGGAAAGACCGAGCCAGCAGCCAGCAGTTACAGTAGCAGCCTGGCCGATGACGGGGAAACCTCTCGCTGGGCTCTGCGCCTGCTAGTCATCCTACTGGTCGTCCTCTGCGCCCTTAGCTGGTACTGGAGCCGCGAGCCTAAAGTTGATATCGCCCCGAACCTGGCTGGCCAGCACACGGTCGCTGGCTCAGCCCTCACCTCCACCTTAATCAATGTCGTCGACACTCTGCTCGAAAAACCCGGCGGCCTGTTGAGTAACGACATCATGCCCCCCGGTGTATTTCTCGACAATATTCCGAACTGGGAATATGGCGTCATTATTCAGGTTCGCGATTTGTCCAAAGCTATGCGCGAGGCCTTCAGCCGCTCTCAGTCACAGTCAACGGAAGACAAAGATCTGGCGCTGGCCGAGCCGCGTTTTAACTTCGACATCGACAGTTGGATGTTGCCGGCTTCGGAAAAAGAATATCGCAATGGCCGCAAATACCTGCAAGGCTACCTCGTGCGCCTACTCGACGACGATGAGTACAACGCCCAATTTTACGCCCGCGCCGACAACCTGCGCTATTGGCTGAGCACGGTCGAAACCCGTCTCGGTAGTCTGTCTCAACGACTCAGCGCCAGTGTCGGCCAAAAGCGGATCAATATTGACCTCGCCGGTGACAGTGCCGCTACCCAGTCGACGCCGACACCCAGCGAAGAAATGGTCAAAACCTCCTGGACCGAGCTCGATGATGTCTTCTACGAAGCGCGGGGCACGTCCTGGGTGCTGGTACATTTTTTAAAGGCGGCTCAGGTCGATTTTGCCGATGTACTGGCGAAGAAAAATGCTCGGGTTAGCCTCGAACAGATTATTCGCGAACTCGAGGCCACCCAGGTGCCTTTACGCAGCCCAATACTGCTCAACGGCAGTGGCTTCGGTCTGCTGGCCAATCACTCACTGGCCATGGCCTCCTACATCAGCCGTGCCAATGCCGCTATTATTGACTTGCGGGAGTTATTGTCGCAGGGTTAGTGTCAAATATAATAACTTGGCAGAGGATCTGCCAATTGCTAGGCTGATGGAGTAGCCAGTTTCACGGAAACTGCATGGCCACAAGCACTGCCAGCCCTATAAGCTACGCCAGTTCAGCGGAACTGGCCGGCGCTGTGGTCGACAGGCAAAATCACGGCCTGGTGGCACTAGACCCCAACGGAATCATCCTGCTCTGGAATGACTGGATGCAAGTCTGGACGGGGATTAACTGCAATCAGGCCATTGGCAAAAATTTTCTCAATCTCTTCCCCAGCTTACATGGCGGCAGTTACGCCAAAGCTATTGCCAGTATCGGCACCAGAAGCCAGAGCCTGACCTGGTTTCTCGACAGTGAGCCCGAGCTGATCGACAGTATTGAAAGCGCTCTCGCCTACGGTTACCGCACACTACCCCTCAGTCGCATCGCCATTTCACCTTTTACCCTGTCATCTCAATCGGGTTGTTTACTGGAGTTTTCAGAAGCCCCTTTTAATACCCTGTTGGCCAATGCCCCACCCGCGAAACTCGCTGCCAATGAACCAGGCCATGACAGCCAAAACGATAGCCAGCAGCCCACAGAGGTCTTTGCCGCCGCCCTGCAAACCGAGGCCTTTGGCGTTATTTCCACCAATGCCCAGGGGCTTATCAGCGCCCTAAACCCCTGCTTCACCAAGATCAGCGGATACCAGCAAGAACAACTGATCGGAAAAGCATTGAGCCTGCTGTTTCCCAGTCTCAAAGACTGCGATGACATCCGCCTCAATCTGGAACAAACCAGCCGCCTGCATCCAGATAATATCTGCGAGGCTCTGGACTGCAATGGCAAAGTCCTGCCCTTAAAAGTGTCGGTGTTTCAAAACCCCCTACAGGACAATACGCTAACCCTGGTGTGTGAAGATATTTCCCAGCAACAAGGTCATCGGGACGCCGTATTGGCACAGCGCGAATTACTGGCCGCCATTTATGGCGAAGTTGCCGACGCTATTATTTTGCTCGATGCCGATGGCCTGGTCGAACATATCAACCCCATTGCCCTGGAGATGCTCGGCCTGCGCGCCGCCCGAGTTGAAGGTAGCCCAATAGATGATCTGGTGAGCCTCACCAGTGGTGAAGATGGCCCCAGCATTAGCCCCCACCGGGAGGTCCTGCATCGAGGCTCGACCTGCCAAAGCCCCGACCAAACCTTTCTCCACGTCGCCGGTCGCCCCACCCTGCAGGTAGTTGCGAGCGCATCCCCCTTGCGCGACCGCCAGAACCATCTCAACGGCTGTGTTTTAATCCTGCGCATTACCAGCCAGGCCCACCGCGAATCGATCAAGCTGGCCTGGCATGTTGATCACGACCCCCTGACCCAGCTGCCCAACCGACATTTTCTCGAAGGTGAGTTGACCCGAGCGATAGACATCACCCAGAGCACCAGCCAAAAGCATGTCCTCCTCTACCTCGACCTGTACAACTTCTCGCTGGTTAACGATACCTGTGGCAAAGCGGCTGGCGATGCTCTGCTCAAGCAATGCGCAATACTCTTCAAACAGGCCACCAGCGATGACACCCTGGTTGCGCGCATCGGCAACGACGAGTTCGCCATACTCTTGATGGACTGCCCCCTCGACGATGGCAAAGTCATCGCCGATAACATTATCTCCGCCATCAAGCGCTTTAGCTTCCCCTGGGGCGAGCGCCGCCTGAAAATTGGTATCAGTATTGGCGGCGAAGTGGTTGACCGAGATAGCAGCTCCGACATTGACGTGTTGGTGACAGCCGCCTTTTCCTGTGCCGCCGCGCGCGAATCCGGACGCAATCGCGCCTTCTTTCAATATCAACGAGAAAAGCTCTACGAACGAAAGCAGGTGGCTGAGTGGGAGCCGCGCATTACCGACGCCCTTGACCACGATGGCTTTTGTCTACACTACCAGCCCATTGTGCCGACCCGGGAGGTCGAGCATGGCTATCGTCATTACGAAGCACTGATTCGCATGATCGACAGCAAAGGCGGGCTAATCTTACCGGGCAAATTTATTCCCACCGCCGAGCTCTACGGTCTAATCGACGATGTTGACCGCTGGGTAATCCGTCGCGTGATCGCCGATATACTGTCAATGGATAGCCACCAGCGCCACGATTTGCGTGTATCGATCAACCTCTCTGGCCCGACCATTAGCGATGACCGTTTTATGCCTTTTTTGCTCGATACTATCGACGAAAGTGGCATCGACCCCCACCACTTACAATTTGAGATCACCGAAACTGCCGCCATAAGCCAGTTTGATCGCGCCCTGGAACTGATCAATGCATTAAAAGCCCGAGGCTGTCGTTTTTCACTCGATGATTTCGGCACTGGCTTATCGTCCCTCGGCTACCTCAAACAGATGCCCGTCGACTACCTGAAAATTGACGGCAGCTTCATCCGCAATATGGAGCTCAACGACGTCGACTTTTCTATGGTCAGCACCATCAACCACCTCGCTCACGTTATGGGTATTGCAACCATCGCCGAGTGTGTTGAGAACCAGATACAGCTATCGATGTTGCAGGAGATCGGCATCGACTGCGTACAGGGCTTCTTTATCGACAAGCCCAAACCCCTGTCAGCCATCATCCTTTGACGCCACCTCGCTTGAGATGATCGAGCAAGCCAGTACCGCTAAAACAAGCCCCATGCCCTGGATAAACCGCCCGAGGTTTGAGCCGCCGCAATAGCTTAACGCTGCGCGCCAATTGCACCGGATTGGCATAGACCGATGGCTTCACCGGACGACCTTTTTTATTGCTGCCCAGCAAGGTATCGCCGGTAATTAAACTGCCACTTGGCCGATGGTAAAAACAACAGCTATCCCAGGAATGCCCAGGAGTGTGAATCACCTGCCAGTCTTCAAAGCCCGGTAGCAGGGCGTGATGTTTGAGCCGCAGTGGCGGCTCGCTCAATCCCTCATTCAAGCCCTCATCCAGTGAAGCACCCCCATCATTGGACGAATTATCTTCGGCCGCATAGGCAGGCAGCATTTTCGCGCGGGCACTTTTGTGAGGGTTGGCATACATCGCCCACGCCCGTGGCCGCATGCCCTCGACCAAAGCCGTCACTAGTCGAAACAACATACCCGTCGGGTCATTGGCAAACTTGAGTAATTTTGAGGGGGTGGCATAGGGCACTGCCAACTTGGCACCACAAACACTGGCGAGCTTGGCAATGCTGCCGCTGTGATCGGGATCACCGTGGGTACAGATAACCAGTTTTACATCACTGATATCGCGCTGTAGTACTTTGTGAATATAACCGAGCACATACTTCTCGCCACGCCAGGCGGCATCGACAACTAGCAGGCCATCGCCGTCTTCAATCACATAACTATTGACGTGCCGGCCTTTGACTTGATGGATTTTCACCCGCTGCTTGCCACGTTTTGAAATCTACCCGTCAGCGCTAATTAAACATTTCCATTAAACGTCGGCCCGGGTCTTTGGCCTTCATAAAGGCCTCGCCCACCAAAAAGGCGTTGACCCCGTGGCCACGCATCGCCATCACATCGTCGATGGTATGAATGCCGCTTTCAGTAATCACCAGTCGATCTTGAGGGATTTTATCGAGTAGATTGAACGTGGTTTCGAGCTGGGTATTAAAGGTGTGTAAGTTGCGATTATTGATACCAATCAAGGACGTTGAAAGTGTCAGCGCTGCATCCAGCTCCTGAGCATTGTGCACCTCGACTAACACATCGAGGCCAATTTCCAGGGCCAGGTCATGTAGCTCCGCCATCTGCAGTGGGGCCAGCGCTGCGGCGATCAGCAAAATACAGTCGGCACCCAGAGCCCGAGCTTCATAAATCTGATAGGCATCGACGACAAAGTCTTTGCGCAGCAGGGGCAGGGGCGTGGCGCTGTGGGCCTGGCGCAAAAAATCGTCACTGCCCTGAAAAAAGTCAACATCGGTCAACACCGAGAGGCAGGCTGCACCGCCCTTTTCATAACTGCGTGCAATTCTCGCCGGGTCAAAGTCTTCGCATATCACCCCCTTGCTGGGTGAGGCCTTCTTCACTTCGGCAATCACGGCGGGCAAACCCTGCTCAACCTTGCTTTGCATAGCGGCGGCGAAACCACGGCACGCAGGCATATCACTGGCCTGTTGACGCAGTGCGGCCAGAGAAACCTTAGCACTGCGCTCAGCCACCTCTTCATGCTTGCGGCTAAGAATTTTTTTCAAAATGGTTGGCGTATCATCCACAACTGTCTGTCCTTCTTGCATACGATTATTCCTTTAATCTGTCAGCAAAGTACTAAAAGCGGCAAGCTCATCGAGCTTTTCCAATGCCAGTCCACTGGCAATACTGTCCTGGGCCATAGTGACCCCCTCGTCCAAACTGGCGGCAACGCCACTGACATAAATAGCAGCGCCAGCGTTCAACGCAATAATATCGCCGGCCTTACGGCCCTTGTCAGTGGGCCGCGAACCCAGGGCATCGCGTATCAGGGCTAGCGAGTCGGCGGCATCGGCAACACCGAGGCCATCGAGGTTTTGCTCCCCAATACCAAAATCTGCGGGCGCAATGCGGTATTCGCGAATCTCACCCCCTTTCAATTCGGCAACGCTGGTGCCACCGACCAGACTAATTTCATCGAGGCCGTCGTCGCTGTGCACCACCATAATGTGCTCGCTACCCAAACGCTGTAATACCTGGGCCACCGGCTTGCAAAGGGCTGCGTCGAACACGCCGATCAATTGCCGCTTAACACCTGCGGGATTGGTCATTGGCCCAAGAATATTAAACAGGGTACGCACGCCGAGAGCCTTGCGCGGCCCGGCGGCATACTTCATGGCGCTGTGGTGCTGGGGGGCAAACATAAAGCCGATGCCCTCACTTTCCACACAGCGGGCGACCTGCGCGGAGTTGAGGTCGAGCCTCACCCCCGCCGCTTCCAGTAAATCAGCGCTACCACTCTTGCTGGAGACCGAGCGATTGCCGTGCTTAACCACTCGGCCGCCGCTCACGGCCACCACAAAGGCGCTGGCGGTCGACACATTAAACAGACTGGCACCATCGCCGCCGGTGCCGACGATATCAACCAGATGCTCGCCGCTAACGCTAACGCCACTGGCCAGCTCGCGCATTACCATTACCGCACCGGTAATTTCGTCGAGGCTTTCACCCTTCATGCGCAGGGCAACCAGAAAACCGGCGATTTGCTCGGGGCTGGCTTCGCCGGTCATTATTTGGCGCATCACTGCGACCATTTGCGCCTGGCTGAGGTCGACCTTTTCTATCACCTGGGCGATAGCAGTTTTTATATCCATAGTGTTATCCGGCTAAACGGGGGTGGGCGACTTAACGCTCCCCTGTACCTTCAAGAAAGTGGCGCAGTAAATCGTGGCCGTGCTGACTAAGAATAGACTCGGGATGAAACTGCACGCCCTCTATATCGAGGGTTTTATGGCGCAGGCCCATAATTTCATCGACCTCGCCATCATCCGTCTCCGTCCACGCGGTGATCTCCAAGCAGTCGGGCAGGCTATCTTTTTCGATCACCAGCGAGTGATAGCGCGTCGCCTCAAAAGGGTTTGTCAGGCCGCGAAAAACACCACCATTGTTGTGATGAATCGGGGACACCTTGCCATGCATTACTTCACGAGCCCGCACTACTTTGCCGCCAAAGGCCTGACCGATGCTCTGGTGACCCAGACAAATACCCAGCAGCGGAATTCGCCCAGCAAAATGTTCAATCGCTGCCAGTGAAATGCCCGCTTCATTAGGTGTACAGGGGCCGGGTGAAACCACTATTTTCTGCGGTGCCAGGGCCTCAATATCAGCGATGCTCAGCTCGTCATTGCGCACCACTTTAACGTCGGCACCCAGCTCGGTAAGATATTGCACCACGTTGTAGGTGAAGGAGTCGTAGTTATCAATCATTAATATCATAGTATTACTCCCCCAGCACCATCGCCGCCGCGCGGAAAATAGCCCGCGCCTTGTTCATGGTTTCCTTCCACTCCAGCGCCGGTATTGAGTCGGCGACAATGCCACCACCGGCCTGCACATAGAGATTTCCGTCTTTAATCACAGCGGTGCGAATCGCAATCGCGGTGTCCATATTGCCGTTCCAACCGAGATAGCCCACTGCGCCGCCATAGATACCACGCTTGACCGGCTCCAGCTCGTCGATAATTTCCATCGCGCGAATCTTCGGCGCGCCGCTCAACGTGCCGGCAGGCAGGGTTGCACGCAGCACGTCGATGGCCGACAACTCGGGCTTTACCTGCCCGGTGACATTGGAGGTAATGTGCATGACGTGAGAGAAACGCTCCACCACCATTTTTTCTGTCAGCTTCACGGTGCCGGTTTGCGCAATGCGGCCGACATCGTTGCGGCCCAAATCGATCAGCATTAAATGCTCGGCAATTTCTTTCGGGTCGGCGAGCATTTCGGCTTCCATCGCCAAATCTTCTTCTTCCGTGTGACCACGGCGGCGAGTGCCGGCAATAGGGCGCACGGTCACTTCACCCTGTTCAAGCCGGGTGAGAATTTCGGGCGACGAACCGGCAATCTGGAAATCGCCCATATCGAGAAAATACAGATAGGGCGAGGGATTTAAATTACGCAGCGCTCGATAAAGGTTGATCGGCTCGGCGGGGAAAGGCAGGCACAGACGTTGCGATGGCACCACCTGCATCACATCACCAGCGCGGGTGTAGGCCTTAATGGTTTCAACGGCAGCTTCATAACCGGCCTGACCCATGCTCGAAACGAAGGCCTCTTCACTCACGCCCTCGCCCTTTAAGCGCACCGGCGGTAACTCGGGTACGGGCTGTTTCAGTTGTGCCTCAATTTCATCGAGGCGATGCTGGGCCCGCTCCCAGGCATCGGCCTGGCTCGGGTCGGCGTGAATAATGAGCTTTAAGGTGCCGGCCAGATTGTCGAAGACCAGCACTTCTTCAGAGACCATTAGCAGTATATCGGGCACACCCAGTTCGTCGGGCGGGCAGCTATCAGCCAGGCGGGGTTCGATATAACGCACCGTGTCGTAGCCGAAGTAACCCACCAATCCGCCGGTAAAACGCGGCAGGTCGGGGCGCTCGGGCATATTGAATTGTTGCTGGAAGGCTTCGATTTCAGCCAGTGGGTCTTGCACCGTGCGCTCTTCAATCACCGCGCCGTGCTTTTCCAGCGTCCACTGGTGGCCGCAAATTTTTAGCACTGTAGCCGAGGGCAGGCCGAGCAACGAATAACGACCCCATTTTTCGCCGCCTTCAACGGACTCGAATAAATAGGTATAGGGGCCACGTGCCAGTTTTAAATAGCACGATAATGGGGTTTCGAGGTCGGCGAGAATCTCCCGCATTACCGGGATGCGTTGATAGTTTTGTGTTGCCAGGTGGGCGAACTCTTGGGACGACATATCAGGCGTCATGACTATTCCTTCCAATAATATTTGGTGGGTGCTGTAACCGGGTTCATTTCTATCGACCGCCCGAGTGGACGGCAAAAATCACACGTATGGCCATCGCCAACGCGGGGAAAGGAAAACCGAACGACCCTGCTTACCCAATATCACCAAAAAAACTCCTGAATCTGCTGCGCGATTCTAAAGCATTTGCCCCTGCTATTAAACCGCCAGCCATTTCTCTTACATTAGACGCTAGCCAATGCCCTACGCATGGTGGCAATCGCCGCATCGCGACTTTCGGCACCGAAAATGGCAGAACCCGCGACAAAGGTATCGGCACCGGCGGCGGCAATTTCGGCAATATTATCGACGGTGACACCGCCATCGATTTCCAGCCTAATCGGCAAGCCGCTGGCATCAATCATTGCTCGCGCCTCGCGCAACTTATTGAGAGTTTCGGGGATAAATTTTTGCCCGCCATAACCGGGGTTCACCGACATCAGTAGTAGCACATCGATTTTATCAAGTACGTGTTTTGTCACCTCTAGCCCAGTCGCCGGATTCAACACCAGGCCGGTTTTACAGCCCAGGCTGCGCGCCAGTTGCAGAGAGCGGTCAATATGCCGCGTGGCCTCGGGGTGAAAAGTAATCCACGAGGCACCGGCCTCGGCAAACTGCACAATCATTTCATCCACCGGCTCGACCATTAAATGCACATCAATCGGTGCCGTAATACCGTAATCGCGCAGCGCCTTGCAGACCATCGGCCCGATGGTCAGGTTGGGCACGTAGTGATTGTCCATCACATCGAAGTGAACAACGTCGGCACCACTGGTCAACACATTGGCGACCTCTTCACCCAGACAGGCAAAGTTGGCAGACAAGATAGACGGGGCAATGAGATAGTCGGGCATGATCAGATCCCTGGCAGGTAATTGATAAGCGCAGCATCACTGGCGCGAGGGCCGCCACTATGCCGAAGATAGCGGCAGCCTGCAATGCTCATCCGACCACAGACACACTCGCGGCTGTGCTAATCTGCTCATCCGGTTTTTACCCGATATCCATCCATGGTCACGACACCCACTGCTGCCACTCCTCCCGCCGTGACGGACAGCCTGCAACGCTTACACGACAGCTTGCCGCCGCTCAATTTTGAGCCCGGCACCGACACCCTCAGCCAGCAAATACCTCACGTCAACAGCTATCTCGCCCACTACAAGTTGGCTGACATCAATGCCGCCGCCAAAGCCCAACACGGCACCCGCCACTACCTCGGCCAACTCAACACCGCTGGTTACAACGTGGCCTGCCAGTACTGGCTACCGGAAGAGGCCAAAGGCACGGTGTTTGTGGTACACGGCTACTTCGACCACAGCGCCCTTTATCGCCACCTGTTTAGCTATTTATTGGAGCGCGGCTATGCCGTCGTCACTTTCGACTTACCGGGGCACGGCCTGTCTGATGGCGAGCGCGCCTCCATCGCCAGCTTTGACCACTATGTAGAAGCCTTCGACGGTTTACTCGCCGCCTGCGCCATCCACCTGCCCCAGCCCTGGCACGCCGTCGGCCAAAGCACCGGCGGCGCCATAGTGCTTAAACACCTGCTCGAAGAAAAAGACGGCCAATCGTTGTTTGAACATATCGCCCTGCTCGCCCCGCTACTACACACCCGCAACTGGGGTAGAGGGCGGCTCACCTATCGCCTGCTGCGCCGCTTTATTTCACGCATTAAACGCAACTTTACAGCCAACTCTGCTGACCCCGCTTTTCTCGACTTCCTCAAACACAGCGACCCCCTACAAAGCCGACACATCCCCCTCGAATGGGTCGGCTCGATGAAACGCTGGACGGAGGAGTTTCACGACCTGCCCATCAACCACAAGGCAATCACCATCGTGCAGGGCAACCGAGATATGACCCTCGATTGGTGTTATAACCTGGCGCAATTTCAGCAGAAACTGCCGAATGCTGACATTAAAATTATTGCTGGAGGCCAGCATCACCTGGTTAATGAGATTGATGACTTACGCAATCAGGCTTTTGCGGCGCTGCCATTTTAAAAACACCCTGGCACCACAACTTACTGCCTAGGAAGGGTTTGTTTTATTTTCAACTCGTGGTGCTAACAGCCGCTTTGGCGCGACGTCGCAGGCCTATTCCAGTCAAACCTGCAATGAGTAGCGAAAGTATCCCAGGTTCAGGCACGGTGCCACCGGTACAAGCAGGCTGATTGGCTCCACCACACGTACCAAACGTAGCACTGCCCATGGTCGAAGAAACAGCCGCATAGTTCCAAGCATCAATATTGGCACCGTGGTAGGCCACGGGGGTCAATATCTGACCATTGGCTTGTACGCCCGTAGCAACAAAACCAGTGGTCGAATTATCATTAATGCATTGTGTCGACGCGTCTGCCCGACAAGTATCTAGTCCGCTCACATAAAGGGGCGAAAGTGAATCAACCACAGCTTGGGATGTTGGGTAGCTACCATAAGACCCTGAAAATAGGCCAACGCCAATCAGCTTATTAATCTCATTGATCCCCGACTGAAAGATATTGTGGTCAGTACCCAGTACTAAGCCCCCGCCAAGCAATCCGAGCTGTGTTGCATAATTTTGTATCCATGCCTCTTCCGATGACATGCCATTAGCATTGGTCCACGTTACATCTGAAGAAATAATACGGCCATCCAAAATTAAGTTTTTCGCACTGAGGCCGCTATACCAACTAGCAATGCCCTGATAATTCTGCATTTGGATGCTGGATTTATCCGTTGAACGATATAAATCGTAGACAAAGATTTGATCAAAGCTCGAGTAATCAGAAAAAATTGAACTATCGAGATGACGAGTAGTGACGGTGTGGCCACCGTTCGTCAGCATGCTCGCAATTCTATTGCCATCATCAACATAGGCACCATAATCATCAACATGGGCAAAGAGGATATTTGCCGCATTGGCACCCGATGCTGTAGTTAATAAGAAAGCGGCAGACACCGCGCAAAACAGTTTTTTACAACTCATTCTTTTATCCCCGTTGAATCAAATAATGTTTGCAGCGCTAAACCAGTGCACTACCACTCCAGACAACAGTGCAAAATCCACACCAAATCTAACAGCACTTATAACCAATTGATTTAAATGATTTAATTTTACTGACCGCTTAAAGTCATACCCATGTGTAAAATTCACCGACACTAGAAAACTCACCAAAAAATTGGTAACCATATGATTTTCATAGACTTGTCATGTAACAACCGAACTGCAATCATTTTTACCGTAATTTAACTGTAAAAAAAACTGACAGTCCAAGCCCACAAACGCCATCCATTAAAACTACATGAACACAAACATCATATGAAAGACTGTAACTCCTGTGGAAAATGCTGCACCAAGTACAGCAATGGCGGCTTGTCAGCGACAGAAAGTGAGATAGACTTTTGGGATATTTGCCGGCCCGAGATAGCCCGCTATGTTGACGGCGGTAAAATATGGATGGACCCCGACAGCGGCCAGCAACTCAAGCTTTGCCCCTGGTTAAACAAGGTGGCGGGAGAGGACAAATACCTGTGCGGCATCTATTACGACCGGCCTGACGACTGTAAATACTACCCGGTGACGATTGAGCAAATGATTAAGGATGAGTGCGAGATGCTTGAAGTCAGGGACTTTCGTAAGCTCCAACAAGCCCAGAAAGATCTCGACAAGCTGATGGCCGATAGCCGCCCGCCGCTTGAATAGTAATTTAGAAAAGATCAAAAGACTCTGACCCTGCACTTTCCACTCAATAACAAATAACTATATTTATTAACGACTTAATCAATGTTTTTTAAAGTCCCCCATGCCCGCAATGATCTCAAACACAAGGCAACAAACTGGTGGCGGGGCGAGCCATAGCAGAGTTAAGTTAATAACCAGTTGTCAGCGGAAGTTGTAATATTAATTACTATCAATGTATATTAGCGAATCATACATTAATAATAATCAATACAGGAGCAGCCACATGACCTCTCAATTCTCCACAAATCGACACTCCATTGCACAAGCGAGCTTTTCTCGCCTTCTTTTTTCCAGGTTTTTACGATTCGGAGCCTGCTAGCGCCGATGATAAAAGAAAAGGTTCTGAGCCCTTTTCCAGCGAAAAATATAAATTCAACAGGAGAAAACCATGAGCTATACCGTATCGGATTATGTGAGAGACCTGCGCGGCCTCCACGCAAAAAACCTGGACGAAAATGCCATGATGGCAGCCATTAAACCCCTGGCCGGAAAACTAGCTGAAGACGGCAGCTGGTTTACTGAAAAAATGATGACCATCAACGATGAGCTGGGCGTTGGTATCTCCACACTGCATGAAGAAGACGACCATAGCCTGACCGTCATCGCTGTCGCCTGGGGAGAGCAGGATCTAAAGGTGCCACCACACGACCACGGCACCTGGGCTGTGGTGGCTGGAATTAGGGGGATAGAGCGCAACACTCTGTGGCAGCGCCAGGATGACGGAACAAACCCCAACCCTGACTATGCTGAAGTGGCCTCGGTAAGCGATACGGATATCTCGCTAGGTGATGTTATCTGCATGGGTTCTGGTGCTATTCACACAGTGGCCAATGTTGGCGAGGGCATCAGTCTGTCGCTGCATACCTATGGTCAAAACCCTAACACCACAAGTCGACATCAGTACGACACCGAAAATAACTGCGCCAAAGAATTTAAGATTGATTTTAATTCAACGACTACAAGGTAACGACTAAAGGCCTCAGAGCCCTTTTTACCATCGGGTTTCCCTCTGAATGGAAGAGAGGCGCTTAGCAACAGGGTATGGACTCAGAAGGATCTGAACCAATTAATGCTCGATAGCTGCCCGCTTCTTTAACACCCAACGGACAAAAGGGCTCTGACTTCTTTATCTTTGTTTTACACTTTCAATTTAATTGTTGTAGCCCTTATTCACCATGTGAATAAGCTAATTGGGCATCTGGTCCAGATGTAAAAACCTTCGCGACAAAGGGCGAGGGCATCGCACGAACCAGTGCGCTGTAATTGAGCTGAAATGTCACTTCTTCGCCGACCAACAAATCACCTTTAACAGACTCAATAACAAGGTGGTCACTGCTGGCACCCATAATCTCGATGCCCGCTGGGGCTTTCAGGCCACTGGGGTCAACACCAAGTACAGCAATGGCGGTCTATCGGCGACGGAAAGTGAGATAGACTTTTGGGATATTTGCCGGCCCGAGATAGCCCGCTATGTTGACGATGGAAAAATATGGATGGACCCAAATGATGGCCAACAACTTGAGCTTTGTCCCTGGTTGAACAAAGTCCCCGGGGAGGACAAATACCTGTGCGGCATTTATTACGACCGGCCCGATGACTGTAAATACTACCCGGTGACGATTGAGCAAATGATTAAGGATGACTGCGAGATGCTGGAAGTGCGCGACTTGCGCAACCCTAAGCAAGCTCAGAAAGATCTCGACAAGCTGATGGCCGATAGTCGACCAGCGCTTGAATAGCAGCTTGAAAGAAAACCAAAAAGATCCACCCCCTTTCGCCTTACCTCATTATGCTCTTGCCCTTCCAGGGTTTACACCTCCGCTGTCTGTGCAAACAAATCATACAGCGGGGTATTGATGTAATAGTTGCTACGCCCTATCTTTTGTTTTTCCAAAATGCCTTTTTCGACTAGCTGGCTCAAATACTTGGTCGCGGTTAGCCTGCTTACTTTGAGGTCATTCACGACAAACTCAATTTTGGTGTAGGGGTGGCGGAACAAATTATTGAGTAAGTCCTGGCTATAAATTTTCGGCAGCTCCTCTCGGATGCGGTGTTTATAATCCATCATCAGCGCTTTTATCTGCGCAATTAACTCAATGGTTTGCCGCGCTGTCTGTTCTACGCCGTCTAGCATGTACAGCAACCAGCTTTCCCAGTTGCCACTATCGCGCACCGCTTGCAACTTTTGATAATAATCTGCTTTATTACTGATGATATGACGGCTCAGGTACAACACAGGCAGACCTAACAAGCCCTGCCTGAGAAGATAAAGCATATTGAGGATGCGCCCGGTACGACCATTACCGTCGTAAAAGGGGTGAATACTTTCAAACTGGAAATGAATGATGGCCATTTTCACCAGGGGATCACAGTCGGACAGGGCATCATCATTGATGTAGTCGAGTAGATTCCCCATCAGCATTTCAAGGTGCTGAGGATCTTGCGGCGGGCTATAAATCACTTCACCCGTTTTTATATTTTTAAGCGTAGTGCCCGGCAGCTTGCGCAAACCTGCATTGTTTTTTTCAAGCGTTTGCTGAATATCCAAAATATCGCCGATACGAATCAGTTCAAGCTGTTTCACCCGGTCAAAGCCACGCTTTAGAGCGGTGGCATAGTCTTGCACTTCTTTCGCGGCTGGACTGAGAAAGTCTTTAAACAAGCCTGCCTTGTAAAGCTCATCATGAGTGGTAACGATATTTTCAACTTCGGATGAAGCTTTCGCCTCTTGCAAAGTCAGTGTATTTATAAGAATAGCTTCGTTGGGAATTGAAGCAGAAACCCCTTTTAATTCAGCAAGATAGCGGTGTGCTGAGGCAGCCTTTTTTAGCACCGCTCGCGTCTCAAGGCGACCTTCATCGGCAATGGGTAGTGTCTCTACTGTATACACCATGGTGTTAAGCAAAGCCTTTTATTCTGTAAGTGGTAGTGAATGTAAACCAGAGTCCCCAACTGCAGACACGTCTATACGAAACTATCGCCTATTATGCATATGCAGGACTAAATATATAGTTTTTTGTATTTTGTATACATTTTGTTTAGACATGGATGCAAAACAAGCCAGCTTATGCAGATAACCAGCTCACGCCGATCTAACTCTATTACACCCAACAGCTCGTTAAATACTTCCGAGGCATGACACCGGCCTTTTTACTACCCCTTTAGGCACAGCATAGAAGTAGGCCTCCTCGGACTAAAACAAAACCCGACAGCGAATAGTCCCCTCAATCGCCTTCAATTCTTTCAAAGCCTGGTCGCTATAACCGGCGGCGACGTCGATCACTACATAGCCAATTTGCTCGTTAGTTTGCAGGTATTGGCCGGTGATGTTGACCGCGCTGGCGGAGAACACCTGGTTGATGGCGCTCATGATGCCGGGCACATTACGGTGTATGTGGAGTAGCCGGCGGGAGCCTTCGTGTGAGGGCAGAGCCACCGGGGGGAAGTTGACCGAGCCGAGGGTAGTGCCGTTATCGCTGTAGCGGATCAGTTTTTCGGCCACTTCGCCGCCGATATTTTCCTGGGCTTCTTCGGTGGAGCCGCCGACGTGGGGGGTCAAAATCACGTTGTCGAATTCACGCAGGGGGGAGAGAAACTCCTCCTGATTGGTGCCCGGCTCACTGGGGAAGACGTCAACGGCGGCACCGGCCAAGCGTTCTTCAGACAAAGCCTCGCACAGGGCGTCGATGTCGATCACCTGGCCACGGGCGGCATTAATCAGTACTGCCCCGGGCTTCATTGCCGCCAGTCGCGCACTGTTCATCATATTGCGTGTGGCCTTGGTATCCGGCACGTGTAGGGAGACCATGTCGGCGCAACCCAGTAGGTCGTCGAGCTCGGCAATTTGTTCGGCATTGCCCAGGGGCAGGCGGGTGACGACATCGTAGAATTTCACCTTCATGCCCAGGGATTCGGCCAGTACGCTGACCTGACTGCCGATATTGCCGTAACCGACAATGCCCAGGGTTTTGCCGCGCACCTCATAAGAGCCGACGGCAGATTTCTGCCACACGCCACGGTGGGCCTTGGCGTTTTTCTCGGGGATGCCACGCATCAGCAGTATCGCCTCGGCGATAACTAGCTCGGCGACACTGCGGGTATTGGAATAGGGGGCGTTAAACACCACCGTGCCGCGCTCGGTCGCAGCCTTGAGATCAACCTGATTGGTGCCAATGCAAAAACAACCGATGGCCATCAGCTTATTGGCACTAGCCAGCACATCAGCCGTTAGCTGAGTGCGCGAGCGAATACCGACAAAGTGGGCATCGGCAATTTTGCCCTTCAGCTCGGCATCGTCCAGCGCGCCTTTTATATATTCAATATTGCTGTAGCCCGAGGCGTTGAGGGAGTCGACCGCCGAGGGGTGTACACCCTCTAATAGCAAGATACGAATTTTTGATTTATCGAGAGAGACAGAAGCCACGACACACCTCAGGGGCAAAAAAATGGGGCGACATGGTAACATGCGCGGCAGCTTTCATGGCCCTCTAACCCTTCACGTAACTTCGACAGAGCCCACTATCAATGGAAAAAAACACCTTGCAGCAACTCCACGCCATCGTCGGGGAAGCACGGGTTCTCACCGATGCCGACAGCTTGCAACATTACGGCCTCGACCGCACCACGGTTTGGACCGCAGCACCCTGCGCGATAGTACTGCCGGGCAGCATCGAAGAGGTGCAGGCCATTGTGCGACTGGCGGGCAGCGAAAATCTGGCCATTGTGCCCTCGGGTGGGCGCACGGGTTTAAGCGGTGGCGCGGTGGCGAAATCGGGCGAGCTAGTGCTGGCCCTCGACCGTATGAATAAGGTGCTCGACTTTAATGCCGTCGACCGCAGCCTCACCTGCCAGGCCGGCATCATCACCCAACAGTTACAGGAATACGCCGAAGAACAGGGCTTATTTTATCCGGTCGATTTCGCCTCGGCGGGCTCCAGCCAAATTGGCGGCAACATCGCGACCAATGCCGGCGGCATTAACGTGATTCGCTACGGCATGACCCGCGACTGGGTGCTCGGCCTTAAGGTGGTGACTGGCAATGGCGATATTCTTGAGCTCAATCGTGGGCTGATTAAAAACAATACTGGCTATGACTTCCGCCATTTGTTTATTGGCTCTGAGGGCACGCTGGGTATTATTTGCGAAGCGACCATGCGCCTTGCCCCGCCGCCGAAAGACCCTGCCGTGTTAGTGCTGGGGGTGAGCGACTTCCCCGCCATTATGGATGTGTTGAAAACCTACAGCGGCGCTTTAACTCTCAATGCCTTTGAGTTTTTCTCCGACCTCGCCCTCGACAAAGTACTCGCCCACCAGCCGCTAACCGCACCCTTTGAACAGCGCACCCCCTACTACGCACTGCTAGAATTTGAGCAAACGACCCCCGAAGTGCTCGATACGGCAATGGCCTTGTTTGAAGACTGCGTTGAAGCCGGGTGGGTGCTCGACGGCGTGGTCAGCCAAAATCAGACCCAGGCGAAAAACCTGTGGCGACTGCGCGAGGACATTTCTGAAACCCTGTCTTTTGCCAAACCCTATAAAAACGACATTTCAGTGCAAGTCTCGCAAATGCCCGACTTTATTCGCGCCGTCGATGATCTCGCCAGCCAGCGCTACCCCGACTTTGAAGTGGTCTGGTACGGGCATATTGGTGACGGCAATCTGCATTTAAATATTCTCAAACCCGACGAGCTGAGTGTTGAAGACTTTAATCAACAGTGCAGCAGCGTTAGTGTCGAAGTCTCGGAGCTGGTGCAGGCCTTTAACGGTAGTGTATCCGCCGAACACGGCATCGGCCTGTTGAAAAAGCCCTACTTGAGCTATACCCGCAGCGAGACAGAAATCGCGCTGATGAAACAAATGAAAAGCCTCTTCGACCCGAAAGGGATACTCAACCCCGGCAAGTTAATCTAATTAAAACGGGCGACAAAGCCATGAGCTACCAACATCAGTTTATCGACAACAGCCCTTGCGACTTACCGCCCGGCAAAGTGGTTTGCGTGGGCCTCAACTACGCCGCCCACGTCGCCGAAATGAACAGTCAAAATATCGGCGAGCCACTACTCTTTATTAAACCCGCCACCGCATTAACGCCAATTCAAGCACCGATACGCATACCCGAAGGCCGTGGTGCCTGCCATTTTGAAAGCGAAATGGCACTGCTGATTGGCCAACCCTTAAAGCGCTGTCGTGAAGAAGACGTACTTGAGGCCATCGCAGGGGTAGGTATCGCTCTGGACTTAACCCTGCGCGATCTGCAAAAACAATTAAAAACCGCAGGCCAGCCCTGGGAAAAAGCCAAGGGCTGGGACGGCGCCTGTCCCCTATCGTCCTTTGTTAAAACCGAAGCAGTTAAAGACCTACAAGATGTGGATATTAAGCTTTGGCAAAACGGCGAGTTAAAGCAAGATGGCAATACCCGGCAAATGCTCACCCCGGTGGTGCCATTAATTACTTACATCAGCCAATTTTTTACACTGCAGCCTGGGGATGTTGTGCTCACCGGCACCCCTGAGGGGGTTGGACCCTTGCAGAAGGGAGATGATCTACAACTACAGCTTGGTGGGCTGCTGGAAATAAAGTCGGGAAGGGTTGAGGCGTGGTAGCGCCAGATGATTGAACGGTTTGTGGTTCAGCCGCGTTGGCTTTTAGATATTATCTCTGCCCAGCCCCCTATTAAGATCATGAAAGACAGTTTAGCTGTAAGAATCACCGCATTTATAGCACCTTAATATATATGCGCATATTCTAATATTGCTATTATAATGCTGGCTGTTCAGATTGAAAGGCCGCCAATGGAGAGCATATTTAGAACTCACCCGATAACAAAACGTCCTTGGTTCAGTGTGTAGTTCTTTTTAAAAAATAAACTGGAGTAAGAAATGAAAAGAAATAAACTCGTCGTTTTGTTAATCGGCTTAGGGTTATTAGGTTCTGCAAATACAGTACTTGCACGCGAGCCGATAGAACCCATTGCTCCAGTAAAAGAAATAAATCTCGCAGAGGTTGAATTAGGCAAAAAATTATTTTTTGATCCCAGGCTGTCTAAATCAGGGGTTATCTCCTGCAATTCGTGCCATAACTTGAGCATGGGTGGAACAGACAATCTCAAAACATCTATAGGGCATAACTGGCAACAGGGGCCCATTAATTCACCTACCGTGTTGAACTCCAGTATGAACATTGCCCAGTTCTGGGATGGCCGTGCTGCAGATTTGAAAGCACAGGCTGGTGGCCCAATCGCCAACCCTGGAGAGATGGCGCTCACCCATGCAATAGCAGTCGATGTTTTGGCGTCAATTCCACAATATGTCACCGAGTTTAAACAGGTGTTTGGAAAAAACCCCATAGACATTGATCAGGTTACAGACGCCATTGCAGAGTTTGAAAAAACTTTAATCACACCAAATTCTCGATTCGATAAGTGGCTACTGGGCAACACGGATGCAATAACCGCCGATGAGCATGCCGGTTACAAGCTGTTCAAAGACTCTGGTTGTGCGGCATGCCATTATGGCCCTGCAGTGGGTGGTAGCTCTTTCCAAAAAATGGGCATTATTGAAGAGTACAAGACTAAAAATACAGCCGCAGGTTTAAGCGCAGTTACGGGTAAAGAAGCTGATTATCTTAAATTCAAAGTCCCCACTCTGCGAAATGTTGAGATGACTTACCCCTATTTCCATGATGGCGAGGCCGAGACTCTAACCGAGGCGGTTGATGTTATGGGTAGGTTACAACTGGGAAGGAATTACAGCAAAAAAGAGAATGCACAAATAGTTGCCTTCCTTAAAACCCTAACAGGGGAGCAGCCATCGCTTGTGTTGCCAATTTTGCCGCCATCTACAAATCAAACACCTAAACCAAAGCCTTTCGAATAAGACCTGTGACTTAGAGTTAACCCAACGGCGTAGCGGGTTAACTCTAAGGGCTGGGCCTCTTAAAGTTTAAATTAATTGCCACTCTTTTTCAGATGCCCCTGGCAAATCAAATCTTCAACCGCATCAATTAAAGTCTCACGCACCGGGCGGAACTCCACCCCCAGCTCGGCACAAATTTTCGCATTGCTAATGTGCATAGTCTTGCCAAGGTGAGAGCGAATAAAATCACCGGCACCACTGGGCTGGGTGTAAGACAATAACTTGACCACACTATTGATCCAGCCCGCACTCATATCCCGCCGTGGTAAACGATAATTGCTGTAGCCCGCCTCGCGTAAAAAATCGACAATTTCACCCATGGTCATGGCTTCACTGAAACAAATATAGCGACCTTCAGCCTCGTCTTTTTCGAGCGCCAAGACATGGGCGCGGGCTACATCGCAAACATCGACCATGCAGAAATTGAGCGCCATGATGCCGGGATAGCTGCCACTGAGCAGATCGCGAATTACCTGATTACTACTGTTCAAACCCGGGCCTACGGACTCGCCTATGACCATGCAGGGGTTTAAGACGACTAAGTCAAAATCCCGCGCATGCTCGCGCATAAAACCCCAGGCGGCCTGTTCGGCCAATGCCTTTGAATAAAAGTAGGGATTGCGAGAGAGGGAAGACTTGCTGTTCCAGTCGGTTTCGGTAAAAACATGCTGGTCATTGGGTTGATCGGTTATCGCCGCCAAAGACGAGGTCAGCACCACTCGCTTAACACTGGGGGCATTGGCGCAGGCTCGCAGTACATCGAGGGTGCCATTAACAGCAGGATCAACCATTTCCTGCTGTGGATTTTTAGTTTCGAGTAGATAGGGGCTAGCAGCGTGAATCACATAATCACAGCCAGCGATGGCGGTGTCGAATGAACCGGGCTGGGTAAGGTCACCCGGCACCAGTTCCAGCCTTTCGGTGGCACCGGGCAGTTGTTTTAGATAGGCGTACTGATTGTCGTCGACTTCACCCCTCACCGTGCCTCTGACTTTAAAACCATTGGCCAGTAATTCGCAAATGGTTTGCCCGGCAATAAAACCCGAGGCGCCGGTGACACAGACAATTGCTTTAGACGTCACTAGTAGCCCCTCGCTATCCGGTATCAGTAAACCAGTTTTAGTCTTCCTGCTCGGCGGGCGCCGGATTCGGGCGACCGACCATTAACGAGCCCGGCACCGAATCCATTAAATCCTCAACGGTAAACTGGCCATCGTTGTCGGTTTTCAGTAGCATCTTTTCTTCCACCGGCTCGCAATACACCGACACTCGACCGCGTTCGACATGAAAGATTTGGCCATTCACATCGGCGGCAGCATCAGTACCGAGATAGGCAACCATGGGCGCGACAAACTCTGGCCCTGGCATTGCCATCAGCGAGTCGTAACGATCCTGGGTAATCAGGCCAGCGTCGAGGCGCTTTTTCATGCCGTCAATCACGCCCTGGTCGAGGGTCATGCGGGTTGCGGCAATGGGGCAAATGGCATTGGCGGTAACACCGTAGCGGCCCAGCTCGCGCGCCAATGAACGGGTAAAGCTGACAATGCCACCCTTGGCCGCTGCGTAGTTGGACTGGCCGACACTACCGCGCCAGGCGTCGGAGGCAAAATTGACGATGCGACCAAAGCGCTGACCGCGCATCACTTTGGCAGCGTGGTGGCACATATTGTAGTGGCCTTTTAAATGTACGCGGATAACTGTGTCCCAGTCATCTTCGCTCAAGTTCCAGATCATCCGCTCACGCAGTACACCCGCACAGTTGACCACCATGTCGACCGAGCCAAAGGCATCTACACAGGTGCCGATAATCCCAGCCGCCGCTTCGTAGTCATCAACCGGGGCGAGGGCAGAAACCGCTTCTCCGCCCGCCGCTTCAATTTCAGTGACGACCTGATTGGCAGGGGCTTCTTCTCCACCCCGCCCGCCGCGATCGGCACCGGGGTCTGCAACAACTACCCGTGCACCCTGTTGGGCTAGCACTAACGCAATTTCACGACCAATGCCTCGGCCACCACCAGTGACAATGGCTGATTTACCTTCTAAATTCATACTAAAACGCTCCGTAATTCCAGTTTGAGCAAAGCCAAACAAATACTAAAAATTGACGCCCCTGTAATAGCCGAGGCATTTTTAAATTGTTGAGTCTCGAGTGTAGCAGTTGCCGCTTGGTGCACAAGAGGTGGCTATTGCACACCATCAAACAAGTACTTAAGTGTTATCGCAGCAACTCTCACCCTGCTGTATTGGCGGACACTTCGCGGTGGCGTAGGAACAAAACACGCAGCAGTCGCCGGGCAGTGGCGATAAAAGCTGGTGGCAGGCCTCGCACTCATAGAACCACTGACAGGCATTGGTAGGCATAACTTCGGTTTTACGGTGGCCGCAGGCGGGGCAGGTAATGGTCGATTCTAAAATAATGTCAGTCATAATTAATCCGCTGTAAATTTACTCCGACTCTGCTGACTTATTTATTCCCCAGCCATCGCCCGCTCAAGGGATTGATGGAAGTGGGCAAGGGCCGGTTCGTTCTGGCCAATGAGAATTTCCTTCATGGCGCCGGAAAGAAAGTTTCTCTCCATTTCCTGCTGAATGACAATATCTTCACCGTCAACGGTGCGAATCGCCAGATCAATATTCTTATCCCAATATTTTTTTGCCTTGTCGGTGGTCACCGGTTCCGGCACGTAACAGTCAAAATAAATCACGCATTTGTCAACGCGATTATCGACCGGGAAAATGCGCCAGGTTTCGACGTGGTCGGCCTGCATGGTAAAAATAGTATTGGGAAAAAGCTGATAAGAAATCGCCGTGTGCTTGATAAAGTCCCACTCGGCCTCGGGTTTGTCGCGCAGGCTTTCAATGCTTTTACGCATCACGGCCATCCAGTGATGTAGGCCGTGACCTTCGAACAGGCAGAGATTGCCAAAGAATATCGGCCCCACCGTATCTTTGTGCAGCGAGGCAAAATGGTAGGGCTCCAGAAAAGTATCAATCGGCATCTTCCAATTAATATCCCGATGTAAAACCCGGCTTTGATAGTGCACATAATTTTGCAGGTCATAGCCCGCTAGCTCACCTGCCATGCTCGCCAGATGCTGATCGAGATTAATCTCAGCGCCCGGATCTGGCTGCACCCAAATCATGCCGTGTCTCTCCACCAGCGGCAGGGGAATCAGCCCGTGGTCCTGTAACTCAACACCCGGGAAATTGCGCTGGTCAGGAATCACCTTTAAATCACCAGCGCGATTATAAGTCCATGCGTGATAAGCACAGGTAAAGTTCGCCGCACGACCACAGCCTCGAGCCACCGGCGCACCCCGATGACTGCACATATTCACAAAAGCTCGTGCTACGCCATCGTCACCTCGCACCAACAACATTGGCAGAGTGCCGTGCTCCATGGTCAGGTAAGCACCGGGCTCGGCAATAACACAGGACAAACCCATAAAGAGGGGGTAGTTCTTAAAAATATTGGCCAGCTCACGATCAAGCCACTGCTTGTCAGTATAGGCTGCCACCGGGGCACGCTTAACACCAGGAGTCGTCGCTGTCTGGTCACCATCAATATATTCAAAGGCCTTTTTTATGCGAGCTACCTGCGTTGCGTGATCCACTTTCTACTCCTTATAATTATTGATTGCCCTTAAATACTTGTCGCTAGGCCTATTATTAACTTATTGGCTGGCAAAGCATTTGATACAGGCTAATAGGAACATAGATAATCTGGCTGTGCAAAACCCCGCCGAACCAACACAGCTGCCACACACAAGCCCAACAATATAAAGTTCTTCCCCCTGTTTTGTGAACCGCTTTGCAACCCTTTTTATAATCCTTCCAAACACTCATGTAGATTTGGACTATATTGAATACCTCGTATTTCAATAATTTATAGACGGATTTTTTAGCTAACTTCAAGGAAGATATCATGGCAATTATATCGCTCAAAAAACGCTCTGCCCCTTCTAAAGAACTCTCCTCAGAAATAGACATACAGCCAATAAATGACGCGCCAAAAGCGGTAATTTCTGATCCTCCCGCCTTTGACAACAGTGATATTGATTGTCTAAAACAGCTGGCAAGTGGTGATTTTAGCCAGCCTCTCAATTCATCAAATTCAACTGCCGGCGAACTCATAAAAAGTATTCGAGTATTCGTAGGCACCTCACTCGGCAAGTCAAAAACCTTGATCGATGAGCTCAATAGCAACTCTGCGACACTCAGCAATTATTGTAGCGAAGGCGTTGCCGCCGCCACCAAAGATATAAGTTCAGAACTCGCCCAGGCAAGAGACACTAGAGACAGGCTCACATCTGTCGCCGCTGCTACTGAGGAGATCACCGTCAATGTCAGCGCCATCGCCGATAATGCGGCAACGACTCTAAATGGTATCGAATCGATTACCAGCACCACCAGCGAACTGACATCGGCAGCCCAGGAAATAGCCAAAAACACTGAACTAGCGCGAAGTATTACCGCTAAAGCCGTCACTGATACTGAGTCAGCCGCCAGCCAATTTGACCAACTCAAGTCTGCGGCCGATGAAATTAGCAAGGTAACCAATACCATTACCGAGGTATCTGACCAGACAAAACTACTGGCACTCAATGCCACCATTGAAGCAGCTCGCGCGGGCGAGGCTGGGCTGGGCTTTGCTGTAGTTGCCAGCGAGGTTAAAGAACTCGCCTCGCAAACTCATTTAGCCAATACCGATATAAAAAATAAGATTGATATTATCCAGTCTGCTGTCAATACGACTCTCAGCTCAATGCAAAATCTCACGCAGGTGATTAGCAAAGTTAACAATATTGTCTCTACCATTGCCGCTGCGGCCGAAGAACAATCCCTAGCCACTGAAAGTATTTCAGACACACTCAAAGGCACGACCGAAGATATTGGTACCATGAATATTAATGTTGCAGAAAGCTCTCTAGCCATTAATGAAATGAATGAAAACCTAAGTTCCTCTGTAACCATGGCCACCAACATGATTGAATTTATACAGGACATGGCGAAAGACAATGAAGCCATGCTCGCCTGCGCCACCACCAATTTTGCCGAGATAGTGACTCTCCAGTCTCGCGGGGAGGACATCAATCATCTCTACAGCAACTACACATTGGACAAGCAACTCGAACAAGCCGACACTTCTGAAAAAGGCATCTTTCGCTTTGGGTCACAGTGGAGTGTCTTAGTTGACGAAATGGACGACGAACATGCCAAGATTTTTGACTACTGCAATGAAATTCATTTGAAAGTAAAAAATGGCGCAAAACAGGAGGAAGCGCTGCCAATACTCAAAGACCTCGCCAGTTTCACCACCTACCACTTTGCCGAGGAAGAAAGGATGATGAAAGCTCACAACTACCCTGAATTCGACAGTCAAAAAAGAGCACATACTGCCCTACTGGCCAATGTTGGCGATACTATAAAAAATATTGAAGAGGGCGTACGGGTCAATATGATTTCGGTGATAGTCTTTCTCACCGAGTGGCTAAAAGGCCATATACTTGGCGAAGATATTAAATACGGCAAATATTTTCAGGAGCGTGGTATAAGCGTTTAATCACATCCTTAAAATCTACACTTCATTCAAAGTCTTCTGCCCAAACGGCAGACTTTGAATGAATACATTTAAAACCCACAAACTAATTCATAGTTTACCCACCCTGTAACACCCGCCACTCCACTTCACATTCCCCCGACTCTGCCGCTATATACGCAGAGTCACCGGTAATGGTAATCGACAGATCAAGCGTGCGTTGTAGCAGTAATGCCAGCGCCTCTATCTCTGCCCATTCAAATTGATAAACATCCACCTTAAGCTTATTAAATTGGTCACCGGCTTGAGCCCACCAGGCATTCGACTTAGTATTAAAACTGTACACTTTTACCGCTTGCGCTATGCGCCTCGCCTTTTTTATTCTATCGAGAGCGGGCTCGCCCACATCTATCCACAGAGCCAATTGCCCGTCGAGGCTGTGCGCCCAAATATCGGGTTCGTCAACGGCACTCAGGCCCTGGGTGAATGCCAGGTGTTCCTGGGCATTAATGCAGAATGCCAGCACTCGCACCATCATCCGCTCGGGTGTTTCTGAGGGATGTTGGGCAACGGTTAAATTAAGCGTGTCGTAATAATTGCGGTTGAGATCGGATAGTGAGATTTTAAATTTAAAAATGGTTGGCTTAAGCGCCACAGTTACCCCCAAATAGTCTTAAACAATCAATTTACTCGTCGCACCAAAGCGGCGTGCGCTTTTCTATAAAAGCAGTGATACCTTCCTGGGCATCTTTAGCCATCATATTTTCGACCATCACTTGCCCGCAGTAGTCGTAAGCATCTGCCAGGTTTTTCTCGAGCTGCTGATAAAAAGCACGCTTACCTATCTTCAAAGTCAGTGATGATTTACTGGCAATTTTCGCGGCTAGCTCATCAACCCTCTGTTCAAGCTCATCAGCCCTTGCAAGATAATTAATAAAACCCATTTCATGAGCCCGTTGAGCAGAAATAAAATCGCCGAGGAGCAACATCTCCATGGCGTGTTTGGGCGAGACATTACGCGACAGAGCCACCATCGGTGTGGAACAAAACAAACCCAGATTAACCCCCGGTGTTGCAAAGCGAGTCGTTTCTTCGGCAACTGCCAAATCACAACTAGCAACTAACTGACAGCCCGCTGCCGTCGCCACGCCATGCACTTTAGCAATCACCGGTTTCGGCGACTGGATAATCGACAACATTAAAGTCGCGCAAGTGCTAAAGGTCAGCTGTTGAAATTCTTTATCCGAATTACTGCGCATTTCAGCCAGGTCATGGCCCGCACAAAAACCCTTGCCGGCACCCGATAGAATAATAACCCTCACCCCATCATCAGCCGATAATAGCTTAAAGGCGCCTATCAAGGACTGCATGCACGCAAGAGACAAGGCGTTATAAGCATCGGGGCGGTTTATGGTAATTCGACCGATGCCCTGCTTGTCTTTATGGGTGATAACGCTACTTATTGTTTCCATTTTCTGTACCAACAATCAATATCTCTCACCCTCTGCCGTGGGTAACCTGGCGCGAATTTCGTCCAGCTCTGTCACTGTAAAATCAACATCCAGCGCAGCAAGGTTTTCTTTCAGCCGAGAAATTTTGCGGGTGCCGGGAATGGGGAAAATCGCCTCACCCTGATTCAGCACCCAGGCCAGGGCTACCTGTGCGGGGGTAATGCCTTTTGCTTTACCAATCTCTTCGACTAAGGCGAGGAATTTTTTATTCTCCGCTAAAGCCTCTTCCTGAAAGCGGGGGCTGGCGAGGCGAAAATCGCTCGCTTCTAAACTTTCCCGCGATTGAATGGCCCCCGTTAAAAAACCTCTACCCAGTGGGCTGTAGGGCACAAAACCAATATCCAGCTCGCGGCAGGTGGCGAGAATATCGGCTTCAACATCACGACTCCACATCGAATATTCCGTTTGCAGGGCGGTGACGGTGGCAACTTTGCTAGCGCGCTGTAATTCTTCTGAGCTGGCTTCACTGAGGCCGATGTAGCGCACCTTGCCGGCATCAACCAGGTCTTTCATCGCGCCCACGGTATCTTCGACGGGTACATTGGGGTCGATACGGTGGGCATAGTAAAGGTCGATAACATCGGTATTTAAGCGTTTTAAGCTCGCCTCACAGGCGGTCTTTATATAAGCGGGGCTACAGTCGAGGCCTTTCCAGCCGCCCTCGGCATCACGCAAAAAGCCGAACTTTGTTGCCAGTACAACATTGTCCCACTTACCCTTAAAAGCTCGGCCAATTAGCGCTTCATTGTGGCCACTGCCGTACATATCGGCGGTGTCAAAAAAGTTTACGCCAAGGTCGAGAGCGCCATGCAGGGTGGCAATAGACTCCTTTTCATCACTACTACCGTAGAATTCTGACATGCCCATACAACCGAGGCCGAGGCGTGAAATATGTAGCTCACTTTTACCGAGTTGAAACCTATCCATTATGTTTCTCCTGTTAATCATTACGTTTTACGCACTCGCGAAATTGGGATCAACCGGCGCACCCGGTAAATCAGTTTCAAAATAGCGGCTGATAATGTGGGTGTCGGCCTCAAAAGCCATTTCGGGGAAGTCCCCGGTATAGGGGAACCAGGCCACTTCTTCCATACCATCGGCCGCCTGCAACTCACCACCGATGACGTCGGCCAGCAACACGGTGACTAAAGAGTGAATATTCGGCGATAGGTAATTGGTGACGACACTAATAATGGACTGCACCCGAATATCCAGCGTCGTTTCCTCTTTCACCTCACGCACGGCAGCGCTGAGGTAGTCTTCATGAAACTCGACATAGCCGCAGGGCAAACACCACTGCCCGTGGCCGAGACTTTTGGAGATGCGCTTGCCCAGCACAAAGCGATTGCCGTCGGTAATTAACACCGCAATCGCCGGCTGGGGGTTTTTATAGTGCACCGCATTGCAGCTTGCACAGGTAGAACGCACACCACCTTCCACCACTTCGTTTATACAAAGCGAGCCGCACTGACGGCAATAGAGTTTGTACTGAGCGTCATCTTGCGCAGTAATAACTGGCTGGTAGGCTCGGAAAACCTGTTGTGGCTGCATAGGGATACTTTGTGCAATTTGTTATTATTTGCTTACAGCCTAGCAGCCTTGGCGAGGGAGATCACCTCCATTAGCGAGGCCGCAGCTCTCCCGGCTCACTTTTACAGCGGACTGCCCCGTTGTCGGCAGAACCCGAAGGAAGCACCACCCTATGAAATATAGCGATCTACGCGACTTTATTGCCTTTCTCGAAAAACGTGGAGAACTGAAGCGCATCACTGCCGAGGTTGACCCCAATCTGGAAATGACCGAAATCTGCGACCGAGTGTTAAAAGCCGGTGGCCCCGCATTATTGTTTGAAAACCCCAAGGGCTATGACACCCCGGTATTAGCCAATCTATTTGGCACCCCCGAACGCGTCGCTCTGGGTATGGGCCAGGAAAATGTTGAAGCCCTGCGCGAAGTCGGCGAGCTGCTTGCCTTTTTAAAAGAACCCGAGCCACCCAAGGGCATTAAAGACCTGTGGGAGAAACGTGAATCCTTCAAGCCCGTGCTCAACATGGCCGCCAAGGTCGTTAAAAAAGCACCCTGCCAATCAATTGTGCTCGAAGGTGATGCTGTCGATTTAAGCCAACTACCGATTCAAACCTGCTGGCCGGAAGATGCCGGGCCGTTAATCACCTGGCCACTGGTCGTCACTCGCGGGCCAGAGAAAGAACGGCAAAACCTCGGCATTTACCGTATGCAGGTTATCGGTAAAAATCGCGTAATTATGCGCTGGTTGGCTCAGCGTGGTGGCGCACTGGATTTTCGCGAGTGGCAGGTAGCCCACCCCGGCGAGCCATTCCCCATCGCCGTAGCACTGGGCGCCGACCCCGCGACTATCCTCGGCGCGGTAACACCGGTGCCGGACTCTCTTTCGGAGTACGCCTTTGCAGGATTGCTGCGCGGTGAAAAAACCGTTGTCACCCAATGCCTGGGCAGCGACTTGCAAGTACCCGCCAGCGCTGAGTTTATTCTCGAAGGCCATATCGCCCCCGACGACGAAGCCGACGAAGGCCCCTTTGGCGACCACACCGGCTACTACAATGAAGTTGAACGCTTCCCGGTGATGACCATTGAACGCATCACCCATCGCAAAGACCCTATCTACCACAGTACTTACACCGGCCGCCCGCCCGATGAGCCAGCCATACTCGGTGTCGCCCTCAACGAAGTCTTCGTGCCCCTGCTAAAAAAGCAGTTCCCCGAAATTGTTGATTTCTATCTACCACCCGAGGGCTGTTCCTACCGCTTCGCCGTGGTCACCATGAAGAAACAATACCCCGGCCACGCCAAGCGAGTGATGATGGGCGTATGGTCTTTCTTGCGCCAATTTATGTACACCAAATTTATCGTTGTCACCGACGAGGATGTCGACGCCCGCAACTGGCAAGATGTAATTTGGGCGATGACGACTCGCATGGACCCGGCGCGGGATACAGTGATGGTTGAAAATACCCCCATCGACTATCTCGATTTCGCTTCACCGGTCTCCGGCCTCGGCTCTAAGATGGGTTTTGATGCCACCAATAAATGGCCAGCGGAAACACAAAGGGAGTGGGGCAAACCCATTTCCATGACGGATAAAGTGAAGAGCCGGGTGGATGATATTTTGGCGGGGCTGGATGTATAGCGAATAGAAATTAATCCACCTTCAACACATTAAAACTGACATAAAAAAAGAGGTGCAGTCTCAGCACCTTGCTGCTAGCATCAGGCCAACAACAGTAATAAATAAAATGAAATCACTGTTGTGGCACTGATTCGCTATGTTAATTAACTAGAGGACTACATAAGCACTGCCTTTATATTTCACAAAACTTTACGTCGTATTGAAACCGTAAATCACTTTGAAAACAGAGGACGTACACCCAATGACTAGACGCACTAGTGCAAAACGCAAACAAAAACGTAAAACTCATAATATTGATAACAACTTTTCAGAATCAGCCCCTCCCCGTAAAAGAGGCAAGCATAGCGACGACACCGTTGTCGAAATAAACCCTCAGAATCAACACCTCAATCAAGTTTGCTCTACCCACCGCTCCAACCAGGCCCTTCAAGCTAAAACCCTCGCCCAGGAAAACTACATCAAAGCCATTCGCCAACACTGCCTGACATTAGGCCTTGGCCCGGCGGGCACCGGTAAAAGTTACTGTGCTGCAGCGCTTGCTGGTGAAGCCCTGGAATCGGGAAAAATCGAGCGCATTATTCTCACCCGGCCCGCCGTTGAAGCGGGGGAGCAATTGGGATTTTTACCCGGTTCAGTGGATGAGAAATTTTCGGTTTATATCGACGCCTTTCGCGATATATTAAATGAGCGCCTCGGCGCGGGCACGGTCAACTACTGTATTCGCCACGGTCGTATTGTTGCAGCACCGCTAGCCTTTATGCGCGGTAAGACCTTTGACGAAAATACTTTTGTGATTCTCGACGAGGCGCAAAACACCTCGCCCGCGCAAATGAAAATGTTCCTGACTCGTATCGGTGAAGACTGCAAAGTGGTGATTAATGGCGACATTCGCCAGAGTGATATTCGCGGCCCTAACGGCCTCAGCGATGCCGTTGATAAACTCAAGGGCCTGCCGGGCGTGTATATTCACCACTTCGACTATGGGGATATCGTGCGCAGCGGGCTGGTTAAATCAATTATCGACCGCTACGAACCACAGGTGTTAAATAGCCCCTAGTACTTAACCGTCACTGAAAACTCACTGCCCGATAGGCAAACCCTGCGGCAGTGAGTTTGCCATTTCATCCAGCCCTGTAAATACACCTGCGGTGCCTCTTCACTTTTGACCCTGATTATCATCAACACAAACCCCTTCATGCCTAAGCAACCAGCGCTTAGCATCCAGCCCCCCGGCATAACCGGTTAACGCGCCATTACTGCCAATAACCCGATGGCAGGGAATAATAATTGGAATGGCGTTTTTATTATTAGCCATACCCACTGCCCTCGCAGCTTTGGGTTTATCGATAGCGGCAGCAATCTGTCCATAGCTCGCGGTTGAGCCATAATCGATTTTTTGCAGTTGGGCCCAAACATTTTGCTGGAACTCAGTACCGTCTAAACTAAACGGTAGCTCAAAGCTCGTTAGGCGACTATCGAAGTAGGCGTTTAATTGTTCTATTGCAAGTGCAACCCATTCATTACTTTGGCCGCGCGCTGGCGGTAATGGCGAGCTGTTATTATTAAAGCGAATTTCAGTAAGGCCTTGTCCGTCAGCCAAAATAGCCAGGCGGCCAATCGGGCTTTCCATAAATGCCCATGCAATAACGTTTTGCTTATCTTTAACTGTCATATAACAACCTCAACATTTATTCTTTTATATGTTTTCGCCGACATCAGTAGAGAGGCTTTGCCACAATAACAATGTTGCGTAGCTGCCCCAGGGGCTAGTTGTGTTCGCGTCAAAAACGGGCTGATTTTCACTTTTTATGGCGAGTTTTTTCAACGCATTTTTGACGCCGAGATCGCCAGCCAAAAAAATGTCAGGATGCCCCATACGGAACGCCGTGTATTGCACCGTCCACGGGCCAATACCGGGAATCACTAACCAGCCTTTATAGGCGGCATCATCTTTCAGACCAACACCCGAGACTGAGCCCTCACCATTTTGCAGAATATGCTCTGCCAGTAGGCGCAATGCCTGACGGCGCTTATTTGGCATGGCGAGAAATTCAAGATTAGAGCTTGCCACTGCAACTGGCTCTGGAAACACCAAATTGGGCACATCGTTCCCTGCCATTGTCGCCGGTAGGGTTTCACTCAACTCCACAACCAGGCGAGAAACCAGTTTATGCGCTGCTTTTACCGACACCTGCTGACCCAGGATCGCCCTTACGCCCGCCTCGAAGGAAGACCACATGCCGGGTAAACGCATACCCGCGCTGTTTAAAGCAGCTAAGGCAGGGTTATTCCCTAGCTCGGTGGCGATGGCCGTTGCGTCAGCATCAAGATCGAGCAAGCGGCGAATGCGCTGAATGATAGCCAGAGCATGTTCAGGATGAGTCATGCTCAGCTCGATACGAAAGCTGTTTTTATCTGGCACATGAGTCGCCTTAAAAACACCACAACCCTTTTGATAACTAAAGCTGCGGCTGTAGCTGTTATCTGTGACAACTTCCAAACCAGCAATTTGACGTGCGCGATAAAAGTCCCTCACCCCGACCCAATCGTATGGCGGCCGATAACTGAGCAAAACACTCAAGGGATTATCCGCCACGCTCTCGGTTTTTTGCACACCGCGTATTTGCTGTGGCGTTAAAGCAAGCAATTCAACAAACAGGGCATTAAACCGTCGGGTACTACCAAAGCCCGCCATATGTGCGACATCACCAACCTGCAAGCTTGTTTGCTGCAATAGTTGTTTGGCGAATAGCACCCTACGGAAATTGGCATATTTTAAGGGCGAAATACCCAGGTGTTGCTTAAACAGCTTGCGCAGATAACGGTCACTGACACCAAGGCGAGCCGCAAATTGCGGCAAGCTTTGCGCCCGCCACTCACCCGCATCAATCATCTTTACAGCACGGGCCAAGGTAGTCTGCACGCCCTGCCAGGCGGGAGAGCCCGGTGCCGACTCGGGTCGACAACGCAAACACGGGCGCAGCCCCGCTTGCGTGGCTCTTAAGGCAGTTGGGTAATAAGTGACATTGCTTTCTTTGGGTGCCCTCGCAGGGCAAATGGGCCGACAAAAAATCCCCGTGGTCTCAACACCGACAAAAAACAAGCCATCGAAACGGGCGTCTCGACTTAAACGTGCTTTGCTACATAGCGTTATATTCAGTGGCGCCTGGGGTGCATCCATCTATGTAGTGTAGCGCGCCCCTATGCCAGCATCAGTCGTTTTCGGAACTAGCATTATCGGGGTAGGCGTTTCCGGAACAGGGCGCTGCCTTGCTCAGCTTGCTCTACCTTCTCTAATTATTAACGATGGGATACAAGCTCAACACTATCACCCACAGCAATATCACCGCCACTAATCACACGGCAGCAGACACCGCCGCGCCAGTCGGGGGTGAGGGCATGTAGCAAACCCGGCTGGGCCTCTTCCATGCGATGACAGGGGTCAGTCTCGCGGGTGATTTGCAGCCGCAAGTCACCAATTTGGATAGTATCGCCGACCGAGGCGGGACTAAAATTAATGCCTTCAACCAACAGGTTCGCGCGACGGGTGGTCCAGTGCAAATTGAGCTCTAATTCATCACAGGCCCACTGCCAGTCTTCAACACTAAGCACCGTGACCTGCCGGTTGTGGGGGTGGCCCCGGTAGTCATTTTCAATACCGCGCTCAGGGGTGACCTGCGTAAGCGCGGTAATATGCATCTCGCCCTTCGACTTCAATCGATAGGCAATGCCTTTTAAAGTGGCCATGGGCTTGCTACCTTGTGGTGATTTTGGTGGGCTATATTTAACAAAACCCTCGGCGCGGTGTCATCCTCTACAGCACCTGCATGCCTATTTATTTCCAACACAGGTTAGCGCGATGAAAATTGACATAATTTCAGATGTGGTTTGCCCCTGGTGTTACATCGGTAAAAAGAATCTTGAAGCTGCCATGGCCCAGCGGCCCGCTATCCAGTTTGAACTGCAATGGCAGCCCTATCAGCTGCACCCCGAGGCACCGACAGAGGGCTATAACTACCGCGAAAGTATTGAGCGAAAATACGGTAAGCAGCGCATCGACGCAATGTTTGCCCAGATCACCCAGGCCGGCAAGCTTGCGGGCATCGCCTTTGATCTGGACGGTATAGAGCGGGGTGCCAATACGCTCAACGCCCACCGTCTGCTCGATTACGCTTATCGCCAACACGGGTCAAGCCAGCAAAACGCTCTCAGCGAAGCCCTGTTTAAAGCCTATTTTTGCCAGCAGCGGGATATTGGCAACACGCAGGTACTCGCCCTGATCGCCGACGAGGTGGGAATAAATGGCGAGCAATCAAGTATTTATCTAGATAGTGAAGACGACCTTGCTGCACTCAAAAAACATATTGCCGACAACCGTGAGCAGGGCATTAGTGGTGTGCCCTCCTTTAATTTCAATGGCCGCTTTGCCGTCGGCGGAGGCCAGCAAAGCGATGTTTTTCTCGCAGCCATTGACCGTTTTGTGCGCAAAAATAGTGGGGCAAAAGAGGCTCTATAAACGGACTAAGAGAAAACAGAGTCAGACCCGAATTCATTTGTGCGAGAATGCAAATTAATTCGTGCCTGACCCCATTATTATGATGCGGTCAGATTTTAGCGCATCAGTGTTAAGCCCTTTCTACCAGCTACTTATTCGGAGCCTTTACAAAGCGAAGGTAAGGTAGCTTGATATCAAGTTCGCCGAATTTTTCCCTGGCCTGCTCATCATTCAATCCCAACCCGACAATCACGTCTTGACCGAGCACCCAGTTGGCAGGTGTTGCTATCGGTGCGCCGTCGGTGGCCTGAATAGCATCAAGCGCACGCAAAATCTCGGCGAAGTTGCGACCCACAGACATTGGATAAGACATGGTAAGGCGGACTTTTTTGTCTGGGCCGATGATGAATACGGTTCGTACGGTGGCGCTGTCGGCAGGCGTACGACCATCAGCCAGATAGGCATCGGCTGGCAGCATATCGTAAAGTTTGGAGACCTGTAGAGAAGTGTCGTCGATGATCGGAAAATCAGCAGCAGCGCCAGAAAAAGCCTCGATATCGCTCTTCCATTTCTTATGCTCTTCAACGTTGTCTACAGACACACCCATCACCTTGGTTTTGCGTTTCGCAAATTCAGGTGCCAACTGAGCAACGGCACCGAATTCGGTCGTGCACACTGGCGTAAAATCCTTTGGATGCGAGAACAGGATGGCATAGCTGTCACCAATCCAATCGTGGAGTTTGAGCACGCCAGCGGTGGAGTCCGTCGTGAAGTCAGGCGCAATATCGTTGATTCGAATAGACATGGTAGTAATCCTTAGTTGTCGTCAAATAAACTCTGCAGGCTACGGGAATTTTAGAAATACGGCCTTCTTGTAGCATAGCAAAGTCCGTAGCAGTTTGGTGATCCAGCTATCTGCCACTGCCCACACAGAGTCGTTTCTTAGTGGCCGACAGCTTCTCGTATCTCAACATCATCGAGTCGATCTACACTTACGGCCTACACTACTTACCAAGTTAGCCAGCGCAGTACAAAAGCATTTTCTCTGCGTACATAAATGCGGCGTATTTCATCACCAATAATAATCGCCAAGGCGAAAGGCAGGCTCAAAGCAAAGTGCCAGGGTTCAAGTGGCGCTGTACCAAAAAAGGTATTAAACGCGGGAAGATAGCTGATAGCCGCGAGTAACAATAATTCTGTGGCGACACCCAGCCAAACCAGCTTGTTGGAAAATAAGCCAACGGTAAAAATACTTTGGCGCCGAGTTCGGCAGATAAGCACATCGGCAATCTGGCAAATAATAATTGAGGCAAAGAACGCTGTGATTGCGGTTCTGTAAACTGGATCGTCTGCCGTCAGTTGCTGCCCCCATTGCCAGCCGTTGCTATAGAGCACGGTGAAATAGCTAAAGAATCCAGCTGCAGCCTGAATCATGCCAATAATGCCATAGCTCGTAAATAATAAATTTTTAGTCAGCAAGCGTTCAGTGCGAGCCCTGGGTGGTTTTTTCATGACATCCGTTTCTGGCTTTTCAGCACCCAGGCCAAGGGCCGGTAGCACGTCGGTACCCAGGTCTATCGCCAATATCAACACTACCGTTAATGGTAGGGGGACATCGAGTAATACAAAGGCAATAAACGGCAAAATTTGCGGAATGTTACTGGTGAGAATATAGGCAATAAACTTTTTTATATTTTCAAAAATAGTGCGGCCTTCTTCAACCGCAGCAACGATGGTTGCAAAGTTGTCATCCATCAGCACCATATCACTGGCTTCTTTGGCAACATCGGTACCTTGAATACCCATGGCAACACCCATATCTGCATTTTTCAACGCAGGGGCATCATTGACACCATCGCCGGTAACGGTGACGACTTCGCCTTTAAGCTGTAGGGCTTTAACAATTTGCAGTTTTTGTGCCGGTGAAATTCTAGCAAAAACCAGTTCTTTTTCATCCAGCACCCGCGACAATTGTTGCTCGTCCATCACCAATAATTCGTCACCCTGAACCACTCTACCGCCGTTGGTAATTAAACCAATTTGCTCGGCAATCGTTTTCGCGGTTAAACCAAAGTCACCGGTAAGCATAAACACGCGAATACCAGCACGGTGGCATTTTGCTAATGCCTCTGGTACTTCCCGCCGAGGTGGGTCGAGCATCCCTGCAATACCAACAAAGATATAGCCAGCTTTAGGGCAATCTGTTTTCTGTGTCGGCTGATAAGCTAAACCCAAACAGCGCTCACCACTGCCCGCCATTTCAGTCAGGTTTGTTTTAAACCAGTCGTCGGTCTGCTCGTTGCGCGCAACCAATTCTCCATTGATGAAAACCCTATCGCAAAATCCGAAAACAACTTCGGGAGCACCCTTTAAATAAGCCTCATCACTGCCACCATCGGGGCATTGATTAAGCGAAATCATATATTTTGTAGCGGAGGAAAAAGGCTGTTCCTTGATACGCTGGCAAGCGGAAAGGTCTTCCATTTCACCCATATCGCGAACACAAGCCAGCAAGGCTGCTTCGGTTGGGTCGCCAATAAAACCACTGTCAGTAAGCTCTGCGTTATTGCATAAAGTCATAATACGTTGCAGAGGCCCAAGCTCACGACCCACTACAATATTTTCCTGAGCAAAGGCATAGGTGCTATCAGGGGTGATTATGCGGTGCACAGACATACGGTTTTCAGTAAGGGTGCCGGTTTTGTCGGTGCAGATCACCGTAGTGCTACCCAGGGTTTCAACGCTTTCAAGGTTTTTAATCAGTGCATTTTTCTTTGCCATGCGCTTACTGGCCATGGTCAGCGCCAGTGTTACCGTTGGTAGCAAACCCTCGGGCACATTGGCAACAATTATACCGATGGCAAAGATTAAGCTGGCGATAGTGCCTTTACCGATGCCTATACTCACCAGAAAAAACAGCATACCCAGGGTGATCGCAATGCCGCCTATTATTTTTATAAAATGCTGTAATTCTTTTTTAATCGGCGTTTCAACAGTACCCGCCTCTTTAGTGAGCTGCACAATTTTACCAATTTGGGTGTCCATCCCTGTGGCGCAAATCAGTGCCTCGCCATTACCGCTCTGTACTAATGAGCCAGAAAACACCATGTTGCGACTTTCCAACAGGCTCTGGTGTTGATTCGTACAATCAAGTAAGACCGCCTCGCTTTCCCCGGTCAGGCTGCTCATATCGACTTTTAGCTCATTACATTGCAACAAACGTCCGTCAGCAGGAACTTTGTCACCCTCCGCTAATAGAATGACATCGCCGGGCACCAACTCACAGGCCTCAACCTCATGCACCTGCCTGTCACGACGCACCCGTACCGTTGCGGGCATCATTTCGCGAAAGCTGTCCATAATTTTTTCGCTTTGGTATTCCTGAATAAAAGTAAAGAGTGCATTCAGTAATACCACCCCGAACAGGGCGCTAGCGATGTACACATTACCCTGGCCTGGATCCAGGTGTTCGGCAAGTAATGCCAGCGCACTACCCACCAATAATAAAACCGCAAAGAAATTAGCAAATTGCCGTAAGAAGCGTATATAGACCGGCGTATCTTGTTTAACACGCAGCTCATTAGGTCCGTATTTTTTCTGCCGCTGGCTAACTTGCTCTTTTTTCAAACCTTCGCTTGAGCTGTCAATAGAACGACTTAGCTCATCTAAAGGGGTAAGGTGAAAATCATCAGGTTTTATATCTACATCTGTTTTCATCGCGCTATTAATAACACCTTGCTAAGCTTTTGTTATGCGTAAACTATCAAATTGCCATGACACCTTAATGGCGTAATACTCACACCAGAACGGAGCTTGCTATTTTATTTTTGATGCCCATATTGCTAGCTTATGGCGCATAGTTTGCTGCGAGATAGTTTCTTCAGGTATTGGCTGAATCACCTTGTCGTGAACTAACAGGCGATAGATATATTCAATTTTTGCATTGGCTGAATCTGTCGCTTCAAATTCAACAACGCCACGACTCTCGCCGTATTTAACACCTTCTGCTATCGCTTTTTTAATAAGCTCTTTTTCATTCTTTAATTTTTTCACTAGCATCTCCCAGAAAACATTATTTTGCACCCGCCACTCACGAAGGATAGTGCACAGCCAACCAAATCGTTTCGTTATTGGGATCAGTCCAGCTGACCCGATGTTTTTTATGGGCGGCGATATCAATATAGCTGCCTGCGGCGAGTCTAATTTCCGGCTCATCCTGAAAAGTAATTACCGCCTCACCTTTCAGCACCATCACCCATTCATTTTTTGGCTGGTCGTACCAGCCCGAATCTGGGCTAGTGTGCCCTTTTGAAATTATCCGCTCTATACAAACGTCTTTATTTTCATGCAGTATTTCGACCAGCTCTTGATCCAGGCGCTGAGGTATTGATGCGAATATATTATTGTCCTTCATTTCATACCTACAGCCCTGCATTCTGTAACATTAAATTTCCCAGACTAATTCGACAAACGCCGTTCTCGGTTCGCCGATAAAATAACGCGCCTGTCCAAAGCCATAATCGGCTCGATCAGCATAATCGACATCGGCAATATTGTTAATGCGTAGATTTAACTGCCAGTCGTGGTCGATAAATAGTTGGGCTCGTATATTCACTAATTGGTGGCCGGGGTAGCTGTGCTGATTTTCGGGATCAGTGTAGTACGAACCCAAATACTGCCATTCCAGTTCGACAAGACTGTGATCATGAAAGTAACGGCCAATTTGCGCACTGCCCGTATAGCGCGGGGCGGTGTCTATTTCGTTGCCGTCAATATTCTCGGCGCTAATGGCAATTGTGCCGTCGTAGGTATGGCGCGCGTAACTGGCATTGAGTTTTAAATACCAGTCACTTGTCGGCGACCAGTGCGCCGCCAACTCAATGCCTTTGTGCAAGGTGCTGGCACCGCTGATATTGTGGCGCTGACTGTCCTGAAAAATAACGTCGTCTTTTTCCATCCAGTAAGCGGCGATGCTGTACTGCCAGTTGTCGGCCTGACCCCGCAGACCAAGTTCGATGCTATCGAAAGTTTCAGCGTCTAGATCCACATTCTGTTGACCATTCTGTAAGCGGTACAATTCTGTTGTCTGGGGTGCCCGATAAGCACGGGCGAGATTCATAAACACGCTATGGTTCGGATAATAGCGATGTACCGCACCCAACTGCCACGAGGCATTGTTGTAACTGTCAGTGCCGTCGTCGGGGCGAATAAAGCGACAGTTGGCAGGGTCTACACAGGGCGAATTACCGGCGTCTTCATTAGTGTAGTCATAGCGTAGCCACTCATAGCGTAGACCAGCCGAAAGTGTCGTCGCCGTATCTACTTGCCAGTTCACCAAGGCAAAGGGCGAAACCACCGTTGCATCGACACTGTAGTCATAGTGAGTGCCGGCAGGAATGGTGGGGCTAAAGTCCTCAGACTGTTCTTCCTGTAACTCACCCCGAGTGTATTCACCATCCAGCCCCATTTGTACAGAAAGTGCTGCATTAAGCTGATGCTTAAATTCACTTTGCCAGCCCACACTGTCGTGTTTGTTTTTTTCCACCGGCTGCCAGGGCAGGAAGTGCATGAGAAACTCCATCTGCGAGTGCCGCACGTAGGGGGTTAAGCTCCACTGGGTGGCCTCATTCACTGGGTACGTAAATCGGCTGTTAAAACGCAGGGCGCTCACATCGCGATAGGCTTCCGGGTTGGGGTTCTCTCGCTGTCTACGGCTGTCTTTATAGGCATCGTCGCCGCGAACAAAGCCCGCTGTTTCCTGATTTAAGTTAGTGATTGCCGCGGTGCTAATCATCTCAAGCTTGCCCCGACTAACGCCATAACGCAGCTTCATTTTTTGCTGATCAAAACCGGCATCGTCTTTATAGCCGCCATCACTCGTAACATCGAAGCCCACATATCCATTATTTGTGCGATGACTAATTTGGCTGCGATAGAAGTCGTTGCTACCAACCTCCACGGCCATGCGACTCACCTGGATTGCCCCGCGACCTTCCATCGGCAAGCTGGGACTCAGAACATTAATCACCCCATGCAGGGCATTGCTGCCGTAGAGCACAGATTGCGGCCCAGGCAGCACTTCTATGCCCTCGGCCAGCTCGCTGGTGGCTTCCAGTAATTGATTCACATTACAAAACCCGGCGGCGCGCAGGGGGATATTATCTTCTGCCATAACAAAGGCACCGCAGGCTCCAGCGCCCGTTAGCACCGGCGAACGCAGCGCGGTGAGGTGCTCTTGCCCGTTGCCGCGACTAATCCAGACACTGGGTACTCGCACCAGAGCCTGCGTTATATGCCGAGATCTGATTAAGTCCAGCTCACTCTTATCAAGACGGTAAGTCGAGCCCGGCCAGAGCGCTGCATTTTGCGCCATACGACTGGCCTTGATGATGACCTCTTCAATAGCTAAGCCCTTATTAGCCAAATGCTCAGCAGCAGCCACCACTTCACTTGCTTGTAAGAAATTAGCCTTCACTATAAATAGCAATGCAAAAGTCAGCGTTAAATACACCCGCAACATTTTCGCCCACCTATCTAGACAGCTATTTGCAGGCTCCTTGTTCAGCTCTGCTACCTGGCCTTTACCCGGTTTATCGCTATTGTTGTGATCATAAATTTGTGTGAGCATAAGCTGATTATTAACTGAGGCTCTATGCTCATGCCATCTAAAGTTTGCGTTGTATACCGTGGTTAAACAATTCAACAACTGCCCGAGCGATAAAACACCGCCCACAACAGGCTGCCCCTGTCGAGGGAATACACCGACAAATCAAGGCCGGCGCACGACCTTAAAGCTGGGCCTGCTTGCTACACTGTGGTCACCGCTGTCCGTTTTTGCCGCCCGCAAGCCCACAAAAATGCGCCCCCAGCCGGGTGACCATTTGGTCTTCGCCTACGGTGAGCGGCAGGGTGAGGTGATAACACCCGACGATATCGTGCTCAATGCCAAGCCTATAGAGGCCTTCCCCAAACATCTGGCAAGCGATGTCACCCGCGACCGCTCACGGCTTAACGCACTATTACTGCTGCGCCTCGACGCCCAGTCACTACCAGCCAGCATGGACAAATACGCCGCCGACGGCCTGGTCGCTTACTCTGCCGTTTGCACCCACACCGGCTGTACTGTTGAGGGCTGGGATGGCGCGACACAAGAACTCACCTGCCCCTGCCATGGCTCTAAATATGCCGCCACCAATGGCGCTAAAGTCTTGCTTGGCCCCGCACCAAAACCCCTGGCAATGCTGCCCCTTAAAATTGATAGCAGCGCAATCATTGTCGCCGGTGCCTTTTCTCGCAAAGTGGGTTTTAACGTTAATAAATATTAAACGCCGTACTACAAACGACCCAAATAACAATAAAGGGATACCCATGAACCCGCTCAAGCACACCTTCAAACTCGGCTTTATTACGCTAGCACTATCACTGACCGCCTTAACCCAGGCCGACGACCTGTTTAACAATGATCAGTCCAACCTGAAATCGGGTACTTTATTAAAAGACCGACCCGCCTATAGCTCGGTGACCGACCAGCGTTTAAGCAAGCCTGAGGCCCGCAACTGGTTGATGTATCGCGGCACGTATGATTCTCAGGGCTATAGCGCACTCGACCAAATTAACAGCAACAACGTCAAGCAGTTAAAAACCAGCTGGACCTTTTCCACGGGTATGCGTGAAGCCCACCAGGCACCGCCAGTGGTCAACGACGGCTATATGTTTGTCACTACGCCGCACAATCACTTGCTTGCCCTCGATGCCCGCAATGGCGAACTTCTCTGGCGTTACGAGCGGGAACTGCCCGAAGATTTGTTTCAAATGCACCCGACCAATCGCGGTGTCGCCCTGCACGGTGACTACGTTTATATGGCCACTGCCGATGCCTACTTAGTCGCCCTCAATGCCCGCACCGGTAAGGTCGTGTGGGAGCAGGAGGTTGAAGATTACGATTCTGGCTATTACATGACCATGGCTCCACTGGCCGCGAGCGGCAAAATAATGGTCGGTGTCTCCGGTGGTGAATTCGGCATTCGCGGCTTTATCGCCGCCTTCGATGCCAAGACCGGCAAGCCTGCCTGGAAGACCTACACCATTCCCGCCCCCGGCGAACCCGGTAGCGAGAGCTGGCCCGGCGACACCTGGAAGACCGGCGGCGTACCCGTGTGGATTACCGGCTCCTATGACCCGGCAACAAAAACCACCTACTGGGGCACCGGCAACGGCGGGCCCTGGATGGGCGATGCCCGCCCCGGTGACAACCTCTACGCGACCTCAGTAATCGCCCTCGATGTCGATACGGGTAAGTTGCGCGGCCACCATCAGTACCACTGGAATGACTCCTGGGACTGGGACGAAGTCTCCGCGCCTTTGCTGTTAGATTTTCAGCGCAATGGCAAAAAGATAAAAGGCCTAGTTCACCCCGGTCGCAATGGTTATCTTTGGTTTTTAGGCCGCGGCAAGGACAAAATCAATTTTGTCGACGCCAAGCCCTATGTCAAACAGGATGTCTTTAAAAGCATCGACCCTATCACTGGTCGGCCCGAATACAATCTAGACCGCAAGCCGCAAACCGGCAAAGTCGCCACCTTTTGCCCGTCGTCATGGGGCGGTAAGGACTGGCCACCCGCTGCCTTTAATCCCAAAACACGGCTTCTTTATATACCCGCCAATGACAATGTTTGTGGCAAATTAAAAGGTGAGAAGGCTGAGTACCGCGAGGGACAGTTATACCTCGGTGCCGTACTGGAAGAGTTTGAAGTGGTATTGCATGAAGATGCCAAAGATTATATTGGCGAACTACAGGCCTGGAATGTCGATACCGCGGAAAAGGCCTGGTCGGTTAAATATAAAAGCCATAACTGGGGGCCAATATTAGCCACCGCTGGCGATTTGGTTTTTGCCGGTGGCACCAACGATCGCTATTTCAGAGCCTACGACGCTCGCACTGGCAAACTACTTTGGCAGCAACGCACCAACTCCGGTGTTATCGGCGTGCCAACCAGCTATGAAATTGACGGTGTGCAATATATCGCCGTGCAATCGGGCTACGGGGTCGACGCCGAACGCGAGCAAGCCCTGCTAAATTTAAGCAAAGGCACAACTACTTATGTTCCTCAGGGCGGTGTTATTTGGGTCTTCGCACTGAATAAATAATTCTTATAAACCAGTTCACTCACTACTTAATATAAAAAGGAATAAAATTATGTCAGGCATTCTAGAAGGTAAAGTCGGTTTAATCACCGGTGCCGGCTCAGGCATTGGCCGCGCCACCAGTTTAATTTTTGCAGACGAAGGGGCCAAGGTTGTGGTCTCCGATGTCAACGAAGCGGGTGGCAATGAAACTGTTGCACTGATCAAAGCTGCCGGTGGTGATGCGATATTCGTACACTGCAATGTTACCGACTCTGCCAGCGTTGAAGCGCTAGTAAAAGCCTGCGTCAGCCACTACGGGCAGCTCGACTGCGCTTTTAATAATGCGGGTGTTTCCGGCAAGATGGCCAACACGGTAATGTGTACGGAAGAAAACTTCGACCTGAATATCGCCGTCAATTTAAAAGGCGTTTGGCTGTGTATGAAGCACCAAATTCAACAGTTTCTAGACCAGGGTACTGGCGGCGTTATTGTCAGCACGGCCTCCATTGCCGGCTTGGTCTCCGCCGCCTACGCCCCAGCCTATGGCGCGGCCAAGCACGGTGTTAATGGCCTAACAAAATCTGCCGCCATTGAATTTGCCAAGAAAAATATTCGCGTCAATTCAGTCTGCCCCGGGGTTATTGAAACCCCCATGGTTGCCCAGGCAGGCAGCGACTCAAAAATGATCGACGCCCTGGTCGCCTCCGAGCCGATAGGCCGCATGGGTCAGCCCAGTGAAATCGGCCACGCCGTCGCCTGGCTGTGCTCCGACAGAGCCTCTTTTGTTACCGGGCACTGCATGCCGGTGGATGGCGGTTACGTGGCGCAGTAATTATGTCTTTCTCCCCGACAATTGTTGCACGCCTACAGTTGCCGGGGTTTTCCCTCAGCTATTTTCCATTAATTGATTTTAAAGTGACACGGGGTTGCTGCTGAGCCCGCTCCAAAGGGGGTAGGGTTTTGCGACTTACACCACCCTATCTATTCAACACACTGAGTATTATCGCCAGTCATAGACGCTAGCTACCCACAGGTTCAACCATGCGCGTTAGTCACCGGCAAAAGCAAAAAAACACCAGTCTTTTCCTCGCCATCTTTGGCGCCTTCTTTTTACTACCAGGGCTTGGGCTTCTTTTTTTCAAAGCCATACCCAATTTACCCCGTTTGTTTTCATCGCAAACACTCAGTGGCGATGACTTCGAATCCATTCTTGCGGCGGGTATTGTTGGCTTAGTGTTCAGCCTCATTGGTGGCGGCGTCGTTTATTGGGGGCTTAAAAAGCCCAGCGACGATGCCGACTTACTCGATAGCGATACACCCTGGCTAGGGCGAAAGAAGTGGGCAGCCGATTCACTGAAAGATAGCTTCGCCCTAACCGGCGGCCTTATCTGGGGCTTTGCCATTTTCTGGAATTTAATAACGGCCCCCGGCCTTTTGGCTTTTTCCGATGAGCTAAACAAGGGCAATCAAATGATTTGGTTTGTTCTGTTATTCCCGCTTGCGGGCATATATCTGATTGGCATGGCCATTCATAAAACCCTCGACTGGCGACGCTTTGGGCAAATGAAGGTAAGGCTAGAACCCTATCCCGGTGCCATTGGTGGCGACGTGGCGGGCAGCATTCATCTCTCGACGCCGCTGCCAGCGGGCACCCCCATTAAAGTGTCCCTCGATTGTGTGCGTCACTACAGCCACGGTAAAAACTCCAGCCAAAGCATCGTCTGGCAACACAACGGCCTGTTTGAGCCCATGCAAAGTAGCCGCTCCACAACTGTACAATTTTTGTTTGAAGTGCCTGCTGATTTGCCGCAATCCAGTACAACGAATACCAGTACAGGTAGCAGTAGCTACCATGTCTGGACACTTAGGGTTAACGCTGAGCTGCCCGGTGTGGATCTTGTCCGTCAGATAGAGCTGCCGGTATTCCCAACTGAAGAAAAGGCCGGCTCTTCATTTAGACGCAACCTCAAAACATTGGCCAATGCTGCAGATTCTGGCGATACAACCTTCGAGAGTAATGCCGGGCAGGAACAAGCCATCATTGGTGACCATAGAAATAAAGGCTTCGGTACTGGGGTTTTTATTGGCTTAGTCTTTCTAGCCATCGGCATCGGGCTGGCTTATTTTATGGGTCACTTACAAAAGGAAACCTTCCTGATTGGCTTCGGTGCGCTGTTTAGCCTTATTGGTTTCGCTATATTTTCTTTCAGCATAAGCGGGCGCTTTCGCCATTATTATCTTCGCCTCAGCAAACCCATGCTCGAATTCCGCTATAAAAGTTTATTTGGCGGCAAAGTCGTGACACTTAATTATGATGAAGTAGCAGCCGTTACCACCGAGAGCCGAGGCTCTATGACGGTCGGCAATAAGCACTATCAGTTTTTTAATCTTGGCTTAAAACTGAAAAACGGCGAGGCCCTACGCAATGGCGATAGGTTTAGCCGCCAGCAGGTTGAAAAAACTGCTCAGGCTTTAGCTCAGAAACTGGGTCTTGAAGTGGAAGAAAAAGCGTCGAGAATATCGAGGCTGGCTCAATAAGTTTAAGCCCTTATTTATCCTCCAAATTTACCCACCAAAATCTTTAATAGCCCGCAATAACTGCCGACAACTGACCTGGCCAACCAGTTTGCCATTATCGACGATGGGGCGGCGTCGATGTTTGTGCTTTAGCATTTCGGCGGCCACTGTAATAATGTCTTCGCTGGGGCGATTAACCGCCACCTCTTTTGTCATCACGTCTCGTACTATCTCTGCCCCGGGAGTACCGCCGTTGTAAACGGTGCTAACAATGGCCTGCATACAATCTAACTCAGACAACATGCCGACCAGCTGACCCGCATCGTCAACTACCACGATACCCGACACTCGGTTTTCTATAATCACCTGTGCGGCTTCAGCAACGGTAGCGTTTTGTTTTACGGTGCGCGGCGTACGCATGTATTCCCGTACTTCAATAGATTTCGGCATAACTAACCTCTTGTCATGGAAGTTCTAATTTCACTGTCGAGCTACCAACATCATAGCCTGTCTTAGCAAAATACACAGTTTTATGCCGCACTATGAGCCCAGAGCCTTAAGCCCTACACTAAGGCCTATGACGACCCTCGACCAAACCTCTGTCACTCAGCTGCGCGGCATCGGCACACAAATGCGCGACAAGCTGGCCCGGCTGGGCATTGCCACGCTGCAAGACATCCTCTTTCACCTGCCCCTGCGCTATATGGATCGCACCCGTATAAGTCCCATTGGCAGTTTGCAGCCCAATACCGAAGCGGTCATAGAGGGTGAAATACGCGGCAGTGATATTGTGATGGGGCGACGGCGCAGTTTGATTTGCAAGGTGCAGGACAACACCGGGCTTATTACCCTGCGCTTTTTCCACTTCGCCGCTGCCCAGCGCCATACGATGGTAGTGGGTGCGACGATGCGTTGCTATGGCGAGGTGCGGCGTGGTAGCGCCGGGCTGGAGCTCTACCACCCTGAATATCAGATTCTCGACGGCAAGCAGCTGGAGCCCCTGGCCCGGAATCTCACCCCCGTCTATCCCACCACCGACGGCATTACCCAGCACCGCCTGCGCACCATCACCGAGCAAACACTGGCAATGCTCGATACCAATAATCTCAGTGAATTATTACCCCAAAGCCAAAGCAATGAGGCCCAGCAGAATAGTCTGGTCGATGCTTTGCGCTTTCTTCACCGCCCTCCGGCCAATGCACCCGTCGAACTACTGGCCAAAGGTGAGCACCCCGCCCAGCAGCGTTTGGCTTTTGAAGAATTACTCGCCCATCACTTGAGCATGCAGCGCCTGCGCCAGACCATTCGCCAGCAGGGCGCGCCCGCCTTTAATAAAGACCAGCAACTAACGGCGCAATTTCTCGAGCTGCTGCCCTTTGCACTAACGACGGCCCAACAACGGGTTAGCGATGAAGTGTGCGCTGATATTTGCCAGCCACTGCCCATGCTGCGCCTGTTGCAGGGCGATGTTGGCTCGGGCAAAACGGTAGTCGCCGCTCTCGCCGCATTGCAGGCTATTGCCAGTGGTTACCAGGCCGCGATTATGGCGCCCACCGAAATTCTCGCCGAGCAACACCGGCAAAACTTTGAAGCCTGGCTTACACCGCTAAACATTCGGGTCGGCTGGCTCAGTGGCAAATTAAAAGGCAAAGCGCGGAATTATCAATTAAGCGGCATTGCCGACGGCAGCGCCCAGCTAGTGGTGGGCACCCACGCCCTGTTTCAGGAGCAGGTCGAATTTCACAACCTTGGCCTCACCATTATTGACGAGCAACACCGCTTTGGCGTCCACCAACGCCTCGCGCTACGGGAGAAGGGCCGCCGCGATAACTTAACCACCCACCAGCTGATTATGACCGCCACCCCCATTCCCCGCACGCTGGCGATGAGTGCCTATGCCGACCTAGACGTGTCGGTGATCGACGAGCTTCCCCCCGGTCGCAGTCCGGTGAATACCGTCGCCATCGCCGATCAACGGCGTTTAGAGGTGGTGGCGCGCATCCGTGAGGCCTGTCAGCAGGGCCAACAGGCCTACTGGGTTTGCACCCTGATTGAAGAGTCTGAAACCCTTGAAGCCCAGGCCGCCGAAGTCACCGCCGAGGAGCTGGCCCTGTTGCTACCCGAGCTGAGCATCGGCCTGGTACACGGGCGCATGAAGCCTGCGCAAAAAGCCAGTGTCATGGATGACTTTAAAGCCGGCAAACTCAAGCTGCTGGTGGCGACCACCGTTATTGAAGTGGGCGTCGATGTGCCCAATGCCAGCTTAATGGTGATCGAAAACCCCGAGCGCCTCGGCCTCGCCCAATTGCACCAGCTGCGCGGGCGAGTGGGGCGGGGCAGCGTCGCCAGCCACTGCGTACTGCTGTACAGCACACCGCTGTCGCGGCAGGCCAAAGAACGCATTACCATTATGCGCCAGACCAACGATGGCTTTGTGATTGCCGAAAAAGACCTCGAACTACGCGGCCCCGGCGAAGTGCTGGGCACTCGGCAAACCGGCGATGTGGATTTGCGCATTGCCGATTTGCAGCGTGACGCTCACTTACTCGATGACGTGAAAGAGCGGGCGCAAGACATCATCAGTCATCACCCCGAACTGGTATCGCCGCTGATTCGCCGCTGGCTGGGTGAGCGAGAGAGTTACGGGCAGGTTTAGTTTTACTTACTTATTTGAATCCAGGTTTGAAAGGTTTTTATGCGACAATTTTTTGGTGACAAACCTCTAAAGAGCTACCGTTTGTGGCTGCTTATCGGCTTTCTCAGCTACACCCTGGGCGGCTTTGTGCTGCTGCCCTATGTACTAAAAACCCAGCTCATTAAATATGTCGACACCACATTGCAGCAAAAGGCCCGCCTTGAAACCGCCAGCTTTAACCCCTTTTTATTGCGTCTGCGCCTACAGAATTTACAACTTGCCACCCCCGCACAAGCCCCCTTGCTCGAACTCGGCGAATTGGTCGTCGATTTTGATACCTTCGGCCTGTTTAACCGTGCCTGGCAATTCAGCACGATCAGCCTCAGCGAGCTTGAAATTTTTGCCGAAATCGACAGCGCTGGCGAACTCAATCTAAACCGGCTAATCCCACCCCCGAGTGATGAGCTGGAAGCACCACCCGAAGACAACACACCCACTGCATTACCGCGTTTAATTCTAAACAACATTGCCCTCAAGCAAAGTCGTGTGCACTTTAAGCAACTCGATAGAGCAGAGCCTTTTACTCTCGACCTCAACCCCTTAAATTTCAACATTGCCCATTTCAGCACCTTGCCGGAGGACGGTGGGCAGTTCAATGTCGACGCACAATTCAGCGACACTGAAAGCCTGACGTTTAGCGGTGCTCTACAAGCAGAGCCACTGGCTCTCACCGCACATATCGCCCTCGATAACATTGAACTTAAACGCGGCGGCGAATACCTGCAAGAGATGCTGCTTTTCACCATTAACCAGGGCACGCTATCGCTTAACAGCGATTTTGCTCTGGATAAAAGCGGCCCCGAGGACAGTCTCGCTCTGCAAGCCACAAATATTGGTATCGAACTGCAACAATTACAGCTCGACACTCTGACCCCCGTCGAACCCCTACTGAGGCTCGACAGTATTCGCCTCAACCAGGCGAGCTTCACCTGGCCCGAGCAGATTGCGATTGCCGAGTCACTGGTGGTCGACAATGGATCTGTGCACAGTTGGCTGACAGCCGATAAGGTGTTTAATTACGCTCAGCTGATTAAAAGTAGTGACACTCAAGCCCAGCCCGAACCAGATAGTGATACTCCATCAGCAACGCCCGCACTGCAGCTTCGCCTTGAAGAAATACAGTTAAAAGCCCTGCAGCTGCATTTTGCCGACCGCTCACTGAATGAGCCCGCTCCCCAAACCGTCGATATTGTCGATTTAACGCTGAGTCCCTTTACCCTTGAACAAGGTGGCGAGTTCGACTTGCAGGCCCAGCTCACGATTAATACCACGGGCAAAACCACCATCGCCGGCAAGGTTGGCGCCATGCCGGCGATGGCCGCACTGGCGATCGGCTTGCGGGAGATACCCCTGCCGCCGATTAACAGCTACCTGCACGACACCATCCTGCTTAATCTCACCCAGGGCAATATCGATGCTGATCTGCAGCTCGACTACCAAAATGAGGCCAGTCAATCTCTGGGCCTACGTGGCGATATTGATATCCGCCAGCTCGACACCTTCGACCTCGCCGACCAGGAGAAGTGGATCCACTGGCAGAATCTGGCCGTCAAGGCACTCGATTTACAGCTCCAACCGGCCAGCCTGAACATCGCCAGCATTGAGTTAGTTGAGCCCTATTTTGACGCGATTGTCTTCGAAAATAGCGAAACACGCCTCTTCCGTATGTTAGTGCCCGCCGTTAAGCAGCCTCCGGCAAGCAATGAGTCAACAGATAACCCTAAGACAGATGATAGTGCCTTCCCCATCACTATCGCTAAATTTAAGTTGATAAATGGCACTATGGATTACAAAGATTTCAACTTGCCCCTCAATTTCGCCACCCATATTCACAGTCTTCAGGGGCAGGCGGTGGATATATCAACGATCTCAAATAAGCCCACGGAGCTGCTGCTCAATGGCAAAATCGATCAATATGGCAAGGCAAAAATCACGGCGGCTAGCCAGCTCAATGCCCCCCATTCCTTCAGTGAAATCAAACTCGATTTGAGTAATGTTGATATCACCAGCGCCAGCTCCTACTCCGGCAAATTTGCCGGTTACACCATTGACGCCGGCACCCTGGCACTCAATCTCGACTACCGCATTGAGCAGGGACAAATGCTCGGCGACAACCACCTGCTACTCGAACATTTAACCCTGGGCGATACCGTCGACAGCCCCGATGCGGTTAGCCTGCCGCTAAAACTGGCGGTCGCACTGATGAAAGACGTCGATGGCAATATTGATATCGACCTGCCCGTCGAGGGCGACCTTAATAATCCCGAGGTAAAAATCGGCGGTATCATCTGGAAAGCCTTTAGCAACTTATTAGTAAAAGTCGTTGCCAGCCCCTTCAAAATGTTGGGCGGCCTGTTTGAAAATGGTGACGACAGCGGTTTCGATAATGTTTCTTTCACCCCTGGCACTAGCGCACTCAGCAGCAGCGAACAGCAAAAACTCGACAAACTCTCTCACGCCTTGCTGCAAAAGCCGGCACTAGCCCTTAGCCTTAGCGCCTGTTATCAGCCAGAAATCGACGGCCCAGCCCTGCAAACGTGGCAGTTTAATCAGGGTTATAAAACCGCCGTGGGCGATGAGGGGCTTTCAGTCGAATCCATTAACGACCCCATTAGCTACCAAAGTGCAGTACTGGAAGCGCTTTATAAAGCGACTTTTGGCAACGGCAAACTGACACAATTAAAAGCGGATAGTGAGCAGTTACTTGCAAAACAAGTCGCAGAGCAGCAGGACAGCGATGACTTGCCCTTTCAGCTTGATAAACACATCGACGAACAAATGCTGCAACAGCTCATCAAGCAGCAAACGCTCAAGCCGACGCAACTTGTCAGCCTGGCCCGGCAGCGCGCGCAAGGGGTTTTCAACTATCTAACCAACAATGATGCGGCTGACGCCGCACTGAGCCCATTGAGAGTGCAAACAGAAAACGATGCCCTAAAACTGAGCCCCGATGTCATGGCCATTGCCTGCCCGCTAACTCTCAAGGCGCTGTAAAAAACACCCCGGCCATGCGCCCCGTCAATTTAGCCTGCACAATCTGCATGACGCCGGCAGCGACTCGCCCTATAATTCCGCCCAAGAACTGCACAACGCAGTACACATGAGTAAACCACCCAGATAAACGCGGGAACAGCCTATGGCCATTAACAACCCCCTTTACAAAATTCTCGGCCGTTCGCCGATTAAACCCATGCAACAACACATGGGCGAAGTGGTGGCTTGCGTGAAATTGCTGGAGGGCTTTTTTAATGCCTCTAACAGCGGTGACTGGCAACAGGCGAGCACCGTTTACGATGAGATTTGTGCTAGTGAACGGCAGGCCGATGAGCTGAAAAAGCAGATCCGCCTGCATTTGCCGAAAAGTTTATTTATGCCGATGCCGCGCACCGACCTGCTCGATCTGGTGACCACTCAGGATCGCATTGCCAATGGCGCGCGCGATATTGCTGGCTTAATGCTGGGTCGCAATATGGTTATTCCCGAGCCCCTGCAAGATTGCGGTATGGATTTCCTGAAAACCGCCATTGCGGCAACGGAACAGGCCTTCGTCGCCATTAACGAACTGGACGAGTTGCTCGAGACCGGTTTTGGTGATCGCGAAGTGAGCTTTATCGCCACCTTGATCGAAGCCCTCGATGAACTCGAACACGAAAATGACCAGCTGGAGCAGGACCTCCGTAAAAAGCTGTTTGCACAGGAAGCCAGTCTACCCCCCGTCGATGTAATGTTTCTCTATAAAATCATCGACACCGTGGGCGAGATGGCCGACAACGCCGAGCGCGTTGGCGCCAGGCTGCAACTGCTACTGGCCCGTTAAACGCGGGCTTTACCCTTACCCAAACTTCCTCCTTCATCTCTTTGATCGACTTGCCTTATGACAATTATTGCTGAACACGGCTATTTGCTCCTTTCACTCGCCTGCGTTTTTGGTTTCTTTATGGCCTGGGGCATTGGTGCCAACGACGTCGCCAACGCCATGGGTACCTCGGTAGGCTCCCGCGCCCTAACTGTCAAACAGGCGATTTTGATCGCCATGCTGTTTGAGTTTCTCGGTGCCTATCTGGCCGGTGGTGAAGTCACAGCTACCATTCGCAAGGGCATTATTGATACCGCATCGGTGGCGGATCAACCGGAGTTACTGGTGTTTGGCATGCTCGCGGCACTATTGGCGGCGGGCACCTGGCTGCTCATTGCCAGTATTAAAGGTTGGCCGGTGTCGACCACCCACACTATTGTCGGCGCTATTGTTGGCTTTGCCGCCGTGGGTATTTCGGTGGATGCCGTGCACTGGCCGAAGGTCGGTAAAATCGTCGCCAGTTGGGTAGTCTCACCCGTACTAGCCGGCGTTATGTCCTACGCCCTGTTCAAAAGTGTACAAACACTGATCCTCAACCACAGCGACCCGTTCACCCGCGCCAAGCGCTTTATTCCCCTGTATATGTTTGCCGTCGGTTTCTTGATGTCGATGGTGACCATGCTCAAGGGCCTTAAGCATGTTTTCAAAGATCAGGGCGTAAGCCTGAGCTTTGGCGAATGCGCCCTCTATGCAGCGGGTGCTGGCTTGATCGTCACCCTGATTGGTAACTACTTCCTCAGCCGTATTAAAGAAGACCCCAACACCGACCCCAATGACCGTTTCGCCAACGTCGAGCGCGTGTTCGCGGTACTGATGGTCTTCACCGCTTGCAGCATGGCCTTTGCCCACGGCTCCAACGACGTCGCCAATGCCGTCGGCCCACTGGCCGCCATCGTCGGCATCGTCAAGAGCGGCACAATTGCGGCAAAAACATCAATGCCGAGCTGGATTTTACTACTCGGTGGTGGCGGTATTATTCTTGGTCTCGCTACCTACGGCTTTAAAGTAATGGCCACTATCGGCCAAAAAATCACAGTCCTGACCCCGAGCAGAGGCTTCGCCGCCGAGCTAGGTGCCGCCGCGACAGTAGTGCTGGCGTCGGCCACCGGACTGCCCGTTTCAACCACTCATACTCTGGTCGGTGCGGTGCTGGGTGTTGGCTTTGCTCGCGGTATTGCCGCCATCAACCTGCGCGTGGTGGGCACTATCTTTATGTCCTGGCTGGTGACGCTGCCCGCCGGTGCCGGTTTGTCGATTGTCTTCTTCTTTATTCTTAAAGGTGTATTTGCCACCTGATAAAACAGTGCCTGAACAAAAAAACCGCAGCCTAAAACTGCGGTTTTTTATTACTCGTTATTTCTAGCTTGATGCTTATTCCTCTGCCGTCTGCTTATCATTTTCCAAAGTAATCGCCCACGTACCATCGCCATCCTTTCTGGCTGAGTGCTGAATATTCACAAACAGAATATTGGGGTCTGTGCCGAAATAGATACCACTGCCCTCGGCACCCGGATCGGTCAGCGAGGCGAACAGGTGCAGGCCATCAGCCTGACCGTCACCATTATGGTCTTTGTCGGCAATCCAGATATCCGAGGGCTTATTGTCCTCAATCAGCATCAACCTGCCATCGGGAGTGGCGGCTAGATTATCGACATTATCCAGCCCAGTCTGAAAATTGGCATCGCCGGGCTCAGCCCTTTCAATCGGCGCATTAAGGCCCGGCTGAATGAAGGTCGTCACTACCATCGTCTGTAAATTAATCGCCAATACCCGGCTTTCAAATACCTCTTTACCCTGCTTACCCGGGGGCCCCTCGGTGATGGCGGCGTAGAGAACATCGTCAATAATTTCCAGATCTTCGGGGCGCTGATAGCTGGCACCGCCTATTTTTGAGCCAGACTGGCGGGCATCGGCCGGGTCAATTGGCCCCAACCAACGTCCCTGCCCGGTGTTGTATTCACCGCCTGAAACCGCCAGCACAAAGAGTTCACCGCTACTTAGGTCACCCCACTTATGGGGCACAAAACGATAAATACCGCCGCCACAGGGCAGGGAGCCGTCGGGGCAGGGTTCGGTCAAACCGCGATGCTCATCCACCACATAGATCGCGCCATCGGGGCCAACATCAACACCCTCATGGGCTAAACGACCCGCTGCCGGCCTATCCTGTACTGTCCCTTTGCTCAGGTTTTTAGGGTCTAGGCTGATTTCCAGCAACCGGCCACCCTCAGTTTCTTCCACCACCAGCAAGCTACCCCAGGGCGTCCAGCGAATACCGTCGAGGGCCTGATAGCTGGAGTCTTGAGCCAGAATAGATGCCACCCCCGTTTGTAAATCGACCACCGATACCGCGCCACCCGGATAGGTAGCGCAGCGTGGGTAAACCGCCCAAATCGCACCGCAGCGCACTTCATGGGTGCGATATAAATAACGACCCGCCAACGGCCCGCTTTCATTCACCGCATTCATGTCGTACCAGTCACTGACGCCGTCGGGATAAATATTCAACGCGCCTTCGTCAGAGACAAGAGATTGGCGAAAACCTTTGGGAATTACCCAAGGTGCCGCCGGATTCCAGTCTTTACTATTCGCCGATGCGGGGATGGCTTTAAAGTTGGCAAACCCCACTTTAGACTTATCGGCAAACGCCGCTGTGCCACTCATCATTACCGTTACTAAAAGCAGGGCTTTGGGCCAAATACGCATCGCAAACCTCTATCAAGTTTTACAGCAAGCAGGAGTATAGACTGTTGCTTTACGGCCTAAAATCATAGACTAGGCTAATGCTCCCGACTACGCAGCCTGACTCCCACCAGACCCCAGTAAATAATAAGGATTCCATGAATAAGCCATTAGTCATCGATTATTACAGCGACATTCTCTGTGTTTGGGCGTGGATAGCCCAACGCCGTATTGATGAACTGAAGCAAAGCTTTGGTGACGCACTTGAATTTCGCTACCGCTACGTCGATATCTTTGGTGATACCCAGGCAAAAATGGATGCCCTGTGGCAGCAAAAGGGTGGCTATGCTGGCTTCGCAGAGCATGTACAACGCTCTGCACTTGACTACGAAAATGCACCCATCAACCCCAAAATATGGTCGCAGGTTAGGCCTGCAACCTCTGCCAATGCCCATCTGATTCTAAAGGCCATTGAGCTTGTCTACGACCAACAAACCAGTATCGACAGCGCATTGATGCTACGCACTGCGTTTTTTACCGATGCCCGCGACATTGGCAAGCTGGATGTCCTCTACGAACTGGTCACCGCAAAAGACTTAAATGCCGATCTTTTACACACCAGTATTGCCGACGGCTCGGCCATTGCCGCGTTAATGAATGACTACCAGATTTGCAAACTACAAACGATTAAAGGCAGCCCCTCCTACGTTATCGACGGTGGCCGCCAGGTTTTATACGGCAACGTTGGCTACCGGGTACTGCACGCCAATATTGAGGAGCTGGCAAAAAACCCGCCAGAAGAGGCGAGTTGGTGCTAAAGCTGTGTAACCAGTTGATAGATAAAAAAAGCCGCGACAGTTATCGCGGCTTTTTTGGGTAGTGACTGGGTAGCTAGTCCTTAGTTATCGCCCAGGTTGCATCGCCATCTTCAGCAGCTGAGTGTTGGATATTGACGAACAGAGTCTTGGGGTCTTTACCAAAGTAAATGCCTGTGCCCTCTGCACCCGGATCGCTCAAGGAGCCAAACAACCAGACATTGTCGGCCATGCCGTCTTTATCGTGGTCTTTATCGGCAATCCAGATATCCGAGGGCTTGTTGTCTTCAATGATCATCAGCTTGCCATCGGGGGTGGTGCCCAGGTTATCGACGCTATCCATACCTGTCTGAAAACCTTCATCACCGGGCTTGCCCATTTCAATCGGTGCATTCACACCCGGCTTAATGAAATTAGACACCTGCAGTGAAGCGAGATCAATCGCCAGCACGCGACCTTCAAAGTACTCATCACCCTCTTCATCACGGGGGCCTTCGGTAACAGCGACGTAAAGCGTGTTGTCGATAATTTCAAGATCTTCGGGGCGCTGGTAGCTGGCACCACCGGCTAAGGTGCCGGACTCTCGCGCTGTCAAAGGATCGATGGGGCCGAGCCATTCGCCTTGTCCGGTGTTGTACTCACCTTCTGGGGTAGCGTAAACGCCCAGTACGTAGAGTGATCCGCTGGAAAGGTCGCCCGCCACTTCGGGTACGAATTTATAAATGCCACCGCCACAGGGCGCGACTGCCTCACCGTCAATAGAGCAGCCGCTACTTAAACCGCGCCATTCATCAACCATGTACACCTCACCTTCAGGGCCAACTTCAATGCCTTCGTGAGCCAAACGACCAGCGGCTGGGCGGTCGTACACCTGACCCTGGGTCAAATCTTTGTCATCGAGAACGATCTCGAATAAACGGCCACCAGCGGTTTCCTCGGCAAACAAAATGGTGCCCCAGGGTGTCCAGCGAATACCGTCGAGGGCGTTGTAGCTGAGCTCTTGAGTCAGAATAGAGGCCGCACCTGTTTTAAGGTCAACCACGGACACGGCACCACCTTCGGTATGGTTGCGCACTTCGTGGGTGCGGTACAAATAGCGACCCGCCATACGACCCGTCTCGTTGACGGTATTCATATCGTTCCAGTCGTCATGACCGTTGCCGTAAATATTGAGGTCACTTTCGTCAGACACAATTGCCTGGCTAAAGCCTTCGGGGATGACCCACGGTGAGTCAGGGTTCCAATTGGCTTTGTCGGCAGATTCGGCAATAGGACTAAAGCCAAAGGGGCCGGTTTCAGAACCATTGGCCATCACCTGGCTAACAGTTGTTGCTGCGATAACTGCCGCCAGGGCCGTTACAGTAAATTGTTTGCGCATCAGTATTATCTCCAAAATAAGGGCTGGGATTGCTAACTCCCTTCGACTCTGCGTATTGAGAGCAGCTCAAACTTACCGCCATCTTGTGACGCTCTAATGAAGAAATTTTGACAAAAACAAGTCACTTTTTTTGACGCAGCTAATGCACTTGTCTTACCAACAAAGCACCGCGTGAAATATAGGATGAAAATCAGGGCTAAAAAAAAAGGGGGATTACTGCACTAAACCCGACGTGAGAATGACACTGAACGCAAGTCCGTCAGGTATGTCCTCACAAAACTATTGCAAGGCACTCAGTCGCTTCTGCAACCAGAAAACGGCATTTTCAAGTGTCGGAAAGATGGCGACGTCACCCTCTGGCACTTCCGACATGGCTATTATTTGTTGGGCGCTCATTTCCCCAAACCGGTTATAGGCCACCACTGCCGAAACCGCAATCCCGGGTAGATCACCAATAATTTGCTGGGCATCAAAGCTTACGGAATAGGAATTTAACTTATGCACCACAAGACCAGTGGGCCCATCGACCCATTGCTCAATGGCCAGTTGAAAAGCTCTGGCCATCTCCACATTAATCTCAACACCCTCATCAATAATCAATTCGACAATATTGTCCGCCGGGCACTTCAAGCAACCAAAAGGCAACTTCAACTCTGCGTTTTTCTCCACTTACTCTTACTCCCTAACCCCACAATCTTGGCGATACTAGCCTCTTGGGCACTGCCGCGCTACAAAATACTCATCATCAGCATAAGCTGACAGGTAAGTCCCTAAGAGCCCAATTCCTTGTACTCATCCCGGTCGGAGACTTCATAAAATATCGTCTCATCAAGTAAGTCCTCACTTCGCGCCACAACACTCGATACCATGCAGTCGCCGGTGACATTCACCGCTGTGCGCATCATATCGAGCAGGCGGTCGACACCGATAATCAACGCAATGCCTTCAACGGGCAGGCCCACTTGCTGTAGCACCAGGGCCAGGGTAATCAGGCCGACACCCGGCACGCCGGCGGTGCCAATAGAGGCCAGCGTTGCCGTCAACACCACGGCCACATAACCGCCAAGGCTGATGTCGATATTAAATGCCTGGGCGATAAACACCGTGGCCACGCCCTGCATAATAGCGGTGCCGTCCATATTAATGGTCGCGCCCAGGGGCACGGTAAAAGAGGCGATGGAATTGTCGATACCGAGACGCTTTTCGGCGACATTCATGGTCACCGGCATGGTGGCACTGCTCGATGAGGTGCTAAAGGCAAACAGCATTGCCGGGCGAACATTCTTCAACAAGACCCAGGGGCTGAGTCGAGTCAGTAACTTAAACATGCCAGTGTAAATAACCAGCCCATGAAGCAGCAGCACGAAGGCGACGGTAAAAAAGTACTTCGCCAGATCGAGAATGGCAGACAGGCCCAACTCACTAAACAGCTTCGCCAACAGACAAAATACACCGTAGGGAGCGAGGTGCATTAGCAGTGAAACCATGGTCATCACCACCTCGTTAAAGCTCTCGAAAAAACTCAAGACCTCTTTGCCTTTTTCACCGCTGTGGCTAACGGCCACGCCCATCAAAATGGCGAAGACAATCACCTGCAACATATTGCCCTCGGCCATGGCTTTAACCGGGTTAGTGGGGAAGATATTGATTAGCACGTCTTTTAAAGAAGGTGCCGGTTTTGGTGTGTAGCTCGCCGCCGAACTCATATCAATGCCCAAACCCGGATTTATCAAATTGGCAAACAACAGCGCCAGGGTAATGGCGATAGCGGTTGTCAGCAGGTAGAGGCCCAGAGTTTTGCCCGCCATTCGACCCATGCGCGCATTGGCACCCATAGCGGAGGAGCCGCACACCAGCGAGACAAAAACCAGCGGCACCACCAGTAGCTTTAAAGAGGCGATAAAAACCTTACCCACCACATCAAATACTGAGTTCACCAGCCAGGCTGTAAGGTTGGCGATAAAGCTGCCCTCTGCCGCCGACATCGTATTAAGGATGGCCCCCAGCGCCACGCCCAGCACCATGGCCAATAAGATTTTGCTCGACAATGTCATATTATTTTTCCAGAACAATTAGGGAGCCACTGATTGGCGACGTACTTTTTATAATGCAGAGCAACTTACCTGCGCTCGCCGCGCATTGCCAGAATTTGTTCGCGTAAATCCGGGACCGATAGTTCTGCAGGTGGCACCGCCTGCCCGCCGATAATCGCAATGCGGCTCCAAATCCGGTGGAAGGGTGTTTTAAAGACGCCAGGGCCACTGTGGCTAAAGAAACCACCCCACAAACCCTGCAAAGCCAGAGGAATGACCGGCGCGGGGCTGCGCTGAATAATGCGCTCGATGCCCGCTCGAAATTCGTTCATCTCACCGTCTTGCGTCAACTTGCCCTCGGGAAAGATGCACAGCAGGTCGCCCTGCTCAAGACCCTCAGCAATGGCATCCATCGCCGCCGTGTACACCGCTTCATCTTCCTTCGGTGAACAAATGGGAATAGCTCCGCCGGTACGGAAAATAAAATTCAGCACTGGAATCTCAAATATCGGCTTATACATAATAAAACGGATGGGCCTGCGCACCGCACCGGCGATGAGCAGGGCATCGACATAACTCACATGATTGCAGGCGATGAGTGCCGCGCCTTTATCGGGGACATTCTCCAAACCTTTATGACTCACCCGGTACATGCTGTGGCTGAACAGCCAGATCATAAAGCGCATGGTGAACTCGGGCACCTGATAAAAGATGAACACGCCAACGGCGATATTCATTAAGGCAATCAGCAAATAAAAGGCCGGGATGCCAATATCGGCGACACCCAAAAAGAAAATGCCCAGCAAGCTCGAGAGCACCATAAAGAATGCGTTGAGAATATTATTAAAGGCGATAATCCGCGCCCGTGTGCTCTCCTGCGTACGCATCTGCACCATGGCGTAAAGGGGCACAATAAAAAAACCGCCAAACAGGCCGATGAAGGCGAGATCAAGCAATATGCGCACACCGCCAGGCTGGGCGAAGAAACCCATAGCACCTACCGCAGCTGTGCCGCCGTAATTTAACCCGGAAAAAAACAGGTCAATACCAAACACGCTAATGCCCAGGGCACCAAAGGGCACCAAACCAATTTCAATTTTATGCCCACTCATGCGCTCACACAGCAGCGAGCCAATGGCGATGCCCACGGTAAAGGCACTGAGCAGGAGGGCGATTAAGCTCGGTTCGCCGTGCAGGGTAGTGACAGAGAAATTCGGTATCTGGGTGAGATAACTGGCACCTATCATCCAAAACCAGGAGATGCCCAATATCGCCAGTAGCACTTCGTGCTTTTCACGGGCCAGGTGATATAACTTGCGGCCCTCGCGCAGGGGGTTGAAATCAATGTCTAAGGTCGGCGCCTTGGCCTCGGCGATGGGCACCTGGCGACTACTCAACCAGCCAATGATGGCGACGGACACCACGATAACACCCACCAGCGGGGCAGGCTGCTCAGCCCCGGCCAACAAGCTGCCGGCAATGGTGCCAATCAAAATCGCCACAAAGGTGCCCATTTCAATTTGTGCGTTGCCACCAATCAGCTCTTCGCGCCGTAAATGCTGGGGAATAATCGCGTATTTCACCGGCCCAAAAAACGCCGACTGAGTACCCATGGCAAACAGCACCAGCATCATCAGCCAGATTTCGTTGTACCACAGCGCCGCGACACCGCCGAGCATAATGAAAATCTCCGCCAGCTTAATACGGCGAATAATCACCGACTTTTCATACTTATCTGCCAACTGCCCGGCAAGGGCTGAGAACAGAAAGAAGGGAATGATGAACAGGCCCGCAGCCATATTCACCAGTGTATTGGTCTCCGAGCCATTGGCCGCCACACCACTGCTAACCAAAATCACTAGCAGGGCATTTTTGAAGAGATTGTCGTTGAGGGCACCGAAAAACTGGGTGAGAAAAAACGGTAGAAAGCGCCGCGATTTAAGCAGGGTGAACTGACTTTTCTGTGCGCCTACTTGCTCTTCCACTTGCTGTTGAGCTGAATTTTTGGTCATTTTTCCCTCATTGTGAGTCATTGTGCCCTTATTTTTTTACCCGTCGCAGTGATGACATATTTCTGTCACTTTTTTGCCATAGCCTGAAAGAACATTAACCCTAAGCTGCATAACCACCCGCTATGTCTATATCGCCCCTGTTACTCGATAGCCTGCAAACACAACTTGATGACATTCTCGAACGGGGCAAGCTCTCCGCCCTGTTTCAGCCCATCGTCTCACTGAGCAGACAAGAAATTTATGGCTATGAGGGCTTGATTCGTGGGCCCTCAAATTCATCACTACATGCACCGACACATTTATTTGCCACCGCACAGCGTTATGGTCGCCACAATGAGCTGGACTACCTGTGCCGTCAAACCTTGATTGAACAGTTTGCCCAACTACAGTTGCCGGGCCGTCTATTTCTTAACATTAACCCCTCAATCCTGATGTCTCCCGACTTCAAGAAGGGACTAACCACACAGTTTTTAGCCTCCTGTGGCCTCGACCCGAATCGGGTTGTGATTGAAATTACCGAGACCCAGCCCATCGAAGAGTATCACTTGATTCGCAAAGCCATCGAGCACTACCGCAAGGAGGGCTTTATGATCGCCATCGATGACCTCGGAGCCGGTTACTCGGGGCTGAAACTGTGGTCTGAAATGCAGCCAGACTTCGTCAAAATTGACCGCCACTTCATCAGCGGTGTCGATAAAGACAAGGTAAAACGCCAGTTTATCAATTCCATAATGGAAATTAGTCGCACCATTGGCTGCCATGTTATCGCCGAAGGTGTTGAAACAAGGGAGGAATACGTAGCCGTGCGTAAACTCGGTGCCGGTTTTTCCCAGGGCTATTATTTTGCCCGCCCAGACCCTCAGCCAAAAGACTGCGTTGACCCCGCGCTCTTTCGCACTGAGGAGGGGCGCACCATAGTGGCGAGAAAAAACACCGCTGCCAGCCTACTTCAAACCCGGCCCAGTATAGAAAGTAGCTGCAGTGTTAACGAAGCCGCAGCCGTGTTTTTAAAGACCCCCACACTCAAAACGATTGCCGTCGTCTTTGACAAACAACCTGCCGGACTACTGTTGCGCAATAAATTCATGGACATCTACGCCCACCGCTTTGGCGCCGACCTGCACGGCAAAAAACCGGTCTACCATTTTATGGAAAAAAACTACCTCTGTTTTGAGAACACCACCCCTTTGGAGGTATTGAGCAAGCGTATTACCAACGCCCTCGATGTACACCTGGACGACTTTGTACTTACCGACAAAGGTTGCTATAGCGGTATGGGTACACTACTTGATTTACTGAAGGCTATCACCCAGCAACAGCTTGAAATGGCCCGCTATGCCAATCCCCTTACCCAGCTGCCCGGTAACGTGCCCATCATGCGTGAGCTGCAGCAGCGCCTGGATATAAAAAAGCCCTTTGTTGCTGCCTACTGCGACCTCGACCAGTTCAAGCCCTATAACGACAGCTATGGTTATTCGAAAGGCGATGAAGTCATTCTTTTATTCAATGACATCCTGCGTCGAAATGTCTGCAAGCACAGTGATTTTATTGGCCATATCGGTGGCGACGATTTCATCCTCTTTTTAAGCGGCGATGACTGGCAACAAATTTGTGACAATATTCTCGCTGAATTTGCCGCCGAAATACCCCAGCGTTACAACGTTGAAGATCGGCGCAATAAATGCGTCATCGCCAAGGGGCGAGACAATCAGGCCCACTGCTTTCCCATTATGACCCTGTCTGTGGGTAGCATTCAGCTCGGCACTGAGGATTTCCCTCAGACAATTGAATCGCTTAGCAAGGCCGTAACGGATGCCAAGGCCAGGGCCAAAAATGAAACCGGTAATGCGCTCGTTATTTCTTCACCACCGCCACCGCTCAATAGCAGCGCAGGAGTGGGACAACAGATGGTGGCTAATTGTTAGACCGCAAAACTAGCCACTAACTGACAGGAATCAAAAAGGGCAGGGGCAATAGCTTTCAAACCGCTCACCACTCACCGGGTGCTCAAATTCAATGCGCTCGGCGTGCAGCATTAAACGCGGGGCCAGCCTAAAAGCCTCATCGCTAGCGTAGAGGTCACAGCCCAAAATGCCATGGCCAATCTCACTACTGTGAATACGCAATTGGTGGGTGCGCCCGGTGGCAGGGGTAAATAGCACTCGCGTGGCAAAAGGGTTTTCAAGCCGTTCAAGCACCCGGTAATGACTCTGGGCGGGCTTACCAGTGTCATAGCAAATTTTTTGCAGCGGGAAATTTATACGGTTTTTCGCGATGGGCAAATCTATCTCTCCACTTTCCCCCGCAAGGTGGCCGTGCAAAAGGGCCATATAACTTTTGGCCACACTGCGCTGTTGAAACTGCCGAGTAATATGGGCATTCACCGTTTTATTTAAAGCCACAATCATCAGCCCAGACGTGCCGAAGTCGATACGGTGCGCCAATGTCGCCGTGGGAAAGTCCTGCACCAGACGCCAGTGTACGGAATCTTTGTTGAGCGGATGCTTCCCCGACAAACTCAACAAAGCCGTGGGCTTGTTGATCAACAGTAAATGCTCATCTTGATAGACAATTTCTATCTGTTCGGTGCACAGGGGGACAATAAAGGGGTCGGCCTGGGGCTGCATATTGACGCTTTAAGCTGAGGTCTGGGGCGTGATCTTACAACAATTTTGTGGACTAAGACCCTACAACATAAGCGCGTAGAACGTACCCTTATGCCCATCTGATAGATGCTACAAACAGTAGCACCCTCGCAGGCGCAATCCTTTATACCTTGATTGGTGAGTATCGATGATTTAGATCAAAAGAGATGCAAAAACTAAAACTATATCGGCATTATATCAATATATGTTGATATAATGCGCCTAAAGACGTTTTTGGACTAAGCTGTAGTGAGTGATTCACACAGTCTTTACGCTTCACTGCTCAACTGCAGGTCGCGTTTTTTTTGCAATGTGGAAAAAGGAAAATCGCTAAAATGAAATCTGAGGGCAAACTCAAAAGAATGAAAGCAGAAAAAATCAAGGTAAAACAGCCGATCATTTTTGACCTCAATGCCAAAAATGGGGCCATCAAATGGAATGCTGACGGCTCCTACCCCTACAAAAAAAAATTGGCAGTGCTCGACTATGAAGAGCAGAAACACGAGCTGCAAATTGAATTATTGAAAATGCAGAATTGGGCGAAAGACACCAACAAGCGCATTGTTATTATTTTTGAGGGTCGAGATGCCGCTGGCAAGGGCGGCACCATCAAGCGCTTTATGGAGCACCTCAACCCACGGGGTGCCAAAGTCGTTGCCCTGGAAAAACCCACCGCCCGCGAACGCAACCAGTGGTATTTTCAGCGCTACATTCAACACCTGCCCAGTAAGGGTGAGATCGTCCTGTTTGACCGTTCCTGGTACAACCGTGCGGGTGTCGACAGAGTCATGGGCTTTTGCAACGATCATGAGTACCTGGAGTTTTTACGCCAGGCACCCCAGCTTGAACGTATGCTGGTCAATAGCGGCATCATCCTTTTCAAGTACTGGTTTTCAGTCAGCCGTGAAGAACAATTCAGACGCTTTAAGTCACGCCAGAAAGACCCCTTGAAACAATGGAAACTCAGCCCCGTCGATTTGGCATCTCTCGAACGCTGGGGGGATTATTCCAGAGCAAAACAAGACATGTTCTTTCACACCGATACCGGTGATGCACCCTGGACGGTTATTCGCTCCGACGACAAAAAGCGTGGCCGCATCAACTGTATACGCCACTTCCTCTCGTCACTGGATTATGCCGATAAGGATGAACACGTAGTGGGTAAAGCCGACCCCTTAATCGCCGGGCCAGTCGCACGAATTCACGAACGCGACGAAATTATTATTTAACCATATTACGGAGACCAGAAATGAGCGCCAAAAACAAATTAGAAAAAATAGAAGCATTAATGGACAAGTCAAAAGATCGCCTGAAGAATGCTATTGAAGAAGCGAACAAAGCCGCCAAGCGTGCCGAAAATGCAAAGCAATCTGCTGATGAAGCGCGCCAGCATCTCAAGCAACTTGAAAAACTTCTCAAAAAAGCCCAGTCAACGCAAGTCGCTAAAAAGCAATCGGCAAAAAAAGCCGCCATCAAACGGGCTAAAAGAAAAGCAGATAAAAAGAAGCGCAAGAATAAATCTTAAATATAAGCAGTAATATTTAGTTATCGGAATACAAGCCAGGGAAACCTGGCTTTATTTTTTGTGGCAATGCAGGGCTTCACCCCATTTTTTGCCTGGCTGCCAAACTTAACTAGACAACACCATAACAAAGAAGGCAGCTATGCCTAGTGCTGCTGAAAGCAATGTGAGCTTTCGTAATCTAGGTGTTTGCCACGCCATAATAAAACCTGTCATCAGCAATAAAAGTAAAGCCGTGGCAAATATTGCGGCATATACCTTAAATGGTGTGCCACCTTTGGCTTTGTGCAGTTGTACAAACTGCCGGTACCAACTGGTATTCTTTATTTTTAATTTCGCAATTAATGGTTTTTTGGTGGGTTCTAAAATAATATCTCTATTTGAACCCGTCCACTCAAGCCTAAAAGAGTTGCCAATTCTTTTAATTTTAGCTTGCCCTGATGGGGTTTCTATATTTTGTTTTTCTAACTCCTTTGTCACTAATGCCACAAGTTCTGAAACTTCATCTTCAATGGGTTTTTGAAGGTCAAGCTTATAAGCTGTTGTCTCGTAACTACCCTTAACCCCCCAAGTATAAAAAGCACCCGTTACAAAAAACATGATCGCCACTGGCAAAATAAAGGCAGCTAATGCCGTGTGTGCTTTCATTAGTGTAGAGCGATTAAGCATTCCCATTTTCGACTACCTTTTCCTTTATTGCCGCCTAACGTGTCGTAGCCAAGCAGGTTTTGACCAAGTGCGGGAGATGCTCTGCATCATGTCACGAGGGAAAATTTAGCTTCAATGGATTGCTAGGCAGAGACGCGGTACGCGTGCTGCCGGCACCCACGGAAAAGACTTGGCTACGACACGTCAAACAGAATCAAACATTAAATAATTAGACAGAATCTATATAGCATTTAATACCCCACTAAAAAATTACGTAACCAGAAAATTCTAGCTACGTAATTCCGCCAGCCTTAAATAGCCTTATTCGTCGCTATAAACTGCTGGACGCTTCTCCATAAAGGCCTTTCCGCCTTCTTCCAAAAACGGGGCAATACACAGCACCTGGCCGCGATCTTCCATTGCGGCGACGACTTCCAGGCCACCGGCATCTTGAGAAAAGTTAAGCCCTTCTTTGGTCATGCGCAGACCCATTGGTGACATGGCGAGCATTTCGCTGGCGAGACCTTGGCCAGCGGCTTCGAGGTCTTCGGATTCAACAACCTCAGAAACCAGACCAATGCGCAGGGCTTTTTTGGCATTAACAAAGCGGCCACTCATCATCATTTCGGCGGCGTTTGAGGTGCCGACTGAGCGGGGCAAAAAGTAGCTAATACCGATGTCACAGCCGGTTAGGCCGATTTTCGCCATGGCGACATTCATGCGGGCGTTGTCAGCGGCGTAACGCACATCGCAGGCAAGGGCGAAGGCAAGACCACCACCCGTTGCAGCACCTTGCATTAAGCCGATGATGGGCTGGGGGCAGCGGCGCATGCGCATGATGATTTCTGATATTAAACGTTGGCCGCGCATATCGGCGGGGTTGCTGGCACCAAAGTGACCCGCGTCGTTGAGGTCGAGGCCGGAGCAAAAGTGTTTGCCCGCACCGCGCAGTACCACAACGCGTACTTCGTGCTTGAAGTAGAGTTTGCCAAAGTAGTCGAGCAGTTCTTCTGTCATCACCTGGTCGATGGCGTTAAAGGCATCGGGGCGATTGAGGGTCAGCCAGTCTGCGCCGTCTTTGTGTTCGATGAGTAGTGTTTTGTAATCGCTTTCAGTTGCTGTCATCTTTTCTCTCCTGTGTATTTGTTTTACGCGAGTAAGCGGTGGCGCAAAGTACGCTTACCCCTATGCGCCGTCTGTTTAACCACCTTTTCAAAAGGGCTGCTCGCTTGAGAAACCGCTTGCCACGATGGTACACCACCACTCAGCTGCTCGCTTACTCCAACTTGCCCACGGCAAAGACTGCACTCGGAGAAGCTGTTCTTCGTCTGCCTCTAGCGCCATAATTCCCAGCCCTATACATAAGCCCCTGCGCCCATAAAGGATGCGCCAATGCACCACGTTGTTAACGTATTCATTTTCTTTGTCTGTCTGGCACCCGGCATTGCTCGCGCACACACCGAGGGCGATCACGACCAGCCTGTGCCCTGGACACTAAATGTTTATTTCGAAAATGATTTGTTTGGTGAGACCGACCAAAATTACACCAACGGCGTACGAGTTTCGTGGGTTTCACCCGATACTAACAAGCTGGCCAGTGAACCCCTGTACCCCGATTGGCTGCAGGACTTAAACAAGCAATTGCGCTTTTTTAATCGCATCGACGATGATCTCGAGCACAACGTCGTGCTCAGTCTTGGGCAGCTGATGTACACGCCATCGAGTACTGAACGCTACGACCTGGTTGTCGATGAGCGCCCCTACGCAGGCTATCTTTACGGCGGCATTGCCTACCATACGCGCAGTGATGACCAACTCGATATTGTTGAGCTCAATATTGGCATTGTTGGCCCCGATGCACTCGCCCATGAGACACAGGATTTTATTCACGACCTGCGCGGCTTTGAAAAGTACAATGGCTGGGACAACCAACTGCGTAACGAACTCGGCCTGCAATTGATTTACGAACACAAACAAAAACTTTTCAGAGGCAATGTTATCGGCACTGTGAGCCACGATTTCATCGCCCACGGCGGCGCTAGTCTCGGCAATGTGGCGACCTATCTGAATATCGGTGGCGAGTACCGCATTGGCTGGCAGTTACCCGATGACTTCGGCACCTCAGCGGTGCGTACCGGTGGTGACAACAGCACCCCCGGCCGACACGACTATCGGCGCCTTTCACCCAATGGGCTTTTTCACAGCCTGCACGCCTTTTTCTCGATGGATGGCCGCCTTGTGGCACAGGATATTTTTCTCGATGGCAATACCTTTCGCGATAGCCACAGTGTCGACAAAGAAAGCACCGTCGCCGATTTTTCACTCGGCTTAAGCTTTATCACTGGGCGCTGGAAAGTCTCCTTCGCCCATGTGTTCCGCACCCGTGAGTTCAAACAACAACCCCACCACCACAAGTACGGCTCAATGAGCCTGTCTTACAGTTTCTAATCAATGACAATTCCAAAGTCTGGCGACCACACCACGTCAATGCAGCGCGAAGCCCACTGGCAAAGCTACCGCCGCTTGCCCGCCTATGCCGTACCCAGCCGGTGGCGCCCCTGGTTGCTCGACCGTGGCTCCCTCACCCAGCGCTTGGTCGCCGCCAGCTCCGGTCAATTTCGCGTGCGTATATTAACGCAGGGCATCGCCAAACCCCGGCGTACCGAGGCCAAGGCTCTGGGCATCCCCCGCCAGCAACTCGCCGTGGTGCGCGAAGTCATTCTTTATGGCAGTGATCAGCCCTGGGTTTACGCCCGCAGTGTGCTGCCGCTAAGTAGCTTGACTGGTCGCCTGGCACGGCTGCGCAAGCTCGATGAACGCCCCCTGGGTGCCCTGCTGTTTGCCGATCCATCCATGCGACGAGATAAACTCGAGCTAGCCCGCGTGCAACCTGCAAAGGTAGCTTTGCCACAGGAACTTGGTATCTTTGACACGCCGCTATGGGGTCGGCGCTCGGTGTTTTATATTGCCGACAAACCCTTGCTGGTGAGTGAGATTTTTCTGCCCACCTTTAGCCCCGTTAACGCTGCCCCCAACGACCTATCAGGCCACCATTAACTATGCTCAATGCCTCACCCAGAACCCGCGCCTTTCTCGAATTAATGCGATTCAACAAGCCGGTCGGCACACTGCTGTTGCTCTGGCCTACTCTCTGGGCACTGTGGATTGCGGCGGATGGCGTTCCCTCCATCGCGGTATTCATTATCTTCGTGCTCGGCGTGATTGTGATGCGCGCCGCGGGTTGTGTTATCAACGACTACGCCGACCGCAAGGTCGACGGTAGCGTGACCCGCACCCGCAACCGGCCTCTGGTCGACGGCCGCATTGACCCGCAGGAAGCCCTCATCCTCTTTGGCTGCCTGTGTTTTAGTGCCTTTTTCCTGGTGTTGATGACCAATCGGCTGACCATTGCCCTGTCCTTTGGTGGTGTCGCCATCGCCACTATTTACCCTTTTGTAAAACGCTACAGCCACTTGCCCCAAGTGGTGCTCGGCGCCGCCTGGGCCTGGAGTATCCCCATGGCCTACGCCGCCCAAACCGGCACGCTGGTAAAAGAAATTTGGGTGCTCTATTTTGCCGTGGTGTTGTGGACGGTGGCCTTCGATACCTTTTATGCCATGGTCGACCGAGAGGATGATGTAAAGGTGGGCATTAAATCGACCGCCATTTTGTTCGGCGATCTCGACCTATTTTGGATTGGCGCACTGCAGGCCCTCACCTTGCTGGCGCTGGTGGTAACCGGTGATGCCTTCAAACTGGGGATGATTTATTTTGGCGGCGTGCTGGCAGTTGGCCTGCTGTTCATCTATCAGCAGATTATTGCGCGTCACCGCAAACCGGACGCCTGCTTTAGAGCTTTTCGCAATAACCAATGGGTCGGGGTGGTGTTATTTGCTGCCATCGTGGTCGACCGCATTTCTGCCTGAATAAGCCAGAAGGCACTACCAGTGTCATATAGTTGTCACGCTGCCGTCATCTAATAACAACCTACTTCAGCAGAGGGATACAGACATGGCAGAATCTACCGTTTTGATTGTCGATGATGAAAGCTCGATCAGGGATATGGTCAGCGTCGCACTGGAAGTGGCAGGCTATCGCTGTCTGCAAGCCGACAATGCCCGCAACGCGCACGCGCTGATTATCGACGAAAGCCCCGACCTGGTATTGCTCGACTGGATGATGCCCGAGACCAGTGGCCTCGAATTGCTGCGCCGCCTGCGCCGCGACGAGCTGACCGCAAAACTGCCGGTGATTATGCTCACCGCCAAGGCGGAAGAAGACAACATGATTCAAGGCCTCGACTCCGGGGCCGACGATTACATGAGCAAACCCTTTTCGCCCCGCGAACTTATCGCCCGTATTAAAAGCACTCTGCGTCGTCAGGAAACCACCGTTCAGGAAGACCCCATTCAGGTCGAAGGTCTGCTATTTAACCCCGTTAGCCACCACGTCAGCATCAACGGCAAAGCACTGACCATGGGGCCGACGGAATTTCGCCTGCTGAGCTTTTTTCTCAGCCACCAGGATAGAGTCTATTCCCGCGACCAAATTCTCGATCACGTCTGGGGCGGCAATGTTTATATGGACGAACGCACCGTAGACGTGCATATTCGCCGCCTGCGCAAAGCACTGAGTATTGATAAACACGAGCGTTTTATTCAAACCGTGCGCGGCGCTGGCTACCGTTTTTCACAAACGTTGGTGGCCGATTAACTTTTAAACAAAAATCCATAGGGGCACTCACTGGTGCAAAGAGGATTACGAGTCGAGTTACAGCGCATCATCCTGCTTGCGCTAGCACTGGGTATCGCCGGTTTTTTTAATGGTTACATCGCCCTGACCCTGTTGGTCGGCGGCGGCCTGTATATGGGCTGGACCCTGCTTAAAGTCCTCCGCCTGTATCAATGGCTCGATGGCGGCGGGCAGGGTATTCCCCCCGAATCCACCGGTGTGTGGGGTGATATTTCCGATCAACTCTATCGCCTGCAAAAGCGCAATACCCGAACCAGAGATGACCTGCGCGCCGTGGTTAAGCGCATCCGCAAAATCACCAGCGCCCTCGATGAGGGACTCATCATTCTCGATGAAGAGCGCAGCGTCGACTGGTGGAACCCCGCCGCCGCCAAATTGCTGGGGCTGCGCAAAGAAGACTTGCACCAGCCCATTACCAATCTCTTGCGCACCCCCGCCTTTGTTAAATTTATACAAAGCGGTGATTTCGAGCTGCCCCTTGAATTACCCGCCCCCAACGAACCCCAGCGCCTGTTACAGTTTTCGGCGCGGGTGTTTGGTGACAATGAAATGGCGTTGGTGATTATGGATATTACCCGCCTGCGCCAATTAGAAGAGATGCGCAAAGAGTTTGTCGGCAATATTTCCCACGAGCTGCGCACCCCACTCACCGTCCTCACCGGCTATATTGAAACCCTGCAAGATCAGGATATGCAAAACCTGCCCGCCGTGTGGCCCAAAGCACTGCGGCAAATGGGCCAGCAGACCGAGCGCATGAATTTACTGGCCGAAGATCTGGTGATGCTTTCGCGCCTCGAAACCACCAACGTGCCCCTCAAAGTACCGGTTAATCTCGACCCCTTATTTGAACCCATTATCGACAATGCCATGGCCCTGAGTGGCGGCAAACACAAGATTAGCTTCACCAGTTGTGACCAGCCCCTGCTAGAAGGCGATGCCAAAGAGCTGCACAGCGCGCTGTCGAATTTGGTCTACAACGCGGTCAAACACAACCCCGAGGGTTGCGATATTGCCATTGTGATTAAGCGCAATGCCGATGCGCTCACGGTCAGCATTAGCGACACCGGACTGGGTATCGACCCCTTGCATATACCCCGGCTCACCGAGCGTTTTTATCGGGCCGACAGTAGCCGAGCAACGCAGTCGGGTGGCACGGGTTTGGGCCTTGCCATTGTGAAACACGTTTTGCTGCGCCATAACGGCGAACTCAACATTGAAAGTACCCTCGGCAAAGGCGCGACATTTACCTGTCGATTTGATCAAGCGTAAAGATCAAGCTATCTTGCCCGCCATGAGTGACTACCCCTTTCTAAGCAGCGCCTTTCTCGACAGCCTTGAAAACAGCGGCAGCGTTGGCCCCAATACCGGCTGGTTGCCCGCCCACCTGCAGCTTGATAACGCGCACGGCAGCACGGCTTTTATGCCCACCTATGTAAAGACTCACTCCTTTGGAGAGTATGTGTTTGACTGGGCCTGGGCCGATGCCTACCAGCGCAATGGCCTCGACTACTACCCCAAGTTGGTGTCGGCTATTCCCTTTTCTCCCGCCACCGGGCCACGGGTTGTATTCAACGGCGAGGGCGATCGCCAGCAAGCCTGCCAAAGTCTGTTCCAGGCGGCACGCGAACTCGCCGATGCCGAACAAGCCCACAGCTGGCATTTACTCTTTCCCGATGCCCAAACACTCGACTGGTTTAAACATCCAGAATTGATGTTGCGCACCGGGGTGCAATACCACTGGTTGAATCGGGGCTATGAAAGTTTCGAGCACTTCCTCTCTACCTTTGCCTCGCGCAAACGCAAAATGGTGAAGCGCGAACGACGACGCGTTAGCGAGCAAGGCCTTGATGTTGAGGTACTGCCGGGCACTGCCATCGACTCAAACTTATGGCAGTTTTTCTATCAACTCTACCAATCCACTTATCGTAAACGCAGCGGCAACAACGGTTATTTAAGCCCCAGCTTTTTTCTGCAACTGGGTGAATCCATGGCCGACAATATCGCCATGGCCGTGGCCCGCCAAGACGGACAGCCCATTGCCTGTGCCCTGTATTTTCACGGTGGCGATACCCTCTATGGCCGCTACTGGGGTTGTGCCGCAGAGTACGACTACCTGCACTTTGAGCTTTGTTATTATCAAGGCATTGAATACGCGATTGAGCAGGGCTTGCAGCGTTTCGATGCGGGCGCCCAGGGCGAGCACAAAATAGTGCGCGGTTTTGAGCCGGTGCCGACCCACTCCCTGCACTGGATTCGCCACCCCGGTTTTGCATCGGCAATTGCCGATTTTCTGGAACGTGAAACGCTGGAAATCAAACGCTATATTGAACAGGCAAAAACTGGATTGCCCTATAAGCAGAATAAAGAGATCAAGATATAACGCTTATTGGGGCGCACGGTTTTTTGCGCGCCTCTGTAAGCAACGTCATTCTCACTGCCTAATTCAATGCCTACATTCATGTATTCTTAAGCCTCAAACAGCCACGCTATCAGCGTCGGCTGGTTCGACTTGTTACGCTGCATTTAATTTAACCTTGCTGACCTTAGAAAGCTTGACGTTTTTCTTAGCCTGCCAAAGGTCGTAAGCATCTTGCATAGATAGCCAGCTTTCGGGACTACGACCAATTGCTTTAGAAAGCCGCAATGCCATTTCAGGGCTAACACCACTTTTCATTTTAAGAATTCTATTAAGCGTGGAAGGCGATACATCAAGCTTTTCAGCTAGATAACGACAACTGAGATCAAAAGGCTCCATATAGGTCGCCATTAAAAACTCACCAGGATGAGGGGGGTTATACATAGCCATTAGTGATAGTCCTCGTAATTCACGATATGGGCATTACCGTCCTTAAATTCAAAAGTGACACGCCAATTGCCACTTACAGCTATAGACCAAGTACCTTGCTTATTTCCTTTAAGGGGATGGAGACGATAACCAGGGATGTCGAGGTCTTCAATGGATTGGGCGGTATCAAGGGCGACCAACTGCATTCTTAGTTTATTGGCGTGATTAGCTTGAATTCCGCGAGCACTTCCCGAGTTGAAAAAACGCTCTAATCCTTTATGTTTAAAGGTCTTGATCATTCAAGCATTGTAGCGTGTTGCGCAACAGTGTCAAACGGACTAACTTGTTATTAACAGAACAACAATTCCCCTTAGCCTCTCAATCAAATGTAAAGCAGGAATCAATCCGTTTGACGCATTGCAACTATTTGAGTCAATTGCTGAGCTTGAGGCTGGCAAAGGCATTGAAAGGGAACTTATTGAATGAAGGTAACGTTATCTTCTATTGCTTGTTAGGCCCCCGGTTTGCACGCTTGTACTTGAACTGATACGCACGCCTTTGTTTGGTTATTTCATACAACACAATGCCACTTGTGGTGCCAAGATTAAGGCTTTCAATCATGCCGAACATGGGAATGGAAACACAAAACTGGCTTCGTTCTACCGCTAGCTCACTAATACCTCGAGACTCGTTGCCGAACCAAACCGCCAGTTTAGTGAATTTTGTATAGTCCGTTTCATGTAGAACATAATTTTCTTTGCCTTTGATGTGAGGCGACGTGACTACAGAAGTAAACCTGTTATTTTCCAAGTGTTCCAAGCATTGTTCAGTACTATCAAAGCGCTTAACAAAGCTCCATTTAATTGCGGAAACAGATGTTTTACTGAGCGATTTCCGTTCTCTCATTTCTTGCCAATCATCTGGCAATGCTTTGCGACTATCGACGATATAGGTTTTTTCAACGCCAAGAGCATTTACATTGCGAATGATTGTCCCAATATTCTTTATATCACTCGGCTCTTCGATGACAGCTACCAAATTTTTGCATCGATAATCCTTAACTTCGTCGGCACGCTGCCTAATCGTATTTTCCTGTTCTTTCATTGTTGCCTATTACTCTAAGTTGTAGTGGCCTAACGCACCGCTTTTTTGCATCGCCCTTGAGCGGTTTGTTAGCGGCTTTGCTGCCTCAGCCAGAGTATCTAGCGGCACCAAACTAAAAGTAAACCAATAAATATCAACTACTCTGACCCCGTTGATTCGCTGACAACTTGCTAGGCATTTACAAACCCAACATATTCCCACTCTGTTGCTCGCTTCTCTGAATCATTGTGTGCTTCCAGAATGATAGGAGTCTCTAGTATTTGATTTTCGTTGTACTCAACAACTAACGCCCAATTATTTAACGATATTCCTTCCCAACCATCAGACAACCGTTCTCCTGCTAGGTAACCACATAAAGTAACCTGTAAAACAGATTTCTCTTCAAAAGTACGCGGGAAATTAGACAGTTGCTTCTTTGATTTAAGGCATGACTCTAATTGAGCTAAATCCTTTTTCAATAAGTCCTCTTGATCCAAGGGGATATAATATAATTCAGCTCTTTGCTCCCATTTTTCACCAAAACCAAATGGCTCTTTATATTTAAGCTTAAGATTTTTAATTAAAACCTTTTTGTTAAAGAAAAGCTCAAAATCTAATTTAAGGCCATAGTCGACCCACTCTCGGTAACAGCGCACTTTAGGGGAAATGATATTTACAGAAAGTTCATTTTCCTGAGTTGGTTTACTTTTAGCCTTTTTGTTAGAAGACCAGAGATTAAAACTTGCAATAATAACCAAGACTGAAGAAATTATTACTATGATTGGCTCCATATGACTATTAGGATTAAAGTACCAATAAAAAGCGGCCCCGATAATTAAAAGGCTAAATAAAACTCTAAGGATAATCACTGAACCCTCCTAAATGCCTAACGCCCGCAACACCGGACGAATTGAAGCGTAGCGGAAATTTGTTCCACGTAATTGGGCTTGTTAGGCGATACCATAAGACTGCCAATATGCCCTGTTTAATGGCCCGCTCCAGTCAACTGGTAGCAGCTCAATCCAGCCAACCGCATATAGAAGGGTTACAATGCCAATACCAAATGCATCCCCTCTAACATCTTCTGATACTAACGCTGCCCAGTAGTTCTCATCGTAGAATAACGCGCTTTTAATACCGTCCGGACCAAGATTCACAGTTTGAGTTGCTATTTTATCTTCGCCCATAATAATTAAATCTGGGTTATGGCTTGTGATCTCTATTTTATCTGGGAAGTATCCGTCTGACTTTCTAGAGAAAATAGCGCAAAATGGTTGATTCTTTCTTTTTGGGAAGGCTCTTGGCCAATCGCGCGGCTTGCCATTGTAAACAGGACCGCCTTGCTCATAATGAGGATTGATTTTCTCTTGACGCGTGAGGATCAGCTCTTTGACTCTTCTTACCTGATCCAGCGCTTTAGAGAATACCTTATTATCATTCAACGAGTTTTTGCACTCAATATATGCATACACAGCCTCAATGGGTACTTGCTGCTTAATAGAAAAATCGTTCCCATGAATTGGGCGAAGTACAGGGAATGACAACTTATCAAATATTATTAAGTCATCCCCTGCGGTAGCTCCGTCTTCCGTTACCACATAGCCTCTGCACACCCCATATTTTTCTGGCAAAAAATCTGTTAACAGGTGGCACATGGCAATTTCAAATTCATCTCCGAGATCAAAATTATAAACAGCTTCAATATCATTGAGACGCGCAATGACTTTCTTTGAAAGCCTCTGTATATATCCGTTATAGCTACTCATAAACATTTGTCTACTTTTCGCGGACAGCCTGGCCGCCTAACTTGTTATTAACAGGAATCGAAATTCCCTTTAATTTTTATTGATAGCAGAACTACAATTCCTGTTAACTTCGCAATCAAGTGTAAAGCGGAAATTAAAGAAGCGTCCTATACCAATAAATGCCATTCAACACTTCAGTTTTACTCACCGATCTTTACGCCATACCAGCAGCCGATTATTCGCTGGCATGGCATTATCTTCAAGCAGGGTCAGTCCCGCTTCGCTCGCCAGTTTATTGACGGCCTCAAAATCTCTAATGCCCTGCTGTGCGCCGCGCTGTTTTAGCCACTGGTCAAAATTGGCATTGCTGGGTGAGGTGTACTGGCCGTCGTAGTTAAACGGCCCGTAAATCGCTAGCGTGCCGCCTGCGCTCAGTACATCAGCAAGATGGCTGAACATATTCACAACACTGGCCCAGCCCATAATGTGGCAGGTATTCGCGCTGAAAACAGCATCGACGGTAGCGATGGGCCACTGGGGCATATCGACGTTTAATGACAGGGGGCGGCGCAGGTTTTCGGCCGATGATGCATCGAGCCAGGCGTTAATGCCGGGGTGATATTCCGCCTGGTCGCTGGTCTGCCAAGTTAAGTGGGGTAAGCGCGGCGCAAAATAGCTGGCGTGCTGGCCCGTGCCGCTGCCAATTTCCAATACGCTTTTAGCATCGACAAACACTCTTTCGAGAATGGCGAATATGGCCTGCTGGTTATTTTCGCAGGCCTGGGAAAAGGGTTTTTCTAACATAGCCTGACTCCAGAAGTGACTTTAGCTGGCAGCTGCTTCGCGGGTAAACACCCATTCTCTCGCTGACGACATAGCCGGGTTATAGACATAGCCCTCGCTATCGAAGTTTTTGATTTGCTCTACATCGCTCAGGCGATTGCGAATAATGTAGGCAACCATCAAGCCCCGCGCTTTTTTCGCATAGAAGCTGATAATTTTGTATTTGTCGCCCTTCCAGTCTTTAAATACGGGGGTGATGATTTCGGCAGTCAGTTGCTTGCTCTGCACCGATTTAAAGTATTCGTTGGAGGCCAGATTAACCAGCACCGGCAGGTTCTCACCGGCCTGCTGTTGATTCAGGGCTTCGGTGATTTTGCCGTCCCAAAACTGGTAGAGGTCTTTGCCGCGACCATTGGCCAGTTTGGTGCCCATTTCCAGTCGGTAGGCTTGTATTAAATCTAGTGGGCGCAGCAAACCGTAGAGGCCAGAGAGAATGCGCAGGTGATCTTGAGCCCAGAGTAAATCGTCGCCAGACATCGATTCGGCATCGAGCCCGGTGTAAACATCGCCCTTAAAAGCTAGCAAAGCCTGCTTGGCATTGTCGGGGGTGAACTTTCTATCCCAGCTCAGAAAGCGATCAAAATTGAGGTTGCCCAATTTATCGCTGATTTTCATTAAGGCCGAAACATCGTGGGGCGACATTTCGCGCAACTGTTCGATGAGCTCTGCGGAGTCATCGAGAAAGTCGGGGGTGGTGTGCTCGCTGGTTGTTGGCAGCGTTTCAAAATCCAGTGTTTTGGCCGGGGAAATCACCATTAACATCGCAGCTTCCTTTATCAGAGAATCCTTCAACTAAAATTAAACTATCGTGTCATTATAAGCTGTCTTGTGTGAAGAGGAATATCCTGTGCGGCGTAAACAATATCTGATCGGCTTGTGTGCTGCCCTGTTACTTTCCATCGGCTGTTCGGTCAATCCCGTTACCGGCGAACGTCAATTGTCGCTGGTCTCCGCCGAGCAAGAGGTTAGCATTGGCCGCCAGCAGTATTTACCCGCCCAACAGGCTCAGGGCGGGCGCTATTACATTGACCCCGATATACAGTTCTATGTCGCCAGCATCGGCAAAAAACTGGCGGCGGTGAGTGATCGTCCCAAACTGCCCTATGAGTTTGTGGTGCTCAATAATTCCGTGCCCAACGCCTGGGCATTGCCGGGCGGCAAGATAGCCATCAACCGGGGTTTGTTGATGCACCTGCAGGATGAGTCTGAGCTCGCCGCCGTACTGTCCCACGAAATTGTCCACGCAGCGGCCCGCCACAGCGCGGCACAAATGACCCGAGGCACACTGATCAATATCGGCGCACAGGCGCTGGGGGCCGCCGCCCAAAGTAATGGTTTTGGCGAGCTCGGCGGCATGGCAGCTCAACTTGGCAGCACCGCCTGGATGGCCAGTTACGGCCGAGGGGCAGAGCTTGAATCCGACGCCTACGGTATGGAATATATGGTGCGGGCAGGCTACGACCCCCGTGGTGCGGTCAAGTTGCAGGAGACTTTCGTCAAGCTCTCCGAGGGTCGTCAAAGTGACTTTATAACCGGGCTGTTTGCCAGCCATCCACCCTCGCAGGCCCGCGTTGCGGCCAACAAAGAGAAAGTGAAGACTTACCCTCCTGGTGGCATTACCAACCGTGCGGTCTTCCAGAAAAAGATTGCCCGCCTACGCAAAGACCAGCCAGCCTACAAAGCACAGACCGAGGCGATGAAAGCACTGGCTGATAAAAAGCCAAAACAGGCGCTGGCATTTCTCGATAAAGCCGTGAAACTACAAAGCGGGGAAGGGCAGTTCTGGGAGCTGCGCGGCCACGCCTGGAGCATGCTCGACAACCCCGCCAATGCCGACAAAGCCTACTCCACAGCCATCGCCAAAAACCCTGACTACTTCAGTCATTATCTCGCCCGAGGGGTATTGCGCTTTAAGCAGGGGCGGAAGACTGCCGCAGGCAAAGACCTCGATAAAAGCCAGAAGCTGTTGCCAACCCCGGTGGCCAGCCTTTACCTGGGTAATATTTCCAATGCCAGCGGGGACACAAAAACCGCCATCACCTACTACCGTGAGGCTGCCCAAACGAAGGGGGATATCGGTCAACAGGCTCGCGATCAGTTGGCCCTTATTGAAATGAGTCAGGCGCCCAATCGCTATATTCTCAACCGACTCACCCTGGGTAGCGACGGCTATTTACTGCTCTCGGTCTACAATAAAAGCAACATCCCCGCCACAGACGTTGTCGTGCAAGTAACAGAAATGGCCAGCACTTATGTCACCGGCCCCTCGGCGCAAATCGCCATTGGCGCGCTTTCCGCCAATACTCAAAAGACCGTCACCACCCGCATAGGGCCAATTGAAGACGAAGCGACACTGAATCGCTATCGCGCCCTGGTGATCGCGGCAAAACCCGTCGTGCTCTAGCATTAATAAGCCAGGGCTATTGATGGAGCGCAATAAAGCCTTATCCAGTCCTTAAGGCCCTCTTGCTTTTACGCTAGCATGAAATAGACAACTTTTAATGCGGGTAGGCATTAGCTCTCACCAGCTAATGCCTGCTTGTCTTTGACCCATTATTTATCATTTGCAGAGGTATCAACATGAAGTTTGCCTATTTCACAGAGCGGCCCTACCGCCATATTGATGAAGACATTGTCTTAAAGCACAAGGCCTTCTTTGGCGTCTCCAACAAGTATTACGACCGCAAAAAGGGTGCCGACGACTACAACCAATTTATTGATGAGTACTGTTACGCCGAGGAAGTGGGTTTCGACGGCGTCGCCCTCAACGAGCACCACGGCAACCCCTATTGCATGGGCAATGTCATCACCACCGAGGCGGCCATCCTCGCCCGTGTCACCAATACGGCAAAAATTATTTTAGTTGGCAGCCCCTTACCCGTGGTTAAAAACCCCCTGCGCGTCGCCGAAGAGCTGGCCACCATTGACACTATCTCCCGTGGCCGTCTAGTTTCTGGCTGGGTGCGCGGTGCCGGTAGTGAGCAATTCTTTAACAACGCCAACCCCGCCTACAACCGCGAAATGTTCAATGAGGCCCACCAGTTTATTCTCGACTGCTGGACCAAAGAGGGCCCCTGGCGCTATGAGGGTAAGCACTTTCACTATCGCCATGTGAACCCCTGGGTGAAGCCCTACCAGAAAATGCCCCAGCAGTGGATTCCCGGCGTACTCTCCCCCGAGACCGTGCAGTGGGCTGCCCGCAAACGCTACCCCTATTTAGGTTTGGGTTCTGCCCTAAGTGCCACCTGTGATTTGTGGGATCTCTACGCTGACACCGCCGCCGAAGAGGGCTACCAGGCGGGGCCAGAAAACTTTGGCTATTTAGTGCCGCTGTTTGTTGCCGATACCGAAGAAAAGGCCCAGGAAATTGGCCGTGGATACTCCTTCGGTGGTGGCCAAAATGGCTTTAGCCGCCCCGAGTACACCTTGCCCCCAGGCTATAATTCCAAGGGTGCCATTCGCGCCATGGCCCAGGCATCGCCCGGTGGTTCGTGGTTGGGTATCAGCAAAGAGAAACTGGATGCTGCACGCACAGGCAAGTGGAAAGATGAGAGCATGGAAGTGGTTAAAGAGAAACTGCGCGCTTCATATCATCGGGCTCAAGAGAACCTGCAAATTATCGTCGGCACGCCCGAGCAGGTGATTCCAAAGCTTAAAACCATTATGCGAGTGATTCGCCCCGGCTCATTAACCGCGTTTAACGTGCAGGGTGTTTGCAGCGATGCAGACCGCAACCGCTCTATTGAGCTGCTCGGCAAAGAAGTATTGCCGGTACTGCGTGAATACGCCGATAGCATTGGTTTAACTGACTCCTTCGAGCGCGAGCCGGGTTCTGTGAAACTGGCACCGGGCACCAAACGTGCGCCTGTAGTTGACCGCAGTGGTATGGAGGGCCTTGGCTTAAAATAGCAACGCTGTCACTGACAACTTATGGCCGTTCAGGCCAGACATAAAAAAGCCGAACTTAAAGAAGTTCGGCTTTTTTATTGGGGCTGTAATCTCAATACAAGACTACACCTCTTCCCTCGGGCGGAAGAAGGGTAAATAGCCGCCTTCTTTCAAGGGTTCAAACACTACTTCAACCGGCAAGCCAATTTTCAGCTCCCGATAGTCGAGACCACGCAGGCCTGCGGTAATACGCACGCCCTCTTCCATATCCACGACCAAAACGGCGTAGGGGAAGTCTTTCTCAAAGTGGGGAGACATGGGCATGTGGCACACCGTCCACGTATAAATGGTGCCGCGACCGTGGGATTCGCGCCAGCCCCAGTTCGGTGAGCCACACTTGGCGCACATAAACCGGGGGATGTGACGCCAGGTTTCACAGTCGTGACAGCACTGGAAACTGAGAATTTTATTGGCGCAATTCTCCCAAAACTGCTCATCGAGATAGTTGGTCGGCCGTGGTGCCGGGTTTGGAATAAACTGTGTGTCGGTCATCGTCTTAGTTCCTCAGTATCACCAGGCTGCCATCACCAAAATCACCCCAACCTGTCACCAGACCGAGTTCTGCATCCTTTACTTGCATCTCACCACCATCACCGCGTAGCTGGCGCGTCGCTTCAACCACATGGTTGAGGCCCCAAACGTGGGCCTGAGAGTGCAAACCACCGTGGGTATTCATCGGGAATTTGCCGTCGATTTCCAGAGTGCCATCTTTAACGAACTCACCCACCGCGCCCTGTTCGCAGAAACCCAGCGCTTCAAGCTGCAACAAAACCACATAAGTAAAGCAGTCATACACTTGTAGAAAGTCCATATCTGTCGGCTTCAAACCCGCCATAGCAAAGGCTTTGGGTGCTGAGTTAGCCAAGCCGATGTGGAACATATCGGGCCGATTTGCAATGTCATCAGCGGGGTAGGGGTGGCCCTCTGCCGCCGCCATAATATAGGCCGGCTTGTGGCGTAGGTCTTTGGCTTGATCGGCGCGACTGACAATAACCGTGCAGGCACCGTCGGTTTCAAGACAGCAATCGAAAAGTCGGAAGGGCTCGGAGATCCAGCGAGAGTTTAAATAACCCTCCATATCCAGCTCTTGTCCTCGGGTGGTCGCCTTGTCATTAAACTGAGCGTGGCGACGACAGGCCAGAGCTACCGCACCCATGGCCTCATGACTAACACCAAAAGTTTGCATATGACGCATGGCGATCCAGGCGTACATTTGCACCGGCGAGGCACTGCCATAGGGGAAGTAATAATTTTGTAAGGTGCGCTCCAGAGCGGGAATGGAAATTTGCTCGGGAAACTTGGCGTTGGGCTTGGGCCGCAGGGCCGAGGAGCCATTCCAACCCACAGTCACCACGATGTTATTGGCGACGCCAGCGGCAATGGCCATGGCCGCCGTTTGCAGTGCGGTAACCGGGCTAGCGCCACCCATATTAATAGAGGCGCTGTAGCGCAGGTCTTCAATGCCCAGGTTAGCGGCGATTTCTTCAGCGGTAATCATTACTGGCGGTAGAATAATACCGTCAATATCGGTGTTTTTTAGGCCCGCATCGGCAATAGCAATGCGAGTCGATTCCAATATCATTTCAGATGAGGGCCGCAGAGCGCCCCGGGTATAGTCGGTTTCACCGATGCCGACAATCGCGGCTTTATCTCTAAAATCGAGTGACTGTACAGACATGCTCTTTCCTCAAGCTGGTAGAGAATTTACGTCTAGTTTTAAGCAGCTAAAAAGCTAGCTGTAGGGAGATTACACGCCACGCTCGGCCAGTAATAAAAGACGGCTTATTGTACGCATAAACTGGGGCGCAATGAGACCATAATTCCCAGAATGGGTCAATCACTTGACATTCTTGCCGCCTCGAAAGAATCGCTAAAAACCAACGTCCAAAGCCTGACATAAAAACTGCATCAGCGGCCTGGCTGCGCGAAATGACTTTACTGTGGCCTCGGCAAAGTCATCCTCTTCAATAGCACTGTCGAGCAGCGGCTTAATCACAATAAAGTCTTTTTGTTTCAGGCTGGTGATTAAAGGGTGATCGGCACTGTAGCCTCGCGGCGGTCGCTTCAGAGTATCGCCACCCCATTCAAACTGTCGCTTGAAAGCGCGGCTATTGATAATGGCCTGCCAGGCCTCGGGTTTTTCGTCGATGCGCTGGCGAATTTTTGCCAGCGCCGCAGAGTCTGGCCGCCAACAACCGACACCAAGAAAAACCTCACCACGATGTATGTGCAGATAATAGCCCGGCGCGTGAATGTCTTTGCCACGGCGATGGCGAAACTGAATGCCGAGGTTAGTTTTATAGGGGGTCTTGTCATTGCCAAAGCGGGTATCGCGATACACCCGCATGATCGAACCGCCACTGCGTTTGGGGATGGCCTCAAAGAAGGGCGACAATTTGTCGATTTTAGACGCCATGTGCTCGACAAAACTCAAGGCCGGCGACAGTACAGCCTCTTCGTAGCGTGGCTTATTTTCAGCAAACCAGGGGCGATTATTATTGACGGCAAGCTCGTCGAGAAAGGACAAGAGTTGCGGGGGAAAGCCTTTAAATTCTGTCATAACCCACTATTGCAAGACGACTGCTACTTGTCCAGAGCGGCTGTAAGGGGAAAACCTGAGCCTGACTGCGTTGCGCTTTAGGCGGGGAACTTAATCACTTTGCCAAGGCGACGAATCACATCTGGATCAACAGCAGTTTTGTTGTTCGACACGATAATTGTCAGGCCCGAATAAGATGCTATTTGCTGTAGTAGGTGAGAAACCTCCATATTCGCGTAGCGATCATGGGCATCGTTTACGTCGCTGCGCTTGCCAAACAGGGCATCAGCTTCATCGAAGAATAAAATGGCCCCCTGCTTTTCCGCGTCACTAAACAAGGTGCTCAGATTCTTCTCTGTCTCACCGATATATTTACCCACTAGCTGATTGAGCTCGACCTTATAGAGAGGCGCCTTGAGTTCACTCGCCAGGGTCTGGGCAAGCCTGGTTGTTATTTTCGTATTTGAGCTGCTTAACAGGGTTCTATTAACAGCCCCTGAGCTTGACTCACGGCTCAGCTTTTCGGCAAGCTTTAGTACGAGTTGTTGATCCGCTTTGGCCAGGCTTTGGTCTTGCCTGATGTTAGCCGATTTTAAGTGTTGAGCAACGTTTGCCAGAATAGCTGCCGTGCCAGCACTGTCTTTTTTATTACGCATATCTACACCATTGAAAATCAATCTCTTGATTCAGTATAGGTGCTTTCTATTATAAGGCGCTTTCTATTTAAGTTGCGTCCTATTTAAATGGCCTTACCCGATTAAGAAGAACGCCTAAGACGAGTGCTTAAAATTCTGATCGATTTCACCCAAATGGCCATGGCGTACGTCTTTGCCTTCCACCAAATAAATCACATGCTCACAGATATTTTTGGCGTGATCACCAATCCGTTCCAGAGCACGCAGCACCCAAAGCACATTCATAACGCGTGTAATACTGCGCGGGTCTTCCATCATATAAGTCATCATTTCACGCAATGCCGATTTATAATCCGCGTCGATTTGCTCGTCCCGCTTCATGGTTGCAATAGCAGCGGCGGTATCGAAACGCATAAAGGCATTAAGCGCGTCGTTGAGCATACTTTGCACGTCATTCGAAATATGGCGAATTTCACTGTAGCCCCGAGGTGATGCTCCATCTACTGCCAGTTTAATCGCCATTTTGGCAATTTTTTGCGCCTCATCCCCAATCCGTTCCAGATCGCGAATACAACGGGTGACAACCATCACCAAACGTAGGTCAGTAGCGGTGGGCTGACGGCGAGCAATTAACGTCACGCAGTTTTCATCAATGCTAACTTCCATTTCGTCAATTTGCTCTTCAACCTGCAGCACCCGCTCGGCAACATAACTGTCGGCATTTTCCAGCGCTTTAATGGCCTCTGACAATTGCTTTTCAACCATGCCACCCATTTCGAGCATCTGGCTTTTTATATTTTCGAGGTCTTCATTAAACTTCTGAGAAATATGTTGATCGAGCTTTAATTTGTCCATAACTCTTTCCTTAACGCTTTCTTTAACTCGTTGTTTTTAACAAGGCAGCCTTAAATGAGAAGCCTATTAACCAAAACGTCCGGTGATATAGGCTTCGGTGAGCTTGTGCTCTGGTGTGGTAAATACCTTTTCAGTTTCATTCACCTCCACTAGCTTACCCAGGTGAAAATAAGCAGTGCGATGGGAAACCCGCGCAGCCTGCTGCATGGAGTGGGTGACAATAACAATCGTATAATTTTCCGCCAGCTCTGCAATCAGCTCTTCAATGCGCGCAGTGGCAATGGGGTCGAGAGCCGAACAGGGCTCATCCATTAAAATCACTTCTGGGCTAATGGCAATGGCACGGGCAATGCACAAGCGCTGCTGCTGACCACCCGACAAACCGGTACCCGGTTGATGCAGGCGATCTTTTACTTCGGCCCATAAACCCGCACGTTTCAGACTGTTTTCTACTATTTCATCCAGCTCAACGCGGCTGCCCGCAAGACCGTGAATTTTTGGCCCGTAGGCAACGTTGTCAAAAATACTTTTCGGGAAGGGGTTAGGCTTTTGAAACACCATGCCCACCCGCGCACGCAATTCCACCACATCCATTTTCGATGCGTAAATATTATCCTCTTCGAGCAAAAACTCACCACTGACCCGACAGCCATCGACGGTATCGTTCATACGGTTAATGGTGCGTAGAAAGGTCGACTTACCGCAGCCCGAGGGGCCAATCATGGCAATCACTTCATGCTTGCCAATATCGAGATCGATATTAAAAATCGCCTGTTTGTCACCATAAAAAACACTGGCATCGCGCGCGCGTATTTTTGGATCATCGACAAAGGGGATGCCAACAGTCGCCTCGACAACGGTGTTTTCGGGGGCTGAATCAAAAGTATTTTCTGCCAGCTCAGTCGCTGTTAATTTCATCGTTACGGCACTCATATTTCCCGTCTCAAATAATGACAGTTTAGGCGGTTCACTACCAACGTCTTTCCAGGCGTTTACGCAACACGACTGCGGCAGTATTCATGGTAATTAAAAAGGCCAGCAGCACCATAATCGCCGCCGACGTTTTTTCAACAAAAGCACGTTCCGGACTATCGGCCCAGAGAAAAATTTGTACAGGTAATACTGTGGCGGGGTCGGTAAACCCACCCGGCACATCGACAATAAATGCCACCATGCCAATCATCAGCAATGGCGCCGTTTCACCGAGGGCCTGGGCCATGCCAATAATGGTGCCGGTCAACATACCCGGTAGCGCCAATGGCAGCACATGGTGAAGCACAACCTGCATGGGCGAGGCACCAATGCCAATACCCGCTTCACGAATTGAGGGCGGCACCGCTTTAATCGCAGCGCGGCTGGAAATAATAATGGTCGGTAAGGTCATTACCGCTAATACCAGGCCACCAATGATGGGCACCGAGCGGGGTACGTGGAAAAAATTAATAAATATCGCCAGGCCCAGCAGACCAAAAATAATGGAAGGCACCGCCGCCAAATTATTAATGTTCACTTCAATAAAGTCGGTCCAACGGTTTTTTGGGGCAAATTCTTCAAGATAAACAGCTGCCGCAACACCAATGGGAAAAGACAGTGCCAGCGTAATAAACAGGGTAAATAACGAGCCGACAATAGCACCGCCAATACCGGCCTGTTCGGGTTCACGTGAATCGCCACTGGTAAAGAAGTTGCTATTAAAGCGCAGTTCAATCTGGCCCGCATCAATCAGGGATTGTATCCAGCCTTGCTGCTTCTCATTGGTACGTCCGATAAAGGGGCCGTCAGAACTAGTAAGGCTTTTAAAGTAGGTATCGACATCATCGTCAGCCAGCACCCAAACTTTTCCAGATTGACCCAATAAATTGTGATCGGCTTTTAAACGGTCAGCCAGATCATACTCGGCGCTGTTACTGACCAGCCGATAGAGCTGTCTCTTTTCTTTGCGCCCGGATACATCGGTAAAGCGCGTGCGCAGACTCTTCTTTACCACGCCAGCAAAATTGGCCAGAGCTAATTGTTGTGCGTCGTTAATATCGTCAATGCCAAGAGTATCGGCCTCATAGTCAACACTGAGTTGAATATAAGTTTGGCGAAAGGCCCCATGGCCTTTACCAATAATATCGACAAATAAGGTGGCGACACACAGCACGCCAAAAAGAATCGCCATAACACCGTAGAGACGAAAGCGCTTTTCAGCACGATAGCGTTTAGCCAGTGTTTTTCTAATGCGCTCAGTTGTTGCGTTAGATGACTTACTCATACTGTTCTCGATATTTTTTTACGACACGCAAGGCAATAAAATTTAAGCCCAGTGTCACCAGAAATAGCATTAAACCCAAGGCAAAGGCAGACAAGGTTTTGGCGCTGTCGAACTCCTGGTCACCCACCAGCAGAGTGACGATTTGCACGGTGACTGTTGTCACGGTGTCTAAGGGGTTGACGGTGAGCTTGGCCGCCAGGCCTGCCGCCATCACTACAATCATGGTTTCACCAATGGCGCGCGATACCGCCAACAATACGCCGCCGACGATGCCGGGCAAGGCAGCGGGAATAATCACTTGTTTAATGGTTTCTGAATGGGTCGCACCCAGTGCCAACGAGCCATCGCGCATGGTTTGGGGTACGGCATTAATCACGTCATCGGCCAGCGATGAAATAAAGGGAATAATCATAATGCCCATCACCAGACCCGCAGCCAGAGCACTTTCTGAGGTCACCGACAAACCCATGCTAGTGCCGGTATCTCGAATAAAGGGGGCAACGGTTAAAGCGGCAAAATAGCCGTAAACCACTGTTGGTACACCGGCGAGAATTTCCAGCGCCGGTTTAACAAAGCTGCGTACTTTTGAACCCGCATATTCCGCCAAATAAATGGCCGACATTAAGCCCGCTGGCACCGCGACCATCATGGCGATAAATGAAATTAACAAGGTGCCAAGAAACAGTGGCACAGCACCAAAACTACCCGTGCCGCCAACCTGGTCGGGGCGAATGGCTGTTTGTGGGCTCCACTCCAGGCCAAAGAGAAACTCTGACACCGGCACTTGCTGAAAGAAACGCAGCGATTCAAAGATTACCGAAAGCAGAATGCCCAGTGTGGTGAAAATAGCCAGACTGGCACAAAGTAATAAAAAGGTTTTAAATATTTTTTCGACCTGTTGCCGCGCGCGCAACTGGGCTGACATTCGCCACCAGCCCCACAGGCCACCGCCACCGGCCACTAACAATGCAAGACCCGTCAACAAGCGCTGGCTCATATCGCGCAAATAGCCCAGTGCGGCTGCGGCATCTATTAATGCGGGTTTAACACCTTCAACCGACAAGGCACCACTGGCCAGGTTTTCAATCTTGTTCATTAACAAATTGTATTCGGCGACAGTGGCCGGACGAATCTCGTCGGGAATACCGGCCAGCAACATTTTACTAATAATGGTTTCTTCAAATGCCAGGCAGATGAAGAGTAGTAATGCAGAGGGCAGACCACACCACAGTGCGACCCGCATACCGTAATAAGACGGCAGTGAATGTAAGTTGCGCACACCACCTAACTGGCGGGCAAAACCCTGAGAACGCTGGTAGCCAAAAAAGTAGGCCAGAGCAGACATTACCAGTAGGGCAATGATTAGGTTTGAGGTTTGCATTTTATAAAACCAGATCCCTTACACAGCTAAACACGCCGTTTATAACTAGAAAAAACGGCCTGATAAAATCAGGCCGCGTTTAGATCACACTGATGGCATGTGCACTGACTTCATCTCGATAGATGAAGTGTCGCCACAAGCCTTACTATAAACCTTCGCCAGACATCGACTTAAGGGCTTTAATATCTGCACCATTTGCACGTCGAACGTCATCGCTCAGGGGAATCATGCCTTTTTCGGCCAGATAACCCTCTTCACCCCAGGCTTTTTCGCTGGTGAATTCAGCCAGATAACCTTCTATACCCGGCACCACACCCACGTGCGCTTTCTTCACGTAGAAGTACAAAGGGCGAGAAATGGGGTATGACTTATCGGCGATCGTGTCGAAAGATGGTGCCTGACCTTCGATCAGTGAGCCTTGAACCTTGTCGGCATTTTGATCGAGAAAGCTAAAGCCAAATACGCCGAGAGCGTTGGGGTTGGCGTCTAGCTTTTGCACGATAAGGTTATCGTTTTCGCCGGCTTCAATGTAGTGGCCATCTTCACGAATGGTGTGGCAAAGCGCTTTGTAGGCTTTTTTGTCCTGCTTCTTCATTGCCTTGATCCAGCTGATTTTTTTACAGCCGCCCTCTAGCGCCAGTTCTGCAAAAGCGTCGCGGGTACCTGATGTTGGGGGAGGGCCAAGCACTTCAATTTTCACATTGGGCAATACTGGATTCACTTCTTTCCAGGTCTTGTAGGGGTTAGCAACCAGGGTTTGTGATGTAGTGAACTCGTCCTGCATGCTCTTTGGTGCGGGCACATTCTTGGCCAGCGCCAGGAAAATGTCTTTGCGGGTCAGGCTTATTTGCTTTGTTTTAACGGAGTTGGCAAGCACAATGCCGTCAAAACCAATCAGCACTTCAACAATATCGGTCACACCAGCAGCCTGACATTTTTCAAACTCAGACTTTTTCATGCGCCGCGATGCATTGGTAATATCGGGGTGGCCCGTACCAACACCTGAACAGAACAGCTTCATACCGCCACCAGAACCGGTTGATTCAATTTTAGGGGTGGGGTTGGGCGTGGTTTTACCAAAACGCTCGGCGACAACTGTCGCGAAAGGATAGACCGTTGATGAGCCAACGATGCTGATATAATCTCGCGAGGCTGAAACTGCCTGGGTGCTAGCCAGGGTCATGGCAATGCCACAGCCGATGGCAGCGACTTTTAATTGTCCTGCTGTGTTAGATAGTTTTTTCATGTTTGTCTCCTGCGACGTTTCCATCAATGATCGGGCTAGTACGCGCATCCTAGAGAGGGCAAGTGACAAGACTATGTACAAAACATGACAGCTTTGTGACAAACGCGATCTTGCTTTGGCTTGCTAATACCTCAGGGCCAATACTGCAGGGCGTTTGCTCATCGCCTAAATTGATCAACCGGGCTAACAAGCCCAAGTAATCTCAACGGGTTCCCCCATGACTACCGCCAACTCCGCCATCGATACCTTCACCGAATACTGCGGCAAGCTCACCGCCTGGGCGACGCTCGCGATGATGCTCTGCACCTGCTTTGTCGTTGTGGCTCGCTATTTATTCGGCTCTGGCTCCATCGCCCTGCAAGAAACGGTGATTTATCTACACGCCTTTGCCTTTATGCTCGGCACTGCCTTCACCCTAAAACGGGGTGGCCATGTGCGGGTCGATATTTTTTATCGGCACTTTTCGCTACGCCGCCGCGCACTGGTCGATGCCCTCGGTGCTGTATTTTTCCTGCTGCCCACCTGCGGGCTTATCTTCTGGCTGAGTTTTGATTACGTTAGCAATAGCTGGGCTATTTATGAACACTCGGCAGAGTCAGCTGGCCTGCCCTGGGTGTACTTGCTCAAGTCGCTACTATTGATTATGCCGACACTGCTTTTATTACAGGGCATTGGTGAATTTCTTAAATCGTTCGCCACCTTGCGTTCACCTGCCAATACCTCTTTAACAGCGACAGAATAATCGCCATGATCGAACTACTCCCCCTCTTTATGTTCCTCGCTGTTTGTCTGGTGATATTGCTCGGCTACCCGGTGGCATTTTCACTGGCCGGTGTGGCTATATTATTTGCCGCCTTTGGTACGGCCATCGGTCATTTCGATATGGCCTTTGTGCAAGCTCTACCCAATCGACTCTATGGCACCATGGTGAATCAAACACTGGTGGCTATACCGCTGTTTATTTTGATGGGCATCATGCTGGAGAAATCTCGGCTGGCTGAAGACCTGCTCAATAATATGGCCCAGCTCTTCGGCAAGGTGCGCGGCGGGCTGGGTATTTCTGTTGTTATGGTTGGTGCGTTACTGGCCGCCAGTACCGGCATCGTCGGCGCAACCGTGGTCACCATGGGCTTAATGTCGCTGCCCACTATGCTCAAACGGGGCTATAACCCCGCCTTTGCCGCCGGCACCATTTGCGCCACTGGCACCCTTGGGCAAATTATTCCGCCCTCTATTGCCCTGGTTTTATTGGGCGATATTCTCTCCACCGCCTATGCCCAGGCCCAATTGAGCATGGGCATATTTGCACCCAAAACTGTCTCCGTCGGCGACCTGTTTATGGGTGCCGTTATTCCCGGGCTAATTTTAGTCGGCTGTTACTGCGCTTATATAATGTTCTATGCCCGGCTGCGGCCAGAAGATGCCCCGGCCGCTGATGAGCAGGAATCTGTCAGCACTGTGGCTTTATTATCGAGCCTGGCACCACCGCTGTTACTGATTATTGCCGTACTCGGCTCCATCCTTAGTGGTATAGCCACCCCAACCGAAGCCGCCGGTGTCGGCGCTTTCGGTGCCTCACTGCTCGCCCTGTTACGCCGCCAACTGTCATTACAACGTCTACAACAAGTACTGGAAGGCACCGTTGAAGTCACCGCCATGGTGTTTATGATTTTGATTGGCGCCGCCATATTTTCACTGGTGTTTCGCGGCTTTGGTGGCGAAGAGTTAGTGACCTCGATGTTTGCCAGCATCCCCGGTGGTGTACTCGGTGCCACCCTCGCGGTCATGGTGGTTATTTTTATACTCGGTTTTATTCTCGACTTTATCGAGATCACCTTTGTCGTGGTGCCCATTGTCGGCCCCGCTCTACTCGCCATGGGTGTCGACCCCATTTGGCTGGGCATAATGATTGCCGTTAACTTGCAGACCTCTTTCTTAACGCCGCCCTTTGGTTTTGCGCTATTTTACTTGCGCGGCGTGGCCCCGAAAGAAGTGCTAACCAGTGATATTTATCGTGGGGTAATGCCCTACATCGGCATCCAACTTGCCGTACTACTGTTGCTCGCCCTGTGGCCCAGCCTCGTTACCTGGTTGCCGGGGCAGGTACATTAGCTAGCATTCAAGCCCCTGCGGTCAAAATGTTTGGCCGCAAGACTTAATACTTTTTAGTAGAACGCTGGGCGAGCTAAACCCTCATTGTTTGAATTGCGCGTGGCAAGCCACACAGTAAGACATTGTTTTACCCAGGGCTGCGAGTGAATCTTGCGTATTGCCCTTTTCAATGATTGTCCCGAGTTCATCGGCACTTTTATGAAAACTCAGGCCTAACTCTTTGAAAGTATCACTTCCAAAACTACTGCACATAGATTCCATTTCTTTGGTTAAGCCCAGTTTTTCATGCGCTGTATTCGACGCCTGTTCAAAGTTACCAGAACCCAGTTGAATGATGATGTCCTGCACCGCAGCCAAATGCGCCCGCATATTTTTTAGTTGGTGCTGCTTCATTGCCGGTGAAAGATTCAATGACGTTCTGTCGTCAACCGCCATGTGCTCATGGTGCATCGTGTGTTTCTTTTCCAGTTCAACAGCCTGAGCTAAACCTGCCATCAATAACAAACTGACTAACAATGTTATCCCTTTCATGTCTACCCCTGTTTTCAACATAATGAATTAAGCCTTGCCATTAGCTCATTCAAACCTAATGCACGCCCGCTGTAATTGATAAATAGCAGGTAAAGTAAATTATCCTCTGCGGTAAATTGTCACAGTGGCCATTTACTATTTAGCGTGGGGTAATGCCCTGTATCGACATCCGGTTTGGCGTACCGCTGCTATTCTCAATGAAACCTAATTTAGTAACCGGGCTGTCGAGTCTGGTGCCTTAGATAAAACTCAAAACTCTACAGTGAGTCGGGCGATTGAAATTGCTTGATAGCAAGATTTGAGCCTACTTTTCAGGGCATGTGGTGCGCTTGTAGATTGAATGTGGCACCTTCTATAACGTGTATATTTTTTGACGATGCGAGAAAGCCCTTTCTCCGCCTTCTAATATTGCGCAACAATCCTTCTGTATCGACTCCCTGTCAATAGACCCTCTATTAACAATCGATGTTTTATCATTTGTACTTCTGAGAGGGATAATCAATTCAGCATCGCCCAAAACTGCAATATTTGCGTTATGTGTAACAATAATAACCTGCCTTGTTTCTTTGATCTTTTTTAAGTTGGTAACAATTGTTTTATATATAAATTCACTATCTAGATGATCCTCAGGCTGATCTATAAGAAGTGGAATATTGTTTTTAGATTGTATGAGTATTGCCAGTAGAATGGATTGTTGTTGCCCTAACGACAGTTTCGAAATCGACTTTGATATATTTTTCTTTTCCCCATCAATTTCTATAACTTTTGTCACTAATATATGGGGTCTATCTTCGTAGGTAAGGGCCTCAATATCCTCATACGAATAGTTATCGCGAACCCGTTCAATGATACGATCAATTTCCTCATCAGAAAATATGCGTCTACCATCCTCATCCAGTAACCCTTCAAAAACAGTTTTCTTTCTACGCTTCACTTCTGAAACAAAGGTAATTGGTGACATGTTTGATGCAATAATCTCAGATTTTTTTACTTGAGAAGTTCTCCACCCCATCAATTGTTTTATATGATCTTCAAAGCTTGGCGAGTAACCTCCCTCAGTATATCTTGCTGAAACGTACAGGCCATCCACTGAGTTTTTTAGATTGTCATTAATTTGAAGACTAAAAGCATAGCGCGCTTTGAAAATATTTTTCTTTATTTCTAACCGCTGCTTCAGTAGTTCGGCTCTAGATTTTTCAGCTTCCTTTATTTTAACCTGATCCGCCTGAAGTTTTCTAAGGCGCTTCTCATAGTATTCAAGATCCTTGGCGATTTGATTAATCTTCCCGATATCAAAAGGGATTCCAGCTTTTTCTAACTCTGCTTTTTTCTCGTCGATCTTCTTTTGTATTTCTGACTCTTTTGACTTCCATGAATCTAGCTGCGTTTTAAGGAGAGCCATTTTTTCTTCTAAAGCAATATTCAACTCCTCGGACTTATCTGAAACAATTTCAGAAAATTCATTAATCAGTCTCTTTACCTCAACAAACTGATCCTTTCCTACTATAATTTCCTCATCAGCTAAGTTGTTAAAATAGTCAAACAGGACTGTATCTTTTAGGACTTCTCGATAGCTCTTTACAAGCTCCTTAAGTTGAACAATAAGATCACTCCTTAGTCCCTTTTCTTTAACCAAGGCGACTTGATGCTTAACAAGTTCGCCTACTTTGTCTTTTTCTAGTCTAGACTTCTTCTCCTTAAGCGACTGGAGTTGTCTTTCTGTATCTCTTATAGCCGCCACCTCAATTCTCAGCTTCCCCAGCTCACTCTGACTATTAAGTAGCAACTCACAAATATTTTCGTCTTCTTTTTTTAAATGCTCAAGCTCCAAGAAACCATCTAAAAACCCCAACAGAGCTTGCGGATCATCATCGCTATTTTTTATGGTGTCGGCCGTTTCACTTTGCCCATAGCATTCAATCGGCACTCTCTGAAGGCCATCTTCGCCATCTGTATGATTAAACGAATCGTCATTCTTTGATCGCCGAAACTCTAATACTTTCCCTGTTTCATCTTCGTAAAACAAACTAATATCATCAGGCCATACATCGCTATTGATGACATCCTTCGTGGACTCATTGCCTGACGCTGCGCGTATTATCTCCATTAGTGTTGACTTGCCAGTTCCTCTACCACCGATTATGCAACTAAGGTTATCACTGAAATCAACAGTCTGATCGTGAAGAAGTCCACCTTTGATATGTACACTAAGAAATTTTGCGATCCTATCAGGAATTATATCTTCAATACGAACCCGAGATTCATAAGACATCAATGAAATACGAAGAGCGCCAAAACTCAGTTCATCTACCTTGAAACGTGTTAGCTTTCTATTACCTTCCGCATTCTTCCCAAGCTGACCAATAAAGTGTGAATCTGAGGACATGACTTTAGGAAGAATTACATCATCATGAAGTTGAAGCTGTTTTCTTCGCTCTTTGACCAGCGACAATCGATTACTATCGGCATCGCTATCTGTATATAAGTCAAAACTATTCTTTCTACTTATCTCAAGCGCTAGTAGTGCACGATGACAGAACAAATCATTCATCTGAGAATTAAATCTTCCTACCGTCTTTTCAAACCCTGAATCTAACTCAATATGAGCAAGCACTCCAAATCCACTATACTGCTCTGCTAAATTTAAACACTCGACAATACCCTGTGAGCAACGCTCTTTATTTTCGGAGATAGTAAGCTTTCCATGAAATGATCTTAGGTTTTGAAAAGAATTAAAATAAACAAGAAGATGCCCCTGTGTCGTACTAACCTCAATGCCGGGCACTACAAGTATTTCCTTACCTTCAGCGTAATCAATTGCTGCCTTGCAGTTTAGGATCTCATTATGATCGGTGATACTAATAATTTTTAAACTGGAGTCTAATGCTGTATCTACGATATTCTGAGGTGTCATTTCACTGTCCGTCACATCAAACGAACCTGAATCTATTCCATAAGAATGTATATGGAGATCAGCTCTAACGAACTTTGCACCTTTATTGAAATTGCTAATCACAACTACTCCTAAGTAAATATATTCAAGGGGATAGAGACCTTGATTTCAAGAGGTCTTATTTAAACCTGTAGTAGGCATTGGGGCGCCACTTTAGTGGCATATAAAGCCTTGCTCAGCGGAAAACGACGAGCGGCAGTGAGTTGATTTTCCGATGAAGCAATTTGTTATAAGTTATGCCCATATTTCGAATTCTTCAGTTGCAAAATCGATTACAAAACTGACTTTATTATTTGGTGTTAAAGATACAGAGCAATCTATTAAATAATTAATACCTAGAGGTTTTAATGTATTTTTAATTAGATTCTGCTCTGTTTCTGGAATAACACTGTATTTAAGAAATAAACCAATTTCATAGCTAAGTATATATACAAGGTCTGTAAAATATTGATTGGTAATATCATTGCCATTAGCGTCTATTATTTTTTCAACAGAATGCTTTCCGAAAAAAGTCGGGGTGATTAGCGACGCACCTGTATCTTTAGAAGCTAGTTCATATGCCTTAACTTCTGAATTAAATACATTTTTGGCCTGTTCTCGCTCATGTGATTTCGAAAAAATTTTTACAGCTTTAGTCTTTTCTTCAATAAATACAACTAAAGAATAAGCGCCTGAATCCGATGGTTGTTTTCTAAGATCAAGGTTCATAGTGTCTTTAACTTATAACAATTAACTATACAGAATCATTAAAAAAGCAATTAGACAGATTCTGTATAGTTAGTGAAAATGCAGAGCCCTTACTTCACCATCCCGCTATAAACAATCTTCACCCACACATCGGTGGGTATAAAACCATCACCCCATTCTTTGTCGAGTTCTGCCAGTGGCTTGGCGGCGATAACGTCAGCCTCGTTTTTACCAGCATCAATTAAAGCCTGAATATTTTTCTCAGCCACGACTAACATATCGCGGAAGGCAACTAAGTCAGCCTTGCTAGCCAGAGGGCCATGGCCGGGCATGATTTGAGTTTTGTCATTGGCCAATGCCAGCACGGTGTTGCAGGCGGCTATCATGCCCGCAATGCCGCCACCGGAGTCGACATCAATAAAGGGGTAGAAGCCATTGAAAAAGGTGTCGCCGGCGTGGATTACGTTGGCCTGGGTGAAGTGCACAATGGCGTCGCCGTCAGTGTGGGCGTTGGCAACGTGTACCAGGTGAATATCGTCGCCATTGAGGTGGAGGCTCATTTCACGCTGAAAGGTGACGACAGGTAGCGCTTCTTTGGGCGATGGTGGTTTGTGCATGTTGAATAGCTTGATCGATTTTTCGACCTTAAGGCTTTCGCGCACATTTTCGTGGGCGACAATAATAGAGCCATGCTTACCAAAGTGTTCGTTGCCACCGGCGTGGTCACCGTGCCAGTGGGTGTTGAAAAGAAATTTAGGGGATTCACCCGACAGCTCTTTAATGGCTGCCGTTATTTTGGCGGACATTTGCGCGTATTGGTCGTCAATGGCGAAGGTGCCGTCTTCGCCGATGGAGACGCCGATATTGCCGCCTTCGCCCATGAGCATATAAATACCCTCTGTGACGGGTACGGCCTTCACTTCTACGCTGTCCCAGTGGTCATTGGCTTGGACACCTGCCGCAAATGCTAATGGTATCAAGCAGGCGGTGAGTGTCTTTTTGAGTGATTTCATGGTGTTTCCTTATTGATAGGGCTTATATGGCGAAGATAAACGAAAATAGCGTGTTTATTTGTGTGCTTTTATCGTATCAACTTTTGCCAAACGATATAATCGCCGTCTTATTTTTAATGGAGTAACGCTGTGTCAACGCCAGCACCGGACGTATCGACATTTCAAGGTTTGATTCTCGCCCTACAGCAGTATTGGGCTGAACATGGCTGCGTTATTTTGCAACCACTGGATATGGAAGTTGGGGCGGGCACTTTTCACCCGGCTACCTTCCTGCGTGCTATTGGCCCAGAGAGTTGGAACAGTGCCTATGTGCAACCCTGCCGCCGCCCCACCGATGGGCGCTTTGGTGAAAACCCAAACCGGCTGCAGCACTATTATCAGTTTCAGGTGATTTTGAAACCTTCGCCCAGCAATATTCAAGATTTGTATTTAGAGTCCCTCGCCTTTTTGGGGATCAACTCGGCGGTGCACGATATCCGCTTTGTTGAGGACAACTGGGAGTCACCCTCGCTCGGGGCCTGGGGTTTGGGTTGGGAAGTTTGGCTCAATGGTATGGAGGTCACGCAGTTCACCTATTTTCAGCAGGTTGGCGGGCTGGAGTGTTATCCCGTTAGTGGTGAAATTACCTACGGGCTTGAACGTATCGCGATGTACCTGCAGGGCGTCGATAGTATTTACGACCTGGTCTGGACCAAAAGTCCTGACGGTAGTGTTGTTACCTACGGCGATGTGTTTCATCAAAATGAAGTGGAAATGTCCCACTACAACTTTGAACACGCCAATACTGACTTTCTCTTCAGCAGCTTTGATACCTACGAAAAGGAAAGCCAGTTGTTGATTGAGCAAAAACTGCCTCTACCAGCCTACGAGATGGTGATGAAAGCATCTCACGCCTTTAACTTGCTCGATGCCCGGCACGCGATTTCGGTCACCGAACGCCAGCGCTTTATTCTGCGTATTCGCACACTGGCAAGAGCGGTTGCTGAAACCTATTTCGCTTCACGGCTGGCATTGGGTTTTCCCATGGCTCCGGCTGATTTGGCCCACGAAGTGATTCAACAGGCCGGGGAGAAAAACAAATGAAACAGGATTTTCTAGTCGAAATTGGCACCGAAGAGCTGCCGCCCAAATCGCTGAAAACATTAATGTCTGCGTTTACCCTCGGCATTGAAGCCGGGCTCAATAACGCCAAACTGCAACACGCAGCTATTAGAGGCTATGCCACGCCTCGGCGTTTGGCTGTTTTGGTTTCTGGGCTCGACGCCCAACAGGCCGATATACAAACCGAACGACTCGGCCCCGCTGTTGCAGCCGCTTTTGATAGCGACGGCGCACCAACGAAACCGGCAATCGGTTTTGCTAAAGGCTGCGGTCTTAACGTCGACGAGCTCGAACAAACCGAAACCGATAAAGGTCTGCGCCTTGTTTTTCGTCGTATTGAAGAAGGCCTCGCCACCGAAGCCTTGCTGCCGGACATTGTTAGCAAAGCACTCAAAGACCTGCCCATTGCCCGGCGCATGCGCTGGGGTGCTAGCCGTATAGAATTTGTGCGCCCGGTTCACTGGATAGTTATGCTCTTCGGCAAAAATGTGGTTCCCGGTTCTATTATGGGGCTGGAAAGCGGCCGTACTACGCGGGGCCACCGTTTTCACAGCAACACCGAAATCAATATTCCCACACCCATCGACTACGCCACCACCTTGCGCCACGCCTTTGTTATCGCCGATTTTGTCGAGCGGCGTTCGTTGATTGAAGATGGCGTCAACGAACTGGCCCGAGGTGCCGGTGGCAATGCCGTCATTGATGTTGATTTACTCGATGAGGTCACCGCGCTGAACGAATGGCCGGTGCCACTGATGGGTCGCTTTGACGAACATTTTTTGGAGGTGCCCGCCGAAGCACTCGTCTCGTCAATGAAAGAACATCAAAAGTATTTTCATGTGGTCGATGGTGCCGACCAGCTCTTGCCGCTATTTATAACCGTGGCCAATATCGATAGCCGCGACGCCACTAAGGTGATCGCCGGCAATGAAAAAGTCATACGGCCTCGTTTATCGGACGCCGCTTTTTTCTATAAAACCGACAAAAACACCACGCTAGAACAGCGCTGCGAAATGCTAAAGAACGTGGTCTTTCAGGCAAAGCTTGGCTCCATTCACGACAAGTCACAGCGGGTTGCTGCACTGGCAGAATATTTAGCACCCACCATTGGCGCTGAACCAACACTAGCCAACCGGGCTGCCGTATTGAGCAAGGCCGATTTGGTTACCGAAATGGTGCAGGAGTTTGCCGATTTGCAGGGCACCATGGGGCGCTACTATGCCCAGCACGACGGTGAAGATGAAGCCGTTGCCGCTGCACTTTACGAGCAATATTTGCCGCGCTTTGCCGGCGACACTGTTGCCAGTTCAAGTGTTGGCGCGACTCTCGCCATCGCCGACCGGCTCGATACTCTGGTGGGTATTTTTGGCATCAAGCAGCCACCTACTGGTTCAAAAGACCCCTTCGCGCTACGCCGCGCTAGCTTGGCTGTGTTGCGAACACTGGTCGAGCAGGGTATTGATCTCGATCTAAAATTGGCTTTGGACAAGGCCTTAAGCCTGCATAACAACTTAAGCTTGTCAGCCGAAGAAACCTCAGAGCAAGTACTCACTTACATGCTAGAGCGCTTTAGAGCTTGGTATGAAGAAGACAGAATTCGGCCCGAAGTGTTCTTCGCGGTAATGGCGAAGTCGCCCACCCGGCCACTCGACATTCATCGTCGTGTGCAAGCCGTCAACGACTTCAGCCAACTACCCGAGGCTCGCAACCTGGCCAGCGCCAATAAGCGGGTGTCGAATATCCTCAGTAAACAAGATGCTGAAATTGCCGCTAATGTCGACTCAGCGCTGCTCCATGAAAGCGCAGAGAAAGCTCTGGCCGAGCAGCTTGCAACGCTCAGTACCACTTTGCAGCCCTTAATTGCCGACAAAGATTACAGCCAGATATTGCAGCAATTGGCCCAGCTACAGCAGCCCGTCGATGACTTTTTTGATCAGGTGATGGTGATGGCTGATGACTTAGCGCTACGTCAAAACCGCCTGGCAATACTGTCACAACTGCGCGAACTGTTTCTTGAAGTCGCTGATGTTTCTTTGCTCGCCAGCACCAAATAACTTATCAGGCTGAATAACCCAGTGACGAAACTTATCATTCTAGACCGCGATGGCGTGATTAACCAGGACTCTGACGCCTACATAAAATCGGCAGATGAGTGGCAGCCAATACCCGGCAGCATAGACGCTATCGCCCGACTATCTGTTGCGGATTACAGTGTTGTGGTGGCGACCAATCAGTCGGGCCTGGGGCGTGGCCTTTTTGATCTCGACGACCTTGAGGCCATACACGACAAAATGCGTGAGCTGGTTGAGGCCGCCGGTGGCCATATCGCAGGCATCTATTACTGCCCTCACTTACCGACAGCGGGCTGTGCTTGTCGAAAGCCAGCACCTGGTCTGCTCGATGCCATTGCTGATGACTTCAGCGCCTCACTGAGTGACGTGGTGTTTATTGGCGATAGCTTGAAAGACCTGCAAGCTGGAGTTGAGCGCCAGTGTCGGCCAATACTAGTTCGTACCGGCAAAGGCGCGGGTTATGAAAGCCAGCTGCCTGATGAAGTCAACGAGCAGGTACGCAATGCTCAGGTTCACAATGATCTCGCCAGTGCGGTTGATAATTTGTTAGACGAGAGGAATTAAAGCTTTGAACTTTGTTTATGCGCTGCGCACTATCATTTTTTATTGTGTCTACTCGCCAACCATTATCATCTTCTCTGTGCTCGGCTGCACCGTCGGCCTGCTCATTCCCTATCGGCCTCGGCAGACTTTTATTACTACCGCCAATGCCATTGTCCTCTGGTGGCTGAAACTCGCCTGTGGCATTAAGGTAAATGTAGAGGGGCTGGACAATGTCCCTAACAAGCCCTTTGTTGCCCTAAGCAAACACCAGTCGGGCTGGGAGACTTTCTTTTTGCAGCGAACCCTGCGCCCAGTCAGCACCATTTTGAAAAAAGAACTATTGAAAGTCCCGTTTTTTGGCTGGGGCCTGGCAATGACCCGACCCATTGCCATCGACCGCTCTAACCCTAAACAAGCCCTACGCGAGGTGCTAAGCCAGGGTAAGCAGCGCCTGGAAGAGGGCAATAATATTTTGATCTTCCCCGAGGGCACGCGCATCGCTTACGGCGAGGTAGGTAATTATTCGCGCAGTGGCACATCTCTGGCCATCAATACCGGGGCACCCGTTTTACCTATCGCCCACAACGCGGGCAGCTGCTGGCCGGCTCACCGTTTTGTTAAAACGCCAGGCACCATTCATGTGATTATCGGCAAGCCCATTGAAAGCACGGGGCGTAAGAGTAAAGAGCTAACTGATGAGGTTAAAGACTGGATAGAGACGACAATAAAAGCTTTATAGCTTTGTATTCAGTTTTTAGGCGCTGATGCGTAAAGCCGATGCGTCAATAAATAACAGGTTTTGCTAGCCCTAAAATGAAGAAAAACCTTTACTGCAAGGGCTGATAGAGTCCCGCAATAAAGGCTCACTTATTAAAACAATTATTGAATCAAATACCGCTTAGTGATGTAGAAATAAAAAATAAGTAAGCAATCACTTTCAATTATCGAGCTATATATCGAGATTAACTACGGCCAGCGCATTTGTTTCAATAAAGTCACGTCGAGGTTCAACCTGATCACCCATGAGGGTATTAAACATCTGGTCTGCAGATATGGCATCTTCAATGGTGACCCTCAGCATCCTGCGTGTTTCAGGGTTCATGGTGGTATCCCATAGCTGCTCGGGGTTCATTTCGCCAAGACCCTTATAGCGCTGGATGCTGTAACCGCGTCGCGACTCCTTCATTAGCCAGTTGACGACCTGTTCAAATTCATCAACCAGTAGGGTTCTTTCACCGCGCTTAATGTAGGCGCCGTCTTCCAGTAAGCCTTGCAAACGCTGGCCCAGCTCAGTAATCGCCCGGTACTCACCGGATGCAAAAAAGTCATTACTGAATATAAATTCGTTGCTAACACCGTGGGTTTCAACGGTGACCTTGGGCAAGAAAAGGCTTCTTTCAGGGTCATGGGTGTACTCAACCGTGTAACGAGTACTCGCATTGGAGCTCTCGCTCAGCACGCTAGACAAGGATTGGCACCAGATATCGACCGTGTTTTCCTGTAACAGGTCTTCACGACTAAGGCTCGGGAGATAGATCATCTCGCGAAGAATCAGCGGCGGCCAGGACCGGGTCAGTCGGTCGATACGTGCCATAACCAGCCGATAGCTCTGTAATAAAGACTGCAAAGCTTCACCCGAAATACCCGGAGCACTAGCGTTGACGTGCAAGCTGGTTTTCTCCAGAGCAGCCTGGGTTAAAAATTCAGTCAGTGCATCGTCATCTTTGAGGTACTGCTCCTGCTTCCCTTTACTAATTTTGTAGAGTGGCGGCTGGGCTATACACACATGGCCGCGCTCAATGAGTTCACGCATCTGGCGGAAGAAAAAGGTCAATAACAGGGTACGAATATGCGAACCATCGACATCGGCATCGGTCATGATAACAATGGTGTGATAGCGCAGTTTGTCTGCATTAAACTCCTGAGCACCAATACCACAGCCCAGGGCGGTGATTAAGGTACCCACTTCGGCGCTTGATAGCATTTTGTCAAAGCGCGCTTTTTCGACGTTAAGAATCTTACCTTTAAGCGGTAAAATAGCCTGGGTACGACGATCACGCCCCTGTTTTGCAGAGCCTCCCGCCGAATCACCCTCCACCAGGTATATTTCAGAAAGCGCAGGATCTTTTTCACGACAATCGGCAAGCTTGCCGGGTAGACCAGCAATGTCGAGTGCGCCCTTACGACGAGTCATCTCTCTGGCCTTGCGAGCTGCCTCACGTGCCCGTGCAGCATCAACCATTTTACTGATAATGGCTTTTGCTTCCTGTGGGTTTTCAAGCAAGTAGTCACCGAGTGCTTTAGACATTTCCTGCTCTACAGCCCCTTTTACTTCAGAACTGACTAATTTGTCTTTTGTTTGCGAAGAAAACTTCGGGTCCGGTACTTTCACCGAAATAATACCCGTTAGACCTTCTCTCGCATCGTCGCCAGTGGTCGCTATCTTGTTGTTTTTACTCGAGTTACTCTCTTTTTCGATATAACTATTGAGTGACCGGGTCAAGGCTCCACGAAAACCAGCCAAATGGGTTCCCCCGTCGCGCTGGGGAATATTATTGGTGTAACAGAATATGTTTTCCTGAAAACCATCATTCCACTGTAGCGCGGCCTCTACTGCAATACCGTCTTCACGCTCAACATTTATGTGAATTACCTGGTTTATCGGGCTTTTATTCGCGTTCAAATATTCAACAAACGCACTTAGCCCACCTTCATACTCAAAAACATCCTGCTTATCGCTACGCTCATCACTCAGAACTATACGGACACCCGAGTTAAGGAAAGATAACTCCCTTAAGCGTTTCGCCAAAATTTCATAGTGAAAGCTGATATTGCTAAAGGTTTCTGGGGAGGGCCAAAATCGTGCGTGGGTACCCGATTCAGTCGTTTCACCAATTACCGCAATCGGTGCCTGTGGCACACCATGAATATAGGTTTGTTCATGAATTTTTTCATGACGATTAATTGTTAATATCAGACGTTCCGACAAAGCATTAACCACTGAAACACCAACACCGTGTAAACCACCAGAAACTTTATAGGTATTGTCATCAAACTTACCCCCAGCATGGAGCACTGTCATGATAACTTCTGCGGCCGATACGCCCTCTTCATGTGTATCAACGGGTATACCACGGCCATTATCTGAAACAGATACTGACTCATCACTGTGTATCTTTACTGATATTTCACTACAGTGACCGGCCAAAGCCTCATCGATTGAGTTATCAACCAGCTCAAAAACCATGTGGTGCAGGCCTGTACCGTCATCGGTATCACCGATGTACATTCCCGGCCTCTTTCTAACAGCATCGAGGCCTTTTAGAACCTTAATGCTTGACGAATCATAGTCTTGTTCAGAGCTCATTGAGCTTCCCCTTTCAAATCTAGAACCTTAAGCGAATTCACCTTGCCTTGTTCCACGTGGAACACAGCAAAGTCATTAATTTTTTCTTTCTCAAGTACCTTTACTAAAGGCACGTAATCGGTGCCTGTTATAAAGACTTGAGCTTTTGCCCCTGCTAGTACCTTCAGCAAACGCAATAAATACTCATTATCCAGCTCTGACACAAGGTCATCAAACAGGTAAATACACTGTTTATCCCTGGCTTGCCGAAACATCTGGCCCTGCCCAACGATCAAGGCGGCGACTAATGACTTAATCTGTCCTCTTGAAAGCACATCGCATGCAGCCCGTCCGTTAACCGCTATCTTTATATCGGCTCTATGGGGGCCGATATTGGTAGTGTGGCGCCTAAGATCACGATCAAAGCTTTCGCTAAGCAAGGTATCAAGTGGCCGATCCCCATCCCAACCCTGGTAGAAGTCGAGCGATACACCCCTCACTGAGGTTAGCTTGTCTATTAATGCATAGAAAACAGGTGTGATACTTTCAAAATATTTGCGTCGCATATCGCTTAACTGCATCGATAAACGCACGAAACTGTCATCCCAGGCGCTCATCTCTTGCTGTGATATTTTATCACGCCGGAGAAGTTTGTTCCGCTGTTGTAAGCTACGCTGGAACTGCGCCCAAATTGTCTGGAACTGCTGTTCCACGTGGAACACGCCCCAGTCGAGAAAGCGGCGACGACCACCTGGCCCACCCTCTATCAGTAGAAAACTATCACTATTCATCAACAGCAGCGGTATCGCATCGGCCAATGAAGAGGAAGTTGACACCCTACGACCGTCAACTTTGAATTGAAATGAACCTGTCGTCTCTCTAGACACACCAATCGTATAAGATGATGCATGCTCTTTGGTGTTGGCAGCGCCAAAGACGGTACATTCTCGGGCCTCATGGTTTATCAGTGTCTTCGTGTAACGAGAACGGAATGTACGGCCACGGCCTAATAAATAGATAGCCTCAAGGAGGCTGGTCTTACCACTGCCATTAGCCCCATACAGAACATTAATACCATCGATGGGCGACAAAGAGGCACTGCTTATATTTCTTATGCCATGTACATCAAGCCGGGTTAAATACACTAAATATGGCTATACATAAAATCAAAGGCGCATAGGCATGATGACATAAGAAGAGCCAGGCTCGTCGGCAGGATCCTGAATAAGCGCGCTGCTATTGGCATCGGAAAGAATAAAAACAACCTCCTCCCCCGACAAAGTATTTAGAACATCGAGTATGTAATTCACGTTAAAGCCTACTTCAAGATCGATGCCCGTGTAGCTGACCGCGACTTCTTCCTGAGCTTCTTCTTGCTCTGGATTGTTGGCAACGATATTGAGCAGGTTTTGACTAAGCAAAAGCCGAACGCCTCGATACTTCTCATTGGACAAAATTGCTGCTCGGCTAAAGGCATGTCTCAGGCCATCACGATCTCCACGAATAACCAGCGTGCCACCTTTTGGCAAAACCCTGTCGTAATCAGGGTAAGCACCATCGACAAGTTTCGATGTGAAATGAAAGTCTGAACCGCGCACGCGCAGGTGAGCCTCACCCAGGGAAATCTTAACATCGCCTTCATCAACCAAAAGGCGAGACAACTCAACCACGCCTTTGCGAGGCAATATTGCCTGTACGGAGCCACTTGCCACATCACCGGGTAAATCAATAGCACTGATGGCAAGGCGGTGCCCGTCTGTGGCGACGCCATTTAGTTTAGCGTCACTTACTTCCCACAACATACCATTGAGGTAATAACGGACATCCTGATGGGCCATTGCAAAAGATGTACTATCAATCAGGTGTTTAAGGCTTTTCGCGGGTAAGCTAAATTCGAAGGTTGCAGCACCATCTTCGACATTAGGAAACTCCTCAGCAGGAAGAGTCGACAAGGTAAAGCGGCTGCGCCCGCTAGTAATAACAACACGGCCCTTATCATTCGTACTGAATTTGATGTCGACACCGTCGGGCAAGGAGCGGCATATATCGAGCAACTTTCGTGCTGGTACTGTTATTTGGCCACTGGGCTCAGCACCTATTTCGGATGCCGCCCTGCTGACGATTTCGACTTCCAAATCTGTTCCCGTGAGAGCCAGCTCACCGTCTTTCAGGCTGATTAAAACATTGGCCAATATTGGTAGTGTTTGCCTACGCTCAACAACACCAACAACCATTTGCAACTGCTTAACAAACGTTTCTTTACTAACACTGAACTTCATACTGGGCTCTCTATAACATCAATAGTAAGTATTCACTTACAGTTTAACTAGTCAATAATCGGGTTAATAATTTTATGTCTTCTCGCATTTCAGTACTACTATCCTGCAGTTCCTTAACCTTGCGACAGGCATGCAGTACCGTCGTATGATCCCTGCCCCCAAAGGCTTCACCAATCTCAGGCAGGCTATGATTGGTCAATTGCTTCGCCATAGCCATGGCAACCTGCCGGGGCCGTGCCACCGAACGAGTGCGGCGCTTAGAGAGCATATCTGACATTTTAATTTTGTAGTGCTCCGCCACTGTGCGCTGAATATTATCAATACTCACCAAGCGATCTTGCAGAGCCAGTAAATCTTTCAAAGAATCTCGAACCATGGGTACGTCGATATCTTTGCCAGTGAAGTGAGCGCTCGCTATCACTCTCTTCAAAGCTCCTTCTAGCTCTCTGACATTGGAGCTAATACGCTGGGCAATAAAGAAAGCGGCATCGTGGGGCAGCTCAACGTGCAAGCCCTGGGCTTTCTCAATAAGGATAGCCACACGGGTCTCTAGCTCAGGGGGTTCTACCGCAACGGTTAAACCCCAGCCAAAACGTGATTTGAGCCTTTCTTCAAGACCGTCAATTTCTTTGGGGTAGCGATCACAGGTGAGGATCATTTGATGGTCACCTTCGAGCAGGGCATTGAAAGTATGGAAAAACTCTTCCTGAGAGCGCTCCTTACCGGCGAAAAATTGAATATCATCAATCAGCAAGGCATCGACAGAACGATAGAAACGCTTGAAGTCATTAATTGCATTGAGCTGAAGGGCTTTAACCATATCTGCGACAAAACGCTCGGAGTGCAGATAAACAATTTTTGCATCGGGTTTTCTGACCTTTAAAGCGTTGCCCACTGCATGCATAAGATGCGTTTTACCCAGACCCACACCACCATAAATAAATAGCGGGTTATATGAGCCACCGGGGTTTTCGGCAATTTGGCGAGCCGCAGCCAGAGCTAGCTGGTTAGATTTACCTTCAATAAAATTATCAAAGCGAAATTCACTATTGAGGCTATCGGGGTGGGCAATAACTTTGCTAACCCGTTCTTTAGGTACAGGCGAGAAAGCCGGGGCTTGCTCTTTTTGTTGGCGCACTACTTGGCGAGATACTTCGATTGAGCCCGGTGCGTTACTCATCACTGGTTGAGGTTTTGAATGTGCCAGTGGTATTGCATCTGAACTGAGTCGAATGCCAGGCTCAGCAGTAATTGCTTGAGTAATAGCCGGGGCTTGTTGTACAAAGCCAGGCGCCTTTGAGTTGACGCCGACCTCTACAGGTGTGCTTTCATGTCCTGCTTCAGAGGCAAGCTCATTAATTCGGTCGAGAAACTTGTCGACCACCCAATCCTTTACAAAGCGGTTAGGTGCTATCAGACGTACTGTTTGATCAGCTGAAAGGCTGTCAATTTGCAGAGGCTTGATCCAGGTGTTGAATTGCTGTGCGGGTAACTCTGCCTGCAGATGCCCCAAACAATGCTGCCAAATTACTTCAGCCAAGCCATATCTCCACTGGTTATAAAAAGCAAACGACTGCCATTTCTTACGCAGAAAATTATTATTATTTTCGAACGACAGCTAGTCTAAGAGTTATGGCTTAAGTTATCCACATATTTTTAATAAATTTTTATGACTTTCATTATTACAATAATTCTTAAAAATCAACAACTTATAAAATTGATTCGGTAAATAAAAACAAGTCTTATCTTCGTGGGAAAAGTCAAAAAACACGCCAGCTGTGGATAAGCTGTGAATATTTTCTTAGTAACTCGTTAACTTCAGCTATTGTGCCGCCAACGGTGTTTTTCTTTAAAAGAAGAGTAAATCGAGGCGTTACTGAGCAAGAATTACTCAGGCCTATTTGCCAACACAGAAATTGGAAAAAATTTCACCAAGTAGGTCATCACTCGTAAAATCGCCAGTAATACTACCGAGCTCTTGCTGAGCTTGCTTTAAATCTTCCGCAATCAGCTCACCCGCCCCAGCTGTCAGAAGCTGTTGCAGGGCCTGGGCAATACAAACCTGGGTTTCATTTAAAGCACTAATATGACGCCTTCGCGCAGAAAAAAGCCCTTCACCTGCACTGACGTAACCCGCACATTTTTTCAGGTGCTGCTTAAGTTCAGATAAACCCGAACCTGTCCTGGCTGAAATCTCGATAACCGGGTGTTTGCTTTGCTGAGCCTGACAACCTGTATAAGCGGGAGTATCTGTTTTGTTCAAGACAAAGGTTAAGTTTTCTGCCCGGCTAAAATCGGCTTCAGCCTGGGGGAAAATATTATCGGCCGACAAATCGAATGCCTTTGATGCGTCGACTAAAAACAGAATTTGGTCAGCTCGCTTGATTTCATCTTCAGCTCGCTCAATGCCTTTACGTTCCACAGCGTCTTGAGTAGCGCGCAATCCCGCGGTATCAATAATGTGCAAAGGCATACCATCAATGGTGATTTGCTCACGTAATACATCACGAGTTGTACCCGGTACATCGGTGACAATAGCTGTATCCAGTCCAGACAGAGCATTGAGTAAACTGGACTTACCCGCATTGGGCTTACCGGCAATAACTACCGATATACCCTCCCTTAATAAAGCACCCTGGGTGACACTCGCTAGCAGGGCTTCCAACTGATCATTGAGTCCTCGCAAACCAGATTCGACCTTGCCGTCGGAGAGGAAGTCAATCTCCTCTTCGGGAAAGTCAATTGCCGCCTCAACGTAAACGCGAAGCTCAATAAGGTGCTCGAGAAGCTGTGTTACCCGCCGCGAAAACTGGCCCTGCAATGTTTTAATCGCACCGCGAGCTGCCTGTTCACTGCCGGCATCAATTAAGTCTGCCACGGCTTCAACCTGAGTCAGATCCATTTTGCCGTTGAGAAAAGCACGTTCGGAAAACTCGCCGGGACGAGCCTGGCGGGCACCGAGTTCTATGGCGCGACGTAATAGGCAGTCCATAACAACGGGGCCACCGTGACCCTGAAGTTCGAGTACATGCTCACCACTGTAAGAATCTGGGGCGGGAAAGTAGAGGATAATTCCCCGGTCTATGGGCTCACCATCAGCTGCAAGAAAGGGCTGATAATGGGCGAAACGGGGTGTGGGTGTGAAACCGAGTAGTCCGTCGAAGAAGGGCTCTAGATTATTTCCCGACAAACGGACAATGCCGACCCCACCGCGTCCGGGTGGGGTAATAAGTGCTGCAATAACATCGCTACTATTAACAAGCATGTGGCAAGGGGCTCAAGCACCGGTGATGCAGTAAAGACTACTCGCGTATTATTTTTCGCGTGATGGTCCACTGCTGAGCAATCGACAATATGCTGTTGACCGTCCAGTAAAGTACCAAACCGGCAGGGAAAAACATAAAGAAGAAACTGAAAGCTACAGGCATTAAGCGCATAACTTTGGCTTGCATAGGGTCGGGCGGTGCAGGCTGTAAAGTTTGCAAAACAAACATACTGATGCCGTTAAGTACTGGCAGCACGTAGTAGGGATCTTTTTGCGATAGATCCGTCAACCAGAAGATAAAGGGCGTGTGCCGTAACTCAACACTTTCATTGAGCACCCAATAGAGGGCGATAAACACCGGCATTTGAATCAACATGGGCAAACAACCACCCATAGGGTTGACCTTTTCTTTCTTATAAAAGGCCATCATCTCCTGGGACATTTTCTGCCGATCATCCCCGTAGAGCTCTTTTAAACGCGCCATTTCGGGTTGCAGCTTGCGCATCCTGGCCATAGATCTATAGCTAGCCGCTGAAAGCGGGAAGAACAGCAGTTTAACCACAAAGGTCAGGAAGATAATCGACCAACCCCAGTTTCCCACCAGACCGTGGAACATGGTCAAGCCATAAAACAAGGGTTTAGCCACCCACCACAACCAGCCATAATCAATGGTCAAATCGAGGTAGGGAGATATTTCTTCCATGAGATATTGGTCTTTGGGTCCAACATAGAATGCTGCACGCAGTTCACCACTATCCCCCGCGGCAACATCAACAGCTGCACTGGTGAAGCCCATCGTATACAGGTCTTTACTACCCAGCTTACGCAGTTGGTAGCTATTATTGACGTTCTGATCTGGCACCCAGGCACTAACAAAGTAGTGCTGAACCATGGCTACCCAGCCACCTAATTTCTCGGCTTTGAAAGCACCTTCATCCATATCCGAGAAGTCAAACTTCTTATATTTATCTTCATCCGTGGTAAGCGCAGCACCCAGATAGGCATTCGGCCCCATAGTGCTATTTGCATTTGGGTTGTGAGAATCGCGCTGAATTTGGCCAAATAAATGGGCCTGCCACACTTCACTACTGTGATTTTCAACAAGATAAACAACATCAACTAAATAATCATCCCGCTTAAAAATAAAGCGTTTGGTTAGCGTTGCGTCATCTTGTTCAAGGTGTAAGTCAACGACGATTTGCGCATCGCCATCTAGTAGTTCGTAATGAGCTTTAGTGACAGAAAAGCGCGGTCGACCCGCCGCTGTGTCGGTACCATTGCGACCAATCAAACCACTTTGCGCAATATAGGTTTGGCTTTGGGTGCGGTTGAGCATGACAAATGAATCAGCACCCGGCTCCTGAGAAATCAGGTGCTGAGGCAGGGCAACACGGACAATATCTCCCCCCAGGGTATCAATTGTCACTTCCAGCACATCACTGGTAACGGTGACTAAACGTGCATTTTCAGCAATTGCACTGTCTTTGACTTGAACCTGATCGACACGCTGCACCAATTCGGGGATATCCGAGCTGTCACTCTGTTGAATTTCAGGTGCTAAAATGCCCTCTTCTGGTAGAGGAGGAATTAATACAGACTCGTTACTGGTTTCAGTAATAAGCGGAGCATGCGCTTCCTGAAATTCATTCCAGCGGATAAAGAGTAGTCCGAACACGACGACTATCGCTGCGATTAAGGCACTGCGTTGCCAATCCATTACTAATTAGGCTCCGGGTTTTGTCGGGGAGTTTTGTTTAAACACTTGTCGGGTACGGGATCAAGCCCACCCGAGTGGAAGGGCTGACATTTGCAAATTCGCTTAATAGAAAGCAGGCTGCCACAAAGGCAGCCGTGTTCTTGCAAGGCCTGTATCGTATATTCAGAGCAAGTGGGATGAAAACGACAATTGCTACCCAACAAAGGACTTACCAGATATTGATAAAGCTTGACAAGAAAGACCATCGATTTTGCAATCATGCCTTCTTTACCTTACTCATTTGGCGCGATAATTTTCGCCAGGACTCTAGCAGCAGTTTATGTTGCACCGCTGGCTCGAGCTTATCCAGCCCTCTACGTGCCAAAAAAATGATATCGAGGGTTTCAAGCGTTTGCTGATTAAGACGGAAGCTGTCCCGCACCACCCGCTTTATGCGGTTGCGCTTAACCGCCAAACGAACGTTCTTTTTCGCCACTATCAGGCCCAGACGAGCTTCATTTAAGCCGTTTGGCCGGGCTAGCATAAGTAAGTTTCGGTGCGAAACCCGATACGGTGAATCATCAAATACAGCCTTGTAAGCCGCCTTGGTTAGTAGGCGCTTACTCCTGCCAAAACCCATGTCGGGCATGGCAGTCACCTAACGATCGGGTTTCAGGCAGCCAGGCGCTTACGACCGCGAGCACGGCGGCGGTTGATCAAGGCACGGCCATTTTTGGTGGCCATACGCGAACGAAAACCGTGAGTTCTTTTACGCTTGAGGACGCTGGGTTGAAATGTTCTTTTCATAGCTATTAATCCGTTTCCCCGGGTTGTTAGCAACAAACTAACAACAGCATTGCCGGTTCTGAATGTGTTTAAGGGTCGGCGATTCTATAGAAAAACCCTTTCTGTAGCAACGGTTTAAATAGATATTGAACAAATCCAGAGTAGAGCCTGTCAATTGGCAAAACAGCAGGAGCAACCCAGGGATAAAGACTGAGTACTAGCTGGATAAGATGGGGGTAGTTTTGGGGATAAGTCGCTTATCAAAAAGCCTGTTGATAAAGACCTACTTTGTTAACAACTTACCAGAACACTATCAGCAGCCTGAACACCCCTTATACTTCAACTATTACAGGCTGTAAAGCTAGAGAACACCTAGCTATTAAGTACTTATTAACAGCAAAACGTCCCCTTAATAATAATAACAATATCTATCTTACCTATAAGAATATAAACAATAAGATTAATCTTTAATTATATAGAAAGTGAATACTTTCGATGACAATTAGCACTTATAAAAACAATACCGGTGTTGTTGTACCTTAATTCGCTATAATGGCCGGCTAACTGCTCTTTTCGCACTCACCCTGTATTAGAAACCTATGTCCCAAACCCAACTATTTGATGTCATTGTTATTGGCGGTGGTCACGCTGGCACCGAGGCCTGTCTGGCGGCTGCGCGCATGGGCTGTAAAACCCTCTTGCTGAGCCACAACATTGAAACCCTCGGCCAGATGTCCTGTAACCCGGCCATTGGTGGCATTGGCAAGAGTCATTTGGTGAGAGAGGTGGATGCCCTGGGCGGCATCATGGCGCAGGCGGCTGACAAAGCCGGTATTCAATTTCGTATTCTTAATGCTCGAAAGGGCCCTGCGGTGCGCGCCACTCGAGTGCAGGCTGATCGAGCCTTATATAAAGCAGCGGTGCGCTCTGCCCTTGAGAATCAAGATAACTTATTAATTTTTCAGCAAGCGGTGGATGATGTTATCACTGAGGGCGATAAAGTTACGGGCGTGGTTACCGAGTCTGGCCTCAAGTTTTTCGCCCCTTCCATCGTGCTGACTACGGGTACTTTTCTGGCGGGTAAAATTCACGTTGGTATGGAAAACCACGCCGGTGGACGAGCGGGCGAGCCGCCGGCGCAAACTCTGGCTCAAAGTTTACGAGAAATGCCCTTTCGCGTCGATCGTTTAAAAACGGGTACGCCACCGCGAGTTGATGCACGCACCGTCGATTTTTCTGATCTGCAAGAACAGTGGGGTGATGAGCCCCGGCCGGTGATGTCTTTTCTGGGTAGTACGACCCAGCATCCCCGGCAAGTGTGCTGCTGGATTACCCACACTAGCGAAAAAACCCACGATATTATCCGTGGCGGTATGGACAGGTCGCCCTTGTACACCGGAGTTATCGACGGCGTTGGCCCGCGCTATTGCCCATCGATTGAAGATAAAATCGTGCGCTTCGCCGATAAATCCAGCCACCAGATTTTTATTGAGCCGGAGGGGTTAAGCACCTACGAACTCTATCCCAATGGGATATCGACCAGCTTGCCCTATGATGTGCAGCTCGATCTTTTACACTCGATTAAAGGTTTCGAGAATGCTCACATTACTCGCCCTGGTTACGCTATTGAGTACGATTACTTCAACCCCCAGGATCTGCAGTACTCCCTTGAAACCCGCCATGTGAAGGGCTTGTTTTTTGCCGGGCAAATTAACGGTACCACTGGTTATGAAGAGGCCGCTGCCCAGGGTTTATTAGCGGGTATTAACGCCGCCCTAAAGGTTAAAGGCGAGGAGCCCTGGTGCCCGCGCCGCGATGAAGCTTATTTGGGTGTTCTGGTCGATGATCTGATTACTATGGGTACCCGCGAGCCCTACCGCATGTTTACCAGTCGTGCCGAATATCGCCTGTTGCTGCGTGAAGACAATGCCGACGAGCGTTTAACGGAAAAAGGCCGAGAACTCGGCTTGGTGGATGATGAGCGCTGGCGTCATTTCAGTGACAAGCGCGAGGCGATTACCCGTGAAAACGCAAGAATGGCCAGCACCTGGGTGCAACCCGGTAGTACCGAGGCTATCGCGCTAGAAGCCTTCGTTGAAAAACCTCTCGCCCATGAGTACAACCTGGCGGAATTGATTAAGCGCCCGGAACTGGACTATCAAAAGATTGCGGCTTTATACGATGGCAGTGATGCGCCTGTCGTTGACCCACAAGTGGCTCAACAGATCGAAATAAAGGCCAAATACAGTGGTTATATCGACCGCCAACGGGATGATATTGAGCGTTTGCGTCGTCATGAAAATACGGTCATTCCCGAAGACTTTGACTATTCAGAAGTAAAGGGCCTGTCCAATGAGGTCAAGCAGAAACTCGACGAGGCTCGGCCCACTACGCTGGCGCGGGCGGCTCGCACTCAGGGCGTCACCCCAGCGGCGGTTTCTCTGTTACTTATCTATTTAAAAAAGAGGGCCACAGTGGCTGAAAATTTTGTCTAAGTCGTCGAGTGAGGTTTCCGTCGCCCAGTTAGATAGCAGACTGAGAGAAGGCATTGCTGCTCAGGGTTTGCAGGTTGAAGACGAGCAGAGAGCGGCGATGCTGCAATATATCGGCTTATTACAGCGCTGGAATAAAGCCTATAACCTGACATCGATAAAAGACCCGATGCAAATGCTCAGTTATCACCTGCTCGATAGCCTCAGTATTGGCCCCCATTTACAGGGACAGTCGTTTATTGATGTCGGCACTGGTGCCGGTCTACCGGGCATTCCTCTGGCTGTCACTCACCCGGATAAAACCTTCAGCCTGCTCGACAGCAATGGCAAAAGAATACGCTTTTTATTCCAGATAAAAACCGCCCTGCAATTAAACAATGTAAAAGAAATGAAGGGGCGAGTTGAGGAATATAAACCCGAAAAGCTTTATGACGGCGTTATTAGTCGGGCTTTCGCCTCGTTGACAGATATGATTGAAGGTAGCGAGCATTTACTAGTACCGGGGGGCTGCTTTTACGCCATGAAGGGTCGCTACCCCGATAAAGAGTTGAGCGAGTTACCGAAAGGCTATAAGGTCGAGCAGGCTATTGAGTTGGATGTGCCTACATTGGATCAGCAGCGCCACCTAATCATCATCAAAAAACCCTAAATAAAGGTTCAGTCTTGACTTCCACCTATGCGATAGCCAATCAGAAAGGCGGTGTTGGTAAAACCACGACCAGCATTAATCTTGCCGCTGCTCTGGCTCACCTGGGTAAAAAGGTGCTGTTGGTCGATCTCGACCCCCAGGGCAATGCGACCACGGGCAGTGGTGTGGAAAAAGATCAGCTGAACACCTCAATTTATAATGTTCTGACCGGGCGTTGCAGCGCTGATGAAGCCATTATCCCCTGCCTTGAAGCTGGCTTTGATTTGATTCCCGCTAATGGTGATTTGACGGCGGCTGAAGTTGAATTAATGCAGATCTCTGACCGGGAAAAGCGCTTAAAGAATGCTTTTCAAAGCCTCAAAGGTCGCTACCAATTTATTATTATCGACTGCCCACCGGCTTTAAGCATGCTTACCGTCAATGCTTTTGTCGCCAGCAATAACGTCATCATACCCATGCAGTGCGAATACTATGCGCTGGAGGGTTTGTCAGCCCTGGTCAATACCATTGCTAAAGTGGGTAAGTTGCTCAACCCCGCACTGCGGGTAGAGGGTATTCTGCGAACCATGTATGACCCGCGTAACAGTTTAACCAAAGATGTTTCAAACCAGCTACATAGCCATTTTGGCGACCGGGTATATCAGTCGGTAATACCGAGGAATGTGCGCCTGGCAGAAGCACCAAGTTACGGCCAGCCAATACTGCAATACGATCGCAGTTCAAAAGGGGCCGCAGCCTATTTAGGCATGGCCAGTGAATTACTTCGTCGCAGCTCGCGCAAAGCTGAAAAAGGACGCGACAGCAAGACAATGGATAAATTATGAGTGGTAAGAAAAAAGGCCTGGGTAAAGGTCTCGATGCACTACTGGGCGGCGAGCTGGGTGCACCCATTGCAGAAGAAAAAGTTGAGAGTACTTCAAAAGAGGCCCGTGTTCAGGGTTTAAAGGAACTGCCGGTTGAGTTTCTCCAGCGTGGCCAGTACCAACCCCGCAAAGACATGAACCCGGCGGCTTTAGATGAGCTAGCGGAATCAATACGACGCCAGGGCATTATGCAGCCCATTATGGTGCGACCCTTAGCGCAAGACAGTTATGAAATCATCGCGGGTGAGCGCCGTTGGCGTGCTGCTCAATTGGCAGGTTTGGCCGCTGTGCCGGTTATCGTCAAAGTTATTTCTGATGAAGATGCCATTGCCCTGGCATTAATAGAAAACATTCAACGTGAAGACCTCAATGCTATGGAAGAGGCGCTTGCCCTAACTCGTTTACAGGAGGAGTTTGGTTATACGCAGACCGAGGTCGCCGAAGCGGTGGGTAAACCGCGATCGACAGTGGCTAATTTAATGCGCCTCACAGCATTAGAATCAGAAGTGGCACTGTTGTTAGAGCGTGGCGATATCGATATGGGTCACGGTCGAGCACTATTAGGCCTGGAGGGTTCAAACCAGCTTGAGGTAGCAAGAATCGTCGTCGGTAAAGATTTAACCGTACGTCAGACCGAAGCTCTGGTTCGTCGATGGCAGGCTAAACAGCAGACATCAGTTCCCGCCACGAGCAAAAACCCAGACATCCAGCGCCTCGAACAAAAACTATCTGACCAGCTCGGAGCAGGCGTGGTTATTCAGCACGGAGGCAGCGGTAAGGGTAAAATGGTGATTCGCTACAACAGTCTCGATGAGTTGGACGGAATATTGACTCACATCAAATAAGCTGAGTAGTTTGTGAATTGGTGGCGCAGAAAGCGAAATAATTAAGCGTGTAAGCGGTTGCTTGCAGACTACATCATGCTTATAATGCGCGCCCAAAGTGGCGTCACATATCAATCGAACCTTGATTACTATGAAATTAATACGCAACTTTAACTCTCAATTGAGTCGCACAGCGGTCTTAATGAGAGAGAAATTAGCTAGTGAATAGCGGTTTAAAAGAAAAGAGCGGTATTAAATTAGCATTCGGTTTTATCGGGGTGCAATTAATTATTTGTATGTTAGTTGTGGTTGGCACCTTTGTTGTGTTTGACCGCAAGATGGCAGCAGCCGCATTGGTCGGATGTATGATCAATGTTGTAGCCAGTGGTTATTTCGCCATTGTCTCGCTCAAGTTACCAAAAAATGCAAGTCCCGGCATGATACTCGCCAGGTTTTATGTGGGTGAAGTAGGGAAATTTGTCATCGTTGCCGTGTGTTTTGGCTGGGTCTTTAAATTCCTGCCTGAACTAGTACAGGGGCGACATGCAATTATATTATTTGTGGCTTTCTTGATAGCACAGGTAGCCTTTGTAGTGGCGCCAATAGTGTTAAAGAAAGACTTTAATTGAAAGTGGAAGACCGAGACCTATTGATGGCAAGTGAAACTATAACCTCACGGGAATATATCACCCACCACCTGACCAACCTCACCTATGGGCAGCACGCCGATGGTACTTGGGGTCTTGCTCATAGTGGTGCGGAAGCTGCAGAAATGGGCTTTTGGGCGCTTAATGTTGATACTTTTGGCGTTTCATTGGCTCTTGGCCTGATCTTTATGTTCGTGTTTCACCGAGTCGCCAAGCGCGTGACCACCGGTGTTCCCGGTGGCATGCAGAATTTTGTTGAAATGATCGTCGACTTTGTCGATGAGAACGTAAAAGGTATGTTTCATCACCAGAGCAAAGTGATAGCGCCGATGGCCTTGACCATATTTGTCTGGGTACTAATGATGAATATTATGGATTTGGTGCCCATCGACTTCCTACCAGAGCTTGGTAAGGTTTTTGGTCTGCACTTCCTCAAGGTTGTACCTTCAACAGATGTTAATATCACCATGGGCCTGGCATTAAGCGTCTTTTGTGTGGTGATCTTCTTCAGTATTAAACAAAAGGGATTGGGTGGCTTTGCGGCTGAGCTGGCTTTCCACCCCTTTGGTAAATTCGGTTTGCCAATCAACCTTTTTCTGGAAGTTGTCAACTTACTGGCCAAGCCAATCTCATTAGGTTTGCGACTTTTTGGCAACCTCTATGCGGGCGAGATGATCTTCATCCTCATCGCACTACTACCTTTCTGGATCCAGTGGGCGCTGTCTGTGCCCTGGGCCATATTCCATATCTTAATCATCGTGCTCCAGGCCTTTATATTCATGGTACTTACCATTGTTTACATGGCTATGGCGTTTGATGATCACTAAGATAAACCTCACTTCAATACTACTTTAAGTTTAGAGACACAACGGGAGCAACAATGGAAACTTCATTAATCTACCTTGCAGGCGCAATCATGATGGGTCTGGGTGCTGTTGGCGCGGCAATCGGTGTTGGTATTCTGGGCAGCAAATTCCTGGAAGGTGGTGCTCGCCAGCCAGAATTAGTGCCTATGTTACGTGCGCAGTTCTTTATTGTTATGGGCCTGGTTGATGCTGTACCCATGATCTCTGTTGGTATCTGTTTGTACCTTCTGTTTGTTGTAGCAGGCGGCTAAGTTAATACCATTAAACAGTTATCTTTAAACCTGAAGGGGTATTGATGTGAATATCAATGCAACGATTCTAGGCCAGGTTATTTCATTTGCCATCTTTGTATGGTTCTGCATGAAGTTTGTCTGGCCAGCACTTATCGGTGCGATGGAAGAACGCAAGAATACAATTGCCGATGGTCTGGAAGCAGCTGATCGCGCAGTTCGTGATCTTGAGCTTGCCCAGAACAAAGCGGTAGACCAGCTGAAAGAAGCTAAGCAGGAAGCGGCATCAATTATTGATGAAGCGAAGAAACGTGCTAGCACGATCATTGACGAGTCGAAAGATAAGGCGCGTGAAGAAGGTGATCGTCTTATCGTTTCTGCACAGGCTGAAATTGAGCAGGAAAGCAACAAGGCACGTGAAGAACTACGTACTCAGGTTGCCGCATTGGCAATTGCCGGTGCTGAGAAGATTCTCGAGCGTTCGATTAGCGAAGAAGATAATCGCGACATCGTTGACGGCCTTGCCGCGCAACTCTAGGGGTAACCAATGGCTGAACTAAGTACATTAGCTCGCCCCTATGCAAAGGCTGCTTTCGAGTATGCCAATGAGAAAGGTGCGGTCGATCAATGGGCAAAAATGTTGAGCCTGTTGGCCGGTCTGTCGGAGTTCGATGTGGTTGCTGAATTGATTAGCACACCGGATCAAACGCCAGCAGAAAAAGCCGAAAAATTGATCGCTATTTGTGGTGATGGCTTAAATGATCAGGGCGCTAACTTCCTCAGGAATTTAGCGGACAATCGTCGTTTATCCTTACTGCCAGAAATACAAGTTCAATTTAATGTCTTTCAAGCAGAGCAAGATAAAACGCTGGATGTCGATGTCCTCGCCGCACGTGCAATGGATCAAGACCAGCAAGACCGTTTGGCCGCCGCTTTACAGCAGCGCCTACAACGGACCATCAATATTAAAGTCTCTGTAGACGCCACCCTTATCGGTGGAGCGGTTATCCGCGCAGGCGACACAATCATCGACGGGTCAGTAAGTGGTCGTTTGGCCAGACTCGCCGAAGCAATTAATCAGTAGGGTTGAGGAATAGAGAATGCAACAGCTGAAACCATCTGAAATCAGCGAGATTATTAAACAACGTATCGATAGCCTTGATATTAAAACCGAGGCTCGAAACGAAGGTACTATCGTATCCGTTTCTGACGGTATTGTTCGTATCCACGGTCTCGCCGATGTCATGTACGGTGAAATGATTGAGTTTGACGGCGGCCTCTATGGCATGGCCCTCAACCTTGAGCGCGATTCTGTCGGCGCAGTAGTACTGGGCGACTACCAGTCACTGGCTGAAGGTCAAAAGGCGCGCTGTACCGGACGTATTCTCGAAGTGCCAATTGGCCCAGAGTTGCTCGGTCGCGTAGTTGACGCACTGGGTAACCCCATCGACGGCAAAGGCCCGATTGGCGCTAAATTGACCGACGCGGTAGAGAAAGTTGCCCCCGGCGTTATTGAGCGTCAGTCTGTTGACGAACCAGTACAAACAGGTTTGAAAGCGATTGATGCAATGGTTCCCGTTGGCCGTGGCCAGCGCGAGCTGATCATTGGTGACCGTCAGATCGGTAAGACGGCAATTGCCATTGATGCCATCATCAACCAGAAAAGCACAGGCGTTAAATGTGTTTATGTCGCCATTGGCCAGAAAAGCTCAACCGTAGCGAACATCGTTCGCAAGCTGGAAGAGCACGATGCAATGGGCCACACAGTTGTTGTTGCCGCAACGGCATCTGACCCCGCGTCAATGCAGTTTTTGGCACCCTACTCGGGTTGCACCATGGGTGAGTACTACCGTGACCGCGGTGAAGATGCTCTGATTGTTTATGATGATTTGACCAAGCAAGCCTGGGCCTATCGTCAAATCTCCCTGTTGCTGCGTCGTCCACCAGGACGTGAAGCCTATCCGGGCGATGTTTTCTATCTACACTCCCGTTTACTTGAGCGCTCTTCGCGAGTCAACGCTGACTACGTAGAGAAGTTCACTAACGGTGAAGTAAAAGGCAAAACCGGTTCATTGACCGCCCTGCCAATTATTGAGACACAGGCCGGTGACGTATCTGCCTTTGTACCGACTAACGTGATCTCCATTACCGATGGTCAGATCTTCGTTGAAACTGACTTGTTTAACTCGGGTATACGCCCGGCGATGAACGCAGGTTTGTCGGTATCGCGAGTTGGTGGTGCGGCACAGACTAAAATCATTAAGAAGTTGGGCGGTGGTATTCGTCTGGCACTTGCACAGTATCGTGAGCTGGCGGCGTTCTCTCAGTTTGCATCGGATCTTGATGATGCGACTCGTGAACAGCTCGAGCACGGTCAACGTGTGACCGAATTGATGAAGCAGGCGCAGTATTCACCACTGAGTGTAGCCGAGATGGGTGTTTCTCTCTTTGCTGCGAACGAAGGTTACTTGAAGCCAGTGCCGGTCAACAAAATCGTTGATTTTGAAGCCGCACTGCTGTCTTACATGCGTTCTGATCACGGTGACTTACTCGATAAAGTCAACGAGTCAGGCGCCTGGAACGACGATATTCAAGCTTCTTATAAAGCCGCTCTGGATAAGTTTTCTGCCAGTCAAAGCTGGTAAGACTCTCTTTTCACACAGTAGGTTTAGCGACGATCGGATTAATAGATTATGGCAGTCGGTAAAGAAGTAAAAACCAAGATCAACAGCGTTAAAAGTACGCAGAAGATCACCAGTGCCATGGAGATGGTCGCGGCGAGTAAAATGCGCCGTGCCCAGCAACGCATGTCATTGGGTAAGCCCTACGCTCAACGAATTCGTGCGGTAGTTGGTCATTTGGCCAACGCTGCACCGGAATACCGCCACCAGTATTTAACGGAGCGGGAAGTTAAGCGCGTTGGCTACATTTTGGTGTCTACGGATCGTGGTTTGTGTGGCGGTTTAAACACCAACTTGTTCAAGGCTCAGCTCAAGTCCATGCAAGCGTGGAGTGAGAAAGGCGTTGAAGTGGATGTTTGCACCATTGGCAGTAAAGCGAGTACCTTTTTTGGTAGCGTCGGTGCCAACATCACAGCGATTGTCAAAGACATGGGTGATCAGCCTGCAGCGAGTGAGCTGATTGGCAGTGTAAAGGTCATGCTAAATGCGTTTGACGAAGGCAAAATTGACCGCCTCTACCTGGTCTCTAACACCTTTGTTAACACCATGACCCAGCAGCCAACGGTTGAGCAGATATTGCCACTTGAGGCATCTGATGATGACAAGTTAAAGCATCATTGGGATTATATTTACGAGCCAGATGCCAAAGAATTACTCAGCGGCCTACTGGTGCGCTACATCGAGTCACAAGTTTATCAGGCAGTGGTAGAAAACAAAGCCTGTGAGCAAGCGGCCCGAATGATAGCCATGAAGAGTGCCACGGATAATGCCGGCGACCTGATTGACGAACTTGAATTGCTTTACAACAAAGCACGACAAGGCGCGATTACTCAGGAATTGTCAGAAATTGTTAGTGGTGCAGCAGCAGTATAAACGCCCTTAAGAGCCTTTATGATTGCTTTATTAATGAAACAAATTATCAGACTTAACGCCAAGGCGAAGAGGAAGTGTAGATGAGTAGCGGACAGATCGTTCAAATTATTGGTGCTGTAATCGATGTTGAGTTCTCACGGGACCAGGTGCCGAACATATACGATGCGCTAAACGTAGATGGCAAGGAATTAACCCTTGAGGTTCAACAGCAGCTGGGTGACGGCGTTGTGCGCACCATTGCCATGGGTTCTTCGGAAGGTGTGAGTCGCGGCTTAAGCGTTTCAAATACTGGCGCACCGATCTCGGTTCCCGTTGGTCAGGGCACACTGGGTCGCATCATGGATGTACTCGGTAACCCGATTGATGAAGCCGGGCCTATTGATACTGAAACCTTTTTGCCTATTCACCGTAGCCCACCCGATTACGCTGATCAGTCTTCAGCTATTGAGCTACTGGAAACAGGTATTAAAGTAATCGATCTGATTATGCCGATCGCCAAAGGCGGCAAGATTGGTCTCTTCGGTGGTGCGGGTGTTGGTAAAACCGTAACGCTGATGGAGCTGATTCGAAATATCGCCATCGAGCACTCGGGCTTCTCTGTATTCGCCGGTGTTGGTGAGCGGACTCGTGAAGGTAACGATTTCTACCACGAGATGAAAGAGTCCAACGTACTGGATAAAGTAGCGCTGGTTTACGGTCAGATGAATGAGCCTCCCGGTAACCGTTTGCGTGTTGCACTGACGGGTTTGACCATGGCGGAAAACTTCCGTGACGAAGGTCGTGACGTACTGATGTTCGTTGATAACATCTACCGTTATACCCTCGCGGGCACCGAAGTATCTGCACTGCTGGGCCGTATGCCTTCAGCGGTAGGTTATCAGCCTACACTGGCTGAAGAGATGGGTGTTCTGCAGGAGCGTATTACCTCGACGAAGACGGGTTCTATTACTTCCTTCCAGGCGGTATATGTACCTGCGGATGATTTGACCGATCCCTCGCCCGCAACCACCTTTGCTCACCTTGATGCGACACTCGTTCTCTCGCGTCAAATTGCTGAACTGGGTATCTACCCTGCGGTTGACCCACTTGATTCAACATCTCGTTTGCTCGATCCCTTGGTCATCGGCCAGGAGCACTACGATGTTGCTCGAGGCGTTCAGTCTGTACTGCAGCGTTATAAGGAACTGCGCGACATTATCGCCATTTTGGGTATGGACGAGCTGTCTGAAGAAGATAAGCAGATCGTTGCTCGAGCGCGTAAGATTCAGCGCTTCCTGTCACAGCCCTTCTTCGTTGCCGAAATCTTTACTGGTAGCTCCGGTAAATATGTATCGATGAAAGACACTATCTCCAGCTTCCAGGGAATCCTCAACGGCGATTACGATGATCTGCCCGAGCAGGCTTTCTACATGGTTGGCGGAATTGAAGAAGCTGTTGAACAGGCTAAAAACCTTTAATCTGACGATAACTAGTCAAAGCAAAGAGTACATTTTATGTCTATACCCGTACATTGCGATATCGTTAGTGCCGAAGAAGCTATTTTCTCCGGGATGGTCGAGATGGTCGTTACTACCGGTACACTGGGTGAGCTGGGTATAGCTTACGGGCACGCGCCCCTGCTCACTGGTCTATTACCTGGCCCAGTACGTTTAATTAAGACTGGCAAGGAAGATGAGGTTATCTATCTTTCCGGTGGCTACCTCGAAGTGCAGCCCGGTATTATCTCCATCCTCGCCGATACGGCTGTCCGTGCCGACGACCTTGATGAAGCTGCTGCCATCGAAGCACAAAAGCAGGCTGAACAGGATATGAAAAACCAGAGTGGAGAAATTGACTACTCGGTGGCTGCCTCCCGTCTTGCCGAGGCAACGGCCCAGCTGCGTACTATTGCTGAATTGCGCCGCAAAGCGGGCTCTGTTCGCTAATATACGTTGTAAGTTTTACAGAAAGGCAGCTTCGGCTGCCTTTTTTGTGCGCGATGTTTAGAGCCTGATAATAAGTCGAGATTTATCACCACAAGTGCCGCCAGCACTTGTTAAAATTTCAATCTCAAAAGTGATATGACAGGGAGTGAGATAAGAATGTTACTCGATGTACTGGTATTGGCAGCAGGCAAGGGCACACGCATGTGTTCTGCGCTACCTAAGGTCCTACATTTTCTAGCGGGCAAGCCTCTGCTGGCTCATGTTATTAATTCCGTTGAAGCTCTTGATAGTGCGGCAATTAATGTCATTGTTGGTCACGGAAAAGAACAGATACAACAGGGTTTTGCTGACCAGCCATTAAACTGGATTGAGCAAAGCTCCCAACTCGGTACGGCCCACGCCGTACTGCAGGCCACTCCTGCTTTAAGGGACGATGCAAAGGTACTGATTGTTTACGGCGATGTGCCCCTAATTAAAAGCGGCACGCTCGAAAAGATGCTAGCTGGCGTCGACGATAATGCGATGGCTTTACTCACTGTCGACCTGGCTGATCCAACAGGCTACGGGAGAATTCTTCGTAATGAAGCGGATGAGGTTACCGGCATCGTCGAGCAAAAAGACGCGGCACCAGAGCAGTTAAAGATTACAGAAGTTAATACCGGTGTCATGGCCATGACGGCAGCCGATTTAAAAACCTGGCTGCCAAAAATTGACAACAACAATGCCCAGCAAGAATACTATTTAACCGATGTCATCAGCCTGGCCCGAGAAGCGGGTCGTCGCATTAACACTTATGCCCCCGAGGCAGTTGAAGAAGTTGAAGGGGTTAATAGCCGTGCTCAACTGGTTGCCCTCGAGCGTTACTACCAGCAACAAATTGCCAAACAGTTACTCGATAGCGGTGTGACGGTTGTTGACCCGAGCCGTTTTGATTGCCGGGGAAAATTAAGCACAGGTCAGGATGTCGTCATCGATATCAACTGCATCTTTGAAGGGACTAATCAGTTTGGCAGTGGGGTTAACATTGGCCCGAACTGTGTGATTAAAGATGCCATCATCGGCGACAATGTCACTATTAAAGCTAATACTGTTATAGAAGGCCCTGTGACGCTTGAGGCCGATGTACAGGTTGGCCCCTTTGCCCGCTTGCGTCCCCATACGGTTTTAGCGGTAGGTGCCAAGGTTGGTAATTTTGTTGAAACAAAAAAAGCCCACATTGGGCCTGGCAGTAAAATAAGCCACCTCAGTTATATTGGCGATGCAGAGCTTGGTAGTGAAGTGAATGTTGGCGCCGGCACAATTACCTGTAATTACGATGGTGTTAATAAACACCTGACAGAAATTGACGATGGTGCATTTATTGGCTCCAATACATCTCTGGTGGCACCCGTTGCCGTGGGTAAGAATGCGACTGTTGGTGCCGGCTCGACAATAAGTCGAGATGTGCCGGATGAGAGTTTGGCCATCGCCCGTGGCAAACAGAGAACACTCGATACCTGGAAGCGACCCGAAAAAATTAAAGGACGAAAACTATGTGTGGAATAGTTGGCGCAGCTGCGCAACGCAATGTCACAGGTATTTTACTTGAAGGCTTAAAGCGCCTTGAATATAGGGGTTACGACTCAGCGGGCATTGCTGTACTCGATGCAACGAAACAAGTTTGCCTGCAAAAAAATGCGGGTAAAGTTGCAGCCTTAGAACAGGGTTTGTCGAGTAATCCACTACAGGGGCACCTGGGTATTGCCCACACCCGTTGGGCTACACACGGCTCGCCCAACGATGTTAACTCCCACCCGCACCGCTCAGAACATATTGCCGTGGTACACAACGGTATTATTGAAAATCACGAAGCCCTGCGCAATGAATTACAGGCAGCCGGTTACACCTTTATTTCTGAAACCGATACCGAAGTCGTCGCCCACCTCGTTCACTTTTACAGTGCCAGTTCATCAAACTTACTCAAGGCTGTACAACAAACTATTGTTCGTCTTGAAGGTGCTTATGCCCTTGCCGTCATGTCAGCAGATGAACCAAAGACATTAATCGGCGCTCGAAAAGGTAGCCCTCTGGTGCTGGGTGTGGGTATTGAAGAAAACTTTCTTGCCTCTGACCCACTGGCGCTACGCCAGGTCACTGACCGCTTTGTCTTCCTCGGTGAAGGCGACGTGGTAGAGCTGACAGCCGGCCACTTTCAAATTACCGACATCGACGGCAAGCCTGCAGCGCATGAAATTGTACAGATCGATCACGGTGCCGATCACAATGACAAAGATGGCTTTCGTCACTACATGCTCAAGGAAATTTACCAACAGCCCGATGTACTTGCGGCCACCCTGCAGGGTCGAATCAGCGATAAACATGTGCTGGCCGAAGCTTTTGGCAGCGATGCGGTTGAGTTATTAAAACAGGTTGAATGTGTCCACATCATTGCCTGTGGCACCAGCTATCACGCCGGCATGGTTGCACGCTATTGGCTGGAGAGCTGGGCCGGCATTCCCTGTCACGTGGAAGTGGCCAGCGAATATCGCTATCGCAACGTCGTGGTACCGGCTAATACTTTGTTTCTCAGTATTTCTCAGTCGGGAGAAACCGCCGATACACTGGCTGCACTACAGGCGACAAAAGAAGCGGGTTACCTGGGTAGCATGGTGGTTTGTAATGTCGCTAACAGCTCGCTGGTACGCGAATCCGACCTGGCCGTCATGACTATGGCCGGGCCAGAAATTGGCGTTGCCTCCACCAAAGCCTTCACCACCCAGTTGGTGGCTCTGCAGTTACTATCAATTGTTCTGGCGCGTTTTAGTGGTGGAATTGATGAGGCGAAAGAACAGGAACTGGTCGAGGCCTTACAAAAACTCCCCACCCTTTGCCGTGAAATTTTAAGCCTCGACAAGGAAATCGAAAAAACCTTCCAAAGTTTTGCCGACAAGCAAAACGCCCTATTCCTCGGTCGTGGTGTGCAATACCCCATTGCACTAGAGGGCGCTTTAAAACTGAAAGAAATTTCCTATATTCACGCCGAAGCTTATCCCTCCGGTGAGTTGAAACACGGCCCGCTGGCCCTGGTCGATGCCGATATGCCCGTAGTTGCCGTCGCGCCGAATAATGAGCTGCTGGAAAAACTTAAATCCAACCTCCACGAAGTGCAGGCTCGCGGTGGTCAGTTATTTGTTTTTGCCGACAAGGCGGCAGGCTTTCATGACCAGCAGGATGTGACGGTTGTGAACCTGCCCCATGTGCCATCCAGCATTGAAGCCATTATCTACACCCTGCCCTTGCAGCTTTTGTCTTATCACGTCGCGGTATTAAAAGGCACCGATGTCGACCAGCCACGAAATTTGGCGAAATCGGTTACCGTCGAATAAAGGCAGGAATGCTAATTTATTAACATTGGGTAATAGACGGTTGGATTTCTTCTGGTTTGTCTATTACCCAAAACTACTTTCAGGCCAGTATTTATTCAAGCACACTAGCTAAACGGCTTTGTGTTTCCAGAAACTCATCCATTATTTCGTAAATCACCTGCTTAACGGCTGTCGGCTCGCTCATATTGCCGACCACTTGCCCGACCGGGTAGGTTAAGAATTCGGCTTTGCGCACACGCTCAACACGGGTGCGTCCCTCTGCCCACCAAAGTATATTTTGCAGTGGTGCTGGCAGGGGTTCCAGCGCACCGGGCTGGTCATAAGCATCGGTAAAGGCATTGCGCAATGTACGGCAGGGTTTGCCTGTCACCGCGCGGGTGAGTACAGCATCGTCGGCCTCGGCAGCAAACAACCGTTCTTTAATTTCCGGCATCACCTCGCTCTCCACTGTTTTCAACCAGATGGAGCCACACCATACGCCTGCGCAACCCAGTGCCATCGCCGCAGACAAATGCCGCCCACGGCTGACACCACCCGCACCTAAAACCGGCATCGGTGCCACGGCATCGGCAATATTGGGCCATAACACCATTGAGCTAATAGGGCCGGTATGCCCGCCCGCCTCGTTGCCAACGGCGATAACAAAGTCACAACCGCGCTCTTTGTGCTTAAGGGCGTGCTTGGCTTTACCGGCGAGTGCAGCAACGCGAATACCCTTGGCATGGGCTTTTTCAATAAGCTCTGGTGGTGGCGAGCCAAGGGCATTCACAATTAATTTGATGGGGTGCTCAAGGGCGATTTCTATCATCTCCATACTTTCGCGGGGCGTGAAAGACAGCTCGCTTAGTAAGCAGCGAATGATCTCGTTTTTTTCTTCGGGCGGCAGTGGCGGCACGCCAGCGGCATCGATCATGTTGCGCACAAAAGCGACATGCTCAGGCGGTAGCAGCTTGTCGATATCGTATTTTAAATCGCCTGCATCGCTATACGTCGTCGGCATTAGCACATCAATACCGTAGGGTTTGCCGTCAACGTGATCGTCTATCCAGCGTAGCTCTTCGCGCAGGCGCTCCGGCCCCATGCGCGCCATGCCCAGCACACCCATGCCCCCAGCTTTGGATACTGCTGCCACCACATCGCGGCAATGGGAAAATGCAAAGACGGGAATATCGATGCCGAACATCTCACACAGTGGGTTTTTCACAGCTAGCTCCAGTGTCGTTGTTTATATTTTTCGTTACACAATGGTTAACTTACTGGGTAATTCTATAGCTAGACGCCGCCACTGTGCTTGATTGAAAATAAGCTCAAAGCATTATTTTTGCGTTTGTACGTTGAGCCCGCCGGTCGCAACTTAGGTCGTAAATTTATTAGTCCGTAAACTCGAAGCCCTCGTAACCATTCGCAGCACAATCACTCATACGTTGACGAAACTGCGGTAATGGCCCGGCGTACAACAGTAAGGCACGGGGCTTGCCGGCAACATTGTCACCCATAATCCACGAGTTGGTTTTGCTCAACAGAGTCTTGTTGGCCTCTTCAACCGCGTGATCCGTCCAGCCAATCTCGGCGGCTTCGGTGGCCTCAACACTGGCCAGTTTTTCTTTGCGCATATGCTCGATTAAATCGGTAACCCAATCGACACTCACCTGCGCACAGCGGGGGATATTACAAAAGGCAGCATGGGGGCCGATATGAATAAACATATTGGGGTAGCCCTCCACCTGCAAACCCAAATAAGTGCGCAATTCTTTTGCCCACTTGTCCTTTATGCTTTCGCCATTGCTGCCGCGTACATCAATGCGCGATATAGCACCCGTACCAGCATCAAAACCCGTCGCATAAATAATCAGGTCAAAATCAAATTCTTCTGTTGTGGTTTTTATGCCCGTCGCAGTAATGCGTTCGATAGGGGTTTCATTAAGGTCAACTAGCCGCACATTATCCTGGTTGTAAGCCTCGTAATAATGGGTTTCCATCGGTACTCGACGCTGGCCGAAGCCGTGGGCACTGGGCACCAGTTTATCGGCAATAGCGGGGTCGTCGACACGTTGGCGTATTTTATTGGCCATAAAATCTGACAGTAGTTTATTGGCCTTCATGTCCGTCATAATTTGAGGGAAGTTAGACAGCCAAATAGAAAAACCCTTTTCTTTATAGAGCTTTTCAAACAGCGCGTTGCGCTCTTCGTCGGTGACATCATAAATAGACCGGGGGTCGAACTGGTGAACAAAACCACCGGATGTTGAATCACAGGCTTTAAAAATCTCCGGATAAGAGGCTTTTAGTGCTGGTTGTTCGGCATCAGTGATAGGCGCGTTAAACAAGGGCGAAGCCCAGTTTGCCGTGCGCTGAAAAACCACAAGCTCCTTCGCATCTTTAGCGACATGGGGAATAACCTGAACGGCGCTAGCACCGGCACCAATCACCGCCACTCGTTTGCCGGCATACACCGACTTGTCGCCGCCCAAACTGTTGGGGTCATGGGGCCAGCGTGCTGTGTGAAAAGACTGGCCTTTAAAATCGTCAATGCCCTCGAGATCGGGAAACTGCACTGCCGACAATATGCCGGTGGCCATAATTAAAAACTGACAGCTCGCCTGCTCGCCATTTTCACTTTCTATGGCCCAGTTGCTAGTGCCTTCGTCATAGACGGCAGAGTTAATACGGGTGTTGAACTGTATGTCATCGCGCAAACTGAACTTGTCGGAAACATGGTTGAGATAGGCAAGGGTCTCTGGCTGGCCGGCAAAATGCTCACTCCAGTTCCACTCTTCAAGTAACTCGTCTGAAAAAGAGTAGGCATAGGTATAACTCTCCGAGTCAAAGCGACAGCCCGGATAGCGATTCCAGTACCAGGTGCCACCAACACCATCAGCCTTTTCAAAAAGGCGCACGGAAAACCCCGCCTCCCGCAAGCGGTGGAGTTGATAAAGGCCGGATACACCGGCGCCAATGATGATTGCGTCGTAATGGTTTTGTGCTGACATGCTTGTGCTACCTATGAGTGTGTTAGCTATTATTATTTATAATTGGTAGTAGCAGGTTCGCACTCATGGGTGCGCAATGTCAATAATTAGCGGGGCTGTCAGATAGCTACAACACCGCAGTTTTCGATGCAGCGAAGACGAAACCCTAAGCTGTGATGATCTAATAGCCGAAGGCTAATTAGTTAATAAAGAATAGATGGAAGGCTAAGATTGCTACTAATACGATATGTGGAAAAGCAACGGTAGGCCTTAAAGATTGACTCAAATATTCTTTAAGCAGGCCAACGCTACCGGGCCGGTTTTGTGCGTACAGGCTATTAAATTGAAAAGCGATACCATCGCGGTTTTCCAGAGCGTGTTCATTCGACAAATAATCTTCCAGCAGTAAAAGCCGGGCATCAATACGCGCTTGAAAGGTTTTCCAGATGGCATCCTGCAGCCAAAGAATGAATAATAACAATAAAACAAATACAGAGAGGTGATTGGTGAAATACGCTGCCGATAAAACGCCAATACTTGAAAGCTTAATGAGCAATGAATGCTTTTCATAGCTATCAAATTGATTCTGTAATAAAGACCACTCTGAGGAAAGCTGGGATATGGTCATGGAATTCTTCGTTCGCGATTTTTTGTGAATATAAAATTTAGTCTAGTCATAGTTATTGCGTATTACGAAAAAAATGAACAGTTGAAATGAGATCATTATAGGGGCTATCTAGGGGGAGTTTAGAGTCTTAAAGAAATGGATCATAAATCAAAGACTTGGCCCAGTTATCTCGTTATTTATTATCCCTCATGTTTTAGATCAATGTTTATTCTATGGAAAAGTTCAATGCGATCAATAGAAGTTTTATGGCTCATTGTTCGTCCATAATCTCTTGTGTGTTTTGCAGTCTGTATTATTTTATTTGCAGCACTAGATAAATCAGTAGTATTTTCTTCGTTAGATATTATTTCCTCATAGGGCGCTAAAAGCTTTTCAAATCTATTTCCGTGTAACCTCATATTTGGAGCAATTAGGTAGCCTGCTATTAAGCAAAAGGGGAAAGAATTTTTGCTCTCGCTCGAGAGGCCTGTTGCAAGGAATTCAATAACTTCATCTGCAACTGATGGGTCGACTGCATACTGAGAATAGAGATTTTTATTATATTTTCTTAGAAGAAGTAGGCTAACAATCAGCGACCCATCTAGATATTGATCTTCTGGTACAGATAATAATATAAGCCTTATTCTCATGACTAGCTGATTTATATCACGCAATGATAGCTTGAACCTATCCGTCAGTATGATACAGAAATCTGTAAAGTTTTTAAGTTCATAGCTGCCTTCACGGCGCTTGGAAAAACAGTCGTTAACTAAAAGCGAGTCAAAAAGGCTGCTAATATAATTTTTACTTTCTGGTTCTTTGAGTTGGTAATCTAGATCAATAAATCGCTGCAAATATTTACGTGCATTAAAATTATTACCATAGATTGCGCAAATGCTGTGAGATAGCTGATCAAAATCAGTCGACAATACGAAGACCAAGCGATCAATATTAAATAAGTGCTTAATTCTTTCTAAAAGTTGTATTGCATAGGATGGGCGGCAACGATCTAACTCATCAATAAATATAATTATATTGTTTTGTGATCCACCTAACTCCGTTAGCGTTTCCTCAATTTTTTCTTTAAAAATTATAATGGCTTCTGATTGAATATTAAAACTATCAACAAGGTCGTTAGCAACACCTCCTGCAATGTCAGCGGCAAGCTTCTCATACTCTTTTTCAATATCTAATCCACCAAACGTAGCTGCTTTAGCTGCAGCAACTGCCGTTGACTTAGCAATACCTGGCAATAAGGACTTTGCTTTTTTCCATGCTCCATTTGCGGCGGTTTGGTCACCTCGTGATAAAACCCATTTATCAAGTTCGGAAACAAGCGCTACCAGCGGATCTTCCGCATAATCACTCTCCCATGCATTAAAATAAATAGATGATACTTCTTGTGATTGTAGCCATGAGCGCCATAGTTTAATAAAGGTGGTTTTCCCTGTTCCCCATGGTGAGTCAACAGAAAAAACCAAAGGTCCTGTCACATTTAGTAGTAGCGGCGATAGATTCTCGATCTCTTCTTTACGATTAAGGAGGTCGTTAGCAAAAGGATTATCTTGGTCAATTTCTATGTCCTTTGGTTTTACTTGCATGAATTCTGTATCCCTAATTTAATTCGATGGCTTGAATACAGCTGAGCCCCAACAGCTAACTAAACAGAACCAGAAGTTAAATAATTAGGCCGAGCTTTTGCCAAGCCCCTCAATCCTGTCTCGTACCTGCTCCAACGAATACCCAGCCTTAGCCGCCGTCGCTAATAGTTCATCAGCACTTTGGTTTTTAGCCTGAGAAAGCATCCACAAAATAGTACAGCGAGTGCCGGTACGGCAGTGAGCGAATATGGGGTCACTATTGTCATTAATGCAGGCGGCGATGGTTGCACCAAATTCTTCGGCGTTTTCATCGCTTATTGCGGTGCCGACCACGGGTTGATAAATATATTGAAGTCCGTGGGCTTTTGCTTCGGCTTCTATTTCGGCGGCTGGGGGTTGGTCTTCGCCCTCGCCATCGGGTCGGTTGTTGAGAATGACTTTAAAACCCTGGGCGGCAATGGCGGGAATGTCTTCTTTGGTAATTTGGCTGGCGACGTGGAGTTGGGGCGTGAGCTGTTTGCTGTCCATTCTTTATTCTCTTTTTTGTACGGGATGAATAGTGCGGGGTGAAAGTATTTACCCCGATAAATAAATTTATTTTACGCGCAAGCTATCGAGGTTTTTCTGTAACTGTTGCAGGTGTTCTTCAAGCTGTGGGCCTTTTTGCTGGGCGACGCCGATAGCCAGCACATCGATAACCGCGAGGTGGGCGATGCGTGATGACAGGGGTGTATAGATTTGAATATCTTCTTCCACATCAATAGTAATGGGGATGGTGGCAGCATCGGCAACCGGCGATTGGCTGGGTGCCAGGGCGATGACTTTTGCGCCTCGGGCTTTGACCAGCGCGATGGAGTCGAGCAGAGCTTTGGTGCGCCCTGACTGGGAGAAGGCGACCACGACGTCATCGGGCGAGAGGGAGGTCGCCGACATGTTTTGCAGGTGGGGGTCGGAGTAGGCGGCGGTGGCTAATTGCAGACGAAAGAAGCGGTGCTGGGCGTCGAAGGCCACGGCGGCGGAGGCACCAAAGCCGTAGAACTCCACCCGCTTGGCGGCGCACAGTGCCTGCACGGCGCGGTCGAGCATTTCCAGGTCGAGGTTGTCGCGCACCTTTAATAAGCTGTCGACGGTGGAGTCGAAGACTTTAAAAGAATACTCCGCCGTGGAGTCGCTATCGGTAACGGCGATTTGGCCGATGCTGGGGCTGGATGCCAACTGTTGGGCAAGGGCGAGTTTAAAGTCCTGAAAGCCATCGCAACCCACGGCGCGACAAAAGCGCACCACGGTGGGTTCGCTCACCTCGGCCTGTTGGGCGAGGTCGACAATACGCATGCGTATCACTTCGTCGGGCTGGGCCAGCACAAACTGGCCGACCTTGCGCTCGGATTTACGCATGGCCTGTAGTTCATTACTGATGGTTTGTGTGAGTGCTGCGGGCTTCACGGCCGGTCTCCGGATTATTTCTTTTCAAATTGTAAATTATTTACCAGTGAAAGTATTTTTATCAGGCTTAATTTAAGGTAGTAAAAGCAAAGAATACCCTTCACACGAGACACGCTGTAAATACGTCCTTGTACGCTCGGTGTCGGCATCCCTGCCTCCTACGGTCACGAGCAAAGAGTATTCTTTACTACTGTGTTAGTTAGTAATTAAAGCCTAGGGCAGCAAGTATCGACAAGCACTAGCAAGGAATCTGCTAAAATCCCGGCCCCATGGATGTTACCTCAATAATAGATAGTCTTAACCCGGCCCAACGTGAGGCGGTGACCAGTGCCGACCCCTATCAGTTGGTGCTGGCTGGTGCCGGTAGTGGCAAAACACGGGTGCTGGTGCACCGCATTGCCTGGCTGATGCAGGTCGAGGGTTTGTCGCCCTATCAAATTCTCGCCGTGACCTTTACTAATAAAGCAGCTCGGGAAATGCGCGAACGTATTTCCAACCTGATTGGCTTTGCGCCTCAGGGTATGTGGGTGGGCACCTTTCACGGCCTCGCTCATCGGCTGTTAAAAATGCATTGGCGTGATGCCGGGTTGCCCGAGGGTTTTCAAATTCTCGATGCCGACGACCAACTGCGTGTCATTAAGCGGGTTTATACCGCCTTGAATATGGATGCGGAGAAGTGGCCGCCCCGCCAGGCCCAGTGGTATATCAACGAGCAGAAAGATGAGGGCTTGCGCGCCGCCCATATTCAGCAAAGCCCCGACCCGTTTACGGTGGCCATGCTGCAGGTTTATCGCGGCTACGAAGAGGCTTGTCAGCGCGGCGGTTTGGTCGACTTTGGTGAGCTGCTATTGCGCGCCCACGAGCTGTGGCTGAATAAGCCAGAGTTGCTGGCCCACTATCAAGATCGCTTTCAACATATTCTGGTGGACGAGTTTCAGGACACCAACAGTATTCAATACGCCTGGCTGCGCGTGCTCGCGGGTAATAAGTTGGGGATGACGGCGGTGGGTGACGACGACCAGTCTATTTACGGCTGGCGCGGTGCCAAGATTGAAAATATTCAAAACTACACCCACGACTTTGAAGCCGTAACAACGGTGCGGCTGGAGCAAAATTACCGCTCCACGGCGACCATTCTCAAGGCTGCGAATGGGGTAATAAGCCAAAACGCTAACCGTCTGGGTAAAACCCTGTGGACCGATGGCGAAGATGGCGAGATGCTGTCGCTGTACGCTGGTTTTAACGAGCAGGACGAAGCGCGCTTTATTGGCGAGCGCATTCAAGACTGGATAGCCAAGGGTAATATGCGCAGCGATGTGGCGATACTCTATCGCTCCAACGCCCAGTCGCGCATTCTTGAAGAAGCCCTGCTGCGCTTGCAAATTCCCTATCGTATTTACGGCGGTCACCGTTTTTACGAGCGTCTGGAAATCAAAAATGCCCTGGCCTATTTGCGCCTATTAATGAACCGCCACGATGACGCCGCTTTTGAGCGGGTGATTAATACCCCCACTCGTGGCATTGGCGACAAAACCGTACAGCGTTTGCGCGACACGGCGCGAGCGAATCAACAGTCGCTTTGGGCGGCGGCAGAGATTGAAGTTGAGAACCTGCCGGCCCGTGCCAGTAATGCAGTGCGCGGTTTTTTGGCCATGGTGGTCGAGTTGGCAGAGGACTATCAAAGCCTGACGCTCGATGGGCTGACGGATCAGGTGCTGGAAGCATCGGGCTTGCTGGAATTTTATCGGCGCGAAAAAGGCGAGCGCGGCCAAACCCGCGTAGAAAACCTTGAAGAATTAATTAACGCCTGCCGGGCCTATGAAGCGCCCGACCCCGATACCCCCGCCCTGCCCCAGTTTATTGACGAGGCGGTGCTCGATGCCGGTGAGCGCCAGGCCGAAAGCGATGAAGATGCCATTCAGTTAATGACCCTGCATTCGGCCAAGGGTTTGGAGTTTCCCCTGGTGTTTATGGCCGGCATGGAGGAAAACCTCTTCCCCCATAAAATGTCGCTGGAGGAATCCGGTCGTCTCGAAGAAGAGCGCCGCCTTTGTTACGTGGGCATTACTCGGGCGATGGAAAAACTCTACCTGACTTACGCTGAAACACGGCGGCTCTATGGGCAGGAAAGCTTCAACCGGGTATCGCGCTTTATTCGCGATATTCCATCAGATGTATTGCAAGAGGTGCGGTTGTCGGCCAATGTGTCTCGCCCTACGAGCTTTGTCAAAAAGCCAGCTACGCTGAGTGACGAGGGTACGGGTTCGGGTTTGTCCCTCGGCCAGCAGGTGAAGCACAAGATCTTTGGTGAAGGCGTGATATTAAGTTTTGAGGGCAATGGCCCCAATGGCCGCGTGCAGGTTAACTTTGCCAATGAAGGCACCAAGTGGATGGTGTTGCAATACGCAAAGCTACAGCCAGCATAAGAGACCTTCACACGAGAGCCATTTTGTTCCCATGCTGCGTTAAAAAAGTGCTCAATCGGTCATTTACAAATTGTAAACTCCCTCTCTGCGCGCTTTTTTGCCTTGCCTGAAAATAAAATCATCTCTCGTGTAAAGGCCCCTATAAACAGCATCATTAATAAAAAGTAAGGTAAACAACAAATGATAAAAAAGTTAGCGATCAGTGCTCTGGTGCTGTTATTAGCGGCCTGCGGTGAACAACAAGCCTCTGGCCCCACTGAAGGCCCAGGGGTTCAAGAGCAGAAAACTTACAAATGGAAGCTGGTCACCACCTGGCCGAAAAATTATCCGGGCCTGGGTATGGCGCCTGAAAATTTCGCCACCCTGGTTGACCGCATGAGCCAGGGTCGCCTGAAAGTGAAGGTTTATGGTGCTGGACAAATGGTGCCTGCATTAGAGGTGTTCGATGCGGTCTCTCAGGGCACGGCAGAGATGGGCCACGGTGCGGCGTATTACTGGAAGGGTAAAACGCCCGCGTCTGTGTTTTTTACCTCGGTGCCCTTTGGCCTCAACGCTCAGGAAATGAACAGCTGGTTGTACCACGGTGGCGGAATGGAGCTGTGGCGTGAAACCTATGCCCCCTTCAACCTCGTCCCCTTTGCCGGTGGCAACTCCGGTGTACAAATGGCCGGTTGGTTTAATCGCGAAATCAATAGTCTCGAAGACCTGCAAGGTTTGAAAATGCGCATCCCCGGAATTGGCGGCGAAGTGATTACCCGTGCCGGTGGCGAAGCGGTGACTATTCCCGGTGGTGAGCTTTATACCGCCATGCAAACCGGCTTGATTGATGCCACCGAATGGGTCGGTCCCTACAATGACCTGGCCTTCGGTTTTCATCAGGTGGCGAAATATTACTATTACCCGGGTTGGCATGAGACCGGCTCGACGCTGGAATTAATCATCAATAAAGATGCCTGGGAGTCCCTGCCCGACGATCTGCAAGCCATGGTTGAAGCGGCGGCGCGTACGGTGAATCAAGACATGCTCGACGAATACACTGCGCGCAACAATGCGGCATTGGTGCAGCTAGTTGACGAGCACGGCGTGCAGTTGCGTCGCCTGCCTGACGATGTGCTGATCAAGCTCAAAGCGATCACTGGGGAAGTGCTTGATGAACTGGTTGCCGATGATCCGCTGGCGCGTAAGGCTCGCGATTCGCAACAGGCCTTTCAGGCGCAGGTGACGGACTATCACGAAATCTCGGAAGAAGCTTACTATCGCGCCCGCCGTTTGGGGACGGAGTCGACAGTACAGCCCTAAAGCCGTTGTCAATAATAGAGGTCGGTGCTAAAAATAAGGTCGCGTTAAGCTTTTCTACTCGTTAAGACCCTTTCTAATTAGGGCATTCAAGGAGTGAGCCGTGACCAGCGTTGTTTCTATTTTTAAGAATAAATCACCCGTCTATTATGCCTATCGGCGCTCCGGCCCCGTGTCGGAGGGCGCTCGATTAATGCTGACCTGCATGGGCCTGCATTGGTTTCCCGCTCTCCAGTGCTGGACTAATGCGCCGGACAACTGGATGCTCGAACAAGTACAGGTCTTATTGAATCAGCATGAAAGACGGCGTTTTTACTAGAAAAGCGTAGCCTGCTGCCACTGAGATTGACTCGGGGCAGCAGTTTTATCGAGGCAAAACGACTTTCTGTGGTGAGTGCTTACTTACCGTGCTGCTTTCGGTAATCCTGAACCTCTGCGGCTGCGGGCAGTTGCATCAGCTCTATCATAATACCGTCGGGGTCTTCAAAAATAATCGCTTTCACCGTGCCGTAGCCCTTCAGGGGTAAGTCCAGCGGTTCGGCATAACACTCAATGCCCTCGCTTTGCAGGCGTTCGTAGGTGGTTTGCAGGCTTTCGCCAGTGACCTCAAAAGACAGTAGAAACACACCGGGGTCGCCTGGCCTGCTCGGCCCATTTTGTTTCTCTGCCGGTGGATCAAATTCAATAAGCTCAATTTCACCAACCTGGCTTTTACCTTGTTGCAAGATGACCGAGCGGCCGACAGTACCGGGTTTGAGTTTCAGTAGCTTCTCAGTAATGGTGCCTTCTAAGGGCATATCGAGGGTAAGGTGGAAACCTAAGACGTCAGTGTAAAAAGCGATGGATTTATCGAGGTTGTTGACCGTGAGTGCAACGTGGTGAATTTCACTAATTGCCATTTTTATTTCCTTATTAACAATTGATTGGGTTTTTAGTGGGTAAGAGTGAACTGAGCATATACGCCCTGCCTATTCGTTTGTAGCCCTGAATAACTTCGCCCGCACGGTGTCGCGGTAGCGCCCAGGGGGGACATTGAAGTGGCGCTTGAAGAGTTGAGTCAGAAAAGACACATCCTGATAACCACAGCGATTGGCGATTTCGGCCAGCGACAGGTTGCTGTGCTGTAGTAAATCTTTGACGGCATTGAGCCGTAATTCCTGCAGGTAGTTTAGCGGGCTATGGCCGTGGGCATTTTTAAAGCGTCTATTAAAGGTGCGCAAGCTCATTTCAAACTGTTCGGCCAGAGCACCGATATGAATCGTTTTGTGGAAGTTGTCCTGCATCCAGATTTGCGCCTGCACGATCTGTTCGTCCGGGTGCTGGATGGCCTCTCCGCTGTAGTATTTAGTCGGTTCAAAAGAATTGCGAATTTCGTGGAAAAAGTTGCGTTGCACGATATTAGCGACGGCTCGCCCGTACCAGCGATAGACAATATTCACCATTAACTCGGCGAGGGCATTAATGCTGGCGGCGCAGTAAAGGTTGTCGGCGCGGGTAATAAAGTACTGGCGGGTGAGTTCGACCTTGGGGTAGTCGCGTTGAAACTGGTCAAAATAATGCCAGTGGGTGGTGGCGGGTTTGCCATCGAGCAGACCCGCCTCGGCCAGGTAACAACAGCCGGTACCAACGGCACTAATAATAGAGCCCTGTTCGTGGTGTTTAACCAGCCAGGGCAGAAACTCTCTGTGGCGGCGAATGATGGGGCGGGGGTTGCGCCAGAAACCGGGGATGTGGATTAGGTCGCAGCGCCCAATATCATCTTCAATGGATACTGTTGGTGTCAGGTTAAAGCCCGATGACGAGGGCACCGGTTCGCCATTAAGTGATACTGAATGAATCTCTATCGGGCGGGCATCGCGTTTGTCGGCATGAGCTGAACCTGCAGCGGTGTTGAGGATTTCAATCGGCAGGGTCGCACTGGTCGCGAGTATGTTTTCGCTGAGCAGGACGGCGATGCGGTAGGGCTCAGTCATAACTAGCTCCGTGTCGAACACTAATGGCTAAATTGCCATATCTAATGGCCACTATAGCCATTAATGGTGGGCCGCGTACAGCTTACACTCGCTAAGTTATGTTCAATCTATAGATAAGGTAGCAACACACAATGTCAATATTGCCCGTTATTGTTGGATACGGTGGTGTTAATCCCGCCGGAAGAAGCTCATTTGACCAGGCTTACCGCCGCATGGTGCTCGAAAATCTGGCGCAGCAAGAGCAGGAAAAAACCATTGCCGGTCTGGCATGCATGATGAAGCTGGTTAGCTGGAATGGCTCAGCCTATGAAGATAGTGCGGGTAAAAGCCTCAGCATTGGTGAAGTCTCTGCGCGCTATGCAGCCGAGGTCTGCGATAAGACCTTAATTCGGCGTATCGAAGAAAACCACTACGACCCCGATGCGGCCTTTTGCCAAAAAACACTGGTGACTGACTCTAGTGACGAGGCGATGACATTCCGCACCACAAAGAAAAGTCTGCCCGATGAAATACCGGAAAGCTGGCAAGTGACTTATGGTGAAAATGGTGCAGTAGAAGTCACGATTCAGGGCGAGCAGGAGTGGCGCATTCCCACCACGCGCAATATGTCGGTGAAAGCTGCCGGCCAGTTGCCAACGGGCTTTGAGCCGGGTGAGCTCTATAATTCGCGCTTTCAACCACGAGGCTTGCAGTTGGCGTTGTTTGGTGCCACCGATGCAGTGCGCTCGATAGGCATTGACTGGCAAACCATTTGTGATGCCGTGCAGCCCGACGAGACCGGCGTCTATGCCTCTAGTGCCATGGGCCAGTTGGCGGATGAAGGCCTGGGTGGTTTGATGGCTTCGCGCCAGCTGGGTGGTCGACCGACCTCTAAACAAGTGCCAATGGGTTTGACCAGCATGCCAGCTGACTTTGTTAATGCCTATGTACTGGGTAATCTAGGTCACACCGAATCAGTAGCCGGTGCCTGCGCCAGCTTTTTATACAACTTGCGTGCGGCGGTACACGATATTCGAAGTGGTGCGCGTCGTGTGGCCGTTGTGGGTTGTGGTGAAGCGCCTATTTTGCCGGAGATTATGGAGGGTTATACCAATATGACTGCTCTGGCGACGGAAGCGGAAATGGAAGCTCTGGGTGATGGTGACCCCCGCCGCTACAGCCGTCCCTTTGGCGAAAATGCCGGTTTTGTGATGGGCGAGTCGGCGCAATATATTGTCTTGATGGACGACGCACTGGCCATCGAGCTGGGTGCCGACATTTTTGGTGCGGTGCCCGATGTTCACGTTGATGCCGATGGTATTAAAAAATCCATCTCCGGGCCGGGGCCGGGCAACTATATTAGTTTTGGCAAGGCGGTTGCCACGGCGCGCAATATCCTCGGTGAAGACGCCGTACGCCAGCGCAGCTTTGTCATGGCCCATGGCTCGAGCACACCGCAGAATCGGGTGACTGAATCGATTATTTTTGAACGTATTGCCGAGGCCTTCGGTATTAGTGACTGGCCCGTGTGTGCGGTGAAAGCCTATGTTGGGCATTCACTGGCACCGGCCAGTGGCGATCAAATCATGACCGCCATTGGTGCCATGCGCCACGGTTTGATTCCCGGTATTAAAACCATGGATGCCGTCGCCGATGATGTTTATCAGCAGCACCTACATTTTCCGCTGAAGGATTTGCCGGCTGAAAAAGATATCGCCTTTATTAATGCCAAGGGTTTTGGCGGTAATAATGCAACGGGTGTGCTGTTTTCAGGAGCTGTTGCCGAGCAAATGCTGGCTAAACGCCACGGCAGTGATTGGAGCGATTACTGCCAGCGCCGCGAAGCCACCCGTGAGCAGGCAGCAGATTATGAAGCTCGCGCCGACCGTGGCGAGCTTGCGCCAATCTACCGTTTTGGTGAAGGCGTGATTGGCGACGATGAAGTATTGATTTCTGATCAGGCCATCAGCCTGCCGGGCTACGGCAAGCCTGTACCTCTGGTGGAAGAAAACCCCTACGACGATATGCTCTAGCGATTGCGCCTTAACCTGCATCATTAAATGTAGGCTAAGGCTTTGTTCCCAGCTTGTTAGTCGGCTTCTGCCAGGTACTGATCTTTCAGCTTCACGTAATTGCCAGCGGTATAAGGGAAGTAATCAATTTCACTTTGTGTCAGCGCCCGCGCCTGTTTGCAGGGGCTGCCGAAATAAAGGTGGCCGCTCTTTAAAGTTTTGCCGGGCGGTACCAACGTACCCGCGCCGATAATCACGTTATCTTCCACTACCGCGCCATCCATAACGGTGGAGCCGATTCCCACCAAAATACAGTTGCCCAATGTGCAGCCGTGGAGGGTGACATTGTGACCGACGGTGACATCGTTGCCGATGGTGGTGGGCCAGCCGCCAGGGTTGTAATCGCTGGCGTGGGTAATGTGGACCACGGTGCCATCTTGAATACTGCTGCGCTGACCGATGCGAATCGAGTGCATATCACCCCGAATTACCGCGCCGGGCCAGACCGAGCTATCGTCGCCGAGTTCGACATCGCCAATGACCGTTGCCGCCGCGTCGACAAAACAGCGCTCGCCAAGTGCTGGGGTGTAGCCGTTAAAGCGGCGGATGGCAGATGAGTTATCAAGTGGCATGGCTAAATCCTGAGAATTGTGTGAGCTGTTATTATAGCGGGCTTTATAACTGGGTTTGAACGGGAGTCTACGGTGACAAAAGTGGTTAAACGTTTTATTGCAGGCGCTGTTTGCCCCCGCTGTGGCGAAATGGACAAGCTGGTAGTCTATCGGCAGGACGAAAAGGACTGTCGCGAATGTGTTAGTTGTGATTTCGCCGAGGAGACCTTGTTTAGCCAGCCTTCCGCAGATTTAGAAACCCGTGCCAACCGTGATCTCGACAGGCAGGCGATTAAGTTTGTCGATGCCTCGGTGAAAAAATAGAACGAATCACTCAGCGTTAGTGAATGCTAGCGGCGTTGGCGTTGGCGTTGGCGTTGGCGCTGCCCTGCCCTAACAATAAATCTACCGCCAGCGTGTCGGTGAGACAGGGCCAGTGAGTGATTTCGATACCCCAGGCAATTTCCCGGCTGGCATTTTGGTCGAAGATACCGCTATCTAAACGTAGGTAGTCTCTTTCCAGTTGTTCGGCGACGTTCTGGGCCACAAGGTCGAGTTGATTGGCCAGAGGTTCGCCGATCAACTGATGAATAATGAGGTTGGAGCGGGTCATATCCATCGGGATTAACGGCTCATTACACTGCTGGGAAAAGTGTTCGTTGACCTCTTCAATCACCCGGTGGGCAATATAGGCCTGAGCCATTAGGGTGGCGAGCTCATTTTGCCCGTTCAATAAGGAAGGTGTCTCATCAAATGCGCCGATACAAAAATTCACGACTGCCTCGGTGTATTCGCAACAATTGGCGTTGACGCCGATAGTGCTCAGTACATCGACAAATTCTGCAACATGCTCTGTATAGAGCACAACAAAATCGAGCAGTACGGCAATGGTATTGCCCTCAGTGACTTTAATGGCACGGTGTAAAAGAGGGGCCTTAAGCTGGAATTGTGCGGCGAGCAGCCCGCTTTGGTGTTCGATAATTTTGGCGCGCTGGATATCACGGCGCAGATTGAAAGTATCCATATCTAGAAATCTAGTTGAGAACAAAAAAAAAGCAAGGTGGTCCGTCAGAAGCACTGAGAATTGGGGCTAATTTCAATATTAATGGAGCTCAGTTGGTTGGGCAGCGCTAGATGTCTTTGATATGTGTCAAGTGCTTGACGGATTGACCCCGGTGATTGCCCGGTTTATTGGCTTTTTGCCGGTGACCTTTCTACAGGCCTTCTGATATACTGCGCGCCGCGTCGATATTACGCGTGTTTTGCTGTCTGTTCGTTTAAGGGAGAAGACGAGGGGTACAGTAGGCGTAAATCATCGGTAAAAGAAGTGACAGAATGTCGCAGGCGTCCCCGCAAAAATTGTAAAAAAGTGGGGCGTGAGGGAGTTCAGATAGCCAGCGTGGGTCGATTCGGCCCAGCGCGTGGTTTTCTCGTGTTTCTGAACAAGATCAATACAGCAATCCGGAGAGAATAGGCAATGGTATCTAGAGTAAAGCAGCTTGTCGTGTATGCGCTAAGCCCGCTGTTACTGTTATTTTCTGTAGGGCAACAAGCCCACGCAGAAGATGCACATGCAAGTGGGTGGAGTCTACTGAATATGCCTCAGGGCGTTACCGGTGTCAGCAACGACATATATGACCTACACATGACCGTCGTTTGGATCTGTGTATGGATCTCGGTAGTGGTTTATGGAGTGATGTTTTACAGCATGTTTGCCCACCGCAAATCAAAGGGCTACAAGGCTGCAAATTTCCACGAAAGCACAACGGTAGAGCTATTGTGGACGATATTGCCTGTTTTAATATTGGTTTGGGTCGCCTTTCCCTCGACGAAATCTTTGATTGAGCTCTACGATACCAGCGAAGCCGATATCGATATTAAGATTACTGGCTATCAGTGGAAGTGGCAGTACGAATATCTCGGCGAAGGTGTTGAGTTTATGAGTGAGCTGACCACCTCAGAGCCAGCTATTTATAACGAAGCGCCGAAGACTGAGTTTTATCTGTCAGAGGTGAACGAGCCTTTGGTGTTGCCGGTTGGTAAAAAAATACGTTTCTTGCTAACAGCCAAGGATGTCATCCACGCATGGTGGGTGCCCGACCTGGGTGTCAAGCGTGATGCTGTACCTGGTTTTATTAACGAAACCTGGGCCAAAATTGATGAGCCGGGCATTTATCGTGGTTTCTGTGCGGAGCTTTGCGGTAAGGGCCACGCCTTTATGCCCATCGTAGTTAATGCCGTTACCGAAGATGAATACCAGAAGTGGCTGGCTGATAAAAAGGTCGCAGCCGCGGCAGAACGCGAGATGGCCAAACAAACCTTTACGCTTGAACAGCTGATGGTCAAGGGTGAAGCTGCTTACAACCGCTCATGTGCGGCTTGTCATATGGCTAACGGCGAGGGTATTCCAGGTGCATTTCCTGGTCTCAAAGGTAGTGCAATTGCTCTCGGTCCCGTGGCTGAGCATCTCGATGCTGTTGTCAACGGTGTCAGTGGCACGGCGATGCAAGCCTTTGGCGGGCAGTTGTCAGAGGTCGATCTGGCGGCGATTATCACCTACGAGCGTAATGCCTGGGGTAACGATGTCGGTGACATGGTTCAGCCTCTCGACGTACTTAAATTCAAACAAGGCCAATAGGGGAAATTAACATGGCACACGGTCCCGCAAAAGGTATTGGTCGTTGGTTGTTCGCCACGAACCACA
>ERZ1027208.8-NODE-8-length-285957-cov-99.245535_pt1 | contig 285957 bp, 239 predicted proteins | sample MGYA00520867_ERZ1027208 | MGnify/ENA primary metagenome ERZ1027208 (study PRJEB33311, sample SAMEA4378413) | marine metagenome | biome: Marine biome; feature: Fjord; material: Water | collected 2014-07-20T08:00:00Z/2014-07-... | depth 75 m ... | reverse complement strand
GAAACTAGAGGGTCTGATCCTTATTATTATTTTAGAAAGTGCAACTTTGAGAACTAAATATCACTTCTCAAGGGTAAACACGATTTTCAAATCAACGACGTACTCTTTGATCTCTCCAGCTTCAACGTTGGCACGTTCGCCGATAACCTCAATAGACTCAATACCACGCAGGGTTTGACTCGCTCGGGCATAACCTTTTTCCAGGGCATCCTGAAAACTCACTGGCGAAGCGGCACTGACACTCGATACGCTCGATACGCTCATCTTCAACTCCTATAAATGTAATAAATCAGGGGGGGTCATGGAAAACTTCAAGTAGGCACGAACCTGAAATTCTCGATCACCACTGGGCTCTATCGAAACCGATTTACTCACCACCTCCATGGTGTGAATACCCCGTAATGTTTTATTGGCCCGCTGTAAAATACGCCCGAGCGCCTCTTCAAATGATACCAATGAGGTGCCGATTAACTCATTTTCTTTACCATGATTCATGGTCGACTTTCCTATTTATTAGTACGTTACTGGCTTAAATACGGCACCGGGACCGGGTATAGCCAGCAGTTTGTAGTGCACCACCTCAGCCACCTCTTGCGTCATCACAAAACCTTCATCCAACAAGAGGTCGAGATGACCCATAACCTCGGAGATTACCGCATAAAGCTGGTCTTCCCAAGCTTTTGGAAAGAGCTTTTGACCCACCTCAAGTGGTGTCAGTAATCCCCCTTGCTCAAGTATCTTCGATATCTTCAATAAACGCCGCTCGGTAGACAGCTTGTAACCTTTAATCAGCTCACGATGATCCTGAAAAACATCACCATGGCTAGGGTAAATATAACGCGCCTCGTAGGGTAATACTTTGTCAGCCGAGCGATAATACTGAGACAGGGTGTGAACTCGCTCACCCTCTGCCGTTTCAGGAAATTCTAACAAGCATACCGGTGTTACATCGGGTAATAAGTGATCACCAGAGAACATTTGTTGGCTCTCAGCCTGCCAGAAAACCACTTCTTCAGGACAGTGTCCAGGCGTATGAATCACTTTTAAATCAAAGCCATTGATAGGCACGATGTCGTTATCTTTCAGTTCGCGATCAAGCCGACAGGGCTTAAAAATATCCCCAATATAGGCCCGGTAATCGTAGGCCTTTTCATACATTTGAGCACTAAAACCGTAGCGCTGTAGAACGGCACGCTCAACTTTTATTCGCTCGGGTGGTGGTAAAAAACTATCAACTGTAGAGCTCACATTTTCGTGGCCCCATATCTCACAACCCGAGGCTTCGCGAATACGACTGGCCTGCCCAAAGTGGTCTGTGTGGGCATGAGTGAGCAACAGCAAACTTATGTCTTCAATACCGTAACCGGCTTCACTCAGCCCCGCCTGTAAACCCTGCCAGGCTTGCTCCGTACCAACGCCGGTATCAATCAGCACCAATTGATCAGAGCCCGCTTCGGGCAAAATCACATAGCTGTTGATATCGCCAACATCAAAAGGGGTGGGCGTAGGAATGCGTAAAATACGCCCGAAGCGTTTTACACCCACTGGCTCGGCACTCATGGGCTCACTCTACGCACAACTCAGCCGAACGCCAGCCAGATAGTTGAGATCGCCATTAGAGGAACTAAGCATCACTTTTACCGGGCTTCAAATCTAGAACCTCAATGACGTCTGGCGCCTGATAATAATTGGGGAAATCTTCTTTTACGACGGGGCTTTGCGGTGACCAGGTGAAACAGCCATTGAGCATAAAGGGCGCTTGATCTGACTCCATTTCACCTCGAGCTGCCGGTGCCAAACCCATCAGCTCTCGCGCATAATCAGCCGACAAAGTTTGAAAGGTTACCGTCGCTAATGGGCCTAGTAGCTCAGCAAGATGCGTACAACCCAGCACACCACCAACCACTTCGCGTACTCGCCTGTTCCAGCCAGCACCTATTTTCAGCCCAACGATGCCCTGAAAATTGCCCAGCACATCAGAGCAAATGGTATAAGGCTGCACATCCATTACCACCTCAATACCCTGCACGACCAACTCGCGGTCAATGGTCAGGCGTATCGACATATCGTGCACCGGCAGCCCTGAGGCCACCGTACCCCGCCACTTATTCTCATAAGTGTAGGTTTTCTTGTCGACGATATGCGCCTCGATATCCCACAGGCCATCATCACGGTAATAACCCGCTAAATCGATGGTGCGCGTGTGTAAATGCTGTCGAGCTTGCGGTGGCGATAAAGGCATAAGTTAAAGCGTTCCTGTTTTTTAAAGTGGGTGGCTTAGGCCGTAATCAGGGCGTCAGTACCACACGGCCTTTAATTTCACCGGCATGTAAGCGCGCAACGACATCGTTAATCGCCTCTAAAGGCTGGCGCTCAATATGAGGCGTAATATGCCCCAGACGAGCCAGTTCGAGCACTTCTTTCAGCTCTTGCCGGTTGCCCCAAATACTAGTGGTCACTTCAACCTCGAGGGGGATTTCCCAAAAGGTAAAGGGCAACGTACCGCCAGCAATACCCACCACCACAATTTTTCCGGCGACGGCAACACTGGCTGCGGCACTTTTCAGCGTCGCATCGGCACCGACAAAATCGATAACTGCATCGGCACCCATACCATCGGTGGCGGCCTTCACCTCAGCACCGACATCACCCCCGGCGTTGATCACCACATCCGCACCCAGCTCTTTGGCCATAGCCAGTTTTTCGTCGCTGAGGTCAATGGCGATCAAGCGTGCAGAGGGAGCCAAAGCCTGGGCAATTTGCAAAGCCATGTGGCCGAGACCACCAACGCCGATAATTGCCAGAGTACGACCCGGTGCTAACTTGGGCAGCACTTTTTTAACCGCTCGATAAGGGGTCAAAGCGGCATCGGTGAGCGGTGCAGCGACAACGGGATCGAGGCCATTGAGCTTCACCAGGTTGCGCGAGTGAGGCACGTAGAGTTTCTCGGCCCAGCCGCCATCGACCATAATTCCCGGGTAGACCGGGTTTTGACAGAGGTTCTCTTCACCCTGCTCGCAGAAGCGACAGCCGCCGCAACCCCAGGCACCAAAGACCGCCACACCGTCGCCAACGGCAACATCTTTCACTTCGCTACCCACAGCTTCGACAATGCCGGCATTTTCGTGACCCAGTGTGATGGGCTTCTGCCGTGTACCCACTTCGCCGTCAATAACATGCAGGTCGGAATGGCACACGCCCGCGCCCGATATACGTACCAGCACGCCGGTGGGCCCTACTTCAGGTTCGGGCAATTCTTCTATAGTCAGTGGTTTACCGACGCCATTAAATCTTGTCGCTTTCATTGTTTTCTCCTCAACAGGGTTAAGCTTTTATTCTTGCACGGTGCCTTCGTTCAGCACTTGAGTTTATAGCGCTCACCGTCAGCGACGATATAACCCGCCGTGGGTGGTGAAAAATGGGTGCCGATGACTAGCACCGGCTTATCAACATATTTGGCATAAAAATCCCAACGGGTGTCGATAGCTTTCGGCGGATCATAGTCGGCAAAGCAAGACCACTCGGGCCGCGCCAGCTGACAAGGGTGGTGGGTCATGTCGCCGGTAATCACTGCATCTTCACCGCCCGATGAGATACGCACGCTAATGTGCCCCGCCGTGTGGCCGTGAGTGGGTTCAAACCACACCTCATCGTTCACGCGATGGTCACAGGGTACGAGATCGGCCAGGCCCGCATCTATCACCGGCTGTACCGAGTCTTCCAGTACCGGACCAAAGTGCTCGGTATCGGGCTCCTTTTCCCAGGCCTCCCACTCCTTTTTGCCAAACAAATAGCGGGCATTGGGAAAAGTTGGCACCCATTCGCCGTCGACCAGCATAGTATTCCAGCCGACATGATCGACGTGAAGATGCGTACAAATCACGTAGTCGATACTTTCACGAGGGTGACCCGCTGCCGCGAGGTCTTCAAGAAAGGAGCCCTTGCGCATCGCCCACGCCTCGGTAGTCCGCTCTTTGTCATTACCCAGGCAGGTATCGACCATGATCTTTACGCCCTGAGTTTCAATAATCAGGGCGTGGATGCTCATTTTCAGCCAGCCCCTGTCAGTAATAAAATTCGGGCTCAGCCAATCAATTTCTAATAGCTTTTCCGGTGTTGCATCTGGCAACACAAACTTACCCGGGACCGGGGAATCCTCTTCAATCACCTTGGTGATTTTTACATCACCAATCTGCCAATCTGCCATTTCAGCTCTCCTTCAATCTTTTGCAGACACCGTATTTAAGCGTTGCGAATCCACAAACCACCATCAACCGGCATAATGACACCGGTCATAAATGAAGCCGATGGCAGGGCAAAATTGAACGTGGCGTGAGCGACTTCTTCGGGGTCGCCATAACGACGCACAGCGACACGGCGCTTGGCAAAGGTGACTTTATGTTCGTCGGTAATAAAATCAGTCAGTGGCGTTTTAATCGGGCCGGGGCAAACACAGTTGGCGGTAATGCCTTCCCGGCCAAGGTCAACGGCTAGCGACTTGGTAAAGCCCACGACAGCATGCTTGGCGGCAGTGTAAGGCCCGGCATTCTCGGTGGCACCGAGGCCTTCGGTAGAGGCAATATTAATAATGCGTCCGTTCTCAGCTTTGCGCAGCATGGGCAGTGATGCCCGCACCAAACGCTGCACCGAGTTGATCAGCACGTCCATGCCAAACTGCCAGCGCTCTTCGTACTTTTCGCTATCGAGCTTAACAAACACGCCCAAGCCCGCGTTGTTGACGAGAATATCCAACCCACCAAACTCAGCACCAATGGAATTTGTTACTTCGATAATACGCTCGGCATCGCAAACATCCAAAGCCCAGGCTTTAGCAGTGCCACCGGCATCATTAATCTCTTTCGCCACCGCTTCAGCTTTCTCCTGGTCACGATCTGTGACAGCCACCTTGGCGCCTTCATCGGCGAAAAGTATCGCCGTTGCTCGGCCCATACCGCTGGCTGCACCTGTTACATGAACCACACTACCTTTAACTGAACGACTTAATTTACTGAGTCTTGCCACAATATTTTACCTTTTAGATGGATGTGTCAGCCCAACAGCCTATCTGCTGGGTCTGGCTAACAAAAGAAATAATGAAACCTGAGGAGCCCCTAAATCCAGGCTCCGAAAAACGGCGCTGGATTTAGGCAGTGAATACTATTTTTAGAGGGTAGTTAAAGCCTGGTTTAAGCAACTTTATCAGCAGACTGACCGACCTCTGCCGCCTGCAGTACCGGCAGGCATTTCTCGGCAAACAGTTTCATCTGCTTGTGCACAATGTCGTAGGGCAAACCAGCAAAAGAGAACGAGACATTAAAGGTCACTGGCCCCGCCAGCGCCTGAATGCTGTTCATTTGGTCGATACATTCCTGGGGTGTGCCGAAGATTTGATTATCAACGTAGAGATTGCCCATCGACTCAGAGCTGCGATCGCGCATCATGCCGGCAGATTTGGCATAGAACTCATAACCTTTAACATCGGTAAAATGAGTGCCGTCCATTTCATAGTGGGCCAGCGCCGATATCCAATAGTCAGTCATGTACTTCTCTGCCAGCTCACGGGCGCGATCGCCATCCTCGTCGACCATCACAAAGACATTGGCAACAACCGGTGGCGCCTCACGGCCCTGGTGCTTGAGAAAGGCCTCGCGATAAACACGGCAATCTTCAGCCCGAGATTTCCACGGTGATATCGCAAACACCATCATTCCCAAACCCAGACGAGCGATAATTTCAGCTGTTTCAGGCGACTGGCAGGTGACATAGGTGCGATCAAGGTAGGGCGGTAATGGTGCTGGACGAATATCTCTGGCTATTTGCTTAAAGTGTTCGCCGTCGTGATCCTTGGCCTTGCCAGTTTCCAGCATGTCGAGAACCATTTGCGACGATTCTTCAAATATGCCCCGCGAGTCGTTCATATCAACGCCAAAGCCATCGTACTCAACCCGGCCTATGCCCCGGCCTATGCCCAGCAGTAAACGCCGATCACAGAGGTTGTCGAGCATTGAAACATCGGTGGCAACACGCAGGGGGTCTTTGTGCCAGGGAATAATAATCGCACCCGTACCCAGCTTGATGTTCTCCGTTTTACCCGCCAGATAAGACAACATCTCAATGGGATTGGGGCACAGGGTATAGTCAGTGAAGTGGTGCTCAACCGCCCATATAGAATCGAAGCCCAGAGGCTCTGCCATCTCGCAAACACCCAGCTCTTTTTTATACATATCGTAATCGGCCATGGGCAGATTAGGGTGATTCTGGAATAGCATTAACACGCCAATATCCATAATAAACTCCTTAATTTTAGTCTTATAAATTCATAGGTTTAAAATTTTATTGGCCGCTATCTTTACACAGGCAGTATCTGCTAAACAAATCTAAATAGTGCCCATGACCGCCCCCCTGTTAATACTAAGGGCTTGCCAGGTTAGTGCTTATCTGAGCTATAAACACCAGGGTAACGCACTCATTAAAGCCAATACCAAGAGCGTAAACAGCCATTCAGACAATGAAACAAATAGCGTTGAAGTGCCACGAAGACGTTTTAGAATGGAGTCACACCTGCCCTGTAAACCTTCGCAGGCGTTCGTTAGAGCGTGCCCCAGCAGCCATACCGGCGTACGAGGTTGACAGGTGTATTAGTTATTATGTGCACCTCCCCCGCGTTCGTTATATACCCCTACTAGCTGACCCAAGCACATGACCCAAGTAAAAAAACCGAGTCCCCGCCGGCAATATTCAGATTTACACAGATGCAATATGGCCAATAAACGAACCAGGCTGAATTACAGCCCGGTCTGTTTATAGGCATTGATAGTGGTAATAGGTAGAAACTAACTCAATGCTGATCACACTCGGCAAGGAAGGTAATCAAGCTTTCTCGATAGTCATAGTAGTCGGGATGTTCAAGTAAGGCTTTGCGCGTACGGGGGCGAGGCAGGTCGATATCGATAACTTTACCCACCGTCGCCTCCGGGCCATTGGTCATCATCACAACCCGGTCGGCCAGTAATATGGCTTCATCGACATCGTGGGTGACCATTACGGCGGTCAGTTTCGTACGATCCCACACTTCCATCAACACTTCCTGCAACTCCCAACGAGTCAGAGAGTCGAGCATACCGAAGGGCTCATCCAGTAATAACAATTTTGGTGACAGTGCAAAAGCACGGGCAATGCCGACACGCTGGCGCATTCCGTTGGACATATCACCCGCCTTCTTGTGTAGCGAATCGCCTAAGCCAACGCGGGTCAGATAATATTCCACAATATCGTTGCGCTCGCTTTGCTGGGCGTGGGGATAAACACTTTCAACACCGAGAGATACGTTTTCTGTCGCCGTCAACCAGGGGAATAAACTCGGTGCCTGGAAGACGACGGCGCGATCTGGGCCGGCGGAAACAACCTCCTTGCCATCGAGAATAATACCCCCCTTGCTGATTTCATTAAGGCCGGCCGTCATCGAAAGAACCGTCGACTTGCCGCAACCTGAGTGCCCAATAAGCGAAATGAACTCGCCTTTTTTCATCTTTAAATTAAAATCTTTTACAACGGCCACCGGCCCTTTTGGCGTTGGATAGACTTTATCAAGCTGGGTGTATTCGAGGTAGCGCTGCTGACCCAGGTTTTCCGTAGATGGTTTGAGAGCCGTTTTGTCAGCACGCCAATCCGTGGTGGTATTGGGTCTAACGGGAGGCAAGGCAATATTGCTTTCACTACTGCTACTTTGGATACCAATATCCATAAGGTATTGGGTGATTTCTGCGCGCAGTGCCTTAAAGGCCGGATCGTGATTCATCGCGCTACGATCTCGGGGGCGCGGCAAATCCACTTTAAATTCCGGGCCAAAGGTGGCATTGGGGCCTGGCTTTAAGGGGATAACCCGGTCGGCCATAATCAAACCTTCGTCAACATCATTGGTGATGAGGATGACGGTTTTCTTTTCCTGCTCCCAGATTTGCAAAATTTCATCCTGCAAATTAGCGCGAGTCAGAGCATCGAGAGCACTTAAGGGCTCATCAAGAAGAAGAATATCAGGGCTGGCCCCCAGGGCACGGGCGACGTTAACCCGTTGGCGCATGCCCCCGGATAATTCTGCCGGGCGCTTATGTAGGGCGGGGGTTAAGCCGACCATATCGACATATTTTAAGACTCGCTCTGCCCTTTCTTTTTTTGGCCTGTCGGCGAATATCTGGTCGACTGACAGGGCGACATTACCCTCTACGGTAAGCCAGGGCATTAGGGAGTAGTTTTGAAAAACCACGCCCCTATCGGCACCGGGGCCAGTGATTGGCTTGCCATCTTTCGTAATGGTGCCCTCGTCGGGCTGTATTAAACCGGCAATGGCTGAAATTAAAGTGGATTTGCCGCTGCCAGAAAAACCAACGATGGCAACAAATTCGCCTTCAGTAATCTCCAGATTGATATCTTTCAGTACAGCTGTTTTATCAGTACCTTCACCATAGGATTTACTGACTTTATCAAGCGCTAGAAGTGTCATTTCTTAAGTTTCCTGTATGCCAAATAGCTGTTAGATATTGGTTTCGCCGAAGGAGAATATTTTTTGCAAGGTCATCATTACCCGGTCGAGAGCGAAGCCAATCAAACCAATAGTGAACACCGCAACCATGATACGACCCAGTGAATGTGAGCTACCGTTTTGAAATTCATCCCAGACAAACTTGCCCAAACCCGGGTTCTGCGCAAGCATTTCAGCCGCGATCAATACCATCCAGCCAACCCCGAGAGAGAGGCGCAATCCGGTAAATATCAAGGGCAGGGATGAGGGCAAAATAATCTTGGTTATTTGTGTCATCTTACTAAGTCGCAGGACTTTACCGACGTTAACCAAATCTTTGTCAATCGATGAAACACCCACTGAGGTATTAATCAGGGTTGGCCACAGAGAGCAAAGTGTGACGGTAATTGCCGAGGTAAGAAACGATTTATCGAACCACGAATCATCACTGGTTACATAAACTGCGCTCACAATCATGGTCACAATGGGTAACCAGGCGAGAGGCGACACCGGTTTGAAAATTTGAATCACAGGGTTAATTGCCGTGTTGATGAGCGAACTCATACCGCAAAGAATGCCCACGGGCACGGCGACAAGAGTGGCTATCACAAAGCCGGTAAACACCGTGTAAAGGCTAGTCACTATCTGATCGAGATAGGTGGCCTTACCGGTATAGGCGCGTATTTTAACGACGGCATCGGGGTTCTTCGCCAACTTCTTCTCATTGCGTACTTCCTGACGATCATAAAAGGCGACGGCTTTTTCCCTCTCAGCACTATGCTCCTCCAACAAACCCTGGGCTTCCTGATAAACAGCACTCGGCCCGGGTATAACACCAAGGCTGGTTTCGATCTTGGATGCCCCCCAACTCCAGAACAGTAAAAATGCCATAAAAAATAGCACTGGCGCACCAATGGCGATCAACAATTCACGCAATTGTGCCTTTGGGCTTTCACCACCACAGAGTTTAACGAGGGGGACAAACCAGGTGAAACCGATTAAATCCAGAACTTTATTAATTCGCACATACAGTGGTGCTCGTGACTGTTGAATACGGGTGTTGCTTGTAGACTTACTCACCGGGGCCGACTCTTTATTGGCTGGTGCTTGTTCTGACGATGTTTCTTCTACAGTATTTTTCATGGTGTCGAGTGTCGTAGCGGTTAATTCGGTCATTGTGGTAGGCCTATTGATAGGGCTGACTGATGGAGCTGGCGCGCCGTTGGCGCGACAGCCCTGGTTACTATCCCAGCGTTATAGAGTGAAGAATTAAGTAAACGCTACTTCGCGATTTCCTTTCCTCTCAAACCAATCGGCAAACTCTCTATGTAGGCATTCGGTTTTGCTCCGTCATAGCTAATGCCATCGATAAAGTCCTTTTGCGCAGGTCGAAAACCACTTTCTTTATCCAGATCTGGAAAATCAGACGCTTTCAACGTGCCCTCTTCAATCAAATCCTTGGCCGCAACTGCGTAGAGGTCGGGACGATAGACAGATTTGGCGACATCGATATACCAGCTATCAGACTTGAACTCGTCAATTTGACCCCAACGGCGCATTTGCGTGAGATACCAAATAGCATCGCTGTAGTAGGGGTAAGTCGCGTTGTAGCGAAAGAAGACATTAAAGTCGGGCACCTGACGCTTATCACCTTTTTCATATTCAAAAGTGCCAGTCATGCTATTGGCAATAACATCGTAATCAGCTCCCACATAGTTTGACTGTGAAAGTATTTTTACCGCTTCTGCTCGGTTGGCATTATCGTTAGCATCCAACCAGGCTGCGGCGCGAATTAATGCCTTGACCATACGAGCTGTGGTATTCGGATATTTCTCAGAAAATGCTTGGGTAATGCCGAACACTTTTTCGGGGTTATCTTTCCAAATTTCATAATCGGTAATAACCGGCACGCCAATACCTTTAAATACTGCCTGCTGATTCCAGGGTTCGCCCACGCAATATCCAAAGATAGTTCCCGCCTCCATTGTCGCGGGCATCTGTGGTGGTGGTGTGACCGACAGCAGTACATCGGCATCTAGCTGGCCACTAATATCACCCTTCGACGGTGCGTAATACCCGGGGTGGATACCACCAGCAGCGAGCCAGTAGCGCAGCTCATAGTTATGGGTCGAGACCGGAAAAACCATCCCCATATTGAAAGGCTTACCCTGCTCCCGGTAACTATCGACAACCGGTTTCAGCGAGCTGGCTTTAATAGGGTGAACGGGCTTGCCATCAGGCTGAAGGGGGACATGGGGTTTCATTTGTGCCCAAATATCGTTGGATACGGTAATAGCGTTGCCGTTTAAATCCATGCTAAAGGGGGTAATAATGTGAGCTTTAGTACCGAAGCCAATAGTCGCAGCCAGCGGTTGTCCTGCCAGCATGTGGGCGCCATCCAACTGCCCATCAATAACGCCGTCGAGTAAGACTTTCCAGTTAGCCTGGGCTTCAAGGGTGACGTACAAACCTTCGTCTTCGAAATAACCCTTTTCATAGGCAACGGCTAACGGCGCCATGTCCGTTAATTTAATAAAGCCAAATTTTAACTCTTCTTTTTCAGGCTCGCCTAGCTCTGCCCAGCTCAGTAGTGATAGTACGGATCCCGCGAGAGCTACTGCGGTAGTTTTAAAAGTGGGAAGAGGGACTGATAATTTACTTCGACGTCGAATGACTGCCGACACTTTAGATATTACAGGATGTTTCGACATAACTTACTGCTCCTTCAATTACCTTTGAATTTGCTATCACCACAGGATGAAAACAAATAAAAAAAGCCAGTGACTCACCGATATTAAGTATCTGTGAGTCGCTGGCTTCGTTGCCTAAAATAAAATGTATTTACTGTGCAATATTATTAATACAAATTGCATGCCATCTTTTTATTCACTTTATTTCAGGATAAACAGGCGGTTTTACTGGATTCTATTAATAAACATATTAAGACGTGTAATAAATTAATTTATTTTGGTGCGTAAAAGGTGTTTTTTATATCTTATTATTTTTGTTGCACTATTTATGGGCGCAGTCTTAGCAAAGAGGTACCAGCTGAGGTGTTAGCGTTGCTTAGAGAAATACTTCTCACCGTTAAGGAACAGATCTCGACCCATCTCTTTGGCATGCTTACATAGATAAGAACTGGTGTTACAGCCTTCGTCTTTATAGTCCGTAGAGGGGCAATTATAGCCAAGTACTGCTGCCGCCTCACGATACAGATCGGTGCGATAGACCTTTTCAATCAATTGGCTAGCCTCACTGCAGTCGCCGGCTATTCCCTGTAATTCAAAAGTTTCTTCCAGCAAGTACTCTGCGCTTGATCGCCACGGAAACCCTGCCTCGTAACGGTTTACAAAAATAAAGTCAGGATTTTCTTCCAGACCTCCTTGCTTACTGTCTAGAGAGCAGCCTAATAAAGCAGGCTCGATTATATGCTCTGGAAGATCCAGATAATCCTGTTGGGCAATAATAGGTACCGCCACCTGCCGGTTTTCTGGGCTGGATAACCAGGTAGCCGCCTCCATAATCGCCAGGCGTAAGCGTAGATGTGTTGATGGGTAGCTTTTATGCCAGTGCTCGGTAACAACAAGGGCTTGTTCAGGTGACTTATTCCCTATTGGGTAGTCCGAAACGACAGTTGAGCCGATTCCGCTCTGTACTGCCACCCGGTTCCAGGGTTCTCCCACACAAAAGCCATCAATTGCACCCCGTGCGAGATTATCGACCATTGTCTCCGGAGGCAGCACGATAATTTTCACATCTCGATCAGGGCATATACCCCCCAACGTTAACCAATGACGTAATTGAAACGTATCCATGGAATAAGGGTAGGCTGTCGCCAGGGTGAGCTGCCCCGGCAAGACATTAATGATTTGCCCTAATTTCTGTGCTGCCAAAACGGGGGCAGGACAACTATCGCTGCTTTTATTGGTTCCTAAATCAATTTGCTTACACAGCCCTGACGCCAGGGTAATGGCACTGCCATTCAAGCTCAACATAAGCCCTGTAATGAATGGGCTTGTGTTATTTTTGAGGCCGGGCGATGTGACCAGTGGCATAGGCGCCAGCATTGGTGAAGCATCCAATGTGCCAGCAGCGACTTTGTCTCGAACTTTGGCCCAGGATACCTCCCGGCTCAATGTAACCTCTAGCCCATAGCGCTCAAAGAAATGTAACTCTTGAGCAATAATCAGCGGCGCACTGTCAGTCAGGCGCATAAAGCCAATATTGACATGGTTTTTTTCTGCTGAACTCAGGCTTTCAAGGTTCATCAGTTCGTGCCTTCTTTATTCCTTATCCAGAATGGCTAATACATTTTTGGCAACATCAATAAGAGTTTGACTATTATTCATAGCCAGGGTGCGCATATTTTTATGTGCCTCCGGCTCAGATATTTTCTGATGCTTCATCAATAAGCGCTTGGCTTTATCGAGAATATTTTTATCATTTAGCTCTTGCTGGGTACTACTAAGTTGTAGGCGTAGAGCCTGATACATTTCGAACTGGGCCAAAGCGACATGGATAAGGGGCTTAACTTTTTCAGGATTAATAGCCTCAACCATGTAAGCACTAACACCTGCGTTTATAGCCTCGCAGATAAACTCTGGATCCTCTTCGTTCGAAAACATCACTACTGGTGTCGGGTTGTGCTGACTTATAAGCGACAGACTTTCCAGAATATCCCGGCCAGGTGAATCCATGTCTATCATGACCACATGGGGCTTGTGTTCCTGAATTTTAAACAGCAGACCCGACGCACAGCTTAATGTCGAAACAACATCAAAATCACAGACTTTCATTATCTGTTCGACCATGGCTGCGCGCTGGGGATGATCATCGACCAGTATTACGCGAACACTATGATTACTAGAGTTAGGCAATGTGGTTTACCCTTTTTGGTCAGGGCTGCACGCCAAATCAACTCGTTTTATTGAGCCGGCGTGTAGCCCCTCGTTAGCGAGGTACGATATAAACTAGAACGCTGCTGTCACCATCAACCAGGCTTTATCTGTATCGTTAGAGTAGTCATCGGCTTCATAAGCAGCATATTTAAATAACACGCTGTAGTTTTTGCCAAATTTATAAGCCGCGATAAAATCGAATTCGCTGCCGTAATCCATACCACCCGTTTCCGCTTCAAAATCGTGGTAAAAGGCGATGAGCTTTACACCCGCTATTTTTGTAGCGACTTTTAAGTAGGTGTCTTCAATGCCTCCAGGGGGAGTCACCAGAAATTTATCGGCAAAACCCTGAAACTTGTGCAGTGTTGCCAAGGGGGTCTTAAAGCCTACGCCGTTATCGCTCTCAAGAACTTCATAACCCAGCGCAACCGTAACGGGTTTCGTTTTAACGGCAAGTTCTGCAAAGTAATAGCCAGCGTCATAGTCGAGGCCACTGTCTTTGTAGTCACTTTGCTCAGCATAAGATAGGTTAACCCCAAGGCTCACACCATCGCTGACATTAAATCCGCCCTTGTATTCCAGCCCATAAGTGCTGCTCGATAGAGCTGGGGCTTCATCGAGGTCTAGTAGGTAGCTAAAACCAGAGATGGTGTGGCCATCGGCAATTTTATAAGTCGCGATAAGTGCGTGGCTATCACCCTCAAAATCAGCATCGGATCCTTCAGGGCCAAAGATACGATTAACATCCCAAATATAGCTGTAGTCGACGGTCAGGCCATCCAGGGGTGATAATGTAAAAGTCGCTGCATCAAAGGTTTGTTCATTTTGACGCCAGCCTACGCCACCGAGAAAACGTTGCCCACTGTGGTTAATACGTTGGCGACCCAGGGTTGCCTTGTTTTTATCATCAAAGGCATAACTAATAAAAGCCTGATTCACTTCGGTGTAATCTGGGTCTGCAACCACCGGATAGTTTGTTTTACCATTCTCGGTGTTATTGAAGTTATCACCGCCGACATAGCTAACATTGTCGACTTCAACCAGCCCCATAAAACCACCTACCACCCCTGATTTAAGGGTAATGCGTGATCTTAAGGTCGAGGCGTTAGCATCTTTAGGCTTGCCATCCTGGTCGACGTATTCATGGCGGTAGCGCAAATTTAAAGCAACATCGCCTCCGTCAATAGCTTGGCTAATACTATCAGCGAGAGGCTGAGCACTCGCAAGTGTTGATACAGACAGACCCAGTACAGCAACACCTAATGCAGCTGGGGTGATTTTTAATGAGCGATTCAACATTCAGAATTTCCTCGGGTTAATAACAGCAGGCAATAATATTGCGACTAGCGCCGTTGACTGATTTAGCAAAAACAGGGCAAAAAAAATCCATAGACCACGGGAGGGGTGACCTATGGACTGCATTGCCCAATAGCGGAGTGGTATTACTCTCTGATAAGCCCGCTGACTAATAACAATACAATTCTCATGCCATATTTTTAAGCCTTTGTTTTTAATAAAAAATAGTTAATCGCGTACATTTTCTCACACTTAACACAAGGTAGCTGTCGTAAACATGCCTCATTGCCAAGCGTCGCGCTCCAATCTAGGGCTTTTCATCCATTTTATTACCAACCTACAAACATCTATCGCTTTTCCCTTTGCGTGCTGTACAGAACCAGCATAAGCCTCGCCTTTTTCATCAAAAACCCCTATATTTGCCACTGCTTTAAAAAACCAAACCTACAGGGGTTGATAAGGCCTTCTGTAACTTAAATTTTAATAACTCAGGGGAAATTCAATGGGAGCATTAGACGGAAAAGTAGCACTAATCACTGGCGCAGCACGAGGTCAGGGTGCAGCTGAAGCACGGCTGTTTGTTGCGCGTGGCGCCAAAGTGATGATGACCGACGTACTCGACGAAGAAGGCCAGCAAGTCGCCGCCGAACTCGGTGATTCTGCAGCCTATATGCGCCTTGACGTCGCCAGTGAGCAAGGCTGGAAAGACGTCGTTGCCGCTACTGTCGAAAAATTCGGCAAGCTCAACGTGCTGATTAATAACGCCGGTATCATCACACCCGTCGCTGAAGTTCAGGAAACCTCTCTGGCGACTTTCCAGAAAGTCACCGACGTTAACCAGATCGGCGTGTTCTTAGGCATGCGCGAAGTGGTCGAGCCGATGAAAAAAGCCGGTGGCGGCTCCATCGTCAACATCGCCTCTATTGACGGCCTGATTGGCATGTATGGCGCCGTTGCCTATTGCGCGAGCAAGTTCGCCGTGCGCGGCATGACCAAGGTTGCCGCTCTGGAAATGGGCAAGTACGGCATACGCGTCAACTCACTCCACCCCGGTGGCGTAAAGACTAAAATTCTCGATGACACTGGCATGACAGAAGAGCAGGCAGAAGAAGCCTTTAAAGCCATCCCTCTGGGTCGCATTGCCAAGTCTGAAGAGATGGCAACTCTGGCCGCTTATCTGGCTTCTGACGATGCCTCTTACTCAACCGGCTCAGAGTTTATTGCCGACGGCGGTTTGACGGCTGGTTTTGCATTGGAAGGTTAAAAGCCACTGCAAATGAATAAAAAAGGCCTGTTGTTTAGCAGGCCTTTTTTTATGTATCGACTAAAAAAATTTTTGCAGAATACGTTTCGCTAAACACATTGAAAAACTATCATTTTTAATAACAGAGGATAAAAACAATGAGTAATTTAGAAGGTAAGGTTGCACTGATCACCGGTGCTGCACGGGGTCAGGGGGCAGCGGAGGCTCGTCTCTTCGCCGCTCGAGGCGCCAAAGTCGTTATCACCGATGTACTCGATAAAGAAGGCCAGGAAGTCGCCGCCGAAATTGGCGATTCAGCCCACTACATCCACATGGATGTTACCGATGAAAATGCCTGGGCTGATGCTGTCAAAGAAACGGTTGAGCGTTTTGGCAAACTCAACGTGCTCGTCAACAATGCCGGCATCGTCCAGGTTAAAGCGCTGGTCGACTGCAGCGTCGCCGACTATATGAAAGTCATCGAGATCAATCAGCTGGGTGTTTTTCTTGGTATGCGCACCGTTGCCGGCCCCATGAAAGATGCTGGCGGTGGTTCGATCATTAATATCTCATCCATTGATGGGCTCATCGGCATGGCCGGTGGTGCCGCCTACTGTGCCAGCAAGTTCGCAGTGCGTGGCATGACCAAGGTCGCTGCGATGGAATTGGGCCCTGATAACATTCGCGTCAACTCTATTCACCCCGGCGGCGTGCAGACACCTATGGTCACCCAAACCGGCATGGACGAGTCTATGATGGAAAGTATTTTCGGAAAGGTTCCCCTCGGCCGCGTTGGTCAGCCTGAAGAAATGGCCACATTAGCAGCGTATCTGGCCTCGGATGACAGCTCTTATTCAACGGGTTCAGAGTTTATCGCCGATGGTGGTTTGACGGCTGGCTTCTCCCTTGAGCACTAACGACTAGCGTTACACGCTCTTAAACTGTAGCCAAAAAAAGAGCGCCTCCTATAAATTAGGTAGGCGCTCTTTTTTTTATTTGAACTTACCTATAAAAATCAGGGCAAATTCAGCTTGGCAAGTGCCTCGCGGTCAACAACAGGCGCACGCTTAGTGCCTGGTGCCAATTTGACACTACCCGGAGTACGATCAAACGGCCCAAACAGCCCAATTTCATCGGCAAATTTACGAACATCAGGTAATACTTCCTTACCCAACAGCTCAACACTGCGTAGTCGATCTTTATCACCGACATTGCCTTGAACAGCAAAGCAAGTGAAGACACCGGGACGAATAACAGAAAGGATGTCCTTGATTTTCTGAGCGCAAGTCTCGGGGCTACCAACAACAATTTGCATATTGTCCTGAACCTTCTCGTAACCGGCAATCAACTTGGCTTTCAATGCATCGTAAGCCGAGGCATCCCAGCTATCATCGGCACCAGCCATCAACTTCTCTTTACTCACGCCCAACCAGCTACCACCCGGCTGTTGACCCAGCATGCGAATCGCGCTCTTCGAGTTATAGCCTGGGGGCAGAGTGTGCTCAGGACGAGAAAAGGCGTTTTGACCACCGCCAAAAATAAAGCCCTTACCAAGTTCCTGAGCCTTTTCATCGGTATCAGCACAGAAGATAGGCAGCAAGTAACCAAAGTTTTCAGGGCCAGCCTGATAACCCAGCTCGGCCGACTTATCAGCGTACATATCCCACAGATCACAAGTTGGACCCAGTGCCGTACCTAAGCCGAGGTAGGGGTATTGCTTCTCAGCACACCACATGACAGTTTCAGCACTCAGTACACCGGGAATCCACTGCTGGGGCATTTCCTGGTAAGGTCTAACCCAGGGGTTTACGTGACGATAGTGGAAGTGTTTACCTTCATAGCGCCAGGGGCCGTCTTTGGTCCAGCAATCAAGAATAAACTGGTGGGCTTCGTTGAACATTTCGCGGTTATAAGCAGGGTTGGCATTGTTAAAGAACTGCTCACTACCCGCACCACGAACCCAACCAGAAACCAGACGACCACGAGAAATGGTATCAATAGTCGCCAGTTCTTCAGCAACGCGCAAGGGGTGCTTAACACCGGGTAGCATATTGCCGATAATGACGATCTTGGCCTTGGAAGTGATGCGCGCCAAAATAGCCGCTTCAATATTGACCACGCTACCCGAGCAGAAAGGGTTGCCGTGGTGCTCGTTCATCGCAATGGCGTCAAAACCCACTTCTTCAACGTAGCAAGCTTCGTCGAGATAGAAGTTATAGTCGTCGGCTGACTTCTCGCGATCGACGTAACTGTTAGAAACACCAAAGAAGGCACGGTTTTGAAGAACGGGGGCCTCGTCGATATAACGTACGGGGCGTTCAGTAAAATGTGCAATTTGCATAACTATTTAGTCTCCGATTCTTTTATTAAGCGAGGAAGTGTTTAACAGCGGCAACAAACTCGGCGCTATCTTCAATTTCTGGGCGGTGGCCAGTACCCTTAATGGTAACGATGTCGGCCTGAGGCAGGGCATCGTGATACTTCCTGATGCAATCCTGAGGCACAACAGCATCTTCACTACCGCGAATCAGCAAGGCTGGCAGCTTGGCATTTTTCGCGCTGCGCAACAGGTCGGGTAGGCTAGGGTTGAACATATAAGGTTCCCAACCCAGACGCGCACTTTCAGCACGGGCATCTTCAAACAGCTCAAACTGCTCAGCCGACATTTCGCCGCCGTAGATTTCACTGAACTCTTTCGCTTCTTGATTAAACACCGTCTGGCGCAAGCAGGTTTTAATAGTGGAGGCAAAGATATCAAAAATCTCACCTTCATCCGGCTTAATGCCCATAGGGCCAACCAGCGTGATGGAGCCGAGTAATTCAGGGTTTGCGGCCGCCATTTCAGCAGCGGTATAAGCACCGGCAGAGAATGCCAATACGTCAGGCTTTTCCAAACCCAGCTCACGAATAACATTCAAATAATAGTTGGCGAGATCACGGTGACGCCACATCCAGTCCTGACGCGGCGACTTACCAAAACCGGGCTGCAGAGGAATAATGAGTTCCCTGTCTTTAGCCAGCTCTTCGTTCCAGCTCATCCAACCCGTGTAACCGAGCTCGTCGTGTAGCACCAGCAATGGCTTGCCAGAACCACCTCGAATCAAGACAAGGTCTGAGCCGGCTAGGTTTTGCGTTTCTTCTTTCCAAGTAGCCAATGGTTTCCCCTTAAAATAACAGTTGGTTAAAAAAATACTTAATTGAATCAACCTCTGATACAGCGATCAGTAAGGCCAATGCTCGTGCTCAAAACACCTCGCAAACACTGATTTTTCAGCTCCTAGCAAGGCTTATGAAAACAATAAGAAGTAAAACTGTGAACTGAATTCAAACATACGGTAACAAGCCTTAGCAACTGAAAATTTTGCCGGTGGAATGTCCTGGATCAACTACATTGGCAAGGTAAAACCTTGACTTAGCCAGTCACGAAGCTACCGCTGGTTAAAGAGCCTTATACTCAAGGGTACGCTATGGTACCATCGCGCTCAGGCGTACTCGCCCAACGACGGCAAAAAAACAAACCGCCACAACGCCGTCGGGTGAGAAATAAAAAAGACATTTCAAAATATCGCCACCACACGACTGCTAGATAATCCAACTACTCCAGATTCGTGCCCTTAAACAACAAGCAAACTTGCTTTAACCTCACCTTACTGAGCTGATGCAGCTCGACATATAGCGTCACTATTTTTAAAGGATTGATATGAGCTCGAACTTTCGTATTTGGCTGCCAGCTCTCGCCATCACTTTGTTTTTAGCAGCTTGTGGTGACAACAAGGATTCAGCACCTGCCTCGACAGAAAAGGCCAAGCCCGCGCCACGGGCAACAATTATCAGTACCGCCCTGACCCAAACGGTAACCGTTGAGGTGATCGAGCACTCCGTCGGCTCGCTGGAAAGCATCATCAGGCCCGAAGTCTCCGCCGAGATTGAAGGTCGTTATATCGGTGGCTTCGTGATTACCGGTCAGCGCGTCAAGCCTGGGCAGTTACTCGCTGAACTCGATACCGAGGATTACACCATCGCCGCTCAGGCTGCCGATGCCGAGGTCGCCCAACTTGAGGCTCTAGCGAGAAACCAGCGCCGCACGGTGAAACGCTTTACCAAGTTAATTAAAGACAAGCTCATTTCCATCGACCGCTACGACGAAGCAAAGGCACAGCTTGATTCACTTGAAGAGCAGTTAAAAGCCGCCCAGGCACGAAGTAATCAAAAGCAGCGCGGGCTGACTAAAACTCGCGTGTTATCCGCCTATGACGGCATCGTCGATGAAGAGCTAGCCAGCCCCGGTGACTTTCTAAAAGTTGGCGACCCCCTGTTTCGCATTATCAAAGTTGACAAGCTCAGGGCGCGTTTACCGCTACCTGAAACGCTGGCCAATCAACTATCACTGGGCCTCAAACTCAGGCTAGTGTCACCCATGGCACCCGATGTCACTGTCGAGAGTTCAATACAGGAAATCAGACCCACCGTCGGCTCACGCAACCGGGCGATTGACATCCTCACCATTATCGACAACCCGGGCCCCTGGCAACCGGGGGCCAGCGTGACGGGTGAAATCATTCTCACCACCCGTGACAATGCCATCCTCGTGCCCAAAGCATCGCTGGTGCTGCGCCCGGCCGGCAAAGTGGTCTATGTCATCAAGGACGGCATCGCCCATCAACAAGTTGTTGAGGTCGGCGAATATATCGGCGGCAATATCGAGATCACATCGGGGCTGGAAGGCGGTGAAACCATCGCCGTGAATGGCGCGGGCTTTCTCACCGACGGCTCACCGGTAACTATTAGCGGGGCAAACCAGCCGTGAACCTGCCATCGCTATCCATCCATCGCCATGTGCTAACAACCATGTTGTCGGCGGTGCTTATCCTCTTTGGAGTCATCGGCTACTCGCGGGTCGGCGTCGATCGCTACCCCTCCACTGAATTCCCCCTGGTCGCGGTGCAGACCAATTTAATTGGCGCCAACCCCAGCGTTATTGATGCCTCGATCACCAACATTATCGAAACTGCTGTTAACGCCGTGCCCGGTATTGAGCATATATCCTCGACCTCCTCGCCCGGCAATTCCCGCGTCATCGTCACCTTTGATATGGACAAAGATATCAATGTTGCCTTTGACGAAGTGCAGTCCAAAGTGAATCAGGTTATCAATCAGCTACCTACCGATGCCGATCCACCCATCGTCGCCAAGCTGGAATTCGGCGCCTCGCCCATTATGTGGCTGGCACTGGAGGGCGACCGCACTATGCAGCAGCTCAACAGCTACGCCATTAACACCATCAAGAAAAACCTCGAGACCATTAATGGTGTCGGCGAGGTAAAAATCGGCGGCAAACGCGAGCGCACGATCCGCATCAACCTCGACCTCGACAGCATGGCGGCCTTTAATATCACCACTGCTGAAGTGCTAGCCGCTGTGAGAAATGAACACTTTATGATGCCCGGTGGCTTTTTAGTCAGCGGTGAAACCGAGCACATGGTGAAGCTCGACATGGAATATCACGACCCCCGCGACCTGGAAAACCTGGTGGTTGCCTATCGCGATGGTGCGCCGCTCAAGCTCGGCGATATTGGCAAGATTGAAGACGGTATGGCCGACCCTCGCAGCCTGGCCCGGGTCAATGGCAAGCCCACTGTCGGCCTCGGTATTACTAAAATTGCCGAAGCGAATACGGTTGAAATCATCGACGAAGCCATGCGTCGCATCAACGAAGAAATACGCCCACAGCTACCCCCCGGCATGAAGCTCTCCGTGGCCTCCGATGACTCCCTCTTTGTTCGCGCCATGGTCAGCTCCCTGGAAGAACATTTAGTTCTCGGCACTGTGCTAACGGCTTTTGTCGTATGGATATTTCTCAAAAGTATTCGCTCCACTATTATTATCGCCATCGCCATCCCCATTTCATTGTTTGGCTCCATCGCCGCAATTTACTTCCTCGGCTACACCCTCAACTCCATGACCCTGTTAGCGCTACTCTTGTTGATTGGTATTGTGGTGGACGATGCCATTGTGGTGCTGGAAAATATCTATCGCCACCGCGAGTCCATCGACCCCGACCCCCGCTCTGCCGCAATTCACGGCACTGCAGAGGTCGTGTTTCCGGTGCTGGCGGCCACTCTGTCGCTAGTCTCTATTTTTGTGCCGGTGATCTTCCTCGGCGGTATTATCGGCCAGTTTTTCTCTTCCTTTGCGGTGGTGGTCACCGTTGGCGTACTGATCTCCTGGTTTGTTTCCATGACCTTGACGCCCATGCTCTGCTCTCGCTTTCTACAGGTCGAAGAACACAGCGGCGGCCTGTATTACTGGCTAGAACGCAGCTTTCGCGGCATGGAGAATGCTTACACCAAATTGCTGGGCCTGGCTCTGCGTTTTCGTTGGACTGTGATTTTCATTACCTGGTTACTGGTCGTTGGCTGTACGTTCTTTCTCAAAGATATCGGCAAGGAGTTCTCGCCGGGGCAGGACGAGGCCAGCTTTATGGTCATAGTGCGCACCCCCCTCGGTTCTGGCCTGGACTACTCCAGCGGCCGTCTCGCCGAGGTCGAGGCCATTTTGGCCGAACACGACGACGTAATAATGAGCGCCTTCTTCGGGCTCGGCACCAGCGGCCGCCAGGTAACCACCGCCGCAGGTTTTGTGCGCATGACCCCGGCCGCCGAGCGCGAGCAAAGCCAGCAAGAACTGATTGCCATACTCGCCAAAAAGTTTGCCACCATTCCCGGCGCCAAAGCCTTCGCCGCACCCATCCCTAAAATGGGTGGCCAGCGCGGCGAGCCCCTGCAATTTGCCATTAATGGGCCCAATCTGAATGAAGTCGCCCGCCTCGCCTATCAACTCGAAGAAAAATTAGCGGCGGTTGATGGCATTGGCTATATCGACCTCGACCTCAATCTGGCCCTGCCCCAATATCAGTTGCGCGTCGATAGCACCCGCGCTGCCGACCTTGGGTTTTCCAGTCGAGATATTGCCGAAGCGGTCAACGTCATGGTCGGCGGTATGGATGTCGCCAAATTTAACGACGACCCCGGCGATGGTGAGCGCTACGACGTGCGAGTTAAAGCCGCTGACGGCTACTTTCAATCGGCGGATGACCTCGACCGTATTTACCTGCGCTCGCGCACTGGCACGATGATCCGCATCGACACCGTTGCCCACCTGGAGGAAACCCTGGGGCCAGCATCGATTTCGCGCCTGGACCTGCGTTATTCCGCGCCTTTTTACGGCAAGCCCGAACTACCTTTGGCTGAGGCTATTAATAAGGTCAGAGAGCTGTCGGAAGAGATACTGCCCGTTGGCTACACCCTGGCCTTTAAAGGCCAGGCCGAGGAATTCGGTAAAACTGCCAGCAATATGATCTTCGCTTTCACCCTGGCTACGATCTTGCTGTACATGGTGCTGGCCAGCCAGTTCAATTCGTTTTTGCAGCCACTGATTATTATGACCGCCCAACCACTGGCCATGATCGGTGGCATCGCCCTGCTCTGGTTAACCAACAACACATTGAATACTTATTCAATGATTGGTCTGGTGTTACTGGTTGGCCTGGTGGCTAAAAACGCGATTCTACTGGTCGACCTCACCAACCAGCGGCGCAGTGACGGCAAGTCCATCGACGAAGCCTTGATCGACGCCTGCCCGATTCGCCTGCGCCCGGTATTAATGACCTCTTTCACGGTTATTCTCGCCATGTTGCCAGCGGCAATGGGCTTTGGTGCAGGACATGAAACTAATGGACCGCTATCGGTTGCTGTCATCGGCGGCATGTTGTCGTCCACCTTGCTGACACTGGTCGTCGTACCCGCCGTTTACTCCATTCTGGAAGGCTTTCTCGAAACGATCAAACGTTGGCTGGCCGCCAGGGCTCCGGCCAAAGAAACGGTCAAATAAGCCGCATCATTTAAGCGGCTGGTTTACTCACCCGCCAATTCTCTACGGGGCTGTAGCTTGTCAGCCCCGTAGAGAATGTTGCACTATCCCACTGCAATACGCACTACAGCACGATCCCATGCAAATAATCCGCCCCCAACTTTCTGCCAGATAGAGGCCTGCTCGATGCGATTTGACAGCGTTAATTACGAAACAAACGGCACTACCGCCCTTATCACTTTCGACGAGCCCGACAAGCTCAACGCACTGAGCACGGGCATTCGCTCTGGCTTTTGTAAAGCTCTCGAGCAGGCTCGACATGACGATGGTGTTCGCGTCATCGTACTCACCGGGGCTGGCGGCAAGTCCTTCTGCGCGGGTGCCGACATCAGCGGTTTTGAATTCACCCCCACCTACGCCAAAAACTTTATTGACGAGGTGCTCGACATCCTCGCGCTGCCCGAGCAAATCAACAAGCCTGTGATCGCCGCAGTCAACGGTTACGCCTTCGGTGGTGGTTTTGAAATATCCATCGCCTGCGACTTTATTATTGCCTCCGAGCAGGCCAAATTTTCAGCACCCGAGATTCAACTCGGCCTGCTACCCGGCTTTGCCATCGCTCGGCTCAATAAATTAGTCGGCCGCCAACAGGCCAAATACCTGAGTATGACCGGGGTCAAACTCAGTGCCGAAGAGGCGAAAGACTTGGGGCTAGTACTGAAAGTTGTGCCACACGAGCAGCTGTTAGCTGAAGCCTTTGCACTGGCCGATGAGCTGGCAAGCAAGCCGCAAATGGCGATCCGCTACGCCAAGTCGATCTACAACCGCGAACTCGGCGGCGACGATTTAACCTACGCAAAGGACGTTATGCCCTTTCTGTTTCTCGATGACGACACCAAAGAGGGCGTCACCGCCTTTCGAGAAAAACGCAAACCCGTTTTTAAATAGGCCGCCTCCAGCACCTACATAGGCCTACCCCCATGGCACCAAAAGACGCGACAAACGAGCGCGGACAGTTTTCCTCTCGCTTCGGTTTTATCACTGCCGCGACCGGCTCGGCTGTGGGGCTGGGCAATATCTGGGGCTTCCCCACCCAAACTGCGAGCCACGGTGGCGGTGCTTTTGTACTGGTTTATCTGGTTCTCGCCTTCTTGCTCGCCTATCCGGCCTTAATGGCTGAACTGATCATCGGCCGCCACACCCGGCACAACATGGTCGGCGCCCTGCCCCAACTAACAACAAAACCCGTGCTGAAAATAATCGGCCGCGCAACTGGCTTGTACGGGGTAGTGATCGCCAGTCTAATTCTCAGCTTTTACGCCATCGTCGCCAGCTGGTTAATGGCCCAGGTGCCCGCCGCACTGGCAGACATCAGCGGCCAGGGACAGACAGCAAGTTGGCTCAGCCAGTCGAGTTTACTGCGCGATAGTCTTTTCTGTGGCCTGTTTTCCCTACTCACCGCAAGCATTGTCGCTCGCGGTGTTAAAGATGGTATCGAGCGCTGGTCAACCCGGCTAATGCCGGCCCTGGTATTACTGATGCTCGCCCTGGTGGCCACCGTTCTTACCCTGCCCGGCGCGATGGAAGGCCTGCGTCTTTATCTAGTACCCAATTTCAGTCTTATTACCGACCCAGGTTTGCTGACGGGCGCCATGGGGCAGGCCTTTTTCTCACTCTCCCTCGGAGTTGGCACCATGCTGATTTATGGCTCCTATGTAAGTAAAACCGACAACCTGCCGCTTACCGGGGCCTACGTTGCGCTGATTGATACTGGCATTGCCTTTCTCGCCGGTCTGTTGATTATTCCCGCTATGTTCGTCGCCCAGCACCGCGGCATTGAAATTTACAGTAGCGAAAATACGCTGATCGCCGGGCCCGATTTAATCCTGCAAACCCTCCCTAGTCTGTTTAATTCACTCGGTTCTGCCGGGGTAATTATTGGCCTGGTTTTCTTTTTACTACTGACGATTGCCGCGCTGACCTCGTCCATATCCATGCTCGAAGTACCCGTTACCTTTGTACTCGAACAATTTCAACTCAGTCGCTACCGTGCTACCTGGCTTGTCGCCAGCATTATCTTTGGCCTTAGCCTGCTGATCCTTAATAATTTTGAGCAGCTATTCGCCGGTGTGATTAGCCTCACCACAACATACAGCCAGCCCCTGCTCGGCGTTATGCTCTGTGTCTTTGCTGGTTGGGTACTACATCGCGATAAATTACTGAGGGAAATTAGCGCGGGTTTTGCCGGAGCCGAGAACAGCCTGTTCTGGAAAATATGGCCGAGCTACATCCGCTTTATCTGCCCCCTGCTGATTATTTTTATGTTTGTGCAGAACGCCCGAAGCTAAACGACTAGTAAAACCATGAACAATTATTTTTGTGGCAATTTACTCAGCAAATTCCGAGCGACTTCTTCAACCACCAACTGAAAGGTTATCGGCCTCTCGGAGAAAGAGTCATTGGAATACATTAGCTCTTCGGTGCCTTCCCAGACTATGGCTCCATTTTCGCTATCCCAGATTTGCAGAAACAAGCGAATATTGGCCTGCTTAGTCTGAATCATGCGCCAACCCAACATACCAAAACGTCCTTTCGAGCCCTGCTCAAAACCGGATAGTTTCAATTGGGCAAGGTAGCGAACCCCGGCGACAGACCCCACCCTTTTGAGTAAAGACTGCTTGAAAATGCCCGTATCGCTGTACTCGATATACATTTGTTTGTACTCATCGGCCAGATTGGACTGATTAATGGCGCTAAGCGTTTCAGGCAAACCGACTACGTGAATATTAGGCCGGTCTTCTTCCAGCACGCGGGCGAAAATAAAGGCCAGACTCTGTATGTCCTGTTCTCGCCCAGTCACCGTCGAAGGCGTAATAAAACCCAGGCCGTAGTTTTCAAAATCATCGACTGATAAAGCAATATTTTCGAATTCAACCGAAGCGTGGATCTGGTGTTTGGCACAGCCAGTATTTAAAACAAGGAGCACAGCCAGCAAACTCATAGCCCGCAAGCTAGTAGCCCGAAAATTCGTAGCCAACTTGGGATATTCACTGAACCTCAGTTTTGCATGTAGCAAAGCATTCTCCTTTTCTAACATTGATCCTCTTCTTTTTAACGTTGCTCCTCTATATGTAGTCGCAAATAAACAAACCTGCCAAATTTAATCACTAATGCAACACCCGCCATTTTTCTGTTACCTTCTATCAGATAAAACCAAACCTTCCAGCACACAGGGCTGTACGCTGGTGGGCAACAATAATAATGACTCAGGGAGCACCAAGCATGACCAATAACAAACAACATATGTTGAGCGGTATTCGTATTCTCGACCTCACTCGTGCACTCGCCGGACCGAGCTGTACCCGCATGTTTGCCGAACTGGGTGCGGAGGTGATTAAAGTCGAGCCCGCCACATCAGGCGATATGGTCAGGGGTATTTCCAAATTGCGCGGCGAGCGCAGCCTCTATATCATTCAACAAAGCCTCAATAAAAAAAGCCTCTGTGTAAATCTGCGCGACCCGGAGGGGCTGGCACTAATCAAAGAACTAGTACCCCATTGCGACGCCGTGGTGGAAAACTTCAAACCCGGCATCATGGCCGATATGGGGCTGGGCTATGACGACCTGTGTGAACTCAAGTCCGATATTATTCTCTGCTCCATCTCCGCCCTCGGCCAAACCGGGCCGCTATCTCACAAGCCCGGCTACGACTATATCGCTCAGGCCTATGCCGGTATTACCTCGATGATCGGCGAGGCCGACGAAGCGCCGCATATTCCCCTGGCCGGCATTGGCGATGTCAGCACCGGCGTACACGGCGCTTTCGCCATCGCCGCCGCTCTGCTCGACCGCGCCCGTACTGGCAAGGGCCAACACCTCGATATCGCCATACTCGACTGCTACTACCACTGCCACGAAATCAATGTGCATCAAGCCAGCGGCAGTGGCGGCGACATTAAACCCATGCGCGCCGGCCGCCACCTCAGCTACCTCTGCCCAGCGGGTATATTCACCGGCAGTGGCGGCAATCTTGTGTTAATGGGATTTATGCACCACTGGCCCGACCTGTGTGCTGCCATGAACCGCCCCAAACTGGTAGACGATCCCCTCTTTGCAACAGACGCCGCCCGCCTTGAGCGCCGCGATGAAGTCGTCCAACTCATCGAAGCATGGCTCGCCACCTTTGCCGATGTGCACAGTGCCGTCACCACCCTCGAAAACCACGGCATCCCCTGTGCGCCCATCTTGAGCGTAGAGGAAACCCTGAGCTACCCCCACCTGGTCGAGCGGGGCACGGTTCGCACCGTCGATGATCGCCTCGCTGGAGAGTTTCAAATACCCGGCATGCCGATAAAAAGCAGTGCCTACCCGGAGGAACCCGACTACCGCGCTCCCACATTAGGGGAGCACAACCGGGAAATATTGCGCGACTTTCTTAAGCGTAGTGATGTGGAAGTTGATGCCTTGGTCGAAGCAGGGGTATTGGCTAGTGGGGAGTATTAATCACCGCTAGCCCCTCTTATAGCCTTCAGGATTCTGGCACTGCCAGTGCCAACTATCTTTCATCATTTGCGGCAGACTTTGCTCTGCCTGCCAATTAATTTCCCGCTGGGCCTTACCGGGCTCTGCCCAGCAGGCGGGAATATCACCGGGACGTCGGGCCGCTATTTTATAGGGTACTTTGGCATTTGTTGCCGCTTCAAACGCTGTGATCATCTCTAGTACGGAGTAACCCTGCCCGGTACCCAGGTTCCATGTGTGGCAGCCTGTAGCATTATTTTCATCCAACAAAAACTGCAGCGCCTTAACGTGACCCGCAACCAGATCGACTACGTGAATATAGTCACGAACGCCAGTGCCATCGGCTGTCGGGTAGTCGTCGCCGTACACGGTGAGTTCAGGCTGTTTACCCAGTGCCACCTGCAGCATGTAGGGCAACAGATTATTGGGCACACCATTAGGCGCTTCGCCAATCATGCCACTGGGGTGGGCGCCAACCGGGTTGAAATAGCGCAGTAAACCCACTCGCCAGAATTTAGTCTGACTGAGCTGATCGGCCGCCGCCAAATCACGGAACACATCCTCTACCATCTTTTTCGAACCGCCATAGGGGTTGGTGGTTTGTAGGGGAAAGGACTCATCGATAGGCACCGCGTGGGGTTCGCCGTAGACGGTCGCCGATGAGCTGAAAATAATGCGACCCACACCATAGCGCTGCATCGCTTCGCAAAGGGTCAGTGTTCCGGCAACATTGTTTTGGTAATACAGCAGTGGATTAGTACAGGATTCGCCCACCGCTTTTAAACCGGCGAAGTGCATAACGGCATCGATTGAGTACTGGCCAAATAAGGTATCGAGGGTTGAGGCATCACAGATATCGCCTTCAATAAAATCAAAGTCCTTACCGGTGATAGTCTTCACACGAGCCATAGACAGTGGCGAGCTGTTGACCAGGTTGTCGATCACGACAATCTCATAGCCCGCGTCAAGCAGGGCAACACAAGCGTGGCTGCCGATATAACCGGCACCGCCGGTGACTAATACGGTTGTGTTTCCATTCATCAATACGGTCTTCCTATAACTGAGTGGCACGGCACGTAAAATACGCGGTTTGGCCCACTGATAATAAAATCGTCAGCCGTAAAGTATATTACAATCCCCCTCGCCCGAGAGGGGCATGTTTTTGAAAAACAAACACAACTCACGCGTGCAAGGGATGACACTGTCAATGAGCACCAAAACCATTTTCATCACCGGCGGTGCCGGTTTTATCGGCTCTGCTCTAATCCGCTACCTGATAGCCGACACAACCTGCCGTGTGGTCAATGTCGACAAGCTTACCTACGCCGGCAACCTCGAATCTCTGGCCAGTGTTGCCAGCAGCGAACGCTATCACTTTGAGCGTGAAGATATTTGCGACGCTTCTGCGATGACACGTCTTATCGCCCAATATCAGCCCGATGCCATTATGCACCTGGCCGCAGAGAGCCATGTCGACCGCTCTATTACTGGCCCCGCTGCGTTTATCGAGACCAACATTAACGGTACTTTCACCCTGCTCGAAGCCGCACGGCAGTACTGGGACGCGCTTGATGATGAGGGCAAAGCAGCCTTTCGCTTCCACCATATTTCCACCGACGAGGTTTACGGCGATCTGGAACCCGGCCTGCTATTTACCGAAGACACGGCCTACGCACCTAGCTCCCCCTACTCCGCCAGCAAGGCGGCATCCGACCATTTAGTCAGGGCCTGGCAGCGCACCTATGATTTCCCGGTGCTCATCACCAATTGCTCCAACAATTACGGCCCCAATCACTTTCCTGAGAAGCTGATCCCATTGATGATTCTCAATGCCCTGGCAGGCAAAGCTTTACCCATTTACGGTGACGGTCAGCAAGTTCGCGACTGGCTGTATGTCGAAGACCACGTTCGCGCTCTGTATTGCGTATTAACCACCGGTAAGGTTGGCGAGACCTACAACATTGGTGGCCACAACGAAAAAACCAATCTCGACGTGGTCACCACCCTGTGCCAGATACTCGAACAACTGGCACCGGACAAACCGGCTGGTGTAACAAACTACGTTGACCTCATCACCTATGTCACCGACCGCCCCGGTCATGACTTACGCTACGCCATCGACGCCAGCAAAATACAGCGTGAACTGGGCTGGCAGCCGGAGGAAACCTTCGACAGCGGCCTACTGAAAACTGTCGAGTGGTTTATCAACAATAGTGCCTGGGTTGAAAACGTTAGCAGCGGCGCCTACCAGCAATGGATAGATCAGCACTATGAGGGGCCAGCACGATGACGACCAACATTCTTCTACTCGGCGCCGACGGACAGGTGGGCTGGGAGCTGCGTCGCTCACTGCTTAGTGTCGGCAATGTCACCGCCATCACCCGGCAAGACTGCGCCCTCACTGACAAAGCCGCCGTTACTGCTCTGGTCGCTAGCCATAATCCGGACATTATTGTTAATGCCGCCGCCTACACCGCCGTCGATATGGCCGAGAGCGAAAGCGAGCAGGCCTATGCCCTCAATCGCGATCTGCCCGCCCTGCTCGGCGAGCTTGCCCACCAGCGAGATATTCTCGTGGTCGACTACTCCACCGACTACGTGTTTGACGGCAGTAAAAAAGAACCCTATTTCGAGCACGACATAAGCGCACCGGCCAATATTTATGGCGCCAGTAAACTGGCTGGCCTACAAGCTTTGCAAGCTAGCGGCTGCCGGCATTTAGTGTTTCGCGTTAGCTGGGTCTACTCGGCGCGGCGCGGCAACTTTATTAAAACGATTCTGCGGCTCGCCGCTGAGCGCGAAGAATTAAACATTGTCAGCGACCAGATCGGCAGCCCAACACCCGCTAGCTTAATTGCAGATGTCACCGCCAATTGTTTACTGCTACTCACCGCTGGCATCGGTCAAACAGGGGTTTATCACTTAGCACCCACCGGGCAAACCAGCTGGCACGGTCTGGCGCAGGAAATTGTCCGCCATGGGCAAGCCCTGGGTATGGCCCTCACCATCAAGCCCGAAGACATCAAACCGACACCGACCTCGGGCTACCCTACCCCAGCGCAACGACCGGCCAATTCAGTGATGAATACCGACAAACTGCAGCGGGCTTTCCAGTTACAATTACCCGACTGGCGCGAACCACTGGCACACCTGCTGCAGGAAATCAGCGCAGGCAGTTAATCATTAGATAGCACCCCGTTAACAAGGAACGATGAAAGCATGAGTCAACGCAAGGGCATTATTCTCGCCGGTGGTTCGGGCACGCGCCTCTACCCCATTACCCAGGTTATCTCCAAGCAGCTACTGCCAATCTACGACAAACCGATGATTTACTATCCCCTGTCGACGCTGATGTTGGCGGGCATTAGAGATATTCTGCTCATCTCTACACCACAGGACACGCCCCGCTTTGAGCAACTGCTCGGCGACGGTAGCCAGTGGGGCCTGAATATTCAATATGCCGTGCAAGCCTCACCCGATGGGCTCGCCCAGGCCTTTATTATTGGTAAAGAGTTTCTCGGCAATAGCCCCTCTGCTTTAATCCTTGGTGACAACCTGTATTACGGTCACAACCTCAGCCAGCTTTTACAGCGGGCCAATGAAGTGGAAAGCGGCAGCACGGTGTTTGCCTATCCTGTACACGACCCTGAGCGCTACGGCGTGGTTGAATTCGACGCTACAGGCAAAGCGGTGAGCATTGAAGAAAAGCCGCCACAACCGAAGTCCCGCTACGCTGTCACCGGCCTGTATTTTTACGACAATCAAGTGGTCGATATTGCCGAGCAGATTAAGCCCAGTCCCCGTGGCGAGTTAGAAATTACCGACGTCAATCAGGTTTACCTCGACAGGCAGCAGCTCAATGTTGAGAACTTAGGTCGTGGCGCCGCCTGGCTCGACACCGGCACCCACGAGTCCTTACTTGAGGCATCAACCTTTATTAAAACTATCGAAACCCGGCAGGGCTTAAAAATCGCCTGCCTCGAAGAAATCGCCTATCGCATGGGTTATATCGATGCTGCACAAGTCGAAAAGCTCGCCGAGCCGCTAAAGAAAAATGGCTACGGCCAGTACCTGCTGCAAATATTGAAAGAAGATGTTTTTTAATTAATTACTGAAAACCGCACACAGTAAAAAGGCGAACCATGGAAGCTGAACAAACTGAAATACCCGAAGTCCTGCTGATAAAGCCCGCCGTCTACGGTGACGAGCGTGGTTATTTTAAAGAAACTTTCCACCAGCAGCGCTACTCCGAGTTGGGCATTGAGCGCAATTTTGTGCAGGACAATGTGTCTTTCTCAAGCCGGGGTGTACTGCGCGGTCTGCATTATCAGTGGCCCAACCCCCAGGGCAAATTACTCTATGTATTACAGGGTGAAATCTTTGATGTCGCGGTGGATATTCGTGCCGATTCACCCACCTTCGGTCGCTGGGTGGGGCGCTTTTTATCGTCAGAGAATCACCACCAGTTATGGATACCCGAGGGCTTTGCCCACGGTTTTCTGGTGACCAGTGACACTGCATTAATCACCTACAAATGTACCGACCTCTACCACCCCGCCGATGAAGGATGCGTGCAATGGGATGACCCTGCCATCGGCATAGACTGGCCTCTAGATCGTATAGAGGGCGCACCCAGCCTGTCCGGTAAAGACCAGCAGGGCAAGTCCCTGGCCGATTCAGCCCTTAAAATCTAGTGCCTACAACTTCAAGTCTACATATGCCCAGTAATCACAACCCCAATAATCTCAGACGGCCAACACTCACCAAAGGCCTGGCCGGTTGGTTCCTACCCAATACTGCGCCACGCAATGCCTATATTGAACTCGACGCCATGCTGGCGGGCTTAAACACCTCGTTAAATATCGACACCCATGCCAGCGATGTGTATTCCTGTGCCGCGACAGACAGGCTCTACCCTCTGGACAACAGCAGCGCTGACAACGGCATGGCCGCCATTATTGGCCACCCCCAATGGAAAAGCGCTCACCTGGCTAACATCGCGGCGCAGGCCAACCATAGCGCCGCACTCGCAGTAGCCTATCGTGAAGACAGTAACAATTTCCTCGACCAGCTCGGCGGCAGCTTTGCCTTTACAATTATTGATACTGTCAATAATGCTGTATTAGCCGGGGTTGATCGCCTCTGCCACTTTCCGCTGTACTATGCCCAACCGAAAGATAGCCAGACCAAAGACGGACTGGTCTTTGGCTCATCCGCCAGTGCCGTGCTGGCCCACAGCGGTGTCGAGCGCAAAATTCAGCCCCAGGGCATTTACGACTTTATTTATTTCCACATGGTGCCCAGTCCCGTTTCTATCTATCAGGGTCTGTCTAAACTACCCGCCGGGCACTACCTGAAATACAGCGGCGGCAGCGTAGAAATACACAACTACTGGCAGCCCCATTTCTCAGAAAGCTCCGATAAGAGCTTTCGCGCCATGACCAAAGAGCTGCGGCCACAACTTAAATCTGCTGTCGGCCGCGCTGTTACCGACTACAGCACCACCGGCGCCTTTCTCAGTGGTGGGCTCGACAGCTCTAGCGTCACCGGCATGCTATCTGAATTGAGTGAAGGCCAGGCCCGCGCCTATTCCATTGGCTTTGCCGCCGAAGGCTATGATGAAATGGCCTATGCCCGTATTAGTGCGAAAAAGTTTGGCGTTAAACTCAACGAGTACTACGTCACCCCCGATGACGTAGTCGATGCCCTGCCCGACATCGCCACCAGCTACGATGAACCCTTCGGCAACTCATCTGCACTGCCCGCCTACTTTTGCGCCAAGCTAGCGGCCGAAGACGGCATCAAATGCCTGCTCGCCGGTGACGGTGGTGATGAAATATTTGCCGGCAACGAGCGTTACGCCAAACAGGGAATATTTGAGGCTTACCACAAAGTGCCCGCCGCACTGCGCAGCCATTTTATAGAGCCTTTAACGCAGGCCCTGCCAAAGCAAATAGCTCTGGCGGCTAAGGCAAAAAGCTATATCGACCAGGCCAACGTACCCCTACCCGACCGCCTGCAAAGCTATAATTTTCTCAACCGTCATCGGCCTGAAGAAATATTTGCCAGCGACTTTCTCGCACAAATAAACACCGCCTCGCCAGCCGCCCTGCAACAACAGGTTTACCAACGGCCGTCCGACGCCTCAACCTTAAACCGCATGCTCTACCTCGATTGGCAATTCACCCTGGCCGATAACGACCTGAGAAAGGTCAACCACATGTGCGCAGTGGCTGGCGTAGAAGTCACCTACCCTATGCTCGACGACGAGCTGATTACCTTTGCCTGCCAGATACCCGGCAAGTGGAAAATCAAGGGTAAAAACCTGCGCCACTTCTACAAAAAGGGCCTGCACAACTGGCTGCCCGATGAAACCATCAACAAGAAAAAACAGGGCTTTGGCCTACCCTTCGGCGTGTGGATGCAAAGCCACCAGCCCCTGCAGGAAATGGCCTACGACAATTTATTAAAACTTAAAAAGCGGCAGTGGCTAAATTCAGCCTTTATTGACGAACTAATTGATCTGCACCGCAATGGCCATGCGGCCTATTACGGTGAGTTGATTTGGGTGTTGACGGTATTAGAATTGTGGCTGGATACGCATTTTTCAAATAGCTGAGTTATTCATAAACAACTCAGCTGGCCTAACAACCCAGAACTGGTTTTTAAGGAGCTGGCGCCGAACACCCCCCCAGAGAGCCTAAGGTTCCACTGGCGACTTGCGATGAGCCATTACAAAAGAAATAAGTATCACTGCTGTTCTTATGCAAGGTCCAGGTATAGCTACCGCCCGAGCCATAGTCATAAGTGATATCAGTATCAGATACAGCCCATGTGCCTATCTCAGCCGCAGGATCAACCGCAGTACCAGCACCCACTTTCCACAACTGCCCCCCCGAACAGTGAGATTCCTTCCAGTTCTCACCACCCCCGGAGGCGTCAATAGACCTACCTGCCAAAACTGATGCTGCCACGGCAGGGTCCGTTGTACAATTTGCGGAGACACTAGCCACCCCAAATACCAAAACCAAACCTGCTAACATTACTTTTTTCATAAATCACTCCCCATGTGAACCGGCCTACTAGACCGACTCGTTTTTACCCGCGGATAATTACCGACTTGCATCGCGTTTAACAAGCTCCCTGGATGAGGGCAATGGCTTAACGCCAAACAGTAATACCACACAAAAGGCCATTAAATAAAACAACATTAAACTGCGCGCCGCATCCATAGTACTGCCCAACAAGCCCACAGTAAATAAAGCAACAAAGGCACTGACGTACGCAGTAGCTTGAATATCACCGCGTAGCAAAGGACGATATAGCACACGAACCAAAACCAATAACAGCAAAGCCAACAATATCAGGCCCAGTACACCCTGGGCAAAGAAGACCTCAACCCACTGTTGATGAATATGCCAGGCGAGATCCTGATCTGTCACAAATAGCCAGTGTTTAAGCCCTTGCTCAAAATCACCGTTGCTCAACACCTCGGCGCCATCGGCCCTTGTTAGCCGCAGGTCAGCAATTTCAATGGCACCGCTGGCCATATGTAAGGAAAACTTAACAGGGCGTTGGGGCCACAGGGCTGTGGCCTTATCAGCAGAATCGATAACGATCACCTCTTCCCGCCAATCTTTTGTCAGACCCTGAGTATTCACTGCCTGGCTGATACAGCCAAAGGAGTACAGCAGTGCCTTTTCACAAATAAAAACACCCAGGGCGGGAGTAGCATCTGTAGCCCTAATATATTCAGGCTGACGAATCCGCAACGACAATTGATAGCGCTGATGTGGTGAAATATCGACGCGTTGTTCAAGGTAAGCCGTCTTGCCCGCCCTTAAGAGTAAGTAGTTTGTTGCCACTGTTTGTTGCAGTTGATAGCGACTCGACACCTCATTTTCGCTGGCATATAAGAGGTGATTAACGGGGTACTGCCCAAAACCTTCCCCCACCACTTTGCTCAGTACACCGCCGTCCATCAAATCAATGGCCTGCTGCCAATGATTGAGCCTGAAGGTAAAGTCATCCGCCGAGCGAGCGAGCCGATATTGCGCAAAACCGCTGGACAGTAGTGGCACGAATACAGCCACGGCCACGAACCCAAGTCCCATAAACAGGGCTGCTTTCTTCAGTTTCGACAGTCTGTCGGCAGCCTTCAGCCAGCCGACAAATATCAGCACAAAACCCAGGGCTAGCGCGACGTAACCCACCCGAGAGAACGTCACAAACATCGCGTAAACGGCCATCACTATTGCCACCAGGCCCAGAGCTTGCAATAGCCAGCGCTGCTGGTTCAGCGTTACTACCAGCAGCGCCGGAAAGGCAAAAGCGATATAAGCCTCTATATAAGCCCCCCCCGTGCGCATACTGGAAAAAGTGCCGGTCACCCGAAAAACATTATCGAAATTGACTAGACCGACAAAGGCATAGCGCTCGGCTAGCACCACCAACGAGAGTAGAAACAAACCCACACTCAAGCTCCATAGCAAGTAGCCACGCGCCTGTTTGAGCTGATCCTCTCTGGTTCGTCGAATCACCGGCACCAGTAATAGCGCCCACAATATACCCTTGCCCACCATCCACGCCTCGAGTGGCGAATGCGAACCCGCCTGGCGCAAACTCTCATCAGCCAACAAGGGCCACAGGGGTGGCAACACAGCGACTAACCAACTGAACCACAATAAAGCCAGCACCAGAGGCAACAAGGGGCTCGGCCAGTGCAGGGGCGGCTGGCGCATAATTCGCAGGCTACTGACCAGCAACGTCACCAGTACAAAGAGATCAAACTCATCCAGCAACAAACGCCCCGTGTGCTGGCTTACATCTAGTAAAGGTAAGAGCAGAGGAATAACAAACAGCCACAGCAGGGGCCGACGCCACAGCAAGGTAGCGTAGGCTAGCAAAGCAACAGCCAATAGTGGCGAAAGTATTGGATAAGCAGTCAAGCCAACACCAATAAATAGCGCAAAGGGCAGAGCATAGAAAAAATGTCGTGTTGATAAAGGCCTGGTCGACACTTCAGGCTGAACTGCGACTCGGGCAATCTCACGATCGCTACTAACGGAATTGCTACTAACTGCATCGCTGCTATTGGGTGTGACGCTGCTATCAATATCAACGTCAGCCTCAGAATCAATATCGGCAAGTATTGGGCTCGATGACGACACATCAGCCTTTTCCACCAGCGCACCCTCCAACCAGCGCATGAACAAATAGCTCAACACCGCCGCTACAGCCGCAATCAATAAATTAGTAAAGTCAGGATGTTTTGACGGAGCCAGTACTTTGCCCAACTCAATAAACAGTGCAAGACCCGCTGCCGCCACAGCCGTTACCCGAACAGCCCCCTGGGGCGAATTAAAAGCACCTGCCGACCTTGAAACTCTTTTCGCACGCTGCAAGCCCCCGGCCCAAACGGCCAAACCAAGGGGCATATACATTGTCATATTCGCCAGCAGGCTCGCCATTGCCTCGGGCTCGGTCGAATAATAGTGGTAGTAAAAAGGCATCACCCGTACTTCAGCCATGCTTGCGGCGAACAATGACAGGGGATACCACGCCTCGATAAACCAGCCAGCCAATGCCGCCAGGGCGAGGACATAAGGCACGAACAGCAAGGGCCTTAGCTGACGAATAAAACGTGCCAAGAAACCAACACCCCAGCGCCTTAAGCCTTGCCCCAGCAAAACACCCAGCGTCAGACCGCCTGCTCGCATCAACACCGACAAGCCCTGACTCACACCAGAGGCCATAAAAAATTGTGCCAATTCCAAACAAACACCCAGCCCTACACCAAAGACAAGCACCCTGCGAAAGCTGCCCTTATCGCTCTGACCCCAACGTGGATAGGCCAGTGCGGCTAGTACGCCCAGAGGCATAATAGCGACCACCTCACCCAATAAACGTGCCAGCGCACGAAATAAAGACGCCCCATCACCTGCGAGTAACAGCGCGTATTTGTCAGAACTCAGCTTCCACTTCAACTCATCGAGGGAAACCACAACATCGAAGGGGAATAGGGACTGGACAAGGTAAAACAATCCATAAGCACTTAAGACAGCAACCATGGATTGATGTCCACCCTGGCGAAACGACTGCAACAAATGCAGCAGCCAGTTTCGACCAAACACCCATAAAGCGATGCCGCCAAGGCCACCCAGGGTTTCAGCGATCAAATCATTGATGGACACCGTGCGCGGTGCAAAAAATATCTGTGTGAATTCAACAGCCGTAGCAATGGCCAGCATCAGCGCCAACACCACAGGCAAAACCACATAATGAGCGGCTTTTATACGGCCCGCCCCGCCAAGCCAGAGACAGGCTAAAAACGACAGCGGTATATAGAGAACAATATTCGCGATCCAGTCGGCCCGTGAGGCAATACCCAGGGCGAGATAAGGAATATTGGCAAACTTGGCCACAGCCTCATCGAAACTATGAGCACGGTATTCAAAGGGAATAAGGCTGCCGTAAACCACAAACAGTAAATAGCCCAAAAAGACCCAGAAAACATACCTGCGATTCAACACTTAATCATCATCCTTTCTTACCTTCCCTGGGCCACCTGGCCAACAAACACCGACACAACGTATCATCCTGCAAAGTCCCTTTGCTACACTGTTCAACACTAAAATGCCCAACAGTTAAACTGCGCTGTCCTCTTGTGCAACTGGCAGCCAAAGAAGCGGCCATACAGGGAAAGTTAATGTACCCAACGATTGTTAGAAACCTACTCTTCCCTTTGCACGAAAAAATCATGCGTCGGCCCACTTTCGACTTCGCCGCCGAGCTGGAAAAAACCCAGTGGCTCAGTCGCGATGCCCTTGAACAGCTTCAGCTCGACAAACTCAAAGCCCTGTTGAATATCGCAGTGGCCCACTCACCCTGGCATGCCGAGCGCATTCACAATGCACAAATACCTTTAGCAGCAAACCAAACACTGAGCTTTGCAGACCTCGCCCGCCTGCCCACTATGGATAAAAGCGATGCCCAAAGCCACCGCGAACAAATAGCCTGGCCCGACGTGCCCGGTGGCCGCAGTTTATACAATACAGGGGGTTCAAGCGGTCAGCCACTGATCTTCTATTACGGCAAAGAGCGACAGGCCTCCGATGCTGCTAATAGAATTCGCGCCCGACGCTGGTGGGGAGCCGATCTCGGCCAACGGGAAGTCTACCTTTGGGGTGCCCCGGTTGAACTCGTCAAGACAGACCGCATTAAGCAGTTTCGTGACCGCTTGATGAATCAACTGCTGCTTAATGCCTTCGAGATGTCTGTCGACAACATGCAGCGCTACACTCAAGCCATCGAGAAATTTCAACCGACCTGTATTTATGGCTACGCCAGCAGCTTAACCCTGTTCGCCAGGCATATCGAAACCCAGGGCAAGACACTCCACCTGCCCCACTTGAAAGTGGTCTGCACCACGGGTGAGCCCCTCTATCCCAATCAACGCACCATTATTCAACGGGTTTTTGGTGTACCGGCCGCCAATGAATACGGCAGCCGCGATGCAGGCTTCATCGCCCATGAAAGCCCACAGGGGCAAATGCTCACATCCAGCGAAACCATGATTCTTGAAATACTCGACCCCAATGACCAGCCCGTCGCCCCCGGACAAACCGGCGAAGCGGTCATTACCGGCCTGCATTCCCAGGCCCAGCCCTTTATCCGCTATCGCACAGGCGACATGATCAAAGCCAGCGCCGAGCAATGTAAAGCCGGGCGAGGCTTGCACGTCATTGACGAAGTGGTCGGGCGTTCGACAGATTTCATCGTCGCCGCCGATGGCACCATCATGCATGCCCTGGCCGTAATTTATGTCTTGCGTGCCATTGAGGGCATGGGAGAATTCAAAATTATTCAACACAGTACGACAGAGCTGGAGGTACAGTTTGTACTCGCTAATGACTACGCTAACGATAGCGGCTGGCAACAAATGGCTGAACAAGAAATCACCGTGCAGCTCAAACAGCGCCTGGGCCAAAGCACCGACATCATTTTAAAGAAGATGGACAAAATACCGCCAGAGAAATCGGGCAAACACCGTTATGTTGTCAGTCATGTGGCACTGCCCGACGGCTACACCGGCTAAGGCCCAGCAATCCATGAAAATTAGCGCCGTCATTCCCACCTATAACAACGCCAAATATATTGAAGAGGCCATCAATAGCATCCTCGCCCAATCTCACCCCGTTGATGAAATCATCGTGGTCGACGATGGCTCAAGCGACAATACCGAAACGCTTATCAGGGCAGCAAGGCAAAAGACCGACAAGCTCAGCTACATCAAGCAACACAACCAGGGGCCATCTGCGGCCCGCAACCATGGCATTGAATTAGCCAATGGCGACTGGGTTGCCTTTCTCGATGCCGACGACCGCTGGCCAAAAGACAAAATCGCCCTGCAAATAGCCGCCCTGCAACGTGAACCCAGCCTGCAACTCATAGCTGGCGACATGGCAGAAACCGACCAACAGGGCAATGTGCTGGTCGACTCGGTGCTCGCCAAACATCAACTACTTGAACCCTTTCAAAGCCTTGCGGGTCGGCCGCTCAATAACGCGCTCACCGCTTTGGTCAACAAAAACTTCATTCCTACCGGCACCGTACTGGTCAAACGAAGCGCCCTCAACCAGGCCGGTGGCTTTAACCCCGATATTCGTTTTGGCGAAGATCTTGAACTGTGGGCCAAAATAGCCTGCCACCACCCCATCACCTGCCTACCTGAACGACTCATGTATCGCCGCCAACACGGTGCCAATGCCACGCAAAATACCGGCCCGATGCTGGAAGACCTGGTCAAAGTCATGCGCTCAATTAGCCACTACGGTGCAGTGCAACTAAAGCAGCAGGGTACAAAGCCAGGCACACTAGTCGCCTCCGCCCTATCCGCTCTGGGCTATTGGCATTTTAGCGAGGGTGACTACAAGCAGGCCCGAAAGGTCTTTACAGCAAGCTTAAAAGAGCACATCAGCAAACGCGCACTGGTTTACGCGGCGGCATGCCTGCTGCCAAACGCGGTGATTAAAGGGCTTAAAGCGCTCAAGCAAAAAACCACCCACCCCATAAGCGACCGATAGCCCATCAATAAAGCCATTGGTCGCTGTGTTATGAGAATTGGCTATAGGGTCTGCTAAAATATCGCCCGCTTATAATGCTGCGACGTGACCTGGAACATGACTCGACACATGACATAGCGCAGCCAATCCCATAGAATCCCGCACGGGCAGTAAGGCTTCAAAAGCTCAGAGTAGTAAGCAGGTGGGCTGGGCATAGCACAACAACCAACAAGGAACTCGGGTTCTCACATAAACCCCGACAGTAACAACAATAATGCCAACAAACGCACCCAAAAAAATTCTCTACGTCGAAAATGGCATTGGCTACGGTGGCGCTATCATTTGCTTGCGCCACCTGGTGAGAAACCTCGACCGCGCACATTTCACCCCCATGGTTGTCACTGGCCGCACCGGCCCTCAATACCAGGAAATTGCCAACGAAGCCCAGTGGCAACACATCCCCGACCGCCATATCGACATTGTCGGTGCCCACAGAAAACTCGACCCCATCGCCTGGATTGATAAACTCCCCGGCTTGCGTTTCGTCATCAACCAAATACTCGCCCGCGCCGACGACCTGTTTAATTTCCTACCCTTTTTCCTCCACCTGCTGCACACAGCCTGGCACTTTAAAGCCGACTTAATACACGCCAATAACGAGCCCCTGTGCAATCGTGCGGCACTGTTGGTAGGTAAAGTGCTAAAAATACCCACCCTATGCCATGTGCGCGGCCAACAAGACGGCACCCGCCTAATGCAATGGGCATTTGGCTTGCCAGACCACTTCACCCCCGTCTCGCACTGGGTATCAAAAAATATTCAGCACAAGCTCGGTGTGCCCGAAGAAAAAATCACTGTTATTTATGATGGCCTCGAACTCGACGGCCTCGACCCCAACACTGACGGCCAGGCCTTTCGCCAGCAACACAACATTAGCGATACTGATTTCGCCGTCGGCCTTGTCGGCCTGCTCATCCCCTGGAAGGGGCAAGAAATATTCCTCGATGCCGCCAAACAGCTAAAAGACAAAATCCCCCATTTAAAAATGCTCATTATCGGTGGCACACCTGATGACTGCACTCCCTACGAAAAAATGCTCAAAAGCCGCGCACTGGAAGAAGGCCTCAGCGACCACGTTATTTTCACCGGCCATGTCACCGACATGCCCAGCGTTTACAGTGGCCTCGATATTGTTGTCTCTGCCTCAACTGACCCCGAACCTCTGGGCACCGTGGTCATCGAATCAATGGCCATGGGCCGACCGCTAATTGGCCCTGACCATGGCGGTGCGGCAGAGATGTTGGAACCTGGTAAAACAGGCTTGCTCTTCAAAGCCGGCGGTGCCCAAAGCCTCGCGCAGGCAATCAACGATTTTTACAAAAACCAAAACTTGAGAACAACTCTCGGTAACTCTGCACGCACCCACGCTCTTGAAACCTTTGCGGTGGCACAGCATGTCGAGGCAATCTGTAACACCTACCAACACTTATTTAAGTCACAATAGCCACATGACTCATACCATGAAAAAAGTACTCATTACGGTTTCAGGCGGCGGCTTTATGTGGCAGTCAAACTCGGTGTTACAAAACTTACGAGGTCATTGCGAGGCGTCGATTATTGTCCCCAACGACACATTGCTAGTCATCAGCAAATTACAGCTTGCCGAGCAACTGGGTAAAGAGAACATCCATCACGTAGAACCCGTTACGACAATTACAGATAAACGCTTAATAACAATACTTAAACGACTCAAAACGACGTTCAAGCAATGTAGAGAAATCATCCGCACTGTCGATCCAGACTATGTGGTTTGCATCGCCTCCTCCATCGCCATACCACTGTTTATCGCCGCTAAACTAAAGGGCAAAAAAACCGTATTTATTGAAAGTATCACCCGTGTGCACAAGCCATCGTTAACGGGGAAAATACTGGACCGCACACGCCTTTGTAACAGGCTCTACGTGCAATGGCCTGAAGTGCAAAACCAGTACCGCAATGCCATCTATAAAGGCACGATCATATGATTTTGGTAACTACTGGTAGCACAATGCCCTTCGACTCCCTTGTTGCCGCCATCGACGAAGCAGTGAGTCGAGCTGACATCAGCGAAAAAGTAATATGCCAAATTGGCAATGGCAGCTATCAACCCCAGCACTGTGAACACTTCCGTTTTCAAGAGAGCATTGACCAACTGATTGACGAGGCAAGCCTGGTTATCACCCACGGTGGCACCGGCACGGTGACCGATCTTATAAAACGACAAAAGCGGTTTATCGCCGTCGCAAACCCCATGGGGGCCGATAATCACCAGGTTGAATTTTTAGCCAAGCTCGCCTCAATTTCTAACTTTTTATGGACAGACGAACCAACAAGTGTGGTCGCACTACTTAAAAAATCTGAGAACATCAAACCCTCAAACCTGCTTACTCCGTCGTTATTTGACGACCTTAAAACCTACATAAAGAGCTAATAAAAAATGCCTAAAGCTCAAGTGGACAGTCTGCACTACTCAAATAAAAACTACCTCACTATGGTGAGGTCCATCATGCACTGGGTACAAGCAAAGGAAGTATCTGAAGCATCCCTTGATATCCAAAGCGTACTTGAAATCGGCCCTGGCACGGGCCATACCTCGTGGATACTGAATTTATGGGGGCATCAGGTGACGACCCTCGACATCGACGAGAGCTTACAGCCTGACATCGTCGCCAATATCAAAACTCTTGACCTTCCCGCCAATGAATATGATGTAGTGCTCGCTGCCGAAATATTGGAACACCTGCCCTATGAGGAGTTTGAACCAGCACTAAAAAAACTTGGGGAAATCGCCAGGTATGCAGTAGTCATTACACTACCCGCGCCACTTGTCGGCATGTCACTTATGGCCAACCTTAGTGGGATAACACCCTTTGGTTTATCTCTTGGCATACCTTATTTTAAAAAACATAGCTTTGACGGGCAGCACTATTGGGAACTTGGTAAACGGGGTTATTCATTGCGAAAAGTAAAGCAAAGCATACAAGCTGCCGGTCTTGAAATTGTCAAATGTTACCGTCCAAAGCTTAGCCTCTACTGCTATATGTTTGTACTCAAACCTACTCATTAAATACATGAAAATACCTACCGAAGACAAAGCCCTATGACATCTGTTGTTCACAATCTGATTAATTATCGAGAGTTAATCGCAGCTCTCGCAAAAAAAAATATCGTGGTGCGCTATAAGCAAGCCTACCTCGGGCTACTATGGGCCGTCATCAAACCCGTGATGTTGATGTTGATTTTCACCCTGGTAAAAAGCTTTGTTGGCATTGAAACCGGCGACATCCCCTACCCTATACTCACCTTCGCCGCATTAATGCCTTGGATATTTTTTCAGGAATCTGCGGCAGAAGGTGTCAATAGCATAACCAGCAACACCGCCTTAATAAAAAAAATATATTTCCCAAGAGAGGTCTTCCCACTCACGGCAATGGTCACCAAACTGGTAGAGCTAGCCATCGGCTTTCTTATTTTAGCGGCGCTGATGATCTACTATCAAATGCTACCCACCCTGCAAGCACTATGGGTACCATTAATTATTTTTTACACCATGCTGGTAGCCTTAACCATCAGCCTTTTTGGTTCAGCCCTAAATGTTTATTACCGCGATGTCGCCCAGGCATTACCCGTACTACTCTCCCTCGCCATGTATGCCTCGCCCGTTATCTACCCACTTAGCCTGGTAAAAACCAAGCTCATTGATGAACAAGCTGCCGGCGAATGGTCTAACATTCTGTATACCATTTATAATATCAACCCTTTAGCAGGTATTATTGACAGCTTTCAGAAATGTCTACTGCAAGGCCTAGCCCCCGATTTTGGCTCACTCTTACCCGGCTTTATCGCCACCATCGTATTATTACCCCTCAGTTATCTGTACTTTAAGAAGGCAGAAAACTGGTTCGCCGATATCATATAAAGCTGACGTAATCTGAGATATACACAATGCCCCCCATTATAGAAGTCAAACACCTGACGAAAGAGTACAGCCTTGGCACACTCACCAGCGCCAAAGACACCCTTCGTCATACACTGGCAAAACTACGTGGCAAAAACACATGGCATAGAGAAAATTTCAAAGCGCTCGACGATATCAATTTTTCTGTCGAGAAAGGAGAGGTCATCGGCATTATTGGTCACAATGGCGCAGGCAAAAGCACCCTACTCAAGCACCTGGCCAACATCACAAAGCCGACCAGCGGCGAAGTGATTGTTCGTGGCAGTGTTGCTCCCCTCATAGAGGTGGGGGCTGGTATAAATCCGGAGCTCACGGGCCGAGAAAACATCTTTCTCAACGGGGCGATTCTTGGCATCCCCAAAAAAACCATTCACGAAAAAGTTGATGACATTATTGAGTTTTCTGAACTAGAAAAATTCATTGACACACCCGTCAAGCGCTATAGCTCAGGTATGCAGGTAAAATTAGGTTTCGCCATTGCCACCAGTATGGATGCCGAAATACTTATTATTGATGAAGTCCTCGCTGTCGGTGATTTAGCCTTCCAAAGAAAATGCTTTAACAGAATGGAAGAGTTGATTCACCAACAGGGCCGCACAGTATTATTGGTTAGCCACAATATTCGCCAGGTCGAAAGAATGTGTAGCCGAGTAATACTATTAAACCAGGGCAAAATCATTCGGGATGGCGACTCCCATTCAACCTGCGACCATTTTTACCAACTGAACAACAAAACAATTAGTGATCAACAACAAAACAACGCAACGGCCCGTATCACTTCATCTGGCGAAGTCAATATTGAGCAAGTCGATATACTCGATGAAAACAATCAACCGACCGAGTCAATTACAGAAGGCAGCACTCTCAAAATTCGCATTCGCTTTACATCAGAGAAAGCACTCATAAAACCAGAATTTCACGTAGGCACCCACACGACTGACTTTATTTATTTAACTGGCGAATCCACCGCTCTATTACAGGAAGATTTTGAATTCCCTGCTGGCTCCCATGAAATTGAACAGCACATTGAAAATTACCCTTTAGTACCCGGTTCCTATGGTATACGCGCGGCTGTTATTGACCAACAGGGCTGCGTGTTATTTCATGGTGAAAGCCTGAAATTTTTTAACATTATTGCAAAAACAGACGATGCCCCTTTGCAAGATGAGCTTCGCTTGGTAGCAACCAATGTTAGCTGGAAAGGCTTAACTCCATGAGTATCGCTAAAATAACCATCATTATTCTCAATTGGAATGGACAAGAAGACACTATTAAATGTCTTGATTCCGTATTAAAAATTGACTACAAGAATTTCGATGTGATTGTTGTAGATAACGGCTCACAGGACGACTCCATTACTGTAATTAACAAGCAATTCCCAAGTGTTCAGATTATTCCCACCGGAAAGAATCTCGGCTATGCGGGAGGAAATAATATCGGCATTGAAGCAGCACTAAAACAGAAAGCTGATTACTTATTGATACTTAACAACGACACAGTGGTTGCCCCTGAACTACTTACTCGACTTTACTCTGCAACAAAAAGGCACCCACCCGACACAATCTTTGGTCCTCGTATTTTCTACGCAGCTCAACCCGATAGAATATGGTTCTCCAGCACTCGATGGAATTCAAATACTTTATCCTATGATTTTATAGGACAAGGATTGACAGAAGACGACCTCCCATCAGGCGATATAAATAGCGATTATATTTGCGGCGCCGGTTTTTTTTGCAATACAAATACATTCCGTAAAATAGGCTTATTTGAAGAACGTTTCTTCCTTGTTTATGAGGAGTCTGACTGGTGTCAACGAGCAGCGCGACTCGGCAGCCATTGCATCACCGTGTCTGACGCCAAGATATGGCACGCGGTTGCTTCCGCTTTTGGCACAGAGGAAAGCCCGCTACGCACTTATTTCAGCAACCGTAATTTTTTGCTTTGGACAGAAAGAAATATAAAAAAAATCGAGCATTTTAAGCTAGTTGCCCTGTCGCTGCGCGTTTTCATACCACGAGTTAGCATAAGTACTGACCGAAGTATCCCGTACTACAAACGATTTCTATGGGCCCTTACTGCCTCCACCCGCCACTGGTCCAACCCTGTATTTCGAGCCAAACAAATGGGCGTCAGAGATTATATTCTACGACGCTTTGGTGATTGTCCGCCTTCCTTAAGAAAGAATGTCGCTGAACGAGTTATTTAATACAGCGAGACCCAGCAGAAACTGATGCGATATGTAACCATGAGAAATATGACGTTTAAAATACCTGAACCCTCAGTATACAAGCAATAATCTATTCACCTAATCCTTCACCCTATTTACGCAAGTGTATTTATTCATATGGCCTCAACCTCTTTAACAGAGTTGTTCACTCCCGCTGGCCCAACAACCTCCGTATATAGGGCAACCGAGAGCACACGCTCATATTACAAAACCGAACAAGTCGATTTCACTCTTGACCAATTTGAACAATCAGCCCAAAGCCTCTTTGTTCGTCTTTCTAGAGCCACTACTTTTAATATCCGTTGTGATGAGGCCTATACCTTTACTCAACTAGAAGCAGGTGGTTATTTAGGGATACCAGACGACCAGACAGATCCGGTTTACTGTATACCAGTGCCGCCTATGGTACGTGCAATTAATGATGACAAGAGTATTAGCCATGAAAAAGTGGCTGTTATCTCTGGCTTCACGCTACACCACGACCACACAAGCCTACAACTGTTGTGTCCTGATAATTCGACACTTGATTTAATCATTTGGAAATTTACTGCAAGCAGCTTCGTTCAACAGTTAAGTGCTTTATCTGCCATCGACAAGCAAGGCACTTTTCTTTGGGGGTCACATGCCTGTGTTAAAAAGCCGGGTGATCTCTATCACCATTTAATAAACGGGGCGGTCTACGATCTTCGTTTTTCCTGGCCCCACAATAAAAAATGCTTTTCTGAAAATGAAGCTCACGCACTTTACACTGCTTATTCAGGCCTTGAAAAAGCGACGGGGAAAACGTTTTATCGTTTTTTTCAGCAGCAAATCGTCCTCTCTGTCATACAGCGCCAGGCCGATGACGGCGCCTGGTACCACGGTATGTGGACGGACGAGAAAGAGTGCCACTACCGCCTGCACACGAGTGCGCTTCACCTGCTGATGGACGAGCTTGACCGCACTGGCTGCCCGCAGGTCAAAGAGGCACTGGTTAGCGGTGTTGCCTTTATCGCCAAACACCACGACGAACTTGATTGCGGTATTTGGTTTTTACACGACTCTCTTGAACTGAATGAGGAGGCCATGAACAGCGGGCCTTTTCAATGGATAAGTAAGCGCACCCTGGGTAAACGTCCCTCCAACATGCTGGTGCTCAACACACATCTCGACACCACCATCGCTATCAATCGTTACCAAAGCCTAACTGGTGACCAACAATATGCCGAGTTGATCAAATCAGCATTGGTGTCAACACGAACTGTACTCGATCTAAAACCTGCTAACTGGCTTTACAAACCCTTATTTTGGGCTATCGGGCTCACTATGCTGCCTACGGCAAAAGCCCGCGAACTATCAGTACCGATTCGTGCCATTAAGCGTATTGCCGCCGGTTTTTTGACAAAAAAACTACCCGACATCAAGGCTCGCTTCCCCCGTCTTGTCATGCCCAATGGCTATATAGACCGCGAGTTGTCATTGCGTACCTGGGCGCTGGATTATCAAACCATTAACCTGATGGATTTGTCCCGCTATGCTCGAGCATTTCCCGGTGAATTCAATGAAGACATCCTTAATAAGGCGATGGCATTTACTCACGACACTGGACTCATCAAGCGCTACCGTGAGCTAGCGCCGGGCAAACGCTATGCCACGGGATTTTGGGTAGAAGCCCTTTATCACCGCTGCCTTGCCAAGGGCGATGTAAAATACCGCCAATGGCTGGCGAAGGCGATGCTGGAGTGTCACGACCTTGGCTTTGGCATGGCTCCCTCTTTGTTGGGTTCAAATAGCGAAGCTGTACCTTTCGCACGGCAAAGCCTTTACCCAGTGCCTTCCAACTCGGAGCTCAATATTGCAGTTCTTTGCCGGCCACAAGGCTTTGAGCTATTAATCGTTAATCATGCTCAACATAGCGTTGAAGTCAATTGGGAGAGGAAAACCGAAATGTTAATAAACTGGCGTGATGCTACCCAGCAGCCCATTAGCGATGTAGCGCTGCAAATACCCCCACGGCAGTGGGTACTTGGCACAGGGCATTAACGAATGTCTCTGCCTCATATCGGCATAGTGTCACCGGAGTTCCCGCCCGATATCGGTGGCGTTGAAAACTACGCCTTTGGCTATGCCACGGCCCTTGCCGCTATGGGTTACCCGGTTACTGTGTTCACCCGTGAACATGCTAACGGTGAGGCATCAATACCCGGTGTACAGGTTCGCCCTGAATTAAAACTACGCCGTGCACTTGATCGTCAATTAATCGATGACCCAACGATTGATGCCTGGCATACCATGAACGCCACCTATGCCTGGATTGCAGAGGAAAGCAACAAACCTGTGGTGGTTTCAGTACACGGTAATGACTTTCTCGGCCCTTATTGCCCCGTCTTATCACCAGCCCTCTATCGCCTTGGCCCTCTTTGGCGTTGGGAAAGGCCATTGCGCCGCCTAGAAAAGTTATTTGATGGGTATTGGAAAAATAGCACGGCTGCCAAACTACAAACCTGGCTACCACAGGCTGATCTTATTTTGACGAACAGCCTTTATACAGAGAAAGTATTACTGGAAAGAATCCCAGGCTGCAAGGGCAAAACTATCGCGGCACTGGTCGGTGTCGACCCCTTTTTCCTTGAAGCTCCAATTAATAACCTGGCCCAACAAGACCCCGTTCGCTTACTCAGCATTACCCGCCTCGCTGAACCTCGAAAGAATATTCACAAGGTATTGCGAGCGCTGGCCGCGTTACAGGTTGACTATAACTTCCATTACACAGTGATAGGTGATGGCTACGCCAAAACAGAGCTGGAAGCACTTGCTCAGACATTAGGCCTTGCCGGGCGAGTCGATTTTACCGGCAGTCTGCCGCGGCAGGCACTGCGCCAAAAACTAGCAGCATCAAACCTTTTCGTTTTAACATCGTCGGTACTGCCAACTAGCCATGAGGGTTTTGGCCTGGTTTATCTTGAAGCGGCCGCCTGCGGCGTGCCATCCCTCGCCGTTGAACAAGCGGGGGCGGCAGAAGCGGTAAAACCCGGGGTCAGTGGTTTTTTTGCAGCAACAGCCGATACAATAGCTATCACCGAGGCTCTTCGGGCATTCATCAGCGGCAAGCAAGAATTTGAGCGCATACAATGTCGACAATTTGCCGAACAATTTACCTGGACCAGCGTAGTTGAAAAGGCACTTCCCATTTACAATCAAACCCGAATATAGAGCCCCTTACCTGGAATGGATACCAACAAAAACAATCGTAATGGCCACTTAATATCGGAACAAGACATGCCGCTCATCTCCGTCATAATGCCCTGCTACAATGCCGCTGCTTATTTACAAGAGGCTGTTGCCAGCGTTTTTAAGCAAGGTATTAAAGATATTGAGCTTATCGTTATTGACGATGGGTCAACCGATCAGTCCTTGCAGCTGCTAAGCGCGTTACAGTCACAACACCCACAACTCACTGTATTACAACAATCGAATACTGGCCCCTACCCTGCTCGCAATCGGGGACTGGAAGCAGCACGAGGGCAATATATCGCTTTTCTCGATGCCGATGACTATTGGGCAGGGGACTGTCTCGAAAAGCTTTATACAGAATTAAGGTCGTCGGGTGCAGATCTCAGCTATTGTGGCTGGCAAAATATTATGGAAGCTGGCGATAACAGCCCACCCTATGTGCCTCCGGCTTATGAAAAGGAAGACATGTTCCAACACTTCCTGCAAGGCTGCCCCTGGCCAATTCATGCGGCACTGGTTAAGCGCACGCTTATTGACCAGGCAGGCGGCTTTTCTACACGCTGTTTTAGCTCAATGGACTATGACTTCTGGCTTCGCCTCGCGGCAATTAGCCAGCGAATTAAGCGCGTGCCAGAGGTATTGGCGTTTTATCGTTGGCACGACCAAGGGCAAATATCCGCAACAAAATGGCGGCAGGTACTTGATGCATGGTCGGTTAGAAAAGAGTTTACCACGCTACACCCCGCTCTTGTTGCGCATATCAAAGCGCCTGACTTGCAGACCTTGATAAACGAACCAATTAAAAAAAATGCCTACGCAGCCCTCTGGAAAAGGGATATACCCACTGCCCGAAATCTATTCCAAACTCTGTTTAAAGAAGGCTTTTGGAAAAAGGAAGATTTAAAATATATTGTGCCCAGCTTTCTACCTTTAGGCATTTATAGTTGGTTAATTAAAAGAAGGAAGGCCTCATGAAAGGCTTTGCACGTTGCTGTAAAAATCAAGTGATTTTATATGCGTAGTGATATTCAATTTCTCCGTGGCATTGCAGTACTAACTGTTGTCCTCTATCACCTTAAACTCCTCTTTGTCAGTGGTGGGTTTCTTGGAGTTGATGTGTTTTTTGTTATTTCAGGATTCCTTATTACCAGTGTAATCCTTCGAGGGCTTGATAGTGGCAGCTTTTCCTTTGCCGGATTCTATACGAGAAGGGCAAAACGCTTACTTCCTGCCGCTTACTCAACGTTGCTACTCTGCACTCTATTGTCTTACCAGTTTTTAACACAGGGCCAATGGACAGACTATATTGAGCAACTATTTGCTGCGATAACGTTTACAGCCAATATTGTACTACCCTTTCAATCCGGGTATTTCGAAGAGGCAGCCGAGGCCAAACCCCTACTGCATATTTGGTCCCTCTCACTAGAAGAGCAATACTATTTATTACTCCCCTTACTTATTTTTTTAACACCCAAAGCCTGGCGTGGCTGGCTATTTTCAATAAGCATTGTTGCAAGCTTAGCCTTATGCATCTACTTCATTAGCTTCTCTGTCTATTACTGGCGCCTTCCTTCGCTCAATTATTCTGAGCTTGCTTTTTACTCACTTCCCACCAGAGCATGGGAGCTGCTTAGCGGCTCACTGCTTGCCTGGTTAATGCTTCAATACCCAGCAATAAACATCCCCATCAATCTAAAGCGCATCGCGTTAGCAATACTTTTGGCGACTATATCCTACCGAATTGATGAAACTCATCCGCGAGGTGATGCATTAATAGTGGTCATAGCCACAACACTAATGATCGCAGGAAAAGACAACTGGCTACCAAACAACTTACTCACAAAGGCTATTCAGAAAGTGGGCGACTGGTCATACTCGCTCTATTTATTGCACTGGCCTCTTATAGTATTTGCTACTGCAGGCTTCCTTGGTGATGTTCCAACTTCTGCAAAGCTACTTATATTAGCCCTGTCGCTAATCGCCGCCTTTTTACAGTTTCAATTTGTAGAAGAGCCTTTTAGACGCACCTACTTGCTAAGCCAACGTTCAAGCTTGAAATGGTTGTCAGCGGCAACTGCCCTCCTGTTTGCCTGCGTTGCACCAGCTATTGCATACAAATTTACAAATAGCGAAGTGGACACACCAAATTTTGAAATATTAAGGAAGGCAAATACTGGCCTGAGTAATCGGTGTGAGGCTGAAGAAGGTGGTTTTTTCAAGTACCCTGACGATTGTTCCACCAGCCAGTCACCAATTGTTGCTGTTTGGGGCGATAGTTTCGCCATGCATTTGGTACCGGGATTAGTTACTGATTCCAGTATAGGAGGAACTCTCGTGCAATTGACCATGGGCTCCTGTCCACCAATACTAGAAACAGCTCGGATCACCACAAGAGAGAGCAAATCATGGCCACAGCAGTGCATTCAGCATAATGAGCAATCCTTTAGCTATATTCTTAACAGTAATAGTATAAAGGCAGTAATTATCAGTGCGGATTTCGGCGACTTTATTAGCAAGTCGGGATTAAAGATAATCCAGGATGGCGCACATAAAACCAACGAACCTGAATTCACAAAAAACCGCCTAATAGAGACTATCAGGCAACTACAGGATGCTAATAAAGAAATTGTGCTCGTTGGGCCAATACCTACTACCGGCATTAATGCTGGCGAATGCCTGGAACGAATTCATTCTGGCCTAAAAGTATTTGGAAGAAGCAGCTGTGAATTCTCGTATTCTGACGTTAAAAAAAGCCAGGAAGGCACAGTTAACACTATTAATGAAATTGCCAGGCAAACTCGCAGTGAAGTATTCTTATTTGATAGCGCACTATGTCAGAAGAATATCTGCCGAGTAAAGATAGGAAAAACCTACCTTTACCGTGACGCGACGCATTTAAGCGTGAGCGGGTCTGAATACTTAATCCCTAAAACCAACTTGCCAGAATTAGTCAAGGCCTTGATACCCTCCCCCCCTAGTGCATCAATAACACCTGTTAGGATGATCACACATGAATAGGTTTTGTATTCTGATGTACCACATGATCTCAGAGCCGCTGACTACTGCGGAAGAAAAATATGCATGTCCGCCTAACCTGTTCGAGCAGCACCTTCGCTATATTAAAAGCTCTAATCACACCCCTGTTTCATTAGGTCAAATAGAGGCGCACCTATTATCTGGCTCAGATCTCCCTGATAATGCCGTAGCCATAACCCTAGATGACGGTTTCGAGGACAACTATACAAACGCCTATCCCTTGCTAGAGAAATACGAGATACCCGCCACTATTTTTCTTACAAGCGGGCTTATGGGTGGAACAAATCAATGGATGTGCGAACGGGATTTTCCCGAGCGAAAAATGCTCAACTGGCAACAGGTTGAAGAAATGAACCGGGGGCAAATCGACTTTGGCGCCCACACTGTTTCACATCCAAAACTTTCTGAGCTGGGTGCTGAGGCCTGCACAAAAGAGATACTTCAATCAAAACAGGCGATTGAAGAACAGCTATCGCAACCCTGTCACCACTTTGCTTATCCCTACGGGCTGTTCACCGAGGCAACGGCCCGTGTTGTTGAGCACACGGGGTTTAAACTCGCCTGCTCAACACGCTCAGGTTTTAACAACAGTGATCGCGATCCTTACCTATTACACCGTATAGAGGTTTACGGCACTGACCCTGTGTGGAAACTCAAACAAAAAATGACTTTTGGTATGAACGACGCCTCACGACTCTTCCCCCTGCGTTACTACTCTAACCGAATATTAAAGAAAGGAGGTTTACGCTAGTGAAGTTTTTATTAACATCGAAGCATGTAATCAAGCGAGAGAGCAGCCCTAATATATCTACTCGACAACTGTGATATGAATCTAATGCGCACACTATATCTGGTGTTCTCACACCACCATCAGGAACAGCTACTTCGACTAGTAACCACGATTCGTCAATTAAGTCCGAACGGGATTATAGTTATCCACCATGACCCTAGCGGAGAACGGCTTAACACTTTACCCTACGCCGATAAAGAAAATATACATATTATTCCTCACCCCGTTTGTGGCCAATGGGGTGATTTTTCACTTGTTGAACAATACCTACACTCTTTCAGATGGTGCTTGGAAAATCTAGACTTTGACTGGTTGGTCACCATCACTGGATTATCATATCCAATAATGCAACTGCAAAAGTTCGAAAGTTATTTAGAACATTCAGAAAATGATGCATACGCATATCATTTTAATGCATTCGACCCTAATCACTGGCCAGAAGGTACGGGAAAGAAACGCTACTTATTCGCATATTTCAAGCTACCAAAAAACCCGTATTACTACAAACTACCCTCAAATATTAAAGCTGCTCTCGGCAGTTATCGCATCAGGTTTAATCAGATACAGCCATTTTTTCGCATCATTTCGATGCCAAGGGGAGGGGCGACGCGACTTGGCGTGCGGCGATGGAGGCTCCCGTTCAACAAACGATTTACAATCTATGGTGGTCGGCAAATGATCAACATTAACCGAAAAGCACTAGATGAAATATTTAGCTTCCTTAATGAAAATAAAAAATACATATCTTACTCTAAGCGTACACTAATTCCAGACGAATCATTTTTTCTAAATATTTTATGTAATAGCCCCAATCTAAATGTATGCAACGATATTCTCCGCCACATAAAATGGCCCGACAATATTAATCATGCATCAAGTGTCGATGTAATATTAAGCGATGAAGTTGAAAAAGCGATTCAATCAGGCAATCCTTTCGCACTAAAGTTCGATGTGAAAATAGATCCCAAGTCGCTTGATATAGTAGATAAATTTCTTGGGATATAAGTTACTCATCGGAAAAGAAATAAAATACAACACTTGTAATAAAATTATATTCACAGCACACAGAATACAGCCTGCCAGATAACACGAAACCTCTTATGCAACAGATAAAGCATCACATAAAAAAAGGATTAATAAAACGACCGTTTCTTTGGGCCACATTAACTGCGACTATTGACCACAAATATCGACAAGCATTTCTAGGCATGAAATTACTAATTATACGGAGAAAAACTATCATATCCGCCAATACACTTGGCTTCTCCAACAGACTTAAGTGCCTGCTGTCCTGCATGCATGCCATGGAAAAGGGAGACGGATCAGTAGTCCTATATTGGCCTAAAAACTGGGCATGTCGTTGCAATTTTTCAGATTTATTTGAAACTGAATTCCTAGAAATCGACAGTGAGGCCTATGAAATACTAAAGCCGTCAGGAAATTTTTCTTCTTTAATTTATGACACTTGGCGCTTACGACCACTTACAAATGAAATCCCAACAGACTACAGGCCTACCATAACCGATAATGATGTCAGCAATATTGATTTAGAATATGAAAACACTCCGCATATATTAAGGCAAAAATTTGGAAAACAAATTATAAAGCTGAAACCTATTAAACATATAAGAGATCAAGCCAAAAGCTTTTCTGTTCTATTTAGCGCACATACTATTTCCGTATCAATTCGATCATGGCCAGATTGCAAAGAAAGAGCTGACGCATTTTTCGATATTGACAATATTTTCAACAAACTTGACCCGCTTATTAATAACAACTTTTTTGTAAGTTGCGACTCTGGAGACATCCTTGATTCATTAATAGAACGATACGGTGATCGTATAATTTATTACCCCAAGCGAACCTTGACAAATGATAGAACTTCGTCGAAAGGTATGCAGGATATATTAATTGATCTCCTATTATTAGGTGAAAATAATAAATTTTTAGTTTCCTATATGAGCACCTACCCCGAACTGGCATGGTGGTTTGGCGATTGCAAAGCAGAAGTTCAATATTTTGAGAGTCGACAACAAATTGACAAGTGGCACAGTATGCGCGGTGAAAATACAGTATCCGTATAAAAAAGAAAACACCTTTCAAATACCGATTAGGAATTTCTAACCTACACTATGAATATCAGCATTATTATCTGCACGTATAATCGAGAACATAATTTACCCGAATGTTTTGATCACTTATTACAATGTCAACAAGTGGAGGCTATTGAGTGGGAAATCATTGTCGTTGATAACAATTCAACCGATAATACACGCGCAGTAGTAGCGCGGTACGCGGCAGACACGTCGCTCAATATTAGCTATGCGTTTGAGGCCAAACAGGGGCTTTCCTATGCCAGAAACCACGGAATTAGCTTAGCAACAGGCACGTGGATTGCGTTTATTGACGACGACATTCGAGTATGCAATAAATGGCTAAAGACATTGTTCGATACTTTCATTAAGAATGATTGTGATGCGGTTGGTGGGCGTATCCATATTGAAAGCCCACAATCTCTACCCCGCTGGATTAGCCCGGACATGTATGGCTTTCTCGGCCACCAGGATTTCGGCCCAGAACCTCACAAGATGGATGGCATCGATGAGTCACCCTTTGGAGGTAACATGGCCGTACATCGAAGAGTGTTTGATAAGATTGGCGTTTTTGACACCACCATGGGGCGATCGGGGGAAGGCAACACTAAGGAGGAGTTATTCAAGGGTGAAGAAACTGATTTTTTTGAACGACTAGCAGATAGCGGTGGAAGTTTTTTCTACCACCCAGACTTACTTGTATTACATAAAATATTACCCTATCAGCTCAAGATGCGGTTCTTTTTAACCCTACATAACAATTCTGGCATTATGAAAGCGACAAGTGACTGCACTGTCTATAAACGTACACTCCTAGGCGTACCATTGTACGTTTTGCCTCAATTACTACGCTCTATAGGTAAATATATAGGCAGCTCTATAAGTAAAGGGCCCAACAACTCCTTTCGTCTATTAATGAATGTTGCTTATTTTTCTGGAATGATAACAAGCTACCATGCAAAAAATAAGCATAAAGAGCACTGATAACTCTATGAACAATTCTTTTGACAAGCCTATTTTTATCGTTGGCGCACCACGATCTGGTACAACCTTATTCCAGTACATGCTGCGCTCACACCCTAACATCTCCCTCCCCACGGGTGAATCTCACTTCTTCATCCCGCTTTTACGCAGCGCAGAATCATTCGGAGACCTTGGAGAAAAGAAAAATATACGCAAGGTACTAGAAGCTATGTATAAGCAAAGTGCTGGTTTTCTCGACACCGATTTACATGGTATATCCTTTGATATTGACAGGCTCACAGAAGAATTTTATTTAGAAGAAAGAAACAGTATCAAACAGATCATTGCAGGCCTTTTTGAAAAAAATGCTGCCGGCGAGAACAAACAGCGATGGGGTGACAAAACCCCCTATTACGTTTTACACATGAAAACCATTCTTGAGCTTTTTCCCGGTGCACAATTTATACATATTATTAGAGACGGCAGAGACTGTGCTCTTTCAATGTTTAACAGGAAACATGACTTCGGGGTGTACAATACTTTTTTCGCTGCCAAATACTGGGAGATCTATATTGAACTAGGGCGTCAAATGGGTGCAGATCTTGGGCCAAATGTTTATAAAGAAATTCACTATGAGGACCTACTTAAAACACCTCAACAAGTTGTCAAAGGCGTATGTGAGTTTCTTAACGAGCCCTACAGCGACTCACTAATCAACTTTAAAAAATCCGGCGAAGCCGGTAAAACGCCTTTATTACAAAAACCAATATCGGGTGACAATTCAGAAAAATGGAGAACATCCATGACCCTCGTGCAGATATCAATTTTTGAAAGAGCTGTCGGCGGCACACTTAAAAGTGCTGGCTACCCGATAACAGGCGACGCAAAACCTTTACCTCTACCAACAAGGGCTTTCTGGCACTTACATAACAGGTTGACCAGATTTTATTATCGCCTATTCAAACAGCTATAAATAAATCACACTACATGCGCGAACTATTAACCACGCTACAAACAATACCCACCAAGCAACAAGCCACTTGTTTATAATACGTAATAGGCTACTCAGTATGAAAGTAATAACAAATTTTCTATTAATAATTTCAACTTTACTGCTATGCCCGGCAATATATGCAGATTATGCGGTTTCATTATCTGAATTAAAATTAATGCCGCATTTCTGCAGGGGCATGTCAATAGGGAATTTACAGGATGATGCAAAACACTTACATCGTAAAATGCATGTCCCAGGCCAACATACTCAGCATTATTGCCATGGAATCAAACGAATAATCAGAGGCGATCGCGCTGAATTCACCAAACTAGGCGCAGGGCGTGGACAGTATAGCGCAGCCGTCAATGAGTTCGACTATGTACAAAGCCATTCATCAAAAAAGCACGCGCTTATTCCCAGCACCAGTCTTTATAGAGCAGAGGCGTTAGCCAAAATGGGGCGAACACTTGATGCTCTAAAAGAATATAACAAGGCCATTAGTTTAAAACGAAAATACCCTGCGGCCTATGCAAAACTTGCTGATTACTACATAAAGCTTAATCAACAACAGAATGCACTTAATACAGTCAAAATTGGACTAAAATACTCGCCAAAAAGCAAATCACTTCTTAGGCGCTTAAAAAAATATGGAGGCCAGGGCGATACGCCCTAAGGCCAACCCAAACTTAAGATCTCTCTTATATGTCAACACCTAGGCTTACCATCGTTATCTGCACGCACAATAGAGCAGAGCTATTAATGCGAGCTATCGCCTCTATTAATGCAAGTATTCGCCCTCGCGATTGCAAGCCCAGTATTATGGTAGTGGCTAATGCATGTAGTGATGACACAATGGCGCAACTTGATGACTATATCGAGCACCACGCAGAAGATGGTATACCTCTTGTTTATTTTGAAGAACCTCAGGCAGGTAAGTCTTTCGCACTTAATCTTGCACTCCGTAAGGTTGAAGACGGCTTTGCATGCTTCATAGATGATGATCATCGCGTCGACACAAATTTTCTTGTGGGTATAAATAAGACGCTTGCATCGCACCCCGATTGCAGTTTTTTTTGCGGCCGAATTATTCCTGACTGGACGGGTGACGAAGCCCCCTGGGTACACGAAGCTGGTAAATATAGAATTTTTCCTTTACCTGTGCCGCACTATGACCCCGGCCACCAAAGCAGGACCCTCACACTGGATGATGATCTTCCTGGCGGGGGTGATTTAATCATAAAAACAGATTTACTCCATCGCATTGGTGATTTTTCCATAAACCTTGGCCCCAGCGGGCATAACTTAATGGGTGGAGAAGACAGTGACTACGTAAAGCGCCTATTAAACAGCGGTACAACGTTGATTTATTCTCCCGATATCACCCAATATCATTATGTTGACCCCAAGCGCCTCACGTTTCGTTTTTTAATTACACTGAGTTTCCAGCGCAGTCGCGCAATCACGCTTGTCCATAACCCACAACGTGTACCTGTACCTCGTTATATATGGCGAAAGTTGTTTAACTACTCGGCCAATATACTCTTTAGTCTGTCACTACAGAAAAAACGCTTTTATCTGATGCGATTTGCTGCAACTTTAGGTGAAGCTGTTGGCTTTATGAGTTCTTCAAATTGACTAAAAAACAACAAAATAAGATTTTTCTTACATTCATTTTCAGCATCTTGCCAAGAACACGGGGCTAATTGGGGAATAGATGAACACAATCAATAATATTACCCTAATAGCCTTTTCCTCTTTTTTATTAGCGGCCATGGCTACAGGCTACCTACTGTTTGCCTCGATTAAACATCACACCCGCACTGGCCCCAAAGTCAAAGAGACCATTGAGAAGCACTATTCTTCTTATATTTACACTACCTTATTCCGTTTAAGCGGATACAGTACTGTTATTATATTTAGTCTGAGTTTTTTTGGTTCGCTCATTTATCTTGCACTTTCTTTACAGCTTGGTTTTAGCTATGGCTGGCTGCAGGCATTGCTTTCAGGCAGCATTTTCACTGCCCTTGTTGTGGCTTACCTTTTTTGCTATCACTTGTTTCACACACCCAGCCTCTTACTCGCATCAGCACAATTTCGTTTTTCACGGCTTCACCCTTTATGGGCCATCCTCAGCCCTACTCTGCTCAAATCGATAAAAATATTTAGCCTGTCTATAGTTGCCTTTGTATTGATTTGTGGGCATATACGCTTTTTCCCCACAGCACATTTAATGCTCTGGCTTATTCTTGACGCCCTCATCATTCTTGCTGCTGCACTTTGGTCATGGGCTAATAGGTTCTCGGCAATACAGCCACAAACTCATGGCGCGACGGCTGGTCAGCAGTCAGGAAGTCCTAATATCGTAATGATAGGCACCGATACATTACGTGCTGACCGGCTTGGCGTCTCGGGCTACCACCGCAACTTAAGCCCCAATATTGATCGTCTCACCTCAAAATCGACTTACCTTAAAAACTGCTACACACCCCTGGCCCGTACAGCGCCCAGCTTAACCTCGCTATTAACTGGCTGTTGGCCCCACAGGCATAAGATTAGAAGTAATTTCCCCTCTGCTGCCGATCTAAAAATTACAGTCCCGAATATGGTAGAAACACTCAACGATGCTGGTTATGAAACAGCGGCTATCGGCGATTGGGCTGCCGCCGACCTTGGCAAACTGAATTTCGGCTTCAAAACAAAACACCTGCCAGACGACCAATGGAATCTCAAATACCTTATCCGCCAAGGTCCGGCAACCTTTCGCTTATTTCTTAGCCTTTTCGCCCACAACAAGCTGGGACGGAAATTACTGCCTGAGATTTATTATCTTGCCGGTGTTCCACTCTCCCAACAAACGGGAGAAGATTGTCGACAGATGATCAGTCAGTTTGCCAAGCAAAAAGCACCCTTTTACATCAACTATTTCTCTGCCGCTACCCATGTGCCATTTGGCTCCAATTATCCTTATTACCAGCTCTATACTGACCCTGACTATAAGGGTGACTCACAATTTATAATGACCAGCGTCAATACGCCCGAGGAAATTATTGCAAGCCAGGAGAAGGGCGAGGAGTACTTCGATCTACCGCAAATTAGCGCTCTTTATGATGGCTGCATTAAACAATTTGACGATGAGGTGGGTAAAATCCTGAAACACCTTAAACACTGCGGGCTTGAAGATAACACCATTGTTGTTATTTACAGTGACCACGGCGCTGATTTCTTCGAGAATGGTTGTTGGGGTCAAGGCAACACCTTACTGGGTGATGACCAGAGCAATAGAGTGCCTATTATCATTTATGATCCCTCAAAACCAACAGCACACGCTATCGACACCAGCACACGGCTGATCGATATTGCCCCAACTGTTTTGGACCTTGCTGGTATCAACCCACCTCAGAACATGGACGGCTGCAGTCTTACCGACACCATCGATTACCCAGGCGGGGCAATGGATCTCCACTCTTATCACGAAAGTGGCATCTGGTTATCTAACATTCCAGGAATGCGTAAAGATCACCTTTCTTACCCGAATATACTCGATATACTCGATATACCCGACAAAGAGCTGGGCATGTTGTGCGTTAAAGATGAGTATATTGACAGAGTCATTGAAGCAAAAGACCGCTCGATACGCGATCAAAAATGGAAGCTGATCTACCAGCCCACTCTAAACGGAAACGATTATTTACTGTTCGATATGCGCAATGACCCGCAATGTACGACCGATGTTAAATTGCAGTATCCAGGTATTTTTAGCCACTATAAGAACCTGCTCGACGAGTGGATAGGTCAGGATCCAATAATGACTGAACTATTAGCTAAAAGCCCTGCGCCAAACACCCCATACATTAGCCAATAAAACCTGAGCTCTTTAAACCATGCGCGATATTGCCGTCTTACTATTTCTTATATTTTGTATTGGCGGTGCGCTCTATCGACCTTGGTTTGGCGTACTCGCTCTAGCCGTATTTAGTTATCTTAACCCCCATGCCTACGCTTGGGGTGCTGTGCGCGGCTTGCCTGCATTCCAGATACTCTTTTTGGTCGTCGCAATATCGACACTCATCACCAAAGACCGTCAGCCTTTGCCTAAAGATTGGCGCATTCCCATTTTCTTTATGCTTTGGTTTTATTTTTTACTCACCACCACACAGGCCTATTTTCCTGCTGCTGCCTGGACAAAGTTTTGGTTTGTTTGCAAAATTTTTCTGCCCCTTATTTTTACACTTGCACTAATTAACACTCGGGAAAAATTATTTTATCTCATTATCACTATTGCGTGTTCGATTGGCCTTGTTGGTGTCAAAGGTGGTATTTTCGCCATTGTGTCAGGTTTCTCCCACCGAGTTTATGGGCCACCTGCCACGCAGTTTTATGAAAATAATGCCTTTGCAATCGCTGTATTAATCGCCATACCCATGCTCTTACTTTGGTTACGCGAAACAAGTGATCATAGGGTGCGTATTGGAATTTATACAACCATCCCCTTAATGTTTGCTAGTGCGCTTTCTTCCTGGTCACGGGGTGCCTTCCTTACCATGGGCGTATTGGGCTTACTGCTAATTTGGCACAGCAAGCGTAAATTCCTTGTAGTACCTCTGTTCATTATCGGTGCCTTTTTTGCAGTAGACTTTCTGCCGCAAGAATGGTTTGGTCGGATGGAAACCCTCGAAACGTACCAGGAAGATGCCTCAGCCATGGGCCGAATACGTGCTTGGAAAGATGGCTGGCACCATACATTACAGCACCCTTTTGTAGGTGCTGGTTTCGAGGGCTGGCGCTGGGTTACAGAGCGCGACTGGCATAGTGCTTATGTCGAAATGTTTGCCGAGCACGGCTTTATTGCCTTTGGCATGTGGTTTTCATTAATTATTGGCACACTGTTAAACCTTACAAACCTGCCCAAGAAAGTTAAGGGCATAGAGGGCATGGAGTGGGTTCACAATTACTGCTATATGCTCAGGCTTTCCCTAATCGCCTATTGCGTTGGCACCTTGTTTTTAGGGCTCTCTTATTGGGATCTTCTCTACCATCTTATTTTTATTGCTGTTTTAGTACGCCAGTTCGCACTTAAAGAACTGGACGAAAAAGTTGGCAGTGATCAAGTCCCCGGGGCCAAAGGGAAGATAATGACAAGGTTAAAAAATGATCGACTACCACGGGCCTTATAGCAACAAGCCTCGAATATCACTGAGCAGAGTCACCAACTCCGTCATATAATGCCCAGCATCGCCGCCGTTGACCACGCGGTGATCATAGCTCAAAGACAGAGGCAGCATATTGCGCGGCACAAACTCGCTGCCGTTCCATTGCGGTTTAATCTGGGCTTTTGAGACACCGAGTATCGCCACCTGGGGCGTATTCACAACGGGCGTAAAGCCCTGCCCGCCCATTGCGCCAAGGCTTGAAACCGTAAAACAGCCGCCCTGCATTTCATTCACGGTTAGCTTTCCATCGCGGGCTTTTGCCGCCAGTACTGCAATTTCTTCGGCTAGCTGCCACAGGCTTTTTTTATCGACATCTCGAATCACTGGCACCATCAAACCCCGAGGTGTATCCACGGCCATGCCTATATGCAGGTAATGTTTTTGCGTGTAGTTCGCACCGTCACTGTGAATGGAGCGATTCAGTACGGGGTTGTGGGCCAGCGCCACTGCACAGGCTTTGAGGATGAAGGCGACGGGGGTCAGTTTGACCTGGCGGGTTTCGCCCTCTGCTTTAAGGGATTTCCTGAAGCTTTCCAGTTCGGTGATGTCAGCATCGTCGAACTGGGTGACATGGGGCACATTGAGCCAGCTGCGGTGCATATTGGCGGCAGTGAGCTTTTCGATTTTCGTCATCGCCAGTACTTCGCAGTCACCAAACCGGCTGAAGTCTGTATCGGGCACAGGGGGAATACCTGAGCCCCCAGCTACCGTTGATGAAGAGCTTTTTTGAGTAAGGCTTTTGACATAAGTCTGAATATCTTCTTTCAGAATGCGGCCACGGGGGCCGGTGCCTTTCACATTGGCGAAGTCGACACCCATCTCGCGGGCCAGCTTTCGTACTAGTGGGCCAGCATAGACTGCGGTTTCATCTTTTTGTGTCAATGACGCAAGAGCTGGCGCGTCGACAATAGCGCTTGTCTTTTTCTGGGGGCTAGCGTCTTTAGGCTGATCTTTTACAACTTCGGGGACTGAAGGGGTCACTGGAGGATTAGAGACTTCTGACTCGACGGCGGGCTCAGGGGGCTTTGGCTCATCATTCTGCGGCTCAGCTTCCAAAGTAGTATCACTACCGACAGCAATTTCCACCTCTACCAGAGGCACACCTTCCACTTCAATTTTGTCGCCTTCTTTGACCAACACCTTTAACACTTTGCCTGCTAGTGGTGCGGGAATTTCCATCGTCGCCTTATCGGATTCCAGCACTACCAATGTCTGCTCGACATCAATGCTATCGCCAACGGCCACAGAAACTTCGATAACTTCAACTTCTTCAGCACCGCCCAGATCGGGTACAACAATTATTTCGCTAGCCACACCTTACCCTCGTTGTTTTTTATTGGCTGTACTTATTGAGCTCAGTTTGACCTCAAACCCCAGCATCATAAAAGTAGCGGATCTATTTTATTGGCATCAATGCCCAATGATTCGATGGCTGAGCTAACAATTTCAGCCTTTAACTGCCCCTGCTTATGCAAACCATAAAGGGCTGCTACCACGATGTAACGTCGGTCTACCTCAAAGAAGTCACGCAATTTTGCCCGCGTGTCGCTGCGGCCAAAGCCATCGGTACCCAGGGTGAAAAACTCTGTTGGTATAAATGCTCGCAACTGCTCGCTATAGGCTTTCAAGTAGTCTGTTGCCGCCACGACTGGGCCATCGTGCCCGGTCAGCTGCTGGGTAATATATGGCACTTTGGCTGCTTCGAGAGGGTTTAACAAATTCCAACGCTGACAGCTTTGCCCCTCACGGGTCAGCTGGTTAATGCTGGGCAAACTCCATACATCACTGCTAATGCCAAATTCATCACGCAGTAACTCAGCAGCAGCTCTGACCTCATTTAATATCGTCCCCGAGCCCATTAGCTGCACTTTTTTAGCGGCCTTTCTCGCTACTTTTTTGGCCTTCACCTCTTCGAGCAAATACATGCCCTGAACAATACCCTCTTCGGCACCAGCGGGCATTTCCGGGTGAACGTAGTTCTCTGTCATTGTGGTGATGTAGTAAAAGCAGTTCTCTTTGGCCTCGAACATACGCTGCAGGCCATCCTGAATAATAACCGCCAGCTCGTAGCCGTAAGTTGGGTCGTAAGTGCGGCAGTTGGGAATAGTATTGGCCATCAAGTGGCTGTGGCCATCCTGGTGTTGCAAGCCTTCGCCATTAAGCGTGGTACGTCCGGCAGTGGCGCCAATCAAAAAGCCCCGCGCCTGAATATCACCGGCCGCCCAGGCCAAATCACCAATGCGCTGAAAGCCAAACATCGAATAAAAAATATAGAAGGGGATGACCGGGCAATCGTAATTACTGTAGGCGGTGGCATGGGCAATCCACGCCGACATAGCGCCAGCTTCGGTCAGGCCCTCCTCCATAATTTGGCCTTTTTTGTCCTCTTTGTAATAGAGCATTTGGTCGGCATCGTGGGGTTCGTAACGCTGACCGGCGGAGGAGTAAATACCCAGCTGGCGGAACATGCCCTCCATGCCGAAGGTGCGTGCTTCATCGGGCACGATGGGCACAATGCGCTGACCAATTTCTTTGTCTTTGACCAGCGTCGATAATATTCTGACGAAGGCCATGGTGGTTGAGACGGAACGCTTACCGGTGCTTTGTAACTGTTTCGCAAAGTCCGTTAAAGGCGGTACTTGCAGACCCGTAAATTCTGTCTGCCGCGAAGGTAGGTAACCACCCAGAGCCTCGCGCTGTTTGCGCATATAGGTCAGTTCGGGGCTATCTTCTGGAGGCCGATAATAAGGCACGTCGACCAGCTCTTCATCACTGATCGGCAGGCCATAGCGGTCGCGAAAGTTTTTCAAGCTCTGCATATCGAGCTTTTTGATGGAGTGAGTGTCGTTGGCCGCCTCACCCGACTCGCCCATGCCGTAACCCTTGACGGTCATCGCCAGAATTACCGTCGGCTGGCCCTTGTTTTCGGCGGCTTCGGCGTAGGCGGCATAGACTTTATAGGGGTCGTGACCACCGCGATTGAGATACATAATCTCGTCATCACTGAGGTCGGCAACCAGTTCCAGCAGCTCGGGATATTTACCGAAAAAATGCTCCCGGGTATAGGCCCCGCCCTTGTACTTATAGTTCTGTAGCTCGCCGTCACAGACTTCGTCCATGCGTTTTTGCAGCAGGCCGGTGGTGTCTTTTTCAAACAGGGAATCCCAGTGCCGCCCCCACACAACTTTAATAACATGCCAGCCCGCACCACGAAAAACGCCTTCCAACTCCTGAATAATTTTGCCATTACCGCGCACCGGGCCATCGAGGCGCTGCAAATTACAATTCACCACAAAGGTGAGGTTTTCAAGATTCTCACGACCGGCCAGCGAAATAGCACCCAGAGATTCTGGCTCATCGCATTCGCCATCACCGAGGAAGGCCCAAATCTGCCGATCGCCCCGCGGCGCCAAACCCCGCGCCGACAGGTAGCGCATCACGTGAGCCTGATAAATCGCCTGTATTGGCCCCAGGCCCATCGACACCGTGGGAAACTGCCAATAGTCCGGCATTAACCAGGGATGGGGGTAGGACGACAAACCCTTGCCGTCGATCTCGCGACGAAAGTTGTCGAGCTGGCTCTCGTCAAAGCGGCCCTCAAGAAAGGAACGGGCATAAATACCCGGCGCACAGTGGCCCTGAAAATAAATTAAATCACCCAACTGCTTGTCGGTATTCGCACGAAAGAAATAGTTGAAACCAATGTCGTAAAGGGTAGCCGCCGACAAAAAAGTTGCAATATGCCCGCCCAGGCCTTCATCGTTTTTATTGGCCCGCATCACCATGGCCAGGGCATTCCAGCGGATGAGGGAGCGAATGCGTCGCTCCATAAACAAATCGCCGGGCATGTGCTTTTCACGATTGAGAGGCAGGGTATTTCGAAAAGGCGTGGTAATGGCTCGCGGCAGGGACAGGTCGTAGTCGTAGGCCTGATCGATTAGTTGCTTAAGGAGGAAGACCGCACGCTCCTCACCCTGGTTTTTAATGACAGCATCGAGAGCGTCGAGCCATTCCTTTGTTTCAAGCGGGTCTTCATCAACCCATTCCCTTATTTTTACCAGGCTCTGATCCAGCTCACTCATAGTAGGGTTTCTCTAGTAACGCCTATTGGCACGGCTCACTCACAACATCACGTATCGAAGATACAGTAATAAGTGACTATTAGCTTCGATTAGCAACAAAACCAGATTGTAGTAAATCTACAGAAATAGCTCAACCAGCACTACAAAAGCCTACAACTTTCAGAACAAATATCCCAAGCTATTGTTTAAAAAGAACTAACTAGGGATAAATTAATTACAAACTATTGTGGGTAGCGATAACGCCCCTCACTCGCTGCCTCCAACTTGTCATGATCAACACCCTTAGCAGCGGCTTTATTATCGTCATCGTCAAGTGTTGTTACCCACAACGCCCTGTTGCTTCCCGCCAACAAACGCTGATAAGCATCGAGCAAGCCCGCTTTGCTAACCGCCCGCACCTGTTCCGCCAACTGCGGTCTGAAATCAAAACCCTCAAAACCCAGTTGCAATGACTCCCAGTAGCGAGCATTCAGCTCCGCCAGGCTTTTTGGCGTCTCTTCAATATTAACCAATACTGAACGGCGGTAGCGCTCCAGCTCTTCCTCGCTCAAACCCTCAATCACCTTGCCAAAGCCGGCGATAAAGCCGTCTATTTCAGTGCGCAATTGTTGGGCACTCACAACCGGCGATTGAATATAGAACATCAGACCCGGTACGCGCTGACGGTGAGCCAAACGACTACCCACCACATAGCCGAGCTTTTTCTCAGTGCGCATATCACTGTAAAACGGCGCCGACATCATGGCATCCAACACCGCCACTTGGGCGCGCTCCTGCAGGCTGTCAGTGTCGCCCTGAATATAGAGCACACCACTGCTATCACTGTGCTCGACAGGGATCTGCCGCAACGCGGCCTCTTTTGCAGGCTTTAATTTAAGTACGGAATAGTCAAGCCCTGCATCACCCTCACTACCCAGCTTCAAACGATTGAGAGTGTTCGATGCCATTTCCTTCGCCACTTCGGCACCCAGCACCCCACCGGCATAAAACAAGGCATGGCCCTTATTGAACAGAGCCGCAGAGAAATCTTTCATTTCGCTCATGGTCACCGTTTCCAGCTGTTCAGCTAGACCAATAACACGGCAATTGCCTCGCAGTAGCGGGTCGAGCTCAGCTAAAACCTGGCGTATGGGCCATTGTTTCAGGCTGTTGCGGCCCTCGCGTACCGACTGCTCTCTAACTCGCTGAAAGCGCGTCTTATCCCAATCGGGCTTAGCCATCACCTTGAGTATGCGATCCAATAACACCGGCTGCTTATCAGAGTAACCAGCAATAGAAATAGCGATGCCATTACTCCAGCGCGACAGACCATAATTGAGGCCCGCAAGGCGGGCAGCGTACAAACCGGCATCGAGTTGATCTTCGACAAGGGCGATATACAGCTCAGCCTTGGCTTCCACCCGGCAACTCGACATCACGGGAATGGCCAGTTGCGCTGAATAACTCGCCCGTGGGCTAGCGAATTCAGTATCGGCGTAATACCAAAGCTCGGCATTTTCAACCCCTTCTAGCGGGAGGCGCACTGGGTTTACCTGCGCACCACCCTTGCCACTGAGGGGGAAAGTAGTCGGTAAGAAAACATTCGCCTGCGGCAGGCTCAATTCACCGACCAATGGCGATGACGATGTACCCTCATTCTCAGCCAGCACTTTATAAGGCGCGCTATAGCGTCGAGAAGCTTTATCACCAGGCTCCAGCTCCGGCGCCACCCAGCTCACCAGAGCGTTGTCGGGACGCAAATAGCTAGCAAACTTCTTGATTAAAGCCGCATCAAAATCGTCGTATAAAAAATGACCGCGCAGCACTTCCTGTGGTGGATATTCCTGCAGGGCGACGCTCAGGCCCTGCACATAAGATGAGGCGGCACTCTTTTCTAGAAAGCGAAAAGCACTGTGCTGTAGCTCGGTCAATTCATCATAGCGCCAGGCCTCAATACCCTGCTCGGTTGTCAGACTCAGCCATTGGTAAAACAAATTAAGCACCTGCTGACGCTCGGTAATACCCTGAGGCGTTAGCCCTATGGTGACAGCGAAGGCTGCGCCTTCGCGAGAATCAAAGGCCGGGCCTGCACTTAAGCTTTCAACCAAACCCTGCGCCTTCATCACGGCGAGAAAACTGCCCTCGCTCTCGCCACCCAGCAAATGACCAAGAAACAACAGCGGCCCCTGGCGCCAATAGGCTTTGGCAGATGGCATGGGAAATAACAGGCTTAATTCACGCTTTTCTTTTTCCGGTGTAATCGTCACCTGCATTGGCAGGTCACCGGCAAATAGCGGCTCGCCCGACTCTTCGACCACCGTATTGCGATTGACCACCGCACTAAAACGCGTTTTTACCGCAGCCTCAAGCTGGTCTAACGACTCGTTGCCAAGTACCACCAGGGTCATCAAATTGGCCGAATAATAGCGCTGGTAGAAGGCGAGTAAATCGGGCCTTATGGGCCGCTCATCATCATTGACCAACGTCTGCAAATTGCCGACAGAGAACTTCGCCAGCGGATGCTTCGGGTTGAGCAGCTCAGACAAAACGTCCCATTCGCGGCGGCTGTCGTCCTTAATTTTCAGTTGGTACTCAGAATCCACCGCATGGCGCTCGCGATCGACATATTTGGCGTCAAAACGTGGCGCGACAAAAAACTGCGCAAAACGGTCGAGGGTATCGAGCAGATAAGCCGAGTCAACATTAAAGAAATAATTGGTCTGCTCAAGGCTGGTATAAGCGTTGTGCTGGCCACTGTGCTCACTAATATAGGCCTGATATTCACCGGCCTCGGGGTATTTCTCGGTGCCCAGAAACAGCATGTGCTCGAGGAAGTGAGCTAGCCCTTCACGCTCAACGGGGTTTTGAAAACTACCTACATAAACATTAAGTGAAGCCGCACTCTTCTCCGCCTTGGCATCGAAAACCAGCAGCACTTTCATTTTATTGTCGAGCTGAAAGTAGCGGTATTGACGCTCATCATTGGGGCTGCGCAGCACCGCCACCTCGCCGCCTTCACTAGCACTGCCCTCTTGCCACCAGCGCGCTTTATCAGTCTCAGCCCCAGCCTGGGTCTGGGCCTGAGCCAAGGCGCTAATCAGCAGGATGGAGGCGACAAAAAATAAACGCACAACATTAACAAGGGGTAAAGAAACAAGAGACATAGAACATTTCCAGATTCAGGCTATTGCCTGTTAGCAAGAGGCTTACCCAGGCTTAAAACCCATAAAATTAAGACATCAACTTAGTCAGACAACAGCTCTGGCGTTTCATTGCGTGGCCAGGCGTTATAAAGCGCCTTGACTAGCGTCGCCAAAGGAATGGCGAAAAACACCCCCCATAAACCCCATAAACCACCAAACACCAGTACAGCGAGAATAATCAAAATAGGGTGGAGATTAACCGCCTCTGAAAACAGCAAAGGCACCAGTACGTTGCCGTCAATAAATTGAATCACGCTGTAAGCAAAGAAAAGCCAGAAGAAATCGCCACCCCAGCCCCATTGAAATAAACCCACTAATACCACCGGCACTGTTACCACTGCCGCGCCGATATAGGGGATCACCACCGACAAGCCAACCATTAAAGCCAGCAAAGCCGCGTAATTAACACCCAGCAGCACGAACCAGATATAAGTAGCCGCACCCACTAATGTCACTTCTATGGCCTTGCCACGCACATAATTGGCGATTTGAATGGTCATTTCACTCCATACCAGTTTCATCACCGGACGCCGTTCGGGCAGTAGAGACGCAGTACTCTTCATTAGCTGGTCGCGATCTTTGAGCATGAAGAAAACCAGCAGGGGCACCAATACCAGATAGATGAGGACCATCATCACACCGGGGAAGATACCCATGGAAAAACCCAGTGCCGCCTCGGCAAACTGAGCTGTTTCCTGTTGAGCATAGACAATAAACTCGTTCAGGCGAGCCTCTGAAATCAAGCTTGGGTAGCGCTCGGGCAGCAGCATCACAGCCTCCTGCCACTGCTTCATCATCCCCGGCACAGACTGCAATAGACGACTCAGCTGCGCAATAACAATGGGGAAGAGAAAAATCACCACCAACAGAAACAAACTGATAAAGGCGCTAAACACCACCGCAACTGCCAGCAAGTGGGGTACTCGCCAACGCTTGAGTAAATTAACGACACCCTGTAATAAAAAGGCCAGCACCACAGCCGCCAAAAAAGGCGCTAGCACCTGCCCCATAGTGACGATTACCAGCAGGGTGACAGCCATCAAAATCACCAACAGCACGGCCTCTTCATCGGCAAAATAGCGGTGTATCCAGCTATCAACGACCTTCCACATACTCTATCCTTTTATTCACCGTTTACAGCTTCGCACACAAGCCCTTGCCAGTGGCGACTGAACTGGGGCACATAATAAGGGTCGAAGCATTGACTAGCGATACGTTAAACTGCAAATAAACAAAATTTGTTCGGCTTTGCTCAACTTTGTTCAATAAAGAACGGGTGAGCTAAGCTCACAGCCATGGACGCCCGACTATCGTGCCATTTTCTTTTCAAAAATCTTGCCTCGGCCTGCTCTGCTTTGCCAGCCTCGCTCTGTTTCCCCTTACCACGAGCCAACAGAGCCGGGCCAATGACATCAAACTGCCGATGCTAGGTGATACCACCTCGGGCATTGTCTCCCTGCAGCAGGAGCACGAACTAGGCCGTGCCTGGCTGAAGATGTTTCGCAGCCGGGTCGCCACTCTCAACGACCCGCTAATGCAGGACTATATCGAGAATCTGATTTACCGTTTGGCCAGCCATAGCGAACTCATGGATCGACGGCTCGAACTCATAGTCATCAACAACCCAACCATGAACGCCTTTGCCGTACCCGGCGGCGTGGTTGGCGTACACACAGGCTTATTTCTGTACGCCGAAAATGAAGCGCAACTGTCTTCAGTACTGGCCCACGAACTCGCTCACCTCAGCCAGCGCCACTTTGCCCGCAATTTGGCCAATCGCAAAGCCAGCTCCTACACCACGATGGCCGGTATGTTAGTCGGGCTTGTTCTCGCGGCAACCGTGGGCGGCGATGCTGGCATGGCAGCCATGACGATGACCCAGGCCTCCGCCATCGACAGCGGCCTACGCTTTTCTCGCCAGTACGAGCAAGAAGCCGACCGCCTGGGTATCGACACCCTCTACCGCGCCGATATGGACCCCAACGCCGTGCCCGCCATGTTTGAACGCATGCTCGCAGCGACACGCTATATTGGTCGTCGCCCGCCGGAGTTCCTGCTGACTCATCCACTGTCAGAGAAACGTGTTGCCGATGCCCGTGGCCGTACTAGCAAACTACCTCCTCGCTACTACCCCGATAATATCGACTACCATTTGATTCGCGCCCGCGCCTTAATCGCCATCGACGGCAATGCCCAGCGCTCCATCAACCGTTTTAAAAATGAACTTCAGGGTCATTCGCTATCGCCCGAGGCGGCAACCTATGGCCTGGCGCTGGCTCAGTCCGCCGCAAATCGACATAAAAAGGCCCGCAAAACCCTCCAGAGCCTGCTCGACAAATCACCCCAGCGCTTTATCTATCAATTTGCCGCCATCGAATTAGACCGCGCCAGTGAAGATTTTGACCAGGCCTTTGCCGCCATCAACAAGCTCAACCAGGTCTACCCCAATAGCTACCCTCTTAAAACCGAGCTCGCCGAAACCTTGCTGCAAAACCGCCAGTACGCGAAGTCCGAACAAGTGTTAGAGGCGCTCGCCCAGAAACGACCCAACGACCCGAACGTATGGTTTGAACTGGCAGAAACCAGTGGTCTGGCCGGGGATATACCGGGCGTGCATATTGCCAGAGCGGAGTACTACATACTGACCGGGGTTTTTGGCAAAGCGCGAGAACAATTGCGCTACGCCAGAAAACTGGTGCGCCAGGACTTCAAACTGACAGCGGTTATCGACCAACGTTTAGTCGATTTGAATGTCATGGAAGCGAAGATGAAAAAGCTTTAAGCGCTTGATCGGTCACTATTTTACCTAAGAAATTTCACCGAAGAACTAGTGCAGTGGCGGCAGGTGCTCACGCACAGCATCGGGATAAAAGCCCACCACATACTCTCTGCACACGTGCCAAAAAGCCGACATCAACAATAAAGCCCCACCAATCGTCAGCGCCGCAAAGGCGAAGCTCAAACTGACAACACCATACTCTTGTAACAGAGTATTGAAGGCATACAGCACGTAGGCGAGTGCCGACACCATCATCGCCCGGCGATCTATGCTAATAGACACCAGTGCAATACAGGCATAAAGCACGGCTATCACTAAGGCTGAAGCCAGGCCCATACGTTGATCAAAAGCTCCCAGTAATAAAAAAATGGGGTGAACTAGTAGCGGAGCGGCGACAAGGTGCAGCCAAAAAGCCACATCGGAACGACGGGTTTGGCGCTGCGTATCAGAGGAATCCCACCGCATACCGATGATAAAAACCATCACCCCACCCAGAAATACAATTAAGCCCCACCAGTCTTTGGCTGCCGGAAAAATGCCAGAAAATAGCGCAACCAGCGCAAACACCAGAGCTGCCATACCCGCTGCCACAGTAATGGGAACCTTGAAACGAAGCCAATGCAACCATGCAGCTCCCGCGCCCAAAGCACAGCCAAAACCAATGCCAGCCTCTTCAGCAAAACCAGTACTTTTAGCCAACATAATGCCCCCGCCCACCACACCACCGACAAAAGCCAGCAGTAGCACAATGGAAGGCAGAGCCATGCGTCGCACACGGGCAAAGTATTCGGCGAGGGCCCAGGCGCTAGCGGCCTGTAAAAAGGCGCCAAGCCAGGGAGCGACAGCGGCGCCAATCCAGTTGACGGAGATCAGTAACAGCGCGCAGGCAATAACGACAAAAATATCGTTAAAACCCGTAATAAAACGAAAGTGCTCGTCATCAACAGCAGAAGATTGCCTCAGCTCGTCGACGTGTTGGCGAAAGGCGGCGACGGTTTCTTCACTAAACACCCCAGCCTCAACCGCCGAAGCCAGGTCTTCATCGTTATACATGCTGCCTCTCGTTAAAATAGCGTCTTTCGTTAGAAATAGTGCCTCTCACTGCCTTTTGCGCTAAACCCTTTAAACACCGCCCAGCACAGAGGCAGCGGGGCAACGAGGGGCACTTACTGACAGACTATTAAGCAGCCAGGCTATTATTACCACAGCCCAAAGCCCCTTCGTTGCGCACTTCACCGAGGGGTTGCAGGGTCGCCTCCATTTCGCCCACCAGCTCGTCGTCACCGCCAGCGTGCATAATGAGACTGGCCTCGCGAGCATTGGCAATGCGGCCCTCAAGTGGTGCCTCCATAACCCGCACCCCGCGCTTGGCACCCTCCTCACCAAGATGCTGTATAGCCGCCGCCGAGGTGGTCGACATATCAATATAAATAGCCCCCTCAGGCAGATTGTTAAACAAGCCATTTTCACCCAATACCAGCTCGTCGACTTGCTGCTGGCCGGGCAGGCAGGTAATCACCACATCGCAGAGTTCACCCACTTCTTTGACTGTATCGACCCACTTGGCACCCTGTGACTCAAGATTACCGGCATCTTCACGCGCCAGATCGTGAATCACCATTTTGGAGCCTGCAGCCAGTAAATTGACCACCATGGGATTGCCCATACGGCCGAGACCAATAAACCCTATTTTCATAATCATGCTTCCTTATTATTGTTTTTCAGCCAGTTAAACTTATCATTTACAATTTAAAGCAAGCCCAAGTATTAGTGAAATAGCTGGCATTTAACAGCGATTAATCACCCAAACTTAGCGCACCCCGGATTCGCCGCCATTCGGCTTGTGGCGCTGGGTGGCTTGCGCCATAATCGCCGGCTAGCGCGAGTTAAGGCGCCTTTATTTTTCTGCGTCTTACTCCACACCACACTCTTCTTATTTGGCCCCCTTATGAGCATTGCAATTAAATCTGTCGTTTCCATCCATTACACCCTGACCGATGAAAACGGCGAAGAAATCGACGCATCGGCCGAGCGCGAGCCTCTGGTCTATCTGCACGGTGCAGGTAATATCATCAAGGGGCTAGAACTTGCCCTTCTCGGCAAAGAAGAGGGCGACCGCGTACAGGCGACGATTGCGCCGGAAGACGGCTACGGAGAATTTATCAGCGAGCTGGTACAGCATGTGCCCCTGTCAGTGTTTGGCGATGAAGATGAACCCGAAGTGGGCATGCGCTTTACTGCAGAGACAGAAAACGGGCCGCTGTCGGTGTTGGTGACAGCGATTGATGGCGATCAGGCCATACTCAATGGCAACCACCCATTGGCCGGCAAGACCATTACCTTTGATGTCACTATCGAGAGTATTCGCGAAGCGACCACTGAAGAACTCACTCACGGCCACCCCCATACTGCCGGTGGTTGTGGGCACCATCACTAATTGCCATAGTAAAAACCCCTGCGCGGCTATCCATAGCCCCATTCGATGTGTACAATCCCGCGCCAGTACGGTCCAGCACTGAACCGTACTGGCTATGCAAATAGTCGTAACACCTTGATAACACGCTTGAATCAAGAGGCCTCATCAGAAAGATCAGTGCCTTTTCCATCCTCTGTCAAGCGTCCCAGATAAGTACCCCGGTCACACTACCTAATTTATATTAGGCACCTTGGTATTTACAACAATACTCCGACGCTAGCCCATTTTTTATGGTCGCTGATTACGTGATATTCAGCGCCTCAAAATATGTGGTCATTGTTCGACACATAGGAAAGATTCATGACATTTGACACCCTCGGCCTCTCCGAGCCCCTGCTGCGCGCCGTTAGCGAAAAAGGCTACGACACGCCCTCACCCATTCAAGCGAAAGCCATCCCCGCCGTTCTCGACGGCCACGACTTAATGGCGAGCGCACAAACCGGCACCGGTAAAACGGCTGGTTTCACCCTGCCCCTGCTGCACCTGCTGGCCGACAAGCCCGCTGCCAACAGCAACCGTACACTGGCATTAGTCGTAACCCCCACCCGTGAACTCGCGGCACAAATACACGAGAGTGTGCTCGACTACGGCAAGCACCTGAACATGCGCTCCACCGTTGTTTTCGGTGGTGTAAAGATAAACCCACAAATGATGAAGCTGCGTCGTGGTGTCGAAATACTGGTCGCCACTCCTGGCCGCCTGCTCGACCTGCACAAGCAAAATGCCATTAGCTTTAACGATGTTGAAGTGCTGGTACTCGATGAAGCCGACCGCATGCTCGACATGGGCTTTATCCACGACATTAAGCGCATTATTTCGCTGATGCCGAAAAAACGCCAAAACCTGCTGTTTTCTGCAACCTTTTCCGACGAAATTCGACACCTCGCCCGGGGCTTGCTGAATAACCCGGTAGAGATTGATGTCGCACCACAAAACACCACCGCCACCAAGGTGGAGCAAAAGATTCACCCCGTCGATAAAGGGCGTAAAGCAGCTCTGCTCAGCCACCTGATTCGCAACGAAGGGTGGCATCAGGCTTTAGTCTTTAGCCGCACCAAGCACGGCGCCAATAAGCTGGTGAAATTGCTCGAGCGCGATGACATCCACGCTGCGGCTATTCATGGCAACAAGAGTCAGGCCCAGCGCACCAAGGCCCTGGCCGAGTTCAAAAAAGGCAAGGTACAAATACTGGTCGCCACCGATATCGCCGCACGGGGTATCGATATCGACCAACTGCCCCAGGTGGTCAACTTCGACCTGCCCAATGTTCCCGAGGATTACGTGCATAGAATTGGCCGCACCGCTCGCGCCGGTTCCAGTGGCCATGCTGTGTCTTTAGTAAGCGCCGATGAGATCAAACAGCTGAGTGATATTGAGCGCCTGATTAAAAACAAAATCCCCCGTGAAGAGGTTGAAGGCTTTGAGCCCGACCACGCTCTGCCCGAGTCGCGCTCCGGCCACCGGCCCGCACGCAATGCTCAGCCACGCCGTAGCTCACCGAGCAATCGCAATGGCCAGGGACGCAACCAGCGCAGTGCAGAAAACAAGCCCGCTGGTAATGGTGGACAGCGCCGACGCTCAAGCCAGCAACGCGCCAGCAATGGCAATGGCAATGGCAACTCTAACGCCAGAAGCGCCAACAGCAACAACCAGCGCTCAAACAATGGTGGCAATAGTGAGCCCCGACCCCAGAAAGCACGTTCGGGTAACCTGATAGAACCAGAGCGCGTTATACAGTCCGGCAATCGCTAAAGCGCATACCCGGATAAAAAAAGCCCCTGCTCGCGAAATGCGGCAGGGGCTTTTTAATGCCACTCTCTAAATGCAAGTGGCATTGCTGTTGGCTAGAATTAAGCCAATTGTCAGGCTATTTTAGCGTTGTTGTCCCACTTCTTTAGCGCTGGCAAAGCACCTTCGGCAAAGGTGGTAATACTTTGCTTGCAGTAGTCGTAATCCATACCCGCATAGGTGAAGAAGCAGTTCAGTTCAAAGCTGCCGATGATGTCTTCTATACCCTTCAGCTTTTCCAGGCACTGATCGGGTGTGCCATAAATCTGTTGATCAACATATTGCTCGGTGACACGCTCTGCATCGGCGCGCATGGCAACCGATGACTGGGCGTAGTGCTCATAGCCTTTAATATCGTCGAAATGCTCACCCTTCATTTCGTAGTGGCGCATCGCCGACTCCCAGTAATCACCCATGTATTTATAGGCCATGTCTTTTGCCCGACCGGGGTCTTTATCGCAAACAGTAAAGATATTGGCTGAAACCGGTGGCGCCTCCGTGCCGTGATTTTCCTGATAGAGCTCACGATAAAGCTCAATATCTTTCGCACGCTGTGTCCACGGCCCCACGGCAAAGGTCATAAAGCGACCACCGAGGCGCGCCGCATGGGGCACCGTGTCGGGTGACATGGAAACAATATAGGTTCTGTCTTTAAAGCTTTTAAAGGGTTCGGGGCGAATATCACGGCGCGCCTGTTTAAAAAACTGGCCGTCGTGGGCTTCCATAGTACCGGACTCGAGGGCGTCGAGAATCATCCCAGCCGACTCGTTAAAGCGCTCTCGAGAGGTATCCATATCGATGCCAAAACCATCGTATTCAACGCGAGCCAAACCGCGACCCATGCCGATCAATGCACGCCCGTTAGACATATTGTCGAGCATCGACATATCGGTGGCTACGCGCAGGGGGTCTTTGTGCCAGGGTAAAATAATCGCAGCAGTGCCAACCTTAATGGTACTGGTCTGGCCCGCCATAAAGCTCAAAAACTGCATGGTGTTTGGGCACATGGTGTAATTGGTGAAATGGTGCTCAACACCCCAGATTGAGTCATAACCCAGGGGTTCGGCAAGCCGGGCGATGGCAATCTCATTTTGATAAACGTCCAGATCGGACAGGGGCTGGTTGTGACTACTCTGAAAGGCCATAACAACGCCAACATCCATAGTACTTCTCCTATTTTTTTAGTTAGAGGATTTAATGAATAAATATGGTCTCGCGATTCTGCCATATTTTGGCTGAACGCTCATCTTCGCACCCAAGCCCGCCCACCCAGGCTCATCCACACAAGCCGGCTGCCATACCGTTACGAGTCCGCTACACTAACCATCGGGTTTTTCAATCAAGCTTGCAGTCAAGGTTCTAGCCGAGCTTTCGCCAGCCAGCTAGCAAGGCTGTAACTAGCAATATTCATTTTTAAGGAGTTTCCACCATGTCGCTTTCTTCAACTGACCTCATTAACAACTTCGAGATGTATTTCGATGGCACTGACATGACCAATGCCAGCCTCTACCTCTGCATTGATTCAGCTGTAGGCGATAGTGGTGCTCAGACGATTATTGAGTCGATGCGCGCTGTCGGCCTCTGGTCAGCCGACGCGGCAAAAACGGTGCCCGTTGAGCACAAGCCGATGTATGTCGAGCAAATGAAATTTATCGGTTATGTGTCGAGCAAAATTGATGGCAAAGTATTTCACGCTTCAGCCTATGATCACGAAAAATTTGCCTACAATGCCGAACGCTGGGAAGAGTGGAAGCGTTTTATCGCCGCAAATTATTAATACTTCAGGCCCTACTTTATTGTTAGTACAGGCAAAATACCTTGTTTTGCCTGTACTTATACGCCCCTGAACAATAAATAGATTTAATCGTTACTACGTTACTGAAGAGAGTACGGCGCGAACAATAGCGACAACACTCACCACAAATATGGTCGCAAAGAGCAAGCCCGCAAAAATAAACTGCGCGGGCTTACCCTGACTAAAGTCTCGCTTTTTATTGGCCTTTGATTGCACACCAATGGCTGCCGCAAAGGTGCTGCCGATAATGTCTAATAAGCTGAGTGGCTTTTTCTCATCGCCACCTTCTGCCAATGAGAGATTTATTTCACCGTCTATCCCACTACCGATGCCGCTACCTGCGCCACTATTTTTCATTTTTGTCTCCGTTAAAATTCCACAGATTCGAATCATGTTTTAAATCGCAAACCGCAATACTCTTTATTCAAGGGGTGCCAGAGAATCTGGCTTAGCCATAACCTCTCGGCCTTTTAGCATTAAATCCCAATAAATACCGGGCAGCATATAGCGCTTAAATATCCAGCCAAAACGACTCGCCTTGGTGCCATCAAGAGGCAACGAGGGCAGTAATTTACCGCCGTAGCCGAACTCAGCCAGTACCACCTTGCCTTTCTCGACGACAAGAGGGCAAGCACCATAACCATTGTAGGCAGCGACCAGCGATTGACCCGCTATTGAGGCCATCAAATTATCGGCCACCACCGGCACCTGTTTGCGCACTGCGGCAGCAGTTTTGGCGTTGGGTGCATTAATCACATCACCCACACCATAGACATTCTCGTACTTCACATGGCGCAGGGTATCGGGCTGCACAGCGAGCCAACCCGCATCGTCAGCCAACTCACTGGTGCGAATAAAGTCTGGGGCTATTTGAGGGGGCACGACATGAATAAAATCAAATTCCTTAACAACTTCACCATCGCCCTGTTTAAAGCGCGCGGTTTTTGCGCTGCCATCCACCGCCAGCAGCGTCGATTGAAAATTTAGATCGACGTTGTAGCGATCGATGTATTTTTCAAGCGTAGGTACAAATGCCGCAACACCAAAAATAGCGGGTGTCGCGGTATGAAATTCAATATCAATATCGTTCAGCTGATTATTTTTTTCCCAGTGGTGAGCCGACAAATACATCGCTTTTTGCGGTGCGCCGGCACACTTTATGGGCATTGGCGGCTGGGTAAACAGGGCGCGACCCGACTTCATGTTTTGCAGGCACTGCCAAGTGTAGCGCGCATAGGGGAGCAAATAATTACTGCTAACGCCGTTGCGGCCTAGGGTTTCTTCAAGACCTTCAATACCTGCCCAGTTCAGTTGCAAACCGGGGCAAATCACCAGATAGTCATAATTGACTTGCCCACCATTATCGAGCAGCAGACTATTGTGCTCGGGGCGTAATTCGCTGACAGCCGCCTTCAGCCACCTAACACCACGCGGCATAATCTTCGCCGCTTCGCGTATCGCCGAATCAGGTGAAAAACAACCACCACCCACTAGCGTAAACCCAGCCTGATAATAGTGCTTGTCAGAGGGTTCAATAATCGTGACATTCAGTGAGGCATCGCGTTTTAATAAACTGGCCGCCATGGAAATACCACCGGCACCACCACCGACTATGACAATCCTTTGCACACTATTCATTAAACTATCCTTTTATTTGAGGGCTTGCGTACAAAGTGCCGTCGAGCGTCGGCCTGAGCGGCAATACAGTAGAACGTCACCCTGCGCCTGTAGAATAGGCGCTATCTGGCATACCAAATCAGCAGCTTCACTGGGTGAGGTCATCGGCATATAGACAAACTCCATACCCTTTTCACCCGCAACCGCAGCCAGTGTTGCAGAACTTGTTTGATTACCACCCTCACCATCGGGACGGTTGCAAACTATTGTCACAATACCGCCAGCCTTCGCATGGCCAATATCATCAACTGTCAGCTGTTCGGAAACGTAGACACCCACTGCATGTTTCTTGAATTTTTTCATTTCCCCTACTCTCTCGTCGGTCAATGGATTAATAGAGCATCAATTTTGGCAACTGTTTTTAAATCACCCCCTCTCTCACCTTGAGGCAGTGCGCCATGGCACCACTACCCACGAGAGAGATAGTACACAAGCCACACCCTCTTATATAATATTATTATATGCTAATAGCTTTTTACTATATGCCAAAATGGTTAGTACGCGACCGGCTCAACAGGCACTTGATCACAGAAAAAACGGGCGACAGAAGTGAGGGAAAGGGAAGATGCCTGTAAGGGCCAAAGCCAATCAGGAGAGCAGGCTTTGCCAGGCCGACTGGCGAGGCCCTAATCAGGGCTGAACAGACAAGAATTGTGTGGCAATCAAAGAATAATCACTGGAGCTATACAAGAATGCAATGGCATGCATAGCTCATTTAGTAGAAAAGGTTTTTAAAAACCCTCAACCCCCTTATCAAGCTGCACACCAAAACTATTCAGCGCCATTGATACCATGTTGTACTGGCCGACGGTAAACACTACGTCCATTAACTGTTGCTCGTTGTATTGTTCAGCCAGTGCTGCCCAGGTCTTGTCGCTGACGAAAGCCTCACTATGCAGCTCATCCACTGCGCGCAGTAAGGTGGCGTCAAAGTCGCTCCAGCCCTCGGCATCGGCACCCTCTTTAACACGGGCGATTTCTTCATCGCTGAGGCCGGCATCACGGGCGAAAATCACATGCTGGCCCCACTCGTACTCTGCCTGGCACAGCCAGCCAATGCGCAGGATGAGAATCTCTCGTTCGCGGGGTGCCAGCTTTGAGGTGTCACCCATAATATGGAAGGCCCAGGTGGTAAATTTTTGCGCCGCTGGCCAGTGACGAGAAAGAGTGCCAAGCACATTGTAGAAAGGCCCATCGCGTTTAATGGGCGCTAGTATCTCGCGCTGTTCGGCGGTCCACTCGCTTTCTGTCAGTGGTTGAATTCTTGGTTTTGATAATTTCATTATTATTTCCTTTTTTATCGACGATTATTATTTTTAAAATAGACTACTCAAGGGTGAAAGTTAGAGAACACTTTCCACCCAGCGAATAATTTCCCCCTGGGGCATAGCACCGGATTGTCTGGCAACCTCTTTACCGCCGGCAAAAACAATAAGTGTGGGAATACCCCTAATGGCCAGCCCGCTACCAATCGAAGGCTCCTGCTCCGTATTGAGCTTGGCGAAACGCACCCGAGGTTCAAGCTCCTTTGCCGCTTGCTCATAGGCTGGTGCCATCGCTTTACAAGGGCCACACCAGGGTGCCCAAAAATCAACAACGACGGGAATATCATTGCGGGTAGTGACTTTCTGGTAATTGGCGGCAGTTAATTCCTGGGGCGAATGGCCAAACAAGGGCTCCTGGCACTTGCCGCACTTCGGCCCGTTAGCGAGTTTGTCATTGGGTACGCGATTGATGCCCCCACACAGGGGGCAGACGATATGTACTGATACTGTCATCGTTCCATGTCCTTTAGACGGAGGCGAAGGGAGTCGACCTCATCGAGTAATTGTAAAATAACGGCCACCCCCGCCAAATTTATTCCCAGATCAGCCTGCAGACGGCGGGCTTTGCGGGTGCGTTGTATGCTCAGGCCGGGGAAGTTCCACTGGGTCACTTCCTCGCCAGAGGGCTGAATCACACCCTCTTCAACAAGCTCAATCACATAATCCGCAGGTACCGCACAAAGGCGACAGAGCTGCGCGAGTGTCAGACCTGAGTCGACATCAATAATTACGCCGACCTGAATTTCATATTCTTTGCTAGTCATAAGCTTACACCCCCAGCCCAGCACGCGGATTAAAAGCCAGATCCTTCGCCATCGCCTGATAGCTTTTTTCTGCCTCGGGGCTATCGGCCGGTGGCAATGCTATTTGCAGCACCACATAAAAATGGCCCGGTGTTTTGCCCGGTAAACCCTTGTCTTTAAAGCGCAGCTTTTTACCGTGGGCCGATCCGGCAGGAATTTTCACATCAACCAGGCCGCTGGGTGTTGGCACCTTAACAGTGGCACCGAGTACCGCCTCCCAGGGGGCGATGGGCAGGTCTATAGAAATATCCGTACCGTCGAGACGATACAGCGGATGCTTTTTAAATTCGACATCAAGATATAAATCGCCGGCCTGCCCACCACCGACACTGGGGTCGCCTTGCCCTGCCAGACGAATACTTTGCCCGGGGGCAATGCCTTTGGGAATTTTAATATTCAGCACCCGCTCACGGGTAAGAACATGCCCCTGGGGGTCAACCTCCGGCACATGAAAAGTGATCTTGCGTGTTGCACCGTTGAGGGAATCTTCCAGGTCAATAACGACCCGCGCATGGCGGTCGCCACCTTGCTGTGAGGGGCCATGGTGTTGGCGACCCGCATCGCGGAAGCTTTGACCAAATAGTGACTCAAAGAAATCACTGTAAGCCTGCCCGTCGCCCTGGGTGAAACCACCGCCGCTAAATTCAAAGCCGGCGTCCCAGTCGGGCGGTGCGTTAAAGTCCTGCCCACCTTGCCAATTGGCACCCAGCTGATCGTAGGCGGCGCGCTTTTCGGGGTCTTTGAGCACCTCATAGGCTTCGCCCAGCGCCTTAAATTGCTGCTCGGCATCCTCTTCTTTACTGACATCGGGATGGTATTTTCGCGCCAACTTACGATAGGCACGCTTAATTTCATCCTGAGTAGCGTCCCGGGCTACGCCCAGGGTGTCGTAATAGTCTCTAAATTCCATCGCTGAGTTACCGCCCTTAGTCTCCTATCTATTACAACATGGGTACTAAGGGCGATTAAATCAAGCGACTATTTATAAACAACCCATCTATAGGTTGTCATTAAACGAGGCTTTTATTGACGATTTCATAAACATCTTTCGACAATTCCGGCTTCGCCAATACGCGCTGCAACTGGGCCTTCATGCGTTCACTGGCAGGCTCTGGGTACTTGCGCCACTTGGTGAGTGGGGTAATTAAACGCGAGGCAATTTGAGGATTTAAAGTGTCGAGAATCAACACTTGGTCAGCGAGGAAGGTATAGGCTTCACCCTCGCCCCCATGAAAATTAACCGCATTACCCGAGCAAAACGCCGCGATAAGCGCACGTACTTTATTGGGGTTTTTAATATCAAAGGCGGGGTGCTGCATTAAGGTTTTCACACGGTCCAAACCACCCGGCACGGTGCTCCACGCCTGAATTTGAAACCACTGATTAACCACCAGACTTTCATCTAGCCAGTGCGAATAAAAAGTAAACAAAGCCTGTTTAGCCAGTTCTTGTGCGGCTTTAACCGGGCAATTAACCAGTGCGACCAGTGCCGTACTGGTGTCTGTCATATTGTCGGCATTATGAAATTGCGCAAAGGCCAGTTGAATGGCATCACTGTCGCCAGTCTGTACTAAATAAGCCAGCGACGTATTTTTTAAACTACGCTGCGCTATTTGGCTGCCGGTCGCCGCATAGCTATCACGATTACTATTTGCCTTATAAATAGCCGTAAACTCAGCCTTTAATGCCTTAGCCAGAGTACTGCGGGCAAACTGGCGGGCGCTATGAATAGCGCTAACATGTATCACCTCGGCAACTTCGCTAAGATAAGCCTCACTGGGCAGTGCCAGCATTAAAGCGACCATTGCCGGATCAGCATTTTTATCTGCAAGCAGGGCGCGATAGGCTTCAATCAAACGCTCATCGAGAACCAATTCTCGCCCGGCCAGCACATCGTCAATTAAGCCCTGCAGTATGCCCAGTGCCAGTTTATTACAGGCCTCCCAACGATTAAAACTGTCGCTGTCATAGCGCATTAAATGCAAGAGTTGGTCTCGGCTGTAGGGGAATTCAAGCTTTACCGGCGCGGAAAAACCGCGCAGTAATGACGGGATGGGGGCTTCGGCAACATCTTCAAATACCAGGGTTTTTGTCGACTCCCTTAATTCAAGGGTAATTTCAGTCTCGCCATTAGCATGGTCTTTAAGGTGCAATGGCAAGTCACCAGTGACACCCACAAGGCCCAAACGAATCGGCACATGGAAGGGCTGCTTTTCAGAGGGCTGTTTTTTAGAGGACTCAGGTGTCGCCGGGCAACTCTGACTTAATTCCAGACGATAGGTTTGTGCACCACTATCGTATTCACCACTGACGGCAAGACGGGGTGTGCCACCCTGCGTATACCAGTGCATAAAGGTTGAGAAATCACGACCGCTGACGTCTTTCATCGCGGCAATAAAATCGTCAATAGTGGCTGCCTCACCGTCATGGCGCTCGAAATATAAATCACTGCCGGCACGGAATAACTCTGGCCCCAATAAGGTATGGAGCATACGCACGACTTCGGCACCCTTTTCATAAATGGTCAGGGTGTAGAAATTAGAAATTTCCATATACGAAGCGGGCTGCACCGGGTGGGCCGTGGGGCCGCCATCTTCGGCAAATTGCAGAGTACGCAGAAAATTGACATCTTCCACCCGCTTGACGGTACGCGAACCCATATCTGCGGAAAACTCTGCATCGCGGAAGACGGTAAAGCCTTCTTTTAAGCTGAGCTGAAACCAGTCGCGGCAGGTAACGCGATTACCCGACCAGTTGTGAAAGTATTCGTGGGCAACCACGGCTTCCACTCGCTGAAAACCGGCATCGGTGGTGGTTTCAGCCTTTGCCAATACGCAGGAGGTATTAAAAATATTTAGGCCTTTATTTTCCATCGCGCCCATATTGAAATCGTCGACGGCAACGATCATAAAAATATCCAGATCGTATTCGCGGCCATACACTTCTTCGTCCCAGGTCATGGCGTTTTTCAGGGATTGCATGGCGTGGTCGCATTTATCGAGATCTTTTTCCTCGACATAAATACGCAACGCGATTTCACGGCCACTCATCGTAGTAAAGCTGTCTTCGATACAACTCAAAGTACCGGCGACCAGGGCAAATAAGTAAGCGGGCTTTTTGAAAGGGTCGTGCCAGGTCACCCAGTGGCGTCCATCGGAGGTCTCACCACTATCGACAGGGTTTCCGTTAGAAAGCAGCAAAGGGTAAAGGCTTTTATCGGCCTCAACAGTGGTGGTGAATTCCGACATGACATCGGGCCGGTCGAGGTACCAGGTTATTTTGCGAAAGCCCTCGGCCTCACACTGGGTGCAGTACATGGTGCGTGATTTATAGAGGCCTTCGAGGGAGGTGTTTTCCTGAGGTTTTATGGCGACGACAGATTCCAATAGAAACTGCTCGGGCACATTGTTGATTGTGAGTTCTTGCGCACCAACCTGGTATTGCTCAGCACTCACCGCCTGACCATCAATAGCCAACGAGCGAAAGCCCAGCTCCTCGCCGTGCAGGCGCAGGGTATTGTCAGCAGGGCTCGATTCAGCGTTGGGATTGCGCCGAAATTGTAAGGCCGCGTTGACCAGAGTTTCGTCTTCACCCAGCTCAAAACGCAGTTCGGTTTTATCGATCAAATACAGCGGTGGTTTATAGTCTTCGAGGCGAATGGTTTTGGGCTGGGAATCTCTCAGTGACATGGGTGCAACTCCGCTTGTAAATTAAGCGGTGGCACTCATTGACCGGCCACCACTTTAATAATAGAAAATTAGGCTGAAAAACTGATGTTATAAGACGTAAATTTGCGCATATTAATCACCCCGGTATCGAGGATAAGATACTGGCCCTTAATACCCATCAAAGTGCCTTCTACCAAAGGGGTTTTATCAAAGTTTTGGCTGCTGACTTTGGTGGGATATTCCAGTACCGGGTATTCGATATCGACACACTCTGCATCCGTCACCGGCTGTAGGGCCTGCAGGCCAAAGCGTTCGTTCAAAGCCGTCAATTCTGACTGACAAAGTTCAAATAAGTTGTCGCGAGTAGCCGCTAAATCAACCGCTTCAATTTCACCCTTGAGCATTTTTCGCCAATTAGTTTTGTCGGCAACATGCTGACGCAGAGCATCTTCAACCAGGCCCGATTGCAAACGGGTGGCGACGCGCATAATGGACAGAGCCTGTACCGCACCCTGGTCAATCCAGCGGGTCGGTAGCTGGGTGGCGCGGGTAATGCCCACTTTTACACCCGACGAATTGGCCAAATAGACAACGTGCTCGGCGAGACAAAACTCTTCACCCCACTCCGGCTCGCGGCAGGTACCCTGCTCGTAGTGACATTTTTCCGGGCTAATAATACAGCTGTCGCAGCGCGCCAATTTTTTCAGGCAGGGAAAACAAAAGCCCTGATTAAAGCTCTTTTTGGTTTTTCGACCACAGTGACAGCAGTGAATTTCGCCGGCATAGTTCAAGCTAATACGCTGACCCAGATAGTCGTTCAGTAATACGCGCTCATCATCCAGGGGCAGGTAATACTTTACCGGCGTCGCCAGCTCAACCACCATTTTGCTCAGGTGGCCAGTAACATTTATCGTCATACTCTATCTCTTATCATTAAAAGCGCAGTGACAAACAAACGCTTAATGCTGCCATTTAAGGGGTTTATCAGCCTGTGGATTCTCGTCAGCCTCGGCGATTTCACCCGTGGTACTACCGCAATGCTGGTGTTTTTTCGGGGCTATAAAACCCACGCGCTCTGACTCTGGCTTATGTTGGCTGTCGTAGGTAATCACGGCCTGCAGACAGGTCGCCCTTTGTTCAGCACTCAACTTGCTGCCGTCCGGCCACTTGCCAATCTCAACAGCCAGTTTAAGCTTCTCGTAAACGTCCGGCGTCACCGCCTGTAGTACTTGTTCAATATCCACACTGATACCTTTAGATTCTTGCCTATCAATTTTGCTGCTTCTGCCGCCCGGCCAGAGCCCCGGCCAGCATGCCAATCAACAAACCGGAGACATGGGCTCCATTGGCCACGCCACCATTCATAAATAGATCGACGATGCCAAACAGGCAGATTAACAACCAGCCAATCAGCATATAAATAATGCCCGGTTGTACATTTAACAAGGGGGTGGGTGCGATACGATTGCGGATCCAGACATAGCCCACCAGGCCATAAACCACACCCGACAGCCCTCCAAAAAGCACGGGGCCGTCCCATAAATATTGTCCGGCATTAGAGCCCGATGCCAGTGCCAGCATCAGTACTAAGTAGGCAGAGCGGCCACTGAGCAGTTCAACCCGCCGGCCAAACTCCCATAACCATAAACTATTAAAAACAACGTGAAAGATGCCAAAGTGTAAAAAGGCCGGTGTGAGAAAACGCCAGTATTCACCCGCTGCAAACGTCTTTTCAACGGGGACAAACTGCGGCCCTTTGCCATTGACCAGCGTGAAATCAACAAAGGTCAAAAGGTGTACGCTATCTGGCCGGTAGCTCACCATAAAAAAGCCCAGCACGCCTAACAGCAGAGTAATTAGTGTGACCGGCACCCGGGTAAAATAAAAACGCAGAGAGTCAGCCCCTTTTGGCTTGTCCGTGTTCAGCGCTTTCTCAACCACCGCTATTTTTTGAATTTGGCCAATAAGCTGCTGCACGTCGGCCTGGCGCTGCCCCTTATCCAGCCACAATTCGTGCCCTTCGCCCTGCTCAACAAGACGATAGACAATGTTGTTGCGATTGAGGGCCAGCACCAGTAAATCGAGGTCAAATCCCGCCGCCAGATTAGAGGCCAGTACCCAGTTATCGCCCTCAGTCATTAACGATGAACCTTCTCGCCCGGGCGCAGGGAATCGAGGCGTCGACCCCAGCCCAGCTTGTCGCGGCACGTTTCATAAAAGTTATGTTCGGTGGGATGAATTAAACGCAGGGGGGTGGGTTTGCGGTGAATCTTAATGACATCACCCGGCTCGGTGCTGATATCGACCTGGCCATCACATGAGATCAAGGGGTGCAATTCGTTGCGTGTGCCGACCAATACTTCGAGCTGGCTGTCACCACTAATGACAATGGGACGACTGGCCAGGGTGTGGGGATTCATCGGCACAATGACAATTGCGTCGAGCTTGGGGTGCATAATCGGCCCCCCGGCCGACAGCGCGTAGGCCGTTGAACCCGTTGGTGTGGAGATAATCAAGCCATCGGAGCGCTGGCTGTAAACAAATTGCTGATCGATAGAAAGCTCGAACTCCATCATCCGCACCGAGCGACCCGGATGCAGCACTAAGTCATTGAGGGCGAGGCCTTTGCCAATGGTTTCACCATCGCGCTCGACACGCATTTCAAGTAGGTAGCGCTCAGTACTTTTATACTCACCGGCAAGCACACGACCAATACCCTCTTCCATGGCATCGGGGTGAATATCGGTTAAAAAGCCGAGTCGACCGCGATTGAGGCCCAGCAGAGGAACATTGAGGTCGACCAGAGCGCGAGCGGCACCCAGCATACTGCCATCGCCACCCACGACAATCACCAAATCGACCGTCCCCTCTATAGAGCGGCGGGAAATGGTCTCAATGGCCGGGTCGTTCAACAACTCAGAGGTCTTGGATTCAGCCAGCACCTTGCGTCCGTCAGCACGTAGAAAGGCCACCAGACGTTTGAGGCTATCGACAACTTCGGGGTGTTCGAGTCGAGCGACGACACCGATATTTTGGAATTGCTCCATCCCAGCTCCGGGGCATATATTGAAGCGGGATTATACACAGCCATAGGCTGCGAGGAATTAGACTTAATGGGCGAGTTAGGCCTGTTGAAAAAGACCCTGTTTACAAATGCTGGTCAATGCCGTGTTCTTTCAAGCCCCAGGCAAAGAGCTGCTCCCAACGGCGGTCGGTTTGGCGTAGCCGCGAGGTTAATATTTTCAATAATTCCTTGAGCACAACATAACCTTGCGCGGGGTGTTGATCGAGGTAACTTTCCAATGCCAGTGCGTCAAATTCGAGCACTTCAACATCATCCAGGGCAATCACAGAAGCACTGCGCGAGCCGGCATCAAACAAGCTCAACTCACCAAAAATTTCATCGGGGCCAAGATCGCAAAGACCCGGCTGAATATGACGGCCATCGGCCAGAGCCACTCGCCCAGAAACGCGAGCGCAACCTTTTTCAATCAAGTAGAGCCGGCGATCATCCCTGCCTTCGCTGACGATGGTGTCGTTAACAGAGTAGGTACCGTTCTTTACAATGCCTGCTTCAACGAGCGCCTGATCGCGTAAAATACTCAACATCCCACAACCCATCCTTTTTATAAAAAATTATGGGCATTATTTTCAGTACTTACTGACGTCTATGACAAGCCACTGCTTTACTCTTTTGAGACAGAACTCCCAAGCTTTTCGTCGACCCGATCATCTGCAAAGGCTTTACGCACCACCAAAAAGAACACCGGAACAAAAAAGATCGCCAATACTGTGGCCGTAAACATACCGCCCAACACACCTGTGCCAATAGCATTTTGGCCTACTGAACCGGCTCCAGAGCTAATGGCCAACGGCATAACACCAAGCATAAAGGCGAAGGAGGTCATTAAAATGGGGCGTAGACGCAAGCGTACGGCCTCCAGAATGGCCTCGCGAAGTTGCCAGCCCCGGGACTGTAAATCGAGGGCGAATTCAACAATCAAAATAGCGTTTTTAGCCGACAGACCGATCGTGGTCAACACGCCCACCTGAAAGAAAATATCGTTCGGCAAGCCCCGAGCATAGCTCGCCAACAAGGCACCAATCACACCCAGCGGCACCACCAACATTACCGCAAAGGGGATGGCCCAGCTCTCATAAAGTGCTGCCAGGCAGAGGAAGACCACAGCCAGGGACAAGGCATACAGCAGCGGTGCCTGAGCACCGGACTGGGTTTCCTGTAGCGAACCGCCAGTCCATTCGAAACCAAAGCCCGGAGGTAACTGACTAGCTAGCTCTTCCATAGCAGCGATGGCATCACCCGAGCTGTAGCCCGGCGCTGCCTCACCAAGAATTTCCATCGAGGCGACCCCGTTGTAACGCTCTAAGCGGGGCGAACCCTGGGTCCAACTGCCTGAAGAAAAGGCCGCAAAGGACACCATCTCGCCCTCGGCATTGCGCACATACCAGTCCTTTAGGTGCTCTGGTGACATGCGATATTGCGCATCACCCTGTACATAGACCTTTTTAACCCGACCTTTATCAATAAAGTCATTGACGTAGGTGGAGGCCCAGGCGGTCGACAGCGTGTTATTAATTTCCGTCATCGACACACCCAGTGCTCGGGCTTTTTGCCGGTCGATGCTGAGCTTAAACTGGGGGCTGTCGCTCTGGCCATTGGGCCGTACTTTTGTCAGACGAGGGTCTTGGGCAGCGCCACCAAGAATTTGGTTACGCGCAGCCGTCAGGGCAATGTGGCCCTGACCGGCGATATCTTTAAGCTGAAAATCAAAGCCCGCTGAGTTACCCAGCGCCCGTATCGGTGGGGGATAAAAAGCAAAAGCTCGGGCATCTTTAATCTGCGATAAGCCACCCATCGCCCGCCGAGACACTGCCTGCACACTCTGCGAATCGAGACGCCGTTCAGACCAATCGTGCATTTTGATATAGCACTGACCGTTATTTTGCCCCCGGCCACTAAAGTTAAAGCCCACCACACAATAGACTGTCGATATGGTGTCGGCTTCTTCCTCAGCATAATACTGTTCAATTTGTTCCATCACGCCGCGCGTACGCTCCATCGTTGCGCCCACCGGCAATTGCACCAAAGTGAACATCAAACCGGGATCGTCAGAAGGCAAAAATGACGTTGGCATACGCGCAAATAAAACACCAACAGCAACGACAATCACCCCGTAAATCAAAAAATAGCGCAGGGTTTTGCGAATAATGCTGGCGACCACATTTTGATACCAGCGAGAGGTTCTATCAAAACCCCGGTTAAACCAGCCAAAAAAACCTGTTTTGCTTAAATGGTGACCTTCAACGGCAGGCTTCAGTAAAGTGGCACACAGGGCGGGGGTAAGAATTAAAGCCACCAATACCGAGAGCACCATCGCCGAGGCAATGGTTATAGAGAATTGCCGGTAGATCGCCCCCGTGGTGCCGGGGAAGAAAGCCATGGGTACAAACACTGCCGACAGCACCAGGCCAATGCCCACCAGCGCACCGGTAATTTGCGACATGGATTTACGTGTGGCATCGCGCGGCGACAAGTTCTCCTCGACCATAAGCCGCTCGACGTTTTCGACCACCACAATGGCATCGTCAACCAACAGGCCAATGGCCAACACCATGCCAAACATGGTGAGGGTATTAATAGAAAAACCGAAAGCATGCAAAATACCGAAGGTGCCGAGCAGCACCACGGGTACAGCAATAGTCGGGATAAGCGTGGCGCGGAAATTCTGTAAAAACAGATACATGACAAAAAACACGAGAATAATAGCTTCAAACAGTGTTTTCACCACCTCCATAATCGACACTTCAACAAAGGGTGTGGTGTCATAGCCGAGATCCAGCTCCATACCTTCGGGCATAAAAGCGGCGAGTTCAGCCAGCTTCGCTTTTACATCGCGTGCTGTTTCGAGGGCGTTAGCACCAGAGGCCTGACGCACCACAATGCCACTGGCGGGCACACCTTTAAAATGATTTAAGAATTGATAGTTCTCGCCACCCAGTTCAATACGCGCCACATCACGCAAATAAATACTCGAACCGTCACGATTCACTCGCAGCAGTATGTCGCCGAACTCGTCGGCATTTTTCAGCAAGGTTTGCGCAACAATTGTGGCGTTTAACTGCTGGCCGGGCAGAGCCGGACCTGCACCGAGCTCACCGGCACGCACCTGAACATTTTCAGCGCGAATCGCCTCAACTACATCCTGTGTCGTCAAGCTGAAGCTATTGAGCTTGTCTGCATCGGGCCAAATTCGCATGGCGTATTGCGAACCAAAAAGAGTCGCTTCACCCACACCATTAATTCGACCAATGGGCTCAAGAATATTAGCGGCAACATAGTCAGCAATGTCATAGCGGTCATAACGACCATCAGGCGAATAGAAGGCAATGACCATCATCACACCGGTCGCTGATTTCGTCACTTTGACACCCTGCTCGATCACTGCCTGGGGCAACAACGGCATCGCAACCTGGAGTTTATTCTGCACCTGTACCTGGGCAATATCGGGGTCTGTACCCGGTAAAAATGTCAGCTTAATTTCACCGACACCCGCCGAATCACTCTTCGATGACATATAAAGTATGTTGTCGATACCGACCATATTTTGCTCGATGATCTGTACCACAGTGTCCTGCACAGTTTCCGCAGAAGCACCCGGGTTGCTCGCTTTAATCGACACTGCGGGTGGCGCGACTTCTGGGTACTGCTCAATCGGCAATTGAGTAATAGACAGGGTACCCGCCAACATCACGATAATGGCAAGCACCCAGGCAAAAATGGGGCGGTCAATAAAGAAATTCGGCATTTAATGCGCACCCTTATCAGCGTCAGCTGTAAAGGCAACCGTTGTCACCGCTGCCCCGTGCCGCACTTTTTGCAGGCCACCGATAACAAGTTTATCCCCCGCTTTCAGGCCGTCAAGTACCAGCCATTGATCGCCAATGGCACGACCGGTTTTAACGAGTCGTCGTTCAACTTTATTATCGCCACCCACCACCATGGCCACGGCACTGCCTGAATATTCAAAGGTAATCGCTTGTTGTGGTGCCAAAATTGCCGATTTTTTAATACCCTGTTCAAGCCGAGCACGGACAAACATGCCGGGTAATAACAAAGTGTCGGGGTTTGGCACTGTTGCTCGCAGAGTAACCGCACCGGTGCTCTGATCAACACTGACCTCTGAAAACTGCAGGCTACCCGGGTGGGCATATTCACTGCCGTCTTCTAGCGCCAACCTGATAACAGTGCCGCCAATGGCAGACTGTACGAGCTGGCCCGAGGCCATCTGCCGCTTCATGGCTAACAGTTCTTTACTCGACTGAGTAATATCGACATAGAGCGGGTCAAGCTGGCGAATAACCGCTAACACCTCCTCTTGCTCGGCTTCGACCAATGCGCCATCGGTGACGAATGAGCTACCAATGCGACCGGAAATTGGCGCCTTAATCAGTGAGTATTGTAAATTGATGGCGGCAATTTCCCGCTCTGCTTTCGCCACCGCAACATTGGCCCGCGCTGCACGCAAGGCCGCCTGTGCATCGTCGTAGTCTTCCTGGCTGATCATTTTCTTGCCGATCAAATCTTCGTAACGGTTGGTTTTCAATACCGCTGCCGACAGGGTGGCTTCTGCCCGTAGCTGGGCTGCAGCCGCACGATTCACCTCGGCAAGAAACAACTCAGACGCTATTTGATAGAGGCCATCACCCGCTTTGACTTCGCTGCCTTCGACAAAAAGGCGCTTGGCGATAATACCGCCAACCTGTGGCCGCACTTCTGCAATGCGATAGGCCGAGGTGCGTCCCGGTAGTTCAGTGCTAAGGGTTACATCGGCGGCCTTAATTTGTACCACGGCGACTTCAACTGGCCCCCTTGCAGGCGCTGGTCCAGAGACTTTTTCACAAGCGGACAGGAATAGTGTCGCGACTAAAGCAATCAGAAACCGATGGGGAGAGTGGCCGAGGGTGAACATTCTGTGACATGGACGACGCTTAAATACCGTACTGCGGGGCATGCACTGCCTCCTTACTCGCGTTAATTTTATTTTTTTAAAACCCGTTCGATGATAACCGAATAATGACCAGGGCAGTGAAAACATTCATAGTCATGAGTAATTAAAACCCGCTCGATAACTAGCTGCCTTTATTGAAAAAGACCACATCTGCACCGCAATACACAGGTTCAACCTGCCATGACTTACCCAGCCAGTTAAACGTTTGCTCACTGAAAAAAACGATGTGCGTTGGGTCATTTTTATAGTGCCAACGAGAAAACGCGGCTTGATCAATCACCCGCTTAGTCATAATAGCTAGTACACCGCCCGGCTTGAGCAGAGCCCATAGACGATTCAGTTCTCGACCTGGTGCCTGCAAGTGCTCAACCACTTCGCTACTGGTAATAAAGTCATATTGACGAGCGAACACACTTTGGTCGGGCGCGTAAAAAGGGTCGTAGAGTGCAACACTGTGGCCCGCTTCTTCTAGCATTAAAGACAGGGTTGGCCCGGGGCCGCTGCCAAAATCCAGACCCTGACTGCCCGATTGAAGCTGTTTAAGTAGTGGTCTGGAGAGGCGCTCTAGAAAAGTGCGATAGCCCGAGTCGAGAGGAGAGTTTTGATGCAGGTCGTAATAAAATTTTTCATCGGCCTTGCTCAAATGACCTTGAGTCGGCACAAAGACCAGCGCACATTGGCTACAGCGCAAAAATTCACGCTGTTTATCGCGATGGAAAAAAGTGTTTTCTACTGAAAAGCAAAGGGGGCAAGCCTCGGTTATTAACCGTGAACCTGCCCCCTCGGCAAATGCATATTTTTCAGACGCCATAATAAGAGTCGGCGCCGTTGTGACAATTAATCGTAAACGATAACGCCACGAGCATTTTTACCGGCTTCCATATCTGCAAAAGCCTGAGCGACATCATCAATAGAGTAAGTCTGCGTCACCATGCTGTCGAGATCAAGCTTGCCCTGCTTGTACAGTTCGAGATACTTGGGGAAGTCGACCTTGAACTCGGCACTGCCGTACATAGAACCTTTGAAGGTTTTCGCCGTCATTGGGAACATCAAGGCATTCAGCTCCAACTTCTGGCTCAGCTTGCCCACACCGACAACAGTCATGGTGCCACCGCGACGTGTCACCTTTTGCGCCTGATCGACAACGGCGGGAATACCAATGGCTTCAAAACCGTAGTCAACACCGATACCGCCGGTCATTGCCATGATTTCTTTCATCACGTCGCCGCCAGCATTCACGGTGTCAGTGGCGCCAAGCGTTTTGGCAGTGGCCAATTTATCGTCGGACAAATCAACGGCGATAATTTTTACTGCACCGGCAATGCGTGCACCCTGAATAATCGACAGGCCAACACCGCCAGCACCGAAGACAGCAACTGTGCTGCCAGGTTTAACTTCAGCCGTTTTCAGCGCTGCACCAACACCGGTGGTAACACCACAACCGACCAGAGCAGCGGCTTTCATGTCGATGTCTTTGTCAATTTTGACCAGGCACATTGAAGGTACAACAGAGTACTCAGCCATGTTGCCAAGAAACTGCATAACATTGATGTCTTTACCGTCGAGCTTAACGCGTGCGGTGCCGTCCATCATTTTACCGTCGGGCGTGCTCTTCATGCACAAGTAGGGCTCGCTGCGCAGACAGTGGTAGCACTCGCCACAGTTAGGCACAAAAGACAAAGTCACGTGGTCACCCACTTCAACATTGGTCACGCCTTCACCCAGCGCTTCTACAACACCGGCGCCTTCGTGGCCCAGTACCATGGGGAAAGGCACGGGAATGGTGCCGTTAATTACTGACAAGTCAGAGTGACAGATGCCTGTCGCTTTGATTTTGACCAATACTTCGCCAGCTTTGGGGGCATCAATCGTTACTTCTTCAACAGCGTATTTGTTGAGTTCGTGAGCCACAACGGCCTTCATTGTTTTCATGTCATTCCTCTTCGTTGGATCCTAGTAAAAACGGCGCCTAGTCTACCATCAATCAGCACAATTTCACGGGGCTTTGGGAAGGAAACGTAGAAAGTATTGTGACGAGAAGTCCCTCCTGAAAAAAATATAAGAGCAGGAAATACAGGCGCAAGAACAGGCAGAAAAAACCACCAGTTTGGCTTCAGGGCTTCGAGATTAGACAAGGGAGAAAATGGGGTGGCTGACGGGGATTGAACCCGCGACCACAGGAATCACAATCCTGGGCTCTACCAACTGAGCTACAGCCACCATTGACTGATGCACCGGCGTTATTAACATCACAACTCCGGGCGAAGTGCTTCTTTTTTTCTACCGGCTAAACACCCTTTGAATGGTGCGCCCGGCAGGATTCGAACCTGCGACCCACGGCTTAGAAGGCCGTTGCTCTATCCAGCTGAGCTACGGGCGCATAACACTACCATAGCAAGGCGAGACTACCGCCAAACACTGGATTCAAAGCCTCTGAATGGCCAACCAATAAAATTGGTCGGGGAAGAGGGATTCGAACCCCCGACATCCTGCTCCCAAAGCAGGCGCGCTACCAGACTGCGCTATTCCCCGATTAACTGGCTTCCTCAGAAGGCGCGCATAATACCCGCCAGCCTTCATGCGGTCAATCAATCGACGCACTTTATCGTCACAACGGGGTATAAATACTATTTACCACTGTGCGCTCTATTCTTCTCATTACCTGCTGGGCATGACAAAATAGCGTCCTTGTTTTCATCCCCTCGTTTTTGAGCCGCATTCACAGCAATACCGGAGCCCCATGTCTAGCATCCTTCTCGACGGTAAATCACTCGCCCAGCAAAGCGAAGCGGAAATTAGCCAACGCGTCGACGCACTCAAAGCCCGCAACAATGGGCAGGCACCTATTCTGGCAACCATTCTGGTCGGCGGTGACCCCGCTTCCGCGACGTATGTACGCATGAAGCAAAATGCCTGCAAGCGGGTGGGCATGGAGTCGATGGCCATTGAACTGGGCGAAGACACCACCACCGAAGAGCTGCTGGCGAAAATCACCGAGCTCAACGGCAACCCCAACTGCCACGGTATATTGTTGCAGCATCCGGTACCGCCGCAAATTGATGAGCGCCTGTGCTTCGACCAAATTTCCCTAAATAAAGATGTTGATGGGGTTACCTGCCAGGGTTTTGGGCGTATGGCCATGTCTGAGCCCGCCTACGGTTCCGCCACCCCCCAGGGCATTATGCGGTTGTTAGCGGCTTACGATATTCCACTCGCCGGCAAAGATGCGGTAGTAATTGGTCGCAGCCCCATCCTCGGTAAGCCGATGGCACTAATGCTGTTGAACGAGAATGCCACAGTGACAATTTGTCACTCCCAAACCAAAAACCTGGCGGATATTGTTAGCCGTGCCGATATTATTGTCGGCGCCGTGGGTAAACCAGAATTTATTAAAAGCACATGGATTAAAGATGGCGCGGTGGTGATTGATGCTGGCTTCCATCCCGGTGGCATTGGCGACATTGACCTCAGCGGTCTGGATAAGCGCGCTAGCGCCTATACACCCGTACCCGGTGGCGTTGGCCCAATGACGATTAATACGCTGATTTTACAAACGCTGGAAGCGGCCGAGGCGCAATAAAGCCGATATTACGCTGATCGTTTAAAACAATACTCAGTACACTTAAAAACAAACTACGCTATAAATTAACTACCCGTTAATGCAGTTATGGAGTTCAGCCCTTGTTCAGCTACGTTGATTCTAAAATTCGCCAGCAGCTAGTCGACAAACACCAGTTGGTCGACCTCGATCGCAATGGCGTGGAAATTATCGACGGTGAGGGACAGCCCTATATTTCACTACTTGGGCCGGTCACCATCCCCCGCATTATTGCCGGTCAGGAGGTACCTCTTGAGTGGTACCCCTTCGTGCGCCGTGTTGAGCTCGCCCATGTGCAGGCCTCTGCTAATGACGTGAAGGGCGGCGGCGATGACGAAGCCCTGCGCGAGCTACTGCAAACCAATATGTCGGTCAATTCCGTGTTCGCCCTGCCCGGTTTTCGCGATGAGCCAAACCCTCTGGTGCGCGTTCACTCTTGCTGCTTAACCGGTGATATTTTTGGCTCCCAGCGCTGTGATTGTGGGCCGCAATTAACGGCGGCCTTTGAACAAATGCTGGAAGAAGGTAACGGCGCGGTGGTTTATATGTCGGGCCACGAGGGTCGGGGCATCGGCCTCTGGGCGAAAGCCGTTACTTATCTGTTGCAGGATGACGGGCAGGACACTTTCGAAGCCAATGTGTCACTCGGCCTACCGGAAGACTCTCGCGACTTTACCGATGCCGCCGTGGTGCTGCGCTATCTGTTGTCGCAACGCCCTATTCGTCTGCTATCAAACAACCCCCACAAGCGCGCTCATCTAGAGCAGGGTGGGCAAACTGTCTCCACAGCCGTGCCTCTGGTTTCAGGCATCTGCGAGCACAATGTGCGCTATCTTCGCTCCAAGCGAAAAAAGGGCCATGTCTTACCCGATGAGATGTAGCCAACAAGGTAATGGACGATAAAGCCGCACAAAGTAATAACTACCGACAGCGACTTGTCGCCCATCGGGGCTACCAAAAGCTTTACCCAGAAAACACCCTATTGGCCTATCAAAGGGCCATTGCAGCGGGCGCCCTTTCCATCGAAACCGATGTGTTATTGAGCGCAGACAAACAAGCCGTTCTCTACCACGATCCGACGCTGAAGCGCGTTAGCGGCTGCAAGGGGCGAGTTAAGGATAAGACCCTGGCAGAACTTATTCGCACGCCAGCTTTCGAACCCCGCCGGCTGGGACAACAATTTCAAGATCAATGTATTGCCCCCCTTAGTGACCTGGTCGATCTCCTCAAAGCGCACCCGCAAGTTACGGCCTACATCGAAGTTAAAAAGGAAGCCCTGGCGTTTGCAGGAGCCAGTGAAACCTACGCCAGTATCAGCGACTGTCTGGCACCCGTCGCCAGCCAATGCATTATTATTAGTTTTGATCACGACTTTATGGTCTTTGTGCACACACAGGGCTGGGCCCGCTGCGGTATTGTTATTAAACGCTGGCGGGATTTGCGCTCGACAAAAATTCAGGCCATCAAACCCGAGACAGTGTTTATTAATTATCGAAAAATACCGGCGAAAGCCGAGCTGGGCAGCCTGAATTTTGAGCTCGTGGTCTACGAAATAGACGAGCCAGCACTCGCCAAAAATTGGCTAGCGAAAGGCGCGAGTAAAGTTGAAAGTTTTGATATCGGCGGGCTTATTGCCCACGGGAGCCAGTAGCTGGCGAACTTCCAGATCCCTCCTCCAACCAGCTCTGAATTCTATCGATTTGTGGCTCTAGCGCCTTTGGCCGCAACACAAAAACAGCGGCGATGGACAAGCCAATAACCAGTACCAGAACAATAGCCGCGATAGGCAGCCAATTAGTGGCAGGCTTGGCAACCCTCCTGGCAGGCGAGTTAATCAGGGAGTCACCCAAATCATTCCCGGCTATCGGCGGGAAGCTACTGCGCTCTGGCTCGGGGGTTTTTTCTACACTCGCCTCTCGCTCTTCCTCTTTTACAATAGGCGGAGCCTGTTCACTTTCTCGCTCTGCTGGCATATCAACAGACTGAAGAGCCACCCTCTCTTTGCGAATTGCCTGATGCCCACGACTCGGTGGCAAGATAACTTGATCGCGAATACTGCGGTCAGTATCGGCAGCTGGTGCAAAGCGGTTCACCGCATTGAGAGTATTAGTGACAGCTTCTTGATGTACCGGCGCAGCAGATTCGACCTGATTGCTGGCTTTGCCTGAGTTGCCTGAGTTGCCTGAGTTGCCTGAGTTGCCTGAGTTGCCACTATCGACAAGCGAAGACACCTCTGCAGTCACCTGCTGAACCTCTATTGGCTCCTCACTATGAGCGGGCGCAGGACTGGCAGCTTCTACTGATGGCGCTGCTTTTGAAATGAACTCATCGTAGTCATCGGCTACGTTGAAGTTGATATCGCTCACCGTATCAGAAAAGGCCAACTGCTCTTGCTGCAGCTCGGTAATAACAATTTTTATATCCTCCACACCCAGCTTATGGCTACCCTCTACCCCACCATGCAGAAAAAGTCGGCTACACACCTGATTGATTCTGCGGGGAATGCCCGCGCTAAAGCGATAAATAACAGGATAAATCGCATTACTTATGGCCGGGTCACCCTGCCAGCCAACCTGCTCAAGACGGTGAAGAATATAGGCCTTGGTTTCATCTTCCTTAAGCTGCTCAAGATGACAGGCGGCCACCAGACGCTGGTGTACCTGCTCCATTCCCGGCCCCTGCACCAGACCACGCAGCTCTTCCTGACCGAGTAAAAAGATTTGCAACAAGGGCTGATTATTTAATTGTAAATTAGTCAGCAAGCGCAGTTCTTCAAGTGCCGACGAGGATAAATCCTGGGCTTCGTCAATGATCAATAGAGCGCGACGACCATCATTGTGATGAGACATCAACAGCTTATCCAAACGCTGCAGGATGGTGGCTTTATCCAGATTTTCAGTCTGCAGCCCAAAGGCATGCGCCACCATGCGCAGTAAATCGGAAGCCTCGAGCTGGGTGCTCACAAGCTTTGCGACTTTGGCACCAGAGGACGAAAGTGTATCCACCAGATCATTCACCAGGGTCGATTTGCCCGTGCCCGGTCTACCGGTGACCATCACAAAGCCTTCCGCACGCTCAAAGGCGTACTGCATATAGGCCTTTGCCTTGGCATAACTTTGATGATTAAAGCAAAAGCGATGGTCGGGGCTTAAGCGAAAAGGCTCTGCTTTGAGGTGGTAAAAATGTTCGTACATTATTTTGTTTCGTCCCTACAAACAAACTATCGTTACGATATTGATCGTTTTAATCAAGTTCCCGATAGCCATCATTAAAATGCGACCCTAGCACTACTTTGCTTTATTTTCAGCGATTAGACCTTCAATTGTCGGCCTGTTCTCAGCTTTCTTCTCCTCTCTTCGCGCATTGATGGGCGAGATAAAGGCCTTATGAAACAGGTGTGGAAGCAAAAGATGAAAAGGCATACGCAAGTAATGGGAGCGAATATACAACAGCCACTTTGCCAGGCCAGTGAAGCGATCAACACACAGGGGGTGATCGGCAACCAGGGCTCGCTCGAAGAGCTTATCCATACAAAAAGCCAGCGGCCTGGCGGGTCGAGCCGCCTGCGCCATCGCTGACTCTGGTACAGGCGTTGCAAGCAGTCGCTGACAAAAACGCAAAGCGTAATACAGGGGACGGGACAAACCCATGACCTCACCTCGCTGCACCAGCCGCGGCCAAAACGCCTCGTCTTTGGCAAAGTGGCGCAGCAAACTATCGAGATCGACTAAATCTCGAGCCCCGTGCTTAAACTCATCATCCTGAAATAAATGGGTCGCACTGTGCAGCACCATATCTTCCGGACACAGCACAAAAGCATTAGGGTAGCCATCGACCGGCACAGCTGCAGTAAAAAGCTCGGCTGAATTCGGCTTTAATCGCGCCGTTTGCGGCAAAATAGCATGGTGAAGATCAAGCAGAGTGTGGCGCTTTAGGTGCTGCAAAGGGGGCAGTTCATGCATCCATTTGCGATAGTATTTGTCGTCGTAGCTATTGGCCGAAGCAATCCAGGCCTGAACCTTCAACAGTTTCTCCGCCTCATCTAAACGATCTTTGGCAACCATCAAATCAATATCGCTGAACACTCGCCCGGCCGCAGCGGGAAGGCCCGCCAGCACATAAGCGGCCCCCTTTAACACCACGATGGGGGTTTCAAGTTTAGTCAAAATACCCAGCAAGTTACCCAGTTCAAAACGCACCATTGCGCTGTGCCTGCGGGCAACGCGCCGCGCACTGAGTAAGTGGGGACGCACGGGCAGAGGCACATCATCAAACAACTGGTGCTCTGCAACCAACTCATAGACCCGCCCCAATAAATCGGCATTACGTGCCTGGCGGATAAATACATCCCAGGTCTGCAAGTCTAAGCCCACCATTTGTCGTGGGTTAGCTAGCAGCGAAAAAAGCAATAACGCCTGCTTATCCATCGACAGCAGCCGTGCTATTCACAAGCGCTCCAACAAGTTCTGCTGATTCACCACTTTTATCAATCAGCTGCTCAAGTTCTGGAATCACATCATCGAGATCGGAGTAACTCAAGTCGTAACAGTCGCAGTTGTCGAGTACTTGCCTGAGAGCCTGAAAACCAAGTTCACCCAGTATATTAAAGTTAAACGACTGGTCTGCCAGCTCCATAAATGAAGCCGCCTTTTGCCGTGGCGTAATTTGCGTTGACGAACCGGGCGTATATTTGGGGAAGATAAGCAAGCGAGAAGCTGCGGTCTCTCCACCTCGTTGCACGCTCTCTCGAGGTGCCGCCATATGCGCCACAGTACCTTTGGCTGTATCGTGGGCTATTGGCCCCATTACCTGCTGCGGGGCAAATTTGCGAATCACCTCAATCGATTCATTTTTCAAACTAACAGGCCGTGGCAGGGCTATCACCTCCCCAGGCAGCTCAAGAGAGATTAAGGCCAACTCATCGGTTAGCAAACGCCAGCCCCTGGCAACCAAACCTGCACACAAGGTGCTTTTACCCGAGCCCGGTGGCGCGGGCATGATCAGTGCCAACCCCCCTCTTTCGACCACTGCGGCATGGACAATCAAGTATTGATGGCTCTGGGATGAGACACACCAGTTGAGCCCCCACTCAAACATGGCAAAGCTCTGATCAAGGGGTAAGGGTTTAAAAGGCGTGCGTCCATCTTGAGTGAAATTAGTCTGGGGGCGAAACCAGCGCCGCAGACCAAAAGGCTGATCCAGCCTGACATGAAAATCGGCAAAGGGCTGAGTCGAAACAGAATAGGCCCCGTACATTAGGCGGATATCGGCAGCGAGTTTATCAAGAGAAGATTGCAGGCATACGGTAAAAGGCCCGACCTCGAAACGCAGGCCGGAGCCTGCAATAAGGTCTTGCAAAGCCTGCTCAGAATAGTCGGCAACAATCACGAAAGAGTCTTTTCGATAAGGCCGAGTTGTTCAAAATTTACTAGAAGATTATTACTGAATTTATTAATAGCAACATTCGATAAAGATTCGGAGGGGTAAAGGCGTTTAAAAAGAGTAGTAGCAGTAGCTGGCGATGCTTGTAAAGACTCGAGAACCGCTGCCCCTAATTCATTGACTAAGTGAGTATCCCCAGAACTACTCTGATAAACCACTACAGCATCTTCTGCAGGCCAACCGGCAAAAAAAAGTGGGTTATCATCATTAATATACCACGTAAGTGATGGCATTGCAGCAAATAGCCCTTAACCCAGCCTCAAGATTTAAACTTAAGCATCGAACGGAGTATGTATATTCGCGTCCCAATTAGCATTATCAATGCAAGCTTTACTATTCACATCAAACGTTTGATTGTTACCACATACTGGAATACAACGACCTTCCAGATAATCCTCTGTAAAATTATCGTCACAACCACCGTGGGCATTAAACTGACAACCCCGCTCGTTCATTGCCTCAAGCAAGGTATGTAGCTCATCTTCAGTAAAGCTGACCTCAGGTCCAATGCTATTAACTGATTTTACAGCAGCAATGACCTCAGCAGCTGTTTGGCCATAGCTTATAGGGTCTGCCGAAGCATTTAACACGGCTGCTACCCAGTGCGCTTGATGAGCATGGTTTGCTACAAGAGTATCACCACCACCCTGCACCGCCAGCATAAGTACAGACATCAATGTTGAATCGCCATCACCCAATGGTGGGTTAAAACCAAAAACACTAATGAAAGTAGTACTTGTAGCAGAATTCAACTGACTACAGTTGCCGCTGCCGCCATTAAACGCCTCGCATATACCCGGAGAATAATCTGTGCGAGCCCACGCGGCAGTTTTGTTTTTCCAAAACCCAGGCGTGCAACCCACACCAAGATCACCCGAAGTACAAACACCTGGTGTGCCCGCCGCGTTTGATATATTACCCGAAGCTAAGCCTGAAATTGAGCAAACCGAACTCCAGGCTGGCCGACTTAACAAAGAGGCTAGTACAGGCGTGGCAACACTTGCCGAGGTAAATGCCCTGCGACTTTTATTGACTTCGTTAGAGTCGGCTTTACCCGAGCAATCTACCTTATCAGACGACTGTTCATCATCTTCTGGAACGCCCCATCCACCACACATTCTCACTCTCCTTGGCAATAAAGAAGCTTAGAGCTTCAACTATTGGTGTTACAAAATCCGGTCAAGAGTCGATGAAATTCGACGCACCTACCACTAACTCTGCAAAGCCTGTTCAGGCGCAAGTGTAGCATCACAAAGCCGCTACCTGCGCCAGTTTATCCCACAACACCGCCCGCCCGTCGGAAATCATGCTGTAGACATCTCAGAAAGCCAAGTCGCTACTTGTAACTTCAGCGACTTTATGAGATTGGCTTTATCGACTTGCTAAAGGCGCCATAACTGCAGAGGCGAGTCGCTATAAACCTCACGATCCAATACGGATTTTATATCGATAAGCAGACCATCGCTCACTAAAAGTCGCGAAAAGTCCCCAACAGTCCTGCTCTTATATGCTTCATGCGCGACAGCCAATACCACGGCATCGGCTTCGGGCAATTGCTCCCACGCCACTAGATTAACGCCGTATTCTTCAAGGGCTTCATCACTATCTGCAAGAGGGTCGTGAACAGACACATCGCAGCAGTACGTTTCTAGCTCATGAATAATATCGATGACTCTGGAGTTCCTTAGATCTGGGCAATCCTCTTTAAAGGTCAACCCCAGCACGATAACCTTGGCACCATTCACTTTGCGGTTATTTTTAATTAAACCTTTGACAGTTTGCTCGGCAATATATTTACCCATGCCATCATTGATTTGACGACCGGCGAGAATAACCTGGGGGTGGTGACCTGCTGCCTCAGCTTTATAGGTCAGATAATAAGGGTCAACACCGATACAGTGCCCACCCACTAGGCCCGGGCGAAAGGGTAGAAAATTCCATTTACTGCCAGCGGCCTCGAGCACGTCAAGGGTGTCGATATCGAGCTTATGGAAAATCAACGCCAGCTCATTCATAAGCGCTATATTTAAATCGCGCTGGGTGTTTTCGATAACCTTAGCTGCTTCGCCAACCTTGAGGCTGGCCGCGCGATGAACCCCAGCATCAACCACTCGCTCATAGAGGGTGGCAACCCTATCGAGGGTTTGCGGGGTATCCCCCGCTACCACTTTGACAATAGTTTCAAGCCGGTTAATTTTGTCACCCGGGTTAATTCGCTCTGGCGAATAGCCAACAAAAAAGCCCGCCTGTTCAGACAGCCCATTAGTATTAGGCCCACCGAGCCACCTTAGCCCCGATTGCTCTTCAAGAATGGGTATGCAAACTTCTTCTGTGCACCCGGGGTAAACCGTCGATTCAAAGATGACAATTGCCCCCGGCGCAAGGTTGGTGCCGACCGTGCGAGACGCCCCCTCCAAAGGTCTTAAATCAGGCCGCCGCGCTTCATCTATTGGTGTTGGCACCGCCACAATAATCGCCTCGACTTCCGCTAAGCGAGTGGGGTCATTGGTAAACTCTAACTGAGCTGCAGCTTGCAACTCCTCTTCACTCACCTCGCCACTAGGGTCTATGCCCTTGCGATAATTGTCTAGCTTGCGTTGGTCGAGATCAAAGCCAATAGTTGCAACCTGCTTGCCAAACGCAACAGCTAACGGCAAGCCCACATAACCCAAACCAACTACTGCAATTTTTTTCATCATTTTTCCTGAATTCAAATCTCGACCTTCCTTTATTTAAGCAGCCCACCAACTTGGTGGTGATTATAACGACTCTCACCGAGGGCTAACACCAACAGATTGGCAAAAAACAGATTCGTATCGAGTCATCTCAAATGTCTTTAACTTGTACTCACTACCGAGGCTGTTAAGCTCGTCCTGCATTGTTTGAGTCTACGGGACCTACTCTTGAATATCGGATTTATAAGCTACTTTGTTGCCTTTGCCGCTTATTTTGCGCTACTGGTTTTACTGGTGTTTTCCTGGCGCGGACGCCAGTTCGGCACACTGGTAATTCTCGCCACTGCCTGTACTGCCGCCTGGGCGGCTGCTTCCGCTGCCTCGGCACTAGCGACAACACAGCTACCACCAATGATGATTCAGGCCTTAGAGCTAGTAAAAAATAGCGCCTGGTGTCTCTTTCTGCTTAAAACAGTCAATCACCACGATGCCGATAATGCGGCACTCGACTCAACCAAACTAACAACATCGAGCTGGAAAGCACTCTTCCTCGGCGGTTTTTCGCTAGCAATTATTCTGTTATTTATTGTGCCGCTAACCATCCCTTACTCAGCCCTACCCCTGTCAATTTCCAAAGATAGCTCACTACTGGTGTGGATAAGCATTGCCATTGCAGGAATGTTGCTGGTTGAACAAATTTTTCGTTTTAGCAAACAGGATGAGCGCTGGGCCATCAAATACCTGTGCCTGGGTATAGCAGGTATGTTCGCCTATGATTTTTTCCTCTACTCAGAGGCTTTACTTTTCAAACAGGTCAACCCTAATTTGTGGACAGCACGGGGCTTCGTCAATAGCCTAGCCGTGCCTTTGATCGCTATATCCATTGCTCGCAATCCAAAATGGGAGTTGGGCATTCATGTTTCTCGCGATGTAGTATTCCACTCGATTACAGTTGTGGGCGCGGGTATTTATTTACTGGCCATGGCTACCGCCGGGTACTTTATTCGCTACTACGGCGGCACCTGGGGCGGCACAGTGCAAATCGCTTTTTTGGTCGGCAGCGGCGTTTTGTTAATTATTCTTCTATTCTCGGGGAATATTCGAGCACAGATCAGAGTTCTACTGAGTAAGCACTTTTTTAGCTACCGCTACGATTATCGGGAAGAGTGGTTAAAGTTTACCCACACACTCGCCGCTAGTGATACCACCGTTCCTGAGCGCATTATCCGCGCTATCGCCAGCCTGGTCAGCAGCGAGGGTGGCATTCTCATAGCCCGACAAGACAGTGGCACCTACGCCGCACTCGCCAATTGGAATATGCCAGAGCCCGATTTCACCCAGGGCACAGAGCTCGAATCAATGGCAGACTTTGTGCAAACCAATGCCTGGATTATCGACATTGAAGAGTTTCACCAAAACCCTTCGCTCTACTCAGGGCTGGTGCTGCCGCCCTGGCTCACAACTATGGAGGGTGCCTGGCTAGTCATCCCCCTCGATTTTAATGCACAGCTCTGTGGCTTTGCTCTGATTAAACATTCAGAAATACACAGATCTCTCAATTGGGAGGACAGAGATTTATTAAAAACAGCGGGGCTGCAGGCAGCTAGTCATCTCGCACAATATCAAACCGATCAGGCTCTACTGCAAACCCGACAATTCGATGCTTTTAATCGCCTCTCGGCTTACATTGTCCATGATTTAAAAAACATTCTAGCGCAACAATCTCTTATCGTATCCAACGCCGAAAAGCATAAACACAAACCCGCCTTCGTTGATGACGTCATCTTGACCATCGAAAACTCAGTGGCTCGCATGACTGGCTTAATGGAACAAATGCGAAGTGGACTTAGAGGAAGCCAGCCCACTGATATCGACTTGACACAGCTTTTGAAAAAAGTTGTCAGCAACCACTCCTCACAGCTGCCAGTGCCTGAGCTGGAGATTCGCGCACAGGTTCCCCACGTTTTTGCCGACTTGGAACAACTTTCTACCGTGTTTTCCCATATCATACAAAACGCACAGGAAGCCACGGAAAATACCGAGCACGTCACCGTCCGGCTTTTCGAGCAGACTGGACAAGCCATCGTCGAAGTAGAAGATAAAGGTTGCGGCATGGATAGAGAGTTTGTCCATCATCGCTTATTCAAACCTTTTGATTCGACCAAGGGTTTGACAGGCATGGGCATCGGCGCCTTTGAAAGCCGCGAATACATTCGTAGCCTGGGCGGCGATATCAACGTAGATAGCACTCCCGGCAAGGGCTCATTGTTCCGCATCATCCTACCTTGCCAGGAAAGTGACCAGTAAAAACAGGGAAAATCAACTTTGAACAGAACCAACAAACCTCTATTAGTAGTGGAAGACGATCCCGGCTTACAAAGCCAAATGCGTTGGTGCTTTGATGATTATGAAGTCACTATTAGCGGCGACAGGACAGATGCCATCAATCAATTCCGACGCCACCAACCCGGTGTCGTGCTACTTGATCTAGGGCTACCCCCAGACCCGGGCGGTGTCACCGAAGGCTTGGCCACCCTGGAACAAATACTATCAATGGCACCCTCAACAAAAATCATTATCGTCACTGGCGACAATGATCGCTCCAATGCGGTAAAAGCAATTGGTCTCGGTGCCTACGATTTTTACCAAAAACCCGTCGACCCTGAGATACTGACACTTGTTGTTGACCGCGCCTACAGGGTAAACATCCTGGAGCAGGAAAACCAACAGCTGCTATGCGCTCAACAAACCATGCCCCTTGAAGGCATCATCGGCGCAAGTCCACAGCTACTCAAGGTCTGCCAAACTATTGAAAAAATCGCCCCGTCCGACATCACCACTCTGTTGCTTGGGAGCAGCGGTACCGGCAAGGAATTATTTGCTCAAGCACTGCACACTCTAAGCCCACGCGCAAAGGAAAAGATTGTCGCAATTAATTGCGCGGCCATTCCCGATAACCTTCTAGAAAGCGAGTTGTTTGGCTATGAAAAAGGCGCCTTTACTGGTGCTGCCAAGCAAACTCCTGGAAAAATCGAACTCGCCGATGGCGGCACCTTGTTCCTCGATGAAATTGGTGATCTGCCTTTTGAACTACAGGCTAAGCTCCTACGCTTTCTACAGGAACGAGTTATCGAGCGTGTTGGAGGCCGAGTAGAAATACCCGTCGATGTGCGCATCATCTGTGCTACACATCAAAATCTGATGCAGCATATAGACGAGGGGCGGTTTCGGGAGGATCTCTACTATCGTATCAGCGAAATAAGCATTAATATCCCTCCGCTCAAAGACCGGGAAGGCGACCCGCTAATTCTCGCCAAGGCCTTTCTCGACAGATTTAACCGTGAATTCAACAAAGCCATTCGCGGCTTTGACAAGGATGCCATAAGCGCTATTGAAAGCTATGATTGGCCTGGTAATGTCCGTGAAATCGAAAGCAAACTGAAACGTGCCGTGATTATGACAGAGGGTAGTCAAATCACTCTCGACGATCTACAGCTGACACAGCCCAGTGAAGAACCCCAGCCTCTTAACCTTAAACTTGTAAGAGAAGACGCCGAGCGCAAGGCGATTCAAAGGGCTCTCAGCCACACTGATAATAATGTTTCCGAAACAGCAAAAGCCCTAGGCATCACCCGCCCCACGCTTTACAGCTTATTTGAAAAATACGGGCTTAACTCTAAGTAAATCGTAGACACCTAACTGTAAGTGCCTAAGTGAAACAAGAAAGACTTAACGAGAGCCTTTTTTAAACAGAACAACTTCAACAGTCTGTATTAAGGTGTAGGCATCCAGGAAGAGACCGTGATTTTTGACATAATACAAATCATATTGAAGCTTAGACATCGAATCTTCAGCCGACGCGCCATAGGGATAGCACAATTGAGCCCAGCCAGTGATTCCCGGACACACCCTGTGCCGCTCCTTGTAAAGAGGATTAGCCTGACACAACTCTTTAACAAACTCAGGGCGCTCTGGCCTAGGGCCAACCAGACTCATTTCTCCCACCAATACATTCCACAATTGCGGTAGTTCGTCGAGCCGATACTTGCGAATAAAAGTTCCAACGCGCGTAACTCTAGGGTCTTCCTTTTGTGCCCAACGCGCTACACCATCTGCTTCAGCATCCGTTTTCATGCTGCGAAATTTGTGTACATTAAAACACTGCCCATTGCGACCAACGCGTTGTTGGCTATAAAAAACCGGGCCCCTGCCTCCGCCCTCTAATAAGATAGCCAAAGCCGTCAACAACATAAACGGCGCACTAAGTACAAGAAGACCGATACTGACCATAATATCGAAGCTGCGCTTAACACTCGTACGAATAAAGTTTCGCTTGAATCCACCCGTATGAATAAGCCAGCTCGGCTGAACAAGATCTAGTTGTATCAAAGCACTCTCTCGCTCAAAAAAATCAAGAGTGTCAGTAATATCAATTCCACTCATGCGGCAATTTAACAGATCGTCTGTGGGCAAACTCGCCGCCGATCGTCAAGAGCCAAAACTATCTCATCAATTTCATTTGCTTGGGCATAGGCGCATAAGCTTTCATCAAACGAGAGGATACGGCTTTGATCGACCTGAGAAGCTTGACCGACTTCTGACTCGACAAAACCAACAAGATGAAAGCCCCGCATATCTGCTTTACGACGCAACCTGTCGATAAATAAAGCATTTTTCCCCGCACCCACGACCAAAACTCGCCGCAACAAGACTCGTCCATCGATAAATTTATAGAAGAGTGCACGGACAAGAGCCAAGCTTGATACTGAGGCAAGAGCACTTGCCTTGAGCAGGCCATCGCCAGCTGAAAGTGAAGGGATAAGCTGATAGAGCATTGTCATCGCAATGCCAGCAAAGAACAGCGCTGCTATCAACCGCATTACCAGCCCGGACAATCTCTCCCTTTGACGAGTATCGTATAGACCCATCGCCACCATAAAGAACACGAAAACGATAGACATCAAAGCAATCTTAGTCCCTATCTCCAGGGCCGATTGCGTAGCAACTTCAGTATTAACGGCCAGAAAGTAGTTATATATAGCAACACTAATCGAAAAGATAACCACCAGCTCAGAAATGGCCAGTAACAGAAATTGCACATGGACGTAATGGCCAAACAAGCGAAATTTGCCAGTCACACCACGAGCGCGGGGAAGACGAAAACCACCGATCCCCTCCAACTCCACTGGCTGGTCATTGAAATTCGCTTTGGCAACTAATCCAGTATCCAGCTTTTCCATTTGCTTCATCCTATGCCCACTCGCCTTTTTATGCACCTGCCCGATATAAATACCAACTCGTTAACAACAATGGCTCTTTCTCCGTCTCAACGGTGCAAGGCCCTATTCCACCAACAAGTTGGGAAGAGGATTGTCGTACAAGTGCTTTTTAAATACGAACAGGGGGTCGATTAGCGGTCGTAATCCCTGATTAGTGGTCACTCATAGGCCTTGCTCTAACACAGACTAAGACCTATGAGGCTTCAAATTTGAAGCCCTACCTAGACGAAAGTTTTTTAAAAATATACAAGCACCCAGGACGAGCGCAGGATTATAGACCAACATCACTCACGATTCAGCAACTAAGGGTATTGAGAGCAATCCGCCTCAGTTATAACGAGTAACCGAAATACACCATGACATCGAAGCACACCAGCCCCTCTCCTGTGGCTCCATAGTGAAGATAGTTAATTGTCTTAGCGGGCCCTGAAATCAAAACTCGAACTACTCAGACGCCCTCATATTTCGCAAGCCTTACACTGGAGGATGCACGAAAAAAGCGGGTTATCTGACCAGTGTAATCCTGTTAAGAACGGGCTCCACTCTGCTCTAAAATTTCTGACGACATCGGGGTGCGTCTGGCCAGCAGGCCCTCCCACTCGGTGAAAGGCTCCACCGGTACGAGACCTTTCCGATTTTTTTCAGGGCGCTGGAACTGTGTTACTTGAGCAGATTCCTTACCGAATCGCTGCCGTATATAGCTATTCTCAATAACGATCAGCTGAGTATTCATTGTAGCCATAGCCGTTACAGAGCGCAGCTCATCATCAAAAGTAAGCTCACCAAACAGCGCCCCTCGACCTAGCTTTGACACAACAATATCCTCTTGACTGGATCCCTTCCGAGAAAGGCTAATCCCGCCCTTTTCAATTGAATACGCATACTCGGCCGCATCGTTTTGATGAAACAACACCTCGCCGGGGGACAGCAACAAGGTTTCAAAATCGGCACGGGGAGCAGCGGAGCAAAAATTTTGCTGCGCAGGAACAGACTGACCAAAAGCCCAATTAAAAACCTTATCAAAGGGCGCCATCATTGGTATTAATTTATCGCCGACAGACTCTACCCACTGCTCCTCAGCCGTGGCATCAAAACCGAGCCGCCCATAGAGCGAAAAAGTTTCCGCACTAGCGGCACCAAAAACGTGAGTCGCGCCCAGGTCACGCATAACCGCAGTGGTTTTTTTAAACAGGGCAAAAATAACATTGCGTTTATGTCGCCACTGCCTGTGAATTGCCAGCATACTGCCACTAACAATACACGGGGTAACACCACTTCCTTCTAGAGACTGCTCGATCAGGCCTCGCGTCTGAGTAAAGTCAAAATACTTTTCCGGTGCCAAACCTACAGCTGAGTCCCTATTGACCCGAAATGACGCTATCGCAACTTCTCCGTCATAGGCAACAACAATGGCAACCCCCGGCAATGCATCAAAATGATCAACAATGCGCCCATCACTCGTCGCTCGTTTTTCAGAGAACTTATCTCTCTCCCTCACATAAACGTCATAACGCAGTCTAAAAACATCATCGAGCTCTTTTTCTGTACGGGCGACTTTTAATTTTATCGGCACGACCGATCCTCAATTAGTAGATTAAGACACATATAGCCTGAACGCTGCGAAGGAAGGGCCAGCCCACCGTGTATTTGCCCATTACTGCTGCGTCCATGAAATTGACAGGTGTCAAACCCAGAGAGACCCAAACGAAAGAGTCACATACTCGCCTGAATATGCGCCTCGCCTCCCATAATGACCACCGGTCTGCATAAAGTTGACAGGCAGACAGATACTTAGTTCCTGCTTTCTATGAAAAAATAGATTTAAATGAGAACTTGCAGCAAACCAGGTAGATACCACTTTGCGCCCATTGAAGAGCCCAGCATCGCGGACCAAAAAATCTTAATTGTGAACATTATAATCGACGAGAGCTTCTTCAGGCACACAGCAAAGCTCGACAGGACTGAACAACACCTACATCAATCGCCAGAAGAGAGCTGCTTCATCAAGGCCTCGGCCTCGCCCCTTTCCAGAAACTGCTGCTCGTTTTTCAACAACCGTTTTAATTCACTGGAGGCACTACTCTTTTGATCCAACGCCAAATTAATCCGTACCCGGTGATAGCGCATGGAGGCATTATCAGGTGTCTTGCCAAGTGCTCGGGCAATCGCATTTTTCGCCTCTTTGAGCTGGCCATCGGCCAATAACGCCATAGCCAAGGTGTCTTGAATCGCTGCCGACTCCCCATCAATTTCCACCGCTCGCTGGGCATACTCAAGAGCTTGTCTGACATTGCTATCGCGTAAAAACCAGGCCAGATTATTTAATGCCACCAAATTATTCGCTTCATAGCCCAATACACTTTGATACTGAGCAATGGCCAACGCTGTATTACCCTCTTTAATTTGCATATTTGCTAAAGCCATACGAGCAGCGACATCCTCAGGATTGCCATCAATCCAGCTTTGATACAAACCCCGGGCTCCCTGAGCATCACCACGGCTGAGCTTTTGGCCAGCCAGACCCAATATTGTCGACGTACTTGGCTGCTGCTTAAAGGCCTTCTCATAAATTGCCAGCTCACCCGGCTTATCGCTCTTGAGCTTTGCTCGTGCAAGTTGTAGCGACCATATAACCGGGCTCTGCGGCGCCAGCGTTTCGAGCTGCGCCAGCTGCTCCTCAAAAGTTTCGGTATCTTTCTTTTTGAGAGACAAGCGAGCCAGTGCTACCCGAGGCTCTATATATTCGGGCGCAAGGGTAATAGCTTTACGCAAACCCGACTCCACGAGCTCATGCCGACCCACACCCTCATAGGCTCTAGCCAGGAGGTAGTGCCCAGCGGCCGCATCAGGCTTGAGTTGCAACAAATTCTCGAAAGACACCTGCGCAGAGTGATAATCTTCTTCCGCCAACTGCGCAAGCCCAGCAACATGCAAGACCTCGGCATTTTCGCCACCCCCATCTAAACCATTCAACACCACCGCCACTTTTTCAGGGCGACCTTTAGACAGATACAAGCGAGCCAACACCAAACGCGGCTGATAGGCTGCCGGATTAGCCTCCATCGCACGTTCCAGGTAGCCAATGACAGCCCCCTCATCACCCTCTAGTTGCTTTAAGGCCGCCAACTTTAACAAGGCCGGCAAATAATCTGCATGCTGCTCAAGAATCTCCTCATAGTAACCCTCGGCAACACTGTACTGCTTCTCCTGCATAGCAAATAAAGCCAAACTCTGACAGGCAAAGGGATCCCCTGGCGCCAGCTCACGTGCCTTTTGAAAAGCTTCGCGGGCATTACTTTCACGTCTAGCTGTCATATACACACGGCCCAGCAAATTATAGGGCGTAGCTGTTTCAGTCTGACGATCACGGTAAGCCTCGGCAGCCTTCAGCGCCTTATCAAGTGCGTTTTGGCGCAAGTAATTCAACACCAATAAAATCTCGCCTTGCTGGTAATCCGGGTTTAAACGCAGCGCAGACTCAATATGCTCAACACCCGTCTGCTCGCCACCCGCCAACATACCCGCACCCAGGCGCATCTGTGCTGTCGGAGAATCAGGCTCCAGTTCGGCAACTTCCGACAATAAATCGATGGCTTCATCCGTTTTCCCCTGACGTAGCAATGCATTGGCGAGTAAATTCATTGCACCCGCATCATTCTGACCCAGGGCCAGTACAGGGCGAAGTAACTCTTCGACCTGTACATACTCACGCTCATCGAGACGAATAGTTGCCAGTAACTTCCTTCCCGCAATATTGCCCGGGGCAACCCCATAAAACTCACTAGCATAGGCAGTCGCTTGCTCGCGCCCACCCTCCAACAAGTGCAAAACTGCAAGGTAATAGACTATCTGGGGGTAGCGCTCTTTTGCTGGCAGAGCCTGGTCAAAGGCCTCTTTGGCCTCGGCAACCTTTTTTTGCTGGAAATAAATCAAGCCCTGAACATAGTGGGCACTAGGGTGCTTAGGTGCTCTGGCAAGCAGGTAAGTCGCATCAACCTGAGCAGCATCGTAATGCTGCAGGGCGATAAGAACCAATGTTCGCTTCAACCTATTCGCAAATTCTTCCGCGCTAGATGAGTCCACATCAATCGCACGCGTGTAGGCTTGCTCCGCTGCTTCAAGCTTATTTCTCTGTAATTCCAGATCACCCAGTAAGCTCAGGGCCGGCAAGTAATTAGGGTCAAGGGCAAAGACCACATCGAGCTGTACGCGCACCAGCGCTGCATCGCCTCCCACTTGTAGCAGGTGGACCTTGGCCATCTGGGCATAGGCCAAGTTCGGCGCCTCGCCGACAGATCGATCAATCAACTCGCCCGCCTCTGCTACCTCGCCCTGTGCCAACTTGCCCAAACCCTGGGCAGCTAACAGCGTGGCCAAGGGCTCGCCAGCAAGGCTGCCGGTTGATAAAGCCTGTAGCTCATCAAATTTACCCTGCTTTAAAAAAGCCTGAGCCAGCAAGGGTAAGACTTGCTCAACGGGTACACCAAGTTGTTTCGCACGCCTCAGTTCTTTATCGGCACTGGGCATATCGTCCAAGTCGTAATAGATTTTACCAAGCAGCCAGCGCGCCTCAGCATTTTCAGCATCACTTTTAAGGGCATTTTTAAGCTCGATAGTTGCCGCTGTGGGCTCACCATCAGCCAGATAGCGCTTGGCATTCTTTAGATATTCAGTAGCGGTTGTGTTTTCGCCACAGGCAAGAAGAACACCACTGACGAATACAATTGCGATAACATGATGAAACGGCTTCATTAATAATCATCCTTGCAATGGATAAACAGAGTAAAAATATACTTTCTCTTTAAATAGAGAAACACCTTAATCTCAGGCAAACAGCCCAAAGTACATAGAGGTAATGTCAAACGCGAGACCTGCTTTGACCCTCAGTGCCACGGCGTTCGCCGATACATACCAGGGCAAAGAGGCCATGATAGCAGCACCGCAGCCCAACAGCGCCCAGTCGATTAATTCTCAAACTAGAAAGCCGAGAATACTCTTCATCGCCGAAGCTGTAACCTTGGCCCATGTCGCCCGCCCAGCGGTACTGGCCACGGCCCTTGATCAATCTTTATACGAGGTTTTTTTTGCTGTCGACCCACGATACAACGATCTTTTCCCCGAACTCAGCGACTTCCGCCACGACCTTTGGTCGATCAACAGTGAACAATTCCTCGACGCACTCGCCAAAGGCAAACGACTCTATAGCTCTGAGGTACTGGAGCGCTATGTTCGTGACGACCTCCAGTTAATTGAGCGCATCAAACCCGACCTGATAATCGGTGATTTTCGCCTGTCGCTTTCAGTCAGCGCACGACTCAAAAACATCCCTTACGCAGCCATCTCTAACACCTATTGGACCATCCACTCAAATAACAAATACACTGTGCCCCAGCTACCCATGACCCGCTTGCTTGGCATTGGCCTGTCACAAGCGCTATTCAACTTGAGCCGCCCACTGGTGTTTGCCGCCCACTGCATGCCCCTTAACAAGCTACGAAAAAAATACGGATTAGCCAGCTTGGGCAACGACTTGCGTGCAGTCTATTCAGATGCAGACCAACTGTGGCTGGCCGATATGGCAGAATACTTTCCCATCTTACCCGCTGCCAAAAACTGCCACTACCTCGGCCCATTACCCTGGTCACCGCGCAATAAAATACCACCCTGGTGGAATGAACTCGACGACAGCTTACCCATTGTCTACGTCAGTCTCGGCTCATCCGGGCAGGTTAGCTTGCTACCCATCGTGCTCGAAGCGCTCTCCGCCCTGCCCCTAACTGTTATCGCCGTTACCGCCGGGCGCACCAAACTCACATCAATACCCGACAACACCTATATCAGTGATTTTTTGCCCGGCGACCAAGCCACGGCAAGAGCGGCACTGATGATCTGCAACGGTGGCAGCTTGAGCACCTATCAGGCCATACAGGGCGGCACACCTGTACTGGGCATTGTTGGCAACCTCGACCAACATCTGAACATGAGCTATCTAGCAAGCTCCGGTATCGGTGAGTCGCTGCGTAGCGAGCATGCCAATGTAGAGCGCGTGGGCGAACTTACAAAAAAACTATTGAGCAACTCGAGATACCAAAAATCAGCCACACAGGCTTTACAAACCGCACTACGCTATGACGTTACAACGCACCTGCCAACCTTGATAACACACGCACTGTCGGAGTAATGTAACTTCACCAAAAAGCCAGAAGAGCCTCTACCGGATTTAATGACCATGAGAAAAATAACAAATGCTCAAATATCTACCTTCTTACTTATTCTATTCATCATTACCAGCTTCTCTTTTATCACCACATCGCAATTTACCTCAAAGGCCGTATTTGATGAATTTTACCCACTAGCCTTCGTTGCGATACTCACTTTATCTTTCTATAGTTTTGCCTTTATTATCTACCGCCTTTCACACAAACTTATGCCTTTAACTGAAGGGGATCTTGGCGTTGGCTCGCCAGAAGAATTTGCCTACCAGGTCGACACCTTGCTTCGGCTAGTGCTTTTTTACCCCCTGATAAGAACTTATTTTATTCCAACCCCTCTTATGCGGCTTATTTACCAGGCTCTTGGCACAAAGATGGGCGCCAACACCTATAGTGGCGGCAGTATTCTTGATCCCGCTCTCACCGTACTTGGGGCTAACACCATTATTGGCCATGATGCAGTATTGTTTTCCCATGTGATTGAGGGCAATCATATGGCATTGGCCCCAATCATTATTGGTAACAATGTCACCATAGGTGCAAAGGCCAGCATTATGCCGGGAGTCACCATCGGCGATGGCGCTGTGGTTTCTGTAGGTGCTGTTGTGCTAAAGGGGACACATATTAAAACTGGGGAGCACTGGGGTGGGGTGCCCGCCAAAAAGCTGGGCCAGGGGAATGAAACATGAACAGCGAATTACCCAATTGCATAGCAGGAAGATTCAACATTAAGCTCGTTATGATACCGGCACAAAAAAAGGGCATTGCAAGCTAACTGCAACACCCCTTTTTTTAATTGCCTTTACTTCAATAACCCAGCTCCCGATTCAGACCTCATAAAACCGGGCCGAGGGCAGCCAAGCAAACAACATTACTTCAAATCAAAACCGGTTAATGGGTGAATCTGAAAATTGCCGCCATTCAAATAACCCCAAACCTCATAGATCTTATCGGTCATATTGACATCACCAGTAATCACACCATCTACCAATACAGGGTCAAAACCTTTGTAAATAGTAATACGGTAGAAGTCAGCACAACCACAGTCCGCCACATTGTCGACCACGGGTGGTTCGGCGAAAGGGTTGTTACCCGAACCCTCTTCAGGGCAGTTAGCACCATCTTCAGCTTTATTACCCGGCTCACCCAAGTCTTCAATGTGAACCTGAAACCAGTGGTAGGTTCCGGTTTCTGGGCCAGGGTTCTGAGTACAGGAATTAGGGCCATTACCTGGCTTACAACCACCAGACCCGGCAACCACATCACCTATGCCTGGGAAAGTATTCAGCCCATCACCTGCGTAGCTGGTGTCATCAATCTGAAAGTTAGAAAACTCACCTATACCAACAAAATCAATCTGTTTGTTCGGGGCTGGGCGGGCCTGTTTACACCAACCATCATCCGTACAAATAATTTCATCGATTTCCGTACCAGGACCACCGCTCGAAGTACCTCCATGAAAGGCAAATTGCAAACCTTCGGGGCCAACATGGTTATTGTGCTCCCATTCACCTTTAGGTTGTGGTTGCTGAGCGGTATTGGCGCCGGCCTGGCCACCAAAGGTGTATTCGTAACCAGCTATTTCCACCAGTTTGGTTTTACCACCTTTACCGACAGGCACCTCAACTAAGGAGCCTGGGGTACTGGATGAAGCAGTTGAACCATCCCAACCTGCAACCGTGGTTCCGTCTTCATTCGTCAAAATCCCAGCAGTATCATTACCCCCACCGGTGACACGGCAGGCCTGTTCCGGCGGAATAAAATCAAAGGAGTTGTTGGGGTCAATCTGGAGCAACATTTCAGGGCCGACAACGCCATTAATTGCCCCTACATCGGCTACCAATGTCGGCAAAACTGAAGCTGCACTTTCATCAAAAGCCTCAGATGGGTTCGTTTGTTTAAACGCCAAAATCTGGCTATTGTTAAACGGCAAAATGGAACCTTTATCGAGACCACTTACAAAAAAGTCTTTATCGACAAACTGCACCAGCACCGCTAGCTGCTGCGCGCCCACACCGACGACTGTTTGTGTGCCCGCCCAATCATCACCATTAGGGGATTGATCGAGAGTCTCAAGCGGCACATCCGGCGTAGTGAAATTCCCCGCCAACTCAACCAATTGCCCAGAAAGGATAACTTGACCGTCACTGTAGCCCTCACCCGTCAAGGCAAGAGCATTGACGGCGGGGTCATAGAGAATCTGGAAAAAATTGCTACTCGCTGGGTCGAGATCAAACAGCACTTCAGAACCGTCTGCGTTAGTCGCTATGGCAACGCCATTTGAAACTATAAATGTGATCTCGTAATCGACATTAAGGCCAGCAAGACCTGTTGGGTCACCAAGATCGTCCGTCGCATTTATCAGAGCCCCGTGAGCAAAGGCCTGGGCTGAACTTGTGCTAGCAAGCGGAAGTGGGATAGCAGGCGTGACAACACCCTCTTGAGCGCCAATTAGCGCGCTGCCTGGCGCCCAATCAAAGCTGCCAACCACTACCGCACTGGCACTTGGCCCGACACCGTCGGGGTCGAAACTAATCGGGCTGCCGCCATTGGCTTGAATTGTGGAGAAACATAAAGCCATTGCAGCCACGTGTCGTAATTTTGAATTTTTTTGGAAAAAACTTTTTGTATCCATGATATTACTCCTTGTATTCATGACATTACTTCTGAACCCTAAGAAACGAGGCGCCACATATCAAATAAAAATAAAAAAGTCAAGCTTGCCAGGTAAAAATATAGGGCGTAAAAATTACACCCTATATTTTATAGAACTTGCGCTTAAGCTACGCTCAAACTCTTTACCTTGCGACGCTTGGTCATACCGAGCGAAAACAAACCCATGCCCAACAGCAGCATAGAGCCGGGCTCTGGTACTGTGGTGACAAAGGAATTATTCGCATCTGTTTGAAACAGAATGTCAGGACCAGTCAACCCGTTAACACTGCCCAGAACAGGCGTTATAAAACCACCAGCGCCGTCGTCAAGCAATCTGGAAGGGTTAGTCTCGCCAAACGGCAACACGTTAGAGGTGTTGAAAAAGAGGTCTGCGAAAAGGCTTGAGATATCCGACTTGAAGAAGGCATTATCCTGAAAGGTAACATCCGCTTCCAAGGAAGTTGCACCTTCACCATCAACTGACAGCTGACCAGCCCAATCATCACCATTAGAACTCTGATCAAGAACGATAAAACTCTGGAGAGTATCAGTACCCGCAGTATAGATGCCATCATTGTCTGTATCGACAAACTCAAAGTGGGTGGTGAAGTTTCCGTCCACTGCTGTCACGGTACCGTCGAGGATTAGCACACCATCACCAAAGCCAGTTCCTGCCAGCGAGCTAGACTTTAAGTTCAAGCCATCAGACAGATCATCGTAATACACCTTGAAGAAATTCACGGTTTGAACAGCGGCATCAGCCAGGGTAATAGTTTGGTCAAATGTGTAGACGTCTGTACCTACCCCGCCATTGTCGGTTTGAATCGCTGCAGCTGACGTAGTCAGGCTGGTAATCGTCTCAGTAAAGCCTGAAATAAAGGTAATTTCAAACCCGGAACCATCCGTGTTTAAGCCGGTAGGAGCGCCCGCGGGATCACCAGCGTTATCGAGAAGACCCACCAAAACACCGTGGCTATAGGTATCAAAGCTGCTGGGGCTGGAAGCTGGAATAGAATCATCAGACAACGTACTGCCTGCTGACCAATCAAAAGCACCCACTAAAAAATTGCCATTTGCCCCGCCCGTACCATCGGGGTCAAATACGATTGTGTCTGCTGCGAAGGCAGGTAGTGCCAAGCTTGAAGCTAGGACCGCTGCCGCAAATGTTTTTGTCTTCATAATAAACTCCAGTAAACTCACTAACTATTGATTAAAAGGCGCTTTTACTATTTAGCACCACTTGCCACAATATATGCCTAAATATTTTAGGGATAAGTAGCACTAAAAATTACCGCGCACTGATCACCACGTTTTTATATATGCATACCCCATGCCTAAATTTATTTATTAATAATAATCAACGGGTTATGTAAGAATCATCCGTCTCAAAGCCCAAACCGACTGCTCAATCACCCCTAAGTGTAAAAAAAGCTGACACTAAATTTCGACCCCAAATGCAAAATAGACAGGGCCAAAGCCGACGAAGCTTTGAGAAAACCACTTGAACAAACAAAAAAACCTAGTGGAATACATGTAAACAGTTGTTATTTATTCACTTTTTCGTCAACTACCAGCATATTCATGCATTACATAAAGGCACGGAGAGCAAAATGATCTCTTATAAAACAAGGCCGGAAGAGCTTTTTGGGCTTGGTGCAATGTAAAAAAACCTGACACTTGCGATTTATTTTACAATTTAGGATGTATTACGCTGACTACTGGGCAAAGTGACTGCAGACACCTCGAAAAAGCTCGCAGTCAGGTTGACAGCATTAATGTGACCCAGCTCACAGGGTAGACAAATTTAGGAGCGGCTTACACTTAGACAGTGTTCCAAAAGTGGAACACTGGGGGAGAAAAGACAAGCGGGGGCATGCGATACCCCCGAATAGGCAAGCGTGGTCTTTAACCTTCGACAACTAAAAACCCGCGGATTGATTACCAGTACTATTTACTATTTCAGATTGGCCCGTGTCATCACATACCCAAATCGGCCAGCAACTTGATCGCTTGTTGCTTTTGAGGAAAGTCTCCCTCGCTATTCGCCAGGTTCTTTAAAAGAGTTATAGCTCGATTCTTTTGGCCATTTTCTACCAGCGCCCAGGCAAAATTGTAACTAATCTCGGCATTGCCCGGCGCTTTTTTAACAGCTGTTTCGAGCAGCCGAATAGCGCGCTCCTCTTGACCCTTGCCCGCCAAAAGGGTCATTGCCAGAGTATCAGCCACAGCGGGCGTCTGGGGTGCCAGCTTATAAGCTCGCTCGGCATACTCCAGAGCCTGGGACAGGTCCGTGCTTCTCATTAAAGAAGCGAGATTATTCAAGGCTAGTACATGATCGGGGTCAGCAGTGAGAATGTCAGCAAAGGCGGAGCGCGCCTCCTCTTTTCTTCCCCCTAGCAAATAGAAATTTGCCAAGTTATAGGCCGCGACACGATTGCCAGGGTTTTTCTTCAGCCACGCTTCCATTGTTGAAATAGCAGTATTTTGCTCACCCGACTGCCACTGAGCCAAGGCAAATTTAACCAAAATATCACTCCGTGACGGTGCCAGGCGATGTGCTGACTGGTAGGCTTTTACAGCGCCTTCCAGTTTACCCTTTGCGATGGATAACCGCGCTGACTGTAAATACACGTCAACATTATTGGGGAACTTCACTAACAGCTCATCAACAAGGCTCTGGGCCCGGCTATATTTTTTTTGCTCCAAGAATAGGCCCAGCATAGCAATTTGTGAATCGAGTACATTGGGATTCAAACGGTAGGATTTCTCCAGTGCGCTAGTGAAGCCTTTTTTATCACCGTTTTTATAATAAGCCTGAGCCAGCAAGTAATAATTACGAGCAGAGTCACCTTGCCTGTCTACCAATTGCATGAAGGTATCAACCGCCTGGGAGTAGCTGCCATTTTCTGCCTGGGCAGTGCCCAAATTCAGTAGCAAACCGGGATCTTCAGGTTGCGTCTTAAGGCTTTCTGCAAGTATCTGTTGCGCACGCCGGGGGTCGCCGTCCCGTAACAATGCCTGACCCAACATCACTGCTGACTGAACGTGTCCGGGATCGTTTTGCCACAACTTTTCGAGCAGGCCAATAGCCTCTTCTTGCTGGCCAGTAAGTACGTAAAGCTGTGCCAGTGAAGTGCCTAGACCAGCATGTGTCGAATTTAGTTTAAAACTATCCTGATAGCGCTTCACAGCTCTATTAACGTCACCCTCCTGAAGCGCCAACATCGCCAGATTGTGCGTGGCACTGGCATTACCCGGTGACAATTCAAGTGCTTTTTCAAAGGCATTCTTTGCTTGTAACCCTTGGCCATTGGCCAGCAAGCCCCAGCCTAAGGCAAGCACTGCGGAACTACTTTGCGGCTTGTTCGCCACCCACTTCTCAGCCGCTGTAAGTGCTTTTTCTTTATCGCCGCTGTTTAACAAGCCAAGGAAAAGAGCCAATTGCGGCTTATCTTCGTCGGGGGCCAACTTAATAGCTGCTTCAAGTTTAGCGGCACCTATGGCGACATCCCCCTGGGCCATCAAAGCCAAGCCCAACTTGGAAAGCACTTCACTTGAGGAAGGGTTGCGGGCGACAAGACGTTGATAAACGGCAATGGCGTCTGAATTTTTCCCCTGGGCAAGCAGGGTTGCAGCCATCAATTCAAGGGCTTGATCATTGCCCGCATCTAGCTCCAGCACTGAACTGAGTACCGCCTCAGCCTGACTCAAATCACCACGGCGTATTTGTAAACTTGCTAGCGTTGTAGCTGCCGAACTTGATCGCGGGGCAAGCTTAATAAATTGATTTAAGTAATTATCCGCCTGTAATTGATGACCTTGCATGAAGTGACTGAGACCAAGAAAGTATACTGCGGGGGTATAATTTTCACGCTTTGATAATGCAAGCTCTAATAAGCTCTGCGCCTGAGGGTAGTCTTGCTGGCGAAACTTAATCAAACCAAAACCATAGTCTTTGGCAAAATGGTTATTTGGTAGCCTTTTAAGGTCTGCCTCAGCACCGTCAAACTGTTCAAGCTGAATGAGGAAAAGTGCACGTTGTAGAAGGTGTGTTGACGGCCTTATGTTCCCCTCTATAGCCTTTGTATAGGCTTGCCCTGCCGCCTCCATGTCGCCGCTAGATTCTTCGAGTCTGGCCAAAAGCCCCCATGCCTCATGATTATTCGGGTCAACACTGATAGCCCTCTCTAGCCAAGCCCGAATAGCACCATTATCACCAGAGGCAATATTAACCTTTGCATGACCCAAAAGAGCAGTCACTGTCTGGTCATTTATATTAAGGGCCTTATCAAGTTCTTCTCGGGCTCGCTCAATTTTATCCTGATAGAGATAAGCCTGCCCCCTGATAGCCAAGAGCTCTGCCTGCTGATCGGGTGTAAGGGAGGATAAAGGCAACAGCTCGTTTGTTATCTCGTCGTAATTGTTCTGCAGAAATAGTGCCCTGGCCAGCGGCACAATGATTGAATCAGAATCGACACCGCTTCGCTGGGCATGACGTAATTCTTTTTCAGCTGAAGCACCATCTTCAAGCTGTATATATACCGTGCCCAATAGCCAGCGGGCCTCTCCGTTTTCAGGGCTAGCCTGCAGGGCATTTTTCAATTCAATAACCGCTGTATTCAAGTTCTCTTGCTCAATAAACTGCCTGGCCCGCTGTAAATATTGCTCAGCAGTCAATTTGCTATCACAACCCTGTAATACTAAACAAAGGAGGACAATACCCAGCCACGTATTAATTTTTGACCGCGTTAAGAACGATTGCGCGAATATCAGAGGTTTTAGCATATCGTTTGTTCTTCCTTTAGAGGTTATTTCCCGAGGCACAGAGGGCTTGCTCGATATTTAAATTTACAACTAAGCAGGGTAGTGCAAAAACACAGTACATTAAAGCCCAACACTATCATTTTGGCTGGGTCAACGATAACGCAAAAAACTTACAAGCACACCACTAAACTGCTGTGAAAACGCGGCAGCCCCGAAACCTCAAACCAGATCCAGCTCCCCATTTTCGCCCTCTACTACCTATTCTTGCCTATCGAGAACTTCACAGGCTTGCTCTAGCTTAAGCAGCTTATCGGCCCCCATGCCCAGCTGCTTAGACCTGTTAAGATAACGCTTCGCTCTGGGCATAAAGCCGATATCCCAGCCATATTTTTGCATGTGGATGATCAGTGCCTGAGCTGCTAAAAAACTATAAGCACTTACCGAAGGATGTTCGTTCGTTAATTGCTCGAAATTCTTTATCGCCTGAGCACTATCACCTTCTCTTAAGGCAGCAACACCCTCTTCATAACGACTCCGTTGAGCAGGATCCTTTAACGCGTCAACCACACCCTCATCTTCAGCGCGTAAAGCCGGGGGCAATTTAGAAGCCACCGTACGTAAAACGCGTCCACGCAAGCCGTCCTCATTATCGGGTAGCTGTAATACAAGCTTCTGTGTAGCGGGTGCTTTAAAGCAGGCCAAATAAACCAGTGGGATTACAAAGAGGGTTAATACCGTAGAGAAGCTCAAGCCCCAAACAATGGTGGTTGCTACCGGCCCCCACAATAGCGACTTACCCCCAAGACCAACGGCCAGGGCAAAAAGACCGGCAATTGTCGTAACTGAAGTAATTGTAATAGGCAGCACTCTTCGTCTGGCAGCGTAAGTCACTGCCGTTGCCATGGTCATGCCTTTATCCAGGTTTTTATTCGCAGTTACAACCAACACGATGGCATCGTTGGCCGCAATACCCCCAAGAGCAACTGCACCATATAAAGTAAAAAGACTCATCGGGTTGCCACTGACAAAAAGACCCAAAACCACACCGACAAAAGCAAGGGGCACAATAGCTAAAATAATGAGTGGTTGGAGGTAGCTGTTAAACTGGGTTCCGAGCACTAGATAGATCAAGCCCAGGCCCAGAATAAACAACATCAACATAGCGCCAAGGCTATCTTGAATGTCATCCATTTCTCCCGAAAAATCCAGGTTGATGCCGGGAAATGTCGAGCTTATCTCCGTCCAACGCTGCTTAATCATCCGGTTAGCACTTAACGTATCTGTCATTGCGGCATCCAAACTTGCTTCAAGGGTGACGGCCCTGCGAAAATTCTGGTGGCGAATATTGCTTACTGTTATTTGTTCCTCATAAGTCAGCAACTCACCAAATGCTATACCTCCACCCGTTTTAAGGCCTATGGTGTTCGCCATAAAAGTATCAATATCTTGTAGCGTACTTGGCTTGGCGCGAACGCGCACATCGAGCCTTTCACCCTTATATTGAGTATTGGCAACAATTTCGCCATCGACATAGAGATGAACGGCACGGGTCACATCCTGGGGATTCAAACCTGTTTGCGTAATAACATCGGGGTTCAGCTGAACCTTTAGCTCCATTCCGCCTTTGGCGTCATCGTCAGTAATATCGGCAACGCCGGGGATATCAGCTAATATATTCTTGAGGCTAGCCAGGGCTCTTCTGATTTCCGCAATATCATCACCTCTAATCTTTAGGCTAATGGGTTTTGAGGTAGGTGGCCCCATCTTTCGTTTTAAAAATGAAATACTCATTGGCCCAGGCACGGACATAACTTGATCTTTGACCGTATTAATAATTTCCTGCATGTCTCTGGCTTCAGGTGTTACAGGATTAAGGCTAACAAAAATTTGCCCCCTGTCATCTCCCGTCAGTACTTCTTTGTCAGTAAATTGCTGCCCCGCGTAATGAACAATACCCCTGGCTTCTCCAGGGCGTAGCTCCTTCTCGATAACGTGTTTTATTCTATCTAGAGTAGCACTGGTTCTTTCCAGGGTAGTACCGGGTTGCATTTCGACATTAACGTAAAAAAGCCGATAGAAATCGCTAGCAAAAAAATCTATTTTGACGAGACCTAAACCCAGAATAGAAGCGACCAGCGCCAATAAAAGGCAGAGCCCATACAAGCTTTGTTTCGGCCGACGCAGCACGGTAATCAATAAACGAGTGTAGGTGTTTCTAAGTAGTCCTATCGCGTTATTACGCAATAATTGCGCTTTACTTCGTCTGACCAAATTGGGTTCAAACTCGATAATATGGCTAGGCAGTATCCAGAAAGCCTCAACCAAACTAATTATTAAGGCAACACTCACTACCAGTGGCACGACACGCATGAAATCGCCTAATACTCCAGGTAACAGCATCAGCGGTAAAAAAGCGGCAATGGTGGTGAGCACTGCTGTCGTTACAGGTGGCACCACTTCCCGCAGGGCTTCTCGAACCGCCTGTACTGCATCCACTCCCCGTCGAAGACGGTGGTGAATGGCCTCAACCACAACAACGGCGTCGTCCACGAGCATGCCGAGGCTTATCACTATGCCAAGTAAAATCGAAATATTTAGCGTTTCGCCAATAAAGCTCATCACACCAAAAGTGCCCGCCAGAACAAAAGCGATGCCAACACTGGTAAATAAGGCCATTTTGAAGCCTAGGAAAGCCCACGTCACCAACATGACAAGTAGCAGACCAATAACGGCGTTGCGCTCCATTACTCCTAGCGCCGCTTTGGTCGTTTCAGTTTGATCATCTAGCAACACCAACTGCACACCAGTCCTTTCAGCCAGCCAGTTTTTCTGCTCAATATAGCTACTTATCTGCTCGAGAAGCTTGATATTGTTGACCTTGCCTTTTTTATAGACAAGTAGCAAAACCGCAGATTCCCCCTCATAGCGAACCAGTTCTCGAGGGTCCTCTCTCGTTCTTTCAACATCAGCAATATTGCGTAACAGAACTTCGCCCTGTTCACTGGCTATTGGGAAAGTGCCAACATAGTCTGGGTCACTGCTAGTTCCTGCAAGACGAATCAACCATTTTTGATCGCCTAGAGTGACATCACCAGCTGCAAGGTCTTTAAAATAGGCTTTTACAGTATCAGCTAGATCAACGGCAGAAACACCAAGACCCAACAATCGCTGTGACAGAAATTCAACCTGTAACTCTGCACCTCTATCGCCAACGGATAAGACGTCATCGACACCATCCAGACGTTCCAGGTCATCCTTTACGCCCTGCGCAATGCCCTGCAAAGATTCATCATCTGCTTGCCCGTAGACAACCAAGGTGGCAGTAGGAAAAGCTTTAGAACTAGTGATCTCGAATACATCCGGTTGCTTCACCTCCGCTGGCAACTCATCTTGGCGGGCCTGTAATTCACGACGCAAATCAGCCATTCTTTTGTCAAAATTCACATCGCTGATATCATCGAATCGAACGAGGATGCTGGACACTCCTTCTCGACTGGTACTAGACACGAACTTCACATCAGCTACTCTTTTGATGCCATTTTCGAGAGGCTTTGTAATTCTTACCTCTACATCAGGAGCCGTTGCACCCGGCCAATATGCCCAAACTTGCACCCAGTTAAAATTAATACTTGGATCTTGCTCACGGGGAAGCTGCTGATAGGACATCCAGCCAAGAACGAGAACCAGCAAAAAGGTAAGGTTGGTTAGGGTATGGTTTTGCAGTAGTTTGGCAAACATAGGCTTAGCGCTCTATTACTCGCACTGCATCTCCATCGTTAATTTTAAAACGACCATTGATAATAATAGCGCTATCTTTTGTTAAGGTTTTTGCAAGTAATGCGGGCTGTCCTGCACTTGCCCCGGCGAGAGGAACAAACCTTGCCTGCCCATCAACAACCAGAAAAACACCCAAGCCTTTGCGCCGCACCAATAGCTCGGCCGGTACATAGGGGGTTGGCGTCTTCCATTCAGTGCGCCCGGCACTACCCGGATAAGCTTTGTCAGCGGTGAATTCCAAGCGTACCTCGTAACTGCGAATACGACTTTCCATCAGTGGCAATATGGCCCGCAAGGCTAGCGGGTAGCGCTTATCATTGGCAACAAAAGCCACTCCTCCAGCTTGCTTTAGCAGCTCCAAGTCCTGCTCCTGTACTTTGGCAGAGATTTCAACATTGTCGCGATCAAGCAATCGAAAAACGGGGCTACCGGGTATTAGGTAGTCACCAAGGTTGGCCAGTTTAGAGATCACCACAGCATCAAAGGGAGCGCGAATAGCGCATTTCTCCACTGCTCGCTCGGTGGCTCTCAGTGATGCCTTCAGGCCTTCGACATCAGCCGAAGAAATAGCCGCATTGGATGTGCGCCTCTCGACCTCTTCGGTCGAAATGTTTTTTTTCTTCGACAACTGGGTAACTTTCTTCAGACGGGAGCGATCAAACTTTAGGGTCGCACGCTGGGCCGTGAGTGCAGCTGTAGCCTGGGTAACCGCAATTTCATAGTCCTCGCAATCCATGCTGGCAACAACATCACCTTGTTTAACACTGTCGCCAACCCGTACATTAATACCCTTGAGAATGCCTTTCAGCTCGGTACTCACTCGCGTGTCATTTAGGCTCAGGGTTGTTGCCGGTGCATCGCGCACCGGGTAAAACATGACCTCGGCGAGCTTCTTAGTAGTCACTGGGGTTGCCTCACCTGCCAAAAGCCCAACGGGGGATACGAGGGTAATGAAAAGAGCCGTTCTATAAAAGTGTTGCATCATTACGTTAAGATCCGAGGCCTTCAGGCTGTAATTCGAATTGTGACCCTGGAGAGATCGACAACAGTTCAAATGTTAGGCGAGCCCTTTCAGGGTTCCCGTAGGTTTAGTTGTTGTATGTTTTTACGCAGTGAGCGCGATGTAGCAGCGCTACCAAAGCCAAGCCGCCCCATAAATACTGCATCAACCTGCCCTCCCGTCAAGGCATCCAATTCAAGTCGCAGGGTGTCAGCTTCGGCCAGCTTATCAGTACTACTGGTAAAACGTCGTCCCTCCCGTGCATAAGTCGAAAAAATTAGCGGTGTCATTTCTGGCTGCAATTGCAAACCAAGCTTGGTTGCGGTGAGCCAGAAACGTTGGGTTGCCCGCCCGCCCTCTAAGTAATCGGCGGTTTGCTCGCTCGGCTTGTCGGCCACGATTACGAAATGCGCAGCACAGCACTGGGCGGGGATCAGGTCGAGCTGAAGACGCGGCATAAGGGTGCCGGCAAAATAACGATTGAGCATTTTCACACGAGACCAACTCTGTAGGGCCCACTTCATCATTTTTACCGTCAGAGCATCTGCACCCAAGGCCTGATCGGGGATACGGTCAATGCTGAACTGGGCATCCCAGTGGATGATTTTTTTATGAACTTCATACACTTCAGGAATGGTTAAACGGATACCCGCTGCACGCCAGAGCAATCGCGTTATTTGCCACTTTTTCTGTCGGCCTTCTAGCCATATGAGTCGGTAACCCGAGCCTATGGCATCTTCCAGTGCGCGCTTATGACCTATCAGTAGTGGCCGCGTCGATAAGGCCCGGCGCTGTACGCTTCGCGTCTTAATATAGGGCAGTAGTGGAGGTTTTTCACTTAACTGTTCACCAGCCGTCAATTGAACATCGATAACGGGGTCGCTATCGACCATTGGGTCTTGCAGTGTAAAACCGGCTTCAAGCCCTTCGCCTTGGGCAGCAATGGCAATATTTTCCAACAGAGTGCCAACAGAGGTTTGACTTGCACGGCCGGCCAAATCGTAGACGCACCACTCGCGGGTATCGCGGGTATGTATAACAAAAGAGTCATCACTGAGTATTTCAAACTGCCAGGGTTGGGTATTGTCACCGCTCGGTGCCCAACGGGCGTAGTCGAGTATTCTTTCAATAGTGTTTGTAGGCGGGCTTTGTGTTTTTTGAGAAGTCGCTACCAACTTTGCCGATAGGCGTTTGCGCACAATCTTTAGGCCCAGGCGCTGAATAGGGTTGTTATTACCCATGGGGCGCCAGGTTTTGGCCATTTTATTTCGGTAGGCATCGAAATGAAGCCCTCGCGGGGCCGCGGGCACAGTGCCTCGGTTTAAGAGAATCTTTAGGGCATGGGTGCCGGCCATGCCCGCACAAAGTTCACAGGCCATGGGCGTGGATGGACCCTTGTGGGCATTGAGGTCGAGGCGTGTATCGTCAACCAGGTATTTCACTTGCAACATCGCTGGCGACAAACCAAGTAAAAAACGCAGCAGTTGCTCATCTTCAGGCTGGCCAGCCAAGCGAAAGTACTCTTCAAAGGTCATTTGCCCGGGTAAAAAAGCCAGAAAGGCAACACCCATACCTAAGGGCGCAGCGGTAATAGCCGGGATGCCCTTTTCTGCACAGGCCGCAAAAACGGCTTGGCGTATTTCTACAGCAAAAAAGTCAAGGGCATCAACATAGAGATCAACATCATCGAGAAAGGCATCGAGGTTTTCATTGTCGACCCCGGATGAAAATTTAACCAGCCTCAATTCGGGGTTGATATCCAGAGCCAGTTCTTCGAGCACATCGATTTTCTCACGGCCCACATGGCGCATACTCGCACCAGCCTGGCGATTAAAGTTTTCCTGCTCAAAAATATCGAGGTCGGCAATAGTAAAACTACCGATACCCAGGCGGGTCAGTGTTAAGAGATGGCTACCGCCAACACCACCTAAACCGGCAATAGCAATGCGCTTAGAGCGCAGTATTTGTTGCTCAGCTTCCGTTACCCAGCCCAAATTGCGTGAAAACGCCGCCCCATAGTCAAAATGTTCTGCTAGCATTTTTCTTCCTTTGCTGCACTGCTTAGTAAATCAACTGCGTTGAAACCCTGGTAACTATAAATAAGCGACCATAGACCTTCAATGTTTGCGCGGTTAACTACCAGGGTAGGATTGGGCAATTTGCTGGTGAATGGCCAAGTAGAGTTCCTTTAGATCCGGGACCATATTATCAATAGCAGATTGCGTTTTTATATAATAAAGCGCCCTGTCACCATGATATTGAATCGTCTTACCTGCAGGTTCAAAAATAATACCTGAGCGTTTCATCAACCGAGGAAGGAAGGGCTCCATCATTGCAAACACGTCATTCCTACCAGAAAGCTCTGTCATTGCAGTAGAAGCGAGAAAACCCGCAATGGCAATTAATGAAAATGAACGCTTCTCAGCTGCGGAGCAAGCCAGCGCTTCAATTTCGCCAAACCGGGTTGCCGCTTCTCCGGAACGGCGACGAAAAGCACCGTCGACTGCCAGGCGCGAAATTTCACAGAGGTGGCTACGGTCTATATTCAGCGCGTCAACGAAGGTCGTATCTATGCCGTGGGCACAATATTTCTCAAAAGGTAATGGTTCATCGGCAATGCCACTGGCTGGTACGAGTCGAACACAACCAGCGGCCATACCGCTACTCTTATGACGAACTAGACAATGTAATGCACTATCATCATATTCATCATATTCAGCCTTATCCGGAAAGCTTTCGCTTGGCTCGTACTTGAATTCATCACAATAAACACGGTAACGCACTTGAAAAACGGACTGTTTTTGCTCTGTGTTTGTCGCCAGCTCGACCTGGAAGTATTGAAGAAATTTTTCAGCAATTGAAGTCTTTTCTTCATCCATATTCGCCACCCATGTTCAACAGTATTAATCTTAGTTTTACAGCGTGATAAAAAAGACCGCTACCACAGCTTGTAAGGCGTCGAGCTTAGTAATTGGCCCTCGGCGAGTACTGGGCTAATGCAGGGAGTGGTTCTTTTCAAGTGTATAAAGCAGCCCTGTAATAGCCTGTTCCAAAAAAGTATACACCTGCTGAAAGCCCGCTTTATTACTATAGTAGGGATCTGGAACTTCGGTCACATCTGCCTGCGGGGCAAAAGCCATTATCATCGATAATTTATGTTGATACTCGCCAGGGCAATGCTTTGAGACACTCTGAAAGTTGCCTTCATCCATTACCAAGACATAGTCAAACTCAACAAAGTCGACAGGCTGAATACTACGCGAGCGCAAGCCAGAAATATCAACCCCAGCAGGTCGTACAGCTTGCTGAGCCCTGAGGTCTGGTCGCTGCCCATTTCTTGACACGTGAGTACCCGCTGAATCGACTCTAATATGTGACGACAAACCTCGTTCAAGAAGCTCATGTCGCAACATACCCTCTGCCATAGGCGAGCGACAATAGTTCGCAGTGCAAACCATTAACACTGAAACCTGGTGTACATCATTCTTGACAGAAAAAAAATTACGTCTGAAAAAGTTCAACTAAAACAAAGCCTTCTTTCAAACCAACGGACGGCATTATGCTCAACATATTCAATAAGCATTTTTATGGAAAAACCCCTTATAGCAACTCTTTAGAATAATTTTCAAATCAAGCCAAAGGCTCCAGTTGTTAATGTACCAAAGATCATGTTCGACCCGCTGGCTCATTTTTTCCAGAGTATCTGTGCGACCTCGATAGCCATTAATCTGAGCCCAACCTGTAATGCCTGGTTTAACTTTGTGGCGCCACATGTAGGATTGCACAAGATCTTTATAATATTCATTGTGGACTAAGGCGTGGGGTCGTGGGCCGACTATGGACATACGCCCTTGAATCACATTAAAAAATTGTGGCAACTCATCAAGACTAGTTCTTCGCAAAAAGTGGCCCAGAGGAGGTATCCGCGGATCATCACGTTCAGCCTGGCTTAAAGCGCCCTCAGCCTCACTATGTACTTCCATACTTCGAAATTTGTAAACAGTGATTTTCTCTCCACCCATTCCGTGGCGCTTTTGTTTAAAGAGTACAGGCCCCTTAGAAGTCAATCTTACCGCCAGGGCAATAATCAGGCACACCGGAATGACGGAGACAGCGATGAGGGAGGCTAAAATCACATCTTCAAGTCGTTTTACACCACGATTAAAACCATCGAGAGGGGTGTAACTGAGATCAATTGTGTATTGAGAACCCAGATAACTTATTCGATGCTTAAGTAACTTGGCATCATCAAACTGCGGGATGAAACGGATATTAACCAGGGTGTGACGCAGCTCGTAACTAATATCATCTATGCTTGAGCAATCGCTAAATGGCATACTAATCCAGACTTCCGTCGCCCCAGTATTGCCAACAAGCGCAGCCAAGCCCTTATAAGCTAAACGATCATTCTGTAAATCGAGCTCTCGACAAATACGATAACCTGCTGTTTCCATGTTTTTCAAAGTGGCGCAGCCCTGCTCGCTGCTATAGATAATCAAAACTTTACTCTGCATCCTCCCTCTGGCCTGTAGTGCCGCTATCAGCCGAGAATAGCCGGCATGGGAAAGAAACAAAACGAATATTGCCAGGATGATCCACCAACCCAGCCAGAGTCGAGAATACAATTGGGTAACCTTGAGGAAGACCACTAATAGCATGAAAATGCTAAAGCCTAGAATAACGCGACTAAAATAATAAAAAAACACTGCCTTAAGTGTTGAACCCGCCTGGGGGTAGGAGTTTGCAACGATAAAAGTCAACCCCGCCATCAAACTCGCGGAAAAGATAAAGAGGTGGTAATAAGGCGGCAGGCTCAATTCACCAAAGCGCAGGAAGTAACTAAAATATCCCGTCAGAACTATTAACGCAATGTCCACGATTATCGAAACGGTATTAAAACCAGAAACTGTACTGCTATGCTGCTTACCCATGTAGACTCACTATTAACCGCAAACAGGTGTATCAATAACAGAATGGCCACGTAAAAGTGGCCATTCTGTTAACAGTACTTAGATATTATAAGGTTATTAGCGCTTCATTTTTCTTAACGGTACCCACACCAATACCCTTTACATTTAACAGCTGTTCTTTGCTGGTAAATGGTCCGTGCTCATCACGGTACTTAACAATCGCCTCAGCTTTGGCCTCACCAATATTATGTAATACCGCAGCCAGTTCCTTGGCGTCAGCCTTATTGATATTGACGGTTACAACAACGGTCTTTTCAGACCCGGCCTTCACTTCAGCAAAAACCAGCGCCGTAGTACCTACGCCCAGCAATATAACTGCACAAACACAAGCTAACATCGTCCTTATACGTTTCATACTTTACTCCATGCACCGAGGTGCTCCATGTAAATGAAAGTGTCAGAGGGTCCATCCCTCCCTGTCATCTTCCCCAATTTCCTTTTTTATCGCAAGTAGCGTGGCCACCGGGTCTTTGGACTGCGTGACTGGCCGCCCAATTACTAGGTAGCTACTACCCCCGTCGATGGCTTGGCGAGGCGTCATGGTACGACGCTGATCATCAATCGGTGATAGGCTAGCAGGGCGAATACCCGGCGTGACCCGCAAAAAGGTATCGCCGTATTGACTCGCTATAACATTCGCTTCCTGTGCAGAGCACACCACCCCATCCAGGCCACATTGCTGGGCTAGCCCTGCCAAATGCGCGGCAAGCTCTGCCGCTGGTAACTTCAAACCCAGCTCAGTGAGATCAGCATCTTGCATGCTGGTCAGTACTGTCACAGCAATAAGGCGTGTATCACCACCCTGGTGCTCTAGTGCCTCCCGCGCCGCCGCCATCATTCTAGAACCACCCAAGGCGTGTACATTGAGCATCCACACACCAAGATCGAGCGCAGCGCTTACGGCCTTGGCAACAGTATTGGGGATATCGTGAAATTTAAGGTCGAGAAAGACATCGAAACCGCGTTCAACCAGGGCTTTTACCAGCTCAGGCCCGGAGTGGGTGAACACTTCCTTGCCAACTTTCAAGCGGCAAAGGTCGGGGCTGACACTATCGGCGAAAGCGAGGACTGAGGATTTATCGGGATAATCTAAAGCGACAATAATACGCTTATCAATTCTAGCAACCGTCATTTTTAACTTCTTTTAGCAGCGGGGTTTTAATTTTCAGAGGGCTTAGACTCTAGTTTCTTTATTTCAGCCTCGGCAAGGCCAAGCTGGCGCTGCAAGCGTCGAACCTGTGCTCTTTGCCCCAGGGCGCTCGGTAAACTGACTATATAGCTGAGCACACTACCGGCGAGAAAGGACGCCAGCAGCCAGATACCAAGAGGCAGTTGCGGCAGGGGAAAGCCAAACAGGGTTACAGGCACCTCGAGAGGGTTATCCTGAACAACCCAGATACCAATCAACACACAAATCAGTAGTATAAACAGGCCAATCCATCGCTTTACTTTTGTCATTTCCATCTCCGAAAAAAAACGGCAAAGCTTACGCTTTACCGTTTTTAATTATACTATCTGCAGGCCGATCTTACTTGCCAATGCCCGCGTTAACGCGCTCCCGCAGTTCTTTACCGGGCTTAAAATAGGGCACATGTTTACCCGGCAATTCAACGGTTTCTCCAGTTTTCGGATTCCGTCCAACGCGCGGATTACGATAGTGTAAGCAAAAACTGCCAAATCCTCTTATCTCGATACGCTGGTTGTTTACCAGCGCCTGAGTCATTTCTTCCAGTATCATCTTAACAGCCAACTCAACATCCTTTGGCGGTAGCTGATCCTGAAATTGTGAAATTCTATCAATCAATTCAGATTTGGTCATTTTTTCGTACCAATGGCACCCTATTGTCAGTAGACAGCTATCTGTCGTTGCTCTCCATTTGCGCCTTAATAAGGTCACCAATGGTCGTTGGTGAAGCAGCGTTATCAGACTCTTGCTTCTTGTGATCCTGAACCGCTGCCTTCTCTTCGGCCATATCTTTCGCTTTGATCGACAGGTTAATAACGCGATTCTTTCTATCGGTGCCGATAACGCGAGCTTCAACTTCGTCGCCCACTTTCAGCACAGAGCGAACGTCTTCAACTTTATCCTGAGAGACTTCAGAGGCCTTCAACATGCCTTCAATATCCTCACCCAAAGTAATCGTCGCAAACTTCACATCGACTTCTTTAACAACACCTTTAATCAGGCCGCCTTTTTCATTCTCAGCAATAAAGTTGGAGAAGGGGTCGTCGGCAAGTTGCTTAATACCAAGAGAAATACGCTCTCGCTCAGAATCAATGGCCAGAATTACAGTCTCAAGCTCATCGCCTTTCTTGTAGTTTCTGACGACGTCTTCACCGGTTTCATTCCAGGAGATATCGGAGAGGTGAACCAGACCGTCAATGCCACCATTAAGACCTATAAAGATACCGAAGTCAGTAATTGACTTGATAGTACCGGAGATCTTGTCGCCCTTGGCGTGCTGACCACCAAAGTCGTCCCAGGGGTTAGTGAAGCACTGCTTCATACCCAGAGAAATACGACGACGCTCTTCATCAATATCGAGCACCATGACTTCAATTTCTTCACCTACCTGAACAACTTTAGAGGGGTGAACGTTTTTGTTAGTCCAGTCCATCTCAGAGACGTGAACCAAACCTTCAACGCCATCTTCCAGTTCTGCAAAACAACCGTAATCAGTGAGATTAGTAACAGTGGCTTTCACTTTTACTTTCTCTGGGTAACGACCTTTGATATCGCTCCAGGGATCTTCACCCATCTGCTTCATACCAAGAGATACGCGGTTGCGCTCACGATCAAATTTGAGCACTTTAACGTCGATATCGTCACCAACATTAACGACTTCCGAAGGATGCTTGATGCGCTTCCAGGACATATCGGTGATGTGCAACAGACCGTCGATACCACCGAGGTCAACAAAAGCGCCGTAGTCGGTAAGGTTTTTAACCACACCTTTCAGAGTAACGCCCTCTTCGAGGTTGTTGAGCAACTCTTCACGCTCGGAAGAATTGATCGCTTCCATCACCGCACGACGAGAAACAACAACGTTATTGCGCTTCTGATCAAGTTTAATCACTTTAAATTCTAGCGGCTTGTCTTCAAGGTGAGACGTTTCGCGCATCGGGCGAACATCAACCAGCGAGCCAGGCAAGAAGGCACGCAGACCGTTGAGGTCAACTGTAAAGCCACCCTTAACCTTGCCATTGATAATACCGATGACCACTTCGTCAGCCGATTGTGCCGCTTCCAATGCAATCCAGGATTCAGCACGACGCGCCTTCTCGCGAGACAGTTTAGTGGCACCAAAGCCATCTTCTACTGTCTCCAGCGATACCTGCACTTCGTCGCCAATCGCTACAGCCAATTCGCCGTTGTCATCGAAAAATTCTTCTAAGGCGATAACGCCTTCCGATTTCAAGCCAGCGTGGACGGTTACCCAGTCCTTGTCTATATCGATAACAACACCGGTTACTATTGAACCTGGTGCCATTTCAACTGTTAATAAACTCTCTTCAAACAGATCAGCAAAGCTTTCGCTCATTCTGGTAATACCTCTATTAAACAGGGCGTTATAGCGCGTAGACTATGCTCGTCACTAGTGCCCGCAGCCGAGTCGCCAGACTCTCGGGTCATTCACATTAAGGAGTTACTGGTGCAATTCTGGCATGAACGCCAGTGACTCCTGTTAATTTTTGCTCAAATCTCTTTCTAATATTTAGGGCCTATATTTAGACACCTATATTTGGCGACTAGACTTTTAGCCGCCTATATTTTTAGCCGCTGAGCAACGACATTCAATACTGCGTCGAGAACCTCGGTGATACTCAGTGCTGTGCTATCAACCGTGACAGCATCTTGCGCTGGCAGGAGAGGCGCTACGGCGCGCGTTCTATCGCGCTCATCACGGCTCTCAACCTTCTCAACGAGGTCGCGGAGACTACCACTTTCCCCCTTATCAATCAACTGCTTATAGCGCCTCTCAGCTCGCGCTTGCGCACTCGCTGTGAGAAAAACCTTAACTTCTGCACCGGGGAAAATCACCGTGCCCATATCGCGGCCATCGGCAACCAGGCCGGGCTCACGGGCAAAAGCCTTTTGGCGCTGCAATAAAGCGCTACGCACCTCGGGAAAAGCTGCGACCATAGAGGCCTGAGCACCGACTTCTTCGCCGCGAATCAAGTCGGAAACATCTTCTGTCTCCAGCACCACTTTGGGTGAGCCACCCTCGCTATCCATTTCAAAAACCACATCCATATGGGCCGCCAGTACCGCCAGAGCCTCAACATTATCCAGCGCAACACCGTGGCGCTTCGCCGCCATTGCCACCAGACGATAGAGTGCGCCACTATCCAGATAGTTGAAACCCAACTTGCTGGCTAGCAATTGGCTAATCGTGCCCTTACCTGAGCCACTTGGCCCGTCGATGGTTATTACCGGGGCATTAATACTATTCATTGATTTTCCTCACTCACCCTCAGGCCCAGCGAGTTTGATAGCTCGACAAAGCCCGGAAATGATGTCGCCACATTGTTGCAATTGCGAATTAAAATAGCCCCGCTGGCCCTGAGACCAGCAATGGCGAAAGACATGGCAATGCGGTGATCGCCCAGACTATCGACTTCTCCCGACTGAATTTGACCACCCTCGATAACGATGCCATCCCCAGTCGACTCAGCAGAAACACCCAATATTGCCAAACCATCGGCCATGGCCTGAATACGATCGCTCTCTTTTACGCGCAACTCTTCAGCACCCGTCAGTACAGTTGTGCCCTCGGCGCAAGCCGCCGCCACAAAGATGGCGGGGAATTCATCAATCGCCAGTGGCACCTGATCCTCAGGTATGGCGATGCCTTTTAAAGCAGCAGAGCGCACACGAATATCGGCCACCGGCTCGCCACCTGCAAGACGCTCGTTAAGCAGGGTAATATCGCCACCCATCAAGCGAAGAATATTAATCACGCCAATACGCGTTGGATTAATACCGACGTGACTAAGCGTAATATCAGAACCCTCGGCTATCGATGCAGCAACCATGAAAAAGGTGGCCGATGATATATCGGAGGGCACATCAATTGGCCCGCCCTGTAACACGCCACCACTATTGAGAGTGACCTGCCCACCATCGGTTTTCACGTCGTAGCCAAAACCCCTGAGCATGCGTTCCGTGTGATCACGGGTGGGTGCAGGCTCGGTGACACAAGTTTCGCCACTGGCATAGAGGCCGGCCAACAGGACGCAGGACTTCACCTGGGCGCTGGCCATCGGCAATTGGTAATCAATGCCCTGCAAAGAGCGATTGCCACAAATACGCAGCGGTGGTGTACCGCCTTCACCCATTTCTATATCAGCACCCATGAGTGCCAACGGGTCGGCGACACGCTTCATTGGGCGCGCAGAAAGCGATTCATCGCCGGTCAGCACACTATCGAAACTCTGCCCCGCCAAAATGCCCACTAACAAGCGCATTGAGGTGCCGGAGTTACCCAAATACAGGGGGCCAGCAGGTGCTTTTAAGCCCTGAAGACCCACGCCGTGGACGACAACTCGACCCTTCTCCGGGCCTTCAATCACCACCCCCATATCTCGAAAAGCCTGCAATGTCGCCAGACTGTCTTCGCCCTCGAGAAAACCCGACACTTCGGTGATTCCCTCAGCCAAAGAGCCCAGCATGATGGAGCGGTGAGAAATTGATTTATCGCCTGGCACCCGGGCCTGGCCCTGCAATACGCCGCCAGGCTCTACGCGGTATTGAATTTCTGTTGAACCCATAGTTTGCAGGTACGCCTTGTTGTCGAGCATGATTTGAAAATGATGACGCGCTTCCTTTGCTCGGGTAAAAACGCCGAGCAAATGTTCGCTATCACCTGAAAGTATGGCCTTGCGCAAGCTTTGCAGATGGTCAGTCACGCTATCCAGTACCTCGACAATAGCGCCGCTATTGGCCAGAGTAATGTCGTGCCACATGATGGGATCACTTGCCGCGATGCGGGTAAAATCTCGAAAACCACCCGCTGCATAACGAAAAATTTCGCGGTTTTCTTCCATACCAGCGAGGGTATCGACCAACGAATAGGCCAGCAGATGAGGCAAGTGACTGGTCGCCGCCAAGACCTCATCGTGTTCTTCAACCGGCATTTCACTCACCGTTGCACCGACACCGCGCCACATAGCGGCAACACGCGCCGTGTGGGCTTCACCCGTTGCAGCCAGCGGCGTAAGAATGACCCGGTGATCATCGTAAAGATCGGGCAAAGAGGCGGAAACACCGCTTTTCTCCGAACCCGCAATGGGGTGGCCCGGTACAAACTGCTCTGGCACCGAGCCATAAATATCTTTTACAGCGGCGACAATACTGCCTTTAACACTCGCCACATCGGTGAAGCTCACCTCTGGCGCAAGGTGCTCGCGTAACTGAGCGATAATCTTCGGCACCGTCAGTGTCGGCACGCCAACCACGACAATGTCTCCAGCACCCATAGCCGCGAGGGCCGTCGGCAAGTCGCTCTCAACCCGGTCGACAACACCCAACTCAAGCGCTTTCTCTAACGTCGCAGGGCTACGAGAGGCGCCAATTACTTCGCTAAACAAATGCCGCTGCCGCGCCGCCAGCGCCAGACTACCACCAATTAAGCCGAGGCCAACCACCAACAGCCGCCCGGTAGGCGTAGCGTTATTCGCTGGAAGTAATTCAGCCATAACAATGGGCCGCGTGATTAGCAGGGTTTAGAAGCATAGAAGGGTTTACCGGTAATAAAAGGGAAATGTGCCAGGCTAGTACTAAGTAAGCACTGAGCTCTTACAACACAGCGCTGGGGTAAGAGCCTAGAATCCGTAAATCGGCCACTCTTTCGCGCACCAGAGCCAGTGCCGCTGTAACATTCTCATCATCCTGATGACCGACGAAATCAATAAAAAACACATAGCTCCAGGTGCCACTGCGTGCCGGCCTGGTCTCGACACGGGTCAAATCTACACCGCGCGTCTGAAAGGGCTCCAACAACAGGTACAAAGCACCGGGCGCGTTGTTGACCGAAGCAATAATAGAGGTTTTATCGTCACCACTGGGTGGAATATCATCCCGCCCTATGACCAGAAAACGTGTCGAATTATCCGGATAGTCTTCAATTTTTTCGTGAATTTTTTCTAGCGAATACAATTGCACTGCCATGTCACCGGCAATCGCCGCCGAGTTCCACTCACTCTGCACCCGTCGCGCCGCCTCAGCATTACTGCTCACGGGTATGCGCTCGATATTTGGATAATTCGCATCCAGCCATTTGCGGCACTGGGCCAGTGACTGGGAATGGGAATAGACCCGGGTAATATTCTCAGCCTTGGTATTGGCGCCAAGCATAAAGTGGTGATGAATACGCAGCTCAACTTCACCGCAAATTTTTAGCGAGGATTCGAGAAAACTGTCGAGAGTATGATTCACCACACCCTCGGTTGAATTTTCAATCGGCACTACACCGTAATTTACCGCACCCGATGAGACCTCACGAAAGACCTCGTCGATAGCTGTCATCGGCCGGCTCACCGCCGAATGGCCAAAATGTTTTAACGCAGCCGCCTGAGTAAAGGTGCCATCCGGGCCGAGAAAAGCCACGGTAACGGGTTGTTCAAGCGCCAGACAGGCCGACATAATCTCGCGAAACAAGCGCGCCACTTCTTCGTCATCGAGGGGGCCAGCGTTGGCTTCCATCACTTTGCGCAACACCTGCGCTTCTCTCTCTGGTCGATAAAAAACCGCATCGCCACTGGCGACCTTCACTTCGGCGACACTTTGGGCACAACGCGCCCGCTCACTAATTAGCGTCAGCAATTGCTTGTCGATACTGTCAATCTGATCCCGCAGCGCGGGTAAATCGGCAGTCGTGGCTACGCCACTCTTCTCATCAGTCATCACTGCTTCCTGCATCTGATTCTGAGCTGGGCGAGGTGGCTTCGGCGTCATTTTCAACGCCATTTTCAGCACCAGCTTCTACAACCGCTTCGACCTCTTCTTCCTGAATATCGGCCACACCGACGAGAGTTTCATCCTCCCGCACACGAATCAGGCGCACGCCCTGGGTGTTGCGACCCAGTGTGGGGATACCATCAACACGGGTGCGCACCAGAGTTCCTTGATCGGAAATCAACATAATTTCATGGTTGGCATCGACCTGCACCGCGCCGACGAGGTTGCCGTTGCGCTCGGAGGTCTGAATGGCGATTACGCCCTGTCCACCGCGTTTATAATTGGGGAACTCAGTCAGCGAAGTGCGCTTGCCGTAACCCTTGGCGCAGACGGTCAATATCGTTTTGTCCTCGGCGGGAATAATCAACGAAATCAGCTCTTCGCCCTCGGGCACACGCATACCGCGTACACCCTTGGCGGTGCGGCCCATGGCCCGCACATCGTTTTCGTTAAAGCGCGTGACCTTGCCGCTCGAGCAGAACAACATAACATCGCAATCACCATCGGTGATCGCCGTGCCAATCAGCCGGTCACCCTCTTCCAGTTCCAGCGCACGTAAGCCAACACTGCGGCGACGGGCAAAGGCCGACAGCTCAGTCTTCTTAACAGTACCCCTGGCCGTCGCCATAAACACATATTGATCATCGCGGTACTCTTCCACCGGCAGCATCGAGGTAATGCGCTCACCCTCGTCGAGAGGTAGTAAATTCACCATCGGCCGGCCACGGGCATTGCGGCTGGCGACAGGTATTTCAAACACTTTTAGCCAATAGACCTTACCGGCATTGGTGAAACACAAAATGGTGTTGTGGGTGTTGGCAATCAGCAGGTGCTCGACAAAATCTTCGTCTTTCACCGCTGTCGCCGAGCGACCGGTGCCGCCACGACGCTGGGCCTGATAGTCGTCCAGCGGCTGAGTCTTAGCATAGCCACCGTGGGAAATGGTCACCACGCGATCTTCTTCGGGAATCAAATCGGCGACGGTTAAATCACGGCGCGAATCGACGATTTCGGTTTTGCGATCATCGCCGAACTCTTCGTCAATGGCGATCAACTCCTCTTTAATCACCGCCATCAAGCGATCGGTGTCACCCAGAATTTCTAGATACTCAACAATTTCGTCGAGCTTCACCTGATACTCGGCCAGCAACTTCTCATGCTCCATGCCCGTTAAACGGTGCAGGCGCAATTCGAGAATGGCCTGAGCCTGGGCTTCTGAGAGGTAGTATTTGTTATCGCGCAAGCCGTACTGAGCACTTAACTCATCGGGGCGACAGGCACCCTCGGCACGCTCTAAAAAGGGTAGCACCTGCGCCGCGCTCCAGCCCATATCGAGCAAGCCCTGGCGGGCATCGGCAGGCGTTGGCGAGCCTTTAATCAAGGCAATCACCTGGTCGATATTGGCGATAGCCACAGCCAGGCCTTCGAGAATATGACCCCGCTCCCGTGCCTTGCGCAATAAAAAGGTGGTGCGTCGGGTAACGACCTCCATGCGGTGGCGCACGAAGATTTCCAGCAGGCGCTTGAGGTTGACCGTTTGCGGCTGGCCCTCGACGATGCCGACAATATTAATGCCGAATACGCTTTCAAGCTGAGTCTGGGCGTAGAGATTATTGAGCAGCACATCGCCCATCTCGCCACGCTTGAGTTCAATCACCACCCGTAGGCCGTCTTTGTCAGACTCGTCGCGCAGCTCGGAGATGCCCTCAATCTTTTTGTCTTTAACCAGTTCGGCGATCTTCTCAATCAGCTTGGCTTTGTTCAGCTGGTAGGGGATTTCGCTAATAATGACGGTCTCGCGCTGGGTCTTTTCATCAACTTCAACCTCAGCTCTGGCGCGAATATAAATGCGCCCACGGCCAGTGCGATAGGCCTCGAGAATACCGGCTCGGCCATTGATAATACCGGCTGTAGGGAAATCAGGCCCCGGAACCAGTGTCATCAACTCATCAATGCTTATATCTTTATTTTCAATCAAGGCCAGACAAGCGGCGATGACTTCACGCAGGTTGTGGGGTGGGATATTCGTCGCCATACCCACGGCAATACCCGAAGAACCATTGACCAGCAGGTTGGGCACTCGCGTCGGCAGCACGTCGGGAATCCATTCCGACTCATCGTAGTTGGGGACGAAATCGACGGTTTCTTTATCGAGGTCGGCGAGCAGCGCGTGGGCGATTTTCGACATGCGGATTTCGGTGTAACGCATCGCCGCAGCGGAGTCACCGTCAACCGAACCAAAGTTGCCCTGACCATCGACCAGCGGATAGCGCAGAGAGAACGACTGAGCCATGCGAACAATGGTGTCGTAAACAGCGGAATCACCGTGGGGATGGTATTTACCAATCACATCGCCGACCACACGGGCCGACTTTTTATAGGGCTTGTTCCAGTCGTTATTGAGTTCGCTCATTGCAAACAACACACGCCGATGCACGGGCTTTAGGCCATCGCGTAAATCCGGCAGTGCCCGCCCCACGATCACACTCATGGCGTAATCGAGATAGGACTTACTCAGCTCATGTTCAATATTGACCGGTACTACTTGTTCGGCTGTTTCAACCATACCCACTTATTTCCTGGAAATTCCCGTCTTGCCCCAGCCCGGGCAGCGCTCTACTGGCACTGCACTCTTTTACCGGCACATAAGCACGAAATTGTAGCATAAAACTCCATCAATACGGCTATTTTGACCAACCCCGCCAAGCGCTCGCCCAGTAGGCTATAATCCGCATTTTTGCCCCGTTGCCAACGCCGAGCATCCTGACAAACATGCCTCAAGAAAACATCGACATTCTGATCAACGCGGGCTGGCTAATTCCCGTGGTGCCACGCAACACCGTGCTGCGCGACTGCAGCATCGCCATCCACGAGGGCAGGATTATCGCCCTGTTACCCAGTGGCGAGGCGCAACAACGCTTTAGCGCGACACAGCAATACGACCTGCCTGACTCACTGTTAATCCCCGGCTTGATCAACGCTCACGGTCACGCGGGCATGTCATTACTGCGCGGCTATGCCGACGACCAAAGCCTGCACACCTGGCTCAATGAATCGATCTGGCCTGCTGAAAGCCGCTGGATGAGCGAAGAATTTGTCTACGATGGCGCCGAACTCGCCATTGCCGAAATGCTACTCGGCGGCACCACCTGCTTTAGCGACATGTATTTCTTCCCCGACCAAACTGCTCGCGCCGCACGCAGCAATAACATCAAGTGCCAACTGGCCTTCCCGGTGCTCGAATTCCCCAGCGCCTGGGCGCGCAATGCCGACGAATACATTCACAAAGGCCTTGAGCTACGCGATGAATTTCGCGACGACCAACGCATTTCTATCGCCTTTGGCCCCCATGCGCCCTACACCGTCAACGACCCGGCGCTGAAAAAAATAGCGACACTGGCCGGCGAGCTCGACGCACCGATTCAAATCCATCTGCACGAGAGCGCCGATGAGGTCGCACAAAGCATGGCTGATCACGGCCAGCGTCCCATCGAGCGCCTGCACCAACTCGGCCTGCTGACACCCCTCACGCAGTGTGTGCACATGACCCGGTTGATCGACAGCGATATCGCCCTGCTGGCTGAAAGTGGCAGCCATGTTGTTCACTGCCCAGAATCCAATCTCAAACTCGGCAGCGGTTTTTGCCCCATTGAACCCCTGAAAAAAGCCGGAATTAATATTGCGCTGGGCACTGACAGTGCCGCCAGCAATAACGATCTCAACATGCTCGGCGAAGCGCGTACTGCGGCACTCATCGCCAAAGGGGTGTCGGGCAATCCTGAACTGCTGCCCGCCCACGAGGCGCTGGAGCTAGCCACTATTAATAGCGCACGAGCGCTGGGTATTGACGGCGAAACCGGCAGTATTGAAGTCGACAAAGCGGCCGACCTGGTCGCTATTGATCTCGCCAATATCGCCAGCCAGCCCCTGTATAATGCCTTCTCGCAATTAATTTATACCGATAGTGCCCGCCACATCAGCCACACCTGGGTCGACGGTAAACTGCTGGTAGAAGACGGCCAACTGCTGAATATTGACCAGAGCGAGCTCATCAGCAAAGCCCAAAGCTGGCAACTCAAAATACAGACCGAGCGCTAACTGGCAGCCCTGAGTAGCAACTGACAGCCCTGAGCGCTAACCGACAGCACTGTATGCAAAAAGATTTTTGGAGAAACAAACCGTGAGCAGCAACGAATCACCCAACACGCAAAATGTCGATGCGGCAGAAATTGCCAAATTTGAAGCCCTCGCCAGCCGCTGGTGGGACAGGAACAGCGAGTTCAAGGCCCTGCACGACATCAACCCCCTGCGCGCCAACTGGATCGACCAACTGTCGCCGGTGGCGGAAAAGTCCCTGCTCGATGTCGGCTGCGGTGGCGGCATACTCTGTGAAGCCATGGCTCAGCGCGGCGCTGAGGTAAAAGGCATCGACATGGGCGAAACACCGCTGCAAATTGCCCGCCTACACAGTCTTGAGTCGGGCGTCTCTGTCGACTATCAGCAAATTACCGCCGAGCAACTCGCCGAGCAAACGCCAGAAAGCTATGACGTGGTCACCTGCATGGAAATGCTCGAACACGTGCCCGACCCCTCATCCATCATCAAGGCCTGTATGCGGCTGGTTAAGCCCGGTGGCGATGTGTATTTTTCCACCATTAACCGCAATCCCAAAGCGTTTTTGTTTGCCATTGTCGGCGCCGAATATGTGCTCAATATGCTGCCCCGCGGCACCCACACTTACGGTAGCTTTATTCGTCCCTCCGAACTCACCCGTTGGGCGCGGGAGGCCGGGCTTGAAGTGACCGAAATGACCGGCATGGTTTACAACCCTCTGAGCAAAAAATACAGCCTCAACGAGCGCGATGTGAGCATCAACTACCTGATGCACGCCCGCAAACCCGCTTAGGCAAAGCCCCGCTGCAACCCGCTATAAAAGGAACGTCGTGCATGTCACCCGCGAACTATCAGGCCGTATTGTTTGACCTCGACGGCACTCTGCTCGACACCGCCCCCGACTTTACCACCTCAATAAACCTAATTTTAGAGCGACACCAGCGACCGACATTAGCGGAAAACGACATTCGCGCCATCATCACCCACGGCTCCGCCGGGTTGCTCAGTCATGCCTTTCATTGCAATGAGGACGACGCCAACTTCGAGACACTGCGCGCAGAGTTTCTCGATATTTACTTTGCACATCTGGCGCAGAAAACCTGCCTCTTTCCCGGTCTGGAAAAGCTGCTCGAAGCCCTTGGCCAGCGCGACATTCCCTGGGGCATCGTCACCAATAAGCCACGGCGCTTTACCAGCGCGATACTTGAAGGTCTCGACTTGCAACCGCCACCGCAGTCTGTGGTATGCCCTGACGACGTCGAACACAATAAGCCCCACGCCGAGCCCGTGCTACTGGCCTGCGAGCAGCTCGGTGTCGCCCCTCAACACACAGTATTTATCGGCGACCACCTGCGTGACATTGAGTCCGGCCGCAACGCCGGCACTGCAACCATCGCCGCTGCCTTTGGCTATATTGACTCAGATGAGCGCCCTCAAGACTGGGGGGCCGACTATTTGGTCGACGATTCCCGGCAACTCTTCGACTTAGTGATCGCCTAAAATTGACGCGAACCAGCACCAATTCAACAAGTAAGCCAACCTAACGAAAGACCCACACCATGAGTATTCAAGAACCTAAAACCTATAACCCACCGAAAATGTGCCTGCAAGACAGAGTTATTCTCGTCACCGGTGCCGGCAGTGGCATTGGCCGTAGCGCAGCAATTAGTTTCGCGGCTCACGGAGCTACGGTCATTCTGCTCGGACGCACGGTCGAAAAGCTCGAGGCGGTTTACGATGAAATAGAAAGGGCCGGCTCACCAACCCCCGCTATTTATCCGCTCTGCCTGGAAGGTGCCACTGAACAGGATTACCAAACCCTGGCCAGCACAGTCGAGCAAGAGTTTGGTGGTTTACACGGCCTTCTCCACAACGCCGGGTTACTCGGCCAGCGCACCACTATCGCCAATTATCAGGCGCAAATTTGGCAACAGGTTATGCAGGTCAATCTCAACGCTCAGTTCCTGCTCACCAAAGCCCTGCTGCCGATGATGAAAACCGCCGATGACGCGTCCATTGTCTTCACCTCATCCGGTGTCGGGCGCAAGGGCCGCCCCTTTTGGGGCGCCTATGCTGTGTCGAAATTTGCCACCGAGGGGCTCGCTCAAGTGCTTGCCGGCGAGCTTGATGAGGTTAGCAACATTCGCGTCAACTGCCTTAATCCCGGCGCTACCCGCACCCCCATGCGCGCCGTCGCCTACCCGGCAGAAGACCCCGGCACCCTGCTCAGCCCAGAAGATATAATGCCTGCCTACCTCTATCTGCTGGGGCCTGATAGCCAGGGCATTAGCGGGCAGTCTTTTGACGCTCAATAAGCCGCATTACAATTAAGCGAATTAACCCAACAAGCCATTCATTAACTGGAACCTACTATGAAACTAAAAACCCTATTTCTAGGAATTTTACTGAGCTGCCTTGCCGTAATCTCTTGCGCCGAGAGTCCGTCAACTAATCTGGATAAATTCGTTGGCGAATGGTCAGGGGAATACATACATAAAAATAAAAACCGGAAAGACAGCTGGATACAAACAAGGACCGCAGACGGCACGTTTAAACTCGTTTATGAAGTCTATCAATACGGTGTACTCAGTAGCACAGAGGTTAACGAGGGCACCTGGTGGCTAAAGGGCGAGTATTTTTACGAAAAACAAAATGGCGCCCACGACAAAGCCGACAAATATTCATACGAGCTAATCGGCAAAACTAAAATTAAATTTACTGAAATCACAACTAATGAAAAAACCTCTGAGCTTATCGAGGGTTATTCGTTTACTGATACTCGGGTGAAGAAATAAAAACGTCCTGACAAACGGACTGTTGTTGCCAAGTTCATATTAGACATTGACCGAGCGAATTTAACCCATGAATATTGCCTCACTACTTGAAAAATCTGCTCGCCGTTACCCCGAGCACAGAGCCCTCTCCAGTGGGCTTGAACCACACTGTAACTACGCAACCCTCGCTCAACGCGTCGCCGCCATTGCCAGCTATTTAAAAAACGAGCTGAATTGCCAACCCGGCGAATGCATCGCACTGGTGATGAAAAACTCACCCCAATACATAGAAGTCCTGTTTGGCGTCCTGCACGCCGGGCTGACCGCTGTACCAGTCAACGCCAAACTCCACCGCCGAGAGTTCGCCTATATTCTGGAAAATAGCGCCGCCAGCCACGTCTTTATTACCGATGATTTCAGCGAAACTATCGGTGAGCTGGCCAACACTATCGGCACCCTGAAGTCCTTTATCAGCGTTAACTCGGCGGCTTTTCAGCAGGTCTACAATTCGCCACCCTTAGACCTGCAGCACTGTGAGCCCGATGCCATCGCCTGGTTGTTTTACACCAGTGGCACCACCGGCCAGCCCAAGGGCGCGATGCTCAGCCACCGCAATTTAATGGCGATGACTCAAAGTTACTTCGCCAGTGTCGACACTATTGAGCCCGGCGCCACCCTGCTACACGCCGCCCCCATGTCCCACGGCTCGGGCCTCTATGCCTTCCCCACTATTGCCGCTGGCGCTCATCAGGTAGTTTCCCAAAGTGGCAGCTTTGAGCCGGAAGAAATCCTCCAGCTCATTAAGCACTACCCTCAGGTGTCGATGTTTGCCGCACCAACCATGATTAAACGCATGGTCGAAACGCCTGCGGCAAAAGATGAAAATACCGACAATTTAAAAGTAATGATCTACGGCGGCGGACCGATGTATGTCGCCGATATAAAGGTGGCAATGGAACGCTTCGGCAATAAATTTGCCCAGATCTACGGCCAGGGCGAAACGCCGATGACCATTAGCTGCCTTAACCGGGTCGACCACCTCGGGCGTGACGACCTACCACTGGACGAACTCCTCGCCTCAGTTGGCTGCGCACAGGTACCGGTTGAGATTCGTATTGCCGACGAAGATGGCCAGGCACTGCCCGACGGCGAAGTCGGTGAAATACTGGTCAGTGGTGATACAGTGATGCGCGGCTACTGGCAAAACCCCGAGGCAACGGCAAAGACCATCGTCGACGGCTGGCTCTACACTGGCGATATGGGCATGCTCAACGCTCAGGGTTATTTAACATTGAAAGACCGCTCAAAAGATTTAATTATTAGTGGCGGCACCAATATCTATCCCCGCGAAGTCGAAGAAATCCTTCTCGAGCACCCCGATATTATTGAAGTCTCGGTGATCGGTAAAGCCGACCCCGAGTGGGGCGAGGAAGTCGTCGCCTTTGTCGTGCTGCGCGCAACGGCGACACTCGACAGGGTAAAACTCGACGCTTTCTGCATCGACAATATGGCGCGTTTTAAGCGCCCCAAGCAATACCATTTTGTCGAACAACTACCGAAAAATAATTATGGGAAAATTCTTAAAACCCAATTGCGGGCTTTACTGGAGTAAGCGCTGTACCATAGGCAAGCACATGACGAGCTGAGCATCAGGGAGGCGTAGTGGCTAGCAACAAATTACCGCTTGTAGAACCAGCAGGAACTTATCCCGGTGGCCATCAAAATCCGGGATTTGGCGCCACTACTCACCCTCCTTCATTTAAAAAAAGAGCTCCCTGGTACCACGCCCAACGTTTTCGGATTTTTTTTACCACCTCACTACTGTGTGCCTCTTTGGGGCTGGTTTTCGATTTTAGTCGGCCCGCCGTGTTCAGCAGTTCCACTGTGTTACTTACCGTGACCCCCGACCGAGTTGGCGCTGAAACAGAAGACCCAAGCCTGCAACACGCACTGATACAGAAGAAGCTGATAAGCGCCAAAGCAACGATTGACGCCACATTAAGACAGCTTGAACTTGAAGGCTATTCTCCCGATCAGTTGCCAGATAGCGCTCAGTTTCAAAGAATGCTCAGCGTTGTTCCCCTCGAAGTAACCAATTTGGTTGAGGTCAGCGCCGAAGGTGGCAACGCTGACATACTCCCCGTCCTGCTCAACACCCTCGTCTCCGCCTATGCCCAGTCTCGCAGTGAGGCCATCACCGCCGCTGTGGCCGAAACCAGCAACGCGCTCTTGAAACAGCAGATCGATATAGAACAACAGGTCGCCATCAAGCGTAAAGAAATTGAGGACTTTCGTGCCGATAACAACATTCTGTCTCTGGGCAGAGATGAAAATGAAGTCTTCGCCAAACTCAACGGGCTGACAGAAGCACTGAATACCGCACTTGAAAAGCGCGTCACTAGCAAAGCCGAACTTGATGCCATACAGGCCGCTGCAGCCCGGGGTGGCACCCTGATACCCCCCAGCGATGAGCGAGCCTTCTCTGACTTACAGCTACGCCAACGAAAATTACGCGACGAGCTCACCGAGCTCGACAACAAGTACACCCGTGACTACATGGCTTTGCACCCAGAAATGAAGGCCATTCCCGAGCAATTAGCCGCCGTAGAAAAACAAATTGCAGAGAAAGAAGCCGCGGGTAAATCTCTGGTACTCACTAGCGCATCGCGTGACTACCTGGCAGCCAAAAACGCAGAAATCGCCCTGCAGCGCCAGCTTGACGACTACAAGCAAACTGCGCTGACTTTTAGCAACAGCTTTTCTCTACACGAAGCAAAGAAAGAAGAATTAATTCAGCTAGAGGAACACAAGCGCGTCATACAGCAGCAGATCACCGAGCTCCACGTTGAACAACAACAGAAATATCCGCAAATTGATGTGATTGAGCCGGCCTACCTTTCCAGCAAACCCATTCGCCCCTACTACTGGCGAGATGCCACCTACATCGTCGGGTGCTCCCTGCTACTCGGCTTACTCGCCATTTGGCTGTACGAGTTTCTGCGCCGCTCCCAATCGCCTGCTGAAAATTATCCTCCCGCACCCAACTACGTTACTGTTCTCGACCCCAGGCTGAGCACAACGTCAGACAGGGCAATCGCTCAACCCAACTCAGTGGGACAGCTCCCTGGCGAAACGATCACGGCACAGGGACATCTCCCCGACAATACTAGCGTCAGCAAGGCCTTGCGGGAACTCGACGAAACGACACTAAAGACTCTGCTCACAGCAGCCGACCTGTCCACACAGCAACTCATTGCCCTGTTGTTGTCAGGGGTGAGGCCCGATGAACTTACTGCGTTATCGGCAGATAACTTCGTGCTCACTGGTCAAGCCTATGAGCAGCAAATAGTGCTCAATACACCTCACACCAGAATATTGGTCATGCCGTCTGTTTTACAAAAGTTGCTGGAAAAAACGCAAGGCGCACCCCAATGGATGGATAGCGCTGAACATACTGACGCAGCCTACTTTAACGCTATGCTTAACTGCGCCGCTATCGATGCCGGTCTCGATAACCCTTCAGTCATCGACACCACCTGTTTACACCAAAGTTATATCTACTTTCTGGTTCGCTCGGGTATCAAGCTTTCGGAGCTTGGGGCTATTGTCGGCCAGCTATCACCCCTGCAATTAACGCAGTATGGCCAGCTATCACCGCCCGGCCCCGGTTTGCCTGCAAAGGAAATCGAGACCGCTCACCCCGCACTAAATGTGCTGAAACATATTGGAGAGCGAGCCCAGTATCACTAAGCTCGCGCCCATAGTTATGGCCCCGCACTCTAGCTTTATTGTTGTATATACGTGCGCTATGTACGCGGTGCCGCCGGGTTTTTGAGCCCCTTTGCCAAAGTCTTTGGCATCAACTCCTGTAATTGCGCCTGAGTCCAGCGGGTGTCACTAAAAATACTGCGCTCTTTGGTGGGCAGAGATACCAGGGTGATTTCACCACCGCCGACAATAAAGTCGCGGCCATTGATATGAGAGGCGGCATCGGTGCAGAGGAAGACCACCAACTGTGAAACTTGCTCTGGGGCAAAGGTTTCAGAGTCTTCTGTCATCTCTTCAATTTCATACATAAATTCGGGAAGGGGCAGTTTGCCAGCGCGGGCCATTTCCAGGGCTTTTTTCATATCCACAGCACCGGCCATACGCGTACCCGCGCGGGGGCGAATGGCATTAGTGGTGACGTTATAGGGCCCCAACTCCAGAGCCAGAGTGCGCGAAAAGCCGACAATACCTTCTTTTGCAGCCGCGTAATTAGAAGCAGCATAACCACCCAAACCCGCTTCGGAAGCAGTATTCACAATGCGACCACTGCCCTGCTTGCGGAAAATCTCTGCCGCCTGCTTAGTCACTGCAAACAAACCTTTGAGGTGAACGGCGATAACGCTATCCCACTCTTCCTCGCTCATTTTCACAAACAACTGATTACGGATATTTCCCGCATTGTTGACCACGATGTCGAGGCGACCGAAGGCATCCAGTGCTTGCTGAACCATACTTTCACCATCGGCGACGCTGGTGACATTGCCGTAGTTAGCGACGGCTTCGCCACCGGCAGCAATGATTTCATTGACCACGTCATCTGCCGGGCTGGCATCATCACCGGCGCCGAGCACAGAACCACCGAGGTCATTGACCACTACTTTTGCACCTTCAGCCGCTAGTGCCAGTGCGTGAGTACGACCCATGCCTCGACCCGCACCCGTTACGATGGCAACTTGCCCCTGCAATAAATTTCCCATTTTTAAATACACCTTTTTAGTTATTGAAAAGTTACGTTATTAAATAGTCACGTCATTGAATAAAGTCATGCCATTACTGGAGAGAAATAGCGCCTAAATTTTTTAGCCTTCAGCAGACTTGCAGCTGCCTCAAATGAAACTGGCACCGCAGCAATGAAGACTTTATGATCAGATCATTCTAAAGGACTACTCTAAGAAAAACTAAGCCCCATAAAAATATAAAAGGCAGGTTAAACTGATGCAAAAGAAACATATTCTCGACGGCATTCGCGTGCTCGATTTTTCCCAACATGTTGCGGGACCCAGTGCCAGTCGCATGATGGCGGAGATGGGCGCTGAAATTATCAAGCTCGAACTGGCCCCCTTTGGTGAACAAATTCGCCAGGTTGGCCTAAAGATCAATGATCGCAGTGTTTATTTTATTCAGCAAAATCGCGGTAAGAAAAGTGTCTGTGTCGACATGAAAACAGATGAGGGTCGCGAGATTGTCTATGGACTGGTTAAGCAGGCCGACATTGTGCTCGAGAACTTTGCCCCCGGCGCCATTGCCCGGCTGGGCTTAAGCTGGGAAAAAGTACAGCAGCTCAACCCCGAATGCATTATGTGCTCCATTTCCACCTTCGGACAGGCCGGGCCGCTGGCCACCCTACCCGGTTACGATTTTATCGGCCAGGCCTATGCCGGCATTACAGGCATGATAGGCGATGAAGAAAATGGCCCCTATATTCCCCTCGCCGCACTGGGTGACACCATGACCGGTGCCCACGCACTGGCAGCCATTAACGGTGCGCTCTATCACCGCGCCACTGGTGGCACGGGCCAGTTTCTCGATATATCCCTGCTTGACTGCTACTTTCACTGCCACGAGATGAATGTGGGTACAATCAGCGCCAGCCAGGGTGCCTATACCCCCAAGCCCGGTCGCCACCACAGCGCTGTTGGCCCCCTGGGTGTGTTTAAAAGCAAAGACGGCTACATGGTATTGATTGCAATTTTACGGCGCTGGCCCGACTTCTGCGAAGTGATGGGTATGCCCGAGCTGATCGACGATCCACGCTTTGTTGACGATGCCACCCGCGCACAAAACCAGGATCAACTGACACCCATTATTGAACAGTGGCTACAAGCCCAGGAGAGTGACGCAGCAACAATTAAAATGCTCGGTGAAAAACATATCCCGGTGGCACCCATTCTCTCCATCAAAGAAGTGATGGAACACCCTCATATGCAAGAGCGTGGCACGGTGCGAACCGTTAGCGATAGAGGAGCCGGCAGTTTTGAAATGCCCGGCATGCCACTGCGTTTTTCCGCCTTTGATAATGACCTTGAACTCAGCGCCCCCTACCTCGGCGAGCACAATAGCGAGGTACTCACCAGCTTGCTAGGCATGGACACCGCTGCAATTAGCACCCTGACGACGCAGGGCGTGCTGATTAATGAACCACTACCCGACATCAACTCTTAATTGCTACGCCAACCTACTTTAAGGAAGTATCTCTATGAATAAAGTCGCACTAGTCACAGGAGCCAGCCGAGGTATCGGCCGCGCCATCGCCATCGCCCTGGCAGAATACGACTTTAGCGTTGCCTGTTTTGCCCGTGACAAAGCCAGGCTCGATGAAACAGTTGCACTGATTGAAGCCGCCGGTGGCAAGGCCAGCGTGCACACGGGTGATGTGAGCAGCGATGACGATCTGCAAAAGCTGGTCGACGAGGTTAGCGCCCTGCACGGGGGTATTGATGTACTGGTGAACAATGCCGGTATTACCGAGGGTGCAGCGGCAAAAAACATTACACCTGAGCGCTTTCGCGAAGTACTTAACGTCAACCTGGTGGCACCCTGGGTGCTGGCCCGTGCGGCGCAACCGGTAATGAAAGCCCGAGGTGGTGGCGTGATTATTAATGTCGGTTCTACCTACGGCTCGACCGGGGTCGCCAATAACTCACCCTATTGCAGCTCTAAAGCCGGTATTGAAGGCCTAACCCGCGCATTGGCTCGCGAGTGGGCGAGAGACCAAATACGCGTTATTTGTGTGGCACCGGGCTTTGTTAAGACAGACATGGTCGGTGACAACTTTGGTGGTACCGAGGTGGAAAAACTGGTGGTGTCTCGCATCCCCATGAAACGCTTTGGTGAGGCGGAGGAAATAGCGCAGTTGATTGCGTTTTTATCCACCTCAAAAGCTGGCTTTGTCACGGGTGAAACACTGGTTATTGACGGCGGCCAACGTTCATTGATTTAGACACTAAGCATTGCCAATCTGGCTATATCGGCGCTGGCGCCTTGAATTGCTTCCCATTTGAGCCACTTTTGGTCATTATTGCTGGCTGACAATTATGGGTAGCGGCCCTGTAAGCCGCTAAAACAAATAATGAGTAAAGAAGAAGTTGGCGTTAAACGCTTTAGCAAAGAAGAGAGTTCGAGCCGAATTGGTCGCATCCCCACACCTACTGGCTATGCCGGCTTAGGCGACATTAACAGCTACCTTATTTTCCCCGAGCAGCCAGGCGATGAGCTAATCCTCATTGATACCGGGATTTGTTCAGATGAAGCCTGGCAGGCTCTTAATGACGGTCTCACAGAGCTGGATTTGCGGGTCGAGGACATTGATAGAATCCTCCTCACTCACGGTCATACCGATCACTACGGGCAGGCTCAACGCATACACGAACTCTCCAACTGCCAACTATGGGCCCACGAAAACCTCTGGCTAACTAATGAGCGTATGCGTCCACCACCGGAGCGCAAAGAACTAGAACTGTATTACTACGCACTTTGGGGTGTCGACCGAGCGCTGGCCGACAAAGCTATTTCACGCCGGGCAAAAATTGCCGATCGCTACCACCCCATGGAACCTGATCATCTCTTGAAAGATGACGAGATCGTTTCCATTGCTGGCTTTGACTTGAAAACCATACACACACCAGGTCACTGTCCCGACGAAGTGGTTTACTGGCAGGAAGAGTTAAAAGTATTCTTTTCCGGTGACCACCTACTGCCCAACATCACGCCGGTCTGCTTGACTCAAATGCCCCGCAAAATAGGCGATGTACGACCCCGGGCACTGAGCGAGTACCAGGACTCGCTGGCCAAAGTAGCGCCCTATCCGGCTCGCGTCACCTACCCTTCCCACGGTGCACCGATCACAGACCATTTGGAATTGATTAAATCCTATGGCTTGTCGACAGATCGACGCATGCTAAAGATCAGCCGTATTCTCGAGGCTGGCGGTGCGATGACACCCATGGCCGTTGGCAAAGAACTGTTCCCTAAAGCCTGGGAAGAACAAATCGTACCGGTGATGTCGGAAATTATCGGCCATTGCGATCTGCTTGAGGATGCAGGTCATCTGGTTGCGACTGAAAACAAAGGTGTCATCGAGTATCACTATCGCTCAACGCCTGCTCCCAGTTAATCAAACGCAAACCTGTGCGTGCCATGAGTGCTAGCATAGGCCTGCGTAAAAGCGACTTTTAAGAATATACAACAGTAATAATAAATACTTAGGGAAGCCCCCATGAATTACGAAGATCTTGAGTTTTGCCGCGCTGAACTCAATGGCCACATACTCACCGTGACCATCAACCGCCCCGAGGTAATGAACTCACTACACCCACCCGCCAATTTTGAGCTTGAACAAGTCTTCAACGAATTTGCCAACGACCCAGAGCAGTGGGTGGCGATTCTCACCGGCACCGGTGACCGCGCCTTTAGTGCCGGCAATGACCTGAAATACCATGCCAGTGGCAGCAAGCGCGGTACGCCAAAAACCGGCTTTGCCGGCCTGACCTCGCGCTTCGATTGCGACAAACCCATTATTGCCGCCGTCAATGGCGTGGCCATGGGCGGAGGCTTTGAAATTGCTCTGGCCTGCGACTTAATTATTGCTTCTGACAATGCCAAATTTGCATTGCCAGAACCCAAAGTAGGCCTCGCCGCACTGGCTGGTGGTCTGCAGCGCCTGCCCCGGCAAATTGGTCTTAAGTCTGCAATGGGAATGATACTTACCGGTCGCCACGTGAGCGCAGAAGAAGGTATGACCCTGGGTTACGTCAACGCTGTTGTGCCGCAGTCTGAGTTAATGAAGGAAGCCCAACGCTGGGCTGAAATGATTTTACAGTGTTCACCGGTTTCAATCCGCACCAGTAAAAATACTGTCATGCAGGGTCTCGACCAACTTGACCTGGAAGGGGCTATTAATGGATGCCTTGCACTCCCCTGCGTACAAACACTGATGAAAAGTGCCGATTTCGAAGAGGGGCCGGCAGCCTTTGCAGAAAAGCGCAAGCCACAATGGCAGGGGAAATAAGCCAGGCGAGCAAGTCACTGCTATCAACGTACATTTGTAGTGCAGTTCTACAGTTAAATCACTAAAGCTTTTCACAGCAGGCGATAAAATCCGATGGCTTTTTACCCGCCAAAGCTGGCACAATAGCGGCCCGCCAATTGGCGGGTTTAGATCCGCCTACGCCTCCGTAGCTCAGCTGGATAGAGTAATCGGCTTCGAACCGATTGGTCGGGAGTTCGAATCTCTCCGGGGGCACCATCTTCCTATCTGATAACACTCAGTTATCTTAATACCTGCAAACTTTTTCAACCTCAGCAGTACTGCCAATAACTGTCCCTGTACTAAGCTAATAAGCTAATAAGCTAATAAGCTAATAAGCTAATAAGCCAAATAAAACCCATAAAAAAGGCCCGCTAATTATGCGGGCCTTTTTTGTCACGCCTGATGATTAATGACTTTGAGGGACGTCGCCATTGGCCAAAGCCGCCTGGGCAGCTTTGTATTTAGGCACTAACAACCAGCGAGCCAGTGCGGGCATCACGATAATTGCCGCCAACATATTAACCACAAACATGAAGGTCAGCATAATACCCATATCGGCCTGGAATTTAAGGGGTGCAAATATCCACGCACCAACGCCAACACCAAGAACCACACCGGTGAAAATAACCGGACGCCCTGTTGTATGCATAGCGTGTATGAACGCATCCTCAATGGATTCGCCCTCCTCAATATAGTGTCCTAGCTTACTGTAAATATACACCGCATAGTCGACGCCCACACCCACACCAAGAGCAACAACTGGCAGAGTGTTCACCTTAAGACCAATACCCAGAATGGCCATTAATGCGTAACAAAGTATCGACACCATCGTCAGCGGTAGAACAATACAAAGCATGCCGCCAATCGACCTAAAGGTAATAATCGCCAGGGCAATAATGGCCGAGTATTCCCAAAACATAATGGGCAGCTGAGCTTCTTCAACGGCGTCATTCGTCGCCGCAATAATACCGACGTTACCTGTTGCCAGCAGCGGATTAAACTTCTCTATAGGCAACGTTGATTCAAAAGTGGCAATACCTTTAATAATCGAATTAATGGTTTCTGCTTTGTGATCCACGGTGAAGATATTAATTGGCATAGCCTTACAGGCCGCGTCCATAAATTCATCGCCGCCAGCACCCATGTGATAAAGGGATGAGGACATAGTGCTGGGGTTGCGTGACAGAGCAAACCAACGGGGGCTACCCTCATTATTTGCCGTTAAAATCACCTTCATATTGTCGACCAACGATCTCACCGACTTCACCCCCGGCAAGTTGCGCACATGCCAGGCAAAGCGATCAATTTCATTCATCACATCAAAATCGACACAGGCATTATCTTGCGATTCGATCACCAGACTTAGCTTATCGACACCCACCGAGAAACGTTCGGTGATCACGCGGCTATCGACATTGTAGCGTGCGTCTTCGCGCAACTCGGGTATACCTGTTTGAGAATCACCAATCTTCAAATCATTATTGGCAATACCCCCCCAAACTGTCGCAATGGCGCACAAGATAATAACAACGATTGAAGGCTTGGTATGCGTCAACTTACCCAATAATCGCCACATTTTATCGCGACGAATTTCACCCCGTTCGTGCTTGGTGCGCAGCTTTTCAAGGTTACTTGGATTAATGTACGACAGGAGAATTGGCAGCAGCACCATATTGGTAAAGATAATAGATGCCACACCCAGGGTAGCCGCAATAGCCATTTCCTGAATAATACCAATATCGATTAAGAGCACTGTTAAAAAACCAACCGTGTCACTAATCAAGGCGATAATGCCCGGAATAAAGAGCGCGTGGAAAGCCCGCTGCGCAGCAGTCATACCGCTAACACCAACGGCCTTTTCGGGTGGAGGGTCTATCTGGTTGCCCCAGTCATCTTCAACTCCTCCGTACATGGTCTGCCAAAGCCAGGCATTAATCTTCTGAATACCGTGGCTAACCGCGATAGAAAAGACCAGAAAGGGCACCAAAATACTCATAGGGTCAAGACTGAAACCCATCAACGGCAATAGGCCCATTTGCCAAATAACAGCGACCAGGCCACTCAGCAAAGGCAGTACAGTGGCTTTAACCGAACCCGTATAAACATAAAGAAACAAACCGGTGAAAATAAACGTTACGCCAAAGAACAGCATAACGATTCTGGCACCATCAGCAATATCACCCGTAGACTTTGCAAAGCCAATTATGCGTACACTAATATTATCGGTCTCAATAACCTTGCGGATTTTATCCTCTAGATCTCGAGAGACTTTTTGATAATCCAGGGGTTCCCGAGTGGAGGGATCCATATCCAGTAATTCAACACGAATCAAAGCACTGGAGAAATCGTTGGCAACCAGGCTGCCGAGCCTGCCTGACTTGATAATATTATTACGCAGTACCGGCCACCATTCATCAGTCGGCCGAAACTCGGCGGGTACAACATTACCCCCCGCAAAGCCATCTTCAACTAATTCGATATAGCGAACATTGGGTGTCAAGATGGAAGTCACCGTGTGTCGTGCCACCCCCGGTAAAAAGAAGACCTCTTCATTCGCAGCCTTTAATGCCTCAAAAAATTCAGCATTAAAAATATCACCTTCGTCCTGAGTGAGGGCAATAATTAACTGATTACCACTACCAAACTCCTCTCTATATTTTACGAGAGTCTGTAAATACCCATGTTTTAAAGGCAGTAATTTTTCAAAACCTGCTTCCATTCTCAATGATGACGCGTGATACCCCATAAACAGGGTCACCAGACAAAACATCGACAAAATCAAAATACGATTGGAAAAAAGCTTGTCCTGAACCCAGGCTGTAATCTTAGTTTTTAGCATTACTACTACCCTATTTTTATTTACTGGATATAAAGAGTTAGCGTTACTGAATTAACGATCAGCAATTCGCTTCCACTCCAATAAAGCCATTAATAAAAGAATGAATGACGCACTAACGAAGCGAAATTGTCTTTATACCGGAACTACCGAATAACAATAATTCACCGTCTCTTATAGTTTGTATTGACATTAGTGAATCAAAGTGAGGATAGGGCATCTTTTCTGCAGTCATTGCCCCTTTATCCATTCGTAATATTGTGCCGCTCGCACCTGCAAAAATTAACGTTCCATCTGCAGTTTCTACACAGTCAAAAATATTAGCAATGGTACCCGTTTCAATTTTATCCCAGCTTTGTGCACCGTCCGACGAACGATACAAATTGCCCCGCAAGCCATAAATAAACAACTCACCGGTTTTCAACTCTTTAACACCAAAGAAAGATCCCGTGTAGGGGGAATCAATGACCTGCCAGCGATCATCACCTTCAGCTGTATCATCAAAAGTAAGAATAGTACCCAGCTCACCCACCATAAATAGCTTGTCTTTATAGAGAATCATGCTGTTAAAATTTGGCTCTGGCTCCATTTCCTTACTTTCTAGTAAGTCATAAAGGCCAGTAGAGGTATCAACCACCTTCCAGTTATCACCACCATCACTGGTCGTCAGCATCAAGCCATAGGCACCAATGGCATAACCGTTATTTTTATCTTTAAATACAATATCGAGAATAGGCTTTGGAATATCGCCACCGGTAATTGGGTCTTCGTATTGAATCTCCCAATTTTCACCGCCATCAATGGTATGAAGAATCAAGGTATCATGACCGCCAACCCAGCCTTCTTTATCATCGATAAAAAAGATCGTCGTCAACAAAGATTGTGTCGGTGAGTTCGACTGCTGCCAGTTTATCCCGTCGCTCGAAGAAATAATGTTTCCATACAAACCCGGTGCAAAAAAACGCTCACCACTGTGAATTGAATCTGTCAATAATATGTGACTAACCAGTTCTGATTTCATTACCGGCATCTGCAGTGACTGCTCCGACATAACGAAGCCAGCTACAGACAATAATATTGCACCGACAAAAGCACGACCCAGCAAACTTACACCAGGCCGCCTCGACCTACTACTTTTCCCTTTCAACTGGATATATTTCAAGCTCTCCACCCCTTAAGTTCTGGCCAATCTATTTATATTCAGTTTTCGATAATATCGCAGCTCAAGCACTTATTTATGAAGATCATTTTGGCCGATACTGCAAATGACAACTGATTTACATAGTGTAAGTTATTGCCCTTATAAACTCTATTTATTTTCTACTTAAATACCCCCGTTACTCAAAGTTCACATTCGACACCCCTCCACTTCCAGCCCAAGTAATTATCAATTGTTAGACAAAAAAAATGGCAGGTGCTTAGCACCTGCCATTTTCTGTTGTTACTACTAAGGCTACCTTACCCCGTTACGTCGAATCGAAGCAGGAGTGAAGTATTTATCCTCCCAACGACCAGTGAAGTCCGGTGGATTTTTCTTATCAAAAAGCAGGGCGATCATACGACCCGCTTGCAAATCATATTGAAACTCTGCTGCAGGGGCCATAAAGCCGATATCGTAGTACATGACATCGTGATCTTCCCAATAGCGCCAAATGTCACCACGACGATCGTAACCATCAACAGTCATAATGAAATAGGAGTCCTCATCTAAATACATCACGCGTTTTGCATAATCGTGGCTAGTGCCCTCTTTTAACGTCCCTTCAAGAACCCAAACACGGTGTAGCTCATACCGGGCAAATTCCTGATCCAAACGACCTTCAGAGGTGATGATATTTTCTGGACCAGCATCAGTAGCGTGCAGCTTGTAGGCATTATAGGGAACATACATCTCCTTTTTACCCAACATTTTCCAGCTAAACCTGTCATTCGGCCCATTAAAGCCCCACTTCTGATCCGTGGTTGCCAGGCCATCACTCGCTGTCAAAGGGTTATCGTAGACAATCTGCGGTGCTCTCTTTACACGACGCTGACCAGGACTATAGGCCCAGGCACCACGAAACTTCTGGGTAAAAGAAACAGGATCTTTTGCCAGAACCACCTGCCCTGCAACCTTGGCTGGAGCCAGCAAAGTCTGGTAATAGTGAAGGTGATCTGTTTCAGGATCAAAGTTTTCAATATCAGGGTCGCTGTATTTGTAGTGCTGCTGAACAGACAATTGATTAATTGTATATTTACCCGTTGAGGTAATCGCCAGGGTTTGCTCATTACTATCAACCCACACATTTAGCGGGCGAGTAGCCTGGTTCATTAATAGCTCGTTGCCATCTTTGGGAATAGGAAAGGCCCAGGAATGGTGAGCATTTTTAAAGCCGACTATGCCCTGACCTCTATCAGGCGCCAACACAACCTCAGCAGTACCCGCATTTTTTAGTGCAGCCTCGTTAATATAAGGCGCATAAACTGCAGTACGTCGGGTTTGGTAGACATTCATATACCAATTGGGGTAAGTCTTGAACATCGCCTTTTGACCATCACTCAGCTTATCGGCATGGTCGTTATAGTTTTGAGCAGTGATCTTAAACAGCACTTTATCATCAGGAAAAGGGTTCGGATGATAGGTACCGGCAACAAAGCTAGCGGGTGCCTGCAAAGGCTCATTCTTCCATTCTGGGATTGTCCCCTCGGCATTGCCAGCGCGTACAGCACCAGCTGGTGTCAGCTCAGTACCCTCAACACCCAATTTGGCAGCTTCTTCGGGGCCCACTTTTGCAAAGGTAAATGACGAAGTCGCGCACAGTGCAAAAGCACCCGCTGCGACAAGCCCTTTTAGCTTGCTCGTTTTTTTTATTTCATTAATGTTGTACATCGTTACTACCTACCTCATCAATTATTTTTATGTATTCTTTCTTTAACTAATCCCTGTTAGCAGGGCCACAGCTAATTATTAACTGCAACCCTGTTATGCAGTCGTTTAGAAGCTTCGTTTAAACACAATAGATACGTTATCCCGATTCTGGCTTGTTCCCGCCGTACCAATCCATGACACATACTGTAAATCAACAGTTGTACTTGAGAGGTAGCTAAAACCGACCTTAGCAATCAGCGTGCGCTGATTTTCCACCATGGCACCAGCATTGAAGGGCGTATAACCCTCAACATTGTGAACCCAAATTAGCGTTGGGCTAACATTGACGTTGGCAAAGACATCGTTGTATTCCAACGCCAAAACTCCAACGTAACCCCAGGAAAAGTCAGTGATTGGGCGATCGAGACCATCAACTCCGTCAAATCGGCCCGGATCAACTACGGCAGTACTCTGACCGGTGGGTGACTCAGGTGAATCATTTACTCGATCAGTCGGGTCACCAAAAGACATGCCATCAATCCATACCATGGAGAAGTCGAAGATAGTGCTTATTTTATCGGCACCAAGGAAGTCGGTACCCACAGAACGCGTGAAGTTACCTAATAGAGTATAAACATCGGAGTTGCCGATATCACAACCAGGGATGGTGCCTTGAGCATCGTTAATAACCGAGTAGGGGCCACTGGGGTCAGAAAACCCAAAGGCCGTACCAACTTCTAACCCACCAAGGTCAGCCACCTGAACGCCGCTGATACCAAACAGGTTTCGACATTCACGGGTATCGTAGAAGTCGGTTTTGAGGTTGAACTCCAGAGCAAAAGAACCATCGAGTATCGTCTCACCGTTCAAGGAGATAGCGTAGGTATCCTGATCCTCGCCATATATCCACTGATAACCAGCAAGTGTCATCGCACCATCGGGCCTGGCTGGATCAACATGAGGCACATAGCCTTCATTCAAACCGATATAAGGATTAAACGCATGAGAGCGTGTGTAGTAAATACCCAGATCAGCGTAATTCCACGAAGGAATAACGAAGTGCATATTGATACCGTACTGGCCACCACTGGGCTCTTCTTCACCCGATTTTTCAATACCACGGACAAAGAGATCGGGGTTATAACCTGAACCCAGGAAATCAAAGGGACTAAAGTAAGTACCCACCCCTATGAAAGTAGATTTGCGCCAGTTCCAGGTGTAATAGGCTTCCAAGCTAATATCATCAGTAAAACCAAAGTTTAAATAGACAGATTCCTGTGGTATCAAGGTTTCTTTAACGTCAGTGCCCGGCGTTGTTGCCTTGGACAAATCAGTCGGGTTCATCATCTGGCTGATGCCACCCTTCGAAATATTGGCTTCACCCCAATTAATGACCTGCTTACCAATACGCACGTTTAAGGGGTGGCCACCAAAGATGTCCCAGCTGCCGTATACAAAGGCATCATAAAGTGTAAATTTATTACCGGCCAGGTTTTGCGCTTCGTCGTCAATACCATTGATCGTTTGAGGGTCGGACAGCCCTGCTGTAGCCCCATGAAATACAGAATCGTTTGGCGCGCCGCTACCACCAGCGGGATAAGGCCAAACATTAGGACGATTACAATTAGTACAGTCCTTATTCATAATCGTGTAGTCATAGGTATAGGAAAAACGGGTCAGGAAACCAAAACCGTCTTTACTCATACCAAAATCTGTCAAAAAGGAAACAGGTGTCGAGTAAACATCCCCTGCATCGCGAAACAGGTTCTGATTACCCGTCGGATCAGCCGTACCGAAGTGCTCGGCGTTCTCCACCCGCATCGCCGCACTGGCTGTAAACACAGTATCGGCATAACCTTCCCATTCGCCGACCTCAAATCGAAAAGCCTGTGCCTGAGTGCTAGCGAGCAAAACTGCTGCGGTAGTCGTTTTGGCAATGGCTGAAAAACTTTTAACTGATTGTACTGAATTGAAGCTGGAATACTTCAAGTGACACCCCCATTTATGATTCTTATTTATAGACGCCACAACTAATCATTATTTTAATGCGGCGTTGGCGAAAGGTAATCTTTGGGTCTTGTGGTGTCAAGCGATTTGCCCGAATAAACGTCATCTTATTTACATAAACTGGAAAATGGGACTCAGTCGCTTGTTTCGATTCTGTTTTTTGATCAATCAACCCCTATTAGTAAATGGCTTTTAAAGACGCTGCCAGAAAAAAAACAGGCAATAGAACGGGGGAAATCTCTTATTTTGAACACAGCTTCACTTGCTTACGCCAAAACCTCCACCACCCGGGGTGCACACGGTCAAGCTATCTCCCGCATCAACACTCATGCTTACAGTAGAGCCCAGTACCCGAGGCGATGTGTCTTTTTTTGCGACACTGTTTTTTACGATACTGTTTACCCCCACTGCACCTTCACCACCACCAGCCAAACCGAAGGCCGGCACACTGCGGTGCCCACTCAATATGCTCAAAGTCATTGGCTCGAGAAAGCGTAGCTTTCGCACAACACCATCTCCGCCAGAGTACTGGCCAACACCACCACTGTCTCGGTGAATAGAAAACTCTTCGAGTACCATCGGGAAACGTAGCTCAAGTATCTCCGCATCGGTCAAACGCGAATTGGTCATATGTACTTGTACCGCACTGGCACCGGCAAAGCCATCGCCAGCCCCGGCACCACCGCATATCGTTTCGTAGTACTGATATTTTTCGTTGCCAAAGGTAAGGTTATTCATAGTGCCCTGTGAGCCAGCCAGCACCCCCAGCGCACCATAAAGCGCGTCGGCCACGTACTGTGATGTTTCGACATTACCGGCAACCACCGCCGCTGGGTAAACAGGACTAAGCATGCTGCCCTGGGGAATAATGATATCGACCGGACGCAGGCAGCCGGCGTTGAGGGGAATGGGATCGCTCACCAACGTGCGGATGACATAGAGCACGGCCGCCCGACACACCGCAGCCGGGGCATTGAAATTACCGGGTAACTGCGCCGAGGTACCGCTAAAGTCGATACACATACGCCTCGCTTGCCTATCAATGCGCACCGCCACTTTAACGACAGCGCCACTGTCCATGGCATATTCAAAGTTGCCGTCATGTAATTTGGCGATTACGCGGCGCACCGCTTCTTCGGCATTGGCCTGAATATGCTGCATATAAGCGTTAACAACACTGCGACCATAGTGTCGCACCAAATTTTGCAACTCGCCAAGCCCATAGGCATTAGCTGCCACCTGAGCCTGTAGGTCGGCAATATTCTGCTCGATATTGCGCGCCGGAAAGGGGCCGCTAGCCAGCAGCTCACGCACTTCTGCCTCTCTAAACTGGCCCGCCTCTACCAGTAAAAAGTCGCCTATCAGTACGCCTTCTTCTTCAATATGCTTGCTTTCAGCCGGCATTGAGCCCGGTGTAATACCACCAATGTCTGCGTGATGAGCGCGGGTTGCCACGAAGAAGTCAGGTTCGCGATTTAACTCACAAGCTTGCTTGGCAGGTTCCGAGCCAAACTCCCCATTAGAGATCTCACCAAACACGGGGCTAACCACGGTCAAATCGGGTAAATGGGTGCCACCGGCATAGGGGGAGTTCACCAAATAGATATCGCCGGGGTGAATATTACCGGCCCGACTCTCAATCAAATGTGCCACGGTTTCACCCATCGACCCCAAATGCACGGGCACATGGGGCGCGTTAGCTATCAAATTGGCGCGGCTATCAAATAAGGCGCAGGAGAAGTCAAAGCGCTCTTTAATGTTGACCGAGTGGGCGGTATTGGCCAGCACTGCACCCATTTGTTCGGCAATGGCCATAAACTGGTAGTTGAAAATTTCCAGTTGCACCGGGTTCCGCTGGGTTGTCACTTTGCGCCGCTGCTCTACTTGCTGTGTTTTACTCAGTTGCAACATACCATCGGCCAGGACTTCAAACTGCCAGCCCGGGTCAACCAAAGTCGTCGAATTGCTGTCAACCAGCATAAGGGGGCCGAGCAAGCTGACACCCGGGCTCAGGGTTTCCCGCTGCACAATGGGCGTGCTCAAATACTGGCCACCACTGTAAACCTGAGTGCTGACTTCTGGGCTTTCTGCCGAAGGAATCACCGCCAAATCGAGGGCTTGCTCAGTTTGATCAAGCACTGCCTCAAGAGAAATACTTTCAATCAGCAACGCTTTACCGCTTTGTAGAAAAGAAAAGCGCTCACGGTGAGCCCTTTCAAAAGCGGCCTGCATTGTGGTGGCGCTATCACGTGCCACTGCAAGTACCGTGTCGGCCCCTTTGTAGCGAACATAAACTTTTTCAATGCAACGCAGCCTGCTGTTTTTTTCCTCAGGCAGATGAGTGAGAGCCTCGGCTTTTAAAGCCTCGAATTGCTCGTTCAAATCAACATCTACCAGCGACAGCAATGGCCAGGCCAGACTTCGATCAGCCAATGCACTGACCGAGGCCAGCCCCATACCCAGCGCCGACAGCACGCCGGCCAGCGGATGAATCAGTACTTTATCGACACCCAGCACATCGGCAACGGCACAGGCATGCTGACCACCGGCCCCGCCAAAACAACTGAGGGCGTATTCGCCCACATCGTAACCGCGCTGAGTCGAAATGGTTTTAATGGCGCCGGCCATACTCTGCACGGCAATGTCGACAAAGCCCGCAGCAACCTCTTCCAGCGACAGGCTTTCATCGCTGTACTCCTGGATTTTTGCCGCCTCAAGGGCCAGCTTCGCCCGTGCGGCATCGATACTCAGCCGTTCATTACCCGCCGGGCCAAACACTGCGGGGAAGTGCTCAAACGCCAGCCTGCCCAACACTAAGTTGCAATCAGTAATTGTCAGTGGTCCGCCGCGCCGATAGCAGGCAGGCCCCGGATCGGCACCGGCAGATTCTGGCCCGACACGAAAGCGCGAGCCATCGAAATAGCACAGTGAACCACCACCGGCGGCCACGGTGTGGATATCCATCATCGGCACCCGCAGGCGTACCCCGGCGAGTTGCGTTTCGTAAACCCGCTGATACTCCCCCTTGTAATGCCAAACGTCAGTGGAGGTGCCGCCCATATCAAAACCCAGCACCTTGCTACAACCCACTTGGGCGGCAGTTTTAACGGCGCCCACCACACCCCCGGCAGGGCCGGAGAGCAAGCTATTGCGACCCTTAAAATTCGCCACATCGGTCAAACCGCCGCTAGACTGCATAAATAACAGCGGTACAGCCGGCAGTGCCGCAGACAGGCGCTGCACATATTTCGCCAGGACTGGTGAGATATAGGCATCGACTACCGTGGTATCACCCCGATCGACAAATTTCACCAGCGGGCTGACCTCGTGGCTGAGGGAGACTTGCGCAAAGCCGGCCTGCTCGGCAATCTTACCAATGGCCAATTCATGGACCGGGTTTTTATAGCCGTGCATGAAGACAACCGCTACGGCGCGCAAACCGCGCCGATAGGCCGCCTTAAATGCATTTAAATACTGATCCGCCTGTAATGGGCGTATAACACTGCCATCGGCAGCCAGGCGCTCGTTAATTTCAAGCACATCGCTGTAAAGCGGCTCGGGCAACTGAATATCGAGGGCGAAGAGATCGGGACGGTTTTGATAGCCAATTTTCAAAGCATCGGCAAATCCCCGCGTGGTCACCAACAGGGTTGGCACACCCTTGCGCTCAAGCAGGGCATTGGTCGCCACTGTCGTACCAATGCGGATACTCTCGATTTGTGCAGTGGGAATAGTGGCGACACTGGGGGGCGCCAACAACTGGCGAATACCCTCGAGCACCGCATCATCGTAGCGCTCGGGGTTTTCGGAGAGGAGTTTTAAACTGCGTAGCTCGCCAGCAGGTGTTCTGGCAACCAGGTCGGTAAACGTACCCCCCCGGTCAACCCAGAACTGCCACTTTGACATTGACTTGCTTGATGCCAACGTGGCGAGGCGTGCCTTACCTTAGACTAGCGTTAATCGCTGACAGGGCACGGGAGCCCGGGCACAGATCAATCTCTGCAAGGCCGTTCAAGGGCTGCTGTACCGTTTGCTGGATGTTGTGGAAATCGCGGCTATCGGGGTCGACATAAAGCAGACCGGTTAGCACCTGACCTTTATCGCTGTATTCAGCAATAGCATTCATCGCACTGTTACGGTCGGTGCAATCGAGCTTGTCATCCTTGTAGAGATGGATAACCGAGCCATCGTGCAAAGTAATTTCTTCAGTAAAACCGACCCGATAACTTGCCGTTATCTCAGAGCGAACCGGCACAAAGTCGATCTTGCCGGTAGCTTCCATATGGTCGCGCACAAACTCATAACCCTTGCTTGATGCCGCCGTGTTGTTAAACGTTACACAAGGCGAAATTACATCGATAAAGGCAAAACCATTGTGGGACATGGCCGCTTTAATCAAAGGCACCAGTTGCTCTTTGTCACCGGAAAAACTGCGGGCAACAAAGGTCGCACCAAGCTGCAGGGCCAGAGCGCAAAGGTCGATGGGCTCATAGGGATTAGGCTCACCCTTTTTGCTCTTTGAGCCAATGTCAGTGGTCGCCGAGTCCTGACCCTTGGTCAAACCATAGCAACCGTTATTCTCAACGATGTAACTCATATTCAGGTTGCGGCGGGCAATATGTCCAAACTGACCGAGACCAATTGACGCACTATCGCCATCACCGGAAACGCCAACGTAGAGCAGATCGCGGTTAGCCATACTAGCGCCGGTCGCGACCGAGGGCATACGCCCGTGCACGGAGTTGAAACCGTGGGACTTGCCGAGAAAGTAAGTGGGCGTTTTTGAAGAACAGCCGATACCGGAGATTTTAGCGATCCGGTGGGGCTCAACACCCAACTCAAAAGTCGATTGAATAATGGCGCTACTGACCGAGTCATGACCACAACCTGCGCAGAGAGTCGACAGGGCACCTTCGTAGTCTTCTCGAGTAAAGCCCTTGGCGTTGGCCTTGGCATTAGGGTGTCTGAATGAGGGGCGAATATAACTCATACTTTAGCTCCAGCCTTGCGCTTGCGCAGAGGGGTTACATTGTTTTTGCCGAGGACTTCAGCAATGTGCCCAGACACGCCGAGGGCCGTCATTGGCATACCATCGTAGTGGACGTAGGACAGCAGTTTCTTCGGATTGAGATCGCATTCGATAATCAATAGCTTACGCATTTGCCCGTCACGGTTTTGCTCGATGACAAACACCTTGTCGTGACTGTCAATAAAGTCAGTGACTTCTTTACTAAAGGGGAAAGCACGCAGGCGCAGGGCATCGAGATGCACGCCCTGCTCAGCTAACAAGTCCAGCGCTTCCAGGCTGGCATCGGTGCTGGTGCCGTAAAAAATTACACCATCGCGCGTCTTTTTCGCGGCTTTATAGGCCACCGGGCCAGGGACGTAGCTTTTCGCCGTTTCCATTTTGGCATTGAGGCGCTCCATGTTTTTCACATAGGCATCGCCAAATTCGGTGTACACCGCGTATTCATTACGCGAGGTACCACGGGTAAAAAAGGCACCCTTTTCGGGATGAGTACCCGGCAGTGTGCGATAGCAAATGCCATCGCCATCGACATCGAGATAGCGCCCGTAGCGCTCACTCATATTGTCGAGGTCTTCCGCCGTCAGCACCTTGCCACGGTCGTACTCGCGGTTGTCGTCCCACTCCAGGGGCGCACATAAGTTATCGTTCATACCCAGATCGAGATCGCTCATCACAATCACCGGGGTTTGCAGGCGCTCGGCTAAATCGAAACTATCGGCGGCCATGTCAAAGCATTCTTTCGGATCGGCTGGAATCAGCAATACATGCTTGCTGTCGCCGTGGGAGGCATAGGCGGCGGCAAATATATCGGACTGCTGGGTACGGGTCGGCATACCTGTGGAGGGGCCGGCGCGCTGAATATCGAAAAGTACGGCAGGTACTTCAGCAAAATAGGCCAGGCCAAGAAACTCTGCCATTAAGGATAGGCCCGGTCCGGAGGTCGCAGTAAACGCTCGCGCACCGTTCCACGAAGCACCAATCACCATACCAATGGCGGCCAGTTCATCCTCAGCCTGGGCGACGCAAAAGCGACGGTCGCCACTGCCCGGATCGATACGCAAGCGGTTGGCGTATTTTTCAAAGCCTTCAATCACCGACGTAGAAGGTGTCAGCGGATACCAGGGCACCACGGTAGCACCGCCATAAACGGCACCCAGAGCCAGGGCATCGTTGCCTTCAAGCATAACTTTATCGCCAATTAAATCGCGGCGCTCAAGGCGAATACTCAGGGGACAGGAAAAGTTCTCCTGGGCGTACTGATAGCCCAGCTCGAGGGCGTGGATATTCGACGCAATCAGTTTATCCTTGCCCTTAAATTGCGCACCGACAAGGTCTTTGAGTACTGAGAATTCGATATCCAGTAATGCCGACAGAGCGCCGATGTAAATGACATTCTTAAATAGCTGGCGCTGGCGAGCCTGGGTGTATTCACGGCGACAAATATCGGTCAAAGGTAAACCAATCAAGTTCACATCATCGCGATGCAGGCGTAAGTCGAGAGCCTTGGTGTTGTCGTAGATAAAAAAGCCACCGGGGTTCAGGTCGCCAATATCCTGAGCCATGCTCTGGGGGTTAACCGCCACGGCGATATCGACGCCGCCCCGACGGCCGAGGTAGTTTTTCTCACTGACCCGCACTTCATACCAGGTGGGTAGCCCCTGAATATTAGAGGGGAAAATATTCTTCGGGCTGACGGGTATACCCATGCGAAAAATCGACTTGGCAAACATCGCGTTAGCGCTGGCTGAACCGGTGCCGTTGACGTTGGCAAAGCGAATAACGAATTCGTTTACTGCCTCTATGCTCTTCATATCTGAGATGCCTTGGTAACTTGGTAGAGAAATTGCTGCATGTCCCAGGCAGATGTGGGGCAGCGCTCGGCGCAGAGTCCGCAGTGCAGACACACATCTTCGTCCTTGACCATTACCCGTCCGGTCGGTAAATCAGTGGAGACATAAAGACCCTGTTCGAGATTTTTTGCCGGCATACGTAGCTGCGGGCGAAGCGCCTCTTCTTTATCGTTGTCGATAAAGTTGATGCAGTCCGTTGGGCAGATATCCGTACAGGCGTCACACTCGATACACAGGGCTTCGGAGAAGACAGTTTGCACGTCGCAGTTAAGGCAGCGCTGTGCCTCTTCAAAGCCGGTCTCGGGCGAAAAGCCCAATTCCACTTCAAGCAACCTATCGCCCAGTGCTGCCGCCTTGTCGGCGTGAGGCACTTTGAAGCGCTGGTCATCACCAACGGCGTTGCTGTAGCTCCACTCGTGAATACCCATCTTCTGGCTCACCAGATTGGTATTGGGGGCCGGGCGAACGCAGAGGTCTTCGTCCTGACAAAACAGGTCGATGGAAATCGCCGCCTGGTGGGCCTGGGCGACGGCAGTAATAATGTTTTCGGGGCCAAAGGCAGCATCGCCACCAAAGAAGACCTTGATGTTGGTCGACTGAAAAGTGTCTTTATTGAGCTCGGGCAGCCCCCAGTTATCGAATTCGATATCTGTTTCACTTTCAATCCAGGGGAAAGCATTCTCCTGACCAATCGCTACCAACACTTCATCGCAGGGGTAAAAAGCGGGTTCTTCACCGGTCGACACCAGTTTGCGACGACCCTTTTTATCGTATTCTGCACGCACTTTATCGAAGCGCATGCCCACTAGCTTGCCCTCTTCAATCACGAATTCCAACGGTGTGTGATTATCGATAATGGGAATATCTTCGGCGACGGCGTCGTCTTTTTCCCAGGGCGAGGCCTTCATATCGGCAAAGGGACTGCGCACGATGACCTTGACCTCGGCACCGCCGATACGGCGCGCCGTGCGGCAGCAATCCATCGCGGTATTACCACCACCGAGGACGATCACTTTTTTACCGACGCTGGAGCGGTGCTCAAAGGCAACACTGGCCAGCCAATCGATACCGATGTGGATATTATCGTCACCCTCTTTGCGGCCGAGCAAATCAGGCAGATCTCGACCCTTCGGTGCACCGGAGCCGACAAAGACTGCATCGTAATCTTTTTCGAGCAGCGCCTTGAGGCTATCAACACGAGTGTTGTAGTGAGTCGTCACCGCTTTATTGTCGGTAATAAAACCCACTTCTTCGTCCAGCACCTCATCGGGCAGGCGGAAGGAGGGAATCTGACTACGCATAAAACCGCCACCTTTGGCGTTTTCATCGTAGATATGAATTTCATACCCCAGGGGTGACAAGTCCCGGGCCACTGTTAACGAGGCCGGACCAGCACCAATCAGTGCCAGTTTTTTACCATTGCGCGCACCAGCGGCGGGTAATAGCCTGGAGATATCACCTTTATTATCAGCGGCGACACGCTTTAGGCGACAAATGGCAACGGGCTCTTCTTCAACCCGCCCACGTCGACAAGCAGGCTCGCAAGGCCTGTCACAGGTACGACCGAGCACACCGGGAAACACATTGGATTCCCAGTTGACCATATAGGCATCGGTATAGCGCTGGGCGGCAATTAAGCGGATGTATTCAGGTACGGGTGTATGCGCTGGACAGGCGTGCTGACAGTCAACAACCTTATGAAAATATTCTGGATTACTTATGTTTGTAGGCTTCAACCTCAACCCTCCCGGGGCCGTTAGTGAATTCCGTCAAGTTTTTTGACACACAAAAAGACCGGCGAAGTTATACCGGAAATAACCCCGACATGTAAATATTTATCACTCATATTTCTGTAAACATACTGACACAATAATAGAAAGCACCAGCAATTAACAGACCGAGGAACAGGGCATATAAAAAGCAATTTATATACCAACTTTAACCATCACGCTTCTGCGGGGTAGCCCAGGGCCGCCAGCGCATCGGTAACCTCATCGAGAATCAGCGGATCATCAATGGTCGCGGGCATCTTCCAGGGCTCTGCATCGGCAATTTTACGCATGGTGGCACGCAGTATTTTACCCGAGCGAGTTTTCGGCAAGCGCTTAACTACACTGCAGAGCCGAAACGCTGCCACAGGACCGATCTTTTCGCGCACCAACTGCACTACTTCAGTGCAAATGTCCGCGTCGGCCCGGTCAACGCCGTCGTTGAGCACCACAAAGCCCAGAGGCACCTGGCCCTTCATGGAGTCGGCGACACCCACTACAGCACATTCGGCAACATCGGGGTGGGCCGCCAGTACTTCTTCCATGGCACCCGTCGAGAGGCGATGACCGGCGACGTTAATCACATCATCGGTACGCGCCATAACAAAGACATAGCCATTTTCGTCGATGTAACCGGCGTCACCGGTTTCGTAATAACCGGGAAAGGTTTTGAAGTAGGAGGAGACAAAGCGCTCGTCATTGCCCCACAGGGTGGTAAAGGAGCCCGGTGGCAGGGGCAGCTTGATGGCCAGTGCGCCGATATCACCCGCCGCCACTTCCTCGCCCTGCTCGTCGAGCACACGAATATCAAAGCCCGGCACCGGCTTGGTGGGTGAGCCGGGCACCACGGGCAGCAGTTCAATGCCACGACAGTTGGCGCAGGCCGGCCAGCCCAGTTCTGTTTGCCACCAGTGGTCGATCACCGGTATTTGCAGTTTATCCATCGCCCAGTGCAGGGTGTCGGGGTCACAGCGCTCGCCGGCGAGAAACAGCGCTTCGAATTTGGACAGATCGTATTTGCTTAAATACTCACCCTTGGGGTCTTCCTTTTTAATCGCCCGAAAAGCCGTTGGCGCGGTGAAAAAAACCTTCACGCCGTACTCTTCAATAATGCGCCAATAGGTGCCGGGGTCGGGTGTGCCAACCGGCTTGCCCTCAAATAAAATCGTCGTGGCGCCATTAAATAGTGGGCCGTAGACAATATAAGAATGGCCCACCACCCAGCCGACATCCGAGGCCGCCCAGAACACATCGCCCGGGGCCACACCGTAGACTTTTTGCATGCTCCAGTTGAGGGAGACAATACTGCCGCCGACATCGCGCACCACACCTTTGGGCTCACCCGTGGTGCCCGAGGTATAGAGCACGTAGAGCGGGTCGGTGGACAACATTGGTACGCAGTCGACCGGCTCGCCCGCCGCTTCCAGCTCGCGCCAGTCTTTATCGCGGCCCGCCTGCATATCACCCGGCGATTGCTCGCGCTGCAAAATAATGCAGGATTGCGGCTTGTTTTTAGAGAGTTCGATGGCCTCATCGAGTAGTGGCTTATACAACACCAGTCGCCCGGGCTCTATGCCACAGGAGGCCGCGATCACCATTTTGGCTTTAACATCATCAATGCGCACCGCCAATTCATTGGCCGCGAAACCGCCGAAGACCACCGAGTGCACAGCACCAATGCGCGCACAGGCCAGCATGGCGATGGCCGCCTCGGGCACCATGGGCATATAGATGATGACCCGGTCGCCCTTTTCAATGCCGTCTGCCCGCAGTGCCCCGGCAAATTTCGACACACGCTCCAGTAGTTCAGCGTAACTAAAGCGCAACTTGGTATCGGTCACTGGGCTGTCGTAAATCAGCGCATCCTGTTCGGCCCGGCCATCGACCACATGCCGATCGAGAGCGTTGTAACAGGCATTGGTTTCACCGTCGGCAAACCACTGCAAAAAAGGCGGGTTACTATCATCGAGAATGGTCGTGGGCTCTTTGGACCAATGCACCAATTTTGCGGCTTCCGCCCAAAAGGCCTGCGGGTTTTGCTGTGAGGCGCGATACACCGAGTCGTAGCTGGCTGTCATAATCATTCCCTATATTTTGCGTATTTTCACAGCTGCCAGACGCTAATGGCGCTGTCTTTATAGATTTGTTTGATGGCGCGCATTAAACACTGCTCGCGGTAGCGCTTCAATCAGGGTTTCGATTTACACGCCATCTCACGCCACCTTAGGCATCACCAGCCAACCCAGCACCACAATGTCGACAGTGATTAGCATCGGTATCGTGGCCCGAGCGTCCACAGTTATGGCAGGTTTTTTCAGCTCGCTCACGCCCTATTTCACCGGCCAGCTCGGCGGTAATAATGCCCGTAGGAATGGCGATAATCGAATAACCGAGCAGCATAGCAATGGTCGAAATAAACTGGCCGAGCACTGTTTGCGGCGTCATGTCACCGTAACCCACGGTGGTAATTGTGACGATGGTCCAGTAAATACTTTTCGGGATGCTAGTAAAGCCGTGCGTGGGGCCTTCGACCACAAACATCAAACAACCGAAGATAAAACTCAGCACAATGACGGTGACAAAAAACACCAGAATTTTGCGCCGCGCCAAATACAGTGAGCGCATCAAGACGTTAGCTTCATCCATATAGCGCACCAACTTGAGTACGCGAAAAACCCGCAGTACCCGAAGCATGCGAATCAGCAATAAATAATTTGCCCCCGTCACCACCAGTGCTAAATAGGAGGGAATAATAGAAATCAAATCCACCAGGCCAAAAAAACTGAAGATATAGAGCAAGGGTCGACGGGAGATATAAATGCGCAGAAAATATTCGACCGTAAATAGCAGGGTAAAAAACCACTCAATATAAAAAAACCAAGAACCGAAGCGCGCGTGCATGCTCGCCACGGAATCGAGCACCACGGCAGCCACGCTAAGCAGTATGGCGTAGATTAAAACCAGATCAAAAAGTTTGCCGGCAGGCGTATCGGTGCCAAAAATCACCAGGCCAATTTTTGCTCTTATGCTACGCATTTATCGATTACCATCTCTCTTAAAAACACCTGCTTTTCTAGCGTAAAAATTCAACTCTGAGCAATACATAATTCCAACCAATTAATACCGAACCTAATACCACCCCTGCCAGACTGATACTATCACGCCATGACAGAACCCAGCCCCAATCCCACGCCCCTGTTGAGAACTCTGAGCCTAGCGCAGATTACACTCTACGGCATAGGCACGATTCTCGGCGCCGGTATTTATGTACTGGTGGGCGAGGTCGCCAATATCGCCGGCAGCCACATGCCCCTGGCCTTTGTGCTTGCCGCACTGGTGGTCAGTTTTAGCGCTTACTCCTACGGGCATTTGTCGCGGCTTTATCCGGTCAGTGCTGGCGAGCCGATTTATGTGCAGCAGGCCTTCGCCCTGAAAAGCCTTTCCACTGCGGTCGGTTATGCCATTGTCTTTGCCGGCGTTGTTTCTGCCGCCACTATTGCCCGCGGCTTTAGCGGCTATTTCGCCGTCTTTTTCGAGCTGGCCGATGCCCTGACTATTTCACTGCTTATTATTGTACTCACTAGTATTGCCGCCTGGGGCGTGAAGCTATCGGTAACGGTGGCTATCATCACTACCCTGCTCGAACTGCTCGGCCTCGCCTTTGTCATTTATGCCGGTGCCGACAAGCTGCCCGCCCTTTTCAATAACCCCGACAGCTCACTCATACCAGATAGCCTCATCGCCTGGCAGGGTGTCGGTGCGGGCGCCTTTCTCGCCTTCTACGCTTTTATTGGCTTTGAAGATATGGTCAATATGGCCGAAGAAGTGAAACAGCCCGAAAAGAATATGCCTCGTGGCATTCTGCTGGCATTAGTCACGGCCTGCCTGTTGTATTTCATCGTCACGCTCTGCGCGCTAGCCGCCGTGCCTCTGCAAGAATTAGCCGCATCGAAAGCGCCACTGGTACTGGTGGTCGAACAAAACACATCCATTCCCATTGCCTTGATGACCTCCATCAGCATCGTTGCTGTAGTTAACGGCGCCCTATTGCAAATTATTATGGCCTCGCGCGTACTTTACGGCATGGGTAAAAAACGCATGGCACCCGGCTTTTTGGCCACCGTTCACCCCCGCAGGCAAACACCATTAATTGCAACATTATTGGTCGGCACTTTAGTACTGAGTGCCGCGCTGCTCGCACCACTGGTCACACTGGCACAAGCCACCAGCGGCACCATTTTGTGCATCTTCACTCTGGTCAATCTCGCCCTGCTTAGACTCAATTGGCGCGACCTGCGACGCAATTTTATGGCACTGGCCATACCTGCCTGCGGTGCTGTTATTTGCATTGGATTTTTGTTGATGCAATTTTGGCTGTAAAAAGAGGTCGTAAAAAGTCAGCTATAAAAAGCGAACTACCTGTAATCGTTTAATAAGAAAACAACCCGCCTCACCCAGTATTGCGCATACCCGCCGCAATGCTGGTAATCGATATCTTCAGCACCTGCTCATAAATCTCTTTCGCCGCCGTATTGCTTTCCCCTTCTGCCCGTAACCGCCGCATAATTTCAGCCTGTAAAAAATGCAGGGGCATAACATAGGGGTTTCTGACGTTTATCGAATGTTGTATCACCGCGCTGCCCTGCAAGAGTTTTTCTGAACCCCGCACCGTGTTAACCGCATCCACCACACTGGCCAGACGAGTGCGTAACTGTGCCCCAACCGCTTGCATCGCCTCACCCACCAAACGCTGCTCGTAATATTCAGACACCTGGGGTTCGGCTTTCGCCAGCACCATTTCTAGCATGTCGATAATCGAGGCAAAATAGGGCCACTGCGCCGACATCAGTTGCACCAGGGCTAAGTCTCCCTCGTCGATTGCGGCTTGTAGAGCGCTGTCAGAGCCTAGCCAGGCAGGAATCAACAAACGGGTTTGGGTCCAGGCAAATACCCAGGGAATAGCACGCAGGCTTTCGATGCCACCACTAGCTTTGCGTTTTGCCGGACGACTGCCCAGTGACAGACGTTGTAACTCTTGCTCTGGGGTTGCGTTATGAAAATAATCAAGAAAATCAGCGCTGTGGATTTCTTTGCGATAACTCTCCAGCGAGCAGGTAGTCAGCTTATCCATCAAGCCCCGCCACTGTGGCGATGGTTTCGGCGGCGGCAATAACGTTGCCTCCAGCGTTGCGCAGGTATAGAGCTCAAGTGTGCGAAAGGCGATGCCGGGCAGGCCGAATTTAAAGCGAATCATCTCGCCCTGCTCGGTAATGCGCACATAGCCTTCGACCGCACCGGGGGGTTGCGACAACAGCGCATCGTGGGCAGAACCACCGCCGCGACTCATTGAGCCGCCGCGACCATGAAACAAACGCAGCTGTATATTGTGGTTCTGGCAAATATCCACCAGTTTTTCCTGGGCCTGATACTGCGCCCACGACGCTGCTAAAAACCCGGCGTCTTTGGCCGAGTCAGAATAGCCCACCATAATTTGCTGACAGTGATTAATAGAGTCGGCATATCCTTCAATTTGGAATAAGTTCTCGATCACCCCCGGTGCATTCTCCAGATCACTCAGGGTTTCAAAAAGCGGCATCACGGGTAATGGCTCCGTCACGCCCGCCTCTCGCTGTAGCAACATTACCGCCAACACGTCGGAGCCAGAATGAGCCATAGAAATAATATAATTGGCAAAGCTACTGCGCGGATGTTTGCACAGGGTTTGGCAGGTTTGCAGTACCTCGTAGACATTGTCGATGGAATAATCGACCTCTTGATGAAGGGCTTCAATCCATGCCGAGTCGATGGTTTGATTCAAAAACGCAGTGGGAATCAGCGGCCTTTGCTGCTTTAACTCAGCACTTAAAAAAGCCAGCTTTTCTTCTTCGCTCCACTGGGAGTAATTACCGACACCAATGTAACGGGTCACCGCATCGAGCACCTCGGCGTGGCGCGATGACTCCTGGCGAATATCCAGCGGCGTTAAATTCAAACCAAAGCAATTCACGCAACGAATAATGTCCGTCAACCGTCCAGCGGCAATGGTGGCCATACCCTGACTGTGCAGCGAGTCATAACACAGCATTAGGGCTTGTTTGAGTTCATCCACATCAAAATAGATGGCGCTATCGTCCACGGTTAAGTCACCATCGAGCTTGGCTTTCAAGCTATCGCGCGTTAGCACCAGCCTATCTCGCACCTCGCGCAATAACTGCCGATAGGGCTCTGGATGCTCACCCACCAATGCTCGCAGCGCATCACTACAGCTGGCCATCGACAGCTCCGAACGCAACTGTTCAATATCTTTTTGCAATAACTCCGCCGCCTGCCAGCGCGACAACCAGCACACCTCGTCCGTGGTTTTAGCGGTGACATTCGGGTTGCCGTCCCGGTCGCCCCCCATCCACGAGGCAAAGCGAATCGGCACGGCGTTCAGACTCAAGCCCTCATCAAGCTGCTCCCGCAAGCTGAAATCCAGCTCCCGCAGCAAGGCCGGCACCGTCGACCACAGGGTTTGCTCAATGGTGGTAATGCCCCACTTGGCCTCATCCACAGGGGTGGGCTTGTTGTGGCGAATTTCATCCGTCGCCCACAGCGAGGCAATCTCGCGGCGCAGCGCCTGCTTAATCACACTGCACTGGTAATCGCTAAGGTTTACCCGGTCGAGGGTTTCAAGGTGATCGGCAATGCGGTCATATTTCTGGCTTACCGTGCGCCGAGAAACCTCTGTAGGGTGAGCAGTGAGCACCAGTTCAATGGTCAGGTTTTCGATGGTTTCAGCAATACGCGATTTCGAAATACCCTGCTCACCAAGATGTGTGAGCAACTGCGGCAGCGATTTACGGTGGCTTGCCTGTCGATGACTCGCCCCACTCAAGCGCCGCACCCGGTGGTACTCCTCGGCGATATTCATCAAATTCAACATCAGCCCGAAGGAGCGCACCACCGGAATTAATGAATCGTCATCCAAACCCGCCATCACGCTTTCGAGCTGCTGATGAGCACGGGTATCACCCGCCGACGCCGCCTTTGACAGTTTTCGAATCTCCTCGATCAGCGCGAAAACCGACTCGCCATCCTGCTGGCGAATGGTCTCACCCAACAAATTACCCAGAGTGCGAATATCATTGCGCAGTGGCGCGTGACTCTCTGAACTTGAAACCGACTGGCCCATGACCCACCACCTTATACAGCGTATAAAAAAGCAAAGTATAAACCTTTGGCTGCAGACGTAAGCTGAGAGATATCAAAGCAATAGCTTATTGGTTTATTGATTTCAAACTGAAATAATCAACATACCTGTCCCTACTAACTCTAGCCCCTTCTAAGAAGAGATCAACAATGACCCCAGCAACCATGCAATGTATTGAAATCACCACCCCCGGCGGCCCCGATGTACTAACACTGGACCAGCGCCCGCTGCCCAAATGTGGTCCCGAAGACGTGTTGATAAAAATCGCTGCCGCTGGGGTTAATCGCCCCGATGTTATTCAGCGCAAGGGGGCTTATCCGCCACCGCCCGGTGCCTCTGACTTGCTCGGGCTTGAAGCCGCCGGTGAGATTGTTGCCTGTGGCGACAAGGTTAGCGAGTGGACTGTTGGCGACAAGGTCTGCGCCCTGCTTAATGGCGGTGGTTACGCCGACTATGCGGTGGCTCACCAGTCGGTTTGTCTGCCCATCCCCACTGGCTTGTCGATGGTCGAGGCCGCAGCCCTGCCGGAAACCTTCTTTACCGTGTGGCACAACGTGTTTGAGCGGGCTGAGTTGCAAGCCGGTGATATTTTTCTGGTACACGGTGGCACTAGCGGCATCGGCACTACTGCCATTCAATTGGCAAAAGCCTTTGGTGCAAGAGTCTTTGCCACTGCGGGCAGTGATGAGAAGTGTCGTGTGTGTGAAGAGCTGGGGGCAGAGAAAGCCTTTAACTATCACAACGAGGACTTTGTGAAAGGCATTAAAGAAAACACCAAAGGCGCCAATGTGATTCTCGATATGATCGGCGGCGATTATATACAAAAGAATATTAAAGCCACGGCACCGAAAGCACGTATTGTGTCTATCGCCTTTTTGCGGGGCTCCAAGGCTGAGGTCGACTTTGGTGCGGTGATGCTTAAGCAGCTGGTACTCACCGGCTCGACCCTGCGCAGTCAGCCCCTTGAAAACAAAATCCGTATTGCTGCTGGCTTAAAAGAAAGCGTTTGGCCATTGTTGAATGCGGGTACGGTTAAGCCGGTGATTCACTCTGAATTCAAACTGAGTGAGGCTAGTGCCGCCCATGAGTTGATGGAGAGCAATGCCCATATTGGTAAAATTGTTCTACTACCTTAATCAGAACTCTCTTAATCAAAGCTATCTTAATAAAAGTCCCGTTAAAGGTTGTCGATAACACCATGAAAAAAAACTCCCGGCTGGTTTACTCCACCGACAAAGGCCGTATTAAAACCAGCGATAGCGAAACAACCGCCACACCAACGGGCGACGGTATAGTGCGCATTCGCCGTGAGACAAGTGGTCGCAAGGGTAATGCCGCGACGACCGTTAGCGGTGTGCCCCTGCCCGAGGCTGAACTAAAAGCCCTGGCAAAAAAGTTAAAACAAACCTGCGGTTCCGGTGGTTCGGTAAAAAATGCCATTATCGAAATACAGGGCGACCATCGAGAAAAGCTGCACGACCTGCTGACAAAAGAAGGTTATACCGTGAAGATGGCGGGCGGCTGAAATGGCAGACGGCATGAAAACTAACACCGCGTACGGTACCTGGGTATCGCCCATCAGTGCTCGGCAGGTAGCCAGTGCTGCACCTGCGATCGACGCACCTTGTATTGATAATGGAAGTATCGACAGTGACAACGATGGCGATGACCTTTATTGGCTGGAAGCTCGGCCGGAAGAAGGCGGCCGCAGTGCCATTGTAAGACTCGACGCCAATGGCAAAAAAACCGATGTACTACCCGCACCCTTCAGCGCCCGCAGCCGCGTGCATGAATACGGCGGTACTCCCTATATTGTTGTTACCGGTATTTTATTTTTCTGCGAACAAAGCGATCAGCGCATTTATCGCCTCGACACGCGGGGCAAAGAGGCCACACCGGAGGCCATCAGCCCGGCCAATCAACACCTGCGCTTTGCCGATATTTGTTACGACAGCCAACACCAGCGTTTGACTTGTATCGCCGAACAAAGTGGTGAAGCTGACTCTGCAACACAGCGCGAGCCGCGCAATTTTATTGCCGCAATCTCTATAAACGCGCCTCACGAACTTATTGAACTACACAGCGGTGCCGATTTTTACGCCTACCCACGTCTCAGCCCCAACGGCTCACAACTGAGCTGGATAAGCTGGCAGCATCCGCAAATGCCCTGGCAGGGTAGTGAGCTGTGGTTAGCCGATTTAACGAGTGAGGGCTTATTGGCCAGCCCTGAAAAAATAGCTGGCGGGTGCGACGAGTCTATCTTTCAGCCCCAGTGGTCACCCGATGGCGAGTTGTATTTTGTTTCAGACCGCAGTGAGTGGTGGAATATTTATCGTTGCGCAAACACGGGGGAAGGCGAAAATAGCATTGAGGCCCTATGCCCGCAGCAGGCAGAGTTCGCTACGCCGTTGTGGACACTGGGTATGTCGACCTATGGTTTTTGTGACGACTTTTGTGACAACAATAGCCTTGTTGCCTGCTATACCCAAAACGGTTGTTGGCACCTGGGTTTAATTGCTGAAAAAACACAGCAACTCAAAACCGTCGACCTGCCTTTTACACAAATTTCTGCGCTGACTAGCAAAGGCCATCGCGCCTGGTTTATTGGCGCATCGCCCTCACAGAGTGGTTGTCTGGTTGAGCTGGATACTCGCACTGGCCAGTATAAAATCATTCACCAATTTACAGCCCTACCCATCGACGAAGGCAATTACTCACGTCCCCAAGCCATGACCTTTGCCACCTCCAACAGAGAGCAGGCCCACGGCTTTTATTATCCACCTTGTAATACAGCCTACTCACAAGCTACGTCAGATGAAAAACCACCCCTATTAGTCATGTGCCACGGCGGGCCAACGGGTGCCACCTCGACCGGGTTCAATCTGAAAATACAGTTCTGGACCAACCGGGGTTTCGCGGTGCTCGACGTGAATTATCGCGGTAGCACCGGCTATGGCAGGGCTTATCGACAAGCCCTCGATGGCGCCTGGGGTATTAAAGATGTCGATGACGTAGTTGCTGGCGCCCAACACCTTATCAAACTGGGGCTCGCCGACCCCGAGCGTATTATGATTCGTGGCGGCAGTGCCGGGGGTTACACCGTGCTCGCCGCCCTCGCCTTTCACGACCTGTTTAAAGCCGGTGCCAGCTACTACGGCATTGGAGATCTTGAAACACTGGCCCGCGACACCCACAAATTCGAATCGCGCTACCTCGACACATTAGTAGGCCCCTACCCTGCCGAGCAAGCCCTTTATAAGCAGCGCTCACCCATCAACCATATCGACAAACTCAATTGCCCAGTGATTTTCTTTCAGGGTCTCGACGATAAAGTTGTGCCACCTCAACAGGCGGAGGCAATGGTTGAATCACTCGACAAAAAAGGGCTTAAAGTGAAGTACGTCCCCTTTAGCGGCGAGGGCCATGGCTTTCGGCAGGCGGAAAATACCGAACGGGCATTACTTGAAGAGCTACAGTTTTACAGTGAAGTTTTTGGCTTTGATTTGCCGTCACCAACACCCACCGACGAGAACGGTTAGTCGTATTTATGAGCCGCTACCGACCACCCCGCGAACCCTCCAGCCCCTACATTACCGGTGAGGGCGCCATACAATTGCGCGATGAATTGCGCCAGCTGTGGAAGGTCGAACGCCCCCAGGTCACTGCCGTGGTGCACGAAGCGGCTAAAAACGGCGACCGCTCAGAAAATGGCGATTACATTTATGGCAAACGCCGGCTGCGGGAAATCGACAGTCGGGTGCGCTATTTAACAAACAGACTGGAAGACGTCACCATAGTTGACCGCATACCCAGCAATACTGAAAAGGTTTTTTTTGGTGCCTGGGTAACCCTGGAAGATGAAGAGGGAAAAAACGTCTGTTATCGCATCGTCGGTGCTGACGAACTCGATACCAGCAAAGGCTATATCAGTGTTGACTCACCACTCGCGAAAGCCCTGATCGGTAAAAATCTCGATGATAAAATAGCCTTCACCCTGCACGGGGAAAGCCATGATTATTTGATTGTTGATATTCGTTATTCAGGTTGAGATCTTAGACTGATGCCAGTGGGTCACCACCGCACTTAACTTTGTAATCTTCCAGCTTGACGTCAAAGGAGCCATCGGGCAATGAGCGGCGGATAAGGTAGTCCTTATCCAGCTTGCCGCTGTCGGTCAGGTAGAGATCGACTGTTTGCTCGTCGACAACGTGTTTATCGCCATCGCGTAGAACGATGATAGTTGGCAAGTGGCGAAACTTTCGCCGCCCGGCCAGAACAATACCGACCATGCCATTACGCAACTCGACAATGGTACCCGGTGGATAGGGACCAATCGCCTGCATAAATGCCAGAGCGTATTCTTCGTCAAATTGTTTACCACGATTTTTGTAAATTTCCTTCTGAGCATCGACCGGCGACACTGCCTTTGAATAACAACGATCACTGGTAATCGCATCGTAGGCGTCAACAATGCCAATAATTCTGGCGAACTCCGATATTTCACCCTCTTTCAGCCCCCGTGGGTAACCCTTGCCATCGGGTCTTTCGTGGTGATTAAGGGCAACGTCGATGGGAAGACTTGGTGCCGAGCCCTCCTCTTTGAGCAACTTGTGGCCATCAATAGTGTGTTGCCTCATGATTAGAAACTCTTCCTCATTCAACACACCGCGTTTATTGAGAATGAGTTTCGGGGTACGCATCTTGCCCACGTCGTGTAGGAGACCGCAAAGCCCCAGTAGCTGTAGCTCTGCTTCGTCAAAGTTAAGGTGGCGACCAAAAGCAATGGCAAGAATACACACATTTAAGCAGTGCTCGGCTGTGTATTCGCTCTCATGCTTGATCTTACTCATCCAGATCATGGCATCGGGGTTGCGCAGCATACTCTCAACACAACTCGATACAACTTCCTCAGCTATCTGGGTATCGAGCATTTGCCCAAACTGGGCGGAGTGGAGGATTTTATTAATATCGGACTTGCCCTTGCTATAGGCTTGTGCCGCAGTCGCGTGCTCTTCGCGCACCGGTAATGTTGCTTCGTAGGCCGGCCGGGAGCGCACAATACGTCTTTTCGTTGACGGCTTTGTTCGACCCTCGTGGTTGTGCATGATGCCCTTTTCGGACTTACTGGACAGCTTAGGCGTTAGCCCTCTAGGTGTGGGCTGGGGCTTCTTTTTGGCCGGGGCAAATTGGTTGAGTATATAAACGTACTGGCAGTACTTTTCGAGAGTCTTTAGCTGAGCCTTATTACGCAGCACAAAGCCCTGTATCAAAAAGGGTGTCTCTAACCAGGGACGATCCAGCTCGGCGACATACATGCCCATTTGCAAATTGCCAACCTCGACCTGCACCAGACTCTCCTCTCTAGAGCCTTTCTCCGGGGGCCTACCTTTAGTCGAACCTTTTGATTTATCGTCCATCAAGCCATTCCGTGTCGGGTTTTCTTACTAACAATAGCGTCTTAAGGGCCGATTATCGTCGAACTACCGGATAAATGACGTGAGTCAGTTAACACCTCTATTACGAAATATGGCTAATACTTCTTTACCAAGCTCCGCACAGGTTTATTGATGGTGCCTATAGGAGCAAACATATTGCTACAAAGGCCGTATTAGAAATCAAGCGCTCTCAGGGGCCGAATCAGATGCAAGAACACAGCGATTACGGCCTTGATCCTTAGCCGCATAAAGGGCTTTATCTGCACGTACAAAAACCTGGTCGACCGTATCACCTTCTTTGAAGCTGCTAATACCACAGGACACCGTGACGCGAACATCTTCACCGCGGTAATGAAAACTGCAGTTTTTAATACTCTCTCGTAAGTTGTCTGCTAGTTTAAGTGCTTCTTCAGCGGTCGTCTCTGGCAACAACATGACAAACTCTTCCCCCCCGTAACGGGCAAAAAAATCACTTTTACGGACACGCTTATTGAGTAATTGAGCAATGGTAGATAGCACTTTATCGCCGGCTTTATGGCCATAACTATCATTTATTTTCTTAAAAAAATCGATATCCCAGATAGCTAATACTAAAGAAGAAGCGCTACGTTGCCAGCGCGTAAATTCCTCTTCAGCTTTCTGCTCATAATGCAGGCGGTTCGGGACATTAGTCAGGGTATCGAACATAGCCTGTTGGTTTTTCTCAACAATGACCTTTTTGAGGGATTCGGTTTCTTTCTCAAGAGCCTGCATGCGCTCATGCATTGATGCAACGTTTTCCTGAGACTCCTGTGCCCTCTTTTTCTCCGCGACACGGTAGGCATTAATATGCGCTGAAATCATACCCAGTTTCTTATCCACTACGACCTTTAGCTGTGGTAGCTCCGTAGCCTGTTTAATATCATCACGAATGGTATTCACATTATTATGCATATCCTCATCGAACTGCTGGCCCTGGCTCTGGGCGCTGACGAGCTTAGTCGTTTCAGTTTGCAGAAAAACATCCATATCTTTCAGTCGGTCGGTCACCTGCTGTAAGAAATCCTCAAACTCATGCTTTTCAGCTTGCATGCTCAAGCGTATTAAATTGATGAGGTTGGCCACGTCTTTTAACAGCTGTTTCCAGTCAGCTGGGTTAGTCTTATTTTCCAGGCTTTGCTTAACCTGCTCAGCATCGGTCTCGAGGCTTTTAGGTACAATCAGCTGCTCGAGAAGACGAATTAACAACTCCTGTATGGTCGGTTGCAGTGAGTCCTCATTACTAGAAACGACCTCACTTGAAGTGTCGCCTTTTCTGCGATGAGCCTCCGTATCTGGCATGGGCTTAAGTAACAAGTTCGATAACTGCTGCGTTAACGCATTCAGAGCCTCCTCTTCATCGGCAAGTTGCACACTAGTTTTTAGGGGGCCAAAGCGCGGAGGGCTGCCCTCACTATCCAACGCCTCTATAAGATCAATAAGACAGTCTTTATAAACTGCAAACCTGAAGGATTTTTCCCCACCGCTGTTTTCACCTGTCCATTGAGAGGAGATATTGGCAAGCTGGTGAATAGCCGCTTGTAATTGGCTAAGGGTTTTAGCGGCCAAAATTGCACTCAGCTCCGCATCAAACTGTTGCTTGTCTGCCTCAGGCCACGGTAGCTGCGTAAAGAAATGGTGCAAGGTTGAAACTAAAGGGGAGATGTCTGCCGGGTCAGCAACACTCTCAGGCTCTTTTTGATCAGTTCGATCTGCCTCTTGCTGTGAATAACTATTTTCAGATGGGGCGCTAGATAACACACGACTCAGAAACCCTGAGCGGACGGTGCCGCTATCCTTTTCGGCAGCAGTTTCGGTAGCAATAACAGTATTAAAAAAGCCAAGGGTGTCAGCCAATACGCTGTCACGCTGGCTATCATCAGATTTCTCCAGCTTTTTAATAATTTTTTTGCAAGCTTTCTGCTGACTTTCGTGAAATTTTAAATTGCTAATGAGTAACAATAGAGCGCTGGTCACCGATCGATCTGGATTTGAGTTTTTTTCTTGCAGCTGAGCCAATATGGCCGAAATATCATCGATAATAGGTTCAAGCTGTTGATGGCTAAAATCGCGTTTAATGGAACTACGTAGGTTGGCGATGTGCCCATCAAGCTGCTGGTGCTGGCCCTCAGCCGCTATACTCAAACGTCCAATGGCTCGTTTTAAGGTGGCTTCTAATTGTTCCCAGCCAGCCTCCTTTTTCTCAAGCCGTTCGAGCTGATCAAAGTATTTGCCTTTCCATTCATCTATGGCTTTTTTATCTTCCGCCATGGTTTTTTCCAGCCTGCATTAATGTAATAAGGGTTTACAACTGTTAACCGACCTAAATATAGTCGTCGAAAACAAGCGACACAAGCCGAGCGTTCCCCAACAAATATTAATCTTCTATTTTGTGGACTGGTGGCCTTTTAGTAGACTGTAGCCCAGCCAAGGCTTCAACAAATCACAGGATTAACACAATGCCCGCTTTTGACATGGTCTCCGAAGTAGAATCAAGCGAAATCCGCAATGCCGCGGAAAACGCCGAGCGTGAGCTCGCCACCCGTTTTGACTTTCGCGGCGTTAAAGCCAGTATTGATTTCAAGGATGATGTGATTACCGTCTCGGCCGAGGCGGATTTTCAATGCCGGCAAATGCTCGACATCGTCAGAAGTAATTTAGTTAAACGTAAGATTGACCCCAATGGCATTGATGCCGATGAAGACTGCCTGCACAGCGGTAAGGTTTTTTCACTGGCCATACGCTTTAAGCAGGGCATCGATCAGCCCACCGCGAAGAAAATCGTCAAGCTCATCAAAGGGTCAAAGACAAAGGTGCAGGTTGCTATTCAGGGTGACAAAATTAGAGTCACCGGTAAGAAGCGCGATGACTTACAGGCTGCAATGGCCCTGGTGCGCGAAGCAGACCTGGGCCAGGCTTTTCAGTTTAATAATTTCAGGGATTAACTCGCCACTACATTGCCGAGCCACCGCCGTCGACGGAGTACACGCCACCCGAGCAAAACGAGGCATCGTCACTGCACAGAAAGGCCATCAGATTAGCCACTTCTTCCGGCTCGCCATAGCGTCCCATGGGCATCATTTGGCTGAGCTGGGCTTTGGCAGCCTCTTCCTGGCCCGGCGCGAAACCGCTCTCCAGTGAACGCATCATGCGCGTTTCAATGGGGGCTGGGTTAACCGTGTTAATGCGAATGCCCTGAGTCGCGTATTCCTGAGAGACACTGCGCATCATGCCCACCACCGCGTGCTTACTGGTGATATAGGGCGAAATATTCGGTGTACCTTTCAAGCCGGCCATTGATGATGTCATGACAATACTGCCGCCACCATTGTCGAGCATCGCTGGAATTACATATTTCAAACCCAACCACACACCCTTGATATTGACCGCCATCACCTGGTCAAAGGCATCGATGGGCGAGTCGACAATCGGTGCTACCACGCCCTCGACACCGGCGTTGTTTAAAAAGTAATCGATGGCGCCAAAGCGTTTTAGCGTCGCCGTAACATATCCCTGTACTTGCTCAGGCTTGGACACGTCAGCAAGCTGATAACTCACCCTATCGCCCGCATCAATAGCTTTAGCTGCAGCCTGCAAAGCATCTTCTGTCAAATCCACCAACATCACATTGGCGCCCTCTCGGGCAAACAGCTTGCCCGCTGCCAACCCAATACCCCCGGCACCACCGGTAATGACGACTGTTTTATTTTCAAACCTGGCCATTTGTTGCTCTCCCATATCACTCTATTGTTTTGCCACCTAGTGTAATGGGTTTTGCCAGGATATCGCTAAGGGGCTGGGGTTTTTCTATGCCATAACCCTGGGCATAATCAACGCCAAGCTCTCTCACTATTTCTTCAATTACATCATTTTCTACAAATTCGGCAATAGTCTGCATGCCCATAACATGACCAATTTCGTTGATGGATTTAACCATGGCGTGGGTAATTTCATCGCTGGCGATTTCTTTAATAAACATGCCGTCTATTTTTAAATAATCCACGGCAAGGTTTTTCAAGTAGGCAAAAGAGGATAGGCCACTGCCAAAGTCATCCAGGGCGAATTTACATCCCATCTCTTTCAGGGCCTGAATGAAGTTTTTAGCAATATTTAAATTGGCGATTGCTGCCGTTTCAGTAATTTCAAAGCAGATTTTGTCGCCGCATACACCCGAGCTCTGCAAGCTTTCCAGTAAAAACTCAAGAAAGGATTCGTCGCTCAAAGTCTGACCTGACAAGTTAATGGCGATAAAATCGACTGCTGCCATAAATTGCGGGTGGCATGCGAGTAGCCCAACAGCCTCTGTCACTACCCAGCGGTCGAGCTCAACTATTAAATTGTAGCGCTCGGCTGCGGGCAAAAAAGCCCCGGGGGCTATCATCACCCCATTATCATCTTTAATGCGCAGCAACAGCTCGTAGTGCCGGCCCCCTTCACTACTGACATCAAGGTGCTTAATAGCCTGGCCATAGAGGCAAAACTGATTTTCCGACATAGCTCGATAAATGCGGCTCACCCACTCCATCTCCCCCTGGCGTTGAGCTAGCTCCCAGTCATTGGGGCAGTAGACATGAACCCGATTGCGCCCCGAATCTTTTGCCATGTAGCAAGCCGCATCGGCATTCTTAAGTAGGCTCGACAAGTCGCAAACCTCCTCGGTAATCTCCGCTAGACCAATGCTTGCACTAACCCGAAACGTCGACTCACCCCAGGTAAAGCGATAATCCTGTAAAGCCTTCAATAGAGACTTGGTCAAACGCTCTGCATTGTCTAGCGAGCAGTACTCCATCAACACGGCAAACTCGTCACCACCCACCCGCGCCAGTGTATCGCGCTGCCTGACCACGCTCTGTAGTAGGGGCCCCAGTTGACGCAGTAATTCGTCACCCGCAACGTGGCCGCAGGTATCGTTAATCACTTTAAATTGATCGAGATCGAGAAAACAGATCGCGTGCTCTGCCTTTTCAGCGTGCAACTTAGCCAACAAGATTTCGGTGCGCCGCTCAAACTCATGCCGATTGTAGAGCCCCGTCAACAGGTCATGGGAAGCCTGGTAGTTAAGCCTTTCCTTGAGCTCGTATTCACGACTGACATCATCCTGGATCGCCAGATAATGGCTCAGCTGGCCACGCTCATCTTTAATGCCAGAGATGGAGTTTCGACACCAATAAAAATCGCCATTCTTTTTTCGATTGCGAAACTCCCCGCGCCATTCATCACCGCCGAGAATCGTTGCCCAAAGAGTCTTGTAAGTATCTAGAGGAGCCTGCCCCGTACTTAAAATACGTGGGGTTTTACCCATAACCTCCTCTCGAGAGTAGCCCGTCAGCTGGGTGAATTTAGGGTTGACGTATTCTATCTGCCCATTGACATCGGTAATCATAATCGCCGAGGAGCTCGCTTGCGCTGCTCTAGAAAGCTTTAATAGTTCACCTCTTTCACGCTGAAACGAACTCAGATCTTCCACGCGCGATTGAATGATCTCGTTACCAGCCACTTTGAGTAAACTGGTTGTCACCTTGCAGTTGAACACTTGTCCCTTTTTATTTTTACAGCGGGTCTCAAACTGGTGTGCACCCCAGGACAACACCGCCTTCAAGGCCTCGCTATTGATGTGCCGCGTCTTGGTATCGTCGGGTGTCAGATCACGAAAATCTAAGCGTTTTATTTCCTCTCGACTGTAACCGAAGACCGTCAACGCACTATCATTCACCTCCAGCAAATGCCCTCTAATGTCGTGAAAAAGCAAAGGTTCGAGGGATTGAGCAAAGTTTTTTCTAACGCTTTCAGCACTGACTTCAAGTTTACTCAGCAAACTGCGCTGCATAAATTCGCCGGCAATTATTTTCGCGTATATTTCCAGGGTCTGTTGCACACTAACGACATCTTTTATCGCGCTATCAGCCATCACCACTAAAGTACCCGGGCTACCGCCACAATCGGCAATGGGTGTACCCATGTAGCAGTAAGGTGCCACATGGGCAAGATAGGGTGCGCTGGGGAAACACTGGCAAGCGTTATCAAAATACAGGCTTTTGGTACACGCCAGCACCTGTTCACAGGGTGTGCCAATCAGGCCGCACTCAAATTTATCGAGTCTTTTACCATCCAGCCAAGCACTAAAAACCTCGATGGTCTGGCCCGATATGCGGGTAATAAAAGCCCCTCGTAAACCCAGCACCTCACTCAGTTTACGTACCAAAGTGTCAAATAATTCGTCACCCTTGCCGCCCAGTGTCTGGTGAATGGCGCTTAATGCGAGCCCTGCATCAATGTGTTCACTCACAGCACCAGCCCCGCTCAAACAGCAATACCCCGCTCTTTAAAATAGCGTCCGTACTCAATATCCTCGTTCTGAATATGCCCGGTCAACCAATCGACGATAAAGGCAATCACATCGATCATATTAACCCTGCCACCTTTATCTAAAGTGTTAATGGTTTGCCCAACATTATCCAATAGGTCTGTGTGCGCCTGAACTTGTCGCTCTAAACCGGGGTAGTTGTGAACCTTCATCATTTGCTCTTCTTCAGCAAAGTGGTGAGCGGTATAGCTTGCCAGTGCCTTGAGTATGGGCAGAGCCTCTTCCTGTTTTTTCCCGGCCGCTATCATGGCGTGAATTTCATTGCAGTAAGCGAAAATCTTCTGGTGTTCACTGTCCATTTGCTCAACCAGCACACTCCACTTGGGGCCAAAGCGAAACAGGCCCTTCTCGGATAGATCCGCCACCCGATGTGTCTCATCGACTTGCAAACCTTCGTAGAGATGAAGAACATCGGCACTGCGATTACCCAACAGGGTCGCCTGGGAGAAATTTTGTGCAGCAGTCCCGGTATTGGTTTCCACCAGAGTATTCATAGCCTGAATTGAGTCACCCAGTAAACCCACAGCCGAGCTTAAATTGACATTCATTTCCTCCGTTGCCGCAGCGCCCTCGCCCACACTGGTACTCACTGCACCCATGCCGGTGCTGGCCGCTGTCAATTTTTCAGAAATATCCGCAGTCGCCAACGATTGCTGTTCCGATGCCGCCGCAATGGCGGAAACGATTTCGTTGATTTCCGCTATTACCTCTGCCACCCCCCGTATCGAACTCACACTCAGCTGTATGGCATCGTGAATAATGGCGATCTTACTTTTAATACCCGCATTGGCCTCATTGGTTTGTGCTGCAAGTTCTTTCACCTCGCTAGCCACTACGGCAAACCCGGCCCCCGCCTCCCCTGCTCGCGCCGCCTCAATCGTTGCATTGAGTGCCAATAACTTGGTCTGATCGGACACTTCGGAGATGGTATTCGTTACTTTACTGATTTCGATGGCCGCAGCTTCAAGGTCGGCAAATTGTTTGGCGGCTTTTTCAGCATCGCCCACCGCTTTGGCACTTATCTTCCGGCCCTGCTCAGTTCTCTGGGCAATTTCCTTGGCGGCAGCAGACAGCTCACTGGTCGTCAGTACTACTTCACCAATGTGGTTTTTCGACGCTTGCGCATTGACAGAAATATCCTTCATATTGACAGATAGTTGCTCACCAGCGGCGGCTACCGTATTCAGGTTATCGCCCATTTCCCGCGTGCGCTTCAACTCTTCTTCGGTGTCCCAACTGAGCGATTCAACTTGCTGCTTACTCTGCTGGGTAATGACTTTTATTTCGCCGTTAAGCTCGTGCATTAAGACTTGAGTTTTGCCAATCGTATCACCCAGCTTTTGCCTGATGGTTTCGGCCAGTTGAGCGGGCTCACAACCGTGTACTCGTGTAGGCGCAGTAAAGTCACCCTCCGACAATAATCGTAAACTCTGTAAATTCGTAGCTTGTTCAACACCATCAAGCGCTTCGTCACTCACTAAAAGTTGAGCGGTATTATTAGAGCTGGGATTTTGTGTATGAGACGTACTGGGCTGAAAGGAGTTCTCTAATTTTCGTTCAGTGACTGTCCGTGGCGCAGTCAGATCTTTATCTTTGCTATTTTTGGAGAATATAGCCATGGGCGAAACCTCTGTATTTTTGTTTTTATTTTGTCCTCCCTGCTTCTGTTCATCCTGAAAATGAAACTGCCTTATCCTTAAGCCACCGCATCCTATTGCAGGCGGTCTGCAGGTAAACAGATCGCCTTTAACCAAGGCATACCCACACAAGGTGCAAGGGTATACACCAGGACCATATCAAAGTAAAGACCCTCTTTATATAAAGGCTATTCTAACTCACTGCCTAAGGTAGTCCCTGACTGTCAAACTGACAGGGTCCAGCAGTCATTTCTAGCTCCAATCACTGCAGTTTGCTATCGTTAGGCTTTCGACTCATAGCAAAATACGCCACTAGCAGAGCGTAAAACTCACAGCATCAGGACAAGGATTATGAAACTCGGCTTAATGACCGGCTATTCCGGCAATTCAGTAAAAATACCCCTCGACACCATCGCTTTAGCAGAAGAACTCGGCTACGACTCGGTGTGGACCGCCGAGGCCTACGGCTCTGATGCCGTCACAACAGCCACCTGGATACTCGCCAGTACCAGCAAGATCAAAGTCGGTACGGCGATTATGCAAATGCCCGCACGCAGCCCGGCCATGGCGGCAATGACGGCGATGTCTCTCAGCCAGCTCTCGGGCAACCGTTTTATTGTTGGCCTCGGTGCCTCTGGCCCGCAGGTAGTTGAAGGCTGGCACGGAGTGCCCTACGGCAAGCCCGTAACACGCCTGAAAGAATATATCGCCATTATGAAAAAAATCTTTGAGCGCGAAGGGCCGGTTACCTTCGAAGGTAAGCAGTATCAATTGCCCTACACAGGTGAAGGCTCCACCGGCATGGGCAAGCCCTTAAAAAGCATTTTGCACTGTAAATCTGAAATCCCTATTTTTGCGGCAACTATTACACCGGCAGGGGTGCGCGCTGCAGCCAGCCATGCCGATGGTTTTTTCCCGGTGTGGATGGATCCCGAGCAATACCATGTATTCGCCGAGCCCATCGAAAAAGGTTTTGCCGACGCCGGTAATAAAACCCTCGACGATTTCGAGATTGCCCCCTTCGTACGCGTCATTATCGGCGACGATATTGAAGAGTGCATGAAGCCCTTAAAAGACAATATGGCGCTGTATATCGGTGGCATGGGCGCCAGGGCTAAAAACTTTTATAACGACTACGCCAAGCGCCTGGGTTTTGAAGACGATGCCGTTAAAATTCAAGATCTTTATCTGGATGGCAAAAAAGCAGAAGCCGCAGCCGCCGTGCCCGATGCACTAGTCGATGCTGCGCATTTAGTCGGCCCGGCAGAGCGTATTCGCGAGCGCTCCCAGCGCTGGATTGAGGCGGGTAAAAAAGGCCATGTTTCAACCATGTTGCTGGGTGGCGAAACCACTCGTGAAGGTCTGGAATTAATGGCTGATATTATTTTATAAATTCCGTTTTTATAAGGCCGTAAAAAATAAAACCAGTACAAATAAAAAGGGGCTTCATAGCCCCTTTTTATTACTTGAACTCAGGCCTGAATCAAAACCTTGAATTTCAACCTCAGGTCTATTTAGGCCTCCATTTCCTCCACCAACTCCCAGGCCCTATCCGCCCGATTGCGACACTCATCACCATAGGTCAGGGCCGACTCCGAACTGGCATTGCCGTCCAAGCCACGTTTATAAACACCCTGCACAATGGCGGCGGAGCGGAATAAGTTATAGGCCACATAAAAGATCCAGTTATCGATTTTATCGCGCCCTGAGCTCTTGCAATATTCAGAGACCATTTCATCCTGATTGGGAATACCCAGGCTTTCACGCTCAGGCCCGCGTAGGCGCACCTCTCCATAAAAGTCGGCATAAAACTCCATGCAGCTGTAACCGAGATCGGCCAGCGGGTGGCCCAGGGTCGACAGCTCCCAGTCGAGCACCGCGACAATACGTGGCTCGGTAGGGTGAAACACCATATTTGCCAGGCGAAAGTCACCGTGGGCAATGGTCGTTTCGCTCGACTCAGGCAGGTGTTTAGGGATCCATTCGAGCAAATTATCCATGCTCACCAACTTGTCGATCTCCGCTGCTTTATATTGCTTACTCCAGCGCGAATATTGGCGTTCGTAATAATTGCCGGGGCGGCCAAAAGTCTCGAGACCCACCGCCTTGTAATCCACCGCATGCACCCTCGCGAGAACACGCATCATGTCGAGGTACATTTCACGGCGATCGGCGGGGCTGACATCGGGCAGTAAAATCTCAGAGTAAATTCGCCCCTCGACCATAGCCATGACATAAAATTTTGTGCCGATAACACTGACGTCATCGCACAGACAAAGCATCTCTGGCACCGGCACATCGGTGTCCCACAGTGCTTTCATAATGCGGTATTCGCGATCGACCTGGTGGGCCGAGGGCAGCAACTCTCCCGGCGGCTGCTTGCGCATCACGTAAACGCCCGATCCACAAAATAACTTAAAAGTAGGGTTACTCTGCCCACCATCAAACTGCTGGATTTTTAATGGGCCTTTAAAGCCTTCAATATTTTGTTCAAGAAATGCCAGCAATGCAGATTCATCAAACTCGTGACCCGCACGTACCGCCGTTAATTCTGTGGTCGAACTCATGCTCATCCCCCTATAATTATTTAACCCCCAGCATACAGCTTGAACATGCTTGCCGCAAAATGGGAAACTGCTTCTTATCAATTAGCCAGCATCAATTTACCAATGGAATGTTCATGCCTCAATCAAAGACCTTGCCCAAACGCGTTGCCGTCACCCTGCCCGCCAGCCCTTTAATCAGCGAAACTATCGCCCGCGTTAAATGGGCCGAAGCCGAGGGTTATAGCGATGCCTGGTTTGCCGACGGTGGCGCCCCCGACTCACTAACCACCGCCGCTGCACTGGCTGCCCACACGCAAACTATTCGCATCGGTGTTGCCGTTACCCCTGTTTTTACACGCACCCCCGTGGTGCTGGCCGCCACCGCTAATGCACTGGGACAAGTGCTACCCGGACGCTTTATTATGGGCCTGGGTGCATCGAGCCAAACAATGATGAACAACTGGCACGGCATCCCCCTGGAAAAGCCCGTCACCCGCGTTAAGAACACCGCTATTATGGTGCGCTCTATGCTGGCTGGTGAAAAATCCAATTTTGATCTCGACGGTCTTTACAGTAAGGGCTATCGCCAGGACCCCATCGACCAGCCGCCGCCCATTTACCTCGCCGCCCTGCGCCCGAAAATGATAGAAATGGCAGCAGAAATTGGCGATGGCGTGATCTTCAACCTCTGGCCCCAGCGCGCCCTCGCCAAAATGATCGAGCACGTTAAAGTCGGTGCCGAGAAAGCCGGTAAAGACTGGCAGTCTGTGGAAATCGTCAATCGCGCCATGGTATTAGTCACCGATGACAAAGCCGCTGCCCGCGATTTATTTCGTGCCGCCTTCGCCCCCTATTACGCAACGCCTGTTTATAACCGCTTCCTCGCCTGGGCAGGCTTTGACGATGCTGCCGATGGTATTAACGCAGGCTGGGCCGCCAAGGACAGGCAGAAAACTGCAGGTGCCATGAGCGATGTACTGATTGATGAAATCGCCGTTATCGGTAGCGCCGAGGAATGCCGAGCACGCTTACAGGCCGATATGAATACAGGCATTCACACACAGATTGTTGCGCCATTGGCCGGTGCTAGCGAAGCGGACATACAACGGACTTTAGAGGCTTTTACTGCCGCGAATTTTAAGCCGGTGTAAGCGCCTTAAAATTAGCTGTGATCAATACCTAGTCGCAATGGGAGTCCTCTACTCATGACCGTCGGAGGCATGGATGCCGACATCGAGCGTACAGGGAGGTATTTACAGCGTGTCGTGAGCAGAGGGCTTCCATTTCCTCTTGCTAATCAATAAGACCGGAGATAAATAATGGCAATCGGAATTGGTCTAGGCCTCGCCCGCTTTCCCTTTCAGCAGGTCGATAATTTCTGGCGCTGGGTCGAGTTGTGCGAAGACGGCGGTGTCGACTCCATCTGGCAGACCGACCGGCTGATTTCCGACGAGCCCTTTCTCGAATGTATCACCGCACTGGCCGCCATTGCCGGTGCCACCAAACACCTTAAATTCGGCATGAACGTCGCCTCTGCCGCCCTGCGCGACCCACTGGTGCTGGCCAAGCAATGCGCCACTATCGACTTTCTCAGCAAGGGCCGTATGCTGCCGGCCTTCGGCATTGGCAGCGCCCGCGCCCCCGAATGGCAAGCCACCGGCCGGGGCACCAAAGGCCGAGGCAAACGCACCGACGAAGCCCTCGACATCATTACCCAACTTTGGCGCGGCGGCCCTGTCAGTCTCAACGGCGAACACTACCAATATTGCGACGCGGTGATTTCACCCCTGCCTACACAGCGTGAACTACCGCTATGGATAGGCGGCAGCAGCGCGGCAGCCATTCAACGCACCGCACGAATCGGAACCGGCTGGCAGGCGGGGCTGGAGTCACCCCAGCAAGCTGGAATCGCGAAAAAGGCTATCGTAGAGGCCTTAAAAGTGAGTGGCCGACATATTGACGACGACCACTACGGTACCGGGTTTTTCTTTTATTTTGGCAAGGCCAGCGACGACATTGCCCAACGGGAGTTGACCCGCTTCAGTAAATTGGCACCGGGTAAAGACCTCAGCCACACCATCGCCATCGGCACCGAACAAATTCACCAACGTATTAACGAATATGCAGACGAAGGGATTTCAAAATTTATTCTGCGCCCCATGGGAAACGATGACGCAGATTTACTCGAACAAAGTCGATTATTAATTAACGAAACTTTGCCGGAATTTTAAGTATCCTTTTAGTCAGCAAAACGATTATTAATCAACAACTCATCCATGGGCAATTGCCCTCCTCGTGGCGAGGGTTCAGCTGCCGCCTTACCTATCGCTAGCAACATAACGACCAGGTGATCCGCCGGTAAATGTATTAATTGCGCTACGGTGTCTGGATCAAAGCCAATCATTGGACAGGAGTCATAACCCATAGCCTTTGCACTCAACATCAGGTTTTGCGCGGCAAAAGCAGCGGAGCGAATAGCCTCATCCCGCTGTATCCATTCACGACCCTGATAAAACTCAGTCAACATGCCGACCACCATTGCTTGCGTATCGGCATCGGTATTGCGCCAGTAGCGCTCAGGGGATTTATCCCAGGCCTTGATGTCTGAGGTCACCACTAATAATTCAGACGCCTGCACTACCTGAACTTGTTCCCAAGCAGCACTGCAAATATCAGCGCGTAATTGCGGGTCGCTAATACGCACAAAACGCCAGTGCTGGATATTAAACGAGGTCGGCGCCAGCGTGGCATGGTGTATTAGCGTTTTAAACTCCTCATTGCTCAATCGATGCTCAGGGTCAAATTGTTTCACCGTACGCCGCTGCGTAATGGCCTGGGTTACGTCCATCGATATCTCCATTAATAATTTTGACTATTGAATAAATGCTGATTTTAAACGGTTAAATTGAATCGACTCAGAAATTTCAGTGGCGTATTTTTCTGAACTTAGACGTGCCAGCAAGGCAAAAGCTGCCTGGTAACTCACCGGCCCACCGTTAGAGGTAATGACACCTTCATCGACAACGACATTTTGGTCGTATTGCACCTTAATGGCCGGATAGGCTCTTGCCAGATCTTTTTCTCCGCCAGCCCAGGTGGTCGCACGCTTACCATCTAGTAATCCGGTTTTAGCCAATAAAAACGCACCAGAGCAATTACTCGCCAACCAGCGGGTATGCTTCGCCTGGGTTTTAATAAATTGAATCAAGGCATCATTCTGCAACCAGGGTTTCATATCGTAGGCGCTGGCAAGCAGTAATACATCGAGTTGAAGCGGATCATAAATTGTTTTATCCGCCACCAGGTGTAAACCTTCTTCAGTGCTTATCGTTTTATCGCGGGTAGCGGAAATTACCACCACCTCGTAATTTGAAAACCAGGCCTTTTTACTAGCCGCACCAAAAACCTCTACGGGTGCTGTAACGTCACTGGTTAATACGCCATCAAAAACAACTATGCCGATTTTCTCATTAGCAGCATAAGATGCAGGCCCTGCACCCATTATCAATAGCATAAGCACACTTCTTATCACCACTACGACTCTGGAGACTGTTCTTTTTAGCTGCATAGGGAAACACCTCATTGGCTTTTCATCTCTATAAATACTCCTTTTGATTGAGAACAAATGCTTGCCCTCTAGCTTGTTATGCCAGTAAATTATGCACACAAGACTAGCACCCATAAAGATCCACTTTTTACAAATATAATAGAACCAGTTATGCCCCAAAAGCCCCCTTCTAAACCCACAGTAATGCAGCGTTTTCCCTTTGAATCGCTGCACCTGGACCCAGCACTGAAGGCCCCGCTTTATTTTCAACTGGAAGAACAGTTGCGCCAGGCAATTTGGCAGGGAACTTTACAGGCTGGCGATCCACTTCCCTCCTCGCGCAACCTTGCCGGTACCCTTAAGATTGCACGTAATACTGTCGTCCGAGCCTATGAACAGCTTGTAGTAGAGGGTTTTATTCTGGCCAAGTCCGGTGCCGTTCATCGGGTTGCAGAGGGGCTACCTGCCCGTGCCCCGCGCAAAACCAACACCCTATCAAAGACACCTGCCAAGGTTGCGCCAAAACTATCCCGGCGTTTAAGTACCTTGCTTCAAGCTCAAAATTTTATCGGCCCACAACAAGGCGGCCCACCACCCCAACCCTTTCGCGCCCATTTTCCCGACTATAAGCAATTCCCTGTAAAAACATGGACCCAGCTGTTTAACCGGCGACTTAAGCACAGCAATCGCTTCTGGCAACAGGCTATCCATCCCTGCGGCTATTGGCCCTTGCGCCAGGCGATTGCCGATTATCTGGTGATGGCTCGTGGAATGTCCGTAACAGCCGGGCAAGTAGTGATCACTGCCGGTGTGCAACAATGCTTTGAACTACTCGCTAAAATATTTATCGACCCCGGTGACAGAGTGATATTTGAGGATCCCTCCTACACTCCCGCCGCTATGGTTTTTACAATGGCAGGTGCAAAAACCACCTATATAAATACTGATTGCGATGGGCTCATCATATCCGACCTGCCAGCGAGCGACGCCAAACTGCTCTACACCACACCGGCTAGCCAGTTCCCCCTCGGCATTAGTCAAAGCCAGTCGCGCCGCAAAGCTTTACTCGCATGGGCAAGTAAAACCTCGACCTTAATTCTAGAAGACGACTACAACGGCGAATATCGCTATCGCGGGCGCCCTCTTACCACCTTGCACAGCATGGCCAGTGCGGGGCAGGTCATCTATCTTGGTAGCTTTAGCAAGTTGCTGTTTCCCGCGCTGCGCCTCGGTTATATGGTTGTTCCCGAGTCACTAATAGAGCCTGTCGCCAGCGCACGTTGGTTGTTGGACCGACACTCACCCCCTCTTGAACAAGCCGTATTGACCGATTTTATTAACGATGGACACTTCCTCCGCCACCTGCGGCGCATGCGCATGTTGTACGCCGAGCGTCAGGAAATTTTGATTGCCACCCTTGAGCACTATCTGGCCGAACTCTTAGATGTCACACCTCTAGATGGGGGCTTACATTTGATCGCCGAACTACACACGCAGATCAATACTGAGCGCTTCTTTACTGCAGCCAAGAATGCCAATGTTGAGCTGTCGAAAGTATCTCAGTTCTCACTCAAGGCGAGAGCCAAAGCGAAAAGTCAGGCTATTTTTGGTTATGCACCCTATACCGAAGAAGAGATGCGCGCTGCTGCCCAGGCATTAATGCGTAGTTACCTAAAATGCAAAGCCACCTCAGTTCATCAATAAAAATACTTGTTACTGACGACAATGTTTTTCTCGAGTATTGGGAGTATTGGGAGTATTGGCGCTAGCCAGTCAACTACCAACTCCACCGCATGCCATCACGCGATTCGTTCAGAAATAGACTATCGATTGATTTATTCACTCCTTTCGATGATGAGTGTCATGTTCCGGCAACCCTAAAAGAACAATAATAATTGTGGCCAACGTTAGATTCGTATAGCCGGTCACGCCGCCCTTAAAGTGCAACCGCACGTTGAGTGGAATTAATTCTATTCACAGGTAAAAAACTAACATGAGTAAAATAAAACGATCGTTTTTTTCTGTCATCGTAGCCTTTGCTATAGGCCCCGTATTAGCCATCGACCAGACTCAGGCAGCCGACACGGCAATGATTGAGCAAGGTGCCAGAATTTACGCTCAAAGCTGCGCTGTGTGCCACCAGGCCGATGCCATTGGCAAGCCCGGCTTTGCCCCATCGCTGTCTAATCCTGAGTTTCTCAGTGTTGCTTCCGACCGATTCATACTCGCCACCATGCTTGGCGGGCGCCCGGGCACTGGTATGCCGGCATTCGCTTATCTAGGCGAACAAAAGGGTATGGAGGTATTAGCCTATTTACGTTCCTTCGCCACCCTGCCCGATCGCTCTGTTGCCATTGATGCCGAACCACCATCCAAAGGCGATGTGGTCAGAGGCAAAGAATCCTTTGATCTCATCTGCTCGACTTGCCACGGCCGCAAGGGCGATGGTTATTTAGCGGGGGGTACCGGCACCGCCATTGGCAGAGCAGGCACAATCACACCGGCCTCAGACGGCTTTTTACGCGCCACCATTAAAGAGGGTCGTTCCAATACGCGCATGCTGGGTTTTTCCGGCCCCGAAGGCATGGCCAATTTAAGTGATCAGGAGATCGACGACATCATTGTGTATTTACATTTACTAGCTGACAACGAGGGTTCTTAGGATGAAACGAATCAAGATGGATCGACGCGACTTCCTAAAAAGCAGTGCCTTTATTGCCAGCACGGCAACGGGTGCCAGCTTAATGATCGGCGCCAACCCCGAGCTGGAAGCGGCCACCACCGGCACCGATGACACCAATACCGTGAGCAGAACCACCGCCCTGGCCCAGTGCCCCTATTGCGGCGTGGGCTGCGGCACAGTGATTCAAGCCGAAAATGGCAAGATAGTTTCCATGCGCCCTGATAAAGAGCACCCCACCAATTACGGCCTGCAGTGCATTAAAGGCCTGACTGCCGCCGAACCGATTTATGTTGATCGCATGGAGGGTGACTCCTATGTGCGCAAAGATGTCTGGGCCGAGTGGCAAAAACCCGGCCACGGTGATCTTGAATACGTCAGTAAAACCAAAGGCTCTTTCGATGAAGAACACTTTGTACGCGTAGCCTACGAAGAAGCCAGCGAGATGGTCGATCACAAAATTGCCCACTTCGCCAAAAAATACACCGGCAACTCTATTGGTCTGTACGGCTCAGGCCAGCTGACCATGGAAGGTCAGTATATGGAAAACCTGTTCATGAAGGGCGTGCTCGGCTCCAACACCATTGAGGCTAATGCACGTATGTGCATGACCTCTGCGGTGACCGGCTATTCGAAAATTCTCGGCTCCGACACACCGCCGCTGGCTTATGAAGATATTGAGCTGAGCGACATGATCATTCACTTTGGTCATAACGCCCGTGAAGCCCACCCCATTATTTTCTGGCGCGCCGCTGACCACAAAAAGAAGAAAGATATTCCCACCGTTGTCGTCGACCCGCGCTACACCGGCACCGCCAAGGGTTATGAAGACATCAACCCCGATAACTCCGTGCATGTGCCAATTTTGAACGGCGATATCAGTTTCCTTAATGCCCTGGCCCACGTGCTGTTAAAAGATCACCCCGATGTTATCGACTGGGCCTTTCTGCGCGAGCACGTCACCGGCTGGGAAGACTATATTGAAACTGTCACCAACGAATACAGCCCCGAGCAGGTGCAGGATCGCATGGGCGGGCCGGGGCACGATGTGCCACCTGAATTAATTCGCCGAGTCGCCGGCATGTTTGCCGACGCCACCCGCAAACGCTTGACCCGGGCCAAGGGTGGACAAAGTGCTCCCGGCTCAATGAATGCGGGCTTCGGTGGTGTAGTCATTATGTGGGGCATTGGCTACAACCAGTCTATTCACGGCCAGCACAATGTAATTTCTGTTATTAATTTATTGACCCTCACCGGTAATCTGGCCAAGCCCGGTTGCGGGCCTTTCTCGATGACTGGCCAACCCAATGCCATGGGCGAGCGCTTTACCGGCGGCTTGACCGGCCGCCTGCCCTTTAACGAGCCTCTAAAAAACAATGAGCACCGCGCCCACATGGCCAAGCAATGGCGTGTCCCCCAGCGCAACCTCGATACGGCAATGAATGCCCAGAACCCTGGCATGGCCATCGGCATGATGGAGCGGGCCTTAAAAGATGAAGTCAAAGCCATGTTTTTGGTCTATGCGACCCATGTCGATTTACCGGATCAGGATAATCTTATCCGCCCAGCCTTAAATAAAACCTTCAATGTGGTGCAGGAAATCTATCGCCACGCGCCGAACAACCTCTACGCCGATGTTATTTTCCCTGCGGCCACCTGGGGTGAGGTGCAAGGTGTGTACATCAGTTCCGAAAGGCGCCTCAATATTGTCGAACAGGCCGTAATGCCACCTCCCGGCTGTCGCCCCGACCTCGATATGGTGATCGATAAGGCCAAGGGCATCGGTCAATTACTCGGTCTCGACATGGACAATGTCCTACCCTATAAGCGGCTCGAAAACGGTTTTTACGATGCCGAGGAAATCCTCCGCGATGTGATTCGCGCCTCTGAAGGCACCGACACCGACCTGAGCGGCATTCTCGATGTCGAAAGTGTCGAAGGCACCACACCCTACGACCAATTGAAAAAACTGCGCGGGATTCAGTGGCCCGCACCCACCTATGCCATCGCCAAAGCCGGTGGCACCAAGCGCCGCTTTATGATGCAGGAGGGTGACTGGAAAAACCGACCCTACGGTTACTTCCGCACCAAAGATGGCAAGGTGCATCTTAAAACCTGCCGCCAGGATTACAGCGACCGCAAAGCCATCACTGAAAAGCTGATGGAATTTGGCACCAAAGAAGGTCACCACACCATCGACCATATGGACTTGCTACGCGAGGCCCGAGACAAAGGACTAACGCCTGATTTGCCCGATGACGAATTCCGTGGCAAAAAATGGGCCGAGGTACCCAAAGACAAATACCCCTACTGGCTTGGCCTGGGTGTGGTTTACGAGCACTTCCACACGGCCAAATCCATGCGTAGCCCCACCACCCAAAGGCTGGTGCCGGAAATGTATGTCGAGATGCACCCCGAGGATGCCAAAGATCTGGGCATTGAAGACGGCGATAAAATCAACCTGATTACCCGCCGTGGTCAGTTTCAGGCCAAGGCCCAGGTGGGCACCAAAAGTCTGGTGCGCCCGGCTCGTAACAGCGTGCCCCGTGGCTATATGTTTAGCCCCTGGAACTTGTCCGTCGCCGATAGTGCCGATCCGAAAAAGAACAAATGGCTGGTCAACAAAACCTCCAGCCGGGTTTGGGATATTGTCTCGGGGCAAGTCGACTTTAAAAAGCTGGCGATGCGTATTGAAAAGGCTTAAGTACTTGTTAAGCGGGCTAAGCACTATCGAAGTCCTGTGAAGCGGCGTACTTTTCTAAAGTCCGTGGGCCTTAGTGCAGCGGTGACAAGTCTGGGGCTGGCAACGACAGCATCAGCCTCACCACCGCCGCGCTATTTGCGCCCGCCCGGTGCCCGCGCCGAAGATGACTTCGAAAGCACCTGTATTCGCTGTGGTCAGTGTGGCGAGGTCTGCCCCAATCGTTGCATTCAGTTTTTTGAGCTGGAAAACGGCACCGCCTCCTTCGGCACGCCCTATATTATCCCCCGCGACCAGGCCTGCATTCTCTGCATGAAATGTGGCGATGTCTGCCCGACTGACGCAATCGCGCCCGTTGAACGACTGATGGAACCCATCCTCGAAAAAGTCAGCATGGGTAAAGCCCTGGTCGACGAAAACCTCTGCCTGTCGTATCAGGGTAAAACCTGTGGTGTTTGCTACCGCGCCTGCCCTCTGCAAGATGTGGCGATACGCACCGGGTTGCTTGAACAGCCCCATGTGCTCGATGGCTGTGTCGGCTGCGGCCTCTGCGAGCGCTCCTGCATTCAACTTCCCCAGGCCATACGCATTATTCCGGATTACACCCATGGGCACCCCTAAAAATGCACTTTTTCCGCGATAGCAGCGTCAGCTCCGTACTCGAATCCTCATGTATGGTTTATACACTGCGGTTCTCCGTGCGGCGCTTCCTTGCTCTCACAAAAAAATCACTATTTTTAGAGGCACCCACCTATGAATGAGGCTCTTGTGAATAAGAGTTCCATCAATAAGGCAGCACACAAGCCCTTTTTCCTCTGGAAGCATCTCAACAAACTGCGCTGGCTAAGTCTGACTATCGTCTTTGCGATGCTGGTACTGATTCCCTTTCTCCACGTTTATCAAACCTACGTTTCAGCACACACTTACGATTTACTCAGTGGCAGTGAAAAACAAATCTACGATGCGATGGAGTGGCTCACCAGCCCCTTTGTTGACGACCCGGAAGATCAACTCGATGCCCTTAAAGGCAACACCTGGTCGGGCACCTTTGGCGGTGTGCAGTTAAGTGACCCCCTTGCCGTACTCGGCCAGCTCGTTAGTAGTCAGGCATTTTATTGGCCCTTTATTTTGACCGCCCTTATTCCGGTTATTTTGACAATATTTTTCGGCCGCTTTTATTGTGGCTGGATTTGCCCCGCTACTTTTCTTTACGAACTCAACAGTAACCTTGCTGTGCTATTACGCAAATCTGGCCTACACATGGGCAACAAGCGTCTCGACCACCGCCTGAAATATGTAGCGCTGGCCATTGGCCTCGCCATCGCCGTCATCACAGGCTCCGTTGCCTTTGCCGCTATTTACCCCCCTGCCGTCATTGGGCGAGAAATTTATTACGCCATCGCCCTGGGTGGCTTTGGCTCCGGCGTGGTGTTTTTTTTACTGACCCTACTATTTGATTTACTGGTCGCACGGCGAGGCTTTTGCCGCTACCTTTGCCCCGGTGGCGCCCTCTATTCACTGCTCGGCCGCTTTCGGCTGTTGCGTATTAAACGCATTGTCGAAAGCTGTAATGACTGCGCAAAATGCACGGCGGTTTGTGAATTTGGCCTCGACCCCCTGCACGATGAGTTTGGTCAGGAATGTAATAATTGCACCGCCTGTATCGCCGTCTGCCCGACGAATGCGATGACTTTTTATTTTAGCCCGCAAGATATTGCCAATCAGGGGCCGGGCCATTTGGGTCGTAAATACAAGCAGAACAACAGTGTTTTCGATCAAGACAATAAAATGGCCGAGGACGCATAAGCCCTATGCGTCGGCGTAACTTCCTACAATGGGCCGTGTATTCAACAGCCGCGCTCGCAGCCGGGGCTACACCCTTTGTCCTTAGCCGCTTATTGGCACCCGCCGAACGCCTGCTTGCTCGACGACACTTAAGACCACCCGGCGCCTTAAAAAATGATGCTGAGTTTGTCTCCGCCTGTATTGGCTGCGGACTTTGTGGTGAGGTTTGTCCGCCGCGCTGTATTTTATTCCACCAGCGCGATGGCGGGGCACAGGTCAATACGCCCTATATCAACCCGGAAGAAAAAGCCTGCACCCTATGTGGCAAGTGCACCGAGGTTTGCCCAACCGATGCTTTGATGCCCATCGAGCGAGAAAAAGTCGATATGGGTGTTGCCCAGATTGATCGAAGCGCCTGCTACCCCTGGGTCGACCGGGGTATTTGTGGTGCCTGTGTGAGTATTTGCCCCCTCGGTGAACAAGCTATTAATTTCAAACAGTGGAATCAGTATCAACCCGTAATTCAAGACGGTTGTGTCGGTTGTGGTTTGTGTGTTGAAGTTTGCCCACACCCCAGCTTGCCGATTCGTATTGTGGAGCGCTCGCAGGGTAGCGTTATGCGGCATACAGTCTGATAACTGGCTATGCAATTTTTATTTGAATCCAGCTTACCTTTAAATAGAAAGCTACGCTTAAATAACAAGTTACATTTACATAATTTAATGAGCAACAAATCTTGATAAAAATTTATTTTTTAAAAGTAACAAACGGTAAAGCAGCGCTAGCAAAATTCATTGCTGTGCTCAGCCTTTCTTTTATTACTTTTTTAATACCCCTAGCCCAAGCCCACCACGTACTGGGTCGGCCTGCTTATAGCTTAAACGAAGACACCAACACGCCACCAAGCATGAATATTGAAACCCTGGTTGGTGATTTTTTTGTCACCGCCATGGTCTTCCCCGCTTTTCCGAAACCAGAAGAGTCCGGGCGTATTAATTTATACGTCACCCGCCTGGGGTCTAAGCAACCCTTAAATGCCGACATTGAATTCTCTGTGCGTAACGACGGCTGGTTTAATTCAAAGCCAAAACAACTGGGCGCACAAGTACTGGATGATAATGTCTACCGCCAGGCTTTCAGTTTTCACCAGCGCGGCGACTATATTATTAGCGCCTCATTCTGGGATAAGGGCGAACACTATATTATCGACTTCCCCCTGCGGGTTGGCGAGCCATTGCCGATAGGCCCGCTGGGTATTATCGTCACCCTCATGCTATTACTGCTTATTGTGGTAACGATGGTGCAACACAAAAAAATACGCCGTAATAAAGCGCGGGATGAAGTCAGTGCCCGCGCTAATTCGCTATCACGCTAGCGTCGGACCATAGCTGATGGACAGACGAGATTTCTTTAAATCAATTTTTCGCAGCACCACCCGCGAAGTGGTCAAGCATGCTGACGCCAAAGTAAACAAAGCGGCTCAGCGCTGGATTCGCCCCCCGCACGCTATTAACGAACTCGACTTTTTACTGGCCTGCACCCGCTGCGGCGACTGTATACCCGCCTGCCCCCATCAAGTGATTTTCCCACTGTCAGCCCGCGTTGGCGTCAAGGCAGTAGGCACACCGGCACTCGATTTACTCAACAAGGGCTGCCATCTGTGTAACGACTGGCCCTGTGTGCGGGCTTGTGGCGAAGGCGCTTTAAACTTACCTGAATTAATTGCTAATCAGCAAAGCACCCCTGAAGAACGAGAGTCTTCACAAGAAAGTAGCGATGTTGATTCTGAGAAAGAGAGCGAAGCAGCAACTGCCCCGCCACTACCTAAATTAGCCAGCGCCAGCATCAATAAAGAAAGCTGCTTGCCCTACAGCGGGCCCGAGTGCGGCGCCTGTGAAGCCAGCTGCCCGGTGCCGGGGGCTTTAATTTGGGATAGTCAAAAGCCCCTTATCGACAATGCCGTCTGTGTTGGCTGCGGCCTTTGTCGGCAAGCCTGCATTATGCAGCCCAGTGCTATTAATATTACTGCCAGGCAGAATGAGCCCTCCCCAGATAAGCACGATTGATGAAGCCCCCGCTTTTCACGCCGGGAGCCTCTGGTTAAGCCTGGACGAAGGAGGCTGCGGTTAAACGTGTTTAGATTCGAGGCGGAAGCCGAACGTAATAGCTAGCTATTACGAAGGGTTACACCAAGAGTAGGCGCCTTGAGGCGACGAAGAAGATGAGCACTTTTAATCGTAGAATTCGAGTTCATGGCTTGATCAGAGGCTCCCTAGTCAGCCTCAATAAGCTGCTGACTAAAATGAAAACTAGCAATTGTAAAACCCTGCTCAAAATAAAATTTATGCGCCTGAGCACGATGCGTACCCGAATCCAGGTGTAAGACCTTGCAGCCTTGTTCATTCGCTTCATACCGCAACCAGGCCAGCAACTGCCCACCGTAGCCCTGTGAGCGGGCACTCTGCGTAGTCACTAAATCATCGACATACAAGTGCTTACCCATAAACAGGTTGGTGTTAATACGAAAACCCGCTACAGCCACCACTCGCTCGGTATCTTCAATATAAGCGAGTTTATAGCCTTCACATTCCATCGCCCGTACCGTAGCCAAAAACTCCCCTTGCACCAGGTGGGGACGTAGCTCTGCAAGCACGTCAAAGCAATCCTCAATTTGCTGATCTGTTATCGCTCTCTTCGGCATTCCCTTCCCTCATCAGTAAACTCAATGATTAACACCTCTGTCTATTACTACCTGCCAAGCGCAGGCAACAGTAGCAGTGACAAATTCCCGCTATTATAAACACCCAATAACTGCTTTCTTTGCCGTGGAGACTAAAGAAGCCATGAAACAATTTAAACAGCAATTACATAAAGGCGAGCTGCTTCTCAGCACACTCGCATCCATCGCCGCACCCCAGGTCGCCGAAATTTTATCGCAGGCCGGGTTTGACTGGTTGTTTATCGACGGTGAACACACCAGCCTGAGCGATGGGCAAATCCAGCAATTGATACAGGCCGCCGCGCCCCTGCCCTGTCTGGTGCGCGTCCACAGCCTGGACGAAATTGCTATAAAAAAAGCCCTCGATAGCGGTGCCAGCGGCATTATCGTGCCCCAAATCAACAGCGCCGAACAAGCGGCACAGGCGGTCGCTTTTGCCAAATACCCACCCCAGGGCCAGCGCGGTGTTGGCATCACTCGGGCACAGGGCTACGGCTTTTCTTTTAATGACACTATCGAGCAGGCCAACGATGAAGTCATCGTTGTCGTACAGGCAGAACACGCGCAAGCGGTAGAAGATATTAAAGCTATTGCCACTACTCCCGGCGTCGATGGCGTATTTATTGGACCCTACGACCTGTCTGCCAGCCTCGGTAAAATGGGCCAGCTAGACGACCCCGCTGTCGTCAAAGCGATTGAACACATTACCCAGACCTGCCTCGCTGTCGGTGTCAAACTGGGGGTTTTTACCACCTCAGCCGAAGCGGCCATACCTTATATCGAACGTGGTTTTACCCTCATCACCGCGGGCACCGACACTCTGCTATTAGGTCAAGGCGGCCGCGATATTGTTGGTGTTATCAAAGACAGCCAATAACACAAGATAGCTCCATAGATCACCCGCCACTGAGTCTTGTCCACATTAAATCTATGGGCAACTCATTGATTTATAACGATACTCAAATATGATAAGTGGCCAAGGTAAAACACAAGAGCGGTAAGGGATTACACTATATACCGGCTTTTCAAATAACCGACCATCCAACATACTGTTTTTAAAGACAATAATGTTACGCGCATTACTTTTTGTTCTAGGATAAAGCGCCAAAGTGATATAGTTCCCGTGGCTTTATAATTAACTGTTATATTTTAAGCCCTACAAAAAGTTTAAGGTGTTCATCTAATGATAAAGACAGATAACTCTATGGACACCTACAAGGAAAACTTATCAAAAGCTTTTGATACCCACCCACCCGAAGCTGATAATAAAGAACTTTTAAAGTATTTTCTAAATTTCAAATCTCAAACTATTAACCATACCAACGGTTGCCCTTCTAACGCTCAAGAAGCTATAGACCATCTTCAAAGGTTACTAAATGATGCCAAAAAGGGCAGCTATAAACAAAACCACTGGTATCAAAAACCAGTAGGTATTATTTTCCTCAGTGTTGCAGGTATCACTTTGGCTTGGTTCTTGAGGCATCTAGTATCTCCTTACATCTAAATATAACAAGGCCAAGCACTCGGATTCACTACTTCGTAGCTCTCTGGTGTTGGCGACGTTAGAGGGTAACCTAAAATTCAGGCCATCGATAATAGGCATGAGATTATGTTTTTTACTTTTCGGAAAATGACAGACAAATTAATAACCGAGTTAAATTGAGAGACTCTATGAAAAAAAAAAGAAGCTACGTATTACTGATGACATCTATTTTATCTTTACCGGTAAGCGCAACAGCCGCTGAATTTATCTATAAACCTGCTTCGCCAACTGAAATATCGGTTAACTTACAAAGAGTCGAAGGTGGGCATCTTGAGCGTTTTAAAAAAGCATACGAGATTCAACGATTAAGCAAAAATATCTATTGGGTTTCAGTGTCAGATTACAATGTTACCGTGCTGGTAGGTAAAGACAGTGTTTTGTTGATTGACGCACCCTACCGCGTTGGAAAACGCTTAATACAAGCGATCAAGTCGATTACGGATAAGCCGATCAGTGCCATTGTCTACTCACATGCTCACACAGACCATATCGGAGATTCAGGTGTAATTCTAAAAGAGCTTGGTAACAACGATATCAAAATATATGCGACCGAAGAATTGAGAAATTCATTAATTTCTCACAAAGTGACGTTGCCAGCGCCGATAACGAACATTATTTCTGGCGGACTGGACTTTGAAGGCCACCACTTTAAAGTCTTCAGCAATTTAAATGGTCATACGCAAGATAATACCGCATTCTTAATTAGCGATGGCGGACGTAAAATCTTACATGCGATTGACCTAGTACACCCTGATTCATTGGAATTTCGAAGCTTTTCCAACGTAGAAGATGCAATTGCGTATAAAAATGATATTGATACATTATTGAGTATTGATTGGGATGTACTGGTGTCAGGACACAGCAACTTGGGCTACAAAGAAGATGTTCAATTTGTCCAAACCTATATCGCTGATATCCAGGATTATATACACCAAGGTTTTTCTAAGACAGACTTCTCTATCCATTTAAAGGGCGAGACCCCGTTTGAATGGTACGCTGGTTATTCCGATGCAATCATTGATCATGCGCATGAGAAAATGGCTAATAAATATCGAAAGGGCAGAGAAAAAGTGTTTGATATTGTCGCTAAATCTCACGTTAGGGTGATGTTTTGGGGAATGTTTGCCCGAGCATTATAATGTGTCTTCAATATCAATGATTTAATCTAACCAGCCTTGTGTAATGAAAAGCTGTTAGCCTGACTCTTGAAATAAACCCTCTAACAAGGCGGTGTTGCGGATTGCTTTTTCGCTTCGCTTCAAATCAACCGCAAACCTTGGCTTTAGGTGGCTCATCCAATGGATATCTCAACAGCAGCATTGATCGCCGAAATTATTGGCGCCATATCACTAGTCATATCGCTTATCTATCTGGCGATGCAAGTACGTGCTCAAAATAGTGAAGCTCGAATCGCGGCAATGCACGATATTTTTGTTGGTTACCGCGAGAGCTTAGCGGACTTTGCTGACCCAGTATCTGCGATTCTTTTTGATAAGTCATTAGAGGATTACGATTCACTTACGCGTGTTGAGTCAATTCGGTTAATCGCAATTATCGGGAGATGTTTTCGGGTATGGGAGGAAGCATTCATGCAACATCAAGCTAGCCGCTTAAACGAGCGTATGTGGCAATCAATGCTTCGACAATTTCAAGGGTATATGGCGACGGCGCCGTTCCAGAAAACATGGGAGCTACGGCGGGACTATTTTGATCCCGAGTTTGCGGCGTTCGTTAAGGGCTTAGAAAAGACTGATTATCGATTCCAATGAACGAAGACACTTAGATTACCGTGTGAAGTGCGACAATTGGTACAGAGGCTTCAATGGCGCCACCTAACCAATTGTTCAACGCTGACCCTCAACAGGCACGCGCTTTGAGGCAGGCGTTATTCTCACCTCATAATCGCGCGACTATTTCAGACAGGTTAGCAAGGAGTATGTGGGCAGATACCGTTTTAAAACTTAATTAAAATCAGGCCAGCGTCTCTGCTTGAGCAGACCTTTAAAAAATGCAGCCTGAACACTCACCTTAATACGCCTTTGATCACCCTCTTTTTATACGCACTACTTTCATCACTTCAAAAGTTATGCCTGCGACAGTTTCCTCTTCTGGGTAATACGTCATGTTCACTCTGGCACCCTTTAAACTTTGGTAATTGCCTTTGCGTTTGAATTTAAACGGCACATCACAAGCCTCGACCATTAGGGTATGCACAACCCACTCGCCCTGTTCTCGCTGCACATGAGACAATACCTTCATCAAGTCGGAGTGGGTGAGGTTTTGGTTTTTTTCGACTAATTTCTTTGGATCTGACTGCATATTCTTTAATCTTTTAAATATTAGGCCTCGTGCTATGTATTTAGCAGCTACACGACAAAAGGCCTAAGAGCTGACTTATTTACTGCCAATGATTGTCTGGCCTAAGATAGGGAGCCTCTGAACAAGTCATGAACTCGTATCTGACTTAATCAGAGGCTCCCAGTTCAATATTGTGGAAAACACGTTGCACGTCATCCAGTTCGTCGAGCATAGCTAAGAACCGCTCGAACAATTCGACATCATCGCCACTCATTGAGCTGTAGTCATGGGCAATAAACTGTATTTCGTCAACCTCGAAATCAATTTCTCCACAGCAATCTAGCAGGGTCTGCTTGGCCTTGAAGTAGTCACTATTGGCGGCGAATACCGAGATTTTACCGTCTTCATTCTCGATATCGGTAACGTCGACGTCGGCTTCCATCAAGGCTTCGAGAATGGCATCTTCGTCATCGTATTTGAAAACGAAAATGGCCAGATGGTCGAACATATGACTGACGCTGCCCTGGGTGCCAATTTTACATTTGGTTTTGGTAAACGCCTGGCGCACATCGCCGAAGGTGCGGTTGGGGTTGTCGGTGAGGCATTCAATAATGGCCATGCTGCCGCCGGGGCCGTAGCCCTCATAGCGTGCGGGTGAAAAGTCTTCACCTGCCCCGCCCTTGGCTTTTTCAATCGCTTTGTCAATAACGTGGCCGGGGACTTGATCTTTTTTAGCCCGGTCTATCAAGCCGCGCAGGGTTAAATTCCCGCTGGGGTCCGTGCCCCCGGATTTAGCGCTGACATAAATTTCTCGACCGTAGCGGCTATACACCTTGGCCTTCATATCAGAGGTTTTGGCCATCGACTCTTTGCGGTTCTGATACGCTCTGCCCATATCGCTAATGCTCCATATCTATAATCGTAAACAAGCAATTTTACGGGTAAGCGGCTGCAGAAGGAAACACTACAGGTATCTGTATATGATGAAGGCAGAGTGAGAGCGCAGTTTTACAGTCATCATTGCCGGCACCCACTCCCTAGCTTAGGTTCGCTGCGTTATTACTACCCAAATCAAAGACGGCCAGACAAGGCAATCAATTCAGCTCACTCTGGAATAGCCTCAGCACGTAGCACTTTATCTGCCACTAGCTGGGCAATCTCCTCTTCACTCATCGACAGGCGCTCGCGCAAGACACTTTCATTGTGCTCGCCAAGATAGGGTGCCTCGAGAGTCAGGGTATCGGGAAATTGTGAAAACCGTAGTGGCATACCCGGTATTTGAAACTCCCCCAACCCTCGGTCAGATACAGTACGCACCGTACCCCGCTCAATAAGGTGGGGATGATTCAGTGCCTCGCCGGGGGTTAACACGGGTGCTACCGGCACATGAGCTGCTTCCAGAGCCTCCCGCGCCGCATCATCGCTGGGCATGGAAGCGATCCAGCCCTCGATGAGCTCAATAATTTCATCAAGGCGGGCGGCGCGCTCAACATAGTTGGCGTAGCGCTCATCTTCAATTAAATCACTGCGGCCCATGACCTCGCACAGTGACTGCCAGTGCTTCGGTGACAGAGCAATAACAAACATATAGGAATCGCGGCCCTTAAAAATCCCATCCGGTGCAACGGCATAGTGGTGACGACCATTGCGCGTCGGTTGGGCCTCGCCATTGGTATTACTGTAAAGCTGGACATTGAAGTCGTGGCAGTGGAAATAGCTGTCGAGCAGTGAGCAATCAATGTACTGCCCGCCACCACCCTGGCCACGATAAAACAAGGCACCGTTAATTGCCGCCAGTGCGTGCACCCCGGTATTGACATCACCCATAGAAATCATCGGCATCATCGGCGCGCTGTCGGGGTCACCGATCAAACTGGTGACCCCCGAATAGGCCTGGCCCATGTAATCGAAACCCGGTAAATGGGCGAGAGGCCCGGTTTGACCGAAGGCGGAGATAGAACAGTAAATTAGCTCAGGATTAATTTCTTTAGCAATCTCCCAACCCAGCCCCATATCGGCAATTACTCCGGGAGTAAAGTTTTCAATTAACACGTCGGCCTGGGCGATTAGTTTTTTTAGAATACCGACAGATTCAGACTGACGAAGGTCGAGACACAAACTCTGCTTACCACGATTTTGCTGAATAAAATAAGCGCTGCGACCATCTTCAATATAGGGCATGGTACGCGTCATATCACCAAAGGGCGCTAGCTCAACCTTGATAATATCGGCACCCATCTCAGCCATTAAGCGGGTGGTAGTGGGGCCAGCAAGGGCATGGGTGAAATCCAGAACTGTAGTGTTTTTTAGTATATGTTTAACCGTCATATCGCCAACCTCGAATTAATAATTATTTTTAGTCGAGCTTCACAGGGCATGTTGATTTTATTTTATGTGGATAATTCTTAGATTAATCAACGCCCTGTATTTTAGTAGATACTGTCAATTGTGCCGTCATTATCGTGAATATAGTTTCTTTGTTTAACGCTCACACCGATTACTAATAAACCATTTTCCGTCGGGGACACTGTACTTCTCAAAGACTTCACCCGAGCAAGAAATACTCGTCATAAAATATTACGTACCACAAAAAGTGGATAACACCTCTTCATCTTGCCTTGGTGGACGAGCAAAATCTTCGTCTGCTTGACGATAAACATACGGTTTAGCCAGCACATCAACCAGCTGGTGAAAGCGTTTGAAATTATTATCGCGTGTCGCCTCATTAATCGCGGCCTCTATCTGATGATTACGAGGAATAAACGCGGGATTATTATTGACCATTAATTGATGGGCCACGGTGTGTTCGATATTTTCTTTTGCCAATAAGTTCAACCACTTTTCCAACCAGCCCTGTAATGCGTCGGGCAGGGGATAAGGCTCACCTAGCACATCACTGGCACCCTGCGGGGCGAGTTGATCAGTCAAGGCGCGAAAAGTCAGCGTGTAGTCACAGCCCTGTGTGGCCATTATTTCTAAAAGATCGGAAAACATCGGGTTAACGACAGCACTCGATGTTGCAAAACCTAGCTTTGCAGCCATCAGCGCTTGATAGCTTTCACCAAATATTGTCGAAAACTTACTCAGTGCCGCTTGTGCCTTGTTAATTGCCTCGGCTTCCACATCGTCCATTAAAGGTAATAGTGCCTGGGCCAGCCAGCTAAGATTCCAGTGACCGATCTCTGGCTGGTTGGCATAGGCATAGCGCCCGTGGGTGTCGATAGAGCTAAAAACTTTTTGCGGGTTATACGCATCCATAAATGCACAGGGGCCGTAATCGACAGTTTCACCACAGACCAGCATATTGTCGGTATTCATGACGCCGTGAATAAAGCCGACGGCCATCCACTGGGCAATCAAGCGAGCCTGAGCCGCGACCACACAGCCTAACAAAGCACTGTAAGGCTCGCTGCTTTCGCGGGCCTGCGGGTAGTGCCTGTCTATCACATAATCGGCCAGGATTTTTACCGAGTCGATATCGCCTTGTGCGGAAAAAAACTGGAAGGTGCCGATACGAATATGACTGCTGGCGACACGGGTTAAAATTGCACCAGGCAGGAAGGATTCTCGCACGACTTGTTCGCCTGTCGTTACCGCTGCCAAGGCGCGAGTAGTCGGTATACCCAAAGCGGCCATTGCCTCACTGACAAGATATTCCCGCAGTACCGGGCCGAGTGCCGAGCGGCCATCGCCCCGGCGTGAGTATGGTGTTTGACCCGCACCTTTTAATTGCACGTCGTAGCGCTGGCCATCTTTAGCAATAAGCTCGCCGAGTAAAACAGCCCGACCGTCGCCCAACTGGGGGTTCCAGCCACCAAATTGGTGGGCCGCATAAACGCTGGCAATGGGCTGGCTGTTGTGTGCCACTGAATTACCGGCAAAAATTTGCAGGGCCTCGGGGCTGTCTAATTCACTGGCCAATAAATTAAGCTGCTCGGCCAATGCCGGGTTAACTCGAATCAGCGCCGGGTCGGCAACGGGTGTTGGCAACTGATCAGTAGAAAACTGCTCACCGAGTTGGCGATAAGTGGCCTGTAACGTTGTGGGATCAAAAATAGTCATAGCTTACCTGTCGATAGTATTAGATAGCGCCGGAGGCGAAACACTGCCGGTATTATCTAACACCTGATGAAATGCAGCTACGCCCTTCAACCTCCGCCATGACATTAGCCTTTTTTTGCACCTGGTTCGGTCTCTGGTTCTGCCACTGATTCGGGAATGTCCTCATCAACCAGAACACCGCTGGCGACTAAATCCGCAATTTGCTGAGGTGAATAGTCAAGGAATTTTTCTAGCACCTCGCTATTGTGCTCACCCTTGTAAGGCGCCTCTAATTCGTTCTCGCTAGGGTAACCCGCAAAGCGCAGAGGCATACCCGGCATTTTAAAGGTGCCCGCGCCACGCTGGGTAACAGTGCGTACGGTGCCGCGCTCGACCAGATGGGGGTGCTCCATCGCCTCGGGCACACTCAGTACCGGAGCGACGGGAATTCGCGCTGCCTCCAGTTTAGCAATCGCCGCCGCATCACTATCATGGCTCTGTAGCCACTCTTCAATAATGGGAATTAATTCGCGGCGACGGCGAATTCTGTCATTCGGCGCGGCAAAGCGTGGATCAGTTTTTAGCTCGGGCATTTCCATCACATCACACATGCGCTCCCACTGGGGCGGGGTAGCGATAATGGTGATATAACCCTCTTTGCCGTTAAAGATGCCCATCGGGCAACCGAGGCGATGATGAGAGCCGGGGCGCTTGGGTGCCAGTTTGCCGTCGCTGGCGCTGTAATAACCGACATACATTTCGTGGCAGTGGAAATAGCTGTCGAGTAAGGTCACATCAATAAACTCCGCCTCACCGCCCATGGCGCGGTGAAATAACGCGGCATTAATTGCTGCTAATGCGTGGGCGCCGGTCATGGTGTCGCCCAGGGCTGCTGCGGGTATGCTCGGTGCTTTATCGGGGTCGCCAATTAAGCCGGTAATACCCGCGTAACTTTGGCCGATATAATCAAAGCCAGGCAATTCTGACAGCGGCCCGGTTTGGCCGAAGGTGGAAATTGAACACATAATGCACTCGGGATTAAGCTCATGCACCACCTCCCAGCTACAACCCAGACGACTGATTACGCCGGGGGCAAAATTTTCAATCAGCACGTCGACCTTTTTAATCAAACCGTGAAGTATTTTTTTACCCTCTTCAGTTTTCGCATCAATACACAGGCTTTTTTTACCGCGATTTTGCTGTAAAAAATAAATACCCCGACCACCTTTTTGGTAGCCCATATTCCGAATTTGTTCACCGTAGGGTGCCAGCTCTACCTTAATAATTTCAGCGCCCATCTCTGCCATCATTCGTGTGCAGGAAGGCCCGGCGACGTGCTGGGTTAAATCTAATACGGTAATTCCGTCCAATAGATGTTTTCTTTTCTTAGTCATAATGACCCCCGATTATCAAATGCCACTGTTGTGGCTGTTATAGTTTTGGTGTTTTTCTTTAAAATAAATCTGGAATTTTTGTCGCTTAATACGATTTTTATTTTAATCTTTTAAACGTGGACTCATTGATTCATCAATAAAATCACAGCTTTTATTACTTGGAACTAGTGAATTATTAACTCCCTCAGTTTAACGCAAGACAAAATCAAAAAGCTGCACATCAACCCGCTCACCCTGCTTTAGAATTTGTTCGCCAGCATCAAGCAAAATAAAACAATTACTGCGCGCAAAGGAACTCAGTGCACCAGAGCTTTGTTGTTTATCTGGAGTAACAATAAGCTCGCCCTCACTATCTGTCGTTAAGCAAGCACGTAGAAATTCAAGGCGACTACGGTTGCGTCGCATATCGCAACTGGCCCGTGCAGGGAGTGCTAGAGCCGGGGCCGCTTCAATGCCCTGCATTTTTTGCAGAACGGGCAGCACTAATTGATAAAAAGTCACCAGCGCGGACATGGGGTTACCCGGTAAACCAAAAAAAGTACTGCTCGCCAGATGGCCAAACATAAAAGGCTTGCCCGGTTTAATGGCGACTTTCCAGAAACCGATATCACCCTGCTCACTCAATAGCTGGCGCGTATAGTCGGCTTCACCCACCGACGCACCACCGCAGGTTATGACCACATCCGCCGAGGCATCGGCCTTTATATAGGCGGCACGCAGCTGTTCGAGATCATCGGGAATGGTGCCAATTTCAACCACCTCACAACCCATGCGGTCTAACATTGCCGCTAAAAAATAACGGTTGCTGTCATAAATTTCACCCGCAGCCAATACCTCACCCGGGGCGCGCAATTCACTACCATTGGCAAACACGGCCACTTTTAAGCGCGGCCGCACAGCCGCCTCAGCAATACCCATCGTCGCCAGCAGACCAATATCGACAGGGCCAAGGCGATGCCCTGCTGTAAACAGCATTTCGCCTTTTTTAATATCCTCCCCGGCATAGCGTACATTTGCCTGGGGCCCGGGTATCTTTTTAAGGGTGATGGTCTCGCCGTCTGCCTCTACGTTTTCCTGCATCACCACCGTGTCGCAACCCTGTGGTACTTCGGCCCCGGTCATAATGCGAATGCACTGAGCAGCCCCAACACTGCCGACAAAGGGTTCCCCGGCCAGCGCCTTGCCCGCCAGTGTAAACACGGCGTTTTCAGGGCTATTGTCGTCCAGAGCAGCGAAGTTAAACGCGTAACCATCCATGGCAGAATTATCGGCGGGCGGCGCATTAATCGGCGATACGACATCGGCGGCCAAAATACGACCCGGCAAGTCAGCTAATGACACCCTCTTGTCATTAATAAGCTCTCCACTAATAAGCTCGTCATTAACAGGCTCGTCACTAAGCGCTGCCAACATATGGGCTCGGGCTTGATCGAGGCTTAATAAAGGCTGGGGAGTAGTCGATGGATGCGGGGTTTGTTTCTTCATAAATAAGTTTCGTCTCTGCTAACTCAATAGCTACAATTTTAATCGGCGCTAGCAGAGCCGCCACACACCGGGCAGTCTGGCCATTGTTCAAGCTGGAAGGTTTGCCACTGACTATAGGCGCCATCAAACAGCATTAATTTGCCGACCGGCACGGCACCCGCACCACTTAATAATTTGATGGCCTCCAACGCTTGCAGGCTGCCAACAATACCCACCAGCGGCGCTAACACGCCCGACTCCACACAGCTCAATTGCTGCTCGCCGAAACGCTGGCTTAAGCATTCATAACACGGTGTTGATTCTTGCATTGTGTAAACTGCAACCTGGCCCTCAAAACGAATGGCTGCGCCGGACACGAGTGGGGTTTTAGCCTGATAACAAAGGCGATTGAGCTGGCGCCGCGTATCGAGATTATCGGAGCAATCTAACACCGCATGGCAGCTTTCTATTTTGTCCAGCAATGCGGCATCGTCCAATCTCTGCGCCAGCGTTTCGATAGAGGCTGCCGGATTTAAACGCAGCAAGCTATCGCGGGCCGATTCTACTTTGAGGCGGTCAATATCGGCTTCGCCGTGCAAGACCTGGCGGTGTAAATTACTCAATTCAACGCTATCGTCGTCGACTAAAATTAAATGTCCAACACCGGCGGTACAAAGATATTGAGCCGCCGCACAACCAAGACCACCGACGCCCAACACCAGTACGGTGCTCGCCACTAATTGCTCTTGCCCATCAAAGCCAAAACTCGGCAGCAGCAGTTGGCGCGTATAGCGTTTACGCTGATAGTCGGTGAGGCGCTCAGCCACGTCGATACTCCATTGTTTTATTGATGCAAATGCATCAAGTCTGCGAGGGAAAAGTGCTCAGCACTCACTCTATCCATTTCAAAATACTTAATCTAATATGATTCGAGGCAGAGCAACAGCCCTCGTTTAAAATGTAATCGAGCCTATACTAACACTCAGCCTTCGCAGCCAACTCTCTGACTCTAAAACTCGACTAATAAGACTCGACCAATAACACTGGAGAACAGTCATGAAAATATACGATTTCCCCAAAGCACCCAACCCCCGCCGCGTTAACATTTACCTCGCTGAAAAGGGTATCGATGTAGAAAGGGTGCCCGTGGACCTGTTTAAAGGCGAACACATGAGCCCTGAGCTCATGGCCAAAAACCCCGCCTGCGACATTCCCATGCTCGAACTAGACAACGGTACCTGCATTAGCCAAATTCGCGGCATCACTCGCTACTTTGAAGAAAGCAACCCCAACCCGCCAATGCTCGGCTCGACGCCCGAAGAAAAGGCAGTGGTCGAAATGTGGGAACATCTGGCCTTTATGAATGGCATATTGGCCGTTGCCGAGGTGTTCCGCAATACAGCAGCGGGCTTTGCCGACCGCGCCGTCGTTGGCCCGCACAATTACAAGCAACTGCCCGAATTGGCCGAACGTGGCGCACAACGCCTACAGAACTTTTACACCGACTTTGACCAGCGCCTCGCCAATAATGACTACGTCGCCGGTGACTTTTACTCCCTGGCCGACATCACCACATTCGTGGTCTGTGACTTTGCCAAGTGGATTAAAGAAGACATTCCCGCTAGCTGCACTAACCTGCAAGCCTGGTACGAAAAAGTCTCACAGCGGCCCGCTGTACTCGCCAACCCTTAGTAGAATATTTAGTGGTACATTCAGCCAAAGATTAGCGCAACAATGTCAGCCTATTGACACTTACTACACCTCCAGCCCTGTGGTACATTAAAGGGGCTTGGGGGATAGGCCCTCCCCCATTACAATATAAAGTTATCGCCGGCTTATATTAGCTGACTAGCTGGCACAGATATCACGCAACGCTAAAACCCGTTAGCCCTGCTCGCGGGTTTTGTAGTGAATGTTTATTACTATCTTTACACTTACTCAACTGGAAAACCTGACCATGACTTTAGATGCACGAGAATTTCGCGACTCCCTTGGCGCTTTCGCCACCGGTATTACTGTTGTTACTGCCAATGCCGCCGATGGCAGCAAAGTAGGCTGCACTGCCAACAGCTTCTCTTCTGTTTCTCTCGATCCACCGCTAGTTATGTGGGCCATTGCGAAAAACGCCAACAGTTTCGATGCCTTTAATGAAGCTAAAGATTTTGCCATTCACATCCTCCACGAAGGTCAGGAAGATGTATCGCGTTTGTTCGCCACCAAAGATGCCGACAAGTTTGGCCAGGCTGACTCTAGCGAAGGGCGTGCTGGTGTACCTGTACTGAACGATTACAGCGTACGTTTTGAATGCTCTACCGAACACCTCTACGAAGGTGGTGATCACGTCATTATCGTTGGTCGTGTACACGAAATGAGCAATGCCGATAAAGAGCCACTGGGCTTTTATAAAGGCCAATACGCCAAAATTGATGTCAGTAAATAAATAGCGCTGACGCCCTTACTTCGAAAATTGCTTCGAAAACTGCTTCGGGAGACTGCGCCATGACCACGCCTTTTAATGCCCTGATTATCGACAAAATTGATAAACAGGTCAGCGCTTCAATTAAGCAGATCAGCCTTGCCGACCTGCCCGATGAAGAGGTGCTGGTCGATGTCGCCTATTCCACCGTCAACTACAAAGACGGTCTCGCCACCACGGGAACCCTGCCCATTTGCCGCAAGTTCCCCATGGTGGGTGGTATTGATTTAGCGGGCACTGTGGTCGAATCAAAAAACCCAGCGTTTAAAGCCGGCGACCGGGTGTTGGTCAACGGCTTTGGCTTATCGGAGAGCTACTGGGGCGGCTATGCCCAAAAGCAGAAACTGAAAGCCGAATGGCTGGTGCGCGTACCCGAGGCCTTTAGTCTCGAAGAGGCAATGGCCATCGGCACCGCAGGTTACACCGCTATGCTCTGTGTACTGGCTCTGCAAGATTGGGGTGTAAAACCGGACGACGGACCCATTGTCGTCACCGGGGCAGCCGGTGGCGTTGGCACCGTGGCGATTATGTTATTAGCCAAACTCGGTTATGAAGTCACCGCCTCAACCGGTCGCGTTGACGAGGCTCGCCCGCTGCTCGAAGCGCTCGGAGCCAAACACATTATTGCCCGTGACCAGCTCGCCCGAGACCCCGGGCCACTGGAAGCGGAAACCTGGGCCGGCGCTGTCGACACTGTCGGCGACAACACCCTCGCCAGCGTACTGGCACAAACGCGCTATGAAGGCATGGTGACAGCGTGTGGGCTAGCGGGCAGCATTAATTTACCCACCACTGTTATGCCCTTTATTTTACGCGGCGTTACCCTGCGCGGCATCGACTCGGTAATGGCACCCCTCGAACGCCGCCAGCGCGCCTGGGATAGTTTGGCCGAGCTGGTTAATCTCGATCTACTGCGCCAGATCTACAGCGTCGAACCACTGAGTAAAGTACTGACACTAGCCAGGGATATTCTCGCTGGCAAAATCAAAGGCCGAGTGGTGATTGACGTTAATGCCTAAATCGACGGCTAAAAAAATTCTCGCCACCGCCGACTAATCCCTATAAATACAGCCCCTCAACACATTCCCTATAAATAACCCCCACAAACAATCACGGGAGCTTCACCGGGAATCTCCTGTAAAAAAGGAGTACGCATTGGACTGGTTCCGCAAACGCACCCTGGGTAGCCTGCTCGACGCAGCCGCAGAAAACTATGGAGAGCGCGAGGCTTTGGTCTTCGGCGAGCAGCGCAGCAACTATCAAGAATTAAAAACAGAAACTGACCGCATTGCCAAGGGCCTGATGGCCATCGGTGTCGAGCCCGGTGAACGCGTCGCCCTGTGGATGACCAACCGTCCCGAGTGGCTCTACCTGATGTTCGCCATCGCCAAAGTCGGTGCTTGCATCGTGCCCCTCAACACCCGCTATCGCACTGACGATGTCGCCTACACGGTGAATCAATCCCGCTCTGCCACGCTAATCTCCCTCGACCGCTCGGGGCCGATTGATTTTCAGGGCATGCTGGCAGAATCGATGGACAACATTTCGCCCAACCCGGCTGGCGACATACAGGTCGGCAATTTTCCCGAGCTGCGCCGGGTGGTTATTCTCGGCGAGAAAACCCTGCCCCACGCCCTCGACTGGCAAGCGCTTATCGCGGCAGGCTCGACCATTAGTGATGCCGAGTTAGCCACACGCAGCGCAGCTGTCGACCCCGATGGTTTGATGATGCTGGCCTACACCTCCGGCACCACTGGCCACCCCAAGGGTGTGATGCACAGCCATATCGCCATTCGCAACACACTTGAGCGCAGCAAGATTTTCGGCTACAGCGCCACCGATGTGCATCTTAATTATCTGCCGATGTTCCATATTTATGCCTTCAGTGAAATCGCCATGGCTTGCGTACTCAGCGGTGGCAAACAAATTCTCACCGAAACCTTTGACGCCGAACAGGCACTGGATTTGGCCGCCGCCGAAGGGGTGACCATACTCCATGGCTTTGAGGCCCACTGGATCGACCTGCTCAATGCACAGGCGCGGCAACAGCGAAAACTAAAACTGCGCCTCGGCACGCTGCCCTCGGGTATTGAAAGTACCATCCCCATCGCCGAACAAGTACAGGATGTGTTCTGCCCCACCGTCTCCGGTTTTGGCATGAGCGAAACCTGGGCCTTTGTTAGCTGCTCAAACCCGGGCCACAGCCGGGAACAACGGGTGCATGCCTCCGGCTACCCGATGAGCGACTATCACTTTCGTATTGTCGACCCCGATACGGGCAGCGAGCTACCTGCGGCGACACCCGGTGAACTGCTGGTAAAAGGCTACGCAGTGATGAAGGGTTACTGGGACAAGCCCGAGGCCACACAGGAAACCATTGATGCCGAGGGCTGGCTGCACACCGGCGATATGGCACTGATCCGCGAAGACGGTCATCTGGTTTTTCTTGGTCGCCACAAAGACATGCTCAAGGTGGGTGGTGAAAATGTCTCTCCCGCCGAGATCGAACTGCGCCTGCGGGATATGCCCGAGATCGCCGATGCCTCTGTGGTGGCCTACCCGGATCAACGCTTAACGGAAGTGCCCGTTGCCTTTGTGATTCTCAACCCCGGCCAAACGCTTGAGCAGGAAACTATCCTTTCACGCATGAAAGGCCGCATCGCCAGTTTTAAAATCCCCCGCCAGGTTATATTTGTCGATGAATTCCCCATGACCTCGTCGGGCAAAATCCGTAAAGTTGAGCAGCGTGCTCAGGCGCTCAATATTTTAGATAACTCTTAAGACTTAACACAGGCCCCTCAACACAGGACACAAGCAATGACGACGAAGACCTTGAACGGAAAACTAGCCCTTGTCACCGGCGCCAGCCGAGGTATTGGCAAAGGTATTGCCATCGCACTCGCCAATGCGGGGGCCCATGTGGCCTGTATTGCCACCAAAGCAGAAAATGCCAATGATGTTGTCGCAACGATTCAAGCAGAGGGCGGCAAGGCCGTGGCATTCGGCTGTAAAGTCGAGAGTGGCAGTGCCGTGACCGCGACCTTTGCAGAGGTGGAAAAACAGCTTGGCCCGGTCGATATACTGGTCAACAACGCGGGTATATCCAACCCACAACCGCTGCTAAAAATGACGGAAGAAAACTGGAACAGCCATATGGACATCAATGCCAAGTCGGTATTCCTATGCTCCCAGGCTGCGATTCGACAAATGAAAGAAGCCGGCAATGGCGGGAGTGTCATTAATATTGGCTCCATCGTCGGGCAAAACGCCATCCCCCAAACCCTTTCCTACTGCACATCAAAAGCGGCGGTCGAACACATGACCCGAGTGATGGCAGTGGAATGTGCCAAATACAAGGTGCGAGTCAACTGTATTGCCCCCGGTTATATTCGCACCGAGATGATTGAGCAGCTGGCAGCCGATGGTAAGCTCGCTGCTGACGCCATTGAAAAACGCACACCCCAACGGCGCATGGGGTCAGTTGAAGATATTGCCGCTGCTGTGATCTTTGTGGCTGGCCCGGGCGCAGGATTTATGACCGGCGAAACACTCAATATAGACGGTGGCTGGACGGCCTACGGCTATTTATAAGCTCCAGTCGACAAAAGAAAAACTGGGGGTGCAACACTATCCCTTTTTGAGAAAGCCCTGATTTAATAATAGGTTTATAAAAAATGAATCAAGCAGCCCTAAAGTTTAATCTCTTTGTTTATTGCACCGTTGGCCGCCGCAGTGAATTAGAAGCCGGTATGGCAGGCAAAAACCCCAAGCTCTATCGTCGCATGCTTGAAGAGCTGGCCGAATCGGCCCTCCTTGCCGATGAACTCGGCTATTTCGCCTTTGCCCACCCCGAGCATCACTTGCAGATTGAAGGCTTTGAAGCTGCCAACGACCCCTGCCTGACGAGCATGTGGCTGGGTCAGCACAGTGAAAAGCTGCGCATTATTCCCTGTGGCTTTGTCTCCACTACTAACAACCCTTTGGTGACGGCCGAGAAAATTGCCAGCCTCGACTGCATGCTACAGGGTCGCCTTGGCGTGGGTCTTGTGCGCGGCTATCAGGCGCGCTGGCTCGACAACTTTAGAATCCAGCCCCAGCTAAAAGCTGTTGGCCCCTGGAATGCCAAAACCCAGGTTGATGAAGACAACCGCGAGTACTTCGCCGAGTTCGTCGACATTGTGCTCACGGCTCTCAAAGAAGATACCTTTCAACACCACGGAAAATACTGGGACTTTCCCTCAAAGGACTTTGTGAACCCCCACCAGCACCCGGTGTATTCCACCTACGGACAGGGTGTTAGCGAGGATATGCGTGTCACTGAAATCGGCATTGCGCCGCGCCCCTGGCAGGATGAAATCCCCCTGTACGGGGGTTTCTCTCACAGTCTGCGCTCGGCCAAATTCTGGGCCAAGCACAAGGGCAAGCCCATCGTACTGGCTGGTGACACTGATTTTTTAGAAGTACTGTGGAAGGAATGGGGTGAGGAGGCAAAGCAATGTGGCCACGATTTTAAACCCGGCGACGAGGCCTGCTGGGGCGGTATTATGATTTGCGCCCCCACCGATGCCGAGGCACAAGCCCTGTTTGAAGATATGGCCTGGATGTGGGACACCTGGATGCGGCCTTTTGGCCAGGGCATGCCAGAATTACTGGTCGGGTCACCCGAGACGCTGAAACGGCGCATTGAAGAGGTCAGCAAAAAAATACCCCTCGACGAAGTCTTCCTGCTATTGCCCCAGGGCATACTGCCACCGGAGCAATTTAATGCCTCTCTTGAACTCTTTGCCAAAGAGGTAATGCCCCACTTTGCCGATCCGGCCTGAATAAAATAGCCGCTCCTTCGCCCGGCAAAACAGTCATAGTCACCCAGAGCGAAGTGGCGGTTAATTATCCCAGTACTGAGAATAGATACAACAAAGCAGGGGCGTTGTACCCAGTGCTACACCGCAGCCATCATTGAGCTACGCCACGTTGCGCCCACCCCAGTGGTTATCACTAACGAAGTGCTCAGGCACCGCATTCAATAGTGCACAAAGAGCTTTCACACGGGTTAGGTGCACCTCACTACAGCCCTGAGTAAGCGTATCGGCTTATGAACCTTCGACATCAACAGGGCTATCTGGATCAGCAGGCGTATCCAGGTCGGGCTGTTGCTCCTCATTTCGAGACTCGGCAGCAAGGGCTTTTTGCTTTCGCTTCTCCTCTTTTTTCTTCTTTTTAGCCAGTTCCTTTTCACGCTTTTGATATGCATAGTTGGGTTTAGCCATACAGCTTTCATCCTAAATTTGTACTTGTAAGCAGAGCGACAAGGATACGAGATTTGAAGCGCAAATACCGAAATCATTCACCAAGGCCCTCAATCATCAGCAGTCGCAACAAGAATTAACCCTAGGCAATAGCTCACTATTTTTAAATGTCAGCTATTACTTGGTATAGCGTCTTGTATCACTCCATTAAACTAGTGATAAGCACCACACTGGTACCCGCACAAGGGTATTAAACAGCATTACATGGGGGGGTAGTGAGCAGTATGATTGGAGCCAGGTAAGCAAACGACGCGCTTGTCCAAAAAAATGATTACCACGGCATTAACTTTCTATTAAAAGAGAAGCCCCCACTCTCACCATCGCAAGCCTGGAATAGCGTAAGTGACAGAGCAGTTGTCGTGGTTACTAGCCCAACACATCTCTAGCACATTGAATAGTAGTGCAGTTTCGAGATAAGCCTTATTTTTAAATAATAAATATGGGCTTACGGTGTTTTCAGAAAATCGGCGAAGGGCTTAAATCTAACCAATAGCGGGGCCACCTTTATCGACCCAGGTTTTTAAATCGAAATATTCGCGCCAGTTATTAATTTTGCCTTCGGTATCGAATTCGAAAATACCCAGCACTGGCAGCTCTGACAGGGTGTTGTCACCCAATGTAAAACTGTCGAGCCTCTCGGTAACGACACGCTGCTCATCGGCGACTATGGTGAGGATTTCAAAGCGGCAGGAGCTGGCAGCACCAAGAAAGGCAGCAAGAAAAGCTCGGATTTGCGTCTGTCCCACCAGGGGTGCCATAGGCATATTGTGGTAGACCGCATTTTCGCTCATCAAGCCGAGTACGGCATCAATATCAAGACTTTCCCAGGCCTGACAAAATTCTTTAACAGTTTTTTGGTGATTTTGTACTGACATTATTATTCTCCCATCTTAATTGCTTTTTTAGTCGGCAGTTTAAAGAGGCTTCATAACAAAAATAGGGATATGCCGATCACCAACACGTTTTTTGTAATGGGGGAAACCCATATAGGTATCGAGGGCATAACCCCAGTAGCGCTGGTACTCATCGCCTTCTAACTCAGTGGCAATATAGTCCTGAGTCTGACCGCGCAGGGTGCAACTGGCCTGAGGGTTGGCTTTAAGGTTGTAATACCAGGCCGGGTTATGGCCCTGGCCAAAATTGGAGGCGACAATAGCGAACACACCGGACTCGGCTTCATCTTCTATACAGAGCAGTGGAATGTCGCGAACCACACCGCTCTTGGCACCCTTCGCAGATAGCACCACTACTGACAGGCCGGTCATAACACCAGCCATAGTGGTGCGGCCACCCGATAGCTTAAAGACAATACGATCGAGGTGGTGCTGAGTACGCGCCAAAAACCAGGCGCCCGCACCGGTGGAGGCAACCTGGTGCATCCCCCGATGGAAGGCTGAGAGTTTTTTAGGTGGCATGATTATTCCTTTTTATTTGTTATTTTGATTGGAATTAACTGTCAGCCCGGCATAGGCTTTAGACCGTTTGTGCCTCTAGCTTCGCCACTACACGCTCGCCAAATTCCTGGGTGTTAATCATAGTGACACCGGAACCCGGCTTGCTTAAATCGGCCGTTGAAAAACCATCGGCAAAAACGCCCTGCATGGCGGCCCAAACATTTTCCGCTTCATCGGCCATGTCAAAACTGTTTTCCAGCATCATCGCTACCGAACCTATCATTGAATAGGGGTTGGCAATATTCTTGCCGGCGATATCCGGTGCAGAACCGTGGGAGGGCTCGTAGTAAGCCTTATCCGGCCCCAAACAAGCCGAGGGCATTAAGCCGAGGGAACCGAGAATACCGCCGCCCTGGTCACTGAGGATATCGCCGAACATATTCTCCATCACCATTACATCGAACTGGGTGGGGTTTAAACACAGCAGCGTTGCTGCAGCGTCAACCAGAATATGAACAACTTTCACTTCAGGATATTGCGGGGCGATCTCTTCAATAATTTCATTCCACAAAACGCTCGATTTCAAGACATTACTTTTGTGAATATTGTGCAGTACCTTCTTGCGACGCATGGAAATTTTAAAAGCTTCGTGGAGGATACGGCTGATTTGCCCTTCGTCATATTCGAGGGTTTCACGCACATAGCGTAAACCTTCGTCGTTAACGCCCACTTCTTTTTCACCGAAATAAAGACCACCCACTAGCTCGCGCACCATAATTAAATCGATGCCATCGCCAATAATTTCAGGCTTAAGCGGCGAAAAATGGGCCAGTTCTTTGGGCAGTGACACCGGGCGAAAGTTGGCGAAGGTGTTGTAGCGACGACGCATGGGTAACAGCGCAGCGCGCTCGGGGAGCATGTCGACGGGGATTTTTTGAGATTCCTCGTGGCTTAAACCAATCGGCCCTTTGAGAATGGCATCAGCGGCATCGCAAATATCGATAGTCGCTTGTGGAAAGGGGTGGCCGCAGTCGAAATAGGCATTGGCGCCAAAGGCGGCGGGCATCAGTTCAAAGCTCACATCGTTGCGCGCCTCGATGACTTTCAGTACTTTAAGTGCTTCTGTCATAATTTCCGGGCCGATACCATCACCGGCCAATACTGCAATTTTGAAATTTTTCACTGATTACCTACCACTCGTCTATTAATACAAAAAAATTAAACCCAATCAGGCCGGTGCAAAAAATGGCACCGCTGTGCCTTCACCGGTGTCGATAAACGCCACTTTAACGGCCTGGCCAATTTCGAGTTTGTCGAAATCGCAGTCGATTAAATTGGTCATCATCGTTGGGCCTTCGTCGAGAGTCACATAGGCAATGGCCCACGGCTCTTTGGTTCTGCGCATAACGCTGTACGTGTAAATCGTGCCGCGCCCTGCCGTTTCTAAATACTCGGTATCGTCACTGAAGCAAAAGGGACAAAAGGTGCGCGGATAAAAATGATTTTCCCCACAGCTATTGCAGTGTTTAACCAGCAATTTACCGTCGCCCGTTGCAGCCCAGAAACCTTTGGTTTCGTCATTGACACGCGGTGCCCGCACTTTACTGGGTCGATTCATTCCGTTTAATTCGCTCATGCGTCTGCTCCTCCCAGTATTAATGTTGCACTGCCCATGCGTGAACCCAATAGACCACCCGTACCGTGGGCCAATGCGATATCGCAGTTTGGCACCTGTACTTTCGGATGAGCCTCGCCGCGCACCTGGCGCACCGCTTCAATCACCTTGGTTATGCCGCCCCGATCAGTGGGATGGTTGTTACACAAACCACCGCCATCGGTATTAAAGGGCAGTTTGCCGACACCGGAAATCAGGTTGCCGTCGGCGACAAATTTGCCGCCCTCGCCCTTGGCACAGAAACCCAGGTCTTCGAGGGTTTCGACCACAGTGATGGTAAAGGAGTCGTAAATAGAGGCGTATTTAATATCGGCCTGTGTCACGCCAGCTTCTTCAAATGCCTTTGGGCCGGACCAACGTGCGCCGGAATAAGTTAAGTCTACCTTGCCACCATTGAGGTGTTTTATGGCTTCGCCAGCACCCAATACTTTGACAGTGGGACGCTTTAATTGGGCGGCAATTTCTGGGGCCACAACGATAACTGCCCCGCCACCATCGCTCATCACACAGCAGTCCAGGCGGTGCAGAGGGTCACTGATCATCGGCGAATTGAGTACATCCTCTACCGTCACCACATTACGCAACATGGCGTGCTCGTTGTACTGAGCATGATGAGAAGCCGCGACCTTTACCCAGGCCAGCTGTTCACTGGTAGTGCCGTATTCGTGCATGTGGCGCATCGCCGCCATGCCGTACATATTGGTGACCACCGGGCGAAAAGGTGCCTCAAAGGCGTAGTCGGCAGGCGGACCGCCACCGGGGCGGGTGCGATAGTTTTCTTTGGCGTCAGCGCGAGGGCGACCGGCCAGGGTAATCAATGCAACTTTGCAGTGACCCATGGCGATGGCCTGAGCCGCGTGGTTAACGTGGGCCACATAAGACGAGCCACCCACTTCCGTGCTATCAAACTGAGTGACATTCAGGCCCATATATTCGGCCTGATTCAAAGGGCCAAGGCCCGGCACGTCACCAGCACAATAGTAGGCGTCGATATCGTCTTTTGTCAGACCGGCGTCTTCCAGTGCACCCTTGGCAACCTCGGCATGCAACTGGGGGACGGTTTTACCTGTGGCCTCGCGCAAGGGGTGTTCGTAAACCCCCGCGATAAAGGCCTTTCCTCTAATGCTCATAGTTCACTCCTCATTTTTAATCGTTATTTTATTTTTTTGGGCGCCCTACGATTTAATTAACCTTCTGTTTTAGCTGCTAATCTCAAGCACCTATTTAAGCGCCAAAAGGGTGGCGCAACACTATCGTTTCGACGCGGTCTGGGCCGGTGGAAACAATGTCAATGGGCACGCCGCAGAGCTCTTCAATGCGGGCAATATAGCTGCGAGCTGCAGCGGGTAACTGATCGAGACTTTTCGCGCCAACGGTTGACTCCGTCCAGCCGGGCACAGTCTCGTAAACCGGAACAATATTGTCATAGTCATCGGCATGACTAGGGGCACTAATGTGGTTGCCATCTTTATCCTGATAGGCAACGCAGATATCGATATTTTCAAGGCCATCCAATACATCGAGTTTGGTCAGGCACAGGCCCGAGACACTATTAATGCGCACCGCCTGCTTCAGGGCAATAGCGTCGAACCAGCCGCAGCGTCGCGCTCGACCTGTGGTGGCACCAAACTCATGGCCTTTTGCCGCCAGGTGTTCGCCTACTTCACAGAACAATTCCGTGGGAAAGGGACCGGAGCCAACACGCGTGGTGTAAGCCTTGGTAATACCCAGCACATAATCAAGATACAGCGGGCCGAAACCACTGCCTGTGGCCGTGCCGCCAGCGGTGGTATTTGAAGAGGTGACGAAGGGGTAAGTGCCGTGGTCGATATCGAGCAAGGAGCCCTGAGCCCCTTCAAACAAAATATTGTCGCCAGCTTCGCGGGTTTCGTGCAAGGCGGCGGTGACATCCAGCACCAGGGGGCGCAACTCTTCTGCCCACGCCTGACACGATGCCAGTGTTGCAGCGTAATCACTGGCCTTAGCCTTGTAGTAATTGGTTAGCATAAAGTTGTGGTATTCCATCACTTCACGCAATTTGTCGGCAAAGCGACTGCGATCGAAGAGGTCACCCAGGCGCAAACCACGGCGCGCCACTTTATCTTCATAGGCCGGGCCAATGCCGCGCCCAGTGGTGCCAATCGCCGCTTTGCCGCGCGCCACTTCACGCGCCTGGTCGAGGGCGACATGGTAGGGCAGAATCAGCGGACAGGCTGGCGAAATGCGCAGGCGCTCTCGTACCGGTACGCCGCTCTCTTCGAGTTGACGCATCTCTTTTAACAGAGCGTCGGGGGCAAGCACTACGCCATTACCGATCAAACAACGGACATTGTCGCGCAGGATGCCGGAGGGAATGAGGTGTAAAACGGTTTTTTCGCCGTCGATCACCAGCGTGTGGCCGGCATTATGGCCGCCCTGAAAACGCGTCACAACAGAGGCCTGATCGGTCAGCAAATCAACGATTTTACCTTTGCCTTCATCGCCCCATTGGGTACCCAGTACTACTACATTCTTGCCCATCATTTACTCTCATTACCAGCGGCTGGCGCGGCTGTTGGTTCTACGTTAAATCCACCGTCACTTGCAATCAGTACGCGATCACAGTGCAGTTCGTCATAATCCACATGCTGGCCAGTAAAGCCACGCACCACTCGCTCGCCGCTTTCACGCAAGCGGGAAATTTCTTTTACCCATGCACCGCAGTTAGCACTCTCTGTCGGAGCGGGGGCATAAATACCCGCCGCAACACTGCTGTTGTATTCAACCAGGCTGGCCAGCTTGCTCAGGTCGATGCCAAAACCGGTCGCCGGACGGGCACGGCCAAAGGCCTCGCCCACATCGTCATAGCGCCCGCCATTACCCAGCGCCAGTGTCGACTCGCTGGTGTAAGCGGCAAAGACAATGCCGGTGTGATAGTGGTAGCCACGCAGCTCGCTCAAATCTAAAAACAGGGCCACATTGGGTGCGCACGCAGCCAACTGGCTAGCCACCGCCTCCACTTCGCTTAATGCCTGCAACACTGCAGCGGGTGCATTGGCCAACACTTGTTTGGCCTGAATGAGCATTGCTGTATCACCCGCCAAACCGGGTAGCGCTGCCAGCATCGCGGCCAAAGCGGCATCTGCCACATTACTCGCTAACCACTGTTGTAAACCCGCATCCTTACGCTGAAGTAGAGCAAACAGCTCAGCACTTTGTTCACTACTCAAGCCTGCGGCCTGCTCAAGAGCACGATAAATACCGACGTGGCCAATATCGAGGTAGATATCATCGAGACCACTGAAACTGAGAGTCTCGACCAGCAGAGACATGACTTCGACATCGGCCTCTAAACTCGCCTCACCAAACAGTTCGACGCCGAGCTGTATCGGCGAACGCGACTCAAGCGGCCCACGCGCGCGGGTATAGAGAACCTGACCGGCATAACATAAACGGTTGGGGCTGTTGCGCTGCAAACTGTGGGCATCCATGCGCGCTGCCTGAGGTGTAATATCGGCGCGCACACCCATCATCCGGCCAGTGAGTTGGTCGGTGATTTTAAAGGTCATCAAATCGAGGTCTGAACCCGAACCACTGAGCAGGGAATCGGTAAATTCAGCCAGTGGCGGTATAACCAGGTCGTAACCCCAGGAGTGGTAGAGGTCGAGTAGACGACGACGCAGACGCTCTACTTTGAGAGCTCGGTCGGGCAGGATCTCTTCAATACCATCGGGCAATAACCAGCGATCAATTTTCGTCATAATTCCTGTCTTAATTTAAACCACGATCTCAATAGCGTGGCTGAATACTTTCACTACGAACTATCGCACCAAAAACAGCAAACCGGCACCCAGCAACATACTCACCAGGCCTAATACTCGAATGTTTTTGTCATCGGTTTGAGCCAGAGCGAGCATCATATTGCGCCAGCTAGAGGGTGCCAGAAACGGCATAATACCTTCAATAACCAGGACTAAACACAGTGCTGCAAGAAGATCTTGTGCCATTATTCCAGCCTATAGAAAACCACCTATAAAGGCATACCCCGCAAGGCCTGTAAGCCCGCAACAGTCGCAAAAAAACCGGGCTGCCCCGGTTTTTTTGCCATCTTACCACTCGAGACAATCGAGGGCTGTATTTTTTACAGCGATCGAGCCTATGGGAGCATTGCCACAGAGGCTATTAGCACAGTGTTCAGTTCTTAGCCTGGCCTTTCGAGTCTTTCAAATAACGGAAAAACTCGCTATCGGGCTCAACCAGCATGATATCGCCCTTCGATGAAAAAGCACTGTTATAGGCTTTTAGACTACGGGTAAAGGCATAGAACTCGGGGTCTTTGCTATAAGCGTTGGCGTAAATCGCCGAGGCATCCGCATCGCCAGCACCACGCAATTGCTCACTCTCTTTGTAAGCATTAGCGGCAATGATGGTTTCCTGCCGATCGGCATCGGCACGAATTTCTTCAGCCGCTTCCTTACCGATAGAGCGCAGTTCACGGGCTTCTTTTTCACGCTCGGCCTTCATGCGACGGAACACCTGCTCGCTGACCTCGGAGGGCAGGTCGATGCGTTTAACACGCACATCGACAACTTCAACACCCAGAGACTCAGTAACGGTCTTGTTCAGCTCTTCGGTAATATTGTGCATCAACACATCGCGCTCACCGGAGACCACTTCGTGCAGAGTGCGCGTACCAAACTGGTTACGCAGGCCATCGTTAACACGGTCACCAAGGCGGGCGTGGGCCACGGCTTCATCACCACCGGTCGCTTTGTAGTAGACCTCAACGTCCTTAATCTTCCACTTAGCGAAAGCATCGACGATCAAACGCTTTTTCTCTCGGGTCAAAAAGCTTTTAGGTTCGGCATCGAGAGTGAGTATCCGCGCATCAAACTTGTGCACCTTGTCAGCCATCGGCCACTTCAAGTGTATACCTGGGAGAATATCGGCCTCGGTAATACTACCGAAATGCAGCTTAACGCCCCTTTCGGTCTCTTTAATAATATAAATACAGCTATTGCTAAAGGTTATCGCGAGGACAATAAGGACTAAAAAACTTGGAAATCTCTGGTTCATTAGCGTGACTCCCGGCGCTGGCTATTGGATGACTGATTGCGAATCCGGTCGATCACCGCTTCCGTAATCAGGTTGATATCAGCTGAGCTGAGGGACCTTGCCTGACTGCTGGTTCTGCCAGGGCTCGACGCCTGCTGCTGCATAATCTTGTCCAGCGGCAGGTAGAGCATATTATTACCGCCCTCTACATCGACCACTACCTTCGAACTGTTTTCCATCACCGCTTGCATGGTGTCGAGATAAAGTCGCTGACGAGTGACTTCGGGCGCTTTTTGGTACTCGGCCAGCAACTTATCAAAGCGCTCTGTCTCACCTTCGGCATCGGCAACAACGCGAGCCTGATAGCCTTTCGCCTCTTCAATCACCCGCTTAGCACGACCCCGCGCCTCGGGCACGATGCCGTTGGCATAAGCCTGAGCTTCGTTAATCACGCGCTCTCTGTCTTCCCGCGCCTTGATCACATCATCGTAGGCAGCCTTGACCGCAGAGGGCGGCTTGGCTTCTAGAATATTGACTTTGACAACTTTTATGCCCGTGCCGTAACTGTCAAGATAGGTCTGCAGACGCTCTTTAACGTCAATACTTAATTGCTCTCGGCCCGTCGAAACCACTTCGTCGAGACCACTGCTACCGACCACATGACGCAGGGCGCTGTCCGTGGCATGGCGCAAGCTATATTCCGGCGCTTTCACATTCAGCACAAAATCTTTTACCGACTTAATGTTGTAGTGCACGGTTAATGGAAGCTCAACAATATTTTCATCTTGAGTGAGCATCTGGCCGCGAGTCTCGTACTGGCGCTCTTCTGTGACGCGCACTCGAGTAATAAGGTCAATCAAAGGCGGGTTCCAGTGCAGGCCATCGCCAACAATTTCATGGAACTTACCCAGGCGCAGCACCAAAGCTTTCTCTTTAGCGTCTATCTGGTAAAAACCCAGCAGACCCCAAATTATCGAAACAATGACCAGGATGCCAACAATAGCCGTGCCACCAATGCCGCCGCCACCGCCGCCACCGCCGCCACCAAATATTTTGCCGAATTTCTCGCCGATATCTTTCAGAGCCGCGTCGAGGTCGGGCGGATTACCGCCTTTGCCACTACCGTTACCCCAGGGATCTTTACCACCACCCGGTTCATTCCAAGCCATTATCCACTCCAGTGAAAGTACAGGGCGCAAATTCTAACAAGCCCTGATTGAAAAGCCAGCAAACATCAACAACTAGCATCAATGAAAAAATATGAAAAATCTAAAATCGCTCTCTGACGACAGCTCAACCCGTCTAAACTCAGTCTGTCCAGGCTCGGCTCATCTAATTAGAGGTCGTTTGTAATAAGGTCGTCATTAATTATTAAAATCATCGACCTCGGGTAGCTCAGGCTTAAGTAGCACTTGCTGCGACGTCAAACCCGAGGCTTTCAATAAACGCAACCACTCTGCGCGAGGTAAACGCACCTCGAGTAAACTACTGCCATCATCCTGAATAAGCTCTTCCAGCACAGCGCCAGCCTGAAACAATTGCGCCCGAAAACGCCCTAGCTCATGACCCAAGGTGCACTGACCATGAACTTGATCATGACCCAATAACTCGCGCAGTGCCAGCGGAAGTAGGTCAACGCCGATATTGTCCTTGGCAGACAACCAAATGGCGATGGGCTTGCCAGTGCCATTGCGCTCTATACGCGGCTCAACGCCATCCAGTAAATCAATCTTGTTATAAATTTTCAGCACCGGAATATCACCGGCGCCAATTTCATTCAAGACCTCATCAACGCGCGCGACATTCTCAAGGCGCTGCTCGGAACTGGCGTCAATAATGTGCAACAGCAAGGTCGCATTCGTCGCTTCATCGAGAGTCGCGCGAAAGGCTTCGACCAACTTGTGAGGCAAGTGGCTGATAAAGCCCACCGTGTCGGCAAAAATAACCGAGCCGACTTCAGGGACTTTAAAAGCGCGCATGGTGGGGTCGAGAGTGGCAAAGAGCTGGTCGGCCGCGTAAACATCGGCACCGGTAAGCCTGTTAAATAAGGTGGATTTACCGGCATTGGTGTAACCCACTAAAGAAACCGTAGGCACCTCTGCCCGACGCCGTGAACGCCGCCCTTGCTCGCGCTGCACCCGCACTTTTTCAAGTCGCTTTAGAATGGATTTAATACGCACGCGCAACAAACGCCGGTCGGTTTCGAGCTGAGTCTCACCCGGGCCACGCAAGCCAATACCGCCTTTTTGTCGCTCTAGGTGAGTCCAGCCACGAATCAGACGGGTACTCATGTGCTCTAACTGGGCGAGCTCAACCTGCAATTTACCCTCGTGGGTTTGCGCACGTTGGGCAAAAATATCGAGGATTAAACCGGTGCGATCGAGCACCCGACAGGAGAGCGCATGTTCAATATTGCGCTCCTGACTCGGCGTTAGATTGTGATTAAAGATGACCAGACCAGCGCCACTATTGTCGACTTCCTGCTTTATTTCTTCAAGCTTGCCGGTGCCGACAAAGAATTTTGCGGTGGGCACATCTCGACTGCCGGTAATAAAGGCAATCGGATCGCCACCGGCGGAAATCGCCAGTTCTTCAAATTCTCGGGGGTCTTCCGGCTCGCGTTCGCTGTTTAAATTCAGATGGACAAGAACAGAGAGCTCGCCGGATTCGGGGCGATCAAAGAACAAACAGCCTCCTAATCGTCCGCATCCTCATCATTGGGTACGGCCATAGGTAGCTTAACAGGGCGCGATGGCACCACTGTCGAAATAGCATGTTTGTAAACCATCTGACTGACGGTGTTTTTAAGTAGCACAACGAACTGATCAAAGGACTCGACCTGACCCTGCAGCTTAATGCCGTTGACCAGAAAGATTGATACAGGAATACGCTCTTTGCGTAAGACGTTGAGGAAAGGGTCTTGTAGATTATGCCCCTTTGACATGGTTGTTCTCCCAAAAGGTTGAGCGATGAAAAGCGACTAATTTTTGCAGCCCTGATAATAAGCAAAGGAAAACCACAAAATAGTCGCAAAAATATGACGGTAGCAATAATACAGGGCCAAATAGCCCGTTCCACCACCGCCAATCTGAGCCGCGCATGATACTACTCACCAGCGTTATTGTATACGGCGCTACTGCGCAAAATTTCTAGTGCTTTCGACAAAATATTATCGTCGCTCTGAGCGCCATCACCCGCCGTAAAACTAAGCTCTAAACGGTGCAAATCAGTCCAGCCACGCAGCCAGGTCAACTGCCGCTTGGCCAGTTGACGGGTCGCCGCGACACCGCGGGCACGCATTTCGTCGTAACTACACTCATCATCGAGGTAGGCCCATATCTGGCGATAGCCAACAGCGCGCACTGCCGGTAAATCAGTCGTCAAATCGCCGCGCTGGCGCAGGGCTTTGACCTCATCGACAAAGCCCTGATTGAGCATCATCTCAAAACGCTGCTCGATACGTTGGTGCAGTGCGGCCCGGTCAGTGGGTATTAAGCCCAGCTGCACGATGCGGTAATCTTTTTCGAGGGGCGCCACGCCGCAACCCTTTTCTAGCTGCTGCTCAATCAGCTGTGTCAGGGGCAGGCCACTGACACGATAAACCTCGAGCGCCCGAGAAATGCGCTGGGAGTGATTGGGGTGAATGGCCGCCGCACCCTCGGGGTCAACTTCAGCCAGCAAAGCGTGGACAAAGGGCCAGCCATTGTCTGCAGCTTGCTGTTCAATTTCTCCACGAATTTTTTCATTAGCAGGAGGCAGGTCGGCAATGCCTTCACGCAGGGCTTTGAAATACAACATGGTGCCGCCAACCAACAGAGGGATGCGCCCGGCTGCACTAATCGCGTCGATTTCACGGCGCGCATCGCGGAGAAACTCGCCCACAGAATAGGCATCGGCCGGGTCGCAAATATCAATCAGGCGATGCGGTGACTCACGCAACACTTCGGGCTCGGGCTTGGCGGTGCCAACATCCATACTGCGATACACCTGGGATGAGTCAACGCTAATAATGTCGCAGGGCAAGGTCTTGCAAAGCTCTATGGCGAGGTCGGTTTTACCCGATGCTGTTGGGCCCATTAAAAAAATAACGGGCGGGCGCTGATCTGTCACGGGGGCATCAACCACGGCTAGCGGCCTCGCATAAAGAGTGCGTCGAGCTCAGTCATCGACAGTTGAGTCCAGGTGGGGCGACCGTGATTACACTGGCCGCTGCGCTCGGTGGCCTCCATCTCGCGCAGCAGAGCGTTCATCTCCGTCAGCGTTAACTGTCGGCCCGCACGCACCGAACCGTGGCAGGCCATGGTCGATAGAATCTCGTTAATGTGCTCTTCAATGCGTCGTGTGGTGCCATGGGTGAGTAAATCGGCGAGCACATCTCTAATCAAGGGTTCGACATCGGCACCGCGCAACAGGGCGGGTACTGCGCGCACCAACAGGCTCTCTGGCCCAGCGCGTTGCAGGGTGACGCCCAGTGTTTCAAACAGGGGCAAATGACTCTCGCCACAATCCGCTTCTTTTTCACTCACCGCCAATGCCTCGGGCACCAGCAATGGCTGAGCGGCGACACCAACTCCCTCGTAGGCCGTTTTCATTTGTTCGTAGGTAATGCGTTCGTGGGCAGCGTGCATATCGACCAGCACCAGCCCCTCGCGATTTTCAGCAAGAATATAAATGCCGCGCAATTGGCTGAGGGCATAACCCAGTGGCGGGATTTCAGCGTGCTCAGCGGCGACATTTTGCAGGTTATTATTTGTCGCGAACCCAGCACCAGCCGTTTGTTCGGGCAGTTGATAAACCGACATTTGATCGCGGATCGAACCGCGCTCGCGAGAGGAGAAAGCGACCGGATGCTGATAGGGCAAAGGCTGACTACCCTGCCCCATCGGCGTCGCGTCAGACTCACCTGCTGCAATACTAGTAACAGGCACACCCGCTAAAACGCCCGATGACTGTTCGCCCTCTTCCCGCCCCGGCCCCATTTCCGCCACGATGCGCGACAGTGAGCCGTAGAGAAAACCGTGTACCGTACGACTTTCGCGAAAGCGCACTTCGTGTTTGGTGGGATGAACATTGACGTCGACATCGGTGGCCGGCAATTCAAGAAACAACACATAGGCCGGGTGACGACCATGATAGAGCACATCCTGATAGGCCTGACGCACCGCATGGCTCACCACCTTGTCGCGAATACTGCGGCCGTTAACAAAAAAGTACTGTAGATCGGCCTGACTGCGTGAAAAGGTCGGCGCACCCAGCCAGCCCCATAAACGCAGATCGCCCACCTCGGTATTAAAGAAGCGCGCCTGCTCCATAAATGCGGGGCCGCAAACAGCCGCAACGCGTCGCTCCTGTTCCAGCTGCGTGGTGGCGGCGGGGAAACGGCGGGCAGGTTTGTTGTTATGGCGCAGATTAAAGGCGACATCAAAATGACTGAGAGCCAGCTTTTTAACCACATCGTCAATGCGCGAATATTCGGTCTTTTCGGTGCGCAGAAATTTTCGCCGCGCCGGGGTATTAAAAAATAGATCCCGCACGTCAACACTGGAGCCCCGAGGATGGGCCGTCGGCTCAACATCCACCTTCATATCCCGCCCTTCACAGCGCGCCAACCAACCCGCGCCCTCGCTCTGGGTATTACTGCTCAAAGATAGCCGTGAAACGGAGGCGACACTGGCCAGCGCCTCGCCGCGAAAGCCGAGGGTGCCAACGGCTTCGAGGTCTTCCAACGCCAGGATTTTACTGGTGGCGTGGCGACTAATCGCCAGGGGCAGATCATCTTTTTCAATACCACAGCCGTTATCGCGAATTCGCACCCGCTTAATGCCGCCCTGTTCGATATCAATATCGACAGTGTCAGCACCGGCATCGAGGCTGTTTTCGAGTAATTCTTTAACCACGGAGGCGGGACGTTCAACCACCTCCCCGGCGGCAATCTGGTTAGCCAGACGAGGGCTTAATAAGTGAATACGTGACATTAAAAATAAAGACTCAGGAGCTTTCTCAGGAAGAAACGGGGATTTTAATACGCTGACCAATCTTGATACGCGTTGATTTAAGACGATTGTGACTACGCAAATCGCTTATCGACACGCGATAGCGATGGGCAATATCCGACAGGGTGTCGCCCCGGGCAATAATATGCACCGTTCCAGATTTGCGCTTGCGCTCGGCCAGTAAAGTGCCCACCGGGGGTTTATGTTGAAAATAGCGCTTTACCCCAGTAAAGATAGCCTTGGCCATTTTCTGCTGATAAGCGGGCTGAGACAGCCGGCGCGCTTCTTTGGGATTAGAAATAAAGCCAGTTTCAATCAAAATCGAGGGCATATCTGGCGATTTCAACACCATAAAACCCGCCTGCTCAACGCGCTTTTTATGCAAACGAGTCACACCATCCAACGATTTAAGTACTTGCGTGCCAACACCCAAACTACTTTCCAGCGTTGCCGTCATCGACAAGTCCAGCAACACACCGGCCAGCACTTTATCCTTATCTAAAAGGCTGAGCACGCCCACACCGCCAATCAAGTCGGCACGGTTTTCTCGCTTGGCAAGATAACTCGCCGTCTCACTACTGGCACTGCGGGTCGACAGTGCGTAGACCGAGGCACCGTTTGCCGAGGCCTGATTAAAAGCATCGGCGTGGATTGAAACCATTAAGTCTGCCCGGTGTTTACGGGCAATATCTGTGCGTTTGCGCAGGGGGATATAGTAGTCGCCATCACGCACCATCACAGCACGAAAGCCCGGCTCGCGGTTGATCATGCCCTGCATGGCGCGACTGATAGCCAGCACCACGTTTTTCTCACGCAGACGCTTAGGGCCGGTAGCGCCCGGGTCTTCACCGCCGTGACCGGCGTCAATAGCGATAATAATATCGCGGCTTTTCTGACCTGCCAGGGCATCGCCAACCGTTTTTTCCGAGTGTTTGGCGCGGTCATATAAATCGATGACCAGCCGGTCGCCGTATTGCTCATTGCGCTCGAGCACAAAGCTGCGTGGATTAATTTCCTCTCGCAACTCAAGCACGATGCGCAGATTGTTACCGTCAAATTGTGCGCTGCGCAATTCGGTAATCGGGGTATTGGCGAGTTTTAACTGCGAGGGTTGAGTCGCAAAAGCGGTGTGCTTAACATCAATCACCAAACGCCGGGGGTTATCGAGGGTAAAAATTTTGTGCTCAACGGTGGCGGACAAATCAAACACCAGCCGGGTGTGATCCGGCGCACGCCACAGACGCACACTTTTAATGGTAGTTTTCGATGCACTCGATCCCGCAGCCAAAACCGGCGTAGCGTTCAGCACCAGGCCAATGCAAAAAACACGCAACACTAGCAGCAGGCGTAAACCGGCCGTTGCACCTGCGGTCGTTCCTTTTTCAGTCAAGCTCAGCATTGCGCTTCCTCACTGATGGTTATACCTTTAATATTACTCCCTGCAAGGCCCGACCGCACCCCAACCACCACAACTTCGCCCTGGTCGGTATGGGAAATCAAACTCAGGCGTCGCCCCATTGGGGTCACAGAAATAGTAAGCTCCAGATCGGGCATCTGCAGTATACCCCGCCCCTTGTCCGGCCACTCAATCAAACAGACATTACCCGGCTCAAAATAATCCCTGATACCCATGTACTCCAGCTCTTCGGGGTCGCCGAGGCGATAGAGGTCAAAATGGTAAACCGTGGCCGCTGCCAACGCATAGGGCTCCACCAGGGTATAGGTTGGGCTTTTCACCACCCCGTTGTGGCCACAGGCCTGCAAAATGCCTCGACAAAGCGTGGTTTTGCCAGCACCCAGCTCACCCTGAAAATAGAGAACCGCAGCAGCCCGGCGACTCACCGTCGACAACACCCCGCCCAATACCTCGCCAAAGGCGACCATGGCCGCCTCAGAATCGACATTAAAGGCACAGCGTGAGTTCACCGGCCGTTGACCAGCTGTCGCAGCGGGGCAAACAGGTCGCTCGCTAACAAACCCTTTTCACCGTTTTCTGCTGCGGCTCTGTCTGCCGCAACACTGTGCAAACAGGCGCCCAAACAGGTCGCGGCGGAGGCATCTAGCCCCTGGGCCATCAAACCGCCAATAACGCCGGCCAGCACATCACCCATACCGCCACTGGCCATGCCGGGGTTACCGTAGGGGCAGAGCCATAGCGACCGCTCATCTGCACACTCTTTATCTTTATTCATTGCAGAGCCGGCAATCAGTGTACCGGCGCCTTTTAACAACACCGTTGCTGAATATTTTTCGGCGATGTCACGGCAGGCCGCCAAACGGTCGGCCTGAATATCGCCATTACTACAAGCTAGCAGGCGTGCCGCTTCACCGGGATGTGGGGTGAGCACCCAGCTACTGGTATCTACACCGACATCGGCGCGCGCATTAGCCCCGACTCGCCCCTCGCTGAGAATATTCAGCGCATCGGCATCCACCACCATCGGCAAGCCACTCGCAATTGCCTTTTGCAGCATTTGCTCCGACCAGGGTGAGCGACCCAGGCCCGGGCCAATAACGACCAGCGTTGGGCCCTGTAAGTGCGGCTCCAATTCCTGGCCCGAGGTAACGCCCTTGACCATTAATTCAGGCCGCCGTGCCAACAGTGCGGGCACATGCTCTGGACGCGTCGCGACACTCACCAGGCCGGCACCAACGCGCAGCGCTGCTTCCGCCGCCATCGCCACCGCCCCGCCGTAGCCCTTATCGCCACCAATCACTAACACATGGCCAAAGCGGCCTTTGTGAGCATCGCGTTCACGTGGCGGAAAGGCTGACAGCAACGTTTCAAGTTCGAGTCGCCGTGCTGCCAGAGGCATGGGTTTATCGACCGAGTCTTCATAAACAATTTCTGGTACGGCCAGGTCTCGATACTTAAGTTCGCCCACCAGAGCGGGGCCACGGCCGGTTAACAAACCGACTTTAATACCGATAAAACTCACGGTCATTGCCGCCTCGACGGCGATACCCCGCACCGCACCGGTATCACTGCACAGGCCAGAGGGAATATCGGCAGCCAATACCGGCAAGCCCGACTGATTAATAGACTCAATTGCAGCGCGATAATCGGCGCGCACCTCGCCACTAATGCCGGTGCCCAGCAATGCATCGACTATAACGCCGCCGGCAAGCTCTGCCTCGCTGGATTGATAGCTCTGCCAGGACTGCATCGCCACGCCCGCACCATTGGCAAAAGCCCAGGCACGGTGCGCATCGCCGCTTAATTTTTGCGCATCGGCGAGCTGAATAATTTCAACCGGGATCAGTTGTTGCTGCGCCAAACCGGCAATAATGTAGCCATCACCACCATTATTACCACCACCGCAAAATACGGTGATTTTTTCCGGCGCGGGCCAGCGGGCTAGCAGCGCTTCAAAGGCCTCACGACCGGCACGCTTCATCAGTACAATACCCGGAATACCTTCGTCTTCGATGGCCCGGCGATCGAGCTCGCGCACTGCATTGGCGGTGTAGAGCCGATTAGAAATTTTTATCATTCGCTTTTCCCTGAGATCTGGCAGAATTATACGATAACCGGAGTACGCTGCGACAATGTCAGTCAAGCAATACACACCCGCCACCACCCCTACTACGGCAGTAGACCTGCGCGAAGACATCCGCCGTTGGGGCCGCGAACTAGGTTTTCAGCAAGTGGGCTTCACCCACACCAATCTCGAACAAGCGGGTGAGCGACTCCAGTCTTGGCTAGCAGAGGGCTTTAATGGCTCGATGCAATGGCTGGCCGAACACGGCGACAAGCGCTGGCGGCCAGAGCAACTACTGCCCGGCACGGTATCTATCATCAGCGTTAGAATGGATTACCTGTCACCCGACACCAATATGATTGCCCGCCTCAAAGATGGCGACAGTGCCTATATTTCGCGCTACGCCCTGGGCCGGGATTATCACAAACTGATACGCAAGCGCCTGGCGACTCTCGCCAAAAAAATCGAGGAGTACAGCCAGCAACCCGTGATTCAACGGCCCTTTGTCGACAGCGCCCCAGTGATGGAAAAACCCATTGCCGAACAGGCCGGGCTCGGCTGGATTGGCAAGCACACCCTGGTACTCAATCGCGAGGCCGGCTCCTGGTTTTTTCTCGGCGAACTCTACACCAGCCTCGAACTGCCCGCCGATACTCCTGCTACTGAAAAGCAGTGCGGCAATTGCCGGGCCTGTCTAAAAATTTGCCCCACCCAGGCCTTCCCCGAGCCCTATGTGCTGGATGCCCGGCGCTGTATTTCCTATCTAACCATTGAAAACAAAGGCCCCATTCCCCCGGAGTTTCGCACGGCCATCGGTAATCGCGTGTTTGGTTGCGACGACTGCCAGATTATCTGTCCCTGGAATCGCTTCGCCAAAGCCACTGGCGAAGACGACTTCCGCCCCCGCCACAGCCTCGACAATAGCAAGCTCACCACCTTGTTTCAGTGGACGGAAGATGAATTCTTAGAGCGCACCGCTGGCTCGCCCATTCGCCGCATTGGCTACGAGAGATGGCAACGCAACCTTGCCATTGGCCTGGGTAATGCACCAAGCTCGCCTGAAATTATTGCGGTTCTCGAGCAGACCCTGCCCCAGGCTTCACTTCTAGTCAGGGAACATATTGAATGGGCACTGGATCAGCACGTAACGGATGGCCTCTAGCTATTGATATAAATTAAGCCCCGCTGTAAAATGCCCGACCTCGAAATCAGACTCAACTTATTACGGAGCACGCCAGGTGGCAAATTCACCCCAAGCACGCAAACGCGCCAAACAGAATGAAAAACGTCGTCAGCACAACGCCAGCTTGCGTTCTATGGCTCGCACCTACTTGAAGAAAGTGATTGCCGCCATTGAATCCGGTGATGTCGAAGCAGCCAAGGCAGCCTATGCCACTGCGGTACCGGTTATCGACCGCATTGCCGACAAGGGCGGTGTTATGCACAAGAACAAAGCAGCTCGACATAAAAGTCGACTCAACACCAAAATTAAAGCGATGTCTGCTTAAAGCCAATTTACGGTTTCTCTGACTCAACAAGCGAAACCGTAAACCCTGCTTTAAACGTCTTTACTATTGAGATACAAACAGTAAAGGCGCCAGTGGCAAAGCTATAAAGCTGAAACACCCTTCACCTAACAGTGATATTTTTCAGCATCCAACAAACCCCACTCTTAGAAGTGGGGTTTGTTGTTTCTAAGAACAACTAATTTCGAGCAGCTAACCGCAACTGCCCAGGCCACCTCTTAAAAAAATGCAAAAAAAACCGCGTCAAATAACGCGGTTTTTTTCGAAACTGTCATTACCCAGACTTAAAGCCTTGCGGTACAGTCTCTTCGCTTTTTAATCACAGCGAACGTTATTAACCTTTCTTAGCAGAAGGGAAAACCGCAGGGCGCTTTTCCTTCACTGCAGCAATACCTTCAGCGGCATCTTCACCGAGGAAGCAGAGCATTTCCATACGCAGTGAATTGTCGAAGATGGGTGCCGCCATTTGCATCCAGCCGTTGAGTGTAGACTTGGTACCGCGAATAGCCTGCTGGCTGCCGGCTGCCAGTTTGTCGGCAATTTCCATCGCTTTAGGCAAAACTTCTTCGAGGGGTAGACACAGGCTAACCATACCCATGCGCTCGGCTTCAACGCCATTGATAAATTCAGCTGTCATCAGGTAGTACTTAGCCTTTGACATACCGCAGAGCAGAGGCCAGATAATTGCCGCGTGGTCGCCTGCACCAACACCGAGCTTGACGTGGCCATCAGTAAATTTAGCGGTTTCAGACATCACGCTAATATCAGCCATCAGGGCAACCGCCAGACCAGCACCAACGGCAACGCCATTAATGGCAGAGATAACGGGCTTTTCCAGCGCCAGTAAACGGTAGACGATATCAGCGGCTTCTTTCTGAATTCTTTGCACGCCTGCAGGATCACCCACCTGACCTTCAACCCAGTTCAGGTCACCACCAGCAGAGAACGCTTTACCGGCACCCGTGACGACGACAACATTGGTGTCATCATCAGCCGCAACTGTGTCCCATACCTGGGTCAGCTCCCAGTGCAAACGCGCATTGGTGGCGTTCATTACTTCAGGGCGATTGATGGTAATGGTCAATACGCCGTTAGGCTTAAGATTAAACAGCAGGTGTTGGTAATCTGAATATTGCATGGTATTTCCTCTATAACGACTTATTGTTTATGGCCAACCGGTGGCGGCCTGACAAATGATGAACCGGTGAACCAAGCTAGACTAGCGCACCAGATCGGGATCGAGGGTCATACCCTCATCGAGCTGAACACCGAGGGTGTTCAAGGCCATCGACACCAGGTTGTACTGCCCGGCGGTAAATACGATGTCCATAATTTGTTGGGTATTGTAGTGCGAGCACAAGCCCTGCCAGGTCTCATCACTAATAAAGGCATCGCCGTGTAACTCGTCGGTAGCTTTAATCAGCAGGGCTTCGTTTTCTTTCCAGTGAGCAGCGTCGGCCCCCTCTTTGAGGAACTCCATCTCTTCATCAGTCATGCCGCACTCTTTGCCAATAACGACGTGCTGGCCCCATTCATAGCCCGACTTGCAGAGCCAACCGATACGCAGGATGACGATTTCTCGGTCGCGCAGCGTGATCTCTGACTTGCCCATAATGTGGTTGGCAAACACCATCCAGCGCTTGGCAAGACCGGTATGGTTAGCCAGGGTTTTAAAAATATTCAGCACCCGGCCGCCCATTTGCGCTTTGCCCAGGGCTTCTCTCTGTGCGTCATTCCACGCTTCGACCGGTACCGGATGTACCCGTGGTGTCTTCAATCGCATTGTCTATTCCCCATCTATTTATTATTAAAAGTGCTGTTTTAAAAGACCCAAAGCTTAGCCATAAGAGACATCATCAATCTCATATTCGACTTCGCCGGAGGGGGTTTTTACCACCACCACATCACCAATTTCTTTACCGATGAGGGCGCGCGCGATAGGCGACTGATAAGATATTTTGTTGTGCTTAATATCGGATTCATCATCGCCGACGATGGTATAGGTGACGGTGGCGTCACTCTCAACATTAATAATCGTTACAGTGACACCAAAGATAACCTTGTCACCAGCGGGTAATTTACTCACGTCGATGACCTGAGCGTGACCCAACTTACCTTCAACTTCCTGAATCCGGCCCTCGGTAAAACTCTGCTCATCACGCGCAGCGTGGTATTCGGCATTTTCTTTCAGGTCACCGTGGGCACGGGCCTCGGCGATCGCCGCAACAATGCGCGGGCGCTGCACCTTTTTTAAATCTTCCAGCTCTGCTCGCAGTGTCGCTTCACCGAGCACTGTCATGGGTACTTTGTTATTCATATTCACTTGCCTTTTCTTTCGCTTTTACTTGTCTTCGTGAAGTTGTTGCAGCACGCGAACCTGCATCTCGCCCTGATGTCGCAAGGCCATGCACACGGCATTGCCACCCGCCAGCGTGGTGGTGTAGTAAACACCTTTGGCTTCGGCGCTGGAGCGAATGGTCGAGGAATCTGCTATCGCCACTCGACCCTCGGTGGTGTTAACGATGAGGTCAATTTTGCCATTTTTAATCATATCGACAATATGGGGGCGACCCTCTTTCACCTTGTTGACGATCTCCACCTCAAGGCCCGCATCGAGAATCAATTGACCACTACCGCGCGTCGAAACCAACTTGAAACCAAGCTCGGCAAGTTGTCTGGCGACACCGACAATCTCGCCTTTATCGCGCTCACGCACACTAATAAAGGCTGTGCCCTCGCTGGGAATCTCATCACCCGCACCGAGCTGCGCTTTGGCATAGGCCTCGGCAAAGGTCTCGCCAATGCCCATCACCTCGCCCGTCGACTTCATTTCTGGGCCGAGAATGGGATCAATACCGGGGAATTTATTAAAGGGGAATACCGCCTCTTTAACACTAAAGTGCTCAGGGACAATCTCTTTCGTGAAACCCTGACTCGCCAGTGTTTGGCCCGCCATACAGCGCGCAGCGATTTTAGCCAGCGACACACCAATGCACTTGGAGACAAAGGGCACGGTGCGCGAAGCCCGAGGGTTGACTTCAATAACGTAAATTTTCTCGTCCTGCCAGGCCAACTGCACGTTCATCAGGCCTTTAACGCCTAACTCGCGAGCCATGGCTTTGACCACTTCTTTCATCTCTTCCTGCACATCGGCGGGCAAGCTGTAGGGTGGCAGTGAACAGGCCGAGTCACCGGAGTGAATACCCGCCTGCTCGATATGCTGCATTAAGGCACCGATAACCACTTCTTCGCCATCGGAAACCGCATCAATATCCAGTTCAATAGCGGAGGACAGGAAGTAGTCGAGTAGCACTGGCGAGTCATCCGACACTTGCACCGCTTCACGCATATAGCGGTTTAGCTCGTCCTCACCGTAAACAATTTCCATCGCCCGGCCACCGAGCACATAGGAGGGTCGCACCACCAGTGGATAACCGATAGAAGCTGCCTTCTCAACCGCAGCTTCGACCGAGCGCACTGTGGCATTGGGCGGCTGTAACAGGCCGAGCTTTTCGATCATTTGCTGAAAGCGCTCACGATCTTCCGCCCGGTCGATGGCGTCAGGTGTGGTGCCAATAATCGGCACGCCTTCCGCTTCAAGAGCCTGAGCCAACTTGAGGGGCGTCTGGCCGCCAAATTGTACAATCACACCCACTGGCTTTTCGAGGGCGACAATTTCCAGTACATCTTCGAGGGTTACCGATTCAAAATAGAGGCGATCCGAGGTGTCGTAATCCGTTGAAACCGTCTCCGGGTTACAGTTGACCATAATGGTTTCGTAGCCGTCTTCACGCATGGCCAGCGCCGCGTGTACACAGCAGTAGTCAAATTCAATGCCCTGACCAATGCGGTTGGGGCCGCCACCGAGCACCAGGATTTTATCCCGGTCAGAGGGTGCGGCTTCACACTCCTCCTCATAAGTTGAGTACATATAGGCGGTATCGGTAGCGAACTCCGCTGCACAGGTATCGACACGCTTGTAGACGGGTTTAATATCTAACTCGCGACGGCGCGCTCTAACCTCAGCTTCGCCAACGCCGATTAAGTCGGCAATACGCTTATCGGCAAAACCTTTGCGCTTGAGGGCATATAAAGAGGGGCCATCGAGCTTGGTGAAATCACTGCCCACCAGACCTTGCTCGACCTGTACCAGGTCTGCAATTTGCACCAAAAACCAACGATCGATTTCAGTCAGCTCAAATACATCTTCGAGGCTCATTCCCGCCCTGAAGGCATCGGCTATATACCAGATACGCTCGGGCTGAGCGGAGGCAAGCTGCTCGCGAATAGTCGCTTCAGCGCCATCGCTGGCCAGATCAACGTGGGGATCAAAACCGGCAACGCCAACCTCTAAGCCGCGCAGGGCTTTCTGCATCGACTCCTGAAAAGTGCGACCAATGGCCATCACTTCACCCACCGACTTCATTTGTGTAGTGAGTACAGGGCTGGCCTTGGCAAATTTCTCAAAGGCAAAGCGCGGTATTTTTGTTACCACGTAATCGATACTGGGCTCAAAAGAGGCCGGTGTGGCTCCGCCGGTAATATCGTTTTGCAGCTCGTCGAGGGTGTAGCCAACCGCCAACTTGGCCGCAATTTTGGCGATGGGGAAACCCGTCGCCTTTGACGCCAGCGCCGATGAACGAGACACCCGAGGGTTCATCTCAATTACCACCAGACGGCCATCTACCGGGTTAACGCCAAACTGCACGTTAGAGCCACCGGTTTCAACGCCGATCTCTCGCAGCACGGCGACTGAGGCATTACGCATCAACTGATATTCTTTATCGGTCAGGGTTTGCGCCGGGGCCACGGTAATGGAGTCACCAGTGTGAATACCCATGGGGTCGAAATTTTCTATTGAACAGATAATGATGCAGTTGTCGTTCTTGTCTCGCACCACCTCCATTTCGTACTCTTTCCAACCAATCAGTGACTCATCAATTAAGAGTTCGCTGGTCGGCGACAGGTCGAGACCGCGCTTACAAATTTCTTCAAATTCTTCGCCGTTGTAGGCGATGCCGCCGCCGGAGCCACCCATGGTGAATGAAGGGCGAATAATGCAGGGGTAGCCAAACTGATCGGGCACCTGCAGGGCTTCTTCCAAACTGTGGACAATATAAGAGCGTGGCGTTTCGAGGCCAATAGCTTTCATCGCCTTGTCGAAGCGCTCGCGGTCTTCGGCCTTGTCGATAGCGTCACTGCTGGCGCCGATCAACTCGACACCAAACTTTTCGAGCACGCCTTCGCGGGCCAGATCGAGGGCGCAATTCAGCGCAGTCTGCCCACCCATGGTCGGCAAGACAGCGTCGGGGCGCTCCTGCTCGATGATTTTTGCCACCGTGCGCCACTCAACGGGCTCGATGTAAGTGGCATCGGCCATCGCCGGGTCGGTCATGATAGTCGCTGGATTCGAGTTCACCAGCACTACCCGGTAGCCCTCTTCACGCAGCGCTTTACACGCCTGGGCGCCGGAGTAGTCGAACTCACAGGCCTGGCCAATCACAATCGGGCCGGCACCGAGAATCAAAATACTGTGTAAATCACTGCGTTTTGGCATAAGTGTTTATCGCGCCTGTCTAAGAGGCCTCTGTCGAGGCCCTATGTATTGGAAGAGTGTTGTGACATCAAGTCAAAGAAATGATCGAACAAGGGGGCTGCATCGTGGGGACCGGGGCTTGCCTCGGGATGACCCTGAAAACTAAAAGCCGGTTTATCAGTACGATGAATGCCCTGCAAAGAATCGTCGAACAGTGAGCGGTGAGTCGCGCGCAAGTTATCCGGCAGGCTTTGTTCGTCAACAGCAAAACCGTGGTTTTGGCTGGTGATCAGCACAGTTTTATCGTCAAGGTTTTGCACCGGATGGTTGGCCCCGTGGTGGCCGAATTTCATTTTCAAGGTCGTGGCACCCGATGCCAGCGCCAATAACTGATGGCCCAGACAAATGCCAAACAAAGGGATACCCGCTTCGAGCAATTCTTTAATAGCAGCAATGGCGTAGTCACAGGGCTCGGGGTCACCCGGGCCGTTAGACAGAAACACACCGTCGGGCGCCATCGCCAATACTGCAGCGGCTGGGGTTTGCGCGGGCACAACATGTAGCTCACAACCGCGATCCACCAGCATGCGCAAGATATTACGCTTTACGCCGAAATCGTAGGCAACGACTTTATAGGGTGAGGCTTTAGGTGACGGACTCGGCTCTGCAGGCTGGGGCGTAGCGCTCGCTAGCTGCCATGAGCCTTCGCTCCATGTATAGGGCTTGCTCACAGTGACTTCTTTCGCCAGATCCATGCCCTTCAAACCGCCAAACTTTTTCGCGGCGGCCAAGGCCTGTTCGACATTGACATCGCCCGCCATCAGGCAGCCATTCTGCGCGCCCTTGCTGCGCAACAAACGCGTCAGCTTGCGGGTATCAATATCGGCAATGCCGACAATGCCGCGTGTTTTTAAATAGTCATCGAGATTTTGTTCGCTGCGAAAGCTGCTCACCAACAGCGGCAGGTCGCGAATCACCAGACCTGCAGCCCAAATCTCCGTCGACTCTTCATCGTCGGTATTAACACCAACATTGCCGATATGGGGGTAAGTCAGAGTCACGATTTGGCGTGCATAGGAGGGGTCAGTAAGAATCTCCTGATACCCGGTTAAGGCCGTATTAAAGACCACTTCGCCACTGGAGATGCCTTCGGCACCAATGGAAGTCCCTTTAAAAACAGTACCATCCGCAAGTACGAGAATGGCGGGGCAACGGGCAGGCAGATTCAATACAGACTCCTCTATCAGCGAAAAAGAAAAAACGAGATAACCTGCCGGACTAAGGTGTAGAACAATCTAGTCGAGCACTCTAGCCGAACTTAGGTCTGTACGGGGGAAATGACTTTTCTGCGGCTGTAAAAAAACGAGATGAACCAGTCGTTCCATCTCGTTTATTAGCGCATTCGTTAGGTCATTCCACCTCTTAGATACAGGCCTTCCGGACAGCGGAAACCTGAGGCGGAATTTTAGGAGATTACGGCCATTGTGTCCAGCACCAAGCCTCACCTATCTGAAATGAATCCGAGTAAACAGGCGAATCAAATATAGCCCTATAAAGCGACAGGAATACGCTTAAAGCCTTTCCCTAACACCCCTCAATAACGCGCCCAATACCGAGCGATTATTTCAACCCCAACACATCTTGCATATCGTAATTGCCCGCTGGCTGGGCAACCACCCAAGCAGCGGCGCGCACAGCACCGCGGGCGAAGGACATGCGGCTTGAGGCTTTGTGGGTGACTTCAACCCGCTCGCCGTCGGCGGCAAAAATAACGGTGTGGTCGCCGACAATATCGCCGGCGCGCACGGTGGCGAAGCCGATAGTTTCACGCTCGCGGGCGCCGGTTTGGCCCTCGCGGCCGTAGACGGCAACTTTTGAGAGGTCTCTATCAAGGGCACTGGCGACGACTTTGCCCATGCTCAGCGCGGTGCCCGAGGGGGCATCGACTTTGTGGCGGTGGTGGGCTTCGACGATTTCGATATCGACATCGTCGCCGAGCACGCTGGCGGCGACATCGAGCAATTTAAAGCAGAGGTTAACACCCGTGCTGAAATTGGTGGCCATGCAAATCGCGCTGGACTTGGCCAGGGTATCGACCGCTGCCATTTGCGTGTCGGTAAAGCCGGTAGTGCCGATAACCATGTGTTTGTTATTGGCAGCACAAAGCGTGGCGTTGGCTGCGGTGGCGACGGGGGCGGTGAAGTCGACGAGCACATCAAAGTCATTAATCACGGCTTCGAGACTATCGACCACGGCAATGTCATTGCGACCAATGCCCGCCAGTTCACCACTATCGACGCCAATAAGTGAGCTGTCGGGGCGCTCGATGGCGGCGCTTAATTGCACTTTCTCATTGATGGCAATGGCTTCGATCAGGGTTTTACCCATGCGACCACCGGCACCGGTAACGGCTACTCTAATCATTTTATTATCCTCAATTGACTGTCTCTGTAACCGCTATCAATAGTGCAATAGGTGTTCGCTAACCGCTAAAGCTATCAAAGAAACTCTTTACGCCTTTAAACCAGGAGGTGCGCTGAGGCGAGTGTTTGTCGTGATGCAGCGATTCGTTCAGCTCACGGATTAATTCTTTCTGTTTGGAGTTGAGCTTAATCGGCGTTTCGACCGTCACTCGGCATAACAGATCACCCGGCCCACCACCGCGAACGGGGGCAACACCTTTGCCGCGCATACGGAACAGTTTGCCGGTCTGTGTTTCGGGGGGAATTTTCAGCTTAACGCGACCGTCGAGGGTCGGCACTTCTAGCTCGCCACCCAGTGCTGCGTCGGCAAAACCGATCGGCACTTCACAGTAGAGGTTGGCACCGTCACGCTGGAAAATGGCGTGATCACGCACCACAATCTGCACATAGAGATCACCCGATTGGCCACCGCCTGGCGCGCCCTCACCCTCACCCGAGAGGCGAATGCGATCACCGGTATCAACACCTGCCGGCACTTTCACCGACAGGGTTTTCTGTTCTTCAACCTGACCATTGCCGTAGCATTTGCCACAGGGGTCGGCGATCATTTTGCCGCGACCGCGACACTGGGGGCAGGTTTGCTGGACGGAGAAAAAGCCCTGAGAGACCCGCACCTGACCGGCACCGTGGCAGGTTGTGCAGTTGATGGGCGACGTGCCCTTGCGCGCACCACTGCCCTTACATTCGCCGCAGTTAACTTTGACGGGCACACGAATAGTGGTTTTAGTGCCCTTGGCCGCCTCTTCGAGATCGAGTTGTAGGTCATAACGTAAATCAGCACCGCGAGCCGGGCCGCGACCACGGCCACCACCGCCGAATATATCGCCGAAGACATCACCGAAGACGTCGCCAAAACCACCACCGCCGCCAGCGCCGGCCTGGGCGTTGACGCCTTCGTGGCCATAGCGGTCATAGGCGGCGCGCTTCTGCTCGTCAGACAAGACCTCGTAGGCCTCGCTGGCCTCTTTGAATTTTTCCTCGGCACTCTCGTCATCCGGATTTCTGTCCGGGTGATGTTTCATCGCAACTCGACGATAGGCTTTTTTAATATCCTTCGCATCCGAGTCTTCCGACACGCCTAGTACTTCGTAGTAATCTCGCTTCGCCATAATTTACTCATTAATTTATTACTGCGCCGATTTGTTACTGCACCACTTAGCACAAAACGCAGGGGCTTAAACCTGCGTTTTGTGGCGGTGCCTAATGCCGGGTTATTTCACCCGAACAAACGGCTATTTAGCGTCTTTTTCGTCGACCTCTTCAAACTCAGCGTCGACAACATCTTCAGCGTCGTCAGCTGCTTCACCGCCAGCTTCAGCACCTGCTTGCGCCTGCTCAGCTTCGGCGTACATCTTCTGCGCCAAACCACCCGAGACTTCAGACAGTTTCGCCGCTGCAGCTTCGATGGCTTCTTTATCGTCACCTTTAACCGCTTCTTCGACGCCTTTAATGGCTTCTTCGATCTGGCCTTTCTCTTCGTCAGTGGCTTTGTCACCGGCTTCGTCGAGAGTTTTCTGCGCCGCGTGAGCAAGGCCGTCGGCTGTGTTGCGTGACTGTGCTAGCTCTTCAAACTTGCGATCGCTGTCGGCATTGGCCTCGGCATCTTTAACCATTTGCTCGATTTCTTCATCGGACAAACCGGAGCACGCCTTAATGACAATAGACTGCTCTTTACCCGTTGCCTTGTCTTTCGCCGAGACGTTCAAGATACCGTTGGCGTCGATGTCAAAAGACACTTCAATTTGTGGCACGCCGCGAGGTGCGGGGGGAATATCGGCCAGATCAAAACGACCCAGGGATTTATTGCTCGCCGCCTGTTTGCGCTCACCCTGAACCACGTGGATGGTTACCGCACCCTGGTTGTCATCGGCAGTGGAGAAAACCTGAGACTTGTTGGTTGGGATGGTGGTGTTCTTCTCAATCACTGGTGTTGCCACACCACCCATGGTTTCAATACCCAGAGTCAGGGGAGTGACATCTAGCAGCAGCACGTCGGTCACATCTCCAGACAATACCGCACCCTGAATTGCTGCACCAACGGCAACAGCTTCGTCGGGGTTAACATCACGGCGTGGCTCTTTACCGAAGAAGTCAGTGACTTTCTTCTGTACCAGAGGCATACGTGTCTGGCCACCCACCAAAATCACATCGCTGATCTCCGAAGCCGACATACCGGCATCTTTCAGGGCTGTTTTTAAAGGCTCCAAAGAGCGATCAACCAAGTCTTCAACCAGGGACTCAAGTTTAGACTGAGTCAACTTGACCACCAGGTGCTTGGGACCTGTGGCATCGGCTGTAATATAGGGCAGATTAACTTCTGTTTGCTGTGCCGAGGAAAGGGCAATCTTGGCGCTCTCTGCCGCTTCTTTCAAACGCTGCATGGCCAGGGGATCACCCTTAATGTCAACACTGTTGTCTTTCTTGAATTCATCGGCTAGGTATTCGATCAAACGCATATCGAAATCTTCACCACCAAGAAAAGTGTCACCATTGGTCGAAAGCACTTCGAACTGAGTCTCGCCATCAACATCGGCAATTTCAATAATCGAAATATCGAAAGTACCACCACCGAGGTCGTAAACAGCTACTACCTGATCGCCAGTGGCATTGTCCATGCCGTAAGCCAGTGCCGCAGCGGTAGGCTCGTTGATGATGCGCTTAACATCGAGGCCCGCGAGCTTACCGGCATCTTTGGTCGCCTGGCGCTGGGAGTCATTAAAGTAAGCAGGCACCGTAATAACCGCTTCGCTGACGCTCTCACCGAGGTAATCTTCGGCGGTCTTTTTCATATTGCCAAGTACTTCAGCGGAAATCTGTGGCGGCGCTTTTTTCTCGCCGTCGATTTCAACCCAGGCATCACCGTTGTCGGCCTTGGCGATAGTGTAGGGCACCATTTCGATGTCTTTTTGTACGACGCCGTCTTCAAAACGTCGGCCAATCAGTCGTTTAACAGCGAATAGTGTCTTGGTTGGATTGGTTACTGACTGGCGTTTTGCCGCCTGACCGACCAGCGTTTCGCCTTCTTCTGTGTAGGCGACAACAGAAGGAGTAGTACGACCGCCTTCAGCGTTCTCAATCACTTTGGGCTTGTCGCCCTCCATTACAGAAACACAAGAATTCGTTGTGCCCAAATCAATTCCAATAATCTTACCCATGCCAGTTTTCTCCAAACCAAATCGTTAATTTCGTTAAATCAAGTACAGCGCTGCTATGCGCTTATATATTGCCCCAAGATTGATAAATTCAACCCTGCAACAGAGTTATTCCTATTCAGCGCCCTTTGAGACCACCACCATGGCCGGCCTGACCAGACGATCATTAAGTGTGTAGCCCTTTTGAAAGACCTCCATCACCGTATTGGCCGCTACGTCAGGATTCGGCACCATTGAAATAGCCTGGTGGAAATCGGGGTTAAAGTGCTCGCCCGTGGGCTCGACCTGCTTCACTTTGTGACCTTCGAGTACCCCGAGGAAACTTTTCAGGGTTAACTCAATGCCCTCTCGCGCCGCTGACAAGTTTTCATCATCGCCAGCAATGGCAGTCAGTGCGCGCTCAAGGTTATCGACCACGGGCAACAGCTCACCGACAAACTTTTCGAGAGCAAACTTGTGGGCATTCTCAACATCGCGATCAACCCGGCGACGCAGATTTTGCATCTCAGCCTGGGTGCGCAGGGTTTGATCCTTCGCCTGCTGTAGCGCTTCGCTTAGTGCAGCGGTATCAAGCTCCGCTCCACTCTCTTCGTTTTGCTCTGCGCTTTCTTGCTCCAGCAACTCTTCTGGCTCTTGCTCTGAACCTTGGTTTTCCTGCTCTTCAGTGGCCACGTTTTAGCAATCCTCAATAATGACTTCCCCGGCTATATTGGGTCGAAAAAAGCGCTTTCAAGTCAGCGTTTAAATAGACAATTGCAATTAGCGCTAACTCTTCGGTATAACTGCGCTTGATTCTAATAATTGGCGACAACTGCATTGCTGACAGCTCTTACGATTAAACAATTCACTCTGGTTGAGTCTATGGATGTGGAGTTCAGCTCCGGCCTGACCACCATTACCGGCGAAACTGGCGCGGGTAAATCACTGGTACTCGATGCCCTGGGCCTGGCCCTTGGCGATCGTGGCGATACGGATCGCATTCGCAACGGTGCCGAGCGGGCTGAAGTTTGCGCCAGTTTTGCCGTGGATAACGCCTCGCCTGCCACGCAATGGCTGGCAGACAACGACCTCGACAGCGCCGGCGATTGCCTGCTGCGTCGCATCTTGACTCGCGATGGTCGCTCCCGAGGCTATATCAACGGCCAACCGGCTACCATGACTCAGCTGCGCACACTGGGCACCTTGCTGATCGACATCCACCACCAGCACGAGCATCAATCGCTGCTCTCAAAAGAACACCAGCGCACCCTGCTCGATGAATTCGGTGGCCATCAAAAGCTGCTTAAGCAGGTTGGCGAAGACTACACAAGCTGGCATCAAGCTCAGGTCCGACTGGAAGAAATCGAGCAACGTGCCGATGAAACCCTGGCGCGCAAAGACTTGCTCACTTTTCAAGCACAGGAACTCAACGAACTCGACTTGCAAACCGGCGAAGTGGAAGCCATGGAGCAGGAACAATCACTACTAGCCAATGCCGATACCATTCTTATCGACACTCATCAGGTCCTCGCCTTGTGCGATGGCGAGGCCACATCGGATCTGACCGTATTGCCCGCCCTGAGCCGCGCCAGCCAGCTGCTCGGTGCCATGGAGCAAAATAGTCCGGCCCTGAAAGAAGCCCTTTCGCTACTCGATAGCGCCCATATTCAGGTTGAAGAAGCGCTGGGCGAGTTGCAGACTTATATCGGCCAGGTAGAGCCAGACCCCGCGCGGCTACAACTAGTTGAAGAACGACTCTCGACCGCCTATCAACTGGCCCGCAAGCACAAAGTGAAGGCCAGCGAACTGCCCGAGCTCTGCGAGCAATTAAGCGCCGAACTTGCCAGTCTCTCAGCCGATGACAATGATGCCGACGCCCTTACCGAGCGCGTTAACGCACTGGCTGCCAGTTATCAAAATAAGGCCAAAAAACTCTCTGGGGCAAGAAAAAAAGCCGCCAGGCAATTTGAGCAGAAGATTAATCAACAGTTACAAGCACTGGCGATGACCGATGCCAGCCTGCAAATCGCGCTGACACCTCTCGCCAATAAGTACAGTCAAAAAGGCCTTGAAAGCGTCGAGCTACTTATCAGCACCAACCCCGGTCAGGCCCACCGCTCCCTCAATAAAGTGGCATCGGGTGGCGAGCTGTCGCGAGTCAGCCTGGCGATTCAAGTGGTGGCCGCTCACAACTCCACCATACCCGTGCTAGTTTTTGACGAAGTGGATGTCGGCATTGGCGGTGCCACAGCGCAGACCGTCGGCAAACTACTGCGTGAACTGGGCGACAGCGGTCAGGTGATCTGTATCTCCCACCTGCCACAGGTTGCCAGCTGCGCGCATCACCATTTATTAGCTCAAAAACAGAAGGGCGAAAAGTCGAATCAAAGCAACCTTATCGCTTTAGATAAGAAAGCCCGCATTGCTGAAATTGCCCGCATGCTAGGGGGCGAGAAGATTACCGCGAAGACTCGCTCCCATGCGGAGGAGATGCTCGATTTTTAAGATGCCATCTGACCCCGGTTTTTTCCAAAAACCGTCACCCAAGGGTTTATACTGCTAGCCAGTAAGCTTTTTCGTATATAAGAGTAGAGTTATTAGTGAGCAAGAAACGTAGTAAAAGCAAAGAAGAGGTTGCCCAGAAATATTATCGGGCCGCTCGTGATGAAATGTTACCTTTTATTCCCGAGGGAATAAAAGTGGGTATCGAGATCGGTTGTGGTGATGGCGCCTTTGGTGCGGCACTGAAATCTCAGGGACGGGTGAATGAATATTGGGGGCTGGAGATACACCCCCCATCGGGCGAAACTGCACGACAAACACTCGATAAAGTGCTTATCGGTAATGCCGAGCAACTCGTGGATGAACTGCCCGAAAACTACTTTGATGTAATGATTTTTAATGACAGCCTTGAGCATCTCGTCGACCCCTTCCTGTTTTTAGAAAAAGCAAAGACAAAATTAAAGGCTGATGGCGTGCTGGTCGCCTCCATTCCCAATGTCAGGCATTTTAGAAACCTGTACCAATTGATCTTCAAGAAGCAATGGCGCTATGTTGATTCAGGTATTTTAGATCGCACCCATCTGCGGTTTTTCACCTGTGAATCGATTAAAGATATGTTTAACGATGCTGGGTTTTCAATCATTGAGCTTAAAGGTATTCACGGCACTCGAAAAAGAAAAATACGACTGCTTGCCCTGCTTAGTTTTGGTCTGCTTGACGACATTCGCTTTTTACAGTTTGCCGTGGTGGCGAAACAGGCTGACAGGGCAGTATAGGCGGTCAACAGCCTTACTTCGGACGACGGGCAATCTATAGATAGATAAGGCTCAAACCCAAAGAGTAAACATCCAAAAAGCAAAACCCCCACCGCCTATAAGGCAGTGGGGGTTTTGTTTTATGGCGGTGAGGGAGGGATTGGTAACTATCTCCTAATTACATGTTTAATATATATATTATAATATATATATTAATTTTTACCCTCTATTTTACCCTCTCTACAAACGAGTCTGTCTAGCTCCCTACCAAAAAGACTCCCACAGGCTTTTATCCGATACAATGCCCGCCAATGTGATCAGATTCTCCATAGCATAATCAATAACGGCAACAGCACTATCTACTGATAACCGGATAGGAGCCGTCGGCAAAGAAAGTGACGACAGCTAGAGAGCCATCCTCTTCATAGATGGCCCAGCTCCCTTCAATACCCGTATTCGCTACGCGGAATGAGGACCCTCGGATCCTGTACAAGCTCTCACCTGTGAACTACCCTTGAGTACAGATATTTTAGGGAAGGAAGACAGAGCTGGGGTAATCCCCCCTAAAAACCGATGGAGTTAAAAGTAGAATTTTCTCATAATGATTTGAAGGAGATTCTTCATGAAAACATCACGTTACAGCGACAGCCAGATCATGGCGATATTAAAACAAGCCGAGGGCGGTACACCTGTTCCAGACCTATGCCGTGAATACGGCATAGGTAACAGTACCTTTTACAAATGGCGAGCCAGGTACGGCGGCATGGATGCATCCATGGTTGCGCGTCTTAAAGAGCTAGAAGCTGAGAACAGGCAGCTCAAAAAGATGTATGCCGAAGAGCGCATTAAATCTGAATTGCGTAAGGAAGCCCTTGAAAAAAAGTGGTAAAGCCTCGGCAACGGCGTGAACTAGCGCAAACAGCCGTGAGTGTTAGCAACGTGAGTATTCGACTAGCCTGCGAGACCTACGGTATCAGCGAAAGCTGTTACCGTTATCAAGCCAAGCTCAGCAGTGAAAATGCTGCGATAGCCGACTGGTTACTCCGATTAACGCACAACAACCGCAACTGGGGCTTTGGTTTATGTTTTATGCACTTACGCAATGTGAAAGGCTTTGGCTGGAATCACAAACGGGTTTATCGTATCTATCGAGAGCTAGAGTTAAATTTTAGAATCAAGCCCAGAAAGCGGATTCAACGAGAAAAGCCGCAACCATTGGCTGTGCCGCCCACCATCAATGAAACCTGGTCAATGGACTTTATGCATGATCAATTAGGCGATGGTCGTAGCTACCGGCTGTTCAATGTGATTGACGACTGCAACCGTGAAGGCTTGGCCATTGAGGTGGACTTATCCTTACCCGCGGCTCGTGTAGTAAGAACGTTGGACCGGCTGATTGAATGGCGAGGTAAGCCTCGCCAGATACGTTGTGATAATGGTCCAGAATACCTCAGTGGCACTTTAGCCAAATGGTCCGCAGATAATGATGTTGAATTGCTGTTCATTCAGCCTGGTAACCCACAGCAAAACGCCTACATTGAACGTTACAATCGAACAGTACGGTATGACTGGTTAAGCCATTACCTGTTCGACAGTATTGCTGAGGTACAGGACTATGCAACGAAGTGGCTATGGACATATAACCATGAAAGACCGAATATGGCGCTGGGTGGTTACACACCCAAACAACGACTTGCGCAGATTGCGCATTAACCTCTACTTTTAACTTCGGTTAAATATGGGGGGATTACCCTGGCTCCGGAAATCTGAACAACGCTATAAGTGAAATCTCTGCCTGATTTGAGGCACGGTGTGCCCGGTAACAGTAGATTTGCCATGGCTATCAGACAGTCTCAACAGATTGGGGGCTAGTCTCACGGTGTGGCGGGAACTTCGCCGATTGGAGAATAGTTCTGTAGACAAAGGCTTGCTGAAAGAGCTTACCGCCAGACCTGCCCTTTGTTACTTGACCATGCTAAAATAACCTTTGATATTTCAAGGTTATTGGTGAGGCAAGGACGCATGGTGCGTAAAAGATTAACTGGGTTACCCCGGTTTCATAAAAAATTACTGCTGCTAGGGTCAGACCTCGCCCTGCTTTGGTTAAGCCTACTACTGGCCTATATAGTCCGCCTTGGTTCAACGGCTGACATTGATCCTTTTAGCACGCATTTAGCCATCTTCTTTTTAGCCCCGGCGACATCCGTTTTAGCCTGTCGCCAACTCGGCCTTTACCGCACCGTTACCCGATTCACCGGCATAGAAATACTCGGCACCATTACCCGGTCAATGCTAGTGGGGCTGGCAGTCTTTTTTATCGTCCTATTTCTGCTACCAAACCACGCCAGCATTCCGCGCTCTGTACCCATGATTTACCTGTCTTTCGGTATTTTTTCACTCACCATGAGCCGCTACCTAGCCGGTTTGTGGCTGCACGGAAATTCCCTTAGCTTTCTTGCCAACCATTTAATCGGCAACACCAAAACCACTCACAGAGGCTCACCCATTGCCATCTATGGGGCAGGCGCTGCGGGCAGGCAAGTATCTGGGGCCATCTCAAAAGGTCACAAATACCATGCCGTGGCCTATATCGACGACGATATAACCAAACATGGCATTCACATAGCAGGGCTTAATGTCTTCGCGCCATCAGACATCAGCAAACTAATACAAGAACTCAACATCGAAAAAGTACTACTGGCAATGCCCTCTTCCAGTAACAGGCAAAGAAAAAACATCATTGACCAGCTAGCCCAATACGACCTACACATTATTACCATGCCAGGCCTTGATGAAGTGGCCGAAGGGCTAGTGTCGCTTGAAGAAGTAAGAGAAGTCAGTGTTGAAGAGATACTAGGCCGCACACCCGTTGAACCCAACCAGGCACTGCTTGAGCCACACATCAAAAACAAAAATGTACTGGTCACCGGCGCGGGCGGGTCAATTGGCTCCGAACTTTGTCGTCAAATCATTAAGCAACAACCTACCACCCTTGTTCTGTTCGAAAACTCAGAGGTTAGCCTTTACAGAATCCACACAGAACTGGAATCTATCTGTATTAACACAGCATCGCCAACGATTATTTACCCAGTGCTGGGCACCGTAAAAAAACCCAGCTCAATCCAGCCTGTTATTAACAAGTTTGCCATCCACACCCTGTACCATGCCGCTGCCTATAAACATGTCCCCATGGTGGAATTTAACAGCTACTCCGGTTTTGCTAACAACACGCTGGGCACAGCCTACGCCGCCCAAGCCGCCATACTGGAGGGGGTAGAGAAATTTGTCCTTATTTCCACCGACAAAGCCGTGCGCCCAACCAACTTTATGGGTGCCACAAAACGAATGGCTGAGCTGGTATTACAAGCACTAAGCCATGAAAACACTCTTCAATTAATTGACCCCGACCGTTTCAACCTGCCTAGCACCACCACGATTATTAACAACACAAAATTTACCATGGTGCGGTTTGGCAATGTACTCGACTCATCCGGCTCGGTAGTGCCAAAGTTCAGGCAGCAAATTGCCGAAAATGGCCCCATCACCGTGACCCACCCCGACATCATCCGCTATTTTATGACCATTCCCGAAGCTGCCCAGCTGGTTATTCAAGCTGGCACCATGGGTAATCAAGGCGATGTGTTTCTGCTCGATATGGGCGAGCCCGTCAAAATTGCTGACCTTGCCCGAAAAATGATCAAACTCTACGGCCTGCAAGTACGCGACGAAGAAAACCCAAACGGTGATATCGAAATTCAGTACAGCGGCCTAAGGCCCGGAGAAAAACTCTACGAAGAACTGCTGATTGGCAACAATGCAGACACCACCAGCCATATACAAATATTTAAAGCCAATGAAACCCAATTAAGCTGGGCACAACTTAACCTATTACTGGAACAAATAAGAACCGCCTTCCAAGACCAAAATTACCAGGAAGTACGCGACATCATGGTAAACACCCAAGAACTTGGCTATCAGCCATCAGACAACATCAGTGACTGGTTTCATACAACCAATCACAATAGAAAAACAGAAATCGCCAGCACGCTAGCGCCTACAACAGCAGCATAACCCCTATAAGAGTGACTGCTATCGCGGCGATATTCTATTGTTGCGAGAAATTCAGACACACGAAAAATAGTTGCAACCTGTATAACATCTTATACAATCAAACCATGAGAACGGAACTCAAGCCAATTTTTTGGGAAGGATCAAGCAGGGACGATCTGCTACCTTTTCCTGAGAAGAGCACCCAAGATGCAGGATATCAGCTACGCCGGTTGCAGCAAGGCAACATACCGAGTTGCGTAGTCGTCACCGCGCTTACCAAGGTATTCAGAGGTTCACGCTTACATTGTTAGGGTCAAGTAATCGGTCTAGTGCGCTACGGCTCGTTTTGAACTTCGCAGCAAAGGCGCTCTTAGACATATTTTCTTTATCCATATACTCACTAAGCTGCCAAGCAACAACGCGCTTAATGGCCGTTGATTCGGTTTCGGCAAGAATGCCTTCTTCTTCAAGAAAATCATCAAAACTACTGCCTATCTGTTTATTGGTGATGTTTTTGCCTTGTTCTAAATATCCAGCTGATCCAAGCTAATACCCATAGCCTTTGCAGTACGCTCTAAGGTCTTCTTCTGAGGGCGTTCTGATCTCAACAACTGAGACACCGCCGCCTGTGATAAACCACCCATGCGCGCTCCAAGCTCTGCCTGAGTCATTTTTTTATACCGCCGCCAAGCATCAATAGGGGTTGCCCCTTCCTTGATAATAAAGCCCATTACTTCGTGAGGAATTTGGCTTTCGTGAGACTCGCCACCAGTCAACGCCAACCAGTCACTGTAGGGAACCACAGCAAAAGCAGGCTCGCCGCCTTGTTCAATAATTTGCACGTTAGTATGTCCGTTCATCTCGCCTTTTCACCTCATCAATACTCACAATCTTAATTTCAGCATCATGGCTAAACAGCACTCGATACTTGCCTACTCTAAGTCGGTAATCAGACTCATGGCCTGTTAACTTTTTCACTGATACCCAGCCAACTTGATCCTTCTCCAACCCGCTCACCTTGTCGTAAACAATTCTAGCGTCAGAAGGTGCTATTTTGCGTATCTGTTTAGCGGCTTTCCTTGTCCATGTGATTTTGTTCATTGCTTTAAGTATAAGGTTATATATAAGGTTGTAAAGGGTATTATAAGAATAAAGAGGCCGTAGGCAAGCTTGAAACGGCCTGAGGAGTAACCACTAGATTCCTGCCTGCGCAGGAATGACAATAATTGAGGCTATTCCGTCCATTCCCTAACCACACCGTCATTCCCTCGAAGGAGGGAATCCAGCTCAACGCACAAACCTGAGAATCTAACCTCTAGATCCCTGCCTGCGCAGGAATGACAATAATTGAGGCTATTCCGCCCATTCCCTCACCACACCGTCATTCCCGCGAAGGCGGGAATCCAGCTCAACGCACAAACCTGAGAACCTAACCACTGGATTCCTGCCTGCGCGGGAATGACAAAGGAGTAGCTTGAGGCAAAACTTCACGCCGCGCAGAGTGGCTTAACATCAAGATCTTTACGATGCATTTCAGCTTGCCATAAATCATATTGAGTTTGCTGGTTTAACCAACTTTCAGATGACGTATTAAACGCAATAGAAAGCCTAACAGCCATTTCTGGGCTTATACCCGCTTTACCATTAATAATACTGGATAGCGTTTTTCTGCTAACCCCCAATGCAGCAGCCGCTGCCGTCACGCTCAATTCAAGCGGCGCAAGACAAAGCTCTTTAATTATTTCGCCAGGGTGTGGCGGGTTGTGCATTAACATAAATTCACCTCAATGATAGTCCTCGTAATTAACAATTTCGGCATGCTCACCATTAAAACGAAAGGTTACTCTCCAGTTACCACTAACTCGAACAGACCATATCTCTGACCGACTACCGGTTAATGGATGCAAAAACAGGCCTGGCAAACTCATATTGTAATCCCCCCAATAAATAATCGGAGTTTTAAGTAGAAAATTCTTATAATGAAATGAAGGAGTTTTCTATGAAGAAATCACGTTACACAGATAGTCAAATTTTGTCGATTTTGAAACAAAATGAAACCGGCACAGTGGTTCCAGAGTTATGTCGTGAACACGGCATGAGCACTGCGACATTCTATAAGTGGCGGTCTAAGTACGGTGGTATGGATGCCTCATTGATGAAGCGAATGAAAGAACTTGAAGATGAAAACAGGCGGCTCAAAAAGATGTATGCCGAAGAGAAACTCAAGGCTGAAATCGTTAAGGAGGCGCTCGAAAAAAAGTGGTAAAGCCATCTCGACGACGGGAGATGGCGCAACGCGCCAATAGTGATTTTGATATCCCTATACGCATTAGCTGCCGTGCTTTTGGTATCAGTGAGACCTGTTATCGTTATCAGGCCAAGCTATCGACGGAGAATGAGGAAATAGCAGATTGGTTATTACGATTGAGCACTACACATAAACGCTGGGGCTTTGGCCTGTGTTTTTTGTACCTTCGTAATATCAAAGGTTATGGCTGGAATCATAAGCGGGTTTACCGCATTTACAAGGAGCTGGAGTTGAATTTACGTATCAAGCCTAAGCGACGTATCAAACGGGACAAGCCAGAAGCCTTAAGCGTGCCTGAGACGATCAATCAAGTTTGGTCAATGGACTTCATGAGTGACACCCTGAATGATGGTCGTACTATCCGTACATTTAATGTCATTGATGACTTTAATCGTGAAGGGCTTGGAGTTGATGTTGACCTTTCACTGCCTAGTGCGCGAGTCATACGCTCATTGGAGCAAATCATTGAATGGCGAGGAAAACCATTAGCTATACGCTGCGATAATGGCCCTGAGTACATAAGCCAAACACTGAAAGACTGGACAATAAAACAGCAGATTACCTTGCTTTATATACAGCCTGGCAAACCAACTCAGAATGCGTATGTTGAACGGTTTAACCGAACGGCTCGACATGAATGGTTAGATTTACACCTGTTTGAATCAATTGAGCAAGCTCAATTGTTAGCCACACAGTGGCTTTGGATTTACAATAATGAACGCCCGCATACGGCAATTGGTGGAATACCACCAAGACAGTTACTGAAGGCGGCTTAACCTTCTACTTTTAACTTCGGTTGTTAATGGGGGGATTACACCTTTATGTCCGATAAAATGACCATCCTGACTTACATTCGCCAACAAAACTCACCTGTATCAATGGGGCAGATTAAAAACGATCTATCCTTTAGCGTTACTGAGCGAACTGTTCGTCGCTGGCTAAACCAGGCGGCAAGCGCAGGAGACATCGTTATACAAGGCAATAGGCGAACCACAACCTATACGTGTACCGCCAAGGGGAAAGGAAGCAAACCCTTTAAATTTTTACAGGGAAAATCCCCCGCTTTACAAGAACAAATACTAAAACTACTGCGCGACTTTTGGACCCATCATTCAACCGCCATTGAAGGAAATACACTCTCACTCGGAGATACCCAGTTCATATTAGACGAAGGCTTGACCATATCCGGCAAGCCTATAAAAGACCATCAAGAGATTATTGGTCATGCTGGTGCAATAGAACTGACCTATCACATGCTACAAACCGGCATCACAGAAAAAAGCTTATTTGATTTACACAAGGCCATACAAACAGACGTTATACACAACATTTACAAACCCTACGGTGCTTGGAAAATTGAACCCAACGGCACACGCATACTCGGGCTAAATGGCAAGCCGACCTATCTAGAATATGCCCACCCCAATCACGTTGCTGCTTTAATGCAGCAGGTGATCAACTTTATCAACAACACCAACCACTTTAAAACCTCAAAAAATGCCATTGAAGCCTATACAAAAATTCACACAGCGATTGCCCACATACACCCTTTTTGGGACGGCAATGGCCGCATAGCCCGTTTAGTAGCAAATATCCCCATGCTAAAGTCTGGGCTACCCCCCATTGTTATTCCAAATGAAAGACGGCAACAATACATCCAACTGCTAGGTAACTATCAGTTACAAGCAGGTCAACTAACGAACACAACGGGTCTCTGGCCTAAACAAAACCAACTTAAAGACTTTGAACACTTTTGCGCCCAATGCTATAAAGAAACACTTAAAATTATTGATATCGGTTGAACGAGATTTTGTCACCACACCGTCATTCCCGCGCCACACCGTCATTCCCGCGCCACACCGTCATTCCCGCGCAGGCGGGAATCCAGAGCTCCCACAAAAATGGCATCTATCCGACTAGGTAGAATGACTAAGCCAAATATCCCTTACAAAACCAATAGCTTACTAGCCATTGTCATCACCTCTTCAACAGCTAAACAGGTCTGCTCAATTTCGGCTTCTGTCAATGTTGGGTGCACCAAAAACATCAAACTGGTTTCGCCTAACTCTTTAGCCATAGGCAAGCGTGTTTCCGGCCTAAAGCCTGTGCCATCAAATGCCTTTTCTAAATACACCTCTGAACAAGTGCCCTGAAAGCAAGGCACCCCACGCTGATTAACCTCAGACACAATACGGTCTCTGCTCCAACCCGCTTTCAGAAGCTCAGGCCGTACAAATACATAGTGTTTGTATTCAGCGTGCTCCACGTAATTTGGAACATCCACACACCGAATAGCCTTAAACCTGGTACAGGCTTTATCAATTGCGCTGGCATTTGCCTGCCGGGCAAGTGTCCACTGCGGCATTCGGCTAAGTTGAATACGGCCAATCGCGGCTTGCATCTCTGTCATACGCCAATTGGTACCAAACGACTCATGCAACCAGCGAAACCCAAGCGGATGCTCTGTGTTATAAACCGCATCCCACGACTTACCATGGTCTTTATAAGCCCACATCTTATTCCAAAGCTGCTCATCGTTAGTGGTTACCATGCCGCCTTCACCACCGGTGGTCATAATTTTATCTTGGCAAAAAGACCAACAGCCAACGTGCCCTATTGAACCCACTGAGCGACCTTTATATCGGGCACCATGTGCCTGGGCGCAATCCTCAATCACATACAGCCCATGCTCATTGGCCAGCGCCATAATGGCATCCATATCCGCTGGCATACCGGCCAAGTGCACCACAATAATTGCTTTAGACTTAGGCGTAAGAACAGCCCTAATGGACTCAGCCGTAATGTTTTGGCTGTTGGCATCTACGTCGGCAAACACCGGGCTTGCGCCAGCGGTTACCACACTTGAAACCGAGGCAATAAAAGTTCTTGGCGTAACCACCACCTCGTCACCAGCACCAATACCCAAACCTTTCAGAGCAAGGTCCAAAGCCAAGGTGCCATTCGCTAGAGCAACGGCATGCGACACACCCACAAAAGCCGCGAATTCTTTTTCGAACTCACGACCTTCCTGGCCCGTCCAGTAATTCACTTTATTTGAAAGTAATACTTCTTTGGCAGCTCCCGCTTCTTCTAGAGAGAACGATGGCCATGGTGAAAATTGAGTACTTATCACTTAGCATCCTTAGGGATAGATATTTCAGCCTCACCTTCTATAACTACTTTCCCGCGAACCCTGCAAATAGTTTTAAAAAAAACACGACGCTTAACTAAATTAACGGATATAACTTCAACACTTGCGACAACAGTATCGCCAATATAAACAGGCCGCTTAAACTTTAAACTTTGAGCGACATAAACACAGCCTAAACCGGGTAATTGAGTACCAAATAAAGCTGAAAAAAACCCTGCCGACATCAATCCGTGGGCTATACGCCTTCCATAACGTGATGACTCGGCATACTCTTCACTGACATGTACTGGATTGTGGTCGCCAGACAAACCAGCATATGTCTTTATATCGGCATCTGTTATCGTCTGAGAAGAACTAACAACCATCCCGCTATATATCTTCTCAATTGGAATAGCATCGAAACTAATGTTACTCACTCTAGTCACCTACTTATTTTTTTCTTGATAAAAGCTTTGCTGGATTACCAAACACCACCGTGCCTTCAGCTACGTTTTTTGTCACAACTGCCCCCATCCCTACCACAGCCCCTTTGCCGATAACTAATGGTTTATCAGGTCGGCCTTGCTTAATAACAGCACCTGTGCCGATATATGCATAATCCTCAATAACAATATTGCCGTTACATTTAACAGAAGGTGCAAATGTCACATAATCACCAATAACACAATCATGCCCAACATAACTATAAATATTCGCATGGAACGATTTACCAATAGAGATATTTGAAGTTAATGTAACAAATGGGGCTAAAATCGCACCTGGGCCAATTGAAACTTCATCCAAAATAACAATGTTGTCGGCTTTGACATCCAAAATTTCAACGCCATCAGATATACACCGTTCAGATAGCAATTTTCTTATAGCGGAGTCGGCTATAGCTACTGTTACATATTTTTGACACCCTTCAAGTCGAATAAAGTCTGAATAAGTAATAACGTTATGTCCATTCAAACAATCGCTTGGAGGGTTATCATCTACAAAATACAAGTTTTTTAAATCAATACCCCGTTTTTGAATAGCATCTCTCAGCAATGGCATAACTTCCCGACCAAAACCACTTGCCCCATACACAGCATAAACTTGCATGATCACCTCCTATCAGAACCAGAAAACCTTGTCATAGTTACCTCACCCTCTGCACTAATCCCTTCGCTTACAAAAACCTTCTTGACCGTCAGCAACAGAATTTTAACATCCAATACAAAAGAGCGATTATCTACATACCAAACATCGAATTTGAACTTTTCATCCCAGCCAATAGCATTGCGGCCATTCACCTGTGCCCAACCTGTTATACCTGGCCGTACCTCATGGCGACGTGCCTGCTGTTTGCTGTAAAGGGGTAAATATTCCATCAATAACGGCCTTGGGCCAACTAGGCTCATATCGCCACGCAATACATTCCACAGCCCAGGCAGCTCATCTAGGCTGGTAGAGCGCAATAATGAACCAAACTTTGTAAGCCGCTGATTGTCTGGAAGGTGATTACCATGCTCATCGGTAGCATCAAGCATGGTTCTAAACTTAATTATCTCAAATGGGTTGCCATTCAAGCCAGGGCGAACTTGCCTAAAAAAAACGGCCGAACCCAAATTGACTCTAACCAACACCACAAGCACAACAAACAATGGCAGCAATAACAACCAACCAAGCAGTGAGATACAAAAATCAAAACTCCGTTTCATTCGCCAATTCCCATTATTTTTAGCATCACTGCATTTACTTTATGTACATCATATTTATCTTCGGCAATTTCTCTTGACCGCTGGCCCATTTTTTTGATCAATTCTGGCTCCTTGATAAATCGTCCCATTGCGTCAACCAAGGCATCAACAGCTTTAACCGGCACTAAAAACCCATTATCCCCATCATCAACAGTCTCCCTGCAGCCTGGCGCATCCGTTGTTATGACGGGCCGCCCCATTGCCATAGCTTCTAATACCGTACGGGGAGTACCTTCACGATACGATGGCAACACATATACAGAAGATTCAGCAATAGCTGGCCTAACATCCGACAGCTTGCCAAGATATTCAATAGTGCCATCAGTAATCCAACCGTCAAGCTCTTGCTGGCTGATTGCATCGGGGTTGGTGTCTATCCAGCCAACAAGTTTACATTTAATCGCCGGGGACTTGGCTTTAATGGCCTTAGCTGCTGCAACATACTCCCGAATACCTTTATCACCCAATAAACGGGCAATTAACAGAAAACTAATCTCATCAGGAAAAGGGGCCTGGTCATAATGAGCTACATCAACCCCTGAACCATTCACCACTTTCGTAACAGAATCAGAACTGACCAAACCAAGTTGATAAAATAACGCCTTATCATCGGGGTTTTGAAAAAAAACAACCTGCGAAAAATGCAAAGCCAATCGGTAAAGCCGTAATAGTAGCTTACGCAGTAGTGAGCGCCTTCCTGCCGATTCACCCTGCCCCGAAAAGGCATAACCTAACCCCGTAATCAAAGTAAAACGCTTTTTAACACCCGTCAAAGCCGCAGCTAATGAGCCATAGATAACGGGTTTAATGGTGTAACTCAAAACATAATCGGGCTTTATACGACGCATTAACTTGACCAAAGCCAACAGCGTGATCAGGTCTGCGATTGGGTTTAACCCCGTTCTCTGCATTGAAACGTCATGAACAACAACGCCTTTAGCTTCCAACGCTTTGCATACCTGCATATTCTCACAAAGGTCAGGTGCCGCTGCATGAACCTGCAAACCAGCCTTAAGCAAGGCATCTATTAATGGTGCGCGGAAATTTACTAGCGATTCTGCATAGCTGGCTACCAATAAAATTGGTCTCATATTCCACCAAGCCCAATTGTGAGACCCGCCCTGCAGGTCAAAATTAGCATCGCAAAAATACCTTCTTACACCGACAATGCGGGAATGTTATTTTTTATAAGTGACATTTTTCCACTTGCCTCTCTGGGCATTTCACCTAATTTTCTTATCTCAAACTCCACATCCAAGCCAAACCGAAAAGTCATAGATTCAATTATTTCTTGCTCCATATCATTGGTATATATCGAATCATCTACAGATATATTTATGATGATGCGATCTGGCTCATTTTGAACAAACTGGACACCTTTAACACAGTTAGGCATCCCCTTTATAACATCAGACATATGACTTGAACTTATATTTCCTCGGCTTGGGGAATACAGGAAGTCAACTTTCCTGCCCTCAATAGACTCAACCAATGGATGCGAAGATCCACAGCTACAAACACCATCTTTAAATTTAACACTATCACCAATCTTATATCTAACTAAAGGCGTACCATAACTGGTAAAAGAAGTGACTAAAACCTCATTCCCATACGGAGTTTGGTGTTCTTCAATAACACCCGTATCAATATTGTAGTGTAGGCTCCCAGACTTACATTGGGTGATGAAAGGTGCACCTTCAGCTGAAGCATATTGGTTGTATACTGACGCACCAAAAACACGCTCGAGTAGCTCTCGGTGGACAGGCAATAATGTCTCAGACGTAGTGAAAATGGCCTTAGGTCTAAACTTTATGACTAGCCGTTTATCATCTATAAACTTTGCTAAAACATATAAAGCAGATACGAACCCATTCAATACATCCGGTTTGAATTTATTAAGATCGTCGACATAAAAGGGTAAGTTCTCATCAGTAAGGTCAAAGGTTGAATATAGCTTTTGTCTATAGATCCAATTGTGTCTCCAGAAAATCCGTGATTTTCCACCTGAGGAATCATCTTTAAACTCTCTACCACTAAATGTAGCTTTCTTGGACGAAAAGGGATTTACGCCAAGCTTTGCCTTAAACGCATCCAAATATGCCATCCTTATTTGCATATCCAATTTAGTGAATCTAACTTTTAACGATTTACCCGTTGTTCCCCCAGTAAAAGAGGCAATAGAATGGTTCTCACCAACGGTATAAACATCATCTATGTTTGACCTCAAAACCTCTTTATCTAAAATCGGTAAAAGTTTGATATCATCAACTGAATTTATAGACTCAACATCTAATCCACGATAAAACTCATTATAAAATTTACTATTTTCCTTAGCATGAATAATTAACCGCTTCAACTCTTCTACCTGATTACACAGCTCTTTTTCGAGATTTGTATAATCTTTATTCTTAAAGTACTCCAAATGTTTTCGATATGCTTTGCCATACCTTTGAAGATACAAAATACAACCATAAATGGAGATAGCTACATTTTGTAACCCGACGGGTAGATTGAAATATAGCTTCTTTAATTTTGTATTCATACGACCCTCAATCTAGCGCCAATTCCTGCGCTATGATCCTTTTTACGACGGCCAATTTCCAATTTAAAATGGAGAAGTAAAATCAAAAAAATCCAAGTTGGCAGGCGTCTCATAATATCTCCTCCCGCAGAATATATAAGGATTGTTGAAAATGCCGCGAGCAACTCAGGAGAATAAAACAATCTCTTCCAAATTCTAAAATAAAGAACTGAAATCAGAACAACACCAAAAATTCCGGCTTGTAAAAAACAAGTCAATAAAGTCTGGTGCGTATCACTCCATTCATAGTTACTCCATAAATGAGAGCCAGGCCCAAGGCCAAATGGAAATGATTTCAACGCCAATAAAAAACCATCATAATATAAAGCTGTCCTCCCTCCTCCTGAATCAGCTTCGTCAAAAATCACTCTAAACACCTCCCAGCCACCAACTAATAAAAAAAAGTAAAAGAAGGTGAACATTCCCACCCAAAATATTACCTTTAAATTATTATTAGTCTTTATTGAATCGTATATAGGTAGAACACAACAAATAAAAACGCCAACAAAAAAACCAGCAACAGCTTTAAATGACCCGCTATTGAATACCATTACAACATCAACGACAACAAGGGCTCCAGCCAGGAGCATCCCCACGCCCCTTTCACCCTTGAAAATAAAATATCCAATAAAAATCAGAGGTGACATGAACATTGAAAAATGATGTAAATTTAATACAAGGGGTGAAAAGTAATCGTAATAAAGCAAGGGGAAACCAAATAAAGTAGGCGTAAAAGTGCTGATAACAAATAAAATAGAAAACAGAATGCTTGCAAAATAAAACACATGCCGCATCAACAAAAAAGCATTCAGTCGTCCAGAGACCACTAAAAACTCTACATTCACACAAGCAATCATCACTACAATGTATGCCAATAAGTCAAAAATAATGCTCTCAGAAGAACTTGTCTCAATCCCAATCAAATTTTTATATAAGAACCCAACTAAAATAAAAAAAAGATACGGCAACCAAAACCTAGATATTACCATTCTTTTCAAATATGACTTTTTCCATGTGGCAACAAAGTTTCTCAGCATCAGCGCAATAAAAAAAATCTCCGCAACACCTATATACCAAAAACGAAGTGATGTTAATGGTGCAACAATCATTGCGAAAACGGTCAAATAATGCAAAAAACCTCTATCAATGCGCCTGTAACTATTTAAAGGAATACCCTCATACCCCCGGCTAATCATTCAAAAAACCCTTAACATTCTTAGTATTTCTTTTCTTATTCAGCCTCCCAAAAAGAACCATCATGAAATACCTAAATTTAATTCGTTTTAAATAAAACTTTAGGTTCCTCAATTTCTTCCTTGATTCAATATATTCTCTGGTCAACTCACTACGCATTTTTTCATAAGCTACTTCATCAATAGAAAGTTTCTCTGTGTATGCCTCAAGCTTAGCCGTTACACCATCAACATTGACTACTAGTGACTCATCCCCAGCATATATTGGTGTCTCCGAATGAGAAACAAGATTGTTCCCACAAATTTCAAGTTCCAAAATAAACGATGCCTTATTATTTTCAGACTGTTTAATTAAGGGCTTATCAGAATTTCTGGTATACACATCGTCAAAGCAAAGATTTCCAAGGCTGTATGCAATTACCGACCCATTTATTTCTTCTACACCTTGCATTACATGGGGATGATGCCCATAAAGTATGTAGGGGCATATCTCAGAAAACTGTCGGGCCATCCGAATATCATCCCTACATGGGTAATTAACATGCTCTTGACCAAAATGCGCACTAACTATATTAAGATATCCTAACTTATCATTTAGCTTTAAATTTTGTTCGACTCTTGGCAAACTTAGCTCGTTAATACCAAAACCATAATCTTTAGATATTCCACATGGATTCGTGGAGTACCCACAGTAGCCATGTAATGCGACTTTACTTCCACTGACTTCAAGTAAAACTTGCTTTCCTTCCACCCCAAAATATTTAATATCAAAGTCAGTAAGCAGCTTTTTTGTTAACAAATAACTCTTTTCCCCATAATCAAAAATATGATTGTTAGCCAAATTCACAACATTAATATTTAGGTAATTAAGCAATCTGACATTGACTGGGTCTGACTTAATATAAGCAGATTTATATCCGTGTGGTTTCTCATTTATAACAAATGGGGTTTCCAGATTACCAACAACAAAATCAAAATCTTTTAGGTAATCCGATACTGACTTAAAGTAAGAAAAAACATCTTCATTTCCGTCAATCGAATACTTGCCATAAAATGCAATATCTCCAAGCAATGCAATTTTCACGAAGCTGTCCCCCCGGACTTCATTCGGAAGAGAAGCCTCCCTTTCAAGGGAATCAACACCTGTCTAAATGATTCACCAAAAAAACCTTCAAATATAAACACAACCACTCCTACAAGCAGCAAATATGAAAGCTTGACCATCAAACTCCCATAAAACCCAAAATCACAATTCAGAACCAACACCCATATAGGGCCAATAATGACCAATACGGATAAAATCCTTTTAATCATAAGTAATATTAAAGCACTGAAACCTACTTGAAGAATAAAGCTGATAGCTAGGTGCGTAATCACAACTATAAGTAAGCCAACAGCAATATATGTAACTGCTACCAACCTCAACCCAAACTCACTAAAATAATAAATGCAAATAAGCGTAAGAATCGCGGCCACGATCTTAATGCAAGAATTAAGATACAGCTTTGATAAAGCACGCATAGCTACATCCCCAACACGGGTAACCAGCCTAACCCCAGGCAGCACCAGCAATAACATCAGCACCTTAGTATAATCCAGCCACCCCTCTCCTAAAATCAACAATATTATTTCACTACTAAATAGTGGGGTGACAGCCGAAATCAAACAACCTGTAACTACCGCAACGTCAACTGATTTTAAATACGCTTCTTTAAACTTTTCATGATCGCTTTGGAGCCTTGAAAAACTAGGAAAAAGTAGACTATCAAAAAAGAAGCCTAGGTGGCCGGATAGCATTAATGAGATTTTGCTCAATCTTTCAAAAATACCTAATGAACTTATATTCATTGTATGGCCTAATATCAGCTTATCCCCCTCACAAACCAACACATCAAACAACCTCACCAAGGTAACACCAAAACCAAATCTCAATAAATCCCCCACATACTCTCTGCCAAACGAAACCGCCAGCTTCATCTTTGAATAATATAATGATATGGAAAACGTCAATACAGACAATACTATTTGGCCCCAAACAATTGACCACACACCAAACCCATAACTAGCCAAAATGATTGGAACAATAAGCATACCGACAAAATAGGAGAACACATTGACAAACATTAATTTCTTATATTGAAAATCACGCAGCAACAAACCCTTTGGAATGCAAGCCAGGCCAGTAAACACAAAAGGAATAATCAACAATTTAATCACTCGGCCCAATTCTTCACTTGAATTATATGTTGCCATTAACTCCGCAACAAAATACACCAAAGAGCCAAGAGCACCATACATGATTAATGAAATAAGTAATGCTGTACTTATTAGCTTATCATTTAATTCCGTTCGCTGAACAAGGGCTGCACCCAAGCCGAACTCTGAAATAAATAATGCTATATTCGTCACAATGGACGCTGCTGCCGCCAATCCAAAATCGACTGGAGAAAGAAGCCTGGCCAAGATAACCACCGAAAGCAATTGAAACATTGCCAAAGTGGCGCCAGAAAGGAGCTGAACTCTTGCATTACTAAAAGTTATTTTTTTTTGTTCCACACCCACTCCAACTAAGATTAAAAAAGTCGTCAGACTCAAGACTCCATTGACATGGAGTGCAACTTCTCACCAGCCGCGTATTGAGCCACGTGTAGGGGCCAGAATGAGCTGCATAAGAAAAGCACAGCCTGCACCAAGGATTGAGCCAAGCCATAGCAATGAAATCGACTTAACGGCTTGCTTTTTACTCAACTGAAAACTCTGTCACTGGTTCAGTGACCTCAATATTAAAATCATAAGAGTCATAACCCTTTGATGAATCTTCCTGTTTAAGTGAAGCAGTTTTAACCGACATTCTGTCGATACCACTCCATGGCTATATTTATCCCTTCCACAACCGTCTGCGTGGGCTTATAACCCAATAAGTTTTCCGCTTTGTTTATAGCGGCCTGTGAATGCAATACATCCCCCGCCCTGAATTCGCCATACACGGGTTGTTTTGTGTAATTCACGCCCTGCTCTGCCAAGGCTGTTTGTAGTGCATTAAACAGTTGCTTCAGTGACGTTCTATCACCCACGGCCACGTTGTATACCTGATTGAGTGCATCGGGGTTTTGGCTGGTGGCGGCCAGAATATTGGCCTGCACGGTATTGTCGATATAGCAAAAGTCGCGGCTGGTTGTGCCATCGCCATTAATATTGACGGTGTCGTTGTTGACCATGCTGGCTATCCACTTGGGGATTACCGCTGCGTATGCGCCGTTAGGGTCTTGCCGTTTGCCAAACACATTAAAGTAGCGCAGGCCAATGCTGTTAAAGCCGTAGCTGCGGGCAAACACATCGGCATAGAGTTCGTTAACGTATTTGGTGACAGCATAGGGCGACAGGGGTTTGCCGATTTGGTCTTCTACTTTGGGTAGTGCGGGGTGGTCGCCATAGGTAGAGCTGGATGCCGCGTAGGTAAAGCTTTTTACTTGGGCATTTTTGGCTGCAACCAACATATTCAAAAAGCCGTCTATATTGGCTTTGTTGGTGGCGATAGGGTCTTCTATGGAGCGGGGAACGGAGCCTAGGGCGGCTTGATGGAGCACGTAGTGCACTCCTTTAACGGCTTGCTGGCAATCACTTTGGTTACAGATGTCGCCTTTGATAAAAGTAAAACGCTGCCATTGTTCTGCGGTGACGCAATTTTTAACGTCGTTCAGGTTGTGCTGGTGACCGGTGGCAAAGTTGTCTAGGCCGATAACGGTTTGGTTTAGTTGTAATAAGGTTTCCAACAGGTTGGAGCCGATAAACCCTGCCACGCCGGTGATTAGCCACTTGCGGGGGTGTAGTTTGAGTTGTTCTTTTATTTGTTGGTATTTTGGCATAGTTTGTTTTGGTGGTGCTTTGGTTTTTGTGGATCCCCGCCTACGCGGGGATCCCGTTGCTCTATGGGGATGACTACATTTTACAACCGAATATCTACGGCCTCTTTAGGCAGGCTATATTTCAGGTCGTAAATAACATGCTGCGGTTTAACCAGCACTTTTATCCCTTCTATGCCCAGCTGTTTGAATTGATCGTGAGCCACTGCCAGTATTACCGCGTCGTAATGCGTAGATTTTGGTGCTATAACAGGGGTTATCTTGTATTCGCGCTCAGCTTCTGCTGCATCTACCCAGGGGTCGTATACATCTACGGTTACGCCGTATTCTTGCAGCTCGGTAATAACGTCTACCACCCGGGTATTACGAATATCTGGGCAGTTCTCTTTGAAGGTTAGCCCCATAACTAATACATTGGCACCGGCCACCTGTATGCGACGCTTGATCATTTGTTTAACTAGTTGCGTAACAACAAACTGGCCCATGCCATCATTAATACGGCGGCCCGCCAGAATAACCTCAGGGTGATAGCCTACCGATTGCGCTTTATGGGTTAAATAGTATGGGTCTACACCTATGCAGTGGCCACCAACTAAACCGGGCCTGAAAGGAAGGAAGTTCCATTTGGTGCCCGCTGCTTTCAACACAGCTTCGGTGTCGATATTGAGCCTATCAAAAATCACCGCTAGTTCATTAATCAGTGCAATATTTAGGTCGCGCTGGGTGTTTTCTATCACTTTAGCCGCTTCGGCCACTTTGATGGATTCTGCTTTGTAGGTGCCTGCGGTGATAATGCTGCGGTACAGATTGTCGATTTGTTCTGCCGCTTCGGGCGTGGAACCCGAGGTGACTTTTTTAATGGTGGTAATACGCCGCTCTTTATCGCCCGGGTTAATGCGCTCTGGGCTGTAACCCACATAGAAGTCTTTATTGAAGGTAAGGCCCGATACCTGCTCTAGCACTGGCACGCAGTCTTCTTCAGTGGCACCGGGGTAGACGGTTGATTCATAAATGACAATATTGCCAGCCTCAATTACTTTGCCCAATGTTTCGGAGGCTTTTAGCAAGGGCGTTAAGTCTGGCTGGTGATGCTGGTCGATGGGGGTTGGTACGGTAACGATATAGACGTTGGCTTGTCGTAAGTCGTCAATTTGGTTGGAATACGTTAGCAGTGATGCTTCGGCTAGTTCTTCTGCGCTAACTTCAAGGGTATGGTCAATTCGGTTACGCAGCTTGGCGACCCGATTTTCGTTGATATCAAAACCAACAGTTGAGTATTTTTTGCCAAACTCTACAGCCAGTGGCAGGCCAACGTAACCGAGGCCAATAATGGCTATTTTAGTTCCACCTAAGTTAATCAATTTCCATTCCCTGTGCTATTCCAGTGACTTCCGTACAGCCTTGATGTCAACCTAGGCTTTGTCTGTACTTGGCTATGCTAACTATCGGCGGCCAAAAAACGGGAGCATATTAACATAAAAGGGTGCTTAGTTACACGGAAAACTTCTTCTTAGTGGCTGTTTGCAGGGTGGCAATTCGGCTTAATTTTGTAGCCCTGCTCAAAAAGCCTGAAGCAGCGATTACATCAGGGGCAGAAAAAGAAAAATATTAGTCTAAAATGTGACCCATACATTGTGACTTAACCCCAATTAACTTAGAATCGACTTCATTGCGAACAAACATTGACATCAAAGGAAATGATTATGATTAAATCTGTATTAGCCACTTTAACTGTTGGCCTACTTACTACCTCCCTCGCTTTTGCGGAAGCTACCCCTTCTGGTGGTGGTAGTGGCGGAAACAATGGCGCAACCCCAAGCTTACCGCCTACTACAAGTTCTACAGCCGATGCGGCTACAACGGCCCCTACGCCAGTTGCGCCTGCGGTTCTTGCGCTAACTAACGCAGTAAATACACCCGCTGCTGCAAAAAACCCTAGTATTGCTAAAGCAGCTGTTGCTGATGCGATTGCCGCATTACCCGCTGATGCTACCGACGCCGAAAAAGAAGCGCTTGTGCAGGCTGCTTTGGATGCAGCGCCTACCAAAGCGGTTGAAAATGCTATTCTTGAAGCAGCGGCTGAAGCCGGAGTTGTACTCCCTTAAGATTTGATACAGATCTTAAGCTGCTGAAAAAACCCGCCTAATTGGCGGGTTTTTTGTGAGGGATAATGCTATTAGCGTCATTTATGCATTCTGCAAGACTCTGGATTCCCTCCTTCGAGGGAATGACGTGGGGTGGCGCGGGAATGACGTGGCA